>Ga0209311_1000006_pt1 | contig 449266 bp, 364 predicted proteins | sample AD_UKC045_MetaG_FD_184417 | JGI IMG/M metagenome (GOLD analysis project Ga0209311, IMG submission 184417) | Active sludge microbial communities of municipal wastewater-treating anaerobic digesters from USA - AD_UKC045_MetaG (SPAdes) (version 2) | ecosystem: Engineered > Bioreactor > Anaerobic...
GTTGACCGGCGAACGTCGTTGGCTGCAGAGCCCCGATGATCGCGGAATATCCTTGGTTGGCGAACCCCGTTGACCCGGCGACATCGTCGGTCGGGGCACGCCGTTGACCGGGGGACATCGTAAGTTGGGCAGCACCATTGGTCCCGCCCGACATCACCCCAGCCATCCCCCCTCCTTGTCATCCCCGCGAAGGCGGGGATCCAGCCATCTTCCCCGCCGTCGCACCTCCCAGGAAAGCCCCATCAAGAATGTGAGACCAATCCGGCATAATGTGATTCCCACCAACGCGCTCCTCGCATAACCTGTATTGACGCAACCAAGCGGGCTCCACCAACAATCCGGAGGGAATAACCGTGAAACCAGATACGTCACCCCCGCAGAGGAAAGATACAACCCGCCGGATCAGGCACCTCAACCTCCCGGTGCTTGTCATTCCCGCGAAGCTGGGAATCCAGACACCTTGATTTCAACTAGCCGCTGTCGGGCCAAACCCACAGCGGGATGTTCCGTTCTCAGTGGCATACGCTTACGTTTACATCCTCGCCAGCAAACGTAACGGCACTCTCTACGTCGGTGTAACCACCGACCTAGTGAAACGGGTCAGCCAACATCGCCTCGGCATCACTGCCGGCTTTACAGCGAAGTATGCCGTCCATCAGCTTGTCTACTTTGAGGGCTTCGATGACATCTGCATGGCTCTGCAACGCGAAAGGCAGCTGAAGAAGTGGAACCGGCGGTGGAAACTCCGCCTCATCGAGAAGCTCAATCCCAACTGGGACGACCTCTACCCCCTGATCGCCCCTTGATGCCGGCGCGCTTACTGCATCAGGCTCTTTGCCACCCCCCCTCCTTGCCATCCCCCCTCCTTGTCATCCCCCCTCCTTGCCATCCTCCCTCCTTGTCATCTCCCCTCTTTGTCATCCCCGCGAAGGCGGGGATCCAGCCATCCCCCCTCCTTGTCATCCCCCCTCCTTGTCATCCCCCCTCCTTGTCATCCCCGCGAAGGCGGGGATCCAGCCATCCCCCCTCTTTGTCACCTTCCCTCCTTGCCATCCCCCCCTACCCCGCCTTCGCCCCCAGCCACTCCCCCACCACCGCCTCCACCTCCGCCAGCGACGACACCCGGTAGAGCCGCGGCCGCAGCGCCGCCGCCCCGGCCAGCCCCTTCACATATTGCGCGAGGAATTTCCGCATGATCCGGATCCCGCGCGCCTCGCCGTACACCTGCACCGCCATCGCCACGTGCTCCCGCATCCAGTTGATGCGCTCGGCCGCCGAGGGCTCGGGCACGCGCTCCCCGGTGGCCAGGTAGCGCTCGATCCGCCCGAACACCCAGGGATCCCCCATCGCCGCCCGCCCCACCATCACGCCGTCGCACCCCGTATCCCGCATGAGCCGTCGGGCGTCCTCCGGTGTCGTGACGTCGCCGTTGCCGATCACCGTGATTCCCACGGCCTGCTTGAGCCGGGCGATCGCCTCCCAGTCCGCTTTGCCGGCGAACCCGCGCGAGCGGCTGCGGGCATGGAGGGTGACGGCGGCCACTCCGGCGGCCTCGGCCACCGCGGCCAGATCCAGGTAGACCGGACGGGTCTCGTCCCACCCGGTCCGCATTTTCACGGTCACCGGAATTCCTTGTCCGCCATTGCCTTGAACCGTCTTCGCCCCGCGCACGGCAGCCGCCATCACCTGTCCGGCGAGATCCGGGTCTTTGAGCATCGCCGCCCCCCCGTTGCGCCCCACGACTTTCCGCACCGGGCAGCCGAAATTGAGGTCGATCAGATCGGGCTGAAACCGCTCGGCCACGCGGGCGGCCGCCTCCTCGACCACCGCCGGATCGGCTCCGAAAAGCTGCACCCCGATCGGCCGTTCATCGGGGCCGAAGGCGATCATTTCCAGAGTCTTGGCGTTGTCCCGCACCAGGCCGTCGGTCGAGATCATCTCGGTGAATACGAGCGCGGCCCCGCCCCGTCGGGCCAGCCGCCGGTAGGCCCGGTCCGAGACCCCGGCCAGGGGCGCCGCCACCACGGCCCCGCCCAGGTTTAAGTTTCCTATCTGCATGCCGACAATATATAGCAAAGTCCTCGGATCGCCGCAAGGAACGCGCGCCGGGCGGGCGGCGGTTCGGCTTCAGCTACCGATGAGATAAGCAGCCCGCAGACAGAGAGGTTCCCGATGCCGGAAATTGTGGTCAAATACGATGACAAGGTGATCGAGCGCATCGTCACCGAGAAGAAGCGCCTTTCCATAGGCCGCACCAACGAAAACGACATCGTCCTGGAAAACCGCGGCGTCTCCCGCCGCCACGCCATGATCGAGTTCAACGACAACGCCGCCGTCGTCATCGACAACGAATCCCTCAACGGCACCTTCGTCAACAACCGCCGCATCAGCGAGGAGGTGCTGCGCGACTCCGACGTCATCACCATCGGCAAGTACAACCTGGTCTACCGCAGCCAGTCGCAGCAGACCGCCGGCGACGACCTCAGCACCATGGACGGCACCATGGTCCTCAACACCAAGCAGCAGAAACAGCTCATCGAGAACGACCGCCGCGAGCGCCAACTGGTCGAGCGATACGGCGGCTCCGTCATCGTCGGCGAGTCCAACGCCGACTTCTCCGAGTACCGCCTCGACCGGGACGTCATCACCATCGGCCGCGCCAAGTTCGTCCACATCCGCGCCAAGGGCCTCTTCCTCTCCGGCATCCAGGCGAAAATCGTCCGCGACACCGGCGGCTTCATCATCGTCAACCTCGGCCGCAAGGGAAAGGTCCGGGTCAACGGCGAGACCATCGACCGCGCGGTCCTGAAAAACGGCGACCTCATCGAGGTCGGCAAGAGTACTTTCAAATTCATCGAGGGACGAGCCTGATCATGCGGCTGGCGCTGATATCGGACATCCACGGCAACCTCGAGGCGCTCACCGCCGTCCTGCGCGACATCGAGGATAAGGGGGCCGACGAGATCGCGTGCCTCGGGGACGTGGTCGGCTACGGCTGTGACCCGCAGGCCTGTCTCGAGCTCGTCGCCCGCACCTGCCGGGTCAAACTGCTGGGCAACCACGACGCGGCGGCGCTCGGGCGCACGCCCATCGAGGGCTACAACTCCACCGCGCGTATCACCGCCGAGTGGACGCGCACCGTGCTGAGCGACCGCGACCGCGCCTGCCTGGAAAGCTTCACCCTGCAGCACCGCGCCCTCGGCGCCCTGCTCGTCCACGCCTCCCCCTGCCGGCCCGACCAATGGCCCTACATCCTCGCCCCGGACGAGGCGGCCGAGGCCTTCGGCGCCTTCACCGAACCGATCTGCTTCCACGGCCACACGCACATTCCGGCGATCTTCACCGAAATCCCGGGCGCCTTCCCGGCCCGCCGGGTCGCCCACGACATCGACCCCCACGAGGAAAGCCGCTACCTCATCAACGTCGGATCGGTCGGCCAGCCCCGCGACCGCGATCCGCGGGCCTGCTGGACCCTCTACGATGCGGCCGAGGGCGCCATCGCCTTCCGCCGCGTCGCGTACGATATCGCGCGAACGCAGTCGAAAATGTCCGAGGCGCACTTGCCGGATACCCTGGTGGAGCGTCTCGCTGCAGGAAGATAGAGAGAGCATTATGAGAAAGTACTCGCCCTACGCGCTGTTTTTGCTGCTGGCTGTCTTCACGGCCATTCTCTATGTCAACGGCTTCGCGCCCCTTGACCACCTCCAGCGGTCGATCAACGACTTCCTGTGCGCCTTCACTGCCGACGATGCGCCGCGCTCCAACGTCGCCACCGTGACGATCGACGGCCGCGCCCAGTCGAAATTCGGCAACTGGCCCTGGGACCACGACCTCATCGCCGACCTCGTGGCCGCCACCGGCGCCGGCGACCCCAAAACCGTCGTCGTCGCCCTCGACCTCTCCGAGGACCTCCACCAGGATTCCTCCGGCTACACCGACATCCTCGCCGAGCAGCTGCGCTGGGTCCCCAACGTCGTCCTCCCCTACGACATCGCCGTCGCCGCCTACCGCGGCAGCGCGACGAGCAACCCCGACTACCTCTTCGTCCACTCCGTCTCCGTCGACAACCCCCTCGGCCTCATGGACGAGCAGGCCGCCGTGGTCGCCCGCAAAACCTTCCTCCCGGCCGCCCGCCTGCTGGAGACCAAACCCGCCCTCGGCTTCGATCTGCTCCAGCCCGATGACGACCGCGTCCTCCGCCGCCAGCCCATGCTGACCTTCTACGACGGCTACTACTACCCCTCCCTCCCCCTCATCGCCGCCGCCGTCTTCCACAACGTCTCCGCCTCCGCCATCCGCGTGACCGAGGCGAAGAGCATCGACCTCGGAGGAAAGTGCGCGATCCCGATCGACCGTCACAGCGCCTACTTCGTCAACTTCCCTCCGCCCGGCAGCATCGTCAACTACTCCGCGGCCGACATCCTCAGCGATACCTTCGACCGCAGGCAACTGGCCGGCAAACTCGTGCTGATCGGTCTGGACGACGTGACCTCGCGGGAAACGTTCACCACGCCGGTCGCCGCCAACATGACCAAGCTCCAGGTCCAGGCGGCCGCGGCCGAGAACATCGTCAACGCCGACTTCCTCGCCGTGAGCCACAGCACCGGCACCACCCTGCTCATCCTCCTGGCCGTCGGCATCGTCTTCGCCTTCCTCCTGCCCCAGGTGTCCGTGATGTACCGGTTCATCATCCTCCTGATCGCGCTGGTCATCCTCATCAACGCCAACTACTTCCTCTTCAGCGCATTCCGCGTCGTGCCGGAAACCGTCTACATCGCCCTCGAACTCCTGCTCTTCCTGGCCGCGACCCCCTTGCTCGACTCGCAGCTCATCCGCGGCGCGGAGCCGGCCAAGGCGCGCGACGAATTCGACGACATCGGCGCGCTGAGGAACGTCGAGCGCCGCACCGTACGGCCCGAGGATCTCGCGCACGCGCCGGTCCGCACCGTGCAGGAAAACCCGCTGGACCATGCGCCCACGACCGCCATCGACTACCGGCCGGCCCGCACCTCTACCGCCCCCGCGGCCACCGAGGCCCTGCCGGTCGACCACGCCGTGATCGACATCGACCGCCCCGCCGACGAAGCCTCCGCCCCGGTTGCGGAGGAGCAGCACTTCGACGCGTCCCTGATCAGTGACGACGACCTGGAGATCATCGAGGCCGGGCATCCCGCCCCCGCCGACCGGTCGGCCGGCGCCCCAATGAGCGAAACCGTCTATGACCCGCCCGCCGACGCCTCCGGCGAGTGGGACCTGGCCAACCAGACCCCGGGCGGCACCCCCCGCCCCGCCAACCTCGGGCGCTACCAGATCACGGGCACGCTCGGCAGGGGCGCCATGGGCCTCGTTTACAGAGGCATCGATCCGGCGATCAACCGTCCCGTCGCCCTCAAGACCATCCGCCTCGATTTCGTCAACGATCCCGAGGAAATGAAGGAACTCAAAGAGCGCCTCTACCGCGAGGCCCAGGCCGCCGGCAAACTCTCCCACCCCAACATCGTCACCATCTACGACGTCGGTTCCGAGGGCCCCCTCCAGTACATCGCCATGGAGTATCTCGAGGGCCGCACCCTCGAGGAGATCATCAAGAAGAAGACCAAATTCAACTACCGCATCTTCGCCGAAATCATCATCCAGGTCTGCTCGGCCCTCCAGTACGCGCACGAGCAGGGGATCGTCCACCGCGACATCAAGCCGGCCAATCTCATGGTCCTGAGAGACTACCGTGTGAAGGTCATGGACTACGGCATCGCCCGCATCGACACCAGCTCGATGACCAAAACCGGCATCGCCATGGGCACCCCCAACTACATATCCCCCGAGCAGCTCAAGGGGCAGAAATCCGACCACCGCGCCGACATCTTCTCCCTCGGCGTCGTGATGTACGAAATGCTCCTCGGCAAGCGCCCCTTCAAGGGAGAGAATATCACCTCGCTCATCTACGCCATCATCAACCAGGAGCCGGACAAACCGAGCGACGTCAACCCGACCATCCCCCTCCTCTTCGATCACGTCATCATGAAAGCCCTGAAGAAGGATCCGGCGCAGCGCTACCAGCGGGCCGGCGAGATCGCCGTCGACCTGAAAGACTTCGTCGAGTCCTTCGCCAGCGGCGTCTAGGCGTCAGCCGGCCGAAAGACCTGTGCCCCCGGTCGTCGAGGCATTCGGGACTCTCCCGAATGCCTCGCTTCTCCTGCATGGTCTACCCGCACGGTGCGGGCGGCGGTCCGCCGCGGAACAAGTAGCTCACCAGCGCCGTCAGGTCGGCGATCTGAACCATGCGGTTCGCGTCGATGTCCGCGTGCGCAAGACACTCGGCCGCCGGGCCCCCGCGAAACAGGTAACCGACCAGAAGCGTTAGATCCGATACCCGGATCTGCCCGTCGGCCACGATGTCCCCCCGCAGCACGCAGCAACCCTCGCCGGTATTGAGCGCCGCCGAGGCATTGAGCCGCCGGTTCTGCCGCCACATGGGCGATGGCAGTTGCTCCGGGCGATAGCGCACGCCGGCGAACCGGTGCAGCACGAGACGTCCGTTGATGCCGTTCTGCGAAGGACAGATGACGTCCAGGTACCCATCCTTGTCCAGATCGCAGAGCGTCGGACAGCGAGAGAACCCGCTGCCGTCCGACGTGATCGTCATCGGAAAGCCCGGCTGAAGTGCGCCGATGTCCGAATACGCCTCGATCCGGCTCACCTCATACCCCGACAGAAAATCCCCGCCGATCAGCGCCGCGACATCCGGCCGGTAGTCGCCGGTCACATCTCCGATGACCAGGTGATCGACAACCCCCGGTTCCATCGAGGAGCAGAAGTACCCGAAGCTCGCGCTGTCTCCCATGAGCGGGCTGCCGTCCAGCCGCCACGCCCGGATCGCGTTCCAGTTCGCGCAGACATACTCCAGTGCGCCGTCGCCGTCCAGATCGGCAAACGCCGGCTCCAGCACCGGGATGTACGCGCCCAGGCCCATCGCGTGCGGCCATCCCGCCACCGACTGGAGATTCTCATCAATCGCGTAGATCGCGTGATCAACCGGCGTCACGGGATCGATCCAGGAATCCCCCAGCACGATCAGCTCTTCGTCCCCATCCGCGTCGAGGTCCGCCGACGAGAGGCTCAGACCGGCGCGCCCTATGGATAACCCGTCCTGCACCAGCGCCACCGTGTCCCCCTCGGCCGAACACCCCTGGGCATCGAACTTCCGCAGCACCGTGCCATAGCAGTAGATCTCGCAGACGCCGTCGCCGTCCAGGTCGGCCGGATGGCATTCCTGGTATCCGCTCGGCGCCGTCGAATCGGCCCCGCACCAGAGCCAGGGACTGCCGTCCGCCCTGACGATGCGGAAGCTCCCCGACGACGGGAGCCCCGCGGAGTAGTTGATTTCGTCGATGCCGTCCCCGTCCAGGTCGCGGAGAAACAGAACCGGCGCATTGGCGGACGAACCGTACGAGGCGGTTGTCATCGTCGGAGCATTCAGCGAGACCACGGTCGGCTCCGTGGACAGACCATGGCAGATATACATCTTCCCGCTCAGATCCATGACGACGAAATCCTCGGCGTCATCCCCGTCGAGTCGGCCCACCGCCGGCATCACGTGGGTGAAATCCCCGCCCTCAAGCGTCGGCACACCGGTCGTCTTCAAGGTCCCGTCCGGAGTCAGGAACACGACATTGGTGGCCGTCCCCAGGATAATCTCGTTCACGCCGTCGCCGTCGACATCGGCATAGGTGGCGATGCGGCCGATCTTCCGGTCAAAATCAAGGGACCATCCGAGCGGCTCTGCGAACGGCGAGTACACCTGCACGACCGCCTCGTCGCCGGCAATCGGACCGGCCGCGCCGTACACCTGCACGCGGAGCGTGTACAGACCGTCGTCCAGCAGCGAAACATCCCACCGCCCGAGTTCGCCCGCAAACACGACCCGGGTCGTCGTGTCAACGGCGTGCCACTCCGTCGGGTTGAGGCCGGCGCCGTAGTCGATGACACAGCGCACGAAATCCGGCGCAAAACAGGTTCCCGTGACCGTCACGCCGCCGTTGACCGTGTCCCCCGGCCCGGGTGAGGCGATCTCGGCCAGGGCCGCGCCGCCGACCGACACGCGCACCATGTCCCGGTTCCACTGGCCGACCTGCAGCCGAAGAACATACTCGGCCGTCGGCAACCCGGACACGTTCCAGTCACCCAGCCACCCGGCGGTGACGGGAACGGTCGATGTGAGCAGATCGGTCCATGCCGACGTATCCGCCGCCGCCGGGCGGTACTGCAGCCGGTATTCTGTGAAATCCGCTCCGTCGGCGGTGCCGAGAATCGCGATCGTTCCCGCCGCGATCTCGAATTCTCCGGGACTCGTGATTATGGCCCTCACGTCCGGCGCTGCGGCGATTGCCGAAGCCAGATTGACCCGTCCCCACCCGCTATATTTGTCCCATCCGGGGTAGCTTGCCCCCGTCCCGTACGGATCGACGTAATCATCGGCGGTGGCGTGCAGGATTTCCCGCACGCGCTCCCGGTCCAGGCCGGGCGACAGCGACCGCACGTAAGCCGCCACGGCCGCCGTGTACGGCCCCGACATGCTGGTCCCCGACGCGATATAGTACTGGCTGTCGACGATGTGGACATTCGGCTCGCTGGGCGCGTACATATCCGTCCCGGCCGCCCGAAGCGAGAGAATCGACCGCCCCGGAGCGCACACATCGATGTACGGACTGATCGTCGAAAAGGAGGTGACGTGATCCGAGTCATTGGTCGCCCCCACCGCAACCGTGAGGTCATAGCTCGCCGGGTAGTTGATCTGCTCGATCCCGTCGTTGCCGATACTGGCGATCAACACCACGCCGCGGGCGGCGGCATAACCGAGAGCCTCCTCCACCACCGGTATCTGGCCCGCAAGGCCCCAGCTCATGCTGATCACGTCGGCCCCGTTGTCGGCGGCGTACACGATGCCGGCGGCCGCCGCCGAGAGCGGCATGTAGGGATAGAACTTGAGCGCCATGATCCGTACATCCGCGACCGCCCCGGCGATCCCGATACCGTTGCCGATCGCCCCGGCCACAATCCCGGCGCAGTGGGTGCCGTGACCCATCGGATCGGTCGGATCATTATCCTCCCAGATCGCAAACGGCGGATCGCCCAGGTCATTCGCGCTGAAATCCCATCCGACGAGGTCGTCAATATAGCCGTTCCGATCGTCGTCGATCCCGTTGTCGGCAATCTCCCCCGGGTTCTGCCACATCCGTGACACCAGGTCCGGGTGATCCCAGTCCACCCCGGTGTCGACAATCGCCACCACCACGGTCGCCGTCTGGTCCGGCGGGTTGGCGAAAACTTCCTCCGCATCGATGTCCGCGTCCGGCGTCCCATACACAATCGACAGCACACCATCCTCGACGTGGTAGTGGCCCTGCCCGGTGTTGTGGAGCGCCCATTGGTGAACGTACAGCGGGTCGTTCGGTGAGGCGTAGAGCTCGACCGCGTAATCCGGCATCGCATACTCCACGGACGCCAGGGCGCGGTAGTCGCGGGCCATCGCCTCGATGTCGCCTCCCGAGGGAATCGCGAACAGGAACGTCGAGCGCAGCGGATTGTCGGCCGCCGTCGGCACCCCCTCGCGCACCAGCCGCCGCTGCGCCGTCACCCCGTACCGGGCGTGGAGGGCATCGACCTCGGGCAGGCCGGTCGTCGCCAGGCCTTTCACCGTCGCCGGGTCCACCGCGGTCCCGGCGCGGAACTTCACAATGAGCCGGGTCGGCTCATAGCCGCCGAACCTGTCCGGCGGAGCGCCCTCGAGCGCCCGGGCGCCGCCTGCCAGCAGCAGCGGCGCGGCCACGACCACACCAATGATCCAGCGCTGTTTCATAGGACACCTCGTCTGTCGATGTGCCACTGCAGACCGTCACCCGAATTCCCCCCTTGACCTTCGTGATTGCGTCTTTCACCGGTAAAATACCGCCGTAACAGCTCGTGTCAACGTGTTTTCCCGCCGGCACCGGAGAGCGCCGTTCTGAGTCTCCCGCTTCGGCTTCTTGCCCGAGTCTCTGTGAGACGGAGCGCTTTCGATGCCTGTCTGTGGGCAGCAAATCGAGCGCCCATGTGGCCAACGCGTTCGGTCGACGCCCCGCGCGTATGAACCGGCCGCCCGCAAAAAAGCCCGGCCGGGCTCTGGGCCCCGCCGGGCTGTCCAAACTGCGCTTTCTGCTCTCCCTCAGCTCCCCGCCGCCCCTTTCTTGACCCGCACCATCCGCTTCACCGGCAGCGTGTAGCGCGTCCCCGCTTCGTCGCTGATCGCAAACGTCAGCGACCGCTCGAACTCCTCCCCCACCCGGTTCTCGAGCACCTCTACCGACCCCTCCGCGGTCTCCCCCGCTTTCACCACCGGGGGCAGCTTCACGGCGAAATAGTCGGCCGGACAATCGATCACCGTCAGCGTGTAATCCTTCGCACTCGTGTTGTGAATCGTAAACGTCGCCTTCCGGCGCGGCATCTCGGTGAACTGCGACACATCCAGGCGGTTCGGCGTGAGAATGATCGGCAGCGTGCTGTCGGCTACCGACAGCACATGCGAGTGGAAGGTGAGAAACACCGGCTCCTCGCCGGCGTTCGTCATCACGTACGGCTTCTTGGTCACATACCCGCCGTACCGCTGGGTGTCGAAAAAGATGTCGATCCGGGTGCTGTCGCCGGGGGCCAGAACCGTGTCCTCCACCGGCGCTTTGGTGCACCCGCAACCGGGCACGATTTTCGTAATCCGCAGCGTGTCATCCCCGGTGGAACGCAGCCAGTAGGTGTGGCAGATGGTCGCCGACTGCGGCACTTTGCCGAAATTGAATTCCCCTTCCGGCACAGCGATCTGCGGGCCGGCCCACGAACCCCCCGCCCCCCACAGCACCGCGGCGATGATCCCGAGAAGCAGCTTCTTCATTGTGCGTTCATCCTCCGGCTTTGGTCAGGATCTATTCTCTGGTCGGACGCCGGACCGCGGGGCGCGCCCCGGCGCTTCATTCTCATATCGTGCGGAGCAGCCGCCCCCAGCGCACCTTCTCCAGAAAGTGCGCCGCATTATACAGAAACAGCCGCGGCACCGACAGCGGATCCGAAAGCGAGACCGCCGGCGACGGATTCGCCGCATCGTCCCACGAAAAATGCACGAGCACCGCGTGCCCGACAATCAGGCTCGCGTCCACCGGCCCCCAGTAGCGCGAATCGAACGAGTTGTCCCGGTTGTCCCCCATCATGAAATACATCCCCGCCGGCACGACATACGGACCGAAATTGTCCCGGCTGAATCCCTCCCCGTCGGCCGGGTCGATGTGCGGACGCCCGTCGCTCGTCGTGTCCGTGTGTTTCGTCCCCGGCGCATCCGGCACCGGACGCCCATTGACGAACAGCGTCTTGTCTACCACCTGCACCGTGTCTCCGCCCACCGCCACGCACCGCTTGATATATTTCGTCGCCCCGTCCACCGGCCACTTGAACACCACCACATCCCCCTGCCGCGGCTCGCGCAAACCGGGGAGATGAACCCCCAGCAGAGGAATCTCCCCGCCGTAAGTTATCTTGTCGGCAATGATGAAATCGCCGATCAGCAGGCTGTCTTCCATCGACGACGACGGGATCTTGTACGCCTCCACGAGGGTCGCCCGGACGACAAAGAAAACCAGCAGATAGGCCAGGATCTCCAGGCCGGGCCGCCAGGAGCGGGCGCGAGGGGCCGCTTTTTCCGGACCGCCCGCGCCTTCCGGCCCGGGAAGGTCGGGTTGCGCGGACCTGTTATTAACCGCTTTCACCATACCTGATTGCCGCTTCTGATTTCGTATTACGCTTTATACCGCCGCTGCCGCGCCCGGTTCGCCCCGTTTCCGGCCTCCCCCGCCGCGCCCGGACCCGGATTACCTCGGCCCGCTCAACTGATGGTCCGGAACAACCGGTGCCACCGCACTTTCTGGAAGAAATGCGCCGCGTTGAACAGAAACACCCGCGGCACCGACAGCGGATCGGTCAGCGCCACCTCCGGCGAGGGATACGCCTGGTCGTTCCACGACCAGTGGATGACCATCGCCTCGCCCAGGATGAACCGGTAGTGCACCGCCCCCCACCACCGGGAATCATGCGAGTTGTCCCGGTTGTCCCCCATCATGAAATAGCTGTCGGGCGGAACGATAAAGGGTCCGAAATTGTCCCGGCTGTCCATCCCGCCCGGACGGCGCGGCTGGACCACCTGCTCCCCCCGGGCGGTGGTGTCGATGTACTTCCCGTGCTCCGGATCGGGAAACGGCTTCCCGTTCACGTAGAGCGCCTTGTTCCGCACCTCCACCGTGTCCCCCCCCACGGCCACGCACCGCTTGATATACTTCGTCACCCCGTCGCGCGGGTAGATGAAAATCACGACGTCCCCGGCCTCCGGACGGTGCAGCGCCGGCAGCCGCCAGTTCACCAGCGGCAGGTGCGCCCCGTAGACAAACTTGTTCGCCAGAAGGAAATCCCCAACCAGGAGCGTGTCCTCCATCGACTGCGACGGAATCTTGTAGGCTTCCACGATCGAGGTTTTGATGAGGATCGCCAGGATGACGGCCAGGAAGACCTGCTTGAAGTTGTCCCACACTTTGCTCATGCGCGCTTTCCCAGTTGTGCCGGCGTTCCGCCGTCGTGGTCCTCGCCCCGATGGTCCTCCGGGGCGCCTTCATATAAGCGATTGTACGCCGTTTGCCAAGGTTTGTTTTGCGCCGCGCCGCCCCGCCCCGGCCTACATCCCGCGGATCACCCGGAGGATATCGTTGTAGGTCACCAGCAGAACGAGCGCCAGAATCGCCACAATCCCCACTTGCTGCGCGATCACCCGCGCCCGCATCGACAGCGGCGAGCCTTTCAGCCGCTCGATTGCCAAAAACAGCAAATGCCCGCCGTCCAGCACCGGGATCGGCAGGATGTTAAGCACCGCCAGGTTCACCGAGAGCAGGGCCATGAAGTAGAACAGGTTGGCGGCCCCCTGCTGCGCCTGCCGGCCCGACTCCCGCGCGATGAATACCGGCCCCCCCACCATCTTGACCGAGACCTCCGCCGTGATCAGTTGCTTGACGAACTTGACCGTGAACCACACCAACTGGTGCGCCTCGACAAATCCGTGCCGCATCCCGGTGAGCAGCCCGACCCGCTCGGTGCCGACCGCCTTCTGGGTGAACCCGATCACCCCCACGGTGTCGATGCCGCCCCGGGCATTGGGCCGCGGCTGCGCCTCCGTCACCATCTCCCGCGTCACCGTGTCCCCCGCGTGGATCCAGGTGACCGTGATCGGGGCATCGATGTGGGGCGTGATCTTGGCCGCCGCCGAATCGAAATTCGCCACCGCCTCGCCGTTGATCGCGATGATCTGGTCGCCGGTCTGCAGCCCGGCTTTGGCCGCCGGCGTGTCCTTCTCCACCTTGCCCACCAGCACGCGCGTCGTGTCGAAAACCGGCCGCCCGGCCAGCCAGGCAATGCCGATGAGCAGCGCGATCGCCAGCAGGTAGTTCATGAAGGGCCCGGCGAAAATCACCGCCGCCCGCTGCCCCACCGTCTTGGACATGAACTCGTCGGGCGACCCCGACCGCTCCTCGCCCGGGTTCTCCCCCGCCATCTTCACATACCCCCCGAGCGGGATCACGCCGATGCAGTATTCCGTCCCGCCCCACTTCCGCTTGAACAGGTGCGGGGGGAAGCCCAGCGAAAACTGGTCGACCCGGATCCCCACCCGCTTGGCCAGGAGAAAGTGCCCGAGCTCGTGAATGAAAATCAGAATCCCCAGCACGAAGATGAAAGATGCAATGTTCAACAGCATGCCGTTTTCCCTGTCCTGGCGCCGGCGAACGCCCGCGCCTGCCGATCGGCCTCAAAAATGTCGTCCTCGCCCGGGTCCGCCGTCGGCGGTATCCGCCCGAGCGCCTCTTCGATGGTAGCTGCTATATCGGTAAACTTGATGCGTTCCTGCAAGAAACTTTCCACCGCCACTTCGTTCGCCGCGCTGTACACCGCCGGCGCCGTCCCCCCGCTCCGCGCCGCCTCGAACGCCAGGCGCAGGGCCGGGAACCGCCCGATATCCGGCGGCTCAAAAGTCAGCGTCCCCAGGCGCGCCGGATCCACCCCCCCGAACTCCGAGGCCGCCCGGTCCGGCCAGAACAGCGCGTACGTGATCGGCAGCCGCATGTCGGGCGCCGACAACTGCGCGATGATCGACGAGTCGATATACTCGACCATGCTGTGCACGATCGACTGCGGGTGAATCACCACCGCGATCTTTTCCGCCGGCATCGCGAACAGCGCCGCCGCCTCGATCACCTCGAGCCCCTTGTTCGCCAGCGTCGCCGAATCGATCGTGATCTTCTTCCCCATCCGCCAGGTCGGGTGCGTGAGCGCCTCGCCGGGCGTGATCCGGTCGAACGTCTCCCGCGGCCGCGTCCGGAACGGTCCCCCCGACGCCGTGAGGATCAGCCGCCGCACCTCGCTCGCCCGCCCCGCCGTCAGGCACTGCCACAGCGCCGAGTGCTCGGAGTCGATCGGGACAATCTCCGCGCCCGTCCGCTTCAGAATTTTCGGAAAGAGCGGCCCGCCGGCCACCAGCGACTCCTTGTTCGCCAACGCCAGTCGGATCCCCCGCCGGACCGCGGCCAGCGAGGCCCGCAGCCCCGCCGCCCCCACCACCGCGTTGACCACCACGTCGGCGCCGGGAAGTTCCGCCAGCTCGGTCAGCCCCGCCTCCCCGAAACGGAGTTCCACCGCCTCGCCGGCCACCGCCGCGCGCAGTTGCTCCGCCCGCCGCTCATCGACGAGCGCGAGATATTTCGGCCGGAAGCGGCGGTACTGCTCCGCCAACAGCGCTGCGTTGCTGAAAGCCGCCAGCCCCGCCACCTCGAAAGCCCCGGGGTGGGCGGCCGCCACCTCCAGGGTCGAGCGGCCGATCGAGCCGGTCGAGCCGAGAACCACGAGTTTGCGCGGATTCATCGTCGCCTAATAGAACGGCCGGCCCCTGCGCCGGTTCCACTAAAACATTCCGCAAAAAGCAACGGCGGGGCGCCGGGGCCCCGCCGTCCCAATCGAGTCATCCCCCCGCTCAGTTCTGCTTGAGCGGCTTGCCCTCCGCGTCGGAGACAAAGACCTCGCGCATGTAGACCGTCTCGGCCGGCTTCGAATTCTCCCCCCGGAACGCCGTCACCGGTACCTTGCCGATCTTGTGCAGCGTGTCGTACCCCTTGAGCACCTGCCCGAACACCGTGTACTTCCGGTCAAGGAAGGCCGCCCGGCCGAGGCAGACGAAGAACTGGCTGCCCGCCGAGTTCGGGTCGTTCGAACGCGCCATCGAGAGCGTCCCGTCCGCGTGCGGAAGCTCCGAGAACTCCGCCGTCAGCGAGTAGCCCGGGCCGCCCGTACCGTCCCCCTTGGGATCTCCCCCCTGGATCATGAAGCCGTCGATGATGCGGTGGAAGGTGAGCCCGTTGTAGAACCCCTTCTTGGTCAGGGCCACGAACGAATCGGCGTGGGCCGGAGCCACATCGCGGTACAGCTCGCACACCATGTCACCGAAATCCGTGCGGATCGTGACAATCGGATTCTTCTCGTCGCGAATGGGATGGGTCATCTGCGCCAGACTGTCATAATAAGGGTTGCCGGTTGTCGCCGCCGCCGGCTTCGCCGCCGGGGCCTGCGCCGTCGTCTTGCCCGAGGCCTGCGCTGTGTTGTCGGCCGACTGCGCATCGTTGCTCGAACAGCCGATCACCAGGACAAACGCCGCCGCCACAATCATCAGCACGCTCGTCATAAATCGCATGTCGCTCTATCCTCTCTATGATAACGTGGAAACCTGGGTTCTTCTTCTTCCAGCCGCGGCCGCGAATATATGACGCCCGCCGGCCGCTGTCAAGCGCCGCCCCTCGGCCGCGCCCCCGCTCACGGCCCCTCCCACGTGAGGATCCGGACCACCGCCCCGTCCACGGCCGGGACCAGTTCAAACCTCACCGGGTAACCGTCGTAGACCAGCCCGAGCGTGTCCCCCGCCGTGGCCGAGCTGCTCGGCGCCCCGTACGCCCCGGTCACCTCCGCATAGGTCGATCCGATCCGGATTCCGCGCTGCGCCGCGGAGGCCGAGGCCATGGTCCCCGGCCAGGGCGCCTCGGCGATCACCCCGTACACTTGCGACGACGAGGTCACCTGGTTGGTTCCGCCCGGATCGCGGAATACGAACGTGAGACCGGAATCGGGGTAGGCCGCGTACGCGTAGGTCGGCCCGAACCGGCCGTCCCCGGCCACGCTCGCCGCCGTCCCGTTCCACGCCGCCGCCTCCGCGTAGGTTTCGTTGAACAGCACGTACTGCCCCTGCCCTCCGGACCCCGGCGCCAGCACATTGCGCCGCAGATAGATGTCGAGCGTGTCGATCACCGGTATCGTGAGCCGCCCCACGGCGCTTCCGCTCAGACCGGGGGTCATGAGATATCGGAATTCCGCAAGACCGGGCGGGGTCGTCGCCGTCGTCACGTACGAGATGGACCCTCCGCCGGTCGACAGGAAAGATCCCGCTCCGGCGGCATGCGACAGCTGAATGTCCACGTTGCCGATCCGCGCGCCCGAGGAATCCTCCACGGCAAACTGCAGCGCCGGATAGGTCATGCCGCCGGGAAGGTTGGCCACGCGGTAGAGCAGACCATTGAGGGGAACAATCTCCGTCGGAAACGCCGGGATATACTCGCCGAGCGTCATCTGCACCGCCGGGGTGTCGGGCTGCGAGCCGTCCGCAAAAACGTACAGGTCCCACAGGCCGAAATAGTACTGGAGCGTATTCGGCTCCTCGGGGTACACACCCCAATCCGTCGGCGGCCCAAACCGCTTGCGTACCTCGGCGATCGTCGAGCCCATGCCGACCGCGTCGCCGTCCGGCGTCGTCCCCGCGAATCCCGTCACGGCGATCGCTCCGTAGACGCTCGACGAATCATAGAGCTTCCCATCCAGATCCCAATCGTACAACATCACGACCAGGCCGCGGGTGGACTCCCAGGACGCGTACACGGGGCTCCGGTTCGGAAGCACATCCTCCGACTCCGGCTGGCCGAGCCACCGCTTGACCTCGGCGTAGTCATCGTCGAACAGCACGTACCCCACCTGTCCGTGGACCCCCGGGATAATCGCATCGGCCCGGAAATAAACCTCCAGCGTGTCGGTCCCCTCCGCATACAGCCGCAGTGCCGCGTGCCCCATGCGTCCGCTGAAGTCATACTGCAGCACGGCCACGCCGGCCGCGTCGGTCGCAATGCTTCGCGGCGCCGCTCCGTCCCCCCGCACCGGCGCGACCTGTATCTGGTGATTGGCCAGCCGGTTTCCGCCCGCGTCGGTGACCGCGAACTGCGCCGCCGTCGTCGTCGAATCGCTCCCCATGAATCCCTGGAAACGCACTCCGTTGAGCGCCACGACCTGACCGCCCTGCGGCTGCGGCCCGTTGGGCGAATCGCTGCCGCACCCCCCCGCCGCCATCGCCGCGGCCAGCCCGAACGCCACTGCCGCCCTCGCCGCACGTCCTCTCATAGTTCCCCTTGCGCCGTCGCGCCTTGACACGTCTCTCGCCAGACAGCGGCCCGCCCGCCGCCGTCACTGTCTGCGGCTAGCGGAACCAGTAGCGCAGCCCGCCGCCGATCGTGAGGTACTTCGGCCGGTCCTCGGTGCCGAACAGGTCATAGCTGTTGATGGAAGCGAGCGTGAGAAAACTCCGCCCCTTCGAAAACTCGGCCACCTTCAGGTCCAAGCCGAAATCCGCCGCCATCAGAATCGTCAGATCGGACTCGTCGTCATACCCGGCGATCTCAATGTTGAGCAAGCCCGCCTGCACCCCCACACCGCCGTACGGCGCCACAATCGACTTCGTCGGCGGCACCGCGTACACGTGCAGGTTGAGGTTAAGATCGTACTGCGCCAGGTGGAACTCATCCGGATGGTCCTTGAACCAGTCCTGCTCCTGGTGGTTCGTATAGCGAAATCCGAGCTGCATCAGAAAGCGGTCGGCGTACAGAGTACCGTAATTGAAGCCCAAAGACCAGCCGGCGTCGAACACCTGATCCGCGTCAACCTCCACCGGCCGGTCAAACTCGTCAATAAACATTACCAGCCCGACCTCGCCATACTCTCCGTGCGGGCTCGCATACCCCCCGTAGACATCCACCATATTGTAGCGGGCCGCGACCCGCTGTATCGCCGCCTCGGCCGGCTGTGCGGCAATGAGACCTATCGCCAAGAGTAACAACAAGATAAAGGGTATCGCCTGCTTCATAGCTGCTCCTTCCGTCTGGATCTTCGCGGCCGCCCACCCGGTGCGCCCGGCTCGACGCCGCCGAGCCGGACCCGGTTTGTCTCCTCCCTTGTACACGCCGGGGCCGCTTTCGCCGAGCGGCGGGGCCGATCATACCTCCCGCAGTATAATTTGCGGTTGCCCTGCAGGAAAGAGCAATTATATTCGGGGTGATTTGTCGACTCCTTCGTCGACAAAACCGATAGACTTGAAGACCTGACACATAGGACTAATGACATGGCCGGAAAAAAGATAGCAATCATCGGCGCCGGTGTGATGGGCCAGGGCCTCGCCGAGGCCGTCGCCGCCGCCGGCACCGAAGTCACCCTGATCGACAAAACCACCCGGCTCGCCGAACGCGGCGTCAAAGCCATCGCCGAAGCCATGAACCGGGAGATCGGCAAATGGGGCCTCACCGAGTCCGACAAGAAAGCCATCCTCGCCCGCATCTACCCCTCCTCCGACCTCTCCATGACCGAGGACGCCGAAATCATCCTCGAGGCGATCCCCGAAGACCTCCAGATGAAGCGCGACCTCTTCGAAAAACTCGACACCGTCGTCCGTCCCGACGCCCTCTTGGTCACCAACACCGGCACCATCTCCGTCTCCGAAATCGCCGCCGTCACCGAACGCCCCCAGAAAATCATCGGCATGCACTTCCTCACCCCGGTGACCAAGGTCCCCGTCGTCGAGATCGTCAAGGGCTTCCACACCGATGACGACACCTTCCGCAAAGCCGTCGCCTTCGCCCAGCTCCTCGACAAGGAGTACATCACGGTCAACGAGTACCCGGGGTACGTCACCACCCGCATCATCGTCCCCCTGCTGAACGAGGCCATGCACGTGCTCATGGAAGGCGTCGCTTCGGCCGACGACATTGACCGGGCCATGAAACTCGGTTTCGGCTTCAACATGGGCCCCCTCGCCCTGGCCGATGTGATGGGACTCGACGTCGTCATGAAGTGGATGGAGAACCTGCTCGACGAACTCGCCGAGCACAAGTACAACCCCTGCCCCCTCCTGCGCAAGATGGTCCGCAGCGGCCACCTCGGCGTAAAAACCGGACGCGGCTTCTTCGTCTATGACAACGAGGGCAACCGCGTCCCCAACCCGGCCGCCGCGGCTGCCGTGACAAAATAAGGAACGTCCGCCATGAAGATACTGGTGCTCAACGCCGGGTCGTCCTCCGTGAAATACCAGCTCATCGACTCGGAGACGGAAAAAGCCCTGGCCAAAGGAATGGTCTCGCGGATCGGCATGTCCGGATCCCTCCTCGCCCACAAACCGTTCGACCGCCCCGAGGTGAAAGTCTCCGGCGAGATCCTCGACCACATCCAGGCCGTCGAATACATCGTCACCATGCTCCTGTCGCCCAACCACGGCGTCATCAAGGACCGCGCCGAGATCGGCGCCGTCGGCCACCGCGTCGTCCACGGCGGCGAGAAATTCACCGACTCGGTGCTCATCACCCCCGCCCTCATGCAGGAACTGCGCAACCTCATCGAACTCGCCCCCCTCCACAACCCCCACAACATCCGCGGCATCACCGCCTGCGAGCGCACCCTCCCCGGACTCCCCCAGGTCGCCGTCTTCGACACCGCCTTCCACTACACCATGCCCGGCTACGCCTACATCTACGGCATCCCCTACGTCCTGTACAAGCGCTACGGCATCCGCCGCTACGGCTTCCACGGCACCTCCCACAAGTTCGTGAGCGACCGCGCCGCCGTCATGCTCCGCCGCCCGCTCGCCGAATTGAGAGTCGTCACCGCCCACCTCGGCAACGGCGCCTCCATCACCGCCGTCGACCGCGGCGTCTCGGTCGACACCTCGATGGGCTTCACCCCCCTGGAGGGGCTGCTCATGGGCACCCGCTCCGGCGACATGGACCCGGCGATCATCCTCCACCTCATGGCCCGCGAGGAACTCTCCCTCCACGAGGCCAACACCCTGCTGAACAAACACTCCGGGCTCATCGGCATCTCCGGCGTCTCCTCCGACATGCGCGAGATCCAGTCGGCCTCCCAGGCCGGCAACGCCAACGCCCAGCTCGCCCTCGACATCTACTGCTACCGGATCAAGAAGTACGTCGGCGCATACGCGGCCGCCATGGGCGGGATCGACGCCCTCATCTTCACCGGCGGCGTCGGCGAAAACTCCGCCGTCGTGCGCGCAAAAGTCTGCGAGGGACTCGCCTTCCTCGGCCTCCAGGTCGACCCGGAAAAGAACAGCGCCGCCCACGCCGCGGAAACCGACATCTCCTCCGCCGGCGCCGGCGGCCACGTGCTCGTCGTGCCGACCAACGAGGAGCTCGTCATCGCCCGTGACACCCTCCGCATCGTCACCGAACGCCGGGGGCAGTCCGCCCGTGTGAAATAGGCCGCGCCCCCCCAAAGCTTCTTTCTCCGAGGCCGTCATCCCCGAGGATGACGGCCTGGTCGTAACAGCCGGCACGCACGGCCGCCGGCCCTCCGCCGTCTGCGCAAGGATCGCTCACCCTGCTCAGCCTGCCACCACCAAAGACCCCTGCAGCCACCTCTCCCGGAAACCGGCCCGGTCCGCCAAGCGACTTTCAATCAATGACTTACACTAACCCGGAAAAAACTTCCCGCCCCGCATCCGGCTTGCAGAGAGATTGTCAGCGCCTACCGATGCGTTCGTCCGACGCCTCTGAAGGAGGATGCGGTATGAGAAAGAAAATCACTTCCCTTGCTCTCACCGGGCTCCTGGCAGCCCTGGTCGGCTGCTCCGACCGCAGCCCCGTCGGGTCGGCATCTACCGCCGATCAACCCTTCGCCCTCGCGGCCGGCGTCATTGTCCCCGACTCGGTCAAAACCGCGGCCCTGTCCGTCTACTGCTCCGGCCCGAGCCTGCAGACTGTGAACGTCTACCGCGTGACCGCCCCGTGGGCGGAATCAACCGTCACCTGGAACAGTTTCGCCGGGGCCTACGACACGGCGGCCGTGCATGGTTCTTTCGCCGCCGCGGCGCCGGGGTGGAAGACCGCCGAGGTGACGGCGCTGGTGCGCCAGTGGGTCGGCGGCGCGGCCCCGAACTGCGGCCTGCTCCTGGGACAGACCACCAACCTCTTCCCGCGCGGGATGTTCTTCAGCCGCGAAAACGCCTTCATGCAACCCTACCTGACCGTCACCTACGGCGGCCCCACCGGCGACACCTCGGTTCAGTTTCCGGTCCTCCGCGACGCTGCTATCGATGAGTCCGTCCCGAACAACCCGCTCGGCCTGGCCCAACTGCTCTTCACCGGCTGGGCGGCCGACGGCGGCCTGAAAAACCAGAGCCTCCTGCTGTTCGATCTGCCGGTCTATAATCCGCCGCCGCCCGATGGCGACTCGACCGGCATCGACGAGCCCAACGACACCACCATCACCGATCCGCCGGACACCACCATCATCGAACCGGGCGATCCGGACGATCAAGGGTGCACCCGCCCCTGGCCCTGGTGGCTCCGCCACAGCGGCTGCGCCAAGGGGTCGGAGTCCGATGAGATTTCGGCCCTGCTCCCCCTCTGGGTGGGGACGCCCGGCGGCGCCCACAGCGTCGAAATCGACTCCAACTGCAAAGCGGCCCAATCCCTCCAGCGCCGGAATCACGACCGGACCTTCCCGCCGGTCAAGCCCCTGCTGACCGAACTGCTGGCCGCTAAACTCAACATCGCCGCCGGCGCCGACGACTCCGCGGTCGCCGGGGTGATCGCCGCCGCCGACGCCTACCTGGCCACCCACCCGGTGGACAGCCGCCGGTCGGTCGATCGCCGCGCCTTCAAACAGATCCATGAGTGGTACCGCGCCCTGCACGCCTTCAACGTCGGCGACATCGGTCCCGGCGCCTGCGCGCCCGACGCAGATACCTCTGTCAACCCGCGGCGGTAACCCCGCCGCTCGCGGCTCCGCGCGCCCCGCAACCTCCCCAGGGCGCGCGCAGCGACGTCCATCGGCACGGCAACGGGCGGGTCGCCTCACGGCCCCGCCCGTTGTCTTTATTCGCCAAGCCGCCAACGGCCGCTCACCGGCCCGCCGCCCCCGAAGCTGTCAACCGTATCGGCTCGCGCTCCCTGGCCTGCCGCTTCTTCAGATACTCCGCGAACGTCGGCAGCTCCCCGACCTCGACCACCGACCCTAAGCAGGCTGCCTCCATCGTCAGCCGCACCGCCGCGCTGTCCGCGGCGGCGGCCGTCCGCCGCCAGAACCCGTGGCCGCAGGCGATCGAGTCCGCCCCCGGCCCTTCCGCCGTCGCCGTCCCCATCGAGGGCCAGGTCACCGTCACCTCATCCGTCATGAGCTGCGGAACCTCCAGGTCCACCGGGTAGCGCCGGGTCGCAAAATCGAGAGCGCGCACTTCCGCAAAGTCCCGGTACACCGCCGGCTGCACATAGGCCGTCCCCTTGACCAGGTCGACCGGCCGCTCCGACACCGCCGCCACGCGCACCGCGACCCCTCCCCCCGAGTCCGCCGGCCTCCTTGTCAGTGACGCCTCCGTCACCCGATAGCCGCCGTTGTCGCCGGTCAGCAGTTGCCCCACCATCAGCCTCCGATCCTCGCTATCCGACGCTGTGAACATTGCTTCCAGCCATAGCGCCGGGACCCCGCACAGCTCCCACTCGGCGCTGAGATTCACCCGGTAGTCCGCGCCGATCGCCAGATGCGTCCGCCGCGCCCACACGTTGTCCTCCGCCTTCGCCGCCGGCGTCCGCACGAGAACGCCCCCGCTGTCGGTCACCAAAAGCACCGGCATCCCCTGGTCACCCAACGGCAGTTGGCCGAAGGGACAGAGGTCGCAGGTCGGGTCCATCCACAGCGTGTCCCCGTCGATCAGCGCCGCCGTGATGACGTGGTTGAAGTCGAAAGTGGGGAAATCGGGATCGATGGGCGTTGCCCCGCGTGTCGAGATGAGCGCCGGGTACGCCGCCACCCCCGCCTGCCGCAGGTACGACACCAGCAGCGTCGTCATGTCCTTGCAGTCGCCATAGCCGAGCTTCTGCGTCTCGGCGGCGGCGTGGGGTTGCCACCCGCCGATCCCGATCGACACCGCCACGTACCGCGTGTTCCCGGTGACGCGCTCATAGGCCTCGCGCGCCATTTGCCGCACATCGCCCGCCGTCACCCCGGCCTTCCATGCGAGATACCGGTCGGCCGCGAGCGTCCGGTACCAGTTCCCCACTTCGCGCCACGAGAAACCGCTGTAGGCGCTGTTCTCCAGGCGGAAGGCGTGCGGCGAAAACGCCACCCGCCCCGGGTACTCGGCCTCCGGCGGAAGCTGCGATTCGTTCGGCAGCGGCGCCAGATTCCCCGCCGCAAACTCGTATAATGTCTTCTCCCCGGTCCGCACCACCCGCGGCGTTATGGCCAGCCCGTACACCTTGTAGTGCAGCGGCGGTTCGCTCGGCGCCGTCACCTGGCAGAGCGCACGCACCACCGGCAGGTAACTCTGCATGGCCGCGCCCCGCAGGAAAAACAGCGACTTCGAACGCACCGCATACTCGTACTCAATCGTATAGGGGTAGGCCGGGCCGGGAAGGTCGAGGGAGTACGTGCAGTTGGAGGAGTAGAGCGCGTACGACGGCCCGAATCCGCAGGTCCGGAACATATCCTTCAACTTCCGCTCATAAACCTTCTTCCCGTCCGCCCGGTAAACGCTCGCCCGGAAATCCTCGATCTGATTGAACTGGTCGCCGCTGACCGCCACCCCCGCGAACTTGTCGCCCCGGGCATTGAGGATGACGAGACGCGCCCTTACCCGATGCCGCAGCCCATTGGCCTCCACCTCGGTCACCCACTGCCGGTTCTCGAAATACCCGCCCCGGTCGTCGGCCTCCGCCGGCGCCGCCGCGGCGTCGCTCCATCCCAGCAGCCCCGCCGCCAGAAATCCCCACACCCGCCGGTTCACAAGCCCTCCTTGGCCGTCGTGAACACCACCTGTTCGCCCAGCGCGGACTCCACTCTCTGGAAAAACAGCCGCACCATCATGTACTCGTCGACCTCGAAGAGCGGGCGGCTCACCGTGAACTTGCTGTGCACCTGCGCCGCCTGCCCTTCCGACGACGACTGCCGTTCGTAGAGGAGACCTTCGTAGGCGAAGGACGTATCCGGGGGGAGCTGGCTGACCGTGGAACCCTCCGGCCCGACAATGCGCGCGATCGCCTGGTAGGTGAAGGCGTGGTTGAAATTGACCGGGAAGACGCGCCGTTCGCTCTCGAACGGATTGCGGGAAAACATGGTCGCCGGGCAGTTCACCGCGAGGTGGTCGTCCAACCGCCGCCCCGCCCCCTCGACCGCGTAGCCGGTCATGACGCGCAGCCGCCCCAGCGAATCCAGCGTCGCCTCAAAACTCCCCCGCCGGTAGCCGGGCGCATCGACATTGAGAATGTCGCGGTCCAAAAAGTCGTTCGCTTCCCGCGTCTCGTAGCGGCGCCCGTAGTTGCTGCACAGATAGCCCGTGAAAAGCGCCGAGGTGGAGCAGGCGGCGTTCCCCTCGGCGTCCATCCGGTAGACGATCAGGTCGATGCGGCTCGACGGCGGGTCGTTCGTCACCACTTTCACCAGTTCCGATTTGTCCCCGTCCAGCAGCAGGCCGATGTCCGTCCGACAAACCGGCGGCAGCGTGCCGTAGGCATTGTACTTCGTGGTGGCGTCGAGGTAAATTCCCCCCTGCTCGACCTCGGCGAAAATGATCATGTGCGAGAACTGAAGGGGATCGACCCAAGTGGGCTCGAACGCCGCGACGTCCCGCGTGCAGATCATGATCGGCCAGGCCCGGATCCGCTCCGACCGGAGCATCGCCAGCAGCAGCAGGTTTTTCTCGCCCGCGGTGCCGAACTTCTCCCGCCACAGGCCGGCCAGGTTGTCATGGTGGAAACCGTCGTCGAACCCGTCCTGCCGCGTCTCGATCGTGCTCACGGCAAAGCTGTACAGAGCTTTCGATTTGTCATAGTCCGTCTTCAGCCCCTTCACGATCTCCCGCAACCTCTTCTTGAAATCCCGCGGCTCGCTGCAATACTCATCGACAACCGCCGTTTCCCACAACTGCCCGATCGTGCTCCACTGCTCGACAGCGTCGGCTACCGTCGCCTTCCGCGACAGGTCGGAGAGAACCAGGCTCACCGCGGGCACATAGTCCCGCTCGAACCCCATGTAGGGCTCGTCTTGCACCGGCAGAACATTCTGCACCCGCCACGTGAACCGCTTCTTGGCCTTCATGTCGGTGCCGGGAAGTTTCTCGACCACGGGATTCCCTGTTCCCGCAGGCAGGTTGTGCGCCCGGTATTGATACTGCGGCCCCACCGGGACCTCAAGGACATATTCCGTCTCCAGCGTGTACACCTCATGGCTGAACGGAATCGTTTCCCAGCGGATGTAGCTTCCCCCCCACACCTTGTAGGTGAACTCGAGGATACAGCCGCTGTCCGCCTGCGGAAATGCAAACGTGACGATTGTCGTCGAGCCCGCCTTCCTCGTCAGGAAATCCTTGTCGTTGACCTTGAACACCTGCCCGTCGGGAGTCACCGTGTGCGCACAGAGGTCGCTGACATGGTCCTTCTCCGAGTGCCCGAACGACCCATTACCGATCTCTTCCGCCCCGGCCTTGTTGAACGCTTTCATGCGCACGTGCCGCCGCAGCTCGAGCTGGGGGGAGAACTCGCCCTGCGGGATCGTCATCGACCGGTACACCCGGTCGAAGATCACGACCGCGTTCGCCTCGGGATAATCCGCCGGGGGACCGATCTGCCACTCGGCTTCGGCAATCTCCCCGTACTCCGGTCCCGCGCCGGCCGCACTCCCGCACAGCGCCAGCCAGACCGCCGCCGTCACCAGCATCGCTCTCCTCATGGAAACCTCCGTCATGAGTCCTTCGCCTGCGTCCTACCCTTGTTCGCTCTGGAGATCCGTCTCGGCCGTACAGCCCTGCGCCGGCGCGATCCGCATCCCGCACTCCGGTCGTCACGCCCAACTCACGCCCATAGCCTAGGCAACGGAGAGTCCGGAGTCAAGGATCATTTTACGGCCGCGCCGGCGGCAAAAAAAAGGCCGCCGGGAAATCCCGGCGGCCTGCCAATCTGCTTGCCGCCCCCCTCACGTCCGTTCGTTCCGGTCCACCTGCCCCCCTTCGTAATGCCCTTCGACCGCCACGATCCCCCCGCCTGCATCCCGCACAAACTTCAGCCGGAAATACGGGATGTCCGCAAACATGAACAGGTCCCCGCCCATTGGCGTCATCCGGAATTTCGGATTTCCCTCGCGCTGGTACACCAGCGCGCCGTTCTCCAGCGCGATGCGCCGGGGTCCGAAATCGCCGACATATTCCTGCAGCGCCGCGGCCTCGAGCGTCACCGGGTTCCGCTGCGCCTCCAGCCCGTCGATTTGCCAATCGTAGGTCGCGAGCAACTGCTCGTCCCCGCACTCCGCTTTCAGCTTCCGGTAGGCCTCCAGAAGCGCGACCTCGAGCGCCCGGTCGGCTGCGCACGCGATGTCCGGTGCGATCCCCGTCCCTTCCCAATTCGTCCCCGAAATCGGGTTGATCGCCCGCCCGAACGGCACCCTCACGCCCACCTCGAGGTTCGGAAATCCGTGCGTCGCCACCGGGTGCGCCCCACCGCCCGTGGTCTCCCCGACAACCGTCGCCCGCTTCAGATTCTTCAGATTGTACGTAAACTCTTCCGCCGCCGAAAAGGTGCCCCCCGAGGTGAGCACGTACAGGGGGACGTCGGCCATCTTCTCGCCGTCGACATAGCTCGTCGTCCAGAACTGCTGCAGCGAGTCCGTCTCGCGTACATAGAACGTATTCAGGTGCACCTGGTCCTTGAAGAAGTAACTCGTCAGAATCTGGATCATATCCGGGCTGCCCCCACCGTTGTCGCGCAGGTCGATAATGAGCGCGTCGGTGTGAGCCAGAAAATGCATCGCCCCGACCGCCGTCGCCCGCGCTTCCGGCAATCCGCTGAAACCGTCCAGCTTCAGGTACCCCACGTTGCCCGGCAGTTGTTCGGCTTTGCGGAACCCGAAATTGTCCAGCCGCGCCCGGCGCAGCTCCTCGGCCGCCGTGGGACGGTTGATCGTGTCGAGCATCGCCTCCAGTTGCGCCCGCGGGACATACCGCAGCCCGAAATGCCGATCGTGGCACACCGTCAGCAGATCCTCCGAAAGCCCCCGCGCGAACGTCCCCACCGTCGCCAGCGTGTCGTACGCCCCCTTCTTCAACTGCCGGCGCGCGTGCTCCCCCATCTTCTTCGCGACGTCCGGGAAGACGTAGTAGCGGTCGAGCGCCGCCGTCACGCTGTCGATGATCTCCGCTTTGACCGTCCGGTCGATCGCCGGCCCGGTGTCGTCGGGATCCGCCTGCGCCCCGGCCTCCGGCCCGCCGGCGAACACGGCAACCGCCGCCCACATCATTGCAGCCCACAACGCCTGAAACTTCATCGCTCACCTCCGCACTTCGGATGTTGGTCGTGCGGGAGCCGTTACGGAAGAATTCCCTCCCGCCGAAGTCTGGTCATGACGCGCTCGTACATGCTCGTCTCGTCGAGCTGCCGCTCCAGACGCCGGAGCGCCTCAAGGATGTCGCTCCCGTCGGTGCTCCCGAGCTCGGTCGAAGCGTCCGCGATCACCGCCCACACCGGCTCCAGCGCCCTGACCGTCTCCCGCCCGCGGTCGGTCAGACTCAGCAGCCGCCGACGGTAGTCGCCGGGGTCGCGGGTGGACCGCAACAGTCCGCGCCGCGTCAACTGCCCCGCCACCTGGTTGATCGCCGGATGAGTCAGCCCCAGATCCGTCGCCACCGTCGTCAGCGGCGCCTCGTTGTGGTCCTTCAGGTAGTACACGACCGCAAACCAGCGCGCCTCAAACTCGACATTGAGCTCCCGGTACACCTGTGACACATCCCTCTGGAGGCGGTCCGCCAGTCGGCGCAGCCGGGTCGCCAACGCCAGCGAGCCGAGTTGTTCGATCACGTCCATTGTCTTCGGGCTCCCTCTATCATCCGAGTGTACGTAAGTGCTTACATAATTGTTTCGCGGATGCGTGCGATGACCATCGCACCGACCTGCCTTCAGGATGGCTCAATCTACCACTCCCCGTTTCGCACTGCAATAAGGAAAAAGGTTCTTTCGATCGCCCACCCCACCGGCTTGAGATAGGAAGGGCCGATCGTCCGATTGCGGGCGGCCGCCCGTCTCTTTCGACTTCCGAAGCTGTGTCTCCGCGCGGTCCGGGGTCTAGCACGGCGCCGGCGCCGGCCCCCCGCGGAAGAGGTACCCGACGAGAAGCGTTAGGTCCGAAACACTCACATCACCGTCGGGATCGCCGTTGACGTTGGCCTCTTCCCGACACGGCGGCTCCACTCCCCCGCGGAACAGGTACGACACGGGGAATGTCAGATCCGCCACGTCGACTTTGTCGACGGGATCCCCGTTCACATTCCCGGCGCCGCCGACGCAGCAGGTAGTATCGCAGCCGAAATCTATCTCCGCTTCAAATACGAACACGTAGTCCGTTCCAACGGCCGAGCTGAGCGTCCACCACGCGTCGCCGTCGAAGTACTCTGACCGGTTCTCTCCCGAGTGAGGACCGGTCGCCTCATCGCTGCACAACGATACGGTATCTCCGGCTACCGCCGGCGAAACGCGCAGGGTGAGGTGGTAGGTCTCTCCCTCGCTGAAAACCAGGCTGCTCGGCGAAAAATCGGCCTCGATCCAGCCCAGGCCGGTGGTGGGCAGGGAGGCGTTCGGAACGGTGACCGCGGCCAGCTGAGCGCCCGGCAGCCCCGTACCGTCATCCTGATACACCACCACCTCCACATCCGGCGAGCCCGCCATCTGTGGCCCATACAGCAGCGCCCGGACCGTCACAAGAGTACAGACCGAGACCCCCTCCTGATCGAATCGCTCGCCGAACTCCTCGACCCCCTCTTGCGGCAACCTCCAGACGACATACGCCGTTGATTCCTCGTCGTAATAGTAGACCGTAGGACAACCATCCTTCTCGATCGGCGTCACATCACTTGCCGCCAGCCGCACCTCCTGAAAACTTGGAGCCGAACCTGCCCCTTCCTCAGCGACAGCCGCCGCTGTCCACGACAGACTCACCACCGCGGCCGCCATGGTCACGACAGCCGCAAGAGCCCCCGCAATCTGCGAGTTACCCCTCACATGACACCTCGTCTCGTTGAGAACCGCTTCGGACCGACACTTCGTCACCCGCTCGGGCAACGTCCGTCGAACGTCCGCCTCATCGATCTTCCCGGACTCCAGGTGTAACGATGAACTTCCCTGCGTCGTCTGAAGGGGCCAACTGTTTCCGACCAACGTCGGCTTTGCCGCCGATCATGTTCCGGCCGGGAGACGACCCTGCCCGAGATGTCATTCGGAGTCCCGGCTGAAGGCAGTTGTCACACGATGTTGAGTTTCAACGAGGGTCTGCTGCAGCGATAAAGCTGTCTCGATTTGCCTTGCTTGACGATATCGCGGCAAGTCTCTATTGTCAAGCGCCTTCTGTGGCTCTCTTCCGTCCCTATCGCCGCACCGCGGCCCGCTCCCGCGCCGCCAGGTACAGACACAGCGGGTGCGCCGCGTCGAGATCGCCGGTGTGGACGAAGGCCCCCGCCCGGCACGCCCCCCGGCAGGCTGAGAAATTGTCGCACGATCGGCAGGGCTCTTTCACCCGCTCCCGCGGATACCGCGACATCGCCGACATCTCCGGCGAATGCCAGATCTCCGGCAGGGGCCGTTGCCGGATATTGCCCACCCGGAACCGCCGGTGCGAGAGCGCCGTGCACGGGTAGATGTCGCCGTTCCCCTTCAGGTAGAACGTCTCCACGCCGGCCGTGCACTGGTGGAACCCGAACGTCGGCGGCACCGGCCCCCAGGCCACGTCGAAATCAATCACCATCGACGCATCCTTCTCCATCGTCTCGGCGAACTCGAGCAGGCGCTGCACATCGGTGAACCCCAGCCGGCTCTTCACATCGCGGCGCCGCCCCCGCCCGGCCGGCGTGTAGCCGCAGAACCGCACGGCGTCGACCCCCCCCCGCTTGGCCAACTCGACCATCCGCGCGCCGTCGTCCATATTCTCCTCCCCGATCAGCATGGCGAGAAACACCCGCGCTCCGAGCTCTTTGCAGACGCGGATCCCCGCGACTATCTTCTCGAACTGGGCCTCGTCCGTCCCCCGCATCCGCGTATTCCGCTCGGGCGTGGATCCGTCAAGGCTGATCTGGAAAGCGCGCAGGCCGGCCGCCACCAGTCCCTCCGCCCGCCGCCGGTCAAGCAGCACCCCGTTGGTCGTGATGTTGCAGTTGATCCCCCGCTCCCCGGCGTAGGCGGTCAGTTCCTCGAGGTCCTCCCGGAGGAGCGGTTCCCCGCCCGTCCAGCCGATCATGCGCACCCCGATTTCCGCCATGGCCTCGATCACCCCCTTGCAGACCTCCGTCCCCATCTCGTCGTGGGGCCGCGTCCGGGCCGCCGTGTAGCAGTGCGGGCAGCGCAGGTTGCACTGGCTGGTGATCTCCCACCCCGCGATGATGTAGGGGGTGCCGCCGGGCTCGGCGCTCATTGGTCCGCCCCTGTCGGCGCCTGCACCTGCGCCTCATACGACACGGCCACCATCCCCGGGAGATTATATTTCCAGGTCACGCACTCGCCGCGCTGCTCCCCCCGTTTCTCCTTGGCCCGCAGCGGGCAGCCCCCGGCGCAGAGCGGGAGAACGGCGCAGGCCCGGCATTCGCCCAGGGCGTAGGGATCCCAGTCGCGGTAGCTTTTCGCGTTGGCCGCCTGGTAGTCCTCCGGCGCCGTCTGAAGAAGACTCCCGATCGACCGCGCCGGATCGGTCGACAGCTCCTCCCAGCACCGGAAGAGATACCCCTGCGGCGAGACCACGTAGTGCGTCTCCGACAGCGCGCTGCAGTACCCCGCGCCCCCGAGCGCCTGCGGGTACTCCACCTGGCGGATGCCCCGCCGGAGCAGTTGCCGGTAGAGCTCCACCTGCGTCCGGGCGAACTCCTCGTCCGTGTAGCACCGGTCGCGCGTGTCGCTGCAGGCCGCCCCGGTCGACCGCACCTGCGCAAACTGCACCTTCACGCGCGGCAGGATCCCCTCCCGGTCCAAAAGCGCCATCACCTCGCAGGCCGAATCGATATTTTCCTTGTCCATGTTGATGCGCACGTTGATGTCGAGAATCCCCGCCGTCTCGCGCAGATTCGCGATAATCCGCTGAAACGTCCCCTTGCCGCTGCGCAGCTTCCGCCGGGCATCGTGCACCCCCTCCGGACCGTCGATCGTCACCTGCGCCCGTTCAATCCCCAGCTCTTTCAGCCGCTGCGCCGCCGCCCCGTCGAGGAGGTAGCCGTTGCTGATGATCGACCCCGGGATCACGTTGGCCCGCCGTTTCGCCGCCAGCTCCAGCAACTGCCGCTGCAGCCGCTCGACCAGCGGCAGGCAGAGCGTCGGCTCCCCGCCGAACCAGCACACGCGCAGCATTTCCGACCGCACGAGTTGCCGCTCGGCGAACCGCAGCAGCGCCTCCTGCACCTCCGGGCTCATCGTCACCGCCGAACGCGATTCAAAGCAGTAGTCGCAGGCAAAGTTGCACGCCAGCGTCGGCGCAATCGTCAGCGTCAACACCACCCCCCCGAGACGCACCTGCTTGGCCGCCGACCGCAGCGCCCCGAACTGGTCGATCCCGTCGGGAATTAAAAACCCGCCCGCCTGCAGGCAGGCCACGAACTCCGCGTCCTGCGCGCTCGCGGACAGGCCCGGGTCGGCGAGCAGCTCCTGGACCCGCCCATAGTGCTCCGGCTCGATCTCGGCCAGCGCCCCCGAATAACTGTTGTAGGCCAGGATGATCCCGTCCCGGGCCGGGATGAAGTGATTGTACGGCGACGGCTTCACGGCGTCCTCTCACAATGCTGTCGGGTTGCCCCGCCTGTGCTCATGTGACGCTGCACCGGCCCCGATGGCCGGTGCAGCTTCGACTCAAACGGCCGTTCTCACCACACTCCGCAAATGATCTTCAACGGACCATTCACCTTGCAGATGATGTAGTGCGGCCTCTTCACCATCAGATCGTTGGGCAGTCTGATGAGCTTCATATGCACCTCCTTCTTGGAGTTATTGCTTCCCCGCCCCGGTCGGTCTGGCCGGCGCGGGACCTCAGGCCACTGTCAGTTATCGCGAACCGAGCGCCGCTTCGCACCGTCGGCGCGACGCCCTCTATCATTTCCGTGCCAACGGGCTGCTCCGGCGGCCGCGTTTGCCGTGCGATTCGTACTCATTAAACTTCCGTGATAATCCGGCCGGCCGATTGAGACGCCGGCCCCGACCTGTCCGCCCTCCCCGCCATCCGGGTACCGCCTCTTCCTCCTCGCCTGGCTTCCCCCGCCAGACGGAATGTTTCCCCTTCTGCCCCGCCCCGAACCAGTCTGTTGACCTTTTAGAATACACTGAAAATAGTCTTGTGTCAAGCCGATAGTCAAACCGGCCGCTCCCTGCGGCCGGCCCCCGGCAGCGGTTTTCCGGGCCGGCCGACCACGCGCGCCGGTGCCCGTTTGGCCGGGAACAATCCCAAGCCTATCCTGTTTTTGCCGTTAGTAGCGGCGCCCGCGGCCCGTGCCGCCGCCCCCGGCGGCCGTCGCTGCGTTGCCGACCCGATCCCGAAAAACCGATAGAGAGGAGACTTGACATGAGCAGCCCGCTCGGTATTCGCGGTTACGACTACGTGGAATTCTATGTCGGCTCCGCCCGCATGACCGCTTTCTGGTTCGCCCGCGCCCTCGGCCTCCAGCTCACCGGCTATGCCGGCCCCGAAACCGGCGTCCGCGACCGCATCTCCTTCTATCTCACCCGCCACCGCCTCAAATTCGTCGTCACCTCCCCCCTCCAGCCCGACACCTGGGACATCTGGGGGTGGATCACGAAGCATGGCGACGGGGTCAAACGCTGGGCGGTCGAGGTCGATTCCGTGGAGGACGCCTTCGCCTACGCCGCCAAACGGGGCGCCGTCATGGTCAAACGCCCCGAACGCATCTCCAATCGCCACGGCTACATCGACGAAGCCGCCATCCGCCTCTACGACGACACCGAACTCGTCTACGTCAACCGCGACCACTACCGCCACATCTTCCGCCCCGGCTTCTGCGAACCCCTCTTCTCCTTCGACGCCGGGCGCGACGACACCGGCCTGCTCGCCGTCGATCACATCGTCGGCAACGTCCGCGAGAACGAGATGAACCTCTGGGCCGAGTATTTCAACAACACCATGGATTTCGAAACCTTCGTCGATTTCGGCCCCGGCGACATCAGCACCAGGTATTCCTCCCTGCTGTCGAAAGTTGTGCGCTCGAAAGACTCAAAAATCCGCAACCCCATCAACGAACCGTACGAGGGACTCAAGAAGTCCCAGATCGAGGAGTTCATCGAGCAGTACCGCGGCTCCGGCATCCAGCACGTCGCCCTCCGCACCGGCGACATCGTCGCCACCGTGTCCGCCCTCCGTCGCAACGGCGTCGAGTTCCTGGCTGTCCCCGACGCCTACTACGACCGGCTCCGCGGCCGCTCCGAGGTCATGTCCCGCCTGCGGGAGGACCTCGCCCTGCTCAAACAGCACGGCATCCTCTGCGACATCGAGAGCGACGGCTACCTGCTCCAGCTCTTCACCAAACCGATCGGCGACCGCCCGACCTTCTTCTTCGAAGTAATCCAGCGCGTCGGCAACAGCGAGGGGTTCGGCAAGGGCAACTTCCAGGCGCTCTTCGAATCCATCGAACTCGACCAGAAACTCCGGGGCAACCTCGAAAAGGACAAAGTGGAAACCGCGCCAATCTGCTGATCGGCGCCTCCCGCTGAAGGAAAGGAACCTCCCGATGCCGTTCTACCATCGTCTCGGCGACCTGCCGCGCGTGAAACACACGACTTTCTACAAGCCCGACGGCGTGTCCCTCTACCGCGAGGAACTCTTCTCCAGCAAGGGCTTCTCCGGCGTCTATGCCACCCGGTACCGCCTCCATATGCCCACCCAGGTGGCCCGCTCGCGCGAGATCCCCTTCCACAAGAACGTCGGCTGGCCCGAGGCCGAGGTCCTCTACTACCACTTCTTCACCGACGACAAGCCCGGCGGCGGCAACTTCATCACCGCCCGCCACATCTTCCTCGAAAACCCCCACACCGTCATCTCGGCCGCCCGCGTCACCGAAGACACGCCGGATTTCTACCGCAACGCCTACGCCGCCGAGTATGTCCTCGTCCACCGCGGCCGCGGCCTCTTCAAGAGCGAGTTCGGCGACATCCCCTTCCTCGAGGGAGACCAGTTCATCATCCCCCGCGCCGTCACCTGGCAGATGAAATTCGACGACTACGCGAACACCAAACTCCTCATCGTCGAATCCGACACCGCTTTCGAGATCCCCCGCGAGTACCGCAACGACTACGGCCAGCTCGAGGAACACGCCCCCTACTGCGAACGCGACTTCAAAGTCCCCTCCGCTCTCGACCCCAAAGACGAACGCGGCGAATTCCGCATCATCATCAAAGCCGGCCGCCGCTACTTCGAACACATCGCCCCCGTCCACCCCTTTGATGTGGTCGGGTGGGACGGCTTCCTCTACCCCTACGCCTTCAACATCCGCGATTACCACGCCAAGGTCGGCCGCATCCACCTCCCCCCGCCCATCCACCTCGCTTGGCGGACCGGCAACTTCGTCCTGTGCAACTTCGTCCCCCGCCCCTTCGACTTCCACCCCCACGCCGTCCCCGCCCCCTATGTGCACTCCAACATCGACAGCGACGAGGTCCTCTACTACGTCGAGGGGGATTTTATGTCCCGCAGCGGGGTGCGCGAGGGCTCCATCACCCTCCACCCAGGCGGCATGCCCCACGGCCCCCAGCCGGGCCGGACCGAAGCCTCGATCGGCAAGCCCGGCACCGACGAATACGCCGTCATGATCGACACCTACGCCCCCCTTCGCCCCACCCTCAACGTGAGAGAAACGCTCGACCCGGCTTACGCCCAGTCGTGGCTGGAACCGTAGGCCAGGGGCGCGCTTGAACCGATCGCCGATTCCGCTGGCGATCGGCCCCCCGAACCATGTATCTTGAGGGATGCGAAATGATGACCGTGCCCACTGACGAGGTGCCTGCCATGATCTATATACCGGAGTACGTCCGCTCCCTCGAACCCTACCGCGCCGGCAAGCCGATTGGCGAACTGGCGCGCGAGCGCAATCTCACCCGCATCGTCAAGCTGGCCTCCAACGAGAACCCGCTCGGTCCCTCGCCCCGAGCGATGGCCGCGGTGCGGGAGGCCGTCGCCGAAATGCACCGCTACCCCGACCCCCGCGCCTGGGAACTCGTCCAGGCTCTCTCCCGCAAGTACCGCATCCGAACCGAACACATCGTCTGCGGCCACGGCACCGACGCCCTCCTCGGCTACATCGTCGCCGCCTTCTCCGAACCCGGCGACGAAGTCCTCACTTCCGACGGCACTTTCATCGGCATCTACGTCAGCACCCTCAAACAGGGCCGCACCCTGCGCAAGGTCCCGCTCAAGGACTACGGGTACGACCTCGACGGCATCCTGCGCGCAGTCACGCCCCGCACCCGCCTCATCTTCATCGCCAACCCCAACAACCCGACCGGCACCATGATCCCGCGCGATGAATTCGAGGCCTTCATGGACAGAGTCCCCGGCGATGTCCTCGTCGTCCTCGACGAGGCCTACTACACGTACGCCGGCGTCTTTCCCGACTACCCCCAGGGCGTCTCGTACTGGTACGACAACATGGTCGTGACCCGGACGCTGTCGAAGTCCTACGGCCTCGGCGGGCTCCGCGTCGGCTTCGCGGTCGGCCTCAGCCACATCATCGAGGCCATTTTCAAGGTCCGCTACCCCTTCGAGCCGCACCACCTCGCCCAGGCGGCGGCCATCGCGGCTCTCGACGACGACGAATTCCTCGAGCGCACCGTCCGCACCAACACCGCCTCGCTCGCCCGCATGAGAGAGGCGTTCGCCGGCCTCGGCATCCGCCAGATCGACACCTACGCCAACTTCATCCTCCTGCTCATGCCCTCCCAGGCGCTCGCCGAGGAGTTCTACAGCCGCTGCCTCGAACAGGGCCTCATCGTCCGCCCCGTCGCCCCCTACGGCATCCCCAACGGAATCCGCATCAACTCCGGCACCGACGACGAAACCGCGTTCGCCCTCGACGTTATCGCCGGCGTGTGGGCCGAGCTGCAGCGGACCGGGCGGCTCGGCAGCGACGACACGCCGCCGCGAAGGGTTCCCCGATGAGACTCGTTTCTTTCCGCACCGCCGAACACCCCGAGCGGCTCGGCCTCGTCCACGCCGACCGCGTCTACGACCTGGCCGCTGCCGCCTCGGCCCTCGGCCGCCCGCTCCCCTCGACCATGGCCGAGTTCCTGACCGGGGGCGAAGCGGCGATGGCTTCCGCCCGCGCCGTCCACGAGGCCGTCGTCGCCGGCGCCGCCGAGCCGCTCCCCTCCGAAGGGGCGGCGCTCCTCGCCCCCGTGCCGCACCCGCCCTCGTGCCGTGACGGATACGCCTTTCGCCAGCATGTCGCCACCGCCCGCCGCAACCGCGGTGTCCCCATGATCCCCGAGTTCGACCAGTTCCCCGTCTTCTACTTCACCAATCACCGCTCGATCGTCGGCCCCGGCGACGTCCTCGTCGAAACCGATCACCTCGTCGGCCTCGATTTCGAGCTGGAATGCGCGGTCGTCATCGACCGCCCCGGCCGCAACATCCGCGCCGAGGAGGCCGACCGCTGGATCGCCGGTTACACGATCATGAACGACTTCTCCGCCCGCACCCTCCAGATGGAGGAGATGAAATTGAATCTCGGCCCCGCCAAGGGCAAGGATTTCGCCACCGCCATCGGCCCCTGGCTGGTCACCCCCGAGGAACTGGCGGACCGCCGCCTCTCCACCCCCGGCGGCGCCGCTTACAACCTCCGCATGACCGCCCGCCACAACGGCCGGCTCGTCTCCGAGGGCAACCTCAGGGACATGACCTGGACCTTCGCCGAAATCATCGAGCGCGCCTCCTACGGCGTCGACCTCTTCCCCGGCGATGTCATCGGCTCCGGCACCGTCGGCACCGGCTGCTACCTCGAGCTCAACGGCACCTGGGCGCTGGCGGCCGCCCAGCGCGGCGAGTCTTTCACCCCCGTCTGGCTGCGCGCCGGGGACACGATCGAACTCGAGATCGAGCGCCTCGGCGTCCTGCGCAACCGCATCGTGAAAGCCGACCGGGACTACTCCATCCTCGCGCGCAAGAAGACTTCAGCCGCGGCCCCGTGACCGCCCGCACACCGGTATGCTCCATTTCGAACCGAAAGATCTCCCTTCGCCACAGGTCCACCGCTACCTGCTGGGCGGCGTCGGCCCCCGCCCCATCGCCCTCGTCTCCACCATCTCCCCCGACGGCGCCGTCAACCTCTCCCCCTTCTCGTTCTTCAACGCCTTCGGCGCCAACCCCCCGATCGTCGCCTTTTCCCCCGCCCGGCGCGGCCGCGACGGCTCGCTCAAGGATACCTACGCCAACCTCGTGGCGACCCGCGAGTGCGTCGTGCAGGCCGTCACCTACGCCATGGTCCACCAGGTCTCCCTCGCCTCCGCCGACTACCCGCCCGAGGTGGATGAATTCGTCAGGAGCGGCCTCACCCCCGTCCCCTCCGACCTCGTCGCCCCGCCCCGGGTGAAAGAGTCCCCCTTCCAGATGGAGTGCCGGCTGCGGCACATGCTCGAGCTGGGCGGCCTCCCGGGCTCGGGCAACCTCGCCGTCTGCGAGGTCGTCAAGTTCCACATCGCTGAGGACGTCATCCGCGACGGCGTCATCGTCCCCGACCTCATCGACCTCGTCGGCCGCCAGAGCGCCGACTACTACGTCCGCGCCGCCGGCGCCGCCGTCTTCGCGGTCCCCAAACCCCGGGGGCGCGGTATCGGCGTCGACTCCCTCCCCGCCTTCATCCGCGGCTCGCACCTCCTCTCCCCCAGCCACCTCGCGCGCCTGGCCGGGGTCGAGGCGATTCCCGACCCCGACGCCGCCGTGTGCGCGGTCGAACAGCTCGCCGCCCCCGCTCCCGCGGAGACCGCGGGCCCCGGCCTCGAGGTCTCCGAGTCCGCGTTCTTCCGTTTCGAGCAGCGCGGCGACTACCCCGCGATGCTCCGCGCCGCCGTGCTGCTCCAGCGCGCCGGCCACCCGAAAGCCGCGGCTTTCATCGAACGCGCCGCGTGCGCCGCTCTCGACCGCGGCGACGTCTCCTTCGCCTGGAACGCGCTCCTCTATCTCGGCCGCCTGGGCCGCGCCTAGCCGCCGCCGGCTCCGGCCAAAAAATCGATTGATATAATCCATTTTCCGTGAACCCGTCGCCCCCGCCGGGTGTTCTGTCAGGCGGACGCCGGGCGCGCGGCCGCGCCCGCCCGGCCGGCACTGAGGAGAACCGCTGTTGGAGAACCCGCTCCCATGACCGCCCCTGCCCCATCCCCCCTCTGGGTCCCCCCGCCGTCCCGCGTCGAGCGCAGCCACCTGTCCCGCTTCATGTGCTTCCTCGGCCGCCGCGCGCGCCGCGAGTTTTTCTCCTACGACGACCTCTGGCAGTTCTCCGTCGACCACATCGCGTCCTTCTGGGAGGCCGTCTGGGACTTCGCCGGCATCATCCACTCTCAGCCCTGGGAAGCGGTCGTCGAGGGCGACCGCATCGACAACGCCGTCTGGTTCCGCGGCACCCGCCTGAATTTCGCCGAGAACCTCCTCCGCTACCGCGACCGGCGCACCGCCATCATCTCCGAGTGCGAGCTGGGGACGGTCGAGACGATCACCTACGCCGACCTTTACGGGCGCGTCGCGCGCTGCGCCGCCGGCCTGAAAAAGATGGGCGTCGGTCCGGGCGACCGCGTCGCCGCCTTTATCCCCAACATCCCGGAAGCTGTCGTGGCCATGCTCGCCGCAACCAGCCTCGGCGCCGTCTGGTCCTCGTGTTCGCCCGATTTCGGCCTCCAGGGCGTGCTCGACCGCTTCGGCCAGATCGAACCGAAAGTTCTCATCACCGCCGACGGCTACCAGTACAACGGTCGGCGGTACGACTCGCTCGCGACCGTCGCCCGCGTCCTCGAACACCTCCCCGGCGCCGCCCGGGCCGTCGTCATCCCGCGCCTCGGCCCGTTTGACCCCGCCGCGCTGCCGAACAGCCTCGCCTGGGCCGAACTGCTGGCCAACGACGCCGCCGAGATCGAATTCCGCCAGCTCCCCTTCGACCACCCCGTCTACATCGTCTACTCCTCCGGCACCACTGGCCCCCCCAAGGGCCTCGTCCACGGCGCCGGCGGCACCCTGCTGCAGCACTACAAGGAACACGTCCTCCACACCGACCTTGGCCGCGACGACGTCATCACGTACTACACCACCTGCGGCTGGATGATGTGGAACTGGCTGGCCAGCGCCCTCCAGGTGGGCGCGACGCTATACCTCTACCAGGGCTCCCCCTCCTATCCCGACCTCACTCGCCTCTGGTGTGCGGCCGAGCGCCGGGGCATCACCGTGTTCGGCACGAGCCCGAAATTCCTCGCCGCCTGCGAACAGGCCGGCCTCGCCCCCGGCAAGATGTTCGACCTCGCTCCCCTCCGCACCATCCTCTCCACCGGCGCGCCGCTCTCCCCGCGGAGCTTCGCCTGGGTGTACGAGAACGTCAAGCGCGACCTCCAGCTCGCCAGCATCTCCGGCGGCACCGACATCCTCTCCTGCTTCATGCTCGGCTGCCCCCTCCTCCCCGTTTACCCCGGCGAAATCCAGTGCCGCGGCCTCGGCATGAAAGTGGAAACCTGCGATGACCGCGGCCGCCCGGTCGCCGGCGCCGTCGGCGAGCTCGTCTGCACCGAACGCTTCCCCTCCCGTCCCGTCTCCTTCTGGAACGACCCCGACGGAAGCAAGTACCGCAGGGCCTACTTCGCACACTTCCCCGGCGTCTGGCGCCACGGCGACTTTGTCGAGATCACCCCGCGCGGCGGCGTCATCGTCCACGGCCGCTCCGACGCCACCCTTAATCCCGGCGGCGTCCGCATCGGCACCGCCGAAATCTACGCCCCCGTCGAGGCCCTCCCCGAAGTCGTCGACTCCCTGGCCGTCGGCCAGCGCTGGCGCGGCGACACCCGCATCATCCTCTTCGTCCGCCTCGCCCCAGGCGTCGCCCTCACCGACGACCTGCGCGGCCGAATCGGCGCGGCCATCCGCGAGGCCCGCACCCCGCGCCACGTCCCGGCCAAAATCATCGCCGTCGACGACATCCCCCGCACCCGTAACGGCAAGAAAGTCGAGGTCGTTGTCACCCGCCTCATCCACGGCCTCGATGTCCCCGGCCGCGCGGCCCTCGCCAACCCCGAGGCCCTCGACCTCTTCCGCCGCCTCCCGGAGCTCGACCGGCCCTGACCCCCCTCACTTTTCCCTTGACGCGCGCCGCGCGCGCCCCCTATTATAATCGCAATAATAGATTCATATAATCCATGTATCGCCGCTCCGCGCGGAAAGGACGTACGCCATGGCTCCCGAACCCGCCCCCGCCGCCCCCGCCTACCGGGACAACCCCATCCTCGCCGCCCTGCCCGGCCACCTCGCCCAGTTCATCGTCGATCAGAACTACTCCGCCTACACCCCGGTCGACCACGCCGTCTGGCGCTACGTCATGCGCCAGAACTACGCGTTCCTCAAGGACCACGCCCACCCCGCGTATGTCGACGGCCTGCGCCGGACCGGCATCGGCATCGAGAAGATCCCCAGTATCGAGGACATGAACGAGATCCTCGGGCGCCTCGGCTGGGCCGCTGTCCCCGTCGACGGTTTCATCCCGCCGGCCGCCTTCATGGAATTCCAGGCGCACAACGTCCTCGTCATCGCCGCCGCCATGCGGCAGATCGACCACATCGAATACACCCCCGCGCCCGACATCATCCACGAGGCCGCCGGCCACGCCCCGATCATCGCCGACCCCGAATACGCCGACTACCTCCGCCGCATCGGCGCCATCGGCGCGAAAGCCATGTCGTCGAAAAAGGACTACGAACTCTACGAGGCCATCCGCCGCCTGTCGATTCTCAAGGAGTCCGACCGCCCCGACCCCGCGGCCGTCGCCCGCGCCGAACAGGACGTCGCCGCCAAACAGGCCGGCCTCGGCCCGCCCTCCGAAATGGCCCGCCTCTCCCGCCTCCACTGGTGGACCGTCGAGTACGGCCTCATCGGCGACCTCGACTGTCCGCGCATCTATGGCGCCGGCCTGCTCTCCTCCATCGGCGAGTCCGCCTCCTGCCTGGGTCCCGAGGTGAGGAAGATCCCCTACACGCTCGACGCCGCCGACTACCCCTTCGACATCACGACCCAACAACCCCACCTCTTCGTCACCCCCGATTTCGCCCGCCTCACCGAGGTCCTCGAGCAGTTCGCCGCGACCATGGCCTTCCGCGTCGGCGGGGCCGAGGGGCTGGCCAAAGCCCTTGAGTGCGAAAACGTCTCTACCGCCCAGTTCAGCTCCGGCCTCCAGGTGTCCGGCGTCGTGGCCGAGGTCCGCACCCGGCGGCCCGGCGCACCGCCCTGCTTTTTCCGCACCGCCGGCCCGACCGCGCTCGCCCTCGACGGCCGACAACTTGCCGGCCACGGCCGCGAGCGCCATCGCGACGGCTTCTCATCGCCCATCGGCACACTCCGCGGCCAGGCGGCGCCGCTCGAGCGGATGAGCGACAGCGACCTCGCTGCTTGCGGCCTCGAACCCGGCCGCCCCGCCGCCATCGAGTTCGAAAGCGGCCTCCGCCTCAGCGGCCGCCTCGAATCCACTCTCCGCAGCCCCGACCGCGCCCTCCTCCTCATGACTTTCTCCGACTGCACCGTGGCCGACGGCTCCGCCGTCCTCTTCCGCCCCGAGTGGGGCCCCTACGACATGGCCGTCGGCGCCTCCATCGTCTCCGTCTTCGCCGGCGCCGCCGACAAATCCGCCTACCAGCAGCCCTCCCTCGTCCCGCGCGAGCGGACCGTCACGGCCGACCGGCCCGACGCCGCCCTCCGCCTCCTCGACCTCTACCGGCAGGTCCGCGACGTGCGCGAGGGACAGCGCGGCCTGGCCGCACTCCCGGCCGTCTGGGAGGCCCTCCAGGCCGAGTACCCGTGCGAGTGGCTCCTTCCCCTGGAGATTCTTGAAATCTGCCGGCAGCGCGGCCTCCACCCGGAACTCGCCGCCGCGCTGCGCCGTTATCTCGAAAGGAAAGCCCTCGCCGAACCCGGGCTGGCCAAACTGATCCGCGACGGATTGGCGCTGCTGGACAGCGCCGCCGCGCCAAATTGACGGCCGAACACAGCCGGCTCAAACTGCGGAGTTGTGAACCCTATGTCCGAGAACCTCGCCTTCCGGCACTGCGTCCCCTGCGAGGGGGGCGTCGATCCCATGACGCGCAAGGATTTTGAAGTCTACCTGGAGCAGGTGGCCGCTTGGCGCATCAGCGACAACGACACAAAACTCGAGCGGGATTTCACGTTCAAAGATTTCGCGCGGGCGGTGAAATTCATCAACGCCCTCGCCGCCGTCGCCGAAGAGGAGGGCCACCATCCGGACATCTTCCTGCACGGTTGGAACAAGGTCCGCGTCACCCTGTGGACCCACGCCATCGGCGGTCTCTCGATCAACGACTTCATCCTCGCCACCCGGACCGACCGCATCGAGGTCTGACACCCTCGCACTGCGGGTCCGGATCCGCGGGCCTGAAGTTCGCGGCCGGGCGCACGTCTGAGGCGCCCCTTTCTGAATTTGCACCGCGGGGATTCCAGACTCCGACCGGATCGCCGGGGCCTTCTTACAGGTTGCCCCCGATCCCGCCCACCGTGATGCTCTCCACGAGCACCTCCCCCGGCCGCTCCAGCGCGTAGGCGATCGCCTCCGCCGCCTCTTCCGGCCGCAGCATGGCCGCCCGATTCCACTCGCCCGGCACCCTCTCCCACAGGTCGGTCGCAGTGGCCGCGAGGTAGACGTCGATCACCCGGATCCCCCGGCCGCGCACTTCCTCCCGCACCACCCGCGCCAGCCCCTCGAGCGCCGCCTTGCTCATCGTGTAGGCCCCCCACCCGGGAAAGGTTGCCTTGTTCGCCGCCGACAGCACGTTGACGATCGAGCTGCCCCGCCCCATGGCCGGCAGCAGCCCCTTCATGAGCAGGAACGGCGCCGTCACGTTGACCGCCAGCGACTCCTCCCACTGGGCGAGCGTGAGCTCCCCCACGGGCGCGACCCGGCTCACCCCCGCGTTGTTGACCAGCACCTCGACCGGTCCTTTTCCCAGCGCCGCGAGAACGTCGGCCGCACCCTGGGCCGTGTCGAGCCGGGCCGCAATCGCCTCCCCGATCCCCCCTTTCCCCCGCACCAGGCGCACTGTCTCCTCCAGCGCCCTCCGGTCGCGGCCCTGGACCACGATCGTGCGTCCGGGCCCCGCCAGCCGCACCGCCAGCGCCCGCCCGATCCCGCGGCTGGCCCCCGTGATCAGCACCCGCCCCGGCGCCCCGCCCGCCGTCATCGCCCCGCCCCTCCCGGCGTTTCCCGCCGCAGCGTGAACCGGTTGTTCGGCGTTTCCCACAGCCGCAGCCGGTACAGCGGCCGCCCCAGGGCGTCCTCCACTTTGGGCCACAGCGCGCTCACGATATTCTCCCCGGTGCTCGGCCGCTCGGCGAACTCGTCCGTGTCCTCATCCAGGTGCACATAGTCCCAGGGCGCCACCGCCGTGCGCACTCCCCTCGTGAGATCCTCCAGCGGGTAGAGCGCCCCGCTCGCCTCATCCAGGTATCCGTCGATCGCCGCCTCGACCACATAGCGGTGCCCGTGCCCGGCGGCGTTGGTGCACTTTCCGTACGTGCGCTCGTTCTCCTCCCGCGAGTACCGCGGGCTGGCCAGCCGGTGCGCGGCGCGGAAATCGGCCCGCACCCCCATGACATACACGCCGGTGGGCAGGCAGTCGGTGTAGAAATATGGGTTCTCCCACAGCCGCATGCGTGCGAGCGGCATCCGGTTGGCCAGCCGCGCGAACAAGAACCCCGACAGCGATTCCGTCGTCAGCGGCCGACCCGCCAACTCCGGCACATCGGTCACGAGATTCCGGTGGTCGAGCAGCTGAAACACCGCCGCCAGCGCCTTGCCGCTCGTCTCCGGCGCCACGATCATCCCCGACTCCCGGTCCGGCTCCCCCGCCGCCGTCGCCCGCAAATAGTAGCAGTGCCCGTGCCCCGAGGGGGAGGCCGCCGCCCCGAACAGCCGCGTGTTCTCCTCCTCGGTCAGCCGCGGCGACCAGGTTCGCCGCGCCGCCGAGAACTCCAGCCCGTACCCGCGCTCCACCCGCCCGTCCGCGTAGGCCGTCGCGCTGTCCAGGGGCGACATCTCCAGGTGCACCGCCGCCAGCCCCGCCCCCGCATCGCCGAACAGCGGCTGGGCGTCGGCCCACAACTGGCGCGCGATATTCTCCGGCGTCGGCACCACCTCGTCGAACGGCCGCGTGTCGACATTCAGGTACCGGTGATCGTACCGCGCGGCGAGCATCCCCCCCACCCGCTCCTTCACCTCCGCGACATTGATCACCATCCCGTTCTCCGGATCGACCGGCCCGTGGAACACGAAATGGACCGATGCGTTGGCGCCGTAACCGTGCGGGCCGCCCGCCGCCGGACCGTAAAACGCCCGGTTCCGCTGCGCCGGCCAGTCCTTCTGCCACCAGCGGTACGACAGGGAGATCTCGAATTTCTTGCTGATCGTCAGATACATGCGCGTCCTTTCCGCCGCCGTCGTTTTTCCCCCGCCCCTCCGGTCGCCCCCGGCCCGCCCGGCCCTTACTTGTTGATCAGGCTGAAAAACTCCGCCCGGGTCGCATTATCCTCATGGAACTCCCCTATGATATACGACGTTGTCATCACCGAGTTTTGCTTCTCCACCCCCCGCATCATCATGCACAGGTGCTGCGCCTCGATCACCACCGCCACCCCCAGCGCGTTTGTGTACTTCTGGATCGCTTCCCCGATCTCCTTGGTCAGTTTCTCCTGGATCTGCAGCCGCCGCGCGTAGACATCCACAATCCGCGCCACCTTCGACAGCCCCAACACCTTCCGGTTCGGGATATACCCGACGTGGCATTTCCCGATAAACGGGAGCAGGTGGTGTTCGCACATCGAGTACATCTCGATATTCCGCACGAGAATCATCTCTTTCGTGTCCGCCTCGAACAGGGCGTTGTTCACGATCGCGTCGATGTCCTCTTTGTAGCCCCGCGTGAGAAACTCGAATGCCCGCGCCGCGCGCCGCGGTGTGTTGCGAAGCCCCTCCCGGTTCGGATCTTCGCCGATCTGGATCATCAACTGTCGGTACAGATCTTCCATCAGCATACGGGTCACCTGTCCTTCCCTGAGTTGTTTGATCGGCGTTCTCTCCGGCCCTGCCGCCGCCGCGGGCCGCCCCTCCCGGTAGGCTCCGTCCGCCCCCGACCGCCGGGACCGGTTCGCCGGTCCGCACCGCCGTAGTATACCTGCCCTCCGCCCCCGACACAAACGCAAAAGCGCCCCGCGGCGCCGCCCTGGGGGCGCATTCGCGGGGCCGCGATCGCGCTCCGGCGAGCCTACTGCCGGCCGTCGCCCCTCGTGCCGATCCCCCGCCTCACCGCCCGAATGTGCTCCGGCGTCGTCCCGCAACATCCTCCGATCACCCGCACCAGCCCGGTCGCCGCCAGATCCTCCGCCCACCGCCCGAACGCCGGGGGCCCCACCGGAAACACCATCTGCTCGTCCGGCAACCCCGCGTTCGGGTACGCCGCGATCGGCAGATCCGTGACCTCTGCCAGCGCCCGCACTCCTTCTGCAATCGACTTCGGTCCGTACCCGCAGTTGAGCCCGACACACACCGGCCCGAAATCCGCCACCGCGCGAACGAACTCCGTGAAACTTTCCCCCGACCCCATCCGCGCGCCCGTTTCGTCGGTCGTCGCCGACACCCACACCGGCAGCGCTCGCCCCAACCGGGCAAACGCGTCCTGCGCCCCTGCGCACGCCGCCGCCGCACCTGCCACGCTCATGGCCGTCTCGATCAGAATCACCTCCGCCCCGCCGGCCGCCAGCCCGCGCACCTGCTCGGCGTAAGCCCGCCGCATATCCTCCCCGGACACTTCGCTCCCGCGCGCCCCCTCGTTGCCGCCCGCCGCCGGCGGCCCGGGCGCGATCGGTCCGAGCGAACCTGCGACATACACTTCCCGCTCGGGCTGCGCGTCGCGGGCGTCGTCGGCCGCCCGCCGCGCCAGCGCCGCCGCCTCCCGGTTCATCCGCTCCGCCAGGTGCGCCGTCCCGTACCGCGCCTGCATCGGCCCGTTCGCCGTGAACGTGTTGGTCGTGATAATCTCCGCCCCCGCGTTGATGTAGGCCCGGTGCACCGCCTCCACCAGGTCCGGCCGCACGAGTGTGAGCAGGTCGAGATTGCCGTACAGCCGGAGCGAAGTCCCCGCCGCCCCCGGGTCGCCCGCGCCAATTTCCCCCTCCCGCGCCGGCTCCTCGCGGGCGAATTCCTCCCCCCGGAAATCTTCTTCCCGCAGACCGTGGTTCAGGAGCATCGTCCCGACCGCGCCGTCGAGCACGAGCAGCCGCTCCTGCAGCGCCTGCGCAAACGGTAGTGTCGCCATATCCCTGCTCAACTCCTGCCGATTCTGCTTCGACCGGCCCGCTCCGCCGGGCTTGCCCGGACCGCAAGCCGACTCTCCCAACTAGCCCGCCCTTCGCGATGCTGTCAATCTTAAATCCCCCCGCCGGGCCGGAGGAAGCCGGCGGACGATCGGCCCGTCCGCCCCTTCATACGCGCGCGGCGGCCGACTGCCGCGACCGCCGCGCACTTTACAGCATGAGCAAGAGGGGATTCTTCGCTAATTCATGATCGCGTCCACTTCCTTCTTGTCCACGTCCATCACGTACTGGACCCCGGAGAGCTCGGCCGCCTCATGGGTGAGCGCGCAGATGTCGTCGCGCGTGATATACTCGGTCGCGAACTTCCGCCCGCCCGCCATGAGCTGCCGCAGCCCCTGGGCGAGCCGCTCGTAGTACGTGTACAGACCGAGCGCCCCGGTCGGCAGCTTCTCGAACGCCTCGTTCCCGAGGAGGTGCCGGAGTTCGTGGGCCGTGACGAAAATCTCATCCTTGGTCGTGCCGAACCGCTCGACATACACCGGCACCTGGTTCGTCTCGATCGTCCGCCCGATCGTCTTGCCCACCATGGCCGCAGCGATCGGCGCCCGGGCCATCCCGACCAGCTTCACATAGGGTGAGGCCAGCGCCAGCCCCTTGAAAATCTGGTCCTCAAACGTGAACCCGCCCGCCACGGCGATCGCCGGCACCCGCTCCCCCTTCTTCACCAGCCGCGTGCAGTATTGGTGGGTCAGCGTGTGCAGCTCGACCGGCGGGATCCCCCACTCGTTCATCATCCGCCACGGGCTCATCCCCGTGCCGCCGCCCGCGCCGTCGACCGTGAGAAGGTCAATACCGTACTTGGAGGACCACTTGATCGCCCGGGCGAGGTCGGCCGGACGGTAAGCGCCGGTCTTGAGGAACACGTACTTGGCCCCCGCCTTGCGCAGCTCCTCGACCCGGCCGGCGAACCCCTCCTCCGTCACCATCCCAACCCGCGAGTGCCGCTCGAACTCCTTGAACGCCCCGTGCTGGAAGGCCTCGATCACCTTCGGATCGGTCGGGTTCGGCAGCACCACATACCCGCGCTCGTAGAGCAGCTGGGCCTTCTTGAGGTCGCGGATCTTCACCTCGCCGCCGATATTCTTCGCCCCCTGCCCCCACTTGAGCTCGACAATCGAAACCCCCAGCTTCTCGATCGCGTACTCCTGCGTCCCCAGCCGGGTGTCTTCGATATTGGCCTGCACGATGATCGCGCCGTACCCCTCGCGCTGGTGGTCCTGGTACAGCTTCACGCGCCGCTTCAGATCGACCGTGTCGACGACCCGGCCGTTCTTGATCGCCGCCTCCACGTCCATGCCCACGACGTTCTCGCCGATCGTCAGCCCCGTCCCGGCCAGCGCCGAGCCGATCGCCAGCCCCTCCCAGTTGTTCTTGGCGATGTCGGTCGAGCCGATCCCCGGGATAATCCAGGGGAGCCGGAACTTGATCCCGCGGTCGTGCCCGAACCGCACCTCGAGATTCACATTGGGGAACACCGCCTTGTCGCTGTCGGCCGCGATCCCGTGCGCCCCCACCGCCGTGCCCATGATGTTGAAGTGCGAGTAGTCGACCGGGTAGGTCTTCTCCCCCGCCGTCGTGATCACCCCGAACGGCTGCGGGTAGATCACCTCGTGCCCCCGGTAGGCCGACTTCCCGATCTCGCACATCCCGATACACCCGTCCACGCAGGTGACGCACATGCCCGAGGTCGGGACCACCGAATCCTCCGTCCGGTTCTTCGTCAGCGTGGCCGCCGAGGCGTTTACTCTGGTCAGCGTCATGATGTCCTGTCCTCCTTCATTTATTTCGCGTCTTTCGGAATTTCACACGCCACACACGGTTTCATGTAGCACATCATATCGTGGAACTGCTCTTTCTCCACGCACGGCGGGGTGAGGTTCGCGCACCCGCCGCAGATCGCTTTCTCCGGATCTGTGTACGTGCACCGCAACTGGCAGGCCGGGCACACGTACATGCACCCGCCGCACAGCCGGCACACCTCCGACTTCACGTCGAACGGCGTGCCGATCCCGCGGTGCTCGCCCCGGCCGTAGAACCCGATCGCCTGGGCCACCATCTGCTCCTTGCACATCCGCACGCACAGCCCGCAGAGGATGCAGTCCTCGTGCTCCTGCCGGAAGCGCTGCTGCCGCACCTGGTGGGCCGAGGCGATGTCCTGAATCACCTTCGACTGCGGGCACGAGGCGAGGAGCAGCTCGATGATCATCCGCCGCGCCCGCAGCACCCGCTCCGATGCCGTCCGCACCGTCAGCCCCTCCTGCACCGGGTACGTGCACGACGTCACCAGCCGCGCCGCCGGCCCCTCGCCGATCTCCACCACGCAGAGGCGGCACGCCCCGTAGGGCGTGAGCCCCTCCATGTGGCACAGCGTCGGAATCGGAAAACCGAGAAACTGCGCCGCCTCCAGGATTGTCGAACCCGTCTCCACCTGGACGCGAAGCCCGTTGATTGCCAGTGTCGTCATAGCTGCTTACCTCCGGTGACGGCGACCGCGCCGTCGTGATCCGTTTCCTGCCCGGTCTCGGGCGGCCGCGTGAACTCGAGGTCGCACCGCAGGCACCGCCGCGCCTCGCAGTGGGCCTCGGCGACCGACAGCGCCACCTCCACCTCGGCGAAATTGCGCGTCCGCCAGGCCGCCGGCGCCCGCGGCGTCTCCACCCGCTCCACCGTCGGAAGGTCGTCGAGCTCGGCGCTCACCGGCGGCACGTACACCCGCGGCAGAGCCGGCTCGGCCGCATCCGCCAGCTCGAGCCCGCGCACGTACCGGTCGATCATCCGTGCCGCCCGCTTGCCGTCGGCGATCGCGTCGACCACCGTGTTCGGGCCGCGCACCACGTCGCCCGCCGCGAACACCCCCGGCCGCGTCGTCAAAAGCGTCTTCTTGTCCACCTTCACCGTGTTCCAGTCGGTGATCGCGATCCCGCTCTGCTTCGCCGGGCCGATCGCGTCGACCCCCGAATCCTCGCTGATCGCCACGATCAGCGTCTCGAGATCCACCCGGAACTCGCTCCCCGCGATCGGCACCGGCCGGTGCCGCCCCGACTCGTCGATCTCCCCCAGCCGGTTGCGCAGACACTCCAGCCCGATTAGCTTCCCGTCTTTCGCCAGCACCTTCTTCGGCGTCACGAGAATCTGGATGTCGATCCCCTCCTGCGCGGCCGCCTCGATCTCCTCGGCGAACGCCGGCATCTCCTCCCGCGTCCGCCGGTAGAGGATGGTCACGCTCTCGACGTCGCGCTGGCGGAGGGCCACCCGCGCCGCGTCGAAGGCCGAGTTGCCGCCCCCGATCACCCCCACCCGGCCGCGCGCCCTCGCCTCGCCCCGCTGGTTGAACGCCTTGAGGAATTCGATCGACGGGTGCACCCCCGCGCAGTCCTCGTTCTCCAGCTTCAGCGGCTTGCTTTCGTGCGCGCCCAGCGCCAGCAGGACCGCCCGGTAGCCCTCGCCGAGAAGGCCGTCGACCGTGATCTCCCTGCCGAGCGCCATCCGGCACCGGACCGTGATATTGTCGTTGAGGACCGCTTCGATCTCCCGGCGGATCACCTCCTGCGGCAGCCGGTATCCCGGAATCGCGCAGTAGAGCATACCGCCCGGACGGTCTTCCTTTTCGAAGACGGTCACGTGGTAACCTTTGAGGGACAGGTAGTGGGCCGCCGTCAACCCGGCCGGCCCCGACCCGATCACCGCCACCTTGGGCGCCGGACCGTCCGTCCAGACCTCCCGCCGGGGCGTGTAGGCCGAGGGGTCGATGCGGTCCGTGATGAACCGCTTGAGCGCCCGGATCGCCACCGGGTTGGTCCCCGTCTGGCCCGCCTTGCAGCGCTCCTCGCACGGATGGTGGCAGACGCGGCCGCACACCGACGGGAACGGATTGGCCTCCCGGATCACCGCGTAGGCCTCCTTGTACTCGCCGTTGGCGATGTGCGCGACATACCGCCACGCCTCCGTCCCGATCGGGCAGGCCGACTGGCAGGGCGCCCCCACCAGCTCCGTGCACACGAACGCGTCGCAGCGCTTGTCCAGGATGTGCCGCTCGAACTCCTGGCGGAAATACCGGATCGTGCTCAGCACCGGGTTTGGCGCCGACTGCCCCAGACCGCACATGCTCGTGTCTTTGACCACCAGCGCCAGCTCCGCCAGAAGGTCGAGGTGCTCCATCGTCGCCTTCCCCTTGGTGATGTCGTCGAGAATCTCCCACATCCGCTGCGTCCCCTTGCGGCAGGTGAAGCACTTCCCGCACGACTCGTCCTTGAGGAACTTCATGAAATACTTCGCGAGATCCACCATGCAGGTGTTCTCGTCCATGACGATCATGCCGCCCGAACCCATGATCGAACCGGCCTTGGTCAGACTGTCGTAGTCGATCGAGAGGTCGAACATCGAGGCCGGGATGCACCCGCCCGAAGGACCGCCCGTCTGCACCGCCTTGATCTTCGCCTTGCCCGCCGCCCCGCCCCCGATCCCGTACACCACCTCGCTGATCGCCGTCCCCAGCGGCACCTCGACCAGCCCGGTGTTCCGGATCTTCCCCACCAGCGAGAAGATCTTCGTCCCGGTGTTCCCCGGCAGACCCACCTTCGCGTACTCCGCGCCCCCGCGGGTGATGATCTCCGGGATGTTGGCGAAAGTCTCGACGTTGTTGATGCAGGTCGGGCTGCCGAAAATCCCCCGCTCGATCGGGAACGGCGGCCGCTGCCGCGGCTCGCCCATGTACCCTTCGATCGACTTGATCAGCGCCGTCTCCTCCCCGCACACGAACGCCCCGGCCCCGCGCACGATCTCGATATCGAAATCGTGCTCCGTCCCGAGAATCTTCTCCCCGAGAAGGCCGAGGTCGCGCGCCTGCCGGATCGCGATGAGACAGTGCTTGATCGCCAGCGGATACTCGCTGCGCACGTAGATGATCCCCCGCGTCGCCCCGATCGCCAGCCCCCCGATCACCATCCCCTCCATGATCGCGTGCGGATTCCCCTCCAGCACGCCGCGGTCCATGTACGCTCCCGGATCCCCCTCGTCGGCGTTGCACACGATGTATTTCTGCTGCCCCGGCCGCCCCGAGGTCCGCGCCAGCGCCCACTTCCGCCCGGTCGGGAAACCGGCCCCCCCGCGCCCGCGGATCCCCGCCGTCTGCACCTCCTGGATGATCCACTCCGGGTCGTTCTTCTCCAGCGCCTTCAGCAGCGCCCCGTACCCGCCGTTCTCGAAATAATCCATGATCCGGATCGGGTCGAGCTTCTGGTTGTTGCCCACGATCGTCCGCTTCTGCCGCGCGAAAAACGGAATGTCGCTCTGCCGCGGGTACACTGTCCCGGTCGCCGCGTCGCGGTAGAGCAGGTCGTCGGCCGGCTGCCCGCTCAGCGCCGCCTCGATTATCCGCGGCACGTCCGCCGGTCTCAGCCTGGGATAGAAGTGCCCGTACGGCTCCACCGTCACGTAGGGGTTCATCTCGCAGAACCCGTGGCACCCCGTGATGCGCAGGCGCAGTTTTTCCTGAAGGAACCGGTCGAGCATGTGCTTCTTGAACAGCCGGATGAGGTCGTTCACGCCGCTCGCCTGGGCGCCCGTGTCGGCGCTCACCACGATCGTCGGAATCGCCTCCGCCCGCCGCCGCTCCGCCATCACCCGACTCCGGAATCCCGCCAGGTCATCGACTGATGTCAGTTTTCTTGCCATTTATGCCGTCTCCTCGTTCATCGCATTGCCTCCGTCAGTCGGCCGCCGTGCCGCCGAAATCGAGGATGTGTCCCTTGCAGCCCCGCCGCGAGCAGAGCTGCACGATACCGCCGCCGCGCACGATCATCGGCACCATCGGCGCCCCGCACTCCGCGCAGGGCGCCCCGCCCATCATCTCCGCATGGCAGTGCGGACAGAAAAACGTCACCACCGTCTCCGCCGGAATCTCGTGCTCCGAGTGCACCGTGTACGATCCCCACAGCGACGATATCGCCAGCCAGCTGTGCTTGCTGCCGAACGAGGCCGTCACCCGTACCGACGGGTGCCCCTCGATCTCGTGCCGCGGATCCATCAGACTGTGGTTGCACCGCGCGCAGCTCACCTCGACCGGGAAGATCCGCTCGTCCGTCTCCACCCGGACTGCGTCGAGCCCCTCCTTCGCCCGCGCGAGAATGTCCGGGATCATCGATGTCTTCACTTTCGAAAAGTAGTGCCCGTCGACCACCACGATCGGCCCCAACGCGCATGCCCCCAGGCAGTTCACCGTCTCCAGCGTGAACTCCCGGTCCGCCGTCGTCTCCCCCGCCCTGATCCCCAGCCGCTTCTCGATCTCCCGCGCAATCGCCGGCCCCCCCCGCACGTGGCACGCCGTCCCCAGACAGCACGACACCAGGTGCTTCCCCCGCGGCCTCAAACTGAACGCCCGGTAAAACGTCGCCACCCCGTAGATGTCGACCAGCGACCGGCCCGTCTTCTCCGCCACCACCCGGAGCATCGCCTCCGGAAGGTAGCCGTACTTCGCCTGCATGTCCTCGAGTATCGAAATGAGACTGCCGCGATTCCCGTGGTGCTTCTCCACGATGCTGAGGACTTCCTGTGTGTTCATGGCCTGCCCTTCTGCTTCACATCGATCGTCCGCCGCCGCAGGCGCGCCCGGCCGCCCTGAGCGCAGTCGATGGGCGACCCCTTCGCCCGCCCGCCGCCGTCCTCCGGCCGCGGGCAGCTTCCGACCGACATCGATCTATGTTCATGTGTATTCCTCGCAATGCCAGATCCCCGCCTCAGGACGCGGATGCGCACAGGTGGCCGCTCCGGCGCAGGTCGCACACAATCCGCGCGCCCCCCCGTCGCCGCCGGTATCGTTCTCACGCGCGGACGGCTGACCCTCCGGTCCGTCCCCAAATGCCCGGTGCTCGAACATCTCGCAGTACAACGCGTCCACCCCCCGCTTCTCCCGAAAGACACACCCGCGGCGGAACTTGCACGTCGGGCACAGCCCCGCCGGCGCCGTCCGCTCACCCGACCACACAACCCGCCCCTCCGCCCTGTACGGGGAAAACCGTCCCACCCGACCATCCCTGTCGCACTCCCGACATCGTCGCATTCTGGGTCAATTTCTCCATACATCACACCCTCCCCTATCAGATTGCATGCCAAGTCGCTGTCGCGCTCGCTTTCTCTGAAGACCCGCACACCACCGTCCAACCCGGCATCGTCGCACTTGCTTGATTCGCATGCTGATAATTGTCATTTCGGGAATCGCATTCGACGATTCAAAAAGTCTATATTACCACCGCTCAACCACTAACCGTTATCGGGGAATTTCTCCCCACCGGATCATTTTTCCTCGATGATGACAGGAGATCTCACGCCCGAGGCCGAGCACTCCACGCCCCCTCCTCCTCCCCGCCCCAACCCTCCAAAATCCCTCCCACCCCATCAATTCTCGTTGACACCCGGCTCCTCTGGGGGCTATTGATTCATAGATTGCAGGGCCGGCCGATCTTCAAGGCGACGCTTTCCTGCGGGTGCGGACGACACCGGAAACGGTCCGCCGACCCTTTGGATGGAGGGACTATGTCGGACAACGATTCATCTCTGGCGGGTCGCGCCGCCGTGGCCATGGCCCTGACTATCGGCTTCTACTCGCTCGCACTCATCCTCGGCCTCGGCACGATCCTGCTGCCGTTCATCATCGCGTGGGCCACCGGCCAGTTGATTCTGAAACTGGTCATCGTCTGCCTCATCTCCGGCGGCGCAATTCTGGCGGCCATCGTCCCGAGGCGGGACCAGTTTGAACCGCCCGGTCCCGAACTGAGTCTCGCCGAGCACCCCCGGCTGGCCGAAGTTATCCGCCGCGTGGCCGGTCAAACGGAGCAAGCCATGCCCCGCACCGTCTACCTGATTCCCGATTTCAACGCCTGGGTGGCCCAGCGCGGCGGCTCGCACCTTCACGGCGGCGACCGCCTCATGGGGATCGGCCTTCCCCTGCTCCACCAGGTGACCGTCTCGCAGTTCGAGGCCGTGATCGCCCACGAATTCGGCCACTATCACCACGGCGACACGAGACTCGGCCCCCGCATCTACCAGACCCGGGCCGCCATCGTCCGCACCATCGCCGGCCTGCACGAGCACAATTCCATCCTCCAGGCGCCCTTCCTCTGGTACGGCAGGATGTTCCTGCAGATCACCCACGCCATTTCCCGCCGCCAGGAATTCAACGCCGACCGGCTCGCCGCCCAGGTGGCCGGCACTGCCGCCATGCGCTCCGCCCTCGAGAAAATCAACCGGGGCGGCATCGCCTTCGATGCCTACTGGCAGAGCGAGTTCGTGCCCATGCTCCGGTCCCGCCGCCTTCCGCCGCTGCTTGACGGCTTTACTCTCTTTCTCCAGTGTGAGCCGATGCAGACCCGGATAGACGCCTGCGCCGAGCAGGTTCTCGCCTCCGAGGCCACCGACAAGTACGACACCCACCCCTCGCTGCGCGAACGGCTCGCCGCCCTTGAGGCCCTCCCCGCCGGACCCGCGCTCTCCGATCGCCGGCCCGCGCTCGACCTCCTCTCCGACCCCGCCGAACAGGAGCGGGAACTCCTCCGCGCGATCGTCGCCGCAGGCGAATTCGAACGGCTCACCCCGGTGGGCTGGGACGAGGTCGCTCCCATCCACGCCGCCCGCTGGCAGGCCATGAGCCGCGAGCGCCGGCACTTCTTCTTCGCCATCACCCCCAAGGACCTCCCGCGGTTTGTCCGGGATCCCAAGCCCTTCGTGAAAGACAGGCCCCTGCAGGATCTGCTCGCCGGCCCCAATCAGGCCCAGGCAGCGGAGGCGGTCGCCGTCACCGTCGCCCTCGCCCTCGCCTCCCTCCTCGTCCGCCTCGGCTGGACGCTCGAGAGGCCGATCGGCAGTAACCCCCGCATGGTCCTCGGAGCCGCCGTTATCGAACCCTTCGACACCCTCGATCTCCTCAGGTCGGGACAGCTCCCCGCGCCGGAGTGGCTCCGCCTCTGCCGCGACACCGGAATCGGCGACCACCCCCTCTTCCCGCCCTCTCATAAAGAGGATGGCGCGCGGGCCGAATGAGCCCGGTCCCCCGCGGGGCGGTCCCGCCGCACGACCGCGCCGCCCCGGCCGCGTCTTTTCTAGCGTTGACTCCGCTCCCCGCCCTCCGTATGATGAGGGGGACAGTATCGACCGATTGCCCGATCCACCCTCCGGCCGCGCCCCAACGGCGGCCGGCAGAACGAGAAACGGAGGAACAATCATGGCCGACAAAGGAAGTAAGGACCGGGGGAAGAAAGAACAGAAGAAGAAGCCGCAGCACACGCCCGAAGAAAAACGCCGTCTCAAGCGGGAGAAGAAAGAAAAGAAGTAGGCGGCCGGCCCCGGCCAAACGATGTCGCAAGGCGCGCCGGTGCCGGGCGGGTCGGGCACGTTTCCCGTGCCCGGCGCTCCCCGGCGCCGGCCTTTCCGCTTGCTTCCCGCTCTTCCCCCGCCTACTTTGGTCCCATGCGGAAACCCGCTCGCCCGTCGACTCCGGAGATTCGCCGATGAAACTCCTCTTCGTCGCCCTCGTCGTGGCCACCCTGCTGGCCGCCTTCTACTACTTCTTCGTCGACACCCTCACCCTGACTGAAATCGCCTCCTCCTCCGGCAACCGCACCGCGGCCGCGGCGGCCGCCCTCGTCAACTTCGACACCGGCCTCACGCGCTGGGATATCCGCCGCCTGTCCGACCGGGCGTCGGCTTGGGAGGAGCGCTGGCGCGCGCTGGACTCCCTCTCCGACCGCAGCGCGCGCCGGGCCGGGCGCGACTCGCTCGTCTCCGAAATGATGGCTGACCCCGCCTTCAAGAAACTCTCCGACCGCCTCGGAACTCTCGGCGAACGCTCGGCCGAGTCCATTCTCGAGTTCCTCTCCCGCCGCTGATCTCCCGGCTCCCGCTGGTCGGGTCCGTGCAATCCGCCCCCGCTCCCTCGCCCCCTCACCCGCGCTTCAGTTTCTCCCGCAGCGTCTTCCGGTCAATCCCGAGGATCTCCGCCGCCTTCGTCTTGTTCCCTCCGACCCTCGCGAGCACATTCCGGATGTACTCTCCCTCCACCTCCGCCAGCCGGCGCGCCACCCCCCCCTCCTTGGGCGCCGAATACCGCATCAGCGCGGGAAGGTCCGGGATATCGACCACATCCCGATCGCTCATCACCACCAGCCGCCGCACCACATTCTCCAGTTCCCGCACGTTCCCCGGCCAGTTGTAGGTCCGAAAGACCTCGATCGCGCCGTCCGACAGCCGCGGCGTTGTCCGCCCCTGTTCGCCGGCGAACTTCTCGGCGAAATGCCGCGCCAGCACCAGCACGTCATCCCCCCGCTCGCGCAGCGGCGGCACCGCGATCGTGATCACCGACAGCCGGAAGAAGAGATCTTCGCGGAAGAGATCCTTGCCGACGAGCACCTCCAGATCCTTGTTGGTCGCCGCGACTATCCGCACATCCACCCGCCGCGAGCGCGTCGCCCCGACCATGTACACCTCTCCGTCCTGGAGCACGCGCAGGAGCTTCACCTGCATCGCGAGGCTCGTCTCGGCGATCTCGTCCAGGAAGATCGTCCCGCCGTCGGCGGTCTGGAAAAACCCCGCCCGCGATTCGTTGGCCCCCGTGAACGCGCCTTTGACGTACCCGAACAGCTCGCTTTCCAGGAGGCCCTCCGGGATCCCCCCGCAGTTGACCGGCACGAATGGTGCGGAAGCCCGCGGGCTGCGGTAGTGGATCGCCCGCGCCACCAGCTCCTTGCCCGTGCCGCTCTCGCCCGAAATCAGCACCGTCGCCGACGTCCCCGCCGCTTTCTCGATCGCCCGGAACACCCCGCGCAGCGCCGGCGAGTCCCCCAGGATCCCGAACTGCGCGTACTCGAGCGCCGCCGCCGGCGTCTCCGCCGTCCGCCGCGTCGACAACTTCCCCAGCGACCGCTTCACGGCCGCGAACAGCTCCTCGTCGGTGAAGGGCTTGACGAGATACTCCTCCGCGCCCGTCTTCATCGCCTCGATCGCCCCCGTCACCGAGGCGAACCCCGTCATCATCATGACCTCGGTGTCGCGAAGGTTCTCGCGCACGTGGCGCACGAGATCCAGCCCGCTCGCCCGCGGCATCTTGAGATCGGTGATCACCAGATCCACCGGCGTCGACTCCAAAAGCGCTGTCGCCGCCCCGACATCCGGCGCCGTGTACACCCGGTACCCCTTCGCCGTGAGGTTCCGCCGCACCACCTCCAGCGTGTCCGGCGCGTCGTCCACCACCAGAATCGCCGCCCGCTCGCCGCCCATGTCAGCGCCCCTCCCCGAGCTCATCCTCGCCCGTACGCCGCGGCAGCCGGACCGTGAACCGCGACCCCTTCCCCTCCTCGCTCTCGATCTCGATCGTCCCGCCGTGGGCCGCCACGATCCCGTTGACCACGGCCAGCCCCAGACCCGTCCCTTCGGTCACGCTCTTGGTGGTGAAAAACGGCTGCAGCGCTTTCGCCCGCACCCCCTCGCTCATCCCCACCCCGGTGTCGGCGACGCTCAGGATGACCGCCGCCGCCGTCGCCTCGGTCCGGATCGTGATGAACCCGCCCTCCGGCATCGCCTGGATCGCGTTCACCACCAGGTTGACCAGCACCTGGTACAACTGGCTCGCATCCCCCGCGAGCTCCGGGAGGTCCGGCTGCAGTTCCCGCTCCAGGGCGATCCCCAGCCGCTCGCAGCGCGATTCGAGGAAATACAGCCCCTCCGTGATCACATCGTTCAGGTTGACCCGGTTCTTGCGCGGCGGCAGACGCCGCGCGAACAGCATGAGCCGCCGCACCACCTCGCGCGCGTGCAGCGCCGCCGCGATGATTTTGTCGATATCCTGCCGCGTCTGCCCGGTCAGCCCCGGCGCCTTCTTCGCCAGTTGCGCGAACCCCAGTATCCCCCCGAGCGGCTCGTTCAGCTCGTGCACCACCCCCGCCGTCACCTGCCCGATCGTCGCCAGCCGGTCCGCGTGGCGAAGCTGATCCAAAAGCCCGTGCACTTCCGCCGAGGCCTGCCGCTGCTCCAGAATCACCGCCACGTTCTCCGCCACCGTCTGCAGCAGCGTCTCCTCCTCCCGGAGAAACGGTCCGAGGTCGCGGGGGGGAAGATCCTCGGCGTAGGCCACCTCGACCAGCCCCCGCTGCCGGCCGCCGAACCGGATCGGCGCGGCCAACCGCGCTCCCCGCTCGGGAAATCCCGCAGCCCCCGCCGTCCGCCCGTCGAACGTGATCCGCGCGCGCGCCGCCAGCGGGTGCCGAAAGGCCGCCGGCAGCAGTTCGATACACTTCTCGAGAAATTCCTCCGACGACACCTGCGGGTTCGCCGCCACCTGCGCCATTCCGTACAGGCACGTCATCTCTTTGACCCGCTCGCGCAGATCGCGCCGCGCCTCCCGGTGCGCCAGCGCCGCCCCGATCACCGCCGCCGCCTCCTCCAGACAACCCATCGTCTCGGGTCCAAAGTGCCAGGTCTCCCGCGAACCCAGCACCAGCACTCCGCCCCGGTCGCGGTCAACCCGCATCGGCAGCACCGCCAGCGACCGCATAAGCTCCGCCCAGGCCCCGTCCGCTCCCCCGACACCCGCGAACAGCCGCGAGGTATCATCGATACTCACGGCTCCCCGCTCGGTCACCCGCGAGGCCGCCCGGTCGGCCGCCGGAGGCAGTTCACCCCCCGCCCGGCGCCCTGCCACGCCGGCGATAAGGGCTTCCAAAGGAGCGTCGCATTCCGCCCGCGCGTCTCCCCCAGCATGATCTCCCGCTCCCTCGTCCTCCGCTGCCGGACCCCGCTCGTGCGTAAATTCGTCTCTGTCGCGCGTGTATCGCCAGCGCTCGACAGCGCCGTCCTTAACCAACCGCAATTCGCCCAGCCCGCACGCCGCCGCATCGCACACTCCGCTGAGCGCCTCCCGCACAAACTCCCCTTGAGAAAGCTCCTGTTGCGAAAACGCAAGAAGATTGGCGATAAGCGTCAAATAGTTGCGATCGTTTTCGGATGGCCGCCTGTCTCCCGGCGGGGTATTTTGCCTCATGTGATCCGCCCCATTTTCCGCCGTGATACATCAAACACCGGGGATTTTATCCCCAGTACACACCGCCAATATATGTCATTCTCTCCTCAGGCGGGGAGAAAATTCACAATGCCTGCGCCCCAACACCCGACCTGCGCAGAAAAACCGGAATGGAAGATCGTGAACTTTTTATCCCTTGCCTCTGTTATCCAATATGACAAATATTAGACAATACTTAGATAGACTGATGGACGCGCTCTACCCCATACGTGTGGTCGCTGCCAAGACCGGCCTTTCCGCCCACCTCATCCGCATGTGGGAGCGGCGCTACGGCGCGGTCGAACCCTCCCGCACCAACACCCGCCGCCGCCTTTACTCCGAAAGCGATGTCCGCCGGCTCACCCTGCTGCGGCGCGCCACCCAGGCCGGCGCCGCCATCGGCCAGATCGCCACCCTCCCGGAGGACGACCTCGAGAGCCTCGTCGCCTCCTACGAACAGCTCGGCGCCGTGCGCGGCGCCGGGGCTCCCGGACCGCCCGCACCCGGCTACTTTGTGAGACTCGCTCTCGAAGCCGTCGCGGACCTTGATGCCCGCCGGCTGGAGTCGGTTCTTCTGCAGGCTTCGGTCGCCCTCGGGCGAATCGTCCTGCTTCAGGAGGTCGTCATGCCGCTGCTGGACCGCGTGGGGACCGAATGGAGCGGCGGCCGCCTCAAGATCGCCCACGAGCACCTCGCCAGCTCCACCCTCCGCTCCTTTCTCGGCCATCTCGCGGAGACAGCCGCCGCCGAGCAGGATGCCCCGCTGCTGCTCACCACCACCCCGGCCGGGCAGGTCCACGAATTCGGCGCTTTAGTGAGTACGGTGGCCGCCGCCTCGGTCGGCTGGCGCACCGCCTTCCTCGGACCGAATCTCCCGGCCGAAGATATCGCCGGCGCCGCCCGCCAGACCTCCGCGCGGGCCGTCGCCCTCAGCATCATCTACCCGCCCGATGATGCCCGCCTCGCCGATGAACTGCGCACCCTGCGCCGCCTGCTTGACCCCGCGGTCCGGATCATTGTCGGCGGACGCTCGAAGGACGGCTACCGGAGAACGCTCGCCGAGATCGGCGCCCTCGCCGTCGACAACCTCCCCGGTTTGATCGAGGGCCTCGATTCCTTGCGGGCAGCGTCCCCCTCCGATGGGGAGCGCTGAGTGGCCGCCCCGGTCGATCCGCGGCGTGTCCGCGTCGTCCGCCCGGGCGAGCTGTCGGACGGACCCATCGTCTACTGGATGAGCCGCGACCAGCGCGCCGCCGACAACTGGGCTCTCCTCTACGCCGGGGAGATCGCGCTGCGCCGCCACCGGCCGCTCGCCGTCGTCTTCTGCCTCGCCCCCGCCTATCTCGACGCCGCGCTCCGCCAGTATGCATTCATGCTCCGCGGCCTCGAAGAAACGGCCGCCGACCTCCGCCGCCTCGCCATCCCCTTCTTCCTCCTGGCCGGCGCTCCGCCCGACCGGCTGCGCGCGTTTGTCCGCCGCCACAAGGTCGGCCTGGTCGTCGCCGACTGCTCTCCCCTCCGGATCAACCGGCGGTGGCTCGAGGAATTCGCGGCCGCCTCCCCCTGCCCGGTGCATCAGGTCGACGCCCACAACATCGTGCCGGTGTGGGAGGCCTCCGACAAACAAGAGTACGCCGCGTACACGCTCCGCCCCAAAATCCGCCGCCGGCTGCCGGAGTTTCTCACCGATTTCCCGCGCCTGCGCCGCCATCCCTTCGCCTGGCCCGGCGAACCTCCCCCGGTCGACTGGGCCGCCGCCCGCCGCTCTCTGCGCGTCGATCGATCCGTCCCCGAGGTCGACTGGCTCGCCCCCGGCCCCCGGGCCGCCTTCCGCCTCCTGCGCGCCTTCTTCGACCGCCGTCTCCACCTGTACGCCGATCACGGCCACGACCCCAACGTCGAAGCCCATTCCGACCTCTCCCCATACCTCCACTTCGGCCAGATCGCCCCTCAGCGCGTCGCCTGGAACGCCCAGCCCTTCGACCGCTCCATCCCCGCCCTGGAGGCGTTCCTCGAACAGCTCATCGTGCGTCGCGAGCTCTCCGACAACTTCTGCTGGTACAACTCCGCCTATGATTCGTGCGCGGCTTTCCCCGAGTGGGCCCGGATCACGCTTGAGGAACACCGTCGCGATCCCCGTCCCCGCCTCTACTCCCGGGACCAGCTCGAGGCCGCGCAGACCGATGATCCCCTCTGGAACGCCGCCCAGCGCGACCTGGTCATCGGGGGGAAAATGCACAGCTATCTCCGGATGTACTGGGCCAAGAAGATTCTCGAGTGGAGCCCGTCCCCCGAAGAGGCGCTCGCCGCCGCCGTCGCCCTGAACGACCGCTACGAACTCGACGGCCGCGACCCCAACGGTTACGCCGGCATCGCCTGGTGCATCGGCGGCGTGCACGACCGCGCCTTCGGCGCCCGCGACGTCTACGGCAAGATCCGCTGCCTGAGCGCCGCCGGCGCGCGGCGCAAGTTCGATGTCGCCGCTTACATCCGCGCCGGCAACCGCCGCACCGCCGGGAGGAATGAATGAGGCTGCACACGCTTCAGCGCGAGCAGTTCGTCCCCCGCCCCCGCGACGAAGTCTTCGCCTTCTTCTCCCGCCCCGAGAACCTCCCGCGCCTCACGCCGCCCGCGCTGCGCTTTCGGATTCTCACTCCCCCGCCGCTCGACATGATGCCCGGAGCCCTCATCGACTACACCCTGCGCACCTTCGGCTTCACAGTGCGCTGGACCACCCTGATCGCCGCCTGCGACCCCCCCGCCCGGTTCGTCGATGTTCAGCTCCGGGGACCGTATGCGTTCTGGCACCACGCCCACGAGTTCGTGGCCGCCGAGGGCGGCACCCGGATCATCGACCGCGTCACCTACGCCCTGCCCCTGGGACCGCTCGGGCAGCTCGCCCATGCGCTGCTGGTCCGCCGGGCGCTGCGCCGCATCTTCGACTACCGCCGCGCCGCTGTCGACCGGCTCTTCCCCCCGCATCCCCTCCCGGACTAGCCGCCGCCCCCAAACGCCTCCGTGAACCCTTCCCCCGCGTTGTGCGTATTACCGCCAGGAGAACCACCGGTGACGACCGCTGACGACCACCTCGACCGCATCCGCCGCCACTACGGCGTGCGCGGCCTCAACGCCCGCATTCTCGCCCGCCTCGAGGAGTGCGGGCTGCGCCTCGATGCTTTGGGCCGCGACGATCTGGCGGACTTCGACGAATTCCATGCCGGCGGTCGCGACGCCACCCGCGCCCTCGCCCGCGCCGCCGGCCTCCGGCCCGGCCTCGCCGTCCTCGACATCGGCTGCGGCCTCGGCGGTCCCGCCCGCACCCTGGCCGCCGAGTTCGCCTGCCGGGTCGTCGGCATCGACGCCACCGCTGACTACATCGAGGCTGCCCGCATGCTCACCGATCTGACCCGCCTGGGCGGCCGCGTCCGCTTCGCCGTCGCCTCCGCCCCCGACCTCCCGTTTCCCGCGGCTGCCTTCGATGTCGTCTGGCTCCAGTTCGTCACCCCCAACATCCCCGACAAAGACGCCCTCCTGGCCGAGGTCCGCCGCCTGCTCGCTCCGGGCGGACGGCTCGCGATTCACGACGTGATGCGCGGGAGCGGCGAACCGCTCGCCCTCCCCGTCTTCTGGGCCGAGGATGATTCGCTGAATGCGCTGGACTCCCCCGAGGACTTCGCCCGCCGCTGTAAGCGTGCCGGGTTGGCCCGCCTGGATTTCCGTGACGATTCGCCGGCGGCCCTCGCCTGGTTCCGCGCCGCCCTCGCGCCTGCCCGCCCGCCGGGCCCCAAGCGGCTGGGTCTGGGCCTTATTGTCCCCGGCGACGCCCGCACCAAGTCGGCCAACGTGCTGGCCAACCTGGAGTCCGGCCGGATCAGAATCTTTCTGGGAATTTTCTCCCGCGACGCCAAGAGTCCGGCGACAGCCGGCGGCGCGGCCTGAAAAGACCGCCCCCCGGGAACGCCCCCCTTTTCCCGCCTGCCGCCTTATTTCACCGGTGGCGCGAACAACCGATCCGCCCCCCAGCGTCCCGCCCCCCGGATGAGGAACACCAGCGCGATCACCAGGAAAAGCAGCGCCCGTTCTTTAACGGCAAACGGATCGGCGGCATGGCGCCCGAACCCGGCCGTGAGCATCGTGCACACGATGAACAAAGCCGCCGGGCGGGTCAGCAGCCCGAGCGCCAGGAGCAGCCCGCCGCCGAATTCCGACAGCGCCGCCGCCCACGCGAAAAATTCGGGCGCGGGAAACCCCAGCTCCGAGACTCCCTTCACAAAGGCCTCGCCGGGCGGGAGCTTCCCCAGCCCGTGGGCCAGCGCCAGCGCCAGCCCCGCGAACACCCGCAGCAGCGTCATCGCCGCCTCGTCCGCCCATGAACCCGCCGGCGTCAACCGGAACAGCACTCTCCTGACCATGGTTGCCCTTCCTTTGAGTTTACCGGGAATACGCGGACCGAACGTCCGCGCCGCTACTTCCGCCGGGGCCGGCGCCGCTTGCGGTCGCTCCGGCCGCCCCCCTCGCGAGGCCCGCCGCCGCTCTCCCGCCGCGGGTGCTGCTGCTCCTGCGGCAGCGGCGGCGGATTGTGCAGGCTCTCCTGGTAGTAATCATCCACGAGCATCGCCAGCACTTCCTGGCCCGCCTCGTTCTCGGAAAGCAGCTTGACCAGCGGGAAGAAGCGCGCCATCCGCTCGACCTGAAGCTTGTCGCGGCGGCGCAGGCGCGCCTCGAGCAGCGCCGTCATCCGCTCCGACACCGCCATCACCACGTCATCTTCGCTCGGCGCCGGCCGCTCGATCATGTCGATCCCGAACCGGGTTGCGATCCGCCGAAGTTCGGTGAGCTCCATTCCCGCCACCAGGGCCACTGCCTCCCCGGTCGCCCCCGCCCGCCCCGTCCGCCCCGCCCGGTGGACATACAACTCCGGATCCTCCGGCGGTTCGTACTGGAAAATGTGGGTCAGTTCCGGGATGTCGATCCCCCGGGCCGCGAGATCGGTCGCCACCAGGAATTTCAACTGCCCATCGCGCACCCGCTGGAGCACCTGCTCCCGCTGGCTCTGCGACAGGTCGGCCGACAAGGCGTCGGCGTCGTACCCGAACCGCTGCAGCACCACCGTCACATAGTGCACCATGTTCTTGGTGTTGCAGAAAATGATCGCCGCCGCCGGATTCAAAAGCTCGATAATCCGCACCAGATAGCGGTCTTTCTCCATGTGCGGCACCACGTAGTACACGTGCTCGGTCTCGGCCACGTGCACCCGGTCCTTGCTCAGACTCAGGAACCCCGGATCGCGAAGGAACTGCCGCGCGAGATTGATCACGTGCATCGGATAGGTCGCCGAAAACATGTACGAATTGATATGGCGGCGCGGAAGGTACTTCTGCACCTCAATCATGTCCGGGTAGAACCCCATCGAGAGCATCCGGTCCGCCTCGTCGAAAATGAGGATGTCGAGGTCGTCCAGCGTGAACGTCCGCTTGAGCAGGTGGTCGAGAATGCGCCCGGGCGTCCCGACCACGATGTGGGAACCGCGGGTGAGCGCCTCGATCTGGGGCCGGTAGCTCACGCCGCCGTACACCGCCGCCGTCCGCACCCCGCTGCCGCCCGCGAGCATCTCCGCTTCGTGCGCCACCTGCCGCGCAAGCTCCCGCGTCGGCACCAGGATGAGCGCCTGGCAGGTCGACCGGGACGGTTCCAGCCGCTCCAGAATCGGAAGCAGAAACGCCCCCGTCTTCCCCGACCCCGTGCGCGACTGCACCATCAGGTCCCGCCGCGCCAGGACATACGGAATGGTCTTGGCCTGCACCGGCATGAATGCGCTCCATCCCGCTCGCGCCGCCGCCTCCCGAACCCGCTCCGGCTGCGCCTCCAGCGTCGTCTCGGGAAGCGCGTCCTCCGGCTCGATGTAATCCGATGGGCTTACCCCGCCCCGCTCGTCCCTTCGCGTATCTTCCGTCTGCTCTTCCTTCCCCGCTTCACGATCCATCACGCGCACCTGACTCCTTTGCTGAGGGTGTCAATAACCGTGTCGTTTCCTTGCCGACCGGCTTATGGTACGTCTTTTTCCCGCCAAAAGACAGCCCTTATTTCGCCGTCCCCGGCCCCCCCCGGCCCAGGACCGGCGCATTTCTCGCGACTGGCCCGAATCTGAGAACGAATGCCGACGTGGAGCGTACCACGGGGAAACGGCCAACCGCGCGGCGCCCGACCGCCCGACTGAGGATGTCCCGCTCATGTCCACGAACTCGGCACCGCCCCGCCCCGGGGTTCAGCTCGTCCCTGCGCCGGCACAGGACCGCCGCGTCCTGCGCCGGCTCATGTCCCTCTACCTCCACGACCTGTCCGAGTACACCGATTTCCTCGAACCGGGCCCCGATGGTTCGTTCACGTACGAGGGCCTCGACCTGTACTGGCGCAGCCCCTCGCTCATTCCCCTGTTCATCCGGAGCGGTGACCGCCTCGCCGGTTTTCTTTTGCTCAACAAGCCCCCCTACACCCCTCACGATATCGACTGCGTCGTCCACGAGTTCTTCATTCTCCGCGCCGATCGCGGGCGGGGTCTCGGTCGCGACGCCGCCGCTGCCTGTTTCGCGCAGTACCGCGGCCGGTACCGCCTCGTGCAGTTGATCCGCAATGTCCCCGCCATCGGATTCTGGCACAGCGTCTACGCCGGCCTCAACATCTCCTACGAGGAAAGCCGGCAGACGCTTGCCGGCGAGTCGTTTCTGGTGCAGACATTCACCGTTTAGCCGCAGCCCGTGCCCTATCCGAGGCGGCGCGTCTGCCCTTGGCGACAAAGGCGCCGCCCGCCCCCGGTCACTCTCCCGCTTCGGTGTCGGCGACCCCGGCGCGCGTCGATGTCGCCTGCTGCCCCGCGACGAAGGCAAGCGCCAATTCCCCCGATTCCCCCGGCAGCGCCGGCATCTCCTCGTAGAGTTCTCCCCGCAGAAGTCGCCCCGCCCGGTTCTTGTACATCCCTCCCCACTGTTTGAAGAAGAACGCCGTCCCCTCCGCCCGGCATTGGCGCAGCAATTCCAGCGCCCACTCCTCCCGCATCACCCGCGCCCCCGGCCCCGACTCCCCGCCGACGACCGCCCAGGCGATCCCGCTCAAATCCACATCCCCGATCGACCCCAACAGCGGCTCGAACGATATCCACTTGAGCGCCGCCGGTGTCTTGCGAAGGTCATCTATCCGAAAGCGATAGGTCGCACTCTCGACCGTGACCCCCATCCAGAGGTTCGGTGGCCACGCGAGCTTGTCAGCCGCACGCACAAGCCGTTTTGACCGCTTGGTGAGGGCTTGAAACACGTGCTGCGGGCACCGTCGGATCACCTCGAATATCCGTTGGACATATTCGAGCGGCACCTGCTCATGAAACAGGTCCGACATCGAGTTGACAAATACCATACGCGGCCGCTTCCATTCAAGCGGCTGGGCGAGCACATCGGGGTGGAGCGTGACCGAAAATCCGTTCTTGTACTTCTCGACGCCCATCCCCTGCAGCCGCCGGGCCATTCGCTCGGCGTAGCAGTGGTCGCACCCGGGGCTGACGCGCGCGCACCCGGTGACGGGGTTCCAGGTGGACTCCGTCCACTCTATGCGGGAATCACTGGCCATGGCACGTCAAGAAACGAACAGTTCGCTTATCACCCAAAGTGACCTTGCCCTTTCTTTCTCTCCTCTCCCGCGGTGCATCGACCGACACCAGCCCCCTGGACTGCAAATTCAGCCGAGCTGTCCTCAGAGCGTTCTCCGGCTCTTTATACGCAAGCCGTTGACATTCGGTGAGCAGCTTACGCACTGAGCCATTGTAATGCGTAAAGTGCTTGAGCAGGCGCTCTTCAAGGGCGCCCATGCGCTCACTCATCTCAAGGTCGGCTTGATCAGCCGACCCCATTCGGATCCCCCTTAGCTGGAGCACGCGGGGTGCCACACGCTCCTCTTCCCGTAGAGCGCGGGTGTCATCCCATGGAAGAAGACCCTCAGCCAAGCTTGTTCTCCCTACAAGGTTTCCAGATGCGGCTCCTCGGTCGGGTTCTGCACATTCGGCTCAATTCCGGTGATCGACTGAAAGAGCAGTCGATCCGCGGTGAGTGGTCGGCGGTCAGGGTCGCCACACCTCCGCTCGCACTCCGCCGGCGCGCGGCCCACGGGAGACCTCTGGAGAGCTGTCGCGCCTCAGGTTGGCACACCCCGCCGGCGCGCGGCTCATTCGACACGAGCGTCGCATTCACCGCTCCGTCCCCGCAGCATCCCGCCGGCGCGGCCCACTCCCCACCATCCGCAAGGTCGATCTCGAAGGCGTGTCGTCAAATCACATATTCTCTGCCAACATAAAAAAACAGGCCCCGTCTCCGAGGCCTGCCTCCATTATCCAAACTCTCCCCGCCCTCACCGCGTCTGAAGCAGCTCCTCCTGCGGAATGCTGTCGGCCTGGATCCCCTTCATCGCCGGCCCCAGCCCCCGCGAGGCATTCCCTACCGCCGCCGCGTCCTGCCAGTGCGTCGTCGCCGTCACAATCGCCTTGGCCCGCTTCTCCGGATTATCCGATTTGAAAATCCCGGACCCGACAAACACCGCCTCCGCCCCGAGCATCATACACAGCGCCGCGTCGGCCGGCGTCGCGATCCCCCCGGCCGCGAAATTCGGCACCGGCAGCTTCCCCGCCTTCGCCACCATCCGCACCGCCTCGATCGACACCCGGTGCTCCTTGGCCACCGCGTAGAGTTCGTCCTCCGGCATCGTCGTCAGCGCCCGCATCGCCGCGTTGATCTCGCGCAGGTGGCGCACCGCGTGCGAGACGTCGCCCGTGCCCGCCTCCCCCTTCGTCCGGATCATCGCCGCCCCCTCGGCGATCCGCCGCAGCGCCTCGCCGAGATTCCGGCACCCGCACACGAACGGCACCTTGAAACTCCACTTGTCCACGTGGTGGGCGTGGTCGGCCGGCGTCAGCACCTCCGACTCGTCGATAAAATCGATCTCCAGCGCCTCGAGCACGCGCGCCTCCGCGATGTGCCCGATCCGGCACTTCGCCATCACCGGAATCGTCACCGCCCGCTTGATCTGCTCGATCACGTCGGGATCAGCCATGCGGGCCACCCCCCCTTCGGCGCGGATATCCGAGGGCACCCGCTCCAGCGCCATCACCGCCGCCGCCCCCGCCCCCTCGGCAATTCGGGCCTGCTCTGCGCTCGTGACGTCCATGATGACGCCTCCCTTGAGCATCTCGGCCAGCCCGACTTTCACCTTATGCTGTGTATCGCTGAATCTTTCGATCATGTCGTCTCTCCTTCTTCCGACACGCTGCCTATCACTAGAACGCACCCCCGGCCCGCCCGGATTCGAAAAAAGTCGCCAATCCGGACTGTCGCGGGCCCCTTTCGCCGCCCCGCGCCGACCCTCTCAACCCTTCAATATAAATAGAAATGGGGCCTGTGGACAAGCCCCATTTGACAACTTCCCGGGCCGGCCCGCTCACGCGGCGCCCGATCCGCGGCGGCGGTCGGTCACACCCTCACCCGCGCCGCCGGCCGCGTCTTGCGCCGATACTTCGCAAAATTCTGCTTCTGCAGCGCCTTCTTGAACATCTTCTCCTGCGACTCCCAGAACCCGCGCAACTGACAGGCGTTGAACTGCTCGCAGGTGCAGGTCTTCGTCTCCGTGCACAAATTCAGGTGCAGCGGGCCGTCAATGGCCTCGATCACGTCCAGAAACGACACGTCTTTCGGATTGTGCGCCAGCCGATACCCGCCGGTGACCCCCTGGTATGACACCAGGATGCCGCTCCGGGTCAGGTCTTTGAGGATTTTCGCCAAAAACTCCCGCGGCACGCTCTCCGCCTCGGAGATCGAATTGATCGAGCCGAGCTTGCCGGGCGGAAGGTTGGAGATGTGCCGGACGGCGCGAAGCGCGTAGTCGGATTTGCGTGACAGTCTCATAGATCGTCTTCCCTTTTGACGGCCAAGCCGCCGTGAACGGTGGTTAGCTCTGTCCTTATCGTTTACTCTTTCCTCTTCGTTTCCTCATCCCCCACCGGCCCATTATACGAATAAGGATACACATAGTCCACAACAAAATTGACAAATGTATGTTTTTTTCCCTGTTTCCCCCGGCCCTCCGCACATCCTGCGCTCCGGCCCTCCGCCCGCCCCTGTCGCCGCCCGTCAGGCCCGCCCCCGCCGGCGGCCCCCCCCCCACCGGGAACAACAGCCGTCTCTTTTCCGTTAGCTCTCAAACGGCCGCCCCGACGCGGCGTACATAGAGAGACAAAAGAGATTTGGCCCATGCGAAGGAGAGCCGCCATGGTTGACACCGCCGTCCGCACCGACCTCGCCGGGCCGCACCCCCCGGTGACCATCACCGCGGCTGCGGCCGAAGAAATCAAACGCCTGCGCAACCTTGAGAAAGAAGCTCCCCCCTACCTCCGCCTCGGCGTTAGCGCCGGCGGCTGTTCCGGCATGTCCTACACCATGGCCTTCGAAACCGAACGGCACGACACCGACCGCGCCTTCGACTGCCACGGTCTGACCGTCCTCGTCGACGCCCAGGCGCTCCGCTACCTTGCCGGCATTACCCTCGATTTCAAGGGCGGGCTGATGGGCGGCGGCTTCAACTTCTCCAACCCGCGCGCCAAACGCTCCTGCGGCTGCGGCTCGTCGTTCTCCGTCTGATGCCCCTCGCCATCCTCGACCCCCAGGAGTTCACCGAGCAGGGCATGTTCACCGAGGACGGCTTCCTCGCGCGGGCGGAAAGCTTCGACTTCAGCCGCTTCGACGGCTGCCATGTGCTCATCCGCGGGTGCGGGGGCATTCCCGTCCCCCCGTGGGCCTTCATGCTCCTGACCGCCCGCCTCGTGGGCCGCGCCCGCTCCGTCCGCTACGGCAACGAACACGACCACATCACCGTCTACCGGGCCCCGGGCCGGCCGCAAAAGCCCGTTGCGCCGAGGAACCCCAATGACTAACTTGGCCCCTGACAAAATCCGAGAGGACGCGAACCGCAAGGACAGACCCATGCGCAGGATCCGGTTTCTGCCGATCGACATTACGGTTGAAGTTCCCGAAGGCACCTCCATCCTCGATGCCGCTCTCGACCATGACATCCGCATCGACCACAACTGCGGCGGCAACTGCGCCTGCTCCACCTGCCATGTCATCATCAACGAGGGCTACGACACCCTCGCCGCGCCGACCGAGGATGAGGAAGATATGCTCGACGAAGCCGAGAACCTGACCGACACCTCCCGCCTCGCTTGCCAGTGCCGCGTCACCAAAGACCTCGTCGTCACTATTCCCGAGAAGGAACCCCTCTGGGATAAAGACGACACCTTCTGAATAAAACCGCCCGAAATGCGCGCGGCGAGCTCCTGTCGGACTCGCCGTTCTGATTGCCGCTCAATGCCGGTCCGCCTCTCAGGGACACGCCGGCGGGGCCGCTCCGCCCCGGAACAGATACGAAATCAGCATCGTCACGTCCGACACCCGCGGCACGCCGTCCCCGTTCACGTCGGCGCGCGCCGGGCAACCGGCCGCCGGCCCGCCGCGGAAGAGATGCCCGATCAAGCCGGTCAGGTCCGACACCGCCAGCGTTCCGTCCCCGCCGAAATCCCCCCGCACCACGCAGCAACAGGCGTCCCCCACCCCGTCGCCGTCAAAATCCGCCTGGTCCGGGTTGGCCGCAAGCGGGCAGTTGTCGCAGACATCCCCGAGCCCGTCCCCGTCCGCATCCGCCTGGTCCGGATTCGCCGCCGCGTCGCAGTTGTCGAACGCCTCCAGGATCCCGTCACCGTCCGCATCATAGCTCAGCGGATGCGCCACGTGAAGGTACATCCTGTCCCCGACCATCGAATCCACGTGCACGAGCACGTCCGAGGGGCGGTCGTAACCGTCGCTGGCGGGGCTCGTCTTCGGCCCGAACAGATCCTGGCCCGGCGTCTCGCTGGAGAAGAGCGCCCCCTTGCGCGTCTCGTAGGGATACCACCAATCGGCCGAGTCGCTCACCTGCCCGCCCGGGTTGTACGCGGTGTCCCGCGCCGGATCGTACCCCGCATCGACCACCCGCACCCGGTAGTGCTCATCCCACGGCGTCCCGTAATTGGTCGCCATCGTCTCGTCCACGTGGGTCACCAGCAGTCCCCGGTCGAGCGAATCGGGACCGAGACTCAGATGCGGGAACAGCCAGATGCTGAAGTCCGAGTCCAGCTTGTCGAACTTCCCCGGCGACCGCCGGTTGCGGTACTCCAGGAGAAAATACTCCGTCCCGTCCGCGCTGATGTTCAGTTTGTAGAGCGAGGACTCGGGGTGCGTCTCGATATCGTACAACACGAGATTGAGGTGCTCCCCTGTGATCACCGCCGGCTCGATCCACCCCAGCTCATGCTTCATGTACCCGCACAGGTGCGTCGGCACGGTCGCGCCCAGGCTCAGCGCCCCGTACCCATAGTGCCCCATCAGGCACCAGTCCATGACCGGGTGGTCGTTGGCGTCGCCGGGCGTCATGGCCGCCGAATCGGAGTAGAGCAGATCGATGTCGAACAGGTCGCCCGCCCCGAGCATGTGCGCGATCTCGTGGCTCGCCACCCGCACCCCGTGCAGTTCGTCGCCGATGATCACTGCGGGATCGGCCGCTGAGCGCACCGGTTTGACCTCCGGGATCGCCGCGAGCTGATTCACGTACATTCCGTCGAAAGGCCCGAATTCCTCGCCCGGAGGAAACGTGATCGCCGCCGTTCATATGTCCGTCAGGCAGTTGGTGTCCGGCCGGTTCCGCCCCGCCACCACAAACACCACCCCGTCCACCCGCCCGTCCCCGTTGCCGTCATACTGCGTGAAGTCTATCAGCGAGTCCAGCTCCGCGAGCAGGTAGAGCAGCGAATCTCCCGAAGCGACATAGGAACCGTTGTTGAACCATCCGTAGACCTGCCCGGTCACCTGGAGCTGCCCGTAGGACACCTCGTCAAAATAGTCGGCCACCGATCCGTGGGGCATCAGGTCGCGCGAGAAGAACAACTGCCGCAGCGTATCGACTGCATAGGTCGAGGGCCGTTTCTCCGGCGGCTCCAGCCACTCCACCGCGATCACGAGAAGCTTGAGCGTGTCCCCCGAGAACGACTTTCCTCCCAGCGCCGCCGCTTCGGCCGGATCGAGGACGCGCAGACTGAACTGCTGCGCGAAAAGCTCGGCCGGGCAGTCGTGCACGATCGCGCGCGACGGCAACGTCGCGGCCGACACCGCCGCCGACAACAGCACAACCCCGCAGAGCACCGCCGGCCGGACCGAACCCATCAACACCTCACCTGGGCCAACCGCCTCAACCAAAATAAGATAAATGCTATCGACAATATAGGACACATTACCGATTCCGCAACCGCGTTTTTGGCTCCGCGCCCTTGCGGCGCGCCGCAGTCCCCGCCCGCCGACTCCCGTAAACCCGCTCTAACTTCCTGCCGATAACAGAGATAGGCCGAGTGCGCCGATCCGTCGGCAGAGCCGCCGCCGGCCCCTCGGAACCTGACTAGCAGTCGAACAAAATGACGACCCGGCACCACATTCTCGTCCGCGCCTCGCAGCGCGGATACTCCCTCTTTGAGATGATCCTCGTGATCGTCATCATCGGCATCCTCGCCGCCATCACCATGCGCTCTCTCCGTGGCGCCGGTGAGGCGGCCCGCACCGAAGAGACGCGCGCCGAGATGGACCGCCTTGCCTGGGCGATCGCCGGCGATCCCGGCCTCGTCTCCGGCGGCCACCGCACCGACTACGGTTACGTCGGCGATGTCGGCGCCCTCCCCCCGACCCTCGAGGCTCTCGCCGTCAACCCCGGCCTCGCCACCTGGCGCGGCCCGTATGTGCACGATGACTTCAAAACCTCTGCGGGGGCGCCGGAGAGCAGCTTCCGCATCGACGCCTGGGGGCGCCCCTACGCCTACGCCGGCGTTGCCATCACTTCGACCGGCGGACGGATTCCCCTCACGCGCCGTCTTGCTCCCGATGCCGGCCGCCTTCTGCGCAACACCGTCACCGTTGTCGTCACCGACCTGGCGGATTCTCCACCCGGCGCCCGCTACGTCGATTCCCTGGCCGTCATTCTCACCGTTCCCAACGGCCTCGGCGGCCTGGTTGAGCGAAGGCGCACACCCCGCCCCGACGGTTTCGCCGAGTTCGATTCGGTGCCGATCGGCGCCCACCTGCTGCGCCTCGTTTACACACCAGCCGCCGACACGCTCCGCCGCCGGGTCGCGGTGGAACCGGGGCAACACGCGCATCTGGACTTGCAGTATCCCGCGGAGGTCTGGTAGCATGGGAGAAGCCTGTCGGGACAACCGGGGAATGAGCCTGATCGAATTGCTCGTCGTCATCGTCGTCATCGGCATTCTGGTCGCGGCCGCCATGCAGGCCATGACCGCCACCCTCGCCGACCTTCGCCGCGTTCGCGCCGAGCGGGACCTGGAGGCGCTTGCCCGGGCTATTGTCGGCGACCCCGTCCGCACCGCCGGCGGCGCCCGCTGGGATTTCGGCTTCGTCGGCGATAACGGTGCGTTCCCGCCCGACCTGGCTGCTCTGCGCGCCAACCCCGGCGGCTGGGTCACCTGGAACGGCCCCTACCTCGATCCCGGTTTCGATCAGGACACGCTGCGCTACCGCCTCGACCCCTGGGGAGCGCCCTACCAGTATGTCGGCGGCCTCACCGTCATCAGCACCGGCAGCGGCGCCCCGCTCGTTCAACGTCTCGCCGACGACGCCGCCGACTACCTCGCCAATACCTACGAGGGACTGGTCCGCGATGCCGCCGACTCGGTCCCCTCAAGCCGCTACCGCGACTCGGTTTCAATCCTGCTCACCGTCCCCAACGGCGCGGGCGCCTGGACCATCCTCCTCCAGCATCCCGACTCGGCCGGCCGCTTCGCCTTTTCCCCACTCCCGGTCGGCACCCACCTTCTCCGCATCGTTTTCACCCCCCGGGCCGACACCCTCCTGCGCTGCGTGACCGTCCTCCCGCGCCATCGCAGCGACCCGCCCGACCGCTACCGATTCACAGAGGCCTGGTTCTCCGGAGGGACGCCATGACCGGCCTCCGCACGGCCTCCGCCTTCACCCTCATCGAGGTCATCCTCGTGGTGGTTATCGCCGGCCTCCTGGCCACCGTCGCCCTGCGCTCCGCGGGCGCTCTCCGCGAGAGCGCCCGGAATGAAGAGGCCCGGCGCCAGATGGAGCGCCTCGCCGCCGCCGTCGCCGGCGATCCCGAACTCCGCTCCCTCGGCGTGCGGGCCGATTTCGGCTACGTCGGCGACCTCGGCGCCCTCCCGCCCGACCTCGGCGCCCTCCGCGACAACCCCGGCCTCGCCGCCTGGAGCGGCCCCTACCTCGTCAGCCCCGCCGCCGAGGATCCCGCCGACTGCACCACCGACCCCTGGGGCGTCCCCTATGCGCTCAGCGGCGTCAACCTCGTCTCGACCGGATCCGGCTCCCCCCTCGTCTTCCCCCTCGCCGCCTCTGCCGACGACCTCCTGCGCAACTCGGTGGCCGGTGTGGTCCTCGATGCCGACGGCACTCCCCCCGGCGCCCTCTACGCCGACTCCCTGCGCGTCATTTTCTCCCACCCCGATGGCCTCGGCGGGCGGGCCTCCCGGACCCGCATCCCCGATCGCGGCGGCTACTTCGCCTTCGACTCCGTCCCCGTCGGTAACCACGACCTCACCATCATTTATCTCCCCGACGCCGACACCCTCCGCCGCTTCGTCTCCGTCACCCCCGGCGCCGCTCCCTACAGCGAGTTCTTCCTCGGCGCCAACCTGTGGAGCGCGCAGGGCATGTCGGGCACCGGCCTCGAGTTCGTCGACAACTCCGACACCCTCGCTGGCGGCCAGTGCAGCGTGCTCAACTTCTCCGTCACCAACACCACCTCCCATCCTATCACCGTCTCGGCCCTCACCTTCACCTGGCCCGGCCCCACCGCCTACTACCGCAAAATCCGCTGGAACGGCGTCGACGTCTACAGCAACCCCGCCCGCGGCAGCGGCGACCTGGCCGTCTTCACCGCCCCGCAGACTCTCAGCGGCGGCGCCACCGCCCGCATCACCTGTGACCAGTTCAAGCAATTCCCCAGCGGCGGCGGCGCGAGCGTCAACGTCACCGGCGTCGCTTTCACTGTCACCTTCTCCGACGGCTCCGTCATCACCTTCGTCGCCGACAACTGCAGGTAAGGAGAACCGCCGCCATGACGCCTGTTTCCCCGCACCTCAAATCACCCGCCGGCTTCACCCTCATCGAGCTGGTCATCGTCCTCGTCGTCATCGGCATCATCGGTGCCGTCGCTCTCCGCGACATGCTCCGCGCCATCGATGACGCCCGCCTGGCGCAGACCCGCGCCGAACTCGACCAGATCGCCTTCGCCATCGCCGGCAACCCCGCCCTGCAGGCCGATGGCGCCCGGTCCGATTTCGGCTATGTCGGCGACGTCGGCGCGCTCCCCCCGGACCTCGCCGCCCTCGTCGCCAACCCCGGCCTCGCCTCCTGGCGCGGCCCCTATCTTGACTTCGGAATTGCCCCCTCTGACCGCCCCTCTTTCGGAAGCCCCCTGTCCGATGCCTGGGACGTACCCTACGCCTACACCTCCCCGCCGGACGGTCCGGTCGCGGTCCAGTCCAGCGGTTCCGGCGCCCCGCTCACCCGCCTCGTCGCCCCCTCGGCCGCCGACCTCCTCAATAACACCGTCCGCGGCTTCATCACCGACGCCGACCGCCACTCCCCCGGCCCCGTCTACCGCGACTCCCTCGCCCTGCTCCTGTCCTATCCCGATGGCGCCGGGGGCGTCGCCGCTGTCGCCTGTGTTCCCGCCGCCGATGGCTCTTTCGCCTTCACCGGTATCCCCGTCGGCAACCACACCCTCCGCGTCATCTTCATCCCCGCCGCCGACACTCTGGCTGTCCCCCTCTGTGTTCCGCCCGCCTCGGAGCTCAAACTCGCCGTCGCCTACCCCGCCGACCTCTGGTAGCCCTCACCCCGTCCGCTCGCCGATCTCTATATTGATCCCCCGCTTCCGCAACTGCTGAATGAACGGCCCCGGCGACACCACCACCTCCTGCGGTTTGCACCCCGCCGCCGCGATTTGCCCCCGCCCCGCCATCTGCGTGACCACCGCCGCCGGAAACGACGTCATCCGCATCATCGACGTCAGTCCCGCCTTGCTGTCCTGGCGGTCCACCGCTTCGTACACGACCGTCCGCTTCTGCCCCGCCGCCGTCCCGTCCACCGTCACCCGCACCAGCGTCATGTCCGGCTCGTTGAAACTCAGACTCCGGTCGAGCACCGCCCGGAACACCCCGCGCGGCTCGACCTCCGCCCCGTCCACCGTCACCGCCTTCCGCGACGCCAGCCCCAGCTCGAGCATCGGCCGAAAGAGCGCGCAGTGCCCCGGATACCGGATTGTCTTGTAATCGAGAAACTCCACCTTCCCCTCGTACGTGTCCGGCAGCGTCGATGTCCCCCCCGAGGTGTAGAACGCTTCGAACTTCCCCAGCCCGTCGAACTCAATCTCTTCCACCGCCGTCATCGGGTTCACCGTCTTCTTCCGCCCCCCCTCGAGGATCAGGCACGGTTCCCAGTACTCGTTGATCAGCCCCTCGGCCGAAAAGAGCATCTGGTAGTTCAGCGGCGGCCGCGGCGACTGCGGCAGCCCTCCCACCCGTATCCGCACCGATTCCGTCTGCTCCATCCGGCTCACCCCGTCCGCCACCAGCACCGACACCATCCCCGGCGCCAGCCCGCAGTCCGGCACAATGACCACTCCCGCCGCCGCGGCTTCCCCGTCCATCCCCAGTTGGATCCGCACCGTGTCGTTGTTCCCCCCGAGATCCACCAGGTGGCACTTCCCCCGGATCGCCGCCCGCGTGAGACCCGGGTTGTACCGGTAGGTGACGCAGGAGATCGCGGCGTCATACCCGCTCAGAACTTTGGCCGCCGCCTCTTCGTCCCCGGCGTCCAGCCGCCCCGCCTTGGCTTTCCCGCCCCCGAATTTCGATGCTACCTGCTGGGCCAGTTCCGGGTTGATGTCGTAGACGCCGATCTGTTCGACGTCGGCTCCCTGCGCGAAGTCATAGACGGCGGCCCGGCCCATGAGCCCGGCGCCGATCACTGCCAGCTTCATACTGTCCTCTCCGGTCGAATCAAAACCATCCTCGCTTGCAATAGCTCCTAATATAACGCCCCCGCCCCCTCCCGCCATCACAAATCGGCTGAAAATATACACAGTGTGGGAAACGTGAATGTGATTGACAAGTTGCTCCCCGCTTGTCAGGATGCAGCCGACACCGTCTCGCACACGGATGTCATGATCTGGGAGAAACAGAGGTCCGCTTACCGGCGGACTCAAGGAGGGATTTTCGTGGCCGTCGCGGTCCGCTGCGGCGGCGAACACCAACACTTCAGGAGGGAGATATGCGCTGCATCCGCCCGCTCATATTGGGCGCCGCCGTGGCGCTGTACGCCGGCGCGTCGGCCACAGCCGACCGCCCGCTCGGTTCAGCGAAACAGTTGTCGCCGGGCGCCGTTATCGGCACGTCTTATTGGGATCGGCAATGCAATTTCGCCACCACGCGCCGCGTCCACCTGAGCACCGCGGCCGGGCGCGAGCTCGTCCATCATGTGTGGACCTTTCAACCGGCGCCGCCCGTGTGGGAACGGACCGCTCACTACCGTCTGTACGACATCGCGGGCGGCGCCTACAGCCCGGGGGTGGACATACCCGAGGGCACTCGCATCAGGGCCGGCTTCGGGGATATGTGGATCACCGACGACAACCGGGCGGTGATCGCGTACCAACACTATTCCGACCCGGACCAACGATATCATCTGTGGACAGCCTTTGACTCGGCGGCGGGCGCCGGCGAGTTCTCCAATCTGGTCGAGATCCCCGACTCCATCGACTTCTACAGCTTGGTCAACTACCAATCGCCCCTCTGGCCCCACGTGGCCTACGTGGAGGGTGTCCACGACACGGTCCTTCACATCGTGGCGCAGGAATCGCTCCAGTATCCGGACTCGGTCGCGATCTTCTACTTCCGCCGCGTCGGATCCGATTCCGACCCGACGGCGGTGTGGGATTACCCGCCTCGCGTGATCGATTCCAACTACAACTGGGGTTCCCACCAGCTTGCGGCAACCTCCGATGGCCGGGTGGCTATCGCGTGGACGGCCAACGTGCCGTGCGCGGGGGATCCCGACACCGCCTCGGGAGTCGGCTGCTCTGATTTCGTCTTTTGGGAGAACGATCTGTACTTCCAGGTGTCGAACGACCAGGGTCTCACGTGGCAGAATCGGGTTAACGTGACCCGTTACTCCGAAACGCCGGAGCACCCCTATCGGGCGCACTGGGAGATATCGGCGCTCTTCGATCACCTTGGCGTCCTGCACATGATATGGTCGGCTGCAGCCTGGCCGCGAACAGCCCCCGGGCCCGGTGAGGTCGCCCAGACCGCCAGCGCCATTTTCCACTGGTCGGAGACCAACCCGACGCCGACCATGGTGCGTGAGACAAACTGGAATCAGACCGTCTGCGGCGGCGGCGAGGGCCGCCCGTTGAACATCGGCGACATATCGCTCGCCGAGTGCGACGGACGTCTCTACACCCTGTTCGTCCAGTTCAACGATTACGACGCCGGCATTATGAGTGACTGCTGTGACTCGAACTTGACTTTTTACCCCGATGGCGCCGCCAACGGCGACCTGTATATCTGTGTCTCCTCGGACGGCGGACTGACCTGGGACGCTGCCCGCAATCTGACGTCCACGCGAACTCCCGGCTGCAGGTTCGACACGCCCGGCAACGTCTGCGCGTGTGAAAGCTGGCCCTCGGTCACCCCCTACGGGAGCAATGTCTCCATCGACCCGTCAATTTCCGGGGCCGACGTTGTTGTCCCCGCCGGCGGGAGTGATCCGGGTTGGTATCTCGATGTGCAGTACGTGCTCGACCCTTTGCCCAGTTCGCCGATGACGCAGGAAGGTTGGCGGACGGAAACCTCCATTCGATGGTTCCGCATCGCCTGTGTCGACCCAATCCAGGAACCCGATCTGGCCATATTGCCCGACAGCCTCGCCTATCCGGTCTATACCCCGCACTGCGCGGAGCGCCTTGTTCCGATTGTCCTTTCCAACAGCGGTGTCGGCGAGGGGCACTACTCGATCATTGCCGAGGAGTTCGCCGGCCCCGCCGGGTGGCTGGGCACGACCGGCTTCTCGGGGACAGTGGCGGCCGGGGCGGCCGCCGATACCGGGTACGTCGTGCTGAACCCGGGCGGGGCGCTCTGTTCTCCGGGCGCCATTGTGCGCCTGGCCGGCCGGCTGCGCTTCGACTCGAACGATCCGAATTCTCCTCACTATGTCCTGATCGACCTCGTGGCCGCGGACACGGTCTGCCTGCCGTCAGCCGACACGCTCACCACTGCCTGCGTCGCGCTGCAGGTGTTCAATGACGCGGGGTTCGGCGGACGGGGCGCCGGCGGTGTGACGATGGACTACTCAATGTCCGGCGACTGCGATCCGGCGGCGGCAACGTACTTGTCCGACGCCTCGCCCATCGTCATCGCTGACACTCTCGTCAACTGGTCGGTCTATGGCTGTGATTTCCTTGCGCCGCACGGGCTGGTGCCCCTCGCGAGCGCGTCGGGCAGCGGCGGCGGATTCCGTTGGAGCCGGTCGCTGGCCACAGTCCGCGACTCGTCGCTCATTCTCGAAACCGACTGGTACGCACCCCTGCCTACCGACTCCTGCGCCTTCTTAATCCAGCGGCTCAGTCTCTACGCGGCTGATGCTCTCCCACACACAGTCTCCTTGGGCCAGCTCATCGACTGGAATATCCCCTCGGATTCGGGCCTTCGCAACGGATCGGACACGCTGGTCGATCCGGCGATTATCTATCAGTACGGCGCGGAATACCACCAGGACCCCGGCGCCTGCCGGAACAGCGACCGCCGCATGGGTGCGGTCTTTCCGCTGGCCATGTATCGCCGCGCGGCGTTGCACGAGCCCCTTGTCGCGGACTCGAGCAACCTCTGGCATTGCGCCCAGACCCGCGCCACCGATGCATGCCTGGACACCGCGCGGTGCGGTCTGGACGCGGCCGAACTGGAGCTTGCCCTGAGCGAACCGGGCCGCCGCCTTTACTCTGCCACGGTACCCGAATCGACGTACACGGATCTCCACACCCTCGTCGGTTTCGTCTCCGATCTATCGCTGGTTCCGGGCGAGACGCTCGTCGTGTACACAGGTCTGGCGACGGTTGCGGATGGCGACACGGCGGTTCTCCGCGGCCTCGCAGACCAGGCCCGGCAGTGGTACTGCGACCACCTCGTGCCCGACCCGCCCGGTTGCGGCTGTTGCCGGCTCCGCGGCGACGTCAACCGCGACAGCGGCGTTAAGGTCAGCGATCTGACTTTCTTGGCGAGCTACCTTTTCCGGGGAGGTCCGGAGGCGCTATGCCCCGACGAAGCGGACGCCACCGGTGACGGTGAGGTGAAGGTTTCGGATCTCACCTATCTGACCGCGTACCTGTTCCGCGGCGGGCCCGCCCCCATCCCCTGCTGAGCGCCGCTCCCCCCGAAATCAAAACGCCCGTTGGGGGCACTACCCAACGGGCGTATCAGAGGAAAGATAAGAGAGGGGGATTGATGTCTTACTTCAACAGGATCATCTTCTTCGTGTCGTTAAACTCCCCGGCCTCAAGGCGATACAGGTACACGCCCGATGCCACCCGGCTGCCGTCGGCCGCCCGACCGTCCCATTCCACCTGGACGCGCCCGGCATCCGACCCGTGGTACTCGCGCACGAGCGCCCCGTTGACGTTGTAGATCGCCAGCGTCCAGTCGGCCGTGTTGGCCAGCGCGAAACTGATCACCGTGCTCGGGTTGAACGGATTCGGGAAATTCTGGTCGAGCACAAACTCGCTCGGCAACACCCCGCCGGTGGCCGCCACCGAGTACGCCTGACCCTGGTAGTCAACCACTTCGGCGCGCGCCAGGAGCAGCTCGCCCGACCCTTCGAGCGCCACCGAGACCAGCTCCTGCGGCCCCGCCGGGATCGCCGCCTTACCGATCTTGAACAGCAGGATCCGCAGCTGGCCGTCCATCACGTTCCACTTGACATCCATACCGGCGGCGGCTCCGATCGCGGCCACGTTGCTGACCTGTGCGCCGCGCGGCACCTGGTAAACCAGGAGCGCCCCGCCGATCTCACCCGGCGCCTCCGAACTGATCGTCACCCGCCCCTCCTCGCGCAGCGCGCTCAGGATGACATCCTGGCCCCGCGGCGCCAGACGCGGGAACGGGTTCTCGTCGCCGACCAGCACCCGGATCAGGTACACCAGATCGGCCACTGTCAGCGTCAGCCCGTCGGCGTTCACGTCGGTCGCGGCGATCTGCCCGGCGATGTTCACGGTGAAGACCGACAACCCGTAGACAAAGTAGTTGGAGAACAGGACCACGTCGCTGATCTCGTTGGGCACATTGTTCAGGTTGACGTCACCCCGGTCGTCGAGCGAATCCGGATGGCAGATGTGGATGCCGGCGTTATAGAATTCGACGCAGCGAGTCGGCGTCGGCTTGCCGGGCACCGGCACGAAGCAGTCGTCCGGCGCGCCCAACCCCATGGGCCGCGCCGCTTCCGGATAGAGCGCGTCGTCGTCCTCGTCCCAGCGCAGAACGTCGTTCTCGAATATCCGCAGGTCGACCATGAGATTGTAGCCGGTGGGGTCGGAGAAGGCGTTGTCGCCGCAGTCAAACCAGTAGAACTGGACGGGCACCCACTGGTCCCCCAGCGACTGGTCGTTGGCGACGTAGAACTCCAGGGTCGCAAACAGGCCCGCCGGCGAAAGCGCCGATGCCGGCGGATGCTGCGCGCCGTTGTTCATGTCGGCGATCCCCACCAGGCGCACAAATCGATTGGAGCAGCTCGCCCCGCAGTTGACGTCGTCAAGCCGGTACGTGAAGTACTCCCAGGCCTGGAGCGAGGCCGCGCGGGTGAGGCCGGTCAGCGTCAGCACCGACTTGTCGAACGCCAGCAGCAGATCGAATCCGCCGATCGGCGTCAACGCCTCAATGTAGATATCCATCGTCTTGGTCACGCCGACCGGAGTGCAGTCGCCGCCGTCCAGCCAGATCTTCACGCAGACATCGCAGCCCGGCTTCTCCACCACCTCGACATCCATCGTGTCGCGAACCGTGTGGCACCCGTCGGTCGCCTCAAAACAGAAGCTGTACACGCCGAACGTGTCGGGGACGAAGCACACCTGGCCGCTGTCCGTGCCGGCAAGCGTGAAACTGCCCGCGCCGCAGGTCCGCGAGAGAACCGGCGTCGACTCGGCGTCGGTTGCGAAAATCCCGTCGATACAGATCCGGCTCGTATCGTCGGCGCAGCGCTCGAAAGTCTGCAGGCCGGGCACCGTGAGCACCGGCGACTGGTCGGCGCGCACGATCACATTCGTGGTCTTGCTCACCGTGTTGCAGTAGCCCACCGCCGTGAGCGTAATGGGGTAGGTGCCGGGCGCGCTCACCGGCAGGCAGACCCGTCCGGCGCTGTACACCGCCGGGCTCGTCACCGTGACGTTCACCTGCGTCCCGGTCACGGTGACCGGGTAACAGATCGTGGCCGGACCGCTGAAACAGACCAGAGTATCCTCGGTCGCCGGCGCCGTCACCGCCACCTGTTCCGCGCGCACGATGGAGACGGTGAATTCGCAGGTGTCGCTCCCGCAGGGCGCAGCCGCGATCATCCGCACGTTTATGGTCCCGGTCGCGCTGACCGGAACACATACCTGTCCCGTGCCCGCGTTGTACCACCCGACCGGGGTCACCGTCACCGTCGCGCCGGCCGGACTGACCGGAGCGGCCACGCAAACCGTGTCGAGGGCGCAGATCGTATCGACCGGCGGGCTCGTCGGGCAGATGATCGTCGCCGACTGCCCGGCCAACACCCGGATCGTCACCGTGTCCTTGCCGGTGGCCCCGCAAGCGTCGGTCACGGTCGCGATCACCTGGTATGTGCCCACGGCCAGGTTGCTGAAGCAGATCGAATCGGGCCCCACCACTCCCGCACCGGCCACGACCGACACGATGTTGGAGTCAAGGTCGGCGACCTGGTACCGCACGCAGACATTGGCGGTGGCGCAGGTCGTCACCGGCGGCGGGGACGTCAGCACGATCACCGGCGGGCGGTTTGTCTCGTACGTAATCGTGAAGCTGCAGGTATCCGCGCCGCAGTCGCCGGAGGCGATCAATGTAATCGACTTCTGTCCGACGCCCGAAGGAATCGGCACGCAGACCGTCCCATTGTCTATGAAGGCGCCCCCCGACGCCTGGACCGACTCGACCGACGCCGATGCGCTGTAGGGCAGGCAGATCGTGTCGGGCGCACACAGGATGACGGTCGTATCCGGCGGGCAGAGAATCGAGACCGGTTCGGCGACGCTCACGGGGACATTGAACTCGCAGGTGTCGCCGTTGCACTTGGCCGAGGCGATGACGCGCACGCTGTAGACGCCGCTCGTATCGGCCGTGAAACAGAGTTCGTTGTTTGCCCAGACGCCGATGTTTGTCCAGACCGAGTAACCGGCGCCGGTGATCTCCAGCGGCAGGCACACCTCGCCGGGCGCGCAGAGCACAACCGCGGGCGGGGCGCCGACGGGGCAGTCAATGTCGACGGAACCGCCTGTGGTGATGGTCACGCAGAAATTCGCCGTATCCTGCAGGTTGCACTGGTCGGCAATCACGAGCGCTCCGCAGTAAGTACCCTCCGCGCCCGGGGTGAAGCAGATCTCCGAGGCTGCGGCGTTGTAGGTAAATCCGCCGGTCAGCGAGACCACCGTGACCGGCTGGCCGTCCGGGTCGGCAATCGTGACGGGCAGGCAGACCTGCTGCGGCTGGCACTGGCTGAGAGCTGTATCCGGGGCCGCAACCGTCACCGTCGGCGGCCGGTTCGCCAGCACGGTGATCTGCATCTGGTCGCTGTCGCTGGCGCCGCAGGAATCGACCGCCACCGCGGTCACCGTGTACGTGCCCGGACCGGCGAGGTCGACGCAGATGCGGCTTGTCCGCGGATTGTACACGCCTCCAGTCACCGTAATCGACTGAATGTTCCGATTGACATCGCTGATCGCCGCCGGCAGGCAGAACGTCTCAGTGCCGCACAGGGCGAGGCTGGTGTCTCCCGGCAGGAACACCACCGGGGCGCTGTTGCACAGCACCGTGACCCGGAACTCCCGCTGGTAGGTCGTGCAGGGCGTCCGCACCGTCAGGCGCACCCGGTTCTGATTGGAGCACTGCGACCAGAAACAGACCGTCTGATTGGCCGCGTCCCACCAGGTGTTGATGCCGCTCACCGTCACCTGCGCCCCCTCCGGCACTCCGGCCACGGGGAAGCAGAAGGTGTCGACCAGCGAACACGTGAACACGGTCGTGTCGCGCGGGGTAATGATATTGACGTTCTCGTCCGTCTTGATGGTCACGACGGCGGTGTCGACGTCCCGGTTGCCGCACTCGTCGATTGCCGTGATGATGATTTCATACTGGCCGCCCGTGTAGGGCACGAAGCACACGCGGCCGTCGTTGGTCACCGTGCCCCGGTTGGTGATCACCGTGTCGAGGTCGCCGTCCGGATCCGTCACCGCCAAGGGGAGGCAGATCCACTGGGAGTAGCAAAGATAGATGGTCGTGTCCGGAAGCGGCGCGATCACCGGCGGCTGTCCCAGATCGACCGAAATGTTCACCGTGTCGACCGCCGCGCCGCAGGAATCCGTGACCTGCGCGATGAGCCGGTAGAGACCGGCCGTGTCGGCGGGGAAGCAAATCCGGCCGGTCTCGGCGTCGTACGATGCGGCGGGCGGGAGGATCGTCAGATCTCCCGCGGACGCCTCGACATCGACACACACTTCGCCCGGCCCGCAGAGACTCACCGCCCGGTCGTCGCCGAGATCCACAGAGGGTCCCGATGAGAAGGCGACCGTCACCCGGGTCGTGTCGCGGTCGCTGAAGCCGCATTCGCCCACGACCCCGAACACGATCGTGTAGACGCCCGCCGTATCCGGCGTGAAGCAGATCTCGCCGGTCTCGGCGTTGAACGAGAACACGTGCTCCATCGGAAGAATGTAGGACAGCACGGTGTCCGCCGTAACACTCGCCTCGACACAAACCTCCGTAGTTCCGCAGACCGAGACGGCCAAGTCATCTCCGAGGCTCACGGTCGGCGGAGCCGGCCGCGACACCGTCACGACCGTCGTGTCGGCGGCGACGATGCCGCAGGAATCGGCGGCCGTCACCACCAGCACGTACACGCCCGCGGTATCGGCGGTGAAGCACAGCCGGTCGGTCGCCTCATCCCAGATGCCGAAAGAGGCGGTCACCGAGGCAATATCGAAATCCGGATCGTCGACCGCCGCCGCGAAACAGACGGTCTCGGGGGCGCACAGCGCCACCGCAAAATCCGCCGCCATGGTCACGTAGGGCGGACGGTTGCCGGACACGGTCACCGGGACTGTGCAGGTATCGGTCAAACCGCACTCGTCGGTCACTGTGAGCGCGATCTCGAACGCGTCCGATTCCTCGCCCGCAAAGCAGACTTTCCCGGTCTCGTCGAGGTACGCGTTTCCCGAGATGACGGCGAACTCCAGCGGCCCGTTTTCGGGATCGAGCGCTTCGACCTCAAAGCAGAAGGTATCGAGAGCGCAGGTGGAAAACTCCTGGGGGTCGGGACAGACCAGCTGCGGCGGCCGGTTCGGCACGACCAGGACGCGCACCGAATCCACCAGCCACTGGGGGCTCACCGGCGCCCTGTCGCTGCCCTCGCAATCGTCCAGATAGGAATACGTAAACGTGTACCAGGCGCTGTCGCCGGGCGCCGGCGCGAAGCAGGTGCGCCCGACCGAATCATTCACGACCGTGGTTGACCCGGGCCCGCCCACCTGGTTGAACCAGACGGCGTCTCCATCCGGATCCGAAAACACCACGTCGAAACAGATCTCCCCCTCGGCGCAGAGGCTGAAAATGCTGTCGGCGAGGACAATTCGCGGCGCGCCGTTGAAGCGGACGGTGTCATAGACCGTGGCCGCCGCCCTATTGCAGTCGTCGCTCGCCGCGACCTCAAAAACGTACACTCCCGCCGTGTCGGGCGTGTAGGTGATAAGCCCCTGACTGTCGATTGTCCCCGGTCCCGACACAATTTCCCAGGCGAGCGGCCTCGACTCGGGATCCCACGCGTACACTTTCAAGTAGTGCGGACCGGGCCAGCAGACCTTGAACGCGTTGTACTGGTCGCCCAGAGTGGGCGGCTCATCGACCCACACAATGTAGCGGTGCCGGAAATCCGCCGAGTCCGTCGGGGCATACCACACCCGGTAGACGATCTCGAAGGCGGTGTCGCCGGACGGCGCGTATTCATAGTAACCGTAGAGCTTGTCGGACACGCTGTATGTCAACGCCCCCGGCCCGCTGACGAGCGCCATGGCGACGCCCGGATTGCCCGGGTTCGGCAGGTCCACCGCAATCGTATCGAAGAGCGCCTCCTGGAAACAGAGGGCCACCGAATCGGTGGCGATCGTTGCCGCCTCCGCCTGAGCCCAGGCGCCGGCGCTGCAGATAAGGGTGAGGACAAACAGCATTGGAATTCGCGGAATCCCTGAGTGTTTCATCTTTCCTCTCGGTCGAACTGCCCGGCTGCTCGAGTCCCCACCGGACAGCTGCCTGGAATCAGTGTCAAATCGATCCAGTAGTGCCATATTTCCATGCGCCGACGGGGCATAGGAAACCTGTCAACGCAACATTTAGCGCCGGTAACCCCACACCAATCGTGGACGTATAAACTCGATGCGCCAGTGCAGTAATTGCGCGGGTCTCTTTGGCCATACAAATATACTTTCCGGTCCCTAAAAGTCAAGGTCATTTCACTCCGCAGGAACAGTGACGCAAGAATCGGGCCAACAGATTAACGGCCTGAACTCAATGAACTTACGCCGGCCCCGGCCCCTCTCCTGCAACCGCCCCGCCCTAATTGTGAAGCCGCTGTGACAGATTGTGCTTTTCCTTGCCTACCGGCGCATCTGAACCCCGCGCCGATCATCGGTCGACAGTCAGATTTCAACCCGCCCCGCCTCGGAGCAGTCGGTGCGCCGCCTCCGGCCGCAAACCCGGAGGACACGGCGGTCTGTCCTTTACATCCGTCGACTGCCGCATTACCTTGGTCTGAGGTTCACCTGAAAACTGCGGTGCAGCGGAATCATGAAATTCGCTCTGGGTCTGGAGCAGACCGAACCCGGCAAATGGATTGCCTGGGTGGTTGACCTGCCCGGATGTTTTGCCCGGGCCTCGGCGCGTGACGAAGTCGTGCGGTGCGCCCCGCGGGCTATCGCCGATTACTTCAACTGGCGGGACGGGTATGAGCGCGTCAGCAGCGAGGCGATCGAGCAGATGGGTATCGAGGTGGTCGAGGAATTCAGGAACTACGAGACGCTCGACGGGTACTGGGTGAATGCCTTCTTCGCCTGGGACCGCCGTCCCCTCCTGGCGGGTGAGATCGACGACGTGCGGTGGCTGTTGAGCTGCACGCGGTCGGACCTGATTTCCGCCGTGCGCCGGGTACCGGCCGCGGCCCTCGACCAGCCCATCGCGGGGGAGCGCTTCGGCACGATCGCCGGGATCCTCACGCACGCGGCCACGGCCGAGCGCTGGTATCTGGACAAGCTCGGTCTGGCGCCGCAGAAAGAGACTCTCGGAACCGATCCCTTCGCGATGCTGGAATCGGTCCGCCGCCACCTGCTCATGCACCTTCCCCGCTTCGCCAATGATGCGACGGTGAGCGAGGGGCACGGGGAGTTTTGGTCGGCCCGCAAAGTCGCCCGCCGGGCTCTCTGGCACGAGCGGGTCCATACCTGGCACATCCAGCGCCTGACGGCGCAACTTGTGAACCAGCGGTAAACGAGCCCGGCGCCGCCGGGCAGACCGCTTTGCCGCAGCGTGACATCCCCCGCCCACCAGGTCCGCCCCGGCGGTGGCCAAGAGCCGTCCACGCCACTTGCCCGACCTCGCCCCGCGGAGGGGCAGGAGAATCACGTAAGGCGTTACCAATCAGTCGATTGCGGGGCCCGACGCGGAATAACCCCAGCGCCGATTTCCCCTCTGCAAAGGAAACCAATTGCGTCTCGCTGCGTATCCAAGCTAGGGTACGTGTGCCTGAGCGCACGTAAGCCGCGTGACGGTCGGCGCCGGGATTGACCCGGCGGGAAGAAAATGGCCGGCCGCGTGTAGAAAAAGAAAGGACTTGATCTTGGCAAATATGTGCCAACTCATTGGGTTGAAAGACCATTTGCCGGTCGGCGAACCGCCGATGGTCGAGAACCCGTGGGATGTTGACTGATCCCGCGGGTGGCGGAAAGGACACGGACATGACTGCCGCAGGCGTAGGAGCAAGCATACCGCGATTCGGCGGAGATCAGCCGAACCGGACAGGTGCGGGAGCATTCCTGCAGGCCGGCTTGCGGTGCGGCGCGCGCCGAGGCCGAAGGGCGGGAGCGGCGACGGCGGTCGCGGTCATGTGTGTTCTTATGGGAGGTTTCTCCCCGGCCGGCCCGGTGTGGGCTCAGGCCCCGCTTCCTCCGCCGCCGCCAGCGGGCGACCGGCATCAGGATCGTGCGGAAGACGCCCGGCGCGAGGAGCTGCAGCGCCTCAGCCGCGAGGTCCGAGATCTCGGCCGCGAGTACCTCGAGCTGCTCAACGAGCTCAAAGAGGTGATGAAGGACTACAACCGGTACCTCGCGGAGGCGGCCGTCAAGTCGCGCTCCGCCGGTCGGAGCGGGCAAACGGCGGCGAGCACGGTGACCGCGGAGCAGAAAGAGCTGCAGGTGTTGATGGAGCGGCTCGCCGCGGGCGCGTACCTGAAAAACGCCCTGCAACTGGAGGGGGACCTGAGCCGCGTGCGCGCGGCCCTCGACTCCCAGCGGGAGGCGGTGCGGGCGGACCGGCGCGCCTATGCCCTGAGCGAGAATCTGGGGCGCAGCCTCGAGGCCATCACCATCCAGCTCGAATCGGAGCTCGCCGACCTCCCCTCGGAAAATGACGGGCTGCCGCCGGAGCTCTATTTCTGTTTCCAGCAAGCCAGCGACTCCGGGCAGGTCGACGCCGAGAAGCTCCGGCAGGTCTATGTCAGACTGCTGGGGCGCGACGGGAACGTCCAGGTGGCGGTGCCGGATTTCGATTTCACGTTTGATTTCGACCCCGCCCAGCTGGCCAAGCTGGAGTACCTTGATTCGCTGTTCGGGGATTCGATGTGTGCGGTGATCCCGCAGGTCTATGTCGCGTCGGCCAAACCACCGGCCCCGCCTCGAACGCCGGTGGTGGTGGGCGACCGCAACATCGTGTTCACGGGCGCCGGGGGAAAGACCGAGGTGGTCCGGGAGTACGGCGACAGCCTGCGGGTCGCCTCGCGCGCGCCGATCACGATCACCAACCCGAACGGCGACCTGCGCTTGATCGGGTGGGACCGGGAGCTGCTCCTGGTGCGGGGAGAGATCACGCTCGGGGCCGATTCGCGCAAAGCGGCCGAGGCGCTCGCGGAAGAAGTCCGCCTTCGGCTCGAACGGTCCGGCAGCGGCTACGAGGTCGGCTACCTGATGCCCGAGTTGCGCGATACCCGCCAGAAGGCCGCGAACCGGACTCTCACCGTCATGGTGCCGCAGGACAACCCGCTCATCGTGACAAGTCCGTTCGGCAGCGTTGTGCTCGAAAGCCTGGAAAACGATGTGATGCTCACCACCGAACACGCCGACGTGACCGGCAGCGACATCGTGGGGCGGGTAGGGCTGACGTGCCAGATGGGATCGGTGCGTCTGACCGGAGTCGAGGGGCATATTGCGATCACCGCGCGCCGTACGCCGGTGGAGCTGCAGGGCTGCGATGGGGAGGTGACGATTGACAACGAGTACGCATCGGTGCAGCTGGCCGAGTGCGCCGGGCCCGTCGACATCCGCAACAGCGGCCAGGTGCGCATCAGCTACCACCAAGGGGATATCAGCGTCGACAACTCCAACGGCCAGGTGGAGGTCCAGCACTCCGAGGGAAACTGCCGGCTGACCAGCCGGTACCAGCCGATGCAGATCGCGTACGTGAAGGGGTCGGTGACGGCCGAGAACAGCCACGCCCCGATTGTGATCTCCGACATCACCGGGCGGATCGAGGCCGGCAACTCCTTCGCTCCCATCCAGGCCACCGACTTCTCGGGACCGATCAGCCTGACTAATTCCAACGGACCAATTACGGTGAGCGTGTCGGGACCGCTGCAGGGACCATCGGCGATCCGCTCAACCGGCGGCGTGATCAACCTGACGCTGGAACCGGGCATCGACCTGCTCATGCGGGCGACTGCGGTCGACGGCAAGATCGAGTCATCCTACCCCCTGTCGCTGAAGCAGGCCGGAACGACGACTGTGGCGGAGCTGGCGCTGGGGAAAGCGCGGCCGGAACTGACGATTACGGGAACGCGGACCAGGATCGTGGTGGGGGAAGACTGAGCCCGCGGGGCGACCCTTCAGAGCTTCTCTCCGACTTTCGATAAATCATCTAATCCATTGGTGTCCAACCGCTTACTTCGCGGCCGGGGCCGGGCTGTCGCCGATCGCTTCGACTTTTTTCCGGATCTTCTTTTCGATGTCGATGATGTACGTGTCGTCGTAGTAAACGGTGGTCTTGAAGGCGGAGAGATTGGTGAGCTCCTCCATCACTGAGCGGATCGTCTTCACGCCGTTGACGATGATCTCCATCGATTCGAGCGCGCTCTCGGGATTCCGGGCGAACGTGCCCCGACGGATATCGTGCTGGACGAGCTGGGCGCGGCCGAGGATAGCGCCGACCGCGTTGTTGATGTAGTGATTGAAGGTGGCGGTGATGGTTTTGAGGGTCTCGAGGGCGGATTTTTCGAGCTGGCCGCGGGCGATCTCGCGCTGCATGGCGCGGTTCTCGCGCAGCAGCCGCTCGAGCGCGATGAACTGGTGGTAGAGGATGCGGTTGGCCTCCGTGAGGAGCACCTCGTTGGAGCCGATTTCGATTTCGAGGAAGGCCGCCTCCTGCATGGTCCGGGAGAGCAGATCCTCGCGGATCTTCTGCAGCCGGTCGGCATCGATCTTGAGGTTGCCACAGAGGATGTCCTGGCGATCCATGTGCTGGGCGTGGAGCGGGCGCGCCTTCACAATCGTGAACTGGGCGATGTCGTTGGCGAGGGCGACGATCTGCGGAAGGCGGAAGGCCGGGTCGTGGTCATCGGCCGGGTACTCGGTGTGGTGCTTGCCGACCGCGGAGCAGACCGCCTCCGGGATGTGCCACTGTTCGAGGAGGAACTGGCCGACACGGGCGTGGTTGGTGCCCCAGACCTGATCCTCCAGATCGGGCAGGCTCTCCCCCGCCTCGGCCTGCCGCCAAAGCCGGGCATAGCGCTCGGGGAACGATTTTTCCAGCACGAGCAGACCGATGTCGTGCAGGAGGCCGGCGACGAACGCCTCTTCGGAACACTCGTAGCGAATCGATTCGGCGATACTCCGGGCGCCGATCGCAACCGCCAGCGAGTGGCGCCAGAAGCGAAGGCGGTCGACGGCCCCGGCCCATTTGCCGGTGAGGTCGTAGACCGAGGCCGAGAGCGCCAGCGCGGTCACGGCGCGCATCCCGAGGGTCATAACCGCCTGGGTGACCGAACTGATCCGGCGGCCGGCTCCGAAATAGGGGGAGTTGGCCAGCCGGAGAAGTTTGGTCGTCAGACCGGGGTCGCGCATCAGCACGGCGGCCAGGTCGCGGGCGGAAGAATCAGGATCGCGGGCCAGCCGGAGTACCTCGGCCAGCGACTGCGGCAGCGAGGCCAACTCCTCGTGATCCCGGAGGATGATCTGGAAGAGATCCTGCTCGGTCATGGCGGGCGTCTTGGCGTCTGTCATATGAGTATTATCGGCGGAATGAGCAAGGGGTTGAGACGAAGGGCGAGAATCAGGCCGGCAAATCGGGCGCCCGCAGGCAGTGCCGTCCCGGCGGCGTGTTGCGGGAAAAAACGCCGGCCCCGCGCAGCCGGGCCGGCGGTCGCGAGCGGGCGGCTCCGAACCTACTTGGCCGGGGCCGGGCGACGCACCGCGTAGTAGGTGGCGTAGACCGCGGGCACACCCCACAGAAGGAGACACAGCAGGGAGTCTTTGAGGAACCCTCCGTGGCCATAGTGGGCCAACATGACGGCGCTGTCCACCAGGTTGTAAACGACGACCGCGAGAGCCCCGGCGAACAGGCCGTAGCGATTGGTCAGCCAGACCGAGACAAAGATGAAGATCACCAGCCACAGCGCCGGCAAATCCACAGCGCTGTCGCCGGCCGCGGACGTCTGGTTGGCAGCCACGAGCACCGTAACCACCAGGGTCAACAGCAGCCAGGCTCTCTTGCCGACCGGCGTATAGTGTTCCAGAATCTCAGCCAGGAGAACGAACAGGCCGACCGCCGCGCATGTGAAAGGCAGCCCCAGGATGGTCAGAGACAGCACCTGCACGCCGGAATTCACATACTCGGAAGACGACGACAGGCTGCCGGCCGTATCGAACAGGACCGCGGCCGAATGGCGGTAGAGCATGCACACCACATACAGCGCGGCGCCGCAGACAAACCCGGTACTCGCGGCGGCGGCAAGAGCAGGGCGCTCCATCCTCCCCTTCAGGAGGGGCGCGAGTCCGGCCAGGAGGCCCGGTTTGACACGCCCGACCACACCATAAACGGCGGCGATGACCAGATACACGGCGACGGCCAAGAAGGCAAAGAGGACGAGAAGGAGGAGCACATGGGTCAGCACGCCGGCCGTGCCGGTATCAGCGAATTTCTCGTACGCCCCGGTGCCGCCCAGCAGGCCGATTACCATGAGGGCGTAAGCGGCGACGAGGACCGACGGGGACGGGAACTGCCACATCCTCTTTTTGGTGACGAATATGCAGGCAGCCAAAAAGGCCAGCGTGACCGCGCAGAAAGTGCCGGTAGAGATCCAGTCCGGGCCCCGGCTGGCGATGGTGCGACGCAGAACCTCGGGGAACGCCGCAGTCGAGCGAATGTCCGTGAGGGCGGCGCCGGAGAACGTCGCACGGACTTCTCCCACGGCCCCGGCCAGGAGAGTATCGGGCTCGACCCACTGAAAGCTCGTTTGGGCGACGCCTGCGGAGAAGGAAACGGCCACCGGCATTTCTCTCAGGGAATCGAGGTCCCGGCCGAGAAATGCCTGCGCATACTGCCCGGCCGCGCTCCGGAGCGAATCAACGGACGCGGAATCGGACCTCCGGTCGGGGCGCAGCGAATGGCTGAAGGAAAAACACCGGCCATCGAGGGTCGTGAGCACGTCGTACCGTTCCTGCTGATCGGCGCTCACGGCAGCGGTACGGTAAAACTGGGCAGGCCGCCATTGGCTGAGCGCCTCCCACTCGCGGTCGGAGGGACGAAGGAACTCCCTGATTTCCTGAAGCTCGGCGTCGGCATCGCTGACGGTGTAGGATCGGAAACCCAAAAGGCCGCTGTGGTCACGCCGCGCCAGGTCAAGGGCGGCCTTTTCCACCTGCGCAGGTGCGGTCGTAGCCCGCTCGAGTTCGGATAGCGGCTGGGGGGTGAAGGCAAACAGAAGCGCCACACCGACTGCGGCGAGGCCCAGGCCGAAAAGCAGAAAGAGCGGTTTCGGCTGAGGCGGGCGCGCGGGAATCTGCGACGCGTCGAGAGCATCCGCGACCGGCGCGGCGCCGACTCCGCTCCGGGGCGAGGAGATGACGGCAAAGGGGTCGCCGGACCCGGAAAGGACGCGCTGGAAGTGCTTCAGGTCGTCGACCACCTGGCCGGTTTCCTGATACCGATCCACCGGGTCCTTCTCCAGGCACCGGCCGATAATGCGGAGCAGTTCCGGAGGGATGCCGGTCCCGGCGGGATCGAGGGCCGACGGCGGTTCGGCGACAATTCTGTGCGCGATTTCCGCGGCGTACTCGCCGCGAAACGGGCGGCGGCCGAGGACCATCTCGTACAGCACGACTCCGAACGAGAAGATGTCCGAACGTCTGTCGACGGCCGTTCCCCGCACCTGTTCGGGAGACATGTAGGCGAAGGTGCCCGCGGTCCCCCCGGTGCGGGTGATGTCCTGATCGTCAGTACGCTTGGCCAGACCGAAATCGAGGATCTTTACCCGGCCGTCCTGGCCTACCAGAATGTTGGCCGGTTTGATGTCGCGGTGCACAATACCCGCGTCGTGGGCGGTCTTGAGCCCGGAGGCGATCTCAACGGCCGTCTGGCAAATCTCAGCAAGCGGCCGGTCGGGCTGGGCGCTCAAGGGACGGCCGTCAACGTATTCCATGGCGATAAACGAGCGGTTGCCCGCCTGGAAGACCTCGTAGATGCCGACGATGTTCGGATGGTTCAGGTTGGCGAGGATTCTGGCCTCCCGCCGGAAGCGCGCCTGGAACTGCTCGTCCTGGGCAAGCTCCGGGGACAGATGCTTGAGAGCGACTTTGCGGTCGAGATCCATGTCGTGGGCAAGGAACACGGTTCCCATGCCGCCGGCGCCGATGCGGGACTCGATGCGGAAGTGGCCGACAATCTGGCCCTCGGCGAGCGGCGCTATGCTTCTGGTGACATCATCCTCGGCGAAGTCGCTCATACATCCTCCTGGCGCAATAATGGAGCCGACGCCCCGCGATTAGCGATCGTGCATTCCAACAGCGCTCAATTTGTCGCTTTTGCCCAAGCGCGTCAAGTGCAATCAGAACAGCGGGGCCGCCGGCTCACGCCTCCTGCTTTCGCACCAGGCGATCCCGGCGCTTCTGCAGACTCCTCCGACGCGAGGGATTCAGGTCGGGGAGGGATTCGGCGCGGCGGGTATAGGCGAGGGCGAGGGCGAATTCCTTGGCGCGGTGCTCATAGTGGATAGCGAGTTCGAGGCAGGCGCGGTAGGCGACGCGGAGGAGGGTTCCGGCATCGGCGGGTGAGGTCAGGCCGGGACCGGAGGGGGTCTGATCGGCGGGGAGGTTGTGCCTGATCGGCAAGTCCGAAGCTCCGGTCGGGGTGTGCCTGGGTTCCCGCCTTCGCGGGAATGACAAATGAGAAGAGCCGGTCGCGGGACCGGTGGCGGGAGGAGGCGCGGGACCGGTGGCGGGAGGAGACGCGGGACCGGTAGCGGGACCGGTTGCGGGAGGGGCCGGGATTGACGACGCGAGCTGCTTCCAGATCACGACAGCCTCGTCATACTCCCCGCGGCGCTTATGAGTCTGCGCGTGGAAGAAGAGGACATCGGCGGGGAGCGCACGGGCGCCGGGGTGACCGCCCGGTTGGGCGCGGTCGGCGCGAGGGTCCGGATGATCGGCCAGGGGGTCGGGAGTGCCGGCGAGACTCTCCACCCGGCGGTTGAGATCGACGACCAGATCGAAATCGCGGCGGCGGTTGAACACGCGGGCGAGCGAGTGGAGATCGTCGATCTCCGAGAGCCTCTCCCCTCGCGACTCGAACACCTCGGCGAGGACGGCGGCGAGGAAGTACAGCGAGACGATGTCGTGGCGGTTGTGCTGGAGGACTTTCTCCATCTCGTCGAGTTTGTGATCGCTCAGCCAGTCGAAATAGACGGAGGGGACGAGGTAGCCGGGGATGTCGTCGAAACGGCGGAACCCGAAGACATCGCGCTCAATATTGCCGAGGTCGCACTGGCGCAGGCGCCGCCGGAACAGGCGCCGGACCGCGTGGAGCAAATCGACGTGGCGGGCGCGGGGGATCTCCCGGCCGACGCGGTTGATGGTGAAGCGGTCGAGGAGGATGGGGAGGTCGAACGCGGCGCCGTTGTAGGAGACCAGGACGGTGCGGTCGGAGAATTCCTCGGCGACCGCGGCCAGCAGCGCGGCCTCGTCATCGTAGTCGGGCAGCAGATACTGGCGGACCTCGAAGCCGCCCTCGACGAGAGCGCCGAGGCCGACGAGAAAAGCGGCTGTGCCGGCGCCGCCGAGGCCGATGGTCTCGAGGTCGAAGAAGCGCAGGTCGGCGACGGGGAGGCGGGCCGGGTCGTCGGAGGCGGTGAAGGCGGAGGCGGGGAAGTCGGTGCGGGCGGCGAAATCCGCCAGCGCGATCTCGCCGTGGGTGTAGACAGGGGGAAAGCGTTTGCGGATGAGGACAAAACCGCCGCGCGCGGTGCAGACCGCCTCGCCATCGAGCCGCTCGGCCAGCACCCGGCAGCGCTCCGGGAGAACCTCGGGCGGCGGGGCCGCGGGTTTTGCGACGATGTGGCCGCGGAGCCGGTCGAGCTTACTGTGCAGTTCCTTTTTCGACATGGCGGGCCGTTTTCAGGGCGGACTCCACTTTCAGGCGCCCGAGGCGGTCAGGCTGCGCGGCGAGCAGTTTCTCGCGGTAGCGGCAGCGATCGAGCGGGTCGGCCTCGATGAGGGCGCAGGCGGCCGGCACGCGCCGGGCCGGGTCGGGATCCTCCGTCGCCTGCCGGAAAAGCGCGTCGAGCGCGCGGTCGGCGCCGATGCGGCCGAGGGCCGCGGCCGAGAGGGCGCTCACGAAGGCGTCGGCCGAGGCCAGAGAATCGATGAGGACGGGCAGGCTGAGCACGGTGTCCAGCTGCAGGAGGGCGTCGACCGCGGCCAGGCGGGCGCCGTAGAAGGGATCGCCGAACCGGTGGACCAGGGGCGCGGCGGCCTCGAGGATTTTCAGCCTGCCGGCGGCGACCGCAGCCGCCTTGCGCACCTGGCCGATCGAGTCGCCCAAGGCGGCCAGGATGGCGTTGTCGCCGCGCCGGTCGCCGATGTCGCCGAGAGAGCCGATCGTCTCCTCGCGGACCTGCCAGGCGGCGTGGGTGCTCTTGGCGATGAGCGGGAGAACGGCGCCGGTGTCCTTGATGTCGCCGAGCGCCCAGGCGACGCGCGAGACCACGAGCGGATCGGCGCGATCGAGAGCCCGCACCAGGTCGGGAACCGCGGGAGAGCCGATGCGCTGGAGAATCCAGATGATCGTCCAGCGGTCGCGGGCCGATTTCGTGTCGAACTTGTCGATCAGGTATGGGACCGCCGGCTGGCCAAAAGCCGCGATCGAGTCCATCGCAGGGCCGGTCAACTTCTGGTAGCGCACCTCGCCGGAGGAAGCGATGACAAACAGCGAGTCGATGCGGTGCTGGAGGTCGATCTGCGCGCTCAGAGCGGGGGCAAGGACGATCACCAACAGGAGGCCGCCGATGAGGGTGCGCACCGGGCCGCCGGGCCGCCACAGCGGCCGCCGGGCCGCCGGGTCAGCGTGAGACGCACGGCCGTCCGAGGCGGTCCTGGGCTTCTGAAGGGTGTCCTGATTCTTGAAATCCGAAAACATCACTGCACCTCCCCGATGACGGCGCTGTCCGGGCGCGGGGCGCGTTCGATGTCCATGCCGCCGCCCCATTGGGAAGGGGTGCGCCAGTAGAGGTTGTCGCCGCCGTAGCCGTTGTAGAGGTCTTCGCCGCCGAGGTCGAGGAACAGGCCGATCGAGCCGAAATCTCGACGGGGGTTGCCGTAGCCGTGCGTGTTGTCGGCGTTGCGGATGAAGTAGCGGTCGGCGCCGGCGTTGTCGATGAGGATGCCGACGCCGTTGGCGGAACCGGCCGCCTGCGAGAGGTCCCAGGCGGTGTAGAGATCGTCGCCGGCGCGGTCGAGGAGGAGTCCGCAGGAGTAGTCGTGGCCGACGCCCTGCATGAGGCCCTTGCCGATGTAGGCGTCGTTCCCGGCGTCGTCGATGAGCACGCCGAGGGTCATGTGGGTAGCGCAACCCTGGGCATACTGGAACGAGTTGTAGGTGTCGTTGCCGGAGGAATCGTAGATGACGCCGAGCGACCACCAGTAGCTCGTGCCCTGGCCGAAGATGTCGGTGTAGTAGGCGTCGCTGCCGCGGTCGTCGATGATGGCGCCGATGCCGCCCGAGGTCCACGGGCGGAGGCCGTAGCCGAAGCCCTGCGAGAGCGAGAGGTAGTGGTCCTCATAGCGGAGGATGTCCTTGTACTTGCCGCCGGCATAGTAGCTGTCGGAACCGTCGGTGTCGTAGATCACGCCCATGCCCTCGGTGAAGCCGAAGCCCTGGGCGTAGAGAGCGGCGTTATAGCAGTCGCGGCCCCCCTCGTCGATGAGCAGGCCGAGTCCGAACGAGCCGGCGGCCATGACGTGCGTGTCGCCGTCGTAACGATCGTCGCCGGCCGCGTCGTAGAGGAGGCCGAAGCCGAAATAGCCGGAGCCGAGGGCGAACGACTGGGCGTCGTAGCGGTCGTTGCCGCCGAAGTCGAGGAGCAGGCCGGCGGAGAGGCAGCCGGAGGCGAGCGCGAAATCGGTGAGGCCGCGGTAGCGGTCATCGCCGGCGAGATCGATGATGATGACGCCGTGGGGGCGGGCCGGGTCGTAGGAGAGGCGGTAGACGTCGTCGCCGCCGAAATCGAAGATGAACCAGTAGTCCCCCTCGTAGTAGTCGGGGCCGGGGCCGCCGACTTTCCAACCGGGTTGGCGGCCGAGGTAGGATTCCTCGCCCACCCCTTTCTCGGGGATCTGGCCGAGACCTTTCATCACGGCGCCGGCGTCCAGGGTCCCGGCGGCGAGGTCGCGGCGAAGGGCGGCGATTTCGGGCATCAGGTCGCGGAGGCAGTCAAAACCGGCGGTGAGGATCGGGTCCTTGTCGATCCGCCAGCCGAAAGCGGTGAACTCCTCCGTGTACTTCTCCTCGATCTTCTCGACCGAATCAAGCTGCTCGGGGGTGAAGAACTCCTCCTCCGCGTGACTGACCAGCAGTTCCTTGAATTCGGCGGTGAGAAACCGCCGCTGGGCGGGGCTGAGCGATGCCAGGGCCGTCTCGGCGGACCGGGGGAAGATGACGTCGAGGTAGAGACCGGCCCGGGCCATGAGCTGGTTCAGGCCGGGGCTGGCGTAGAACAGGTTATAGCCCTGCTGCATTTCCGGTCCGGTCGGACGGTACGGCGGGGTGCGGTCGGGGCGGCCGACCACCGCGAGATCGCGGGACAGGAGCGCGGCCGTCACCTCGGGCTGGCCTTTGGTGTAGGCACGGCGGAGACCGGCGGCGTAGTCGATCATGCCGAGGGGGTTCTCCATGAGGCCGGAGAGGACCTGGAGGCGGAAGGAGTCGGGCTCGGTGTAGTCGGGGCGGAAGCTGATGTCGGCCGGGGTGAGGGCCAGGTAGTCGGCGAGGTGGGTCAGGCCCCAGATCTCCGGGGGCGGTTCGCCCGGGGCGCCGGCGGCCGGCAGGCACAGCACCGCCAGCGCAAGCGGTACAAAGCGCAGGTTGGTCATACGGTATCCTAGCATTGTGGGGCGGGAGAAAGCAACTACAATAGAGGTATCGGCGGCGGCCGGGCGAAAGTTGCGCAAAAAGAAGGGGCGCCCGCGAGCGGGCGCCCCTTCCGGTAGGGAGGTGTGAAGTCGTCCTATCAACCCGTGACGTCGTTGACGGTGCACTGGAGAATGCCGCCGTCGTCAATCGTCCAGGTGTCGATGGTCGCGTCATCATCCAGGTTCGCGGTCGCCGTGGCCGTGAACCCGGTCCCGTTCAGAGCGATGACGTAGCCGTAGCGGCGCGGCGGCTGCGGCTGCAGCTCGACGCCGATCGTGTTCAGATCGGTCACGTATACGTCATGCTCCTGGCGGTAGGCGTGCTCCATCGTGTAGATCTGCTTCAGGATACCCTTGGCTTCCGACTGCTTGGACTTCATCGACGCCTGCATGAAGCGCGGGATGGCCAAAGCCGCCAGAATCCCGATGATGACCACGACGATCATCAACTCGATCAGGGTGAAACCTTTGCGGTTGCGGATGGTTGAGAACATGCTGACCTCCTATAGTACGGTGATTCAGGTTCCAGCTTTCACTTCAGCATCTGTGTCGGCTGATCCTATCGCAAAGTCCATACCTTTTGCCGTCGGAAAATTGAACAGATTGGGGGGCCGGAAAGCCTTGCGGCGGTATAGGTTTTCGGGAGGGCCGGCGGGCTATGGCGAGGGGCCGACAGATTCGACGGTTTTTGTCGGCCGGGGAACTCGGCAATTTGCGAGAGTCCTTGCAGGATGCAGGAGCGGCGGCGGGCGGGAGGGGAGGCCAAAACGAAGCGACGGCGCGCCTCCGGAGAGACGTGCCGTCGCACGGATCGATGGCCATCAGAGGACCCCACGCCCGTCGGACGGGATCAGGAGACGAGAATGTCATTGACGGTGTTGGTGAGGACGCCCTGCTCGTTGATTGTCCAGGTGTCGAGGACCGCGTCGTCGTCGATGTTGGCCGTGGCGGTGGCGGTGAAGGAGCCGGCGGCCGTGGTGATGGTGTAGGTGTAGCGGGCCGAGGCGCCGATCTCCACGCACAATTCGGCGAAGGCGGTCCGGTTCCCCGCGCTCGCGGGGGCGGCCGGCGTCCAGTAGGTGTTGTTCTCGGAGGCGTGGAAGTAGGCGCGCTCGCCCTCGTAGACCTGCTTGAGGATGGCCTTGGCCTCGCTCTGCTTGGACTTGGCGCTGGCGGTCATGTAGCGTGGAATGGCGAGGGCGGCGAGGATGCCGATGATGACGACGACGATCATCAGCTCGATCAAGGTGAAACCGCGATTGTTCCGTATCCGATTCATATCCAGATCCTCTTCCCTTTCGGTTCGCTTTAGCCCTGGTATGTGCAAGCGGCATTCCCGCGGCCTGTGCAATCTTCGCCTAGGCGCCGTCAGGAGTGCCGGACGGTTTATCCTTTCGGGTGACAAAGTCGGTCAGGTTGTAGCGCTGAATCTTCCGGTACAGGGTGGAGGCGTCGATCCCGAGGATCCGCGCCGCCTCGGCTTTCCGGCCCTCGGTCTGGCTCATCACGTAGTGGATGTAGGCCTTCTCGATCGACTCGAGGGTCGGAGTCGCCGGCTGGTCGGGCTGGATGAGACCGGCCGGGGCGGCCGACGGCTCGCGGAGTTTGTCGGGGAAATCGCCGACATCAAGCGTCTCGGACCGGCTGAGGAGAGCGGCCCGTTCGATCGTGTTTTCGAGTTCGCGGACGTTCCCGGGCCAGGGATAATTGCGGAGCAGGAGACGGGCTTCGTCGGTGAGGCGCTTGACCGGCACGCCGAGCTTGGCGCAGCAGCGGTCGATGAAGTGCTGGGCCAGCAGGTCGATGTCGTCGGCCCGCTCGCGCAGAGCGGGGATGGCGATGGGGATGACGTTGAGCCGATAGAAGAGGTCGGCCCGGAAGCGGGCGGCCTTGACCTCGGCCTCGAGGTCGGCGTTGGTGGCGGCGATGAGACGGACATCGACCTCGAGCGGCCGGGTGTCGCCCACGGGCGTGATCTTCTTGTCCTCGAGCACGCGCAGGAGTTTGACCTGGATGGCCATGGAGGTGTTGCCGACCTCGTCGAGGAAAAACGTGCCGCCGTCGGCCACCTTGAACAAACCGTCCTTGTCCTTGACCGCGCCGGTGAAGGAGCCCTTCTTGTGGCCGAACAGCTCCGACTCGAGGAGGCTTTCGGGGAGCGCGGCGCAGTTGATGGTGACGAAGGGTCCCTTGGCGCGGCTGCTGTGGCGGTGGATGGCGCGGGCGATGAGGTCTTTGCCGGTGCCGGATTCGCCGCGGATGAGAACGGTGGAGTCGGAGGCGGCGATACGGGCGGCAAGCTTCTTCAATTGCGCGACCGGCTCGGACACGCCGATGAAGTTGGCGAAAGACGCCCCCTCGGCGAGCTGTTCCTTGAGCACCCGGTTCTCGTCGATGAGCCTTTTGCGGCTGAGGGCTTTCTCGATGGTGAGCTTGATAGCGTCGACCTTGAAAGGTTTGGTGACGTAGTCGACGGCCCCCTGTTTCATGGCTTCGATGGCGGTGTCGACGGTGGCGTAGGCGGTCATGACGATGAGGTCCTGGTCGGCCTTGAAGGAGCGGACCTCGCGCAGGACGTCGAGGCCGGACATTTCGGGCATGTTGAGATCGGCGATGACGAGGTCGTAGGCGCGGTCGCGCAGCAGCGCGAGACCGTCGCGGCCGGAAGCCGCGGTGTCGACCGCGTAGCCCTCGCGGTTGAGCATGATCTCCATGAATCGGCACATGGATTCTTCGTCGTCGATCACCAGAATGCGCGCGTCCATGGGTTCTCCCAGCGATGCTGCCTGTTGCCGGATTGACCGTATCATAGGATAGTTTCGGCAGGCGGGGCGGACATTATAGGCGGACGGCGGCGATTGCGCACGGATTAAACAGGCCGTTGACGAGGGCGGGGGGGCGGCGTATATTGGGTCGTTTCCGAGTGAAACCGGGCGCTCTCGGCCGGGCGCGCAAGCCCGGCCGGGCGAGCCGGCGGGCGGGACCCGCGCCTCCCGCAAACGGAAGCGGCGCCGGCAGCCGACCCGGACGAGAGGACACCCGATGGCCAGGTACTCCCACCGCGAACGGATCGAAATAATACTGGCGGGCGAGAAACCGGACCGGTTCGCCGGCTCGGCCTGGCGGCACTTTTTCCACATGGAGCACGACGCCGCGCAGACGGCCGAGGCCATGGTGGGCTTTCAGAGAACCTTCGACTGGGACTTCGTCAAGGTCAACCCGCGGGCCGACTACCACGTCGAAGACTGGGGACTCCGCCAGGAGTGGTCGCGGAACGAGTTCCGCAAGCACCGGAAGACGGCTTTCCCGGTCAATCGGCCGGAGGACTGGGAGCGGATCCGCCCCCTCTCCCCCGCCGCGCCGGTGCTGGCGGAACACCTCAGAACGGTGGCGCTGGTGCGCAAGGGGGTGGGCCGGGAGGTGCCGGTGCTGATGACGGTCTTTTCGCCGCTGGCGATTGCGGGGCGGATGGTGCCGGACGGGGCGCTCCTGGCGGCCGAACTGCGGGCGAACCCGGAGCGGATCCACCGGGCGCTGCGGGCCATCACCGAGACTTTCCGGGCGTACGCGGCAGAAATCCGCAACGCCGGGGCGGACGGGCTGTTTTTCGCCACCACCCAGTGGGCCTCGCGGCAGACGATCTCCTGGGCGGAGTACGAAGCCTTCGGCATACCCTACGACCGCGAGGTGCTCCGGGCAACCGAAGCCGACGCCCTCAACCTGCTCCACGTGTGCGGGAGCGAGAACTACCTCCGGGAGCTGGCGGCCGCGGACTACCCCTGCCGGCTGTACAACTGGGACGCCGACGATCCGACCAACCTTCCGCTCGACAAGGCGTACGACGCGCTGCCGGGGCGGACGCTCGCCGGCGGCATCGACCGCAACGGGTGGTTCCTCCACGCGACGCCGCAGGAGGTGGTTTTCCAGGTGCAGAAACTGATGCGCGCGCACGATGGCGCGCGGGTGGTCCTCGCGCCCGGGTGCGCGGTGGAGCCGGAGGCGCCTCGGGAAAATTACCGCGCCTTTCGGGAGGCGCTGGGATGACGCCCGCTCGGCTTAAGCTGGTGGAGAGCATCCGGACGGCAGCGGCCGACCTGGACTCGGAGACGGCCGTCCTGCGGGCCGCAGCGGAACTGATCGACGGTTACTCGGAAGGCTACCACTGGACGGGGTTCTACCTGTTGCGGGACGGGGTGCTCGAGGTGGGGCCGTACGTGGGGCCGCCGACGCCGCACACGCGGATTGCGCTGCACCAGGGAATCTGCGGCGCGGCGGCATCGCAGAAGAAATCGATCGTGGTGGACGACGTGCACGCCGACCCGCGGTTTCTCGCATGCTCGCTGACGACGCGGTCGGAGATCGTGGTGCCGCTCCTGGAGGGCGGGGAGTGCCTGGGGGAAATCGATATCGACTCGAATCATCCCGCGTTTTTCACGGCCGAGGACCGCGAGATGCTGGAAGCGGCGGCGGCGGTCGTGGCGGCGCGGCTGGCGGAAATCCGGGGGCGGCGGCCGGCCTGAAACGGCGCCGCGCCCGGACGGGATCGAACACCGTAAGCAGGAGAGGTCGGCATGTTTATCGGATTGCTGCTGGTCGTGCTCGGACTGCTCATGCTCCTGGACCGTCTCGGGTACATCCAGGGCGACATCTGGGGGTATTTCTGGCCGCTGGCGTTGGTGGCGCTGGGTCTGTCGATGGTCGTGACGCACCGGCGCAAGGAGAAACGCTGACGGCGGGCGGGCATTTCCATTTTGACCCGCGGGGGCGCGGGCTCGAGGTGTTCCTGGGACCGACCGAGGCGCAGCTCATGGACCTGGCCTGGGAGCGGGAGAGCCTCACGGTCAAGCAGGCGCTGTTTCTCCTGGGAGAGAGCGACGGGCGGGCGTACACGACGATCATGACGGTGCTGAACCGGCTGGCCGAAAAGGGGCTGCTCTCGCGGCGCAAAGCCGGCCGGGGGTTCATCTACGCGGCCGCGAAGAGCCGGGAGGAATTCATCGGTGAGCGGGTGCGGATCGTCCGGGAGGTCCTCCGCAAGAATTTCGCAGGGGACGCATGATCCTCGCTCTCGTCGCGGTGCTGGCGCTGGCGGTGGCGGGCAACCGCTTCGTCAGCCTCCCCGACTCCGTCACGCTGCCGGCCCCCGGGGGCTGGCGGGTGCTGGGCGAGCCGGCGTCGTATCCGGCGGTGCTGCACAACGAAGCAAGCGGGGCGCGGCTGCTAGTCTTTGAGACCCGCCTCGACCCGGGGGAACGGATCGGCGGGGCGGCCGATTTCCAGGTCTCGGTCAGCCGGATGATCGACAGCGTGGTCCTCCAAATGCCGAACGCCGTGCTGCTGACGAGCACGGGGCAGCAGGCAGAGAACCGGGCCGAATTCGCGGTCGAGTTCCAGACGATCGACACGGCGACGGGGGCGGCGGTGTACCACCGGCTGGCGGGGATCCTCTACCGCCATCCCGACGGATCGCAGCTCCTGTTCAGCCTGTGGGCGCAGGCCCCGCCCGGGGCGGACGCGGCGCTGCGGGCGGAGCTGGAGCGGATGCAGTCGGGTTTCCGCTACAACGGGCCGCAGGAGGCGCAGGTATTTGCGCCGGCGCGCTCCGATATGCAGTGGTTTCTCGTCTTCCTCATCGGAGCGGCGGCGGTGGTGCTGTTCTTGCGGCAGCGGCGGCGCCTCGCGCGGGCGGCGCCCGAGCCGCCTAGAGCGCCGTAGGGTGTTCCTCCAGTTCGAGCAGGACGCCGTGGCTGCCGGCCGGGTGGACGAAGGCGATGCGGTTTCCCTCGGCGCCGCAGCGGGGAGTCTCGTCGATGAGTCTCGCCCCGGCCGCTTTCAGTTCGGCCAGTTTGCGCTCGATGTCCGCGACATAGAGGCAGATGTGGTGGAGGCCCTCGCCGCGTTTGGCGATGAATTTGGCCACCGGGCTGTCGTCGGAGACGGGGGCGACCAGTTCGATGCGGCCGCCGCCGTGGCCGGGAGCGCCTTCCCCCCCGGAGAAGATCGCGACTCTCACTTTCTGGTCGGGGACGTCCACAATGACGGGGGCCGCGCCGCCGGTGAGGAGGCGGTACCGGGCGACGGCGGCGTCGAGGTCGGCGACCGCGATGCCGACGTGGGAGATCATGTCTGAAGCCATCAGTTTCCGGACTCCTTCTTGGCGGCCTCAATCGCGGCGTTGCGAACGCTGTCGAAAGCGGCCTGGTCTTTCAGTCGGGAGATCGTCGGTTTGATCCACTTCCCCTGGTGCCAGTAGAGCGTGACCTTGTCATCGATCACCGATTTCCGCCCGGCGTTGTCGAAGTGAACGAGCACGCGGGCGACGGCCGAGTCGCCGAGGCGCTCCACCGAGGTCACCTCGATGCGGACGAGGGAGTCGGCCGAGGCGTTCGCGATATAGGGCTGCGTGACGTAGTCGTCGAAGGTGCGCTCCTCACGCAGGTATTCGAACTCGTTTTCCCAGAGGCCGGACTTGTCGTCGTAGCGCAGGCGGTCGAAGACGGCGTTCATCTGGACCTCGAGCTGCTTATCCAGGGTCAGGGAATCGGCCCCGGCGGCCGCGGCCGAGTCGGCCGTGTCGGTGTCGCTTTGGCCGCCGCAGCCGACGAGGGCCAGGAGCGCGCCGGCGAACGCCAGGCGGCGGAGCTTAAAGGTTTTCATGGTACTCACCCCATACCTCGCGGAAGATGTCGGAGATTTCGCCGACAGTGGCGTAGTGGGCGACGGCGTCGATGATCGGTTCGACCACGTTCTTGTTCTGCCGGGCGGCGTCGCGCACGGCGGCCAGCGATTCGGCGACGGCTTTGCGGTCGCGGGTCGCTTTGAGTTTGGCCAGTTCCCGGACCTGGTTGCGTTCCAGTTCGGGATCGACCCTGAGGACGGCCGGGATACCGGGGCTGTGCGAGGTGAACTCGTTGACGCCGACGACGATCTGGCGGCGGGTCTCGACGCGGCGCTGGAAGTCGTAGGCGGCGGCGGCGATTTCGTCGCGGAAATACCCGTTCTCAATGCAGGCGACTGCGCCGCCGCGCGACTCGATCTCGGCCAGGAGCGCCCGGATGCGTTTGTCCATCGCGGCCGTCAGGTACTCGATGTAGTAAGAGCCGCCGAGCGGGTCGACGGTGGCGGCGGCCCCGGATTCGTGGGCGATGATCTGCTGGGTGCGCAGGGCGATCTCCACCGACTTCTCGGTCGGCAGGCCGAGAGCCTCATCGTACGAGTTCGTGTGCAGCGACTGGGTGCCGCCGAGAACGCCGGCGAGGGCCTGGATGGCTGTGCGCACGATGTTGTTCTCGGGCTGTTGGGCGGTGAGGGTGGAACCGCCGGTCTGCGTGTGGAACCGCAGGAGCATCGACTTTTCATCCCGGGAACGGAAGCGGTCGCGGACGAGCTCGGCCCAGATCTGCCGGGCGGCGCGGAATTTCGCCACCTCCTCGAAGAGGTCGTTGTGGGCGGCGAAGAAAAACGACAGGCGCGGCGCGAAGTCGTCGATCGACAAGCCGGCGGCGAGCGCCGCCTCGACATAGGCGACGGCGTTGGCCAGGGTGAAGGCAACCTCCTGCGCCGCGGTCGAGCCCGCCTCCCGGATGTGGTACCCGGAAATCGAGATCGTGTTGTACTTCGGCAGGTGCTTCGCCGCGTAGGCGAAGATGTCGGTGATGATCTTCATCGAGGGTTTCGGCGGCAGGATGTAGGTGCCGCGGGCGATGAATTCCTTGAGCACGTCGTTCTGAACAGTGCCGGAGAGCTGCGCCGCGGGCACGCCCTGCTTGCGGCCGACGGCGATGTACATGGCGAGCAGGATGACGGCCGGGGCGTTGATGGTCATGGAGGTGGAGACCTTGTCCAGCGGGATGCCGTCGAAGAGCTTCTCCATGTCGGCGAGCGAGTCAATGGCGACTCCCGTGCGGCCCACCTCGCCGGCGGCCATGGGGTGGTCGGAATCGTAGCCGATCTGGGTGGCGAGGTCGAAGGCGACCGAGAGGCCGGTCTGCCCGCGCTGGAGGAGGTACTTGAAACGGCGGTTGGTTTCGGCGGCGGTGCCGAAGCCGGCGTACTGGCGCATGGTCCAGAGGCGGCCGCGGTACATGGTCGGGTAGACGCCGCGGGTGAACGGGTACTCGCCGGCGTGCCGGGGACCGGGGGCAGCGGGCGCGTCGGCGGCCGTCGCCGTGACCGGAATGGGAATCCCCGAGGTGGTCAGTTTCGTATCGTCAGACATCACGCGAACTCCAGGAGTTTGTCGTTTTTCTCGACCGACTTGCCGGGGGCGACGAAGACGGTCTTGACGGTTCCCTCCCCCTGCGCCTTGATGATATTTTCCATTTTCATGGCCTCGATGATGAGCAGGGGCTGGCTCCTGCGGACGATCTCCCCCGGCCGGACTTTGACTTCCAGCACCAGGCCGGGCATGGCGGCGCGCAGAACGCGGTCGATCTCGGCGCCGGAGCGGATGCCGGCGGTCTTGCGCAACTGCGCGAGGTGGTAGTCCTCAATGGTGACCGGGATTTCCATGCCGTGGACGAAGAGCGTCTTCTTGGTGTCGTAGGCGTTCGCCCGGACATCGACCTCGAGCGATTCGTTGTCGATGAGGACGAGCGCCCGGCTGGGACCGAGGAGGTGGGTGATGATTTCGCGGGGACGGCCGTTGCACAGCAGGCGCCCCGACTGCATGCCGGGGTCAAGGGAAATGTCGAATTCCCGGCCGTCGACAGTAATGAGATAGCGGCGCATCAGCGGCTCCCGCTGAACGGTTTGAGGACGGAGCGGCGGTGGACGAGCACCCAGTTGGAGGGGGCCGCGCCGCCGCGCGCGTTGTTCTGGACAATAATCGTGCGCTCGCGGGCGGCTGTCTCGAGAGCGGCCGCGATCGCGATCTGCTCGCGGAGCTTGTCATCGAGGACGAGGTAGTTGTTCTCCGGAAATTCCTCCTCGAGGAAGCGCGTGGAGAGGTCGCCGGCGAGAAATTTCGGGTTGCGCAGGACGGCGCGGTGGAACTCGATCGTGCTCTGGACGCCGCCGATGCGGTATTCCACGAGAGCCCGGCCGGCGCGCCGGATGGCTTCGTCGCGGTCGCGCCCCCAGACGATCAGCTTGGCGATGATCGGGTCGTAGTAGACCGGGATTTCCGAGTAGACGACCACGCCGGAGTCAACCCGCACGCCGGGGCCGGAGGGAGCGCGGTAGTTGCGGAGGGTGCCGGTCGAGGGGAGGAAGCCCTCCTCGGGGTCCTCGGCGTAGATGCGGCACTCGAGGGCGTGGCCGTGCAGGCGGATGTCCTCCTGCCGCCAGCGCAACCGCTCCCCTTCCGCAACCGCGATCTGTTCGGCGACGAGATCGATGCCGGTCACCATCTCGGTCACCGGGTGCTCGACCTGGAGACGGGTGTTGACCTCGAGGAAGTAGAAGGAGCGGTCCCGGTCGACGAGGAATTCGACGGTGCCGGCGCCGACATAGCCGCTCTCCCGGGCGAGGCGGACCGCGGCGTCGCCCATGCGCGCCCGCAGCTCGGGGGTCATCATCGGCGAGGGGGACTCCTCGATCACTTTCTGGTGGCGGCGCTGGATGGAGCATTCGCGCTCGAAAAGATGGACGGCGTTGCCGTGCCGGTCGCAGAGGATCTGGATTTCGACGTGGCGCGGCCGGGCAAGGTATTTTTCGATGTACACGCGGCCGTCGCCGAAGGCCGATTTCGCCTCGCGGGAGGCGCTTTCGAGAGCCTCGGCGAACTCGCCGGGGGCGGCGACGATGCGCATGCCTTTGCCCCCGCCGCCGGCGGCGGCCTTGACGAGGATCGGAAAACCGATTTGGCGCGCGGCGGCGAGCGCCTCTTCCCCGCCGGCGCCGTCGAGTCGGGCGCCGGGCGTGACCGGCAGACCGGCTCTCTGCGCCACCTCGCGGGCCGCGAGTTTGTCGCCGAGCAGGGCGATGGTCTCGGGGGCCGGACCGATGAAGACGAGGCCGGCCGCGACCACCTTGCGGGCGAAGTCGGCGTTCTCGGCCAAAAAGCCGTAGCCGGGGTGGATGGCGTCGGCCCCGGCGCGGCGGGCGGCGGCGATGATGTTCTCATGGACCAGGTAGCTCTCGGCGGCCGGGGAGGGACCGATGTGGTAGGCCTCGTCGGCCATGCGTACGTGGAGGGCGGCGTGGTCGCAGTCGGAGTAGACGGCGACCGATCCGATGCCGAGGTCGTGGCAGGCGCGGATGACGCGGACGGCGATTTCGCCGCGGTTGGCGACGAGGATTTTGCGGATCTTGCGGGTCATGGTCCTCTCCGGCTACAGCGGTATATTCCCGTGCTTCTTCGGCGGGTTGCTGTCTTTCTTCGTCGCCAGCATCTCGAACGCCCGGATGAGGCGCGGGCGGGTCGTCTTCGGCTCGATCACATCGTCGATGTAGCCGCGCGAGGCGGCAATGTAGGGATTGGCGAATTTCTCGCGGTACATCTCGGTCTGGCGCTGGGTCTCGAGCTCGGGGCTGGAGGCGTCGGCGATCTGCTTGCGGAAGATGATCTCGACGGCGCCCTTGGGGCCCATGACGGCGATCTCGGCCGTCGGCCAGGCGTAGTTCATGTCGCCGCGGACGTGTTTGGAATTCATGACGTCGTAGGCGCCACCGTAGGCTTTGCGGGTGATGACGGTGACTTTGGGCACGGTGGCCTCGCAGTAGGCATAGAGGAGTTTGGCGCCGTTGACGATGATGCCGTTGTGTTCCTGGTCGGTGCCGGGCAGGAAACCGGGGACGTCTTCGAAAGTGAGGATGGGGATGTTGAAGCAGTCGCAGAAGCGGATGAAGCGCGCGCCTTTGCGCGAGGAGTTGATGTCGAGCACGCCGGCGAGCACGGCCGGCTGGTTGGCGACAATGCCGATCGAGCGCCCGCCGAGGTGGGCGAAACCGACGATGATGTTCGGGGCGAAGTCCTCGTGGACCTCGAAAAACGAACCCTGGTCGACAATGCGGGCGATGACCTCTTTCATGTCGTAGGGCTGGTTGGGGTTGTCGGGAACGAGAGTGTTGAGGAGATCGTCCTCGCGCCCCGGCGGGTCGGCACACTCGGCGACGGGCGGGTCCTCGCAGTTGTTCTGGGGGATGTACTCGAGCAGCCGCTTGATCTTCGCGATCGTGTCGGCCTCGTTGTCGCAAGCGAAGTGGGCGACCCCGGACCGGCTCGCATGGACCGCCGCGCCGCCGAGGTCCTCGGAGGTGACCTCCTCGTGGGTGACCGTCTTGACCACGTTGGGGCCGGTAACGAACATGTAGGAGGTGCCTTTGGTCATGAGGGTGAAGTCGGTGATGGCGGGGCTGTAGACGGCGCCCCCGGCGCAGGGACCGAGGATGGCCGAGATCTGCGGCACGACGCCCGAGGCGAGGGTGTTGCGCAGGAAGATGTCGGCGTAGCCGCCGAGCGAGACGACGCCCTCCTGGATGCGGGCGCCGCCCGAGTCGTTGAGGCCGATGACCGGGGCGCCGACTTTCATGGCCATGTCCATGACCTTGCAGATCTTCTCGGCGTGGGCCTCGGAGAGGGAGCCTCCGAAGACGGTGAAATCCTGGCTGAAGATGTAGACGAGGCGGCCGTGGACCTTGCCGCAGCCCGTGATGACGCCGTCGCCGAGGATGCGCTGTTTGTCGAGGCCGAAATCGCTCGAGCGGTGGGTGACGAACATGTCGAATTCCTCGAACGAGTTCGGGTCGCAGAGGAGTTCGATCCGCTCGCGGGCGGTCAGTTTGCCCTTGGCGTGCTGGGCGTCGATGCGCTCCTGGCCGCCGCCGAGGCGGGCCTCGCGGCGCGCCGCCTCCAGGCGCTGGAGTCTGTCTTCAATGGACATGGCGTTCACTCTCGCTCTAGACTATGCCGAATACCGCTTGTTTTCAGTCTCTTTGCACCGGAAGTGACAATCAATCAAGCCCTTCCAACGCATCGTCAATGCGCTCTTGCTCGTCGCTCTCTTGCCTGACTCTGTCTCGATACTCGCGCTCTTGCTTCACGAGCGAGTCCCGGTATTTCTGATTGGAAGCCGCAACGTCTTGCCTGATATCGTCGAAATGGTATTGCCTCACCTCATACAAAGCACATCGGACAACTATGCGGTCTTCCTCAACACGCGCCTTGCGCCACATCGTATGCCGAGGATGGGCCCGCTCCTCGTCGAAGATGGATTTCCAGCCAGCGGGAGGAGTGACGGACAGTATGAAGGGCACATCATAAAGCGCAAGCCCACCACCGACGTCATCAATCCGCTTAACGTTACCTCTATCCACGCCCAAGACCGTGATATCGGGGAAGTAATGAAGAACATCTTCTGGGTGCTTCACTACTTGAACCTGGCTAGCTAACCCGGTCGTTGCCTCAGACGCCTGCGGGTTCGATATAGCTTCGGGCAGTTCACTGATTCCGATAGCTCTTAACAGGAGCCTAAACGGCTCCTCGAAGTCTGACGGGCTTCGAAAGTCGGCATACACCTTCCCTTGGAGTACAGGGGGGATTTGACAATCATCAATGACGATTGGCAACACTACGGTGCGCCGATCCTCAATTTCCTTGCTCATGCCCTTGTTCATCTCGACCTGAACCCATCTGGAGTCGACAGAGTTTCTTGATAGCACGACCACCATGAACTTGGAATCAGAGATGCCCTTCGAGACTCTCTCAGCCAAGTAATCGCCTACGTTGATTTCTTTTTCATCGATCCAAACATCTATCGCTTGCTTGGTCAGCTCGGCTGCTAATCCTCTTACGAAGGGCTTGTCTTTGGAGCTGTGGCAAAGAAACACCGTCGGCATTATCCCCTCCATTTATCGATGACGTTGGCGATACTGTTCAACAGACCTCGCCACTGTCCGAGTCCCCTCCATGGCCAGCGTGGCCAGCGGCATGGCCGTGTCGTGGTCGACAGCGAGAATGACGCCCTCGGCGACGATGCGCGGCAGCAGCCTGAGCTTGACCGCCATGGTCTCCAGCGGGTAGAGGTCGGCGGCCGGGACGTAGGCGGGTTTCAGGTGCGCGGCCGTGGGAAACAGGTCGGCGTAGTACCAGACTTTCCGCCCGCCGCCCTCGATCTCCAGGCCGAAGTGTCCCTCGGTGTGGCCGCCGGTGGGGACGGCGCGCAGGCCCTCGCTCAGGACCGTGTCCCCCTCGATGAACTGCACCTGTCCGGCGTCGGCGAGCGCCTGCAGGCGTTCGGGGCTGTAGACGGCGGCGGTGCGCTCGTTGGGGTGCATGGCGGCCTCCCATTCGCGTCGGTGGGCGACGTACACGGCCCCGGGAAAGCGCGGGACGAAGCGGCCGTCGGCGCGCCGGACGGCGCCGGCGGCATGGTCGGTGTGGAGGTGGCTCAGGACGACGCGGGTGACGTCGGCGGGGGCCAGCCCGAGGCCGGCCAGGCCCTCCTCAAGGCCCGAGGCCGACTCGACGCCGTAGATCTTCTCCTCGCGCGGGGTGAGGGTGTCGCCGAAACCGGCGTCGAAGAGCGTCACAGCCCCGCGGCCGCGCAGCACAAACAGGTTGGTCACCATCGCAATCCGATTCTCGCCATCCGCCGGCAGGAGGGTCTGCCAGATCGCCTTGGGGACGACCCCGAACATACTCCCTCCGTCGAGGCGAAACCGCCGTTCGACGAAGGGAGTGATGTCGCAATCGCCCAGGCGCATTACCGTCCGATCACATTGCCCGCGATGACCAGGCGCTGGACCTCGGAGGTTCCCTCGTAGATTTCGAGCACGCGCTGGTCGCGGTAGAATTTCTCGATGTGGGAGAACTCGCCGATGTAGCCATAGCCGCCGTGGATCTGCATGGCCCGGTCGACACAGAAGCGGGCGGTCTCGGAGCAGTAGAGCTTGGCCATGGAGGCCTCCAGCCCGAACGATTCGCCGGCGTCCTGCAGTTTAGCGGCGTGGTAGGTCAGGTGGCGGGCCGCCGCCAGGCGGGTGGCCATGTCGGCAATCATCCACTGGATCGCCTGCAGCTTGGCGATCGGCGCGCCGAAGGCCTCGCGCTTCTTCGCGTAGGCCACGGCCTCATCGAGCATCCGCTGGGCGATGCCGACGCCCTGGGCGGCCACGCCGACACGGGCCGAGTCGAGGGTGGTCATGGCGTAGCGGAAACCCTTGCCGAACTCGCCGAGCAGGTTCTCTTTGGGGACAAAGACGTTCTTGAGGTGGATGCCGCCGGTGGTCGCCGCGCGCATCCCCATTTTCTGCCGGAGGGTGCGGGCCTGCCAGCCGGGCTGCTTGAGATCGTCGATGATGAAGGCGGAGAGTTTGGGCTTGTCCTTGACCTTGCAGAAAACCACGGCCAGGTCGGCCGCGTCGCCGTGCATGATGAAGATCTTCTCGCCGTTGAGAATGAAGCCGCCGTCCCCCTCGACCGCCTCGGTCTGCTGGTTGGCGGCGTCGGAACCGGCGTTCGGCTCGGTGAGCACGAACGCGGGGATGCGCGCGGCGCGGGCGCAGTCGGGCACATACTTCTTCTTCTGCTGGTCGGAGGCGAAGTGGATGATCGGGTGGGTGGCGAGTTCGCCGACGGCGCAGAGGAGGCCTACGGCCGGGTCGTGGTAGCAGAGCTCCTCCACCAGGGTGATGTACTCGAGGTGCGACTTGCCGGAACCGCCGAGTTCTTTGGGCATGGCGTAGCCGATGAAGCCGGCGGCGCCGATCTTGCGGTAGAGCTCGGTGGGGAAGCGGCGCGGTTCGGGCATCTGGTCGAGTTCGCGCGTGATCGGGTAGATCTCCTTCTCGGCGAACTGCTTGACCTGGTCGCGGACAGCCTGTTGCCGCGGGTCGATATTCCTGTTCATGGGTCCTCCCTGACGGGGTTGTTATAGAGTGACATTGTGCCTGTATTCGCAGGGGGTCATCGGCGGGCCGCCGGGTCGCCGCGGGCGGCCGGCCCTCGGAACCCGGCCTACATGATCTGCTCGCCTTTCTGTTTCTTCGCGACCGCCTCGCGGAGGTACTCGATGGCGGCCTCGGTCGGAGCACCGGGGGTGAAGATCTTGCCGACGCCCATATTCTCGAGCGCGGCTTTGTCGTCCTCCGGGATGATGCCGCCGCCGAAGAGGATGATATCCCCGGCCCCCTTCTTCTTCATTTCCTCGAGAATCGCGGGAAAGAGGGTCATGTGGGCGCCGGAGAGGATGGAGACGCCGATCGCGTCGACATCTTCCTGAATGGCGGCGTCGACGATCATGGGCGGGGTCTGGCGGAGGCCGGTGTAGATAACCTCCATGCCGGCGTCGCGGAGGGCCGCGGCGATGACTTTGATGCCGCGGTCATGGCCGTCGAGGCCGGGTTTCGCAAGCAGGACGCGGATTTTGTCTGGCATACCTGAATCTCTCTGTCGTAAGGCTCGTGTAGCTTTTCCGCCGAGTTCAGCTCGGCATCATGGCCGCCTGGGACTCGACCCACTCCCCCCACTCCTGCCGGAGGACGTCGCACATCTCCCCCACGCTCGCGTAGGCCCGGGCGCACTCCAGGAGGGCCTCGAAAGTGTTGCCCTGGCCGCGGGCGACCCGGCGCAGAGTCTCGAGGCTCGCTTCGACCCGGGCGCGGTCGCGCTCGGCTTTCACTTTTTTCAGAAAGGCGACCTGGTCGCGCTCGATCTGCGGGTCGATGCGGAGGACGGGGATGTCGATTTCCTCGTTCTCGAGCTGGAAGCGGTTGACGCCGACGATGACGCGCTCGTCGCGTTCGAGTTCCTGCTGGTGGGCATAGGCGGCGCGGGCGATTTCCTGCTGGAAGAAGCCGTCCTCGATGCATTTGAGAACACCGCCGCGCTCGGCGATTTCTCTGAAGTAGGCCTCGGCCCCGGCCTCCATCTGGTCGGTGAGGGCCTCGACGAAGTACGAGCCGGCGAGCGGGTCGATGGTGTTGGCGACGCCGGTTTCGTAGGCGATGATCTGCTGGGTGCGCAGGGCGATCCGGGCGGCCTTCTCCGAGGGCAGCGCGAGCGTCTCATCCATCGAATTCGTATGGAGCGACTGCGTGCCGCCGAGGACGGCCGAGAGTCCCTGGATGGCGACGCGGGCGATGTTGTTCTCGGGCTGCTGGGCGGTCAGCGAGACGCCCGCGGTCTGGGTGTGGAAGCGGAGTTTCCACGAGCGTTCATCCTGCGCCCGGTAGCGCTCGCGCAGGTGGCGCGCCCAGATGCGGCGGGCGGCGCGGTATTTGGCGATCTCCTCGAAGAAGTCGCTGTGGGCGTTGAAGAAGAACGACAGCCGCGGCGCAAACTCATCGACGCCCATCCCCGCCTCGAGGCACGAATCGACGTACTGGAAACCGTCGGCGAGAGTGAACGCCAGCTCCTGCACGGCGGTCGAGCCGGCCTCGCGAATGTGGTAACCGGAGATCGAAATGGTGTTGAATTTCGAAACGTGCCGCGTGCAGTAGGCGATCATGTCGGTTATGAGGCGGAGCGACGGGCGCGGCGGGAAGATGAATTCCTTCTGCGCGATATACTCCTTGAGGATGTCGTTCTGGAGCGTGCCGGTGACCGCGGCGAACGGAACGCCCTGCTTCTCGGCCACCGCGAGGTACATCGCGAGGATCATCGACGCCGGCGAGTTGATGGTCATGGAGGTCGAGACCCGGCCGAGGTCGATGCGGTCGAAGATGATCTCCATATCGGCCAGCGTGTCGACGGCCACCCCGCACTTCCCCACCTCGCCGAGCGAACGGGGGTGGTCGGAATCATACCCCATCAGGGTGGGCAGGTCAAAGGCGGTCGAGAGGCCGGTGCCGCCGTTGGCGAGGATGTAGTGGAAACGCTCGTTGGTCTGCCTGGGGGTGCCCATGCCGGCGAACTGGCGCATGGTCCAGAGCTTGGTCCGGTACAGGGTGTGGTGCACGCCGCGGGTGTAGGGATACTCGCCGGGGAAGCCGAGGTTGCGCCAGAAGTAATCCTCGCGGTCGGCGCCTGCGATGGAATCGGGGGTGTAGAGGTCGTTGATGTCGACGCCGGAGACGGTGAAGAAACGGGGCATGGATTTCTGGGCGCGGTACTTCTCGGCCGTCTGGTCCCAGGTCTGACGGTGGGCCTTGAGCTGGTCGAGAAATTTCTTCAGGAACATGGCCGGCTCACTCCTTCAGGTTACAGTGTTCAAGACTCGAAGATAAGCGGTCGGGCGGGGAAACGCAAGCGGCGCGGGGGAAAATCCGCCCCCGGCGGCGCCGGGAAAGCAAAAGATTCTCATGGGGTTAGCGGCCGGGTCTCGCAAACCGCCCGTCATCGGAGGAGCGCACCGCGCGAAAGTCCTTGCCGTGTCGGGCCGACCGGTGTATACTGGAACTATAGGGCGTATATCTCTGCGATCCAGAGATCGCCCGGCGGCCGGGTCGCCGGCGGCCGACAGCACGACGCCCGACATACCCTTGAAGCAAGGGGAGGTGACTCATCGCAAGGCCGAACTGCGATTGTGTCAGGATGCTGGGGATTGACTACGGCGATCCCTGGGACATCAGGACATTTTCGGGGTCCTCGAGATACCTGTGGAGCGAGTTCCGTCGCCAAGGTGTGCTCGTGGATGCATTCACCCCGTATCCCTCGCGCCCGCTCACGATGTTCTACAAGGCGCGGGCGTTCCACCCGAACATGCGGCGGTGGCGGGCCCGGTGGCGAAGGAGCCTGCCCTTTCGCAAGTGCCTGTCGGCGCGGGCGGTCAGAAAGATCCTCCGAAATTACCGCGGCGCGTTCAACGCGAGCCTCCAGATCGGGGCGTACTACAATCTCGCCGCCGCGCTCGATTGCCCCCGGGGGCTGCTGGCCGACGGCAACTGCGCTCTGTCGCAACGCACGTACGCCACGTATCAGACATCCGACGCCATATTTCGCAAACAGAGGGAATTCGAGCGCGCCGTCTACCGCTCGATGGACCGGGTGTTCTGTTTCAGCCGGTTTCTCGCGCAGTCGATGATCGATGACTTCGGCTGCGCGCCCGAGCGCGTGAAGGTGGTCGGCGCGGGGATAAACATCGACGAGACGCTGATCCGCAACCCCGAACGAAATTACGGCGCCAAGACCATCCTCTTCTCCGCTTTCGACTGGGTTCACAAGGGTGGACCGGTGCTGCTGGAGGCGTTCGAGAAGGTGAAGCGGGAGGCGCCGGAGGCCCGGCTCATCCTGCTGGGGCCGACTCTCACGGGGCTGCCGCAAGGGGTGATCTGCCACGGACCGCTGTCCAAGGATCAGCCGCAGCAATTGCAGACACTCGGCGAGGCGTTCCGATCCGCCTCGATCTTCGTGCACCCCACGCTGGCCGATGCATTCCCCAATGTGATTCGGGAGGCGATGGCCGCCGGGTTGCCGTGTGTCGCGAGCGACATCGGCTCCATCCCGGAGATGGTCACCGAGGGACAGACCGGCTATCTGGTGCCGAAAGGGAACGCCGCGCAGCTCGCGGACCGTGTGCTCCGGCTGCTGGCGAATCCGGGTTTGGCGCAAGCGATGGGCGAGGCAGGTTACGCGAGGTACCGGGAGCGGTTCACCTGGGCACGCGTCTGCGCCACCATTGTCGACGAGTTGGGGCAGGTGCCGGCCGAGCGAAGCACCGGGGCATGGCCGGCGGATCAGACAATGGAGACGGCGTTACGAGATAGCGCCGAATGACCCGCCGCTTTGTCTCTCGACGTTCGCTCCGGGCTGTGTCATCGGCGCGCCGGGCGAGGTCGGAAACGACGACCGGCAATGGGGTAACGCGAGGCGCAGGCCGCGCGCAGGCCGAGACGCGGGCGTCAAAGATGTTGGCTATCCGCGCCGACACTAGTATATTAGGTGGTCTTCGCGGAAAACCGGGGCTGCAGCGCCAGCGGCGCGGGGCCTCTGAATACTCGGACAACGCCATACCCAGGAACACCAGCGTATGCGGGATTGTATCTCTCTCATCATTGCAGCTATCCTTGTGGCGGCCGCCGCCGCGCCGGCGAACTGCCGCCCGTCAACGCCGACATTCACGGAGAATCGCGGACAGTGGCCCGACAGCATCCTCTTTCGGGCCGAGGACGGACCGACCGCTCTGTGGTTCACGACGGGCGGGGTGTACTACCAGTTTACGCGGGTTCTCGGCGACCGCCACGCGGCGGGCCGCTCGGCTCTCTCGACCGACCAGGTCGCCCGCAAACCGGAGGCGGCGGAACTGCTGACGGTCAAAGCGGCGCTGGCCGGAGCGAACCGTGCGGCGACGGCGACGGGAGTGAATCCGACCGCCTCCCGGTGCCATTTCTTCCTCGGCGATGACCCTTCGCGCTGGCGGACCGAGGTCGCGAATTTTGCGGAGATACGGCTGACCGAAGTGTACCCTGGGATCGACCTGGTGTACCGGGGGATTGCGGCTGATCCGGGGTCGCCGGGGGGAGCGGTCGAGTATGATTTCCGGATCGCGGCGGGTGCGGATTATACGCAGATCCGGGTGCGCTACGAGGGGGCCGAGGGGCTGGCGATCGACCCGGAGGGCGGGCTAGTGATCAAGACCGCCTGGGGAGATCTCCGCGAGTCGCGGCCGGTCGCGCACCAGGAGGCGCACGGGGTGCGGCGGTCGGTGGAGGCGGCATTCGTCATCACCGGCCCGCGGGAATTCAGCTTCCGTCTGGGGGCAGGGTACGACCCCTCACAGCCGGCGGTCATCGACCCGGTGCTCGTGTACGGGACGTTTCTCGGCGGAACGGACCGGGAGCAGGGCAACGGCGTGGCCGTGGACAACGCGGGGGCGATCTATGTGGCCGGGACAACGTACTCGGCGGATTTTCCGACCGCGGCGCCATACGACGGAACGCTGGGCGGGGACGCCGATCTGTTTGTAACCAAGCTTGCGGCCGACGGCAGCGACCTGGTCTATTCCACCTATCTCGGGGGGAGCGGGGCGGATTACGGCTTTGACCTGGCGGTGACCGGCGAGGGAAGCGCCGCCGTCACCGGACAGACGTACTCGACGGATTTCCCGACTGTGAGCGCCTGGCAGACCGACCCGGATGTGCCGGACGGCGCCAGCGCGGACGCGGTGATCGCAAAACTCGCGCCGGCCGGCAACAGCCTGACGTTCAGCACGTACGCCGGCGGAACCAACGCGGAGTATGCCTGGGGGATCGCACTCGGCGCCGACGGTGCGGCCTATGTCACCGGATACACGCTCTCGGACGACCTGCCCACGATCAACGCCATCCAGACGTTCCAGGGCGGAGCGGACGCGTTCGTGGTGAAGATTCCGTCGGCCGGCGGCCCCGCTCTCTACAGCACATACCTCGGCGGCGAAGGCGAGGACTGGGGCCGCGGGATTGCGGCCGACGCTGCCGGGGCGGCCTACGTGACCGGACACACGCGGTCGACGGCGTTTCCGACGCAAAGCCCGTTCCAGGGCGACCAGCCGGGGCACGATGCGTTCGCCGTGAAGATCGCGGCGGCCGGCGGGAGCCTGGTGTACGCGACCTACCTCGGGGGGAGCGCTTACGACGCGGGGATGGGGATTGCGGTGGACGGGGCGGGGTTCGCCTCCATTACCGGCCGGACCTATTCGAACAATTTCCCGACGCAGAACGCCTACCAGGCCAATCAGGACACGCTCGATGCATTTGTAGTGAAGCTGACGGCGGGCGGGAACGGCCTCGTGTACGGAACCTACCTGGGCGGAAACGGACTCGACGAGGGATGGGACATCGCGCTGGGGAGCGACGGCGGGGCATACATCACCGGGAACACCTACTCGACCAATTTCCCGCAGAGCTATGCGTACCAGGGAGACCAGGGAACGGCGGACGCCTTTGTCACCCGGCTGTCCCCCAACGGGCGGAGCGCGCTCTGGAGCACCTACCTGGGCGGCCAGATGATCGACCTGGGGACGGACATCGCGCGCGACAGCGGCGGCGGAGTCTATGTCGCGGGATACACCTACTCCGACGACTTCCCGACCGAGAGCGCATACCAGGCGGCGCGGACAGGCATCGACCTGTTCGTCGCCAAGTTCGATGCAGCGTGCTGCACAGGGATTCGCGGGAACGCCGAGGGCGACAGCAACGACAACATCACGGTGGCCGACATCACTTTCCTGATCGCGGCGGTGTTCCGGGGCGGGCCGCTGCCGGAGTGTTTCGAGGAGGGGGATGTGAGCGGCGACGGCGAGTTGAAAGTGGGGGACATCACCTACTTGATCGCCTATGTTTTTCGCGGCGGGCCGGCGCCGGCAGCCTGTCCGTGAGACCTTCTCCCCCGCGCCGATCCGCCGGCAGAATACCCGGACGGCCGCCGGCCGTGACGCAGACCGGTTTGACCTTGCCGATCGGTCTTGGTCCGATATATTGAGGGTACGACGGGCATTCCACTCGGCAAAACACCCGATGAAGCGGGGACCAGCCGAGGGCGCCGCAGATCAGATCGCCGCGACGTCGCCCATTCGTTGCTGAGACAACAACCCGAGACCGCACCTGACGAAGGGATCCTCATGACATTCACATCGCGCCTGATTGCCCGGGCTGCAGCGGCTTTTCTCCTGGCGGGCGGACTGCTCGAAGTGGGCCTGGCCCAGTCGAGACCAGCGCTTCCGCCCCCCGAGCCGGCCGGAAGCGGAACCTCTGACGCCGCCTTTGGCCATCCCGACGACGTCTTCTGGGACAACACCCTGTCGCCGTCTTTTCCGGGCGTGTCCGGGGCAGTGAACGCCATGGCCGCATACAACGGCAATCTGGTCATCGCCGGGAGTTTCACCGTCGCGGCGAACGTCGAGGCGCGCAATATCGCCGTCTGGAACGGGTCGGCATGGTCGGCGCTCGGCTCCGGCGTGAATTCTTCAATCTATGCTCTCGTGGTGTACGACGGCCAACTGATAGTCGGGGGGTGGTTCGACTCGGCGGGCGGGATCGCGGCGAATGACATTGCCGTCTGGGACGGCACCGCGTGGTCGACTTTCGGCGCGGGGATCGATGACAGCGCGGTATACGCGCTGACCGTGCATGACGGAGAGTTGATCGCCGGCGGCGGGTTCAATACGATCGGGGGCGTGACCGCCCACAAGGTGGCGGCGTGGAACGGCGTCTCCTGGGCGCCGCTCGGCGCCGGGATCGGCGGGAGTTACCCGTATGTCAACGCGCTCAAGAGCTACAACGGCGAACTCATCGCCGGCGGTGCGTTCAACTCCGCCGGAGGGTCGCCCGCGGTTGGGATCGCCGCCTGGAACGGCAGTTCGTGGCGCTCGCTCGGGACGGGCGTCGGCGGGGAGTCTTTCTACGTGCAGTCACTGGCGGAGTACGACAGCCGACTGATCGCCGCGGGCGGCTTCACCTCGGCCGCCGGGGCGCCGGCGAACAACATCGCCGCCTGGGACGGAAGCCGGTGGTCGGCGCTCGGCGCCGGCGTGAGTTCATCGGTGTACGCCCTAGCGGTGTACGGCGGCGACTTGGTGGCGGGGGGACAGTTCGCCACCGCCGGCAACGACACGGCGCGGGGCATCGCCGCGTGGAACGGCAGCGGGTGGTCGCCGATCGGAACCGGCGGGGAGGCGTACTATACGGTTTCCGCGCTGGTCGAGTTCGACGGCGTGCTGATGGCCGGGGGCAGTTTCACCAGCGGCGAGGGCCGGCCAGCCGGCGGAATCGCCGCGTGGGACGGTGTCACATGGTCGAGCCTGAGCCCGATTTCAGGCTTCGACGGCACCGTGTGGGCGCTGACAGTCTTCGGGACAGACATTATCGCGGCCGGTTCTTTCACCGCAACCGGAGGCGCGGCGGCTAACCGGATTGCCGCTTGGAACGGATCGGCCTGGTCGGCGCTGGGAGATGGAATCGGCGGGGGGTACAATCCCCATGTGACCGATGTAGCGGTGTATGACGGCAAGCTGATCGCCGCGGGGCAGTTCACGCTCGCGGGCGGGGCCGACGCCGCCAACATCGCCGCTTGGGACGGTGCCGCCTGGGCGCCCCTGGGCGCGGGGACCAACAACCGGGTCGCGGCGCTGGAGGTTTTCGACGGACGGCTGATCGCCGCCGGGGCGTTCACAATGGCCGGCGGTTCGCCCAGGAGCGGCATCGCCGCCTGGGACGGCGGCTCGTGGTCCGCGCTGGGAACCGGGCTCGGAGGCACGTCTCCGCAGGGCCAGGCCCTCGCGGTCTTCGACGGCAAGCTCATCGTGGGCGGGTGGTTTACGGCCGCCGGCGGGACGCCGGCCAACCGGGTGGCCGCCTGGAACGGTTTCGCCTGGCAGGCGCTTGGATCCGGGATAGGCGGACCGAACCCGTATGTCGCGGCTTTGGCGCTGTGGGACGGCAGGCTCATTGCGGGGGGGTATTTCGCCACAGCGGGGGGAAATCCGGCGGCCAATGTCGCCGCCTGGAACGGCACGGCCTGGTCGGCCGTCGGCTCCGGGTTGAATTCGGTCGTCCAGACGCTCGGCGCGTTCGATGACCTCTTGATTGCGGGCGGGTGGTTCTCGTCGACTGCCGACAACCTGCAGGTCCTGGACAATATCGGCGCGTGGGACGGTGCGGCCTGGACGCCGCTCGGGTCGGGAACAAACAGCAGCATCTACGTGGTCCAGCCGGTCGAGCAGGATCTCCTCGTGGGCGGGTCTTTCGTCCGCGCCGGCGACAAGATCGCCCCCTGCCTGGCAGCGTGGACCAAACGGACCACCTGCTGCGCGGGAATCCGGGGCAACGCCAACGATGATCCGGGGGATCTGGTCAATGTGGCCGACATCACTTTCCTGATCGCGGCGGTGTTCCGGGGCGGGCCGCTGCCGGAGTGTTTCGAGGAGGGGGATGTGAGCGGCGACGGCGAGTTGAAAGTGGGGGACATCACCTACTTGATCGCCTATGTTTTTCGCGGCGGGCCGGCGCCGGCAGCCTGTCCGTGAGAGCGGCACTGGAACCGGGCTTCGGAAGACCGGCAGGATTCGCTTGACACCGAGGTTTTCAGGTATCTCCTTGGCGGTAAGCGGGGAACCTGCCGACCCATGGCGATTCGGATATGCCTGCGCGGCTTGACGGTCACCAGGGGATTACCGCGGTAATCTAGACGCGGGCAAGCGGTCGCGACGCTATGGGGTCCGCTACTCACGCCTGGGGCGGTCTTTTCCCCGCGCAACACCTACGTGGGGAAAGGTCACGCCATGATGAAATCAGCCTTCATGTTCGCAGGAGCGGCGGCCGTCGTTCTGGCCGCCGGAAACGCTGCGGCGCAGAGTGATCCGTTTGGAACCATGGACACGGTCACGCTCGTCGGTATCGGCGATCCGGCGAGCGGCCAGTTCCGGATCGAGTTGTGGGTCTACAGCGATGAGGATCTCGGCGGAACGACGACCGGATTCATTTGGGACAACGCGAAGGTGCAGATGGACAGCGCCAAGGCATCGCCGCTGACCGCAGGCGCCTTCACGCTCGGCACATTTTTCTATGAGAGGGGAGAGATTGCCCTGACCAACGCGAACCGCCGGTTCCTCTTCGGCGGACTGGCTTTCATGGACCCGCTGCTCGGCGACGGGTCAGGTCGCCGTCTCTGGGCTACGTATTTCTTCAATACGACGGGCTGGACGGCAGACGACGAGGTAACGTTCGATACGCTTTTCTGGGGAGTCGGGACAAACTATTCGTATGTCGAGTTCAACTCGAACCAAGAGTTCTATCCGACGTGGAACGGTGCGATAACGATTCCGCCGGGCCCGCCGACCGATCTGATCATGCAGCCCCCGAGGCTGGATTTTGCAGCGGTAGCGGGAGCCGGAAACCCGCCCGGGCGGACATTCGTGATTTCGTCCGGGCAACCGCTGGCGTTCGCCGTGTTGGCGACCTCGGACTGGCTCGAGTTGTCGCCGCTCAATGACACGACGCCGGGGACCATCACAGCAACGGTCGATGTCACGGGTTTGGCGGCGGGGACGTATCACGATACGATTCGGGTGACATCGGAGGAGGCGACGAATTCGCCGCTGCTGGGGCCGGTGACGCTGGTGGTCAGCGAGCCGTACAGCCTGGTCCTATCACCGGATACTTTGTATTTCCAGGGGAATGAAGGGGGGCTCAACCCGCTGCCGCAGAAGTTCGCAGTGCGGGAAGAATTCGACCGGGTGATCCCGTTCACAGTCACCGAAGAGGCGGCATGGTTGGCCACGGGCTCGGCCGGCGGGGCAACGCCGGACAGCGTGACCGTGCTGGCGGATCTCGCGGGCCTGACGGCGGGAACCTACATCGATTCGATTGCGGTCCAATCATCGGCGGCCGCGGAGACCCGGTTCCTTTTCATCCGGCTGGAGCTGGGGCCGCCGCTGACGGCAAATCTGGTGCTTACGCCGACCTCGGCGGCGTTCGTGATGCCGGAGAACCCCGGCACGGGCGTCGGTGCGCAGGACCCCGGACCGGGAGCGGGGGGGCTGAAGTGTCGGGATATCACGGTGGAGTCGGACGGCGCGCCGTTGACGTTCACTGTCAGCGCCGCTCTCCCCTGGATGGAGCTGCGTTTGGCGTCGTCGGTCACACCCGCGATCCTGACGATCTTCCCCGATATTGTAGGCCTGGCGCCGGGCGAATACTACGATACCGTATCGGTGGTTTCGCCGCAGGCGGGGAACTCGCCGCAGTTCATCCCGGTGCACGTCATCATACTGCCTGATGCCGATCAGGACGAGGTTCCGGACATGTATGACAACTGCCCGCTGGTGGCCAACCCCGGTCAGGAGAACAGCGATGACGAGGGTCCGGGGGACGCATGCTGCTGCGCGCGGTGCGGGGACGTGGACGGTTCGGGGAGCATTCAGGTCACGGACGTCACGTACCTCGTGTCCCATCTGTTTATGGGCGGCCCCGGATGCGGGTGTCCGGCGCACGGAGATTTCGATGCAGACGGGAACATCGATGTTGCGGATGTGGGGCAGTTGATCGGCTACCTCTACCGGGGCGGCAGAGCGCCGGTCTCGTGCGAGGCGAGATGACGGGCGCCGACGCGATCGGTGCAGCGGGTATGGACCAGCCTTCGGTTGTGAAGCGGTCGGCCCGTCGGGGCTGACCGCTCTTTCGTCAGGGATCACCTGTCTTCACCCCGGGCGAGGTTTTCGCCGGCGCAGGCCCTCGACTCGCACGCAGCCCGTGGGAGTCCGGAACGGGGCGGCGCACCTCGCTGCAGCACACAGGGGACAGTGCGAAAAATCCGACAGGTCAGATCAGCAGGCTCTATCTATTCAAGTCACTTCCCGCCGAGTCCCGCTGCGCAGACAGCTATCCCGCATTGGGAGGGATGGGGGAGGTCCTCCCGCGGCCCAGCCGGCCTTTGACCGTCCAATCCTCGGGCGTAACTACCACCACATTTGTCGCGGCGGCGGCGATGAATCCGTAGAGAGGGATGATGCAACAGAAGTGCAGCAACGAGAAAGACAGAATGGCGGCAAAACCGGCAGAATCGTCCTTCGGCGCCGGCTGAAAGTTCGACACGACAAGGACGATGATGACCATCGCGACGATGCCTATCAGACCGTCGAGAGTCCTGGCCCAGAATCGTGTCCAGGGTTTGGACCAGTCCGGATCAGAGGATCTCACCGACGGGCGGCTGCCCGCCGTTTCCGACGCGGCCTCGATGAGCGATGAGCGCTCGCCGGTCCGAGCTGCTTCCGCATGAACCCGGTTCCGCACACCGCAATGGCGGCCGAGAAACTCCTCTCCCTTGCTGAGGAAACTGGAGGCCGCCTCCTGGCCGCAATTGGGACAAGCGAACTTGAATCCCACAGGACCTCCCCTCTCGTCGACTCCGGGCCTGCTATCGCACCTTCCCGGCAAGGATACGGCAGAGGCCGGGCAGGGAGGTCGGCAAGTGAATTCGACAGGTCGATTCAGTGCGTATCGCAGTATTTCCGGTACAGGCGGTCGCCCACCGTGTAGGGGTCGGTTTCGCCGCGGAAAATGCGATCGAGGTCGTTGCGGAATTCCTCGGCCGACTGGATCTTGTCGATGAACTCGCGCTGGAAACGGTAGCGGAGGACGTTGATGATCTGGTCGGCGATCTGGCTGCGCCGGTGCTGCTCGAACCGGCCGCGGGCTTTCATGAAAGCGACGAAAGCGTTGATGCGTTCGAGCAGTTGGTCCACCCCCTTGCGGCTGAGCCCTTCGGTGAGCACGATCGGGACTTTCCAGGCGTCCTCGGTCTGGCGGCGCGTCTCGAGGGCGTAGCGGAGCTCGTGAGCGATGCGCTCGGCGCCCGGGCGGTCGGACTTGTTGACGCAGAAGACGTCGGCGATCTCCATCACACCCGCCTTCATCGCCTGGACCGCGTCGCCCGACTCGGGCACCATGACCACCACCACCACGTCGCAGGCGTTGATGATGTCGAGTTCGACCTGGCCGACGCCGACGGTCTCGATGAGGGTGACGTCGAAGCCGAAGCTGTCGTAGACGACGGCGACGTTATTGGTGGCGGCGGCGAGGCCGCCGGTGGCGCCGCGCGTCGCCATCGAGCGAAAATACACCCGGCCGTCGGCCGGAAACTCGTTCATGCGGACGCGGTCGCCGAGGAGGGCGCCGCCGGTGAAAGGGGAGGTCGGGTCGACGGCGATGATGCCGACGCGGCGGTTCTCCCTGAGCAGTTCGTGGGTGAGGCCGTTGACGAGGGTCGACTTGCCGGCGCCGGGCGGGCCGGTGACGCCGATGCGGAGGGATTTGCCGACGCTCGCGTAGAGCCGCCCAAGCAGATCGCGGTAGCCGTTCTCCTGATCCTCGACGAAGGAGACGAGGCGCGAGAGGGCGCGGACGTCGCCGTTGCGGAAGCGTTCGAGTACGGTCATGGCGTCACAGCGGCACCGGCCCGGTGCCGGCGGTCAGGCGCAGGTCTTTCAGGCGAATCTGCTTGCGCGTGACGCCGTTGTAGGTGTTGTACTCGACGACGTAGACGGCGTCGACGAGACAGCCGCGCGCCGAGATCATGCGGGCCATGTCGCCGAAGCCGAAACCGATGACGTCGAACTGGGTGTCGCCCTTCCGGAGGCGCATTTTCAAGTGGTTGTTGCCGACCACGTAGGGCTGGCCGACCACCTCGCAGTTGCGGGTGAGAAACACCGGGCGCATGTTCTGGGGACCGAAGGGGGCGAAGGCCTCGATGGCGTTCATGAAGTGGTCGTCGATGTCGGACAGCTCGATTTCGAGGTCGATGTGCATCTTGGGCGTGATGTCTTCCTCGGAGAGGATCCGGTTGGAGACCTCGACGAAGAGCCGTCGGAACTCCTCGACTTTGTCGGGGGCAATGGACAGGCCGGCGGCGTACTTGTGGCCGCCGTAGCGGATGAGGAGGTGCTCGCACTCCTTGAGGGCCTCGCAGAGGTGGAAGCCGGGGATGGAGCGGGCGGAGCCTTTGCCCTCGCCGTTGACGATGGAGATCATGACCGTGGGGAGGTGGAAGCGCTCGACGAGACGGGAGGCGACGATGCCGATGACGCCCTGGTGCCAGTCGTTCTGGGCGAGGACGATGGCGCGGTCGGCCTCGAGGTCGCATACGTCGTCCATCTGGGCGAGGGCCTCCTCGAGGGTGGTTTCGTCGATTTCTTTGCGGCGCTTATTTTCGCTGTCGAGTTTGCGGGCGATTTCGGCCGCGGCGCGCTCGTCGCGCGTCGCCAGCAGGCGGATCGCCTTGCCCGCATCCCCCAGGCGGCCGAGGGCGTTGATCCGCGGAGCCAGGATGAAGACGACCTGGCCGGTGCTGATGTCTTTGCCCATGAGGCCGGCCACGAAGGTGAGGGATTTCAGTCCGGGTTTGGTGGTGCGGGAGATCTGGTTGATGCCGAACTTGGTGAGGATGCGGTTCTCGTTGACGAGCGGGACAATGTCGGCGGAGGTGCCGAGGGCGACGAGGTCGAGGTGCTCCCAGAGTTCGGTTTCATCCTGGTTGAGGGCGCGGTAGAGGGCCTGGCAGAATTTGAAGGCGACGCCGACGCCGGAGAGCTCGCTCTTGTAGTCGCAGGCGATCTGCTTGGGGTTGATGATGGTGTAGGCCGCGGGCAGGTCGCCGCCCGGTTCGTGGTGGTCGGTGACGAGAACGTCGATACCAATGGAGTTGGCGTATTTGATCTCCTCGACGGCGGTGATGCCGGTGTCCACGGTGATGATGAGGCTGACGCCGTTGTTCTTGGATTCGTCGATCCCCTCGCGCGAGAGGCCGTACCCCTCGGTCAGGCGGTTGGGGAGGTAGAAGTCAACCTGGGCGCCGAGTTTGTTGAGGACCATGTACAGCAGGGCGGTGGCCGTGATGCCGTCGACGTCATAGTCCCCGTAAATGGTGATCTTCTCGTTCTGGAAGAGGGCGCGGGTGACCCGTTCGATCCCCTCGGTCATGCCCTTGAGGGTAAACGGATCCTCGAGGTCGGAGAGCTTCGGGTTGAGGAAGCGGTCGATGGCCTCGGGGGTGCGGATTTCACGGTTGACGAGGATCTTGACGATATTTTTGGAAATGCCGGTGGCCGCGGCGAGGTGCTCGACCAGCGCGGGATCGGGTTCCACGGCGACGACCCATTTGAGCGGCTTGGACCGGTGGGCCACATTCATCGCAGCCTCCATAAGTAGGAATTTATGAAGGCTTGGGAAGCAGGAAATAAGCCGAGTTCTGTCGTGACCGCCGCAGCGGCGGGACAGTCATTTATCTTGGCGGTCCGGTTACCCGGCCGCTCCGCGCGGCCCACCCGGGAACATAAGCGGGCAAATCAACCCTGTTCCCCTATTTGGCCTTGCTCCGGGCGGGGTTTGCCCGCCGCGTCCGTTACCGGACGCGGCCGTGGTCTCTTACACCGCGATTTCACCCTTACCGGGGGCCGCAGGCGGACCCGCGGCCGGTCGGCGGTATGGTTTCTGTGGCACTTTCCGTCGGATCACTCCGCCCCGGTGTTACCGGGCGCCCTGATTTTTCGGAGCTCGGACTTTCCTCACTTTAAGACACGACGTTTAAAGCGCGACTGTCTCTCCTACTTCCACAAGCATTCTATCTATATATACACACCAAAAAACGTCACGTTGATCCGCTCCGGCGGTCAGTAGATCCGCCGGTAGTTGGGGGCCTCCTTGGTGATCGGCACCGAGTGCGGGTGCGACTCGATGACGCCGGCCGAGGTGATCCGCACCATGGCGGCTCTGGCCCGCAGTTGCTCCAGGCTGGCGGCGCCGCAGATGCCGAGTCCGGCGCGGACGCCCCCGATGAGCTGGTAGACGGTATCGGCCAGGGCACCCTTGTAGGGCACCCGGCCCTCGATCCCTTCGGGAACAAATTTGGAGGCTTCCTCGGCGTGTTCCTGGAAGTACCGGTCGCTGCTGCCGCGTTTCATGGCGCCGACCGATCCCATGCCGCGGTACACCTTGAACGAGCGCCCCTCGTAGAGGACGGTTTCGCCGGGGGATTCCTCGGTGCCGGCGAAGAGGGAGCCGATCATGACGGCGCGGGCGCCGCAGGCGAGAGCCTTGGCGATATCGCCGCTGTACCGGATACCGCCGTCGGCGATCACCGGGATGGCGCGGCGGTCGGCCGCGGCCACCGCGTTGAGAATCGCGGTGACCTGGGGGACGCCGGCGCCGGTGACGACGCGGGTGGTGCAGATACTGCCGGGGCCGATGCCGACTTTCACGCAGTCGGCGCCGGCGTCGATGAGAGCGTCCGTGCCCTCGCCGGTGGCCACGTTGCCGGCGATGAGCGGGATGTTCGGGTGCCGCGCCTTGAGCTGCCTCACCGCATCGAGCACTCCCTGGCTGTGGCCGTGGGAGGAATCGACACAGAGGACGTCGACCCCGGCGGCCACCAGGGCGTCGGCCCGCGCTTCCAGGTCGGCCACGCCGACGGCGGCGCCGACCCGGAGGCGCCCGCGGGCGTCCTTGCAGGCGTTCGGGTACAGAATCTTCTTCATGATGTCTTTCACCGTGATCATGCCCTTGAGCATGTAGCGGTCATCGACAATCAGGAGTTTCTCGATGCGGTGGTGGTGGAGGATGTCCCGGGCGGTTTCGAGGTCCGTTCCCTCGGGGGCGGTGACGAGGTTCTCCCGGGTCATCACCTCGCCGATCGGCTGCTGGGTATTCTTCTGGAAGCGGAGGTCGCGGTTGGTGAGGATGCCGACCAGCCTCCCCCCCGGCTCGGTGATGGGGATGCCGGAGATGCGGAAGCGGGACATGACTTCAAGAGCGTCGCCGATGGTCCGGTCGGGCGGGAGGGTGATGGGGTCGACGATCATGCCGGACTCGGAGCGCTTGACTTTGTCGACCTCGCCGGCCTGTTCCTCGGGGGACATGTTCTTGTGGATGATGCCGAGGCCCCCCTGGCGGGCCAGGGCGATGGCGAGGGCGGACTCGGTGACCGTGTCCATGGCGGCCGAGACGAGCGGGATGTTGAGGCGGAGGTCGGGGCCGATGACGGTGGAGACGTCGGTGTCTTTGGGCAGGACGGTCGAGTGGGCCGGGACCAGCAGGACGTCGTCGAAAGTCAGGGCGTAGTCAGCGGATATTTTCACCATAGCAGGCCGTGATCGTTTTCCTCCCGGCGCGCGCGCCGGGTGTTTCAGGTATCCGAAATGTCGTCATCCCAGTACAGGAGGCGGCCGCAGTTCTCGCAGGTGAGGATGGTGTCGGAGCGGCGGATCTCCTGGGCCAGTTTGGGCGTCAGGGCCTTGTGGCAGGCGCTGCACGACCGTTTCTTGACCGGGACCACGGCCGAGCCGCCTTTGCCCTTGCGGACCCGCTCGTAGACCGACATGATCCGGCGCGGGATGCCCTCGAGGAGATGGACGCGTTCGGACTGCTTGCCGGTCACGGTGTCGCCGATCGAGTTGATCTTTTCCTGCAGAACCGCCAGCTGGCGGGAGTTGTTCTCGTTAACTTGGGTGAATCGCTGGGTGAGTTCGGGGAGGAGTTTTTCGAGGGCGTCGATGCGCTCCATCGCCTCCAGCATCATTTTCTCGCGGTAGCCGATCTCGTTCTTGACGGCGTCGATCTGGGCCACGAGGGCATCGTACTCCTTGTTGGTCTTGATCGTCATCATCTGCTGCTGGTACCGGGCGAGGTCCCCTTCCTTGGCCTTGATCTCGATTTCGAAGTGTTTTTGGGAGACCTTGGCCTCCGAGAGCTGCTGTTTGGCGGCATCGAGCTTCTCCTGTGCTTCGCGAATTTCCCGCTGGAGGTTGGCCATCATGTCGGGGATATATTCTTTGGAGCGCTCCAGTTCGCCGAGATCGTAGTCGATCACCTGAAGCTTCAGAAGCAGCTCGATGTCGTTATTCATATGAACGGACTCCTTGGCGGACTGAGAATGGTTCATGGGAAACTCCATAATGAAAAAGCGCATCCGCCGGATGGGCCGGTCGAATGCGCCTGGTCTTCACGTCGGGGGATTTCGCCCGCCCGCGCACCCAGGGGGCAGGCGAGGAATCCATATGTGCGAGTCGCGGAGTGATACGCCATTCCTCTGTCAAAGACAATGGGCAATACTGGACTCGAACCAGTGACCTCTCGGATGTGAACCGAACGCTCTAACCAACTGAGCTAATTGCCCATTTCAAATCTGACTTCCTCACCAATCTCGTGGGCCCTGCAGGGTTCGAACCTGCGACCCGCTGATTATGAGTCAGCTGCTCTAACCAACTGAGCTAAGGGCCCCGTTGGGCTTAACTTATAATTATACAGTCGGCTCCCGCACCCGTCAAGTCCATATTGCGAATAATTTGCCCCCGCGCGGCCGCCTAAGCCGTTGCGACTGATGGGCCAAGCCGGCGGCGCCGGAAAACGCCTTGACAGATTCTGTCCCAGGGCTATACTAAAAGTAGACAAGCCATAACACCTTTGACCGTCTCTGCGCCGCAGAGGGCAGACTCACCGGAGGGCACTCATGAGAGTGCGAGTTGGATTCCTTGGGGTGGCAGGGATGCTGCTGGCGGCGCCGCTGGCCTTCGCCAGCGGTATCAGCATCACTACCCCGGTTTACGGCACGTGGTGGAACAGCGACCATTTATCCATCTCCCCCGGATGTGTGGCCGAGGTGAAGTTCCGCCTCACCAACACCAGCGGATTTGACGTCACGGGTTTCACCAACGGCTTCGCGATTTACACCGCCGAGAGCCCGCTCGGCCCGATCACGAACAACCTGTTCTACCTGGCCGCCGACACGCTGCCGATTGGTTGGCAGACGAACTACATGGAGGGGGTGTTCATCACCCGCCGCAGTTGGGATCTGATCGGGGCGGATACGGCCGGATTCTCCGGGTTCGTCATCAACAAACCCGGGATTCCCGACGGTTTCAGCGAGGACGTATGGGTGATCCGGGCGATCCCTGATCCGGAAAGCCCGTTCGGCTATCTCTGCATCGACACCGCCTTCTTTCCCCCCGGCGGGGCCTGGCTCTGGAGTTCGACCAACGGCGAGATCGTGCCCGACTGGAGCGGGCGCTTCTGTCTCCAGGTCGAGATGTGTCCCTGCGGGTGGGTGGTCTTCCGGGACACCGCCACCGTCATAGACGTGCCGGTCAACGCGCCGTTTGCCTATACCTTTGTGGCGACCAACGAGCTCAATGGTGACGACACGCGGTTCCGCCAGCTCGCCGGACCGGGATCGCTCGAGATCCTGAACGACTCGACGTGCGTGTGGCACTACACCCCGACCCCGGCCGACCTCGGGCGGGTGGACGTGCTCAAGATCAACGCCATGGAGGCCGCGGTGTGCGCGACCAAGACCGTCACCCTCACATTCTGCCAGCCCACGCTTTCGTTCGGGGATGCGTGCCCCGGGACAGAGCTCGAGACGCCGGTGGGGGTTACGCTCAGCCACGATCTCGCCATCCCCTGCCTCGGTTATCCGACATTTATCGCCGGCGAGGGCGGCGCGCCGCCGGGCACCTGCACGATCAGCGGCGACGTACTCAACTTCGCGCCGGGGTCGGCCTGCCGGGGGCTGTACACGGTGGGGGTCGGCATGACCGACGGCGCCGACACCGTCCTCTGCACCATCCCGGTGCTGGTGACCGACGACGCGTGCGGGCTGCGGGGGAATGTCGACGGCAAGATTCAGCCGGAGCCGGTGGTCAATCTGGCCGACCTGACCTACCTGACGGCGTACCTGTTCCGGGGAGGCCTGCGGCCCGCCTGCCTCGAGGAAGCGAACGTCGACGGGCAGGGTACGGTGGCGGTGGCCGATTTGACCTACCTCGTGGCGTACCTGTTCCGGGGGGGAGAGGCGCCGCCGGCGTGCCCGTGAGGTCGGACAGCCGATCGGCGCCCGGGCGTTGAGCCGAGCGGAGCAAGTATGTCAGGACCACAAGGGTCCTGGCCTACAGGAGATCATCGCGCAGCGGGCTTTTTGTAGGTCAGGACCTTCATGGTTTTGACGGGGTCGTTTGCGAAGAAAGCGAAGGTGTCAGGACCACAAGGGTCCTGGCCTACAGGAGATCATGGCGGGCGGCGTTTTTGTCGGTCAGGACCTTCAGGATCCTGACGGGGCTGTTTGCTGAGATGCTCCCGCATGTACATCGGGGTGAGAGGATTCGAACCTCCGACATCCTGCTCCCAAAGCAGGCGCGCTGACCGGGCTGCGCTACACCCCGATTCTCATTTCTCAAAATACCTTCTCCCCCGGCCGGCTGTCAATCGCCAATCCCGGAACCAACCTTTCCCCCGTGGGTACACCTGTTGAGCCGGCGGCGGCCAATTCCCGCTTGCCATTTTGACGCCATCAGGTAAATTTATCAGCGATGCCAAAAGTCAACCTTCTCGGATACACGAAACCGCAGCTCGAAGCTCTCATGACGTCCCTCGGCCAGAAACCGTACAAGGGGCGCCAGATGTTCAACTGGCTGTATAAAGTCCGCCAGCACGATTTCCAGCTCATGACCGACCTCTCCAAGGAGGTGCGCGCCCGCCTCGACGAGCACTACACGTTCCGCCTCATGCAGCCCGAGCTCGAATCGGTTTCCGAGGACGGCACGCGCAAATTCCTGTTCCGGCTGGAGGACGGGCATCCGATCGAGACGGTTTTCATTCCCGATGACGGCCGGGCCACGGTCTGCATTTCTGTCCAGGCCGGCTGCGCGCTGGCCTGCCGGTTCTGCGCCACCGGCACGCTCGGCCTGCTGCGCGACCTCACTCCCGGCGAGATTGTCGGCCAGCTCATGTTTCTCCGCGAGCGGTTCGGCGGCGAGGCGTTCACGAACATTGTCATGATGGGCATGGGGGAGCCGCTCAACAATTTCGCCGCGGTGGTCGACGCGATCCGCATCATGACCGACCCGAGCGGTCTCTGCCACGCCGCCCGGCGCATCACCGTCTCGACCTCGGGGGTCTCGCCGAAAATCCGCAAACTGGCCGACCTCGGACTCAAGACCCGCCTCGCGGTCTCTCTCCACGCCGCCATTCAGGAGAAGCGCGTGCAGTTGATGCCCGTGGCTGAGACGTTCAAACTCGACAAGCTCATGGAGGCGGTGCGCTACTACGCCCTGGCCGCCCGGGACCGCGTCACTTTCGAATACATCCTCTTCAAGGGCTTCAACGACACGCCGGAGGACGTCAAAGCCCTCACCCGGCTGGTCCACGGCATTCCCTGCAAGATCAACCTGCTCGCCTACAACCCGGTTCCCGGCCTGCCCTTTGCGCGGCCCACGGATGAGGAGGTCGACGCTTTCGCCCGCCTGCTCTATCCGCGGGTGCCCGCCGTCACCGTCCGCAAGAGCCGGGGGAGAGATATCGACGCCGCGTGCGGGCAGTTGGCTGCCCGCGCCGCCGCAAGGAGAACTGATCATGCGTAATCCGCTCCGCCCCGTCGCGGCGGCCGCCGCCCTGGTGTTGCTCGCCGCCCTTCCGCAGGCCGCCCGCGCCCAGCAGCCCGCGCTCGTGATCGGCGAGGTCACTTTCCCCTCCCTGCGGTGGGGGCAGCAGTCGGCCCAGGTCCCGGTCACCAATAGCTCCGACTACCTGAAATTCATCGTCGCCGAAACCGACATCCGCTTTACCGGGGCCTACCTCAACCCCGAGCGCCGTATCCGCTCCTACCATGCCCTGCCGCCCGGCGAATCCACGACGATCGAGGCCGCCGTCCTGGTCCCCGGCAACTTCGGCCAGGCCCAGGTGTACCTTCGTCTCTACGACGTGGTCGACACTCTCGATGAAATCCTGCCCGGCCAGAAATTCTACGAACAGCCCTTCCTGGTCACTTTCCACGTACCCGAGGGGCTGCGGCCGTATGTCGACACCCGCGTCACCCTTCCGCCCCGGGTCGAGGACCACCCCTACTTCGACAACGAATTCGCCCGCCTCCTGTTCCTCCTCCTGGGCGAGGGCAAACTCCCGGCGGAGATCGCCGCGCTCGCCGAGTGCGACACCGGATTCGTCAGTGAGCAGCTCGCCCTGATGGTGGGCGAGGGGTATGTCGGAAAGGACTCGACCGGATTCAAGCTCAAAATTCCGGTCATTCGCGCCGCCGAGGCCGACTCGGCCCGCTCCCGCGCTCTGGTCCTGGCCGACTCTCTGACCGATCTCATCGCCGCCAACCTCCCGCGCTTTGCGGCTGTCCGCGACAGTCTCGTCGCCGCCGGCCGCGTCAACCGCGACAGCAACGCCTTCTTCGACCCCGGCACCGTCCTCTACCACACCTACCCCGTGGTCGGCGGTCTCGCCCTCTGGTGGGATCTCGGCAACGCTTTCATCACCCGCTCCGCGCCGCTCTACCTCTACGACGGCACCGACCTCTGCAACGCCGACATTCCCATTTACATGTATGCGGTCGAGGGCGGCCCGGTGGTCAACGGCCACCTCTTTTACGCCCCGGTCGTTTCGAGTACGAGCTACGAGCTCTACTTCGGCGACACCATTCCCACGATCGCCTGCGACCCCGACTTCATCCGCTTCAAGTCCTACCCGATCCACGTCAACTTCCAGCCCGCCGAGGAGTACCGTCCGACCACCTATGTTTTCGACAGCGCGGTCGTTCGCCCGGCGGTCGAGGCGCTCACGTACGGGGCCGATTCGCTCTTGGCGCACGCGTACCTTGATCTTCGCGACATGGCGGTCGATAAATTCGGCCACCCCCGGCTCGATTACGGCTACCGGTACTGGTTCTGGAACCTGGTTGCGACGCGCACGTTGGAAGGGCTCGTCGCGCGCGGCGCCGTGCGTCGCCAAGGCAACGGTCAGTTCCGGCTCACCGCCACAGAATTCGGAGGCTGACATGCGCACCCCCGTGCTCCTCTGCGCGCTCGCCCTGGCCGCCGCGGCCGGCTGCAGCGGCGAAAAGACGCCCCCCCGCGATCAGATCCCCGCGCTGAGGGAAGCCGTCTATCAACTCCAGGAACGGGTCAAGGCACACCATCTCGCCGCCCTTGATTCGCTTTTGTCGGTGAAAATCCTCGACCGGCGGCAGTCGGGCGATTCGCTTCTGAGTTTCGTCTATGGACCGGAGCGCAGTTTCGCGTTTGAACAATTCGGCGGATGCGAGATCGCGTACACCAGGGACCACGCCGTCGCCGAGTGCTGGATCATGGACACCACGCACGCCCGCACCCGCCCTATCCGGCTGGAGTTCGCCCGCGACGGCGACCGCTGGCTGCTCGCGTCGTTCGGCACGGGGGCGGCGGCCGTTGATTCGACCCCGCCCGACAGCGCCGCCCGACCGTAGCGGGGACCGATCACCGTCCTTCATTGGACTGAAACCTCTCGCGCCAGGTGGAGGGATTCATGAAGCGTCATTTCAACTCACCATGCTGTGCGGCGTTTTTCGTTGCGCTCATTCTCTGTGTTTTCGCTCCCCTTGCATCTTCTTCTGCTCCCGCAGCGAATCTATCCGATTGCGCCGCCCCGCCCGAGCGCCCCACCCTGCTGCTATATGCGTTCGAGGCCGAGGGAGCCCTTCTGGAGAGCCGCATGGCGGTCGACAGCGCCGCCGCCCACCTCGGGCGGCGGGTCGTCTATGGCCGGCTGTCGGATCGGCCGGTGGTGCTCGCGGAGTCGGGGGTCGGGATGACCAACGCGGCGATGACCGCACAGGCGCTCCTCGACCGCTGCCGCCCCGCGCGCGTCCTCTTCTCCGGCATCGCCGGGGGGATCGATTCGAGCGTCCACATCGGCGACATCGTCGTCTGCTCGGCCTGGGTCGCTCACGAGTACGGGTACTGGGGCGCCGAGGGGTTTGCGCCCGACCCGGTCGAAGTGTACCTGCCCGTGCTCGATACTGCCGTGTCCCTGAATGCGCTCTCTGTCGACGTGGACCTCTTCAGGACGGCCGGGCGGTTGGCCGGCGATACGTTCGCGTTTGATTCGATCGGGGGGCGTCAGCCGCGCGTGCGCGTCGGCGGGGTCGGCGCGAGCGGCAATTCGTTTGTCGACAACGTGGAAAAACGCCTCTGGTTGTCCGCGACTTTCAGCGCGCAGGTGGTTGACATGGAGTCGGCCGCGGTGGTGCAGGTGTGCACGGCCAACGGCGTCCCGTGCCTGGTCTTCCGGTCGGCCTCGGACCTGGCCGGCGGGTCGGGTTCGTCGACCGCCCGCACCGAGATCGGCGAATTCTTCCGGGTGGCCGCCGCCAACAGCGCGCAGGTGGTGCTGAGGTTTCTGGAGCACCTGTGAGTCGGCGGAGGTTCGCCCCAAGGGCCTGGTTCAGAATGCAGGTGATTGACAGAACCGCCCGCGAGACCGGCCGGCGACATCGGGTAATTCGCAACGCGTGCAAGATTTCCTGTGGGTCAGGACCGCTGTGGTCCTGACATTCGTGCCATCGACGAGGACGGCCCCGTCAGGACCATGAAGGTCCTGACTACAAGAACCCCGCCCCGGCTATGACCTCTTGTAGGTCAGGACCCTTGTGGTCCTGACATTCTTGCCATCGAAGCAAGCGGCCCCAATGGGGAGCATTACGCGGCCTCGCCTGCCTTGCGCGATGGGCCGCGGATCAGCAGCGGCGGTAATGCATGTAGTAAATCGGCCGGCCCTCGGCCCGCCACTTCTGCTCGAAGAACGTCGGCGCGTAACTGAACAGGGCCTCCGCCGCGACAAAGGGGCGGCCGAGGCTGCGCAGCCCGGCGACGGCGGCGGCGTTCTCGACCGCCCACTGGGCATACCAGTCGACGTCGGTCGCCATGAACAGGTCGCCGTCCGGCCGGAGCACGGCCGCCAGCAGTTCGACAAAGGATTTGTGCAGGAGGCGCCGGAATTCGTGGCGGGCTTTCGGCCACGGGTCGGGGAACAGCACATAGATTTTCTCGAAAGCCGGGCGGCCGTAGAAGCGGGGCAACACGATGCGGGCGTCGGAACAGATGAGCTGGATGTTGGCCAGGCTGCGCTTCTGAATGCGCGGGATAAGCTTGTAGTAGCGCTTCTTGCCGATTTCGACGGCCACGAACTGTTTTTCCGGAAGCGCCTCGGCCAGCGACAACAGCAGGTCGCCCCGCCCGGGGCCGATCTCGAGGATATCCCCCTCTCCGACCGCACTCCCCTCCGGATACACCAGGATCTCTTTCCGCTCCTCCCAGGCCCAGGGAAACTCTTTCATCGGCGGCCGTTGCTCCTGTCGTCGCGTTGGCCCGGACTGTTCCTGCGCGGGCGTGTCCGAGGGATCAGGCGGGAGCTGTCCGGGTGGGACAACATAGGACGCGCGGCGGAGAAAGTCAACCGGGGCGGTCGAGTTCGGCCCGGAGGGTGTCGACCAGGTCGGCGTGTTTGAATCGGAATCCCTGGGTGCTCAGGCGCGCCGGGACCGCCCGGCAGCCGGAGAGGATGGTCTCGCGGCCCATCTGGCCGAAGACGGCGCGGATCACGCCGGCGGGCACGCGGAACAGGGTGGGCCGCTGCAGGGCCGCGCCGAGCGCCTGGGTAAACTCGGCGTTGGTGACCGGCTGAGGCGCCACGACATTGACCGGACCGCGGATCGGTTCGTTGGTGATGAAATACTCGAAAGCGCGGGCGACATCCTCCAGCGTCACCCAGGGCAGGTACTGGCGGCCGTCACCGAGCCGCCCGCCCAGCCCGAGACGAAAGAGCGGGAGGATTTTGTGGAGCATTCCCCCCTGTCGGCTGAGCACGACCCCGAGGCGGAAATTGACCACCCGGATGCCGGCCTCGGCGGCCGGCTGCGCGGCCTCTTCCCACTGCCGGCAGACGTCGGCGAGAAAGGTATCGCCGGCCTGCGCGGACTCATCAACCGCGCGCTCGCCGGTGTCGCCGTAGTAGCCGGTGGCCGAGGCGGAGAGAAAGGCTTTCGGTTGGGGATCGAGTGCGGCGCAGAGCCCGGCCAGGAGGCGGGTGGTCTCCACGCGGCTGTCGCGGATACGGCGTTTCCGTTCCTCCGACCAGCGCCCCTCGCCGATATTCTCGCCGGCGAGGTTGATGATGACGTCGAACCCGGCCAGGGCGACCGGCTCGACCGCGCCGGTCTCCGGGTGCCATTCGATTTCGGCCGCCGCATCGCGCACGGGACGGCGCACGAGGCGATAGACCAGGTGACCGCGCGACTGCAGATGCGGCACGACCGCCGAACCGATGAGGCCGGAGGCTCCGGCGACAGCAACTTTCATGCGCCTCTCCTGATTCAGTGTCCTTGAAAGCAGAGAAAGGACTGACGGGTGCGGGCGCAACAAGTTTTCTGCGGCCCGGCCGCGCCGACCAACGCCGGGGCGGGCGCCCCCGGGGCCTAACCCTTGGTGCGGCGCCGGAACAGGAGAGGGTAGGCCAGCATTCCGATCGCAAATCCGAGCGCGAGCACCAGCGGAATCAGGAGCACCTGGGAGATGCTCATTTGCCAGACGAGGAAGCGGAAGGTGACGACAGCGGTGTTCTGGACGATCAGAATGAGGGCGAGCAACGCGCCGGCGCCGATGGCGATCCGTTTGGCGGTGCGCGCCGGGGGATTTCCGGCGTTCGGGTGCGACATTGATTCCTCCACACTCAGGCTAAGGCCCGCGGCGCGGGGGCGGCGCCCCGTCGGCGGCGCGCCCGGGGCGCACCGGAACCCGCGGTGCGGGCGATAAGAAAGCCCGGCGATCGGCTGATCGCCGGGCTGGAATTGTCGGTCAAGCCGTTGGGCGCGGCCGACAGACTACTCGGGGCGTTCCCCGCCCTCCTCCGGCGACGTGCCGGCATCGGGCGGCTCAGGGTTCTCCTGATTCGCCTGCGAGGCCATCCGGCGAAGTTCCTCCGGCATCGCTTCCGCCATGCTGGTGGTCTCCTCGCGCGGGGGGGCCGGGCGCGGGTAGTCGTCGCGGTCCGCATCGCGGTCGTGGGTGCGGTCGTGGGAGCGCTCGTCGCGCGGCTCCGGGGCGGCCTCCGCCTGCCGGCGGAGCTCCTCGGGGATCGCCTCGGCCATGGACGGGCCGGCGTTGGCCACCGGGTGGGTCGCCAGGAAGTTGTCGAGTTCGGTCCGCTCCCGCTTCTTGTAGTAGGCGGATACCGACAGCACGATCTTGTGCTGGTTGCGGTCGAATTCGATCACCTGCAGGGGGATTTCGTCCCCCTCCTTGAAGACGCCGGTGGGATCGGTGAGGTCTTTGCGTCCGAGCTGGGTAGCCGGCACGAACCCCTCGACCGCCCCGTCGAGCTCCACGACCACGCCGCGGTCGAGAACGCGCTGGATGGTGCCGAGGACCTCGGCGCCGACGCCGTACTTGCGCGCGATCTCGGGCCAGGGATCATCCTCGAGCTGCTTGTAGCCCAGCGAAATGCGGCGGTTCTCGTGGTCGATCTTGAGGATCTTCACATCCACCCGATCCCCCTTCTTCATGACCTCGGAGGGGTGTTGGATACGCTTGGTCCACGACATGTCGGAGATGTGCACGAGGCCGTCGATCCCCTCTTCGAGTTCGACGAAGGCGCCGAAAGCGGTGAGGTTGCGCACCTTGCCGGTGACAATGCGGCCGGGCGGGTACTTCATCTCGATCGTGGTCCACGGATCCGGCTCCATCTGCTTGATCCCGAGCGAGATCTTCTCGTTCTCCTTGTCCACCGACAGCACCATCGCCTCGACCTCGTCGTTCACGTTCATGATCTTGGAGGGGTGCTTGATGTGCTGGGTCCAGGACATTTCGGAGATGTGGATAAGGCCCTCGATGCCCTTTTCGAGTTCGACGAATGCGCCGTAGTCGGTGATCGAGACGACCCGTCCCTTGACCTTGCGGCCGAGCGGGTATTTCTGCTCGATGTTCTCCCACGGGTACGGCGTCATCTGTTTCAGGCCGAGCGAGATGCGCGACGTCCGTTCATCGAAGTCGAGAATTTTCACGTCGATCCGATCGCCGAGCGAGACCAGCTCGCTGGGGTGGCGAATCCGTCCCCACGACATGTCGGTGATGTGCAGGAGGCCGTCGACCCCGCCGAGGTCGATGAACACGCCGAAATCGGTGATGTTCTTGACGATTCCCTGGCGGACCTGGCCGACCGCGATCTCATTGAGCAGGTGCGCCCGCATCTTCTCGCGCTCCTCTTCGAGCACGATGCGGCGGGAGACGACGATATTGCGGCGGGCCTTGTTGATCTTGATGATCTTGACATCCATCGACTGCCCGATGAGAGCGTCGAAATCCGGCACCTGGCGCAGCGCCACCTGTGATCCCGGGAGGAAGGCATCGACGCCCATGATGTCGACCACGAGGCCGCCCTTGATCCGGCGCGCGACGATCCCGGAAATCTTCTCCCCGCTGTCGTGGACCTCGCGGATCTTCTCCCAGACCCGCATGAAATCCGCCTTCTGCTTGGAGAGGATCAGCTGTCCGTGGGCGTCCTCGATCTGCTCCAGGTAGACCTCGATTTCATCACCCATGCGGACGGTGACGGGCTGCTGGAACTCGCCCATGGCGATGATGCCCTCGGACTTGAAGCCGACGTCGACGATGACATCGTCGCGGTTGATCCCGATCACGCGCCCGGCGACAACCTCGCCCTCTTTGATGTCTTTGATGGTCTGGTCGTACATGTCGACCATCTGCTGGTACTCGTCGGGGTCGTAGACGACGCCGGCGATGTCGGTGATGCGGACGGCCTGGACAGCGGACGACCCGTCGTCAAGACCCTCCTCGGTGCGGCTGAGGCGCTGCTGCGCCTTTTCCGCCACCCGTTTGTGGCGGCTCGTGACAACTCGCTCGCGCTGCTGCTGGTCCTCCGCAGACAAACCCTGCTGCTCGAGGTCGATGCCCTCGGGCCGGGCGGCTTTTGTCTTGACGCGTTTGGTCTTTCGGGTGGATTGCGCTTTGCGCTTGGACAGTCTCTGAGTTGCGGTTTCGGATTGTTTGGCCGTTGCCATGTTGACTGTACGCTACCTCCTAATCAAGGGCCGACAGTTTGGAATTTTCCCGAGGGAAGACTGCCGGATCGGCTGCCCGCCCTCTCAGAGCGGGAAGCCTTGCTATATAACACATAGGATCGGAAGCGCAAGCGAATTCTGCGGTCCTTTTTGGCACGTTCCCGCCGGCCCTCGGTCCGCCGCACCGGGCTGATTCCCCGCCGGGAGTGCGTCGTAGGGCGCCCTCACCCGGTCAACAACGACTCTGTCTTGTCGGGCCGCCGCGCCGACCGCCATCGCTTTCTGCCGCCCTACAGCCCGGAAGCGGCCTTGATCTTCGCAATCCTATCCATGACCTCCCGCGCCAACTGCACGTACCCCTCTTTGGATTTCGGGAAGGATCGTACCCACTCGACCGGCAGGGGTTCGCCGAACGCGACGCGCAGCTTCTCGCGTCCCAGGAGGCATTGCTTAAGCTTATTTGTCCCATGAAGATAACATGGAACGATCGGGCACTCGGCGTGCAGCGCAATCAACCCCAGCCCGGGCTTGGGCTCCAAGAACGAGTCGTCCCTGGACCGCGTCCCCTCCGGAAACACCGTCAGCCCATATCCCTTGCGGATCGTCGCCACCGCAGTCTTGAGCGCGTCCCGATCGACCGATCCGCGCTTCACCGGCATGGCGTTGGTTCTCCGGATGAGCGATCCGAGCACCGGCACCGCGAAGAGCTCTGCCTTGGCGAAGAAGGCCATCTCCCGTCCGGTGGCCGATCCCGCCAGCGGCGGATCGAAGTAGGAGCGATGGTTGCTCGCGAGAATGAAGCCGCCGGACCGGGGGACGTGCTCCTTGCCGATGATCCGCCCGCGAAAGATGACGCGGCCTGCGATCTTCGCGATGAAGTAGCCGGTCCAGTAGAGAATCTTCATAGGGTTGATCCGTCCGACGGTTCGGGACATGGTACAGCGGGGGGCCGGGGATGGCAATGAAAAAGGGCGGCTTCGCAGCCGTGATCGGTTCGTACTCAGCGTCGGCCAGCGGGGCCATGGACGTTAAGATTTGCCTGCTTGTGCCGGCACCCGCACGTTATCTGTTGACAGGGCGGTGGCGCCTTGCGGATAATGCACCTGAGTAACTATGTTCCCGGCGTCGCCGTTCGGTCGTCACCGACACCGGGCTACCGGTCACAAAGCCTTATCGGAGGGAGTATGTTCAGGCTGTTGATTTGCAGTGGAGCGGTGCTCGCCATCGCCGGAGCAGTCGCGGCTGCGGAAAGCCCGATTGATGAGGGCAGCCTTTACCTCGATGGGAGCGTGTTCTTCCAGAGACAAAGCGGCGAACTGTGGGGGGACGGTCTTACCAGCGCGGGGGTCGGCAACGGCAGTTTCTCGCTGCAAGAGGGTTTTGAAATCGGACCGACGGTCGGCTATTTTACGTCGCCGGGCTTATTCGTCGGCGGTCAGTTCGCGATCCTGTACTATGAACAGGGTAAGTCCAACCTCGCGGCAATTGCCCTCGGGCCGACCGTCGGCTATTTCTTCAGAACCGGCCAGGGCCGAACCGAGGTGAAGGGAAGCGCGTACCCGTATATCCGCGGCTTCTTGAGCTGGGGAAACCTCGTTAGCGGCGGTGACGTTGCGATTTGGCAGTTTGGAGGCAAGGGCGGACTTCTGTACATGCTGTCCGGGGCGGTCGCCCTCGACATTGCCGCACGCTTTCAGGGAGACAGTTGGAGGCCGGACGGAGGACTCTCAATAAACGGGACCACCGTCTCGGTCGGCATCGGGGTTTCCGCCTTCATTTACTGACCTCCAACCGGTCTGCCTGGTTTATGCGATGTTTATGCCGCGAGGATGCAGGGCGCGGTCGCCCGACACTTTTGTCCGTCGACCGCCCCGGTGATCCTCAACCCCGTCCCCGGTTCTGCCGATTAATCCGTACATGAACCACTTCCCGATTCCCGCCATAACCCGCACGAGCGCCTCGGCCGAGGAGCTCGCGGTCTACCGGGCGCTCAAGCCCTACCTGGCGCGCTGTCTGCGCCTCAATCACGATGTCAACAACGCGCTGGCCGGCATCATCGGCTACACGGATTTCCTCCTCGAAGGGGGCAGCGTACTCACCGAGGACCAGCGGCGGTTTCTATCGCAGATCATGCAGGCGGCCGAGAAGGTGCGGCGCCTGGTCGAGGAGTTGTGCGACGAGAAAGTCGCCGCCGCCCAGTCGATCGACCTCGCGGCGCTCAGCCGCGCGCTCGAGCAGATGGAAAACGACTCAGACTAGCTGGTTGGCCTTTCGCAGCAGCCACTCCAGGGAGAGGGCGCCGATCGCCGCCAGCAGCATCCACACCTTGTTCCAGAGTGTGAATTCGCGCCGCGTGCTGACCGGGATTTCGGCCAGGTCGAGGTCATCGAGGATCCGGTCGAACTGCCGGTAGGAGTAGTATCTTCCCCCGGTGGTCCGTCCGAGAGCCGCCAGCAGATCGGGGTCGCCGCTCTGGTCGAATTCTTCGAGCGAGAAGGCCTCGATGAGGAAGCTCCCGCTGTCGGCCCTGAGCAACTCGCCGTCCTTGACGATCGCGGCGGCGTATCGGTACCGTCCCGGCGCGAGGTTTTCGAAAACGGCGCGGAACCGTCCCTCCCCCTCGTCGACGAGATCGCGCTGGTACTCCTCGTCGTCGGGGCCGCCGCGCACCTCGACCATGCCGGTCGCTCCCGGAATCGGCCGGTAGCCCAGATCGAACGCGAAACCGTTGAAGAGGACCGGTTCTCCCCGCGTGAAGACGTCCTTCTCGGGCTGGACCCGGACGGGATCGAAGTCGTCCTTGACCGTGAGCCATCCGACCACGCCGTCGACAAACTTGCGGTAGTTCGAATCGTCTTCGCCGAACCCGAGGTTGACGAACCCCCAGGGCCAGAAGGGCAGGACGGCGGAGGCGAAGAGTTTGCCCGGTCCGAGGCGGCGGAAACCGAGGGCCGGGGGGGCGTAGGCCGGGGTGCGGCGGGAGAATTCGGCCAGCACGACGCCGTCGGGTGCGATCGAATCGCACCACACGAGGGACTCGAACGGCGGCAGGCTCGCCCAGGCCTCGCGGATCGCCGCCTGGTTGTCGGCCAGGCGGATCGCGGGGTGAAAGAGATGGCTCTCGAGCGGCTCGGCCCGCCCCTCGACATACTGCAGCGGCTGCGCGATCCGCTGGCAGAAGGGGAGCAGATCGTTCAGCCACGAGGTCGGCCCGCGGGCGGCGAACTGCGGCCCCATGAACAGCCAGACGGCCCCGCCCTTCTCGCGCAGGTACGACCGGATGATTTCCTGGCGGGAAGTGTAGGCCGCAGGATCGGGATCGTACAGGATCACCAGATCATAGCGGTTGAGTTCGGTCTGCACGGTCGGGAAGCGGCCGGCGAGGTTGCCGGCGCGCGCCCCCGTGGCCAGCAGCGTCACCTCGTAACGGTCGGATCCGTCGAGCAGCCGCTTGAGAAAGCCGACCTCGTAGTCGGGCCGGTCGGCCGCGAGCAGCACGCTCAAGCGGCTCTTGAGGACTTTCACCGAAATGGTCCGCTGGTTGTTGGCCGCCGACTCCTCGTTCTCCCCCGGCGGAAGGGCAATCTGCAGGAGGCGCTGGCCGGGGGCTTCGGGCGTGTACCGCAGCATCACCTCTCCCCGCCCGGCCGCCTGGGTGACGGTCAGGCGGCTCTCGGCCGCCGTGCGCGCCGAGTCGACCAAGCGCACGTCGAGCGTCCTCCCCTCGGCGTTGCGCCAGGTCAGTTTCACCCGGATCTCGGTCGGCCGGCCGACAAACAGCACCGGGTTGAACGCAACTTCATCGATCCCGGCGTCGAAACTCTCCGCGCCGCCGGAGACGTCGACGCTGATCACAGGGGACCGGAGCGACGGCGCCACGTCGAGCGGCTTGCGCCCGGCGTTCGACCGGCCGTCCGACAGCAGCAGCCAGTAGTCGCTGGGTTCGGCGGTCTGGGCCTTGTCGAGTTCGAAGAGGGCATCGCCGAGCGCCGTGCTCGTGCTGTCGACCGACCCGCGGGCGGCGCCGAGGCTGCCGCCGAAGAAGAAGGGAGCGAGGTCAGCGACCCGGCGGAGGTTGTCGAGAGTCGCGCTCGCCAGCAGCGAATCGGTCCGGGCGCGGCGGCTGCGCCCGTCCTCCGTCTTGTTCATCGAGAGCGACTGGTCAACCAGGACGGCCACGCGCGGCCGGCGCACGTATTCCCGGGTGTAGCTGACGACCGGCTCCAGGAGGGCCAGGAAGACCAGGAGGAGCGCGCCGATCCGCAGTCCGCCCAAGATCGCCCGCAGGTATGCCGGCAGGGGCGGATTGGTCCGCCGGTAGAGGTGGACGGCCAGCCCGACAAGGGCGGCCAGCGCGAGGGCCACGATCACTGGGGAGTTGGTCAGGACGTTTATGGAGAGGTCGTGGAAGCCAAACATACTGCTTTTTATACCCCGGTCGGGGGGCGCGGGTTGTCGCGGCCGGCGCGCGCGGGGCGGGCTTTCCCGGCCGCCCTCAGGAGGCCCGCGAAATGGTGAACTGCACCAGGCTCACGAGGCAATCGAAGTATTCCGAGGGCGTCACCGGCGTGATCGCCGCCAGCCCCTCCTCCGACAGCGCCCTGGCCCGCCCGTAGGCATGCTCAATGCCGCCCTGCTCGCGCACGAAGGCCAGCACCCTCTCGAACGAGGGCCGCCGGTCGCGCCGCCGCAGGTGGGCGATGATCTCGTCGTGGCCGCCCCGGCCCGCCTTCTTCAGGGCATGGATGAGCGGCAGCGTCACCTTCCCCGTGAGCACGTCGTTCCCCGGCTCCTTCCCCGTGATTTCCGCATCGCCCACGAAATCCAGGAGGTCGTCGACGATCTGGAAGGCGGTGCCGATCTTCTCGCCGAAGTGGGCGAAGCGCTGGCGGTCGCGCCTGCCGCGCCCGGCCAAAATCGGGCCGGTCTCGCAGGCGAGGCTGAACAGCGAGGCGGTCTTGTCGGCGATGATGGTCAGGTACTCCTCCTCCGACAGCGCGTAGTTGCCCGTTTCTTCGATCTGGCGCAGCTCGCCCACCGAGACGCGTCCGGTGGCGTGGGCGATCGCCTGCATGAGGTCCATCGACCGGGAGTCGACCATGATCCGGAACGCCTTCGCGAACAGGTAGTCGCCCATGAGGACGGAAATCAGGTTGGTCCACTGGGCGTTGACCGTTTCCTGGCCGCGCCGGAGCTCCGATTCGTCAACCACGTCGTCGTGCAGGAGGGTCGCGGTGTGGATCAGCTCGATCGCGAGGGAGGCGTCGACAGTGAAGGGGGTGTAGTTGTCGGCCGCCCGCGAGGTGAGAAACAAGAACAGCGGCCGCATCCGCTTCCCTTTCGACCGCAGCAGGTGCTGGGCGATCGAGGTGATGAGAGGGGAATCGCCGCGCAGGTAGTCGTGCAACTTCTGGTCGAACTCATCGAGGTCCGGCTGCACGCAGGTGGCGTGTTCGAGCATCTGGTTTCGGTCCGCCGCCGTCTGGGGTGCCTTTTTCGACATCATAATAAGGCAGGCAGTATACCCGGTCGGGGGGAATCTGTCAATCGAATTACCGCCCGCCGGATCGCTCACCACTCCCGCGCCGCCCCCGAGAGGATGTCGCGCACGGCCGCCCGGTACGGTTCCAGGGCGAAGTACTCCAGGGTGTTGTGTCCCCCGACCAGCGGGACGAACCGTTTGGGGGGCCGGGCGGCGGCCGCCAGCCGCTGCCCCATCTCGTACGGAACCAGCTCGTCGTCGGGCGAGTGGGTCACCAACACCGGGCAGGCGACCGCGCCGATACGGTCGATCGAGCGGAAGGAGAAGCGCAGGAACCACCGGACCGGCAGGTAGCGGTACATTTTCCGGCCCATGTCCTCGATCGAAGTGAAGGACGATTCGACGATGAGTCCGCGGCAGGGGCGGCGGCTCGCCAGTTCAACCGCCACCGCGCCGCCGAGCGACCGCCCGAAGGCCACGATCCGGTCGGGCGCGACCGACCGCTCGCGCCGCAGCCACTCGTAGCAGGCGTCGGCGTCCGCATACACTTCGCGCTCCCCCGGCGCGCCCTCCGAGCGCCCATACCCGCGGTAGTCGAACAGGAGCACGCCCGCTCCGAGATCGACGAGGAAGCGGAGGGTCTCCAGCCGGTGCGAGATGTTGCCGGCGTTGCCGTGGCAGAAGAGCACGACCGGGGCGGCGGGTTCGGGCGGGGGGACGTACCAGGCGTGGATCCGCTGGCCGGGGACGACCTCGATGAAGACGTCCTCGGCCGCGATCCCGGCGTCGCGCGGGGTGGCGCCGAAGTCGCGGCTGGGGTAGAAGACAATTCGCCCCTGGGCGAAGTAGAGGCCGATGTTGACGGCGACAAAGGCGCCGATGAGGATAACAGCCAGCCATGAGAGCATGCGCACCACGTCCGGTTTTCCGTTCGGCGGCCGGTCGGCCGCCGCCTATTCCCACTCGATGGTCGCCGGCGGTTTCGACGAAATGTCGTAGACCACCCGGTTGATGCCTTTGACGTGGCGGATGATGCGGTTGGAAATGTGGGCGAGGATGTCGGGATCGATACGGGCCCAGTCGGCGGTCATGCCGTCGACCGACGTCACCCCGCGCAGCGCGATCACGTCCTCGTAAGTCCGCTCATCCCCCATCACGCCGACCGCCTTGATCAGCAAAAGCACCGCGAACGCCTGCCAGATATCATCGTAGATGTTGAAGTTGTGCAGTTCCTCGATGAAGATCGCGTCGACTTCCCGGAGCAGGTCGCAGCGTTCCTTCGTCACCTCGCCGAGGATCCGCACCGCCAGCCCCGGCCCGGGAAAGGGGTGGCGCCGGATGAACTGCTCGGGCAGACCGAGGGTGCGGCCGAGCCGCCGCACTTCGTCCTTGAACAACTCCCGCAGCGGTTCGACCAGCTTGAGGTGCATCCGCTCTTTCAGGCCGCCCACGTTGTGGTGGGACTTAATGGTTGCCGACGGTCCCCGGAACGAGGTCGATTCGATCACGTCCGGGTAGAGCGTCCCCTGGGCGAGGAAGCCGACGTTGCCGATATTCCGGGCGGCCGCTTCGAACACGTCGATGAAGGTGTTGCCGATGATTTTCCGCTTGGCCTCCGGGTCGATGACGCCCGCGAGCCGGGCGAGGAACTCGGCCGAAGCGTCGACGGGCCGGAGGTTGATGTCGAGCGTCCGCAGCATGGCGGTGACATCCTCGAATTCGTTCTTCCGGAGGAGCCCGTTGTTGACGAAGACCGCGTGGAGGCGGCCGCCGATGGCCCGCTGGAGGAGCATCGCCGCAACCGTCGAATCGACGCCGCCGGAGATGCCGAGGACGACGTTCCCGTCGCCGACCTGGGCGCGGATGCGGGCGATGGCGCTGTCGATAAAGGCCTCGGTGGTCCAGTCCCCTTTGACGCCGCAGACGTCGAAGAGGAAGTTGTCGAGGATGCGGCGTCCCTCGTCGGTGTGGTGGACCTCCGGGTGGAACTGCACGCCGTAGAGTTTGCGCTCGGGCCAGGCGATGGCCGCCGCCGCGAGCGTCTCGGTGGAGCCGATGATGCGGAAACCGGGGGGCATAACGGCGATCGAGTCGCCGTGGGACATCCACACGTTCGAAGTCGCCGGAATGCCGGCCAGGAGATCGTCGGCCTCCACGACGCTGAGGCGCGAGCGGCCGTACTCGCGCGTGCTCGAGGCCACCAACCGTCCGCCGAACCGCTCGGCCAACAGTTGCAGACCGTAGCAGATGCCGAGCACGGGCAGGTTGGTGTCGTAGAATTCCGGGGCCAGCCGCGGCGATCCGGGATCGGACAGCGAGGCCGGCCCGCCCGAGAGGATGTAGCCGCGCACGTTGCGGCCGCGGTAGGCGCCGAGGTCATGGTTGTAGGGAACGATCTCGCAATAGACGTGCGCTTCGCGCACGCGCCGCGCGATGATCTGCGTGTACTGCGAGCCGAAATCGAGAATGAGGATCATGTCGTGCGGTTCCGCCACGGTGTCCTATCCTTGCGCATGGGGATTGGTGATAATCGTATCGGTGGGCGCGCCGGGGGCGGGAGCGGGGTAGTCCTCGATGTAGTGCAGCCCGCGCGACTCCTTGCGCAGGAGGGCCGAGCGCACGATCAGTTCCGCCACGGTCGCCATGTTTCTCAGTTCCACGACCTGGTAGGTCGCCGGCGTCGCCAGGTAGTACTGCTCAACGGCGTTCTTCACCCGCTGGACCTCCTCGAGCGCCAGGCGGAGGCGGTTCTCGGTGCGCACGATGCCCACGAAGTCCCACATGACGCGGGTGAGGCGGCTGCGGTCGTGGGCGAGCAGCACCTTCTCGCGCGGGTACTGGAGGGAGGAGTAGAAGTCGGGGGTGATGGCGGCGTGGGGCGCGGGCGGGGCAGCCTCGGCGTAGGCGCACGCGGCCGCGGCCGCGCGCTTGGCCATCACCACCGCCTCGAGCAGCGAGTTGGAGGCCAGCCGGTTAGCGCCGTGCATCCCGGTCATCGCCACTTCCCCGGCGACGTACAGCCCGGCGAGCGCGGTCTCGCCGCTGACCCGGGAAACCACCCCGCCGCAGGCGTAGTGGGCCGCCGGCACCACCGGGATCGGCCGCCGGGTGAGGTCGAACCCGCGCTGGAGGCACTGCTTGTAGATGTTCGGAAAGCGCTTCTTGATAAAGGCCGCGTCGCGGTGGCTGATGTCCAGGAGGACATACTCCTCGCCGCTCTGCTTGAGTTCCTTATCGATGGCGCGGGCGACGATATCGCGCGGGGCGAGGTCTTTCAGCTCGTGGGCGCCGTCCATGATCAGCCGCCCGTCGACCGCTTTGAGCACCCCGCCTTCCCCGCGCACCGCTTCCGAAATGAGGAACGGCCAGCGCCCGGGGCTGTAGAGGATGGTCGGGTGAAACTGGATGAACTCGAGATTCCCGACCGGCACGCCGGCCCGGTAGGCCATCGCCACGCCGTCGCCGGTCGCGATTTTCGGGTTACTGGTGTGGAAATAGACCTGCCCGAGCCCGCCCGTGGCGAGCAGGGTGACGGGCGCGTAGAAGGCGTAGAAGCTGTGGTCCTTCTCGGAGAACACGTAGGCGCCGGCGCACACGGTCGTGCCGTCGGCCGTTCCCTTGATCAGGTCGAGGGCGATGTGGTCGCGGTACACGTCGATCTGCCCCCGGCGCTCCTTGATGGCCGCCAGGAGGGCGCGTTCGATCTCCTGTCCGGTGAGGTCGTCGGCGTGAACCACACGGGCCGCCCGGTGTCCGCCCTCGCGTCCGAGCGCGTACCCCTCGGCCGTCCGCGTGAACCGCACGCCGATCTCCACGAGGTCGCGGATCGCGTCGGGGGCCTCCCGCACGATCGTTTCGACCACGTCGCGGCGACACAGGCCCGCCCCGGCCTCCAGGGTGTCGGCGACGTGCGACTCGAAGGAATCGGCGCCGGAGAGGACGGCCGCGATCCCGCCCTGGGCGCGGTTGGTGCTGGAGTCCGACTCCCGCTTCTTGGTGACCAGCGCGAGGCGCGCCTGCGGATGCCGCTCGAGCACCTCGAGGGCATAGAAGAGCCCGGCAATGCCGCTGCCGATGACGAGGAAGTCGTAGTGGCGTTCCATCAGTGGCCGGCCTTTCGCAGGTTCAGGCGGTCCTCGATCGCGGCGATCAACTGCTCCTCGCCGGGATCGAGGTCCACCGATTGCGCAAGATAATACAACTCGCGGCCGAAATCAAAGTGCCGGATTTTCACCCAGTCCTTGCCGGTCGTGACGATCACGTCCGAGTCGTGCCGGTCGGCGAGCCGCTTGATCCGGGCGAGCGTCGCGGCGTCGTAGCGCTGGTGGTCGGACAGTTCAAGCGCGGCGTCGAGATCGCCGGCGAGCACCGACACCTGGCGCCGGAGGGGCTCGAAATTGCCCACGCCGGCGAACAGGAACACCGACTTGTCCTCCAGATACTTCACCGGGTACCGCCGCTCGGCGCCGACCAGCCCGCTGATAGAGAACTGGGCGGTGTAGTGGGCCGCGCGCGGGCTGATTTTGCACAGCCGCCGGCTCAGCCGTCCGATGTCGCGGGCGAAGTTGGCGCGGGTGATCACGACGATGTCCGCGCGCCGCAGAGCCGAGCGCGGCTCGCGCATGACGCCATAGGGAAAGGGGCGCAACACCCGGGCGGGCAGGGCGGCGTCGTAAGTCACGAGGTCGAGGTCGCGCGCGAGGCGGTAGTGCTGGAAGGCGTCGTCGACAATGACGGCGTCGAGACGCTCACCGCACGCGGCGAGCCGCCGCGCCCCCTCGCTCTTGGAGGGGTGGATGGAGAACACGGCCTGGGGGACCAGGTGAGCCAGAAGCAGAACCTCGTCGCCGACGTCGTCGGCCGAGCGGTCCTGCAGGCCGGTCCCCTCGTCGAGAATCGGCTCGTCACCGGCGCGCCCCCACCCGGCGGAGACGATGCCGATGCGGAAGCCCTCGTCAATCAGCCGCCGGGCCAGCAAGTGCACCATCGGCGTCTTCCCCGTTCCGCCGACCGTGATATTCCCCACCGCGATCACGGGCACGGAGAGGCGCACCCGCTCCTTCGTCAGGCGGCGGTGCAGGCCGGGGACAAACCGGTAGAGGAGCGAGGCCAGCCACAGGGGAGGGCCGAGCAGTCCCCACGGCGACATGCCCGAGCGGCGGAGAAAGCGCTTCCAGCATCGCTCAATCATCGGACAGCTTCGCCAATATGTACTCGCCGGCCGCGGCGGTCGGCGACCGGTCGTAGTCGTGTTCGGTTTTTGTTGCGAAAGTCCGCCGGCCGGCCCGGATGTCGCGCACGGCTGCCGCGAACTCCTCGGGGCCGCCGACCCGGGCGCCGTAGTTATGCGCCTCGATGTACTCGGCGGCGTCGCCGACGTTGGCCAGCGACGGCCCGTACAGGACGGGGGTGCCCGCCCACACCGGCTCGAGGATGTTGTGCCCGCCCACGTCGACCAGCGTGCCGCCCACGAAGGCGAGGTCGGCCGCCATGTAGAGATCCATGAGCAGGCCCATGCGGTCGACGATCACGACCGGGGCCGACAGGTCGGCGCTCCCGTAGACGGCGCAGGGCACGGCGGCGTCGCGGCACGCCTGCGCGACCTCCTCGGCCCGCTCCACGTGGCGCGGGGCCAGCACCAGTCTCAGACCGTTGCCCGCGCCGCGCAGGTCCGGTATCCCCCGGAGGAGCAGGGCCTCTTCGCCCGGGCGCGTCGAACCCGCGACAATCAGCCAGTCGTGGTCGCGCGCGCCGACGGTCGCCCGCACCGCCGCCCGCCGTCCCGCCGACCGCGGCCACAGCGGGGCATCGAACTTCATGTCCCCGGTCACGCGGCAGGCGCTCTCGGGAAGGCCGAAATAGCCGTACCGCTCGGCGTCCTGCTCGGACTTGAAAAAGAACCGGTCGTAGCAGGGGAGCAATCCGCGGAGGAAGGGGGCGACCATCCGGTAGCGGCGGAAGCCGGTGTCGGACATCCGTCCGTTGACGAGAATGACGGGGATGCGCCGCCGGGCCGCCTGCGTAATGAGGATGGGCCAGATTTCGGTCTCGGCGATCACGAGGCAGCGCGGCCGCACGGCCGCAAGCACGCGCGCGACGATCGGCGTGGTGTCCGCCGGCAGATACCGCACCGCCGCCTCCTCGCCAAACAACTTCCGCGCCGTCTGGTGCCCGGGGGTGGTGGTGACGGTCACGCAGGCCCGCAGGTGCGGCCGCCGCCGTTTGAGATAGCGGTAGAGGCAGGACAGCACTTTGACCTCGCCCACCGAGGCGGCGTGCAGCCAGAGCTCGGCTTCGATGCCCGCGGTGTCCAGGCCGAGCCGATCGCGCCAGATCTGCTCGCCGCGCGCGGCCCGAAAGCGGGTCACGGGATAGCTGACGGTATGGATGAACCGGGTGAACATGCGGTAGAGCGAGAGCACGCAATCACTTTCCTTCGAGGTGGTCGATGATCAGGCGGGCGGCGCGGTCCGAGGCGCCGGTCCCGCCGAGCAGACCGGGGATGCGGCCCAGGGCGGCCGCCGTCCGAAGGTAGAGTTCCCGGTCGTTCCAGAGGCGCTCGAGCGCCGCCGTCATGCGGTCGGGGGTCGCCTCGTGCTGCACCAGTTCCGGAACCACCTCCTGTCCGGCAACCAAGTTGACCAGCGCGATTTTGTCAAGTGTGATCAGCCGCCGGGCGATCCGATAGGTGATCTCGCCGGTGCGGTAGGCCACGACCATGGGCCGGCCGATGACGGCCGCCTCGAGGGTCGCCGTCCCCGAGGCCGTGAGTACGAGCGCGCTGTCGTGGATGACGCGGCGCGCATCGTCGTAGGCGACCGTGATCGCCGCGTGATCCTCCGCGCGCAGGGCAGCGTCGTACGGATACGCTCCCGCGAGAGCGGCGACCACCGCCCGCGTGCCGTGCGCGCGCGTGAACCGGCGCGCAGTCTCGAGCATCGGCCCGAGCAGGCGGTCGATCTCCTGCGGCCGCGATCCGGGAAGGAGCGCGAGGCCGCCCGCCATTCTCTCCGGCGGCGGCGAGGCGATCATCTCCGCCGCGATGTCCTCCAGCAGGTAGTGTCCCACGAAGCGCACGTTGACGCGGCTCCCCCGGTAGAAGTCCTCCTCGAAGGGGAGGATGACCAGCATGAGATCGACGAGCTGTTCGATTTCGCGCAGGCGTTTCGACCCCCAGGCCCAGATTTGCGGCGAGATGTAGTAGATGATGGGGATGCCGAGGCGGCGCACCCGGCGGGCGAGGCGCAGGTTGAAACCCGGGTAGTCGACAAGGATGACGGCGCGCGGGGCGCGCCGGGCGATCTCATCGGCGCAGCGAGCGAGCAGGCGCCGGAAATAGGGAAGCCGTTTGGCCACTTCCCAGAAGCCGATGACGGCGAGGTCGCCGCCGGGCGCGAACTGCTCCTGGCCGAGACGGGCGAGCCGTGTGCGCCCCAGTCCGCACAGGCGGAGCCCCGGATCGTGCGTCCGCAGCGCCGCCACCAGCCGCGCCGCGGCGTTGTCGCCGGAGAGGTCCCCGGCCGAGAGAAACAATTCCATAGGGCGCGACTTACCCGTCGGCCAGCATGCGCGCGAGCGACGCGCGGCCGGTCCGCTCCACCTCCAGCGCCACCCGGAGCGCCTCGATTCCCTGGGCGAGCGGCACCGCCATCGCTCCTCCGTCGAGAAGCGCCCGCAGGAAGGCGCTCAGCTCCATCTGGAGCTGGTCCTGGCCGGTGTCGCCGTGCGAGGCATAGATGAGTTCTCGCCCCGATTTCCCGAGCGGTACCCTGAGTCCCTCGATTTCCTCTCCCGGCGCCGCGAGGCGGTAGAGGTCGGCCTGCTTTTTCGCAAGGTCGAGCGAGAAATAGCCGGAGCGCTGGAAGATCCTGAGCTTGCGCATCTGGTTGAGCGAAATGCGGGAGGCCGTGAGGTTGGCCACCGCGCCGCTGTCCAGGGTTAGCCGGGCGTTGGCGATGTCGGGCTGATCGGACACGACCGCGACAGCCGAGGCCTGGATGTCGACGACCCGGGCGCCGGTGAGCGTCAGGACGAGGTCGATGTCGTGTATCATGAGGTCGCGCACGACGGCGACGTCGGTGCCGCGGGGATCGAAGGCGGCGAGGCGGTGGGCTTCGATGAAGGCGGGCCGGACGCCGATGCGGAGCACCGCCTGCACGGCGGGGTTGAACCGTTCGATGTGTCCGACCGCCACCCGGGCGCCGCTGGCCGCGGCCAGTTCCGCCAGCTCGTGCGCCTCGTCCAGCGTCGACGTCACCGGTTTCTCGATCAGGCAGTGCACCCCGCGTTTCAAAAGCGCGCCGGCGGCCGCCCGGTGCGCGGTGGTCGGCACGGCGACGCTCGCCGCATCAACCGCTTCCGCCAGCTCCTCGACCGTCGCGAAGGCCGCCACCCCGTATTCGGCGGCGTAGCGCTCCCGCTTTTCCGGGTCGATGTCGTGGAAGCCGACCAGGTGCGACTCGGGGATCTGCGAGAACCAGCGGAGGTGGTGTCGCCCGAGCGCGCCGACACCGACCACGCCCGTCCGAATCCGTGTCATAGCTGCTGCTTTCCCTGTCCGTGACGGTTCCGCGCCGCCGCGCGCCCGCCCGGGCCGGGCGGCGGTATGCCGTCGTTTGCGATCGACGGGAAAGTAATACAAACGGCGGCGCCGCAAAAGGACAATGTTGTTCCCCGCGGCGCTGTCGGCCGCGGCGGCCCTTCAGCTCTGCGCGGGACGGTCCTTGTGCATGATGGAGAAATCGAAGTCGGGAAGCGCCCGCGTCACCCGGTAGCCGGCCCGCTCATAAATCTTGCGGGCGCGGCCGTTGGCGCGGTGCACGCCCAGCTCGAACCGGGCCACGTCGGGCGATGCACCCGTTTCGAGGTGGGCCAGAGCGGCCGCCGCCAGGCCCCGCTTCTGAAACTCCGGCTTGATCACCAGTCCATGGATGTGGAGGGTCCCATCGCGCTCCTCAATCCAGTAGAACCCGGCCACGGCGCGGTCGGCGAGAATACTCACCACCTGTCCCCGCGTGCGGAACAGATGGGCGAACTCGGTCTTGTCCAGGCCGAGCAGCGTGAGCGACGGTTCCAGGTAATCGGCGGCGTGCTGGTGGATCAGATCCAGAAACCCTGCGTACTCGGTTTCCTTCGCCGCGCGGAAGGTGACAACTGCGGTTTGAGACATGGGCCACTCTCCCCTCTGACGGGTTGGCGTTTGCTCTATTTCGTCAGGCCGCGGGTCGAGCGGTCCGCGAACTCGAGGATGCGCCCGACCTCCGGCGTGATCTCCATTTCTGCCCGGATGCGTTCCAGCGCCTGGGAGGTGTTGAGTTTGCTGAAGAAGAGGATTTTGAAGGCCTGTTCGATGGCGGCGACGGCATCGCGGGTGAAGCCCCGCCGGCGCAGGCCGACGGCGTTGATGCCCATGACCCTGAGCGGGTACCCGCCGCACAGGCTGTACGGGCAGACGTCCTGGGGCACGCGGAATCCCCCCCCGATCATCGCGTGCGCCCCGATTTTCACGAACTGGTGGACGGGCACGATGCCGCCGATGATGACGTAGTCGTCGATCTCCACGTGTCCGGCGAGGTTCACCGCGTTGGCCAGGATCACGTGGTCGCCGAGGATGCAGTCGTGGGCGACGTGGGAGTAGGCCATCAGCATGCACCCCTTCCCCACCGTCGTCGTTCCGTGGGCCGCGGTGCCCCGGTTCACGGTCGCGTACTCGCGGATGAGGGTGCCGTCGCCGATCTCCACGAACGTTTTCTCGCCGCCGAATTTGAGGTCCTGGGGCTGGGTGGCGATCACCGCGCCGTGGGCGATCACGCAGCGCTCGCCGATGCGGGCGCCCGAGGCGATCAGGCAGGAGGAGGCGATCGCCGTCCCCGGCCCGATCCGCACATCATCCTCGATGACCGTGTACGGTCCGACCGAAACGTCCTCGGCCAGCTCCGCGGCCGGCGATATGATCGCGGTCGGGTGGATGCCGCTCATCGGTCCCTCACCATGGCGAGGAACTCGGCGCTGGCCACCAGCTCGCCGTCGACGTAGGCCTCGCCCGCCATCTTGCAGGTCATGCGCCGGAACGAGATCATCTGGAGCTCGAAACGGAGCTGGTCGCCGGGCACAACCGGCTTGCGGAATTTCGCGTTGTCGATCGACATGAAGTACACCACTTTGGTTTCCGGCTGCGGGATGGCGTTGAGCAGGAGCACGCCGCCCGCCTGCGCCATTGCCTCGAGGATCAGCACGCCCGGCATGATGGGGTGGCCGGGGAAATGCCCCTGGAAAAACGGCTCGTTGATCGTCACGTTCTTCAGCGCGCTCACCCGCGTGTCCGGCTCGAGATCGAGGATGCGGTCGATCAGGAGAAAGGGGTAGCGGTGCGGCATGATCCGCTGGATGGCGTCGATGTCAAAGAGCGCGGCCGAGGCCCGCCCGGCGTACCGGCTCGCAATCTTCTTCTTCTTGTACAGGTCGCGCATCTTGCGCGCGAGGGCCACGTTGGCCTTGTGCCCCGAGCGGGCGGCCAGCACGTGCCCCTTGAACGGCACGCCGATGAGGAACAGGTCGCCGAGTAGATCGAGCGCCTTGTGCCGCACCGGTTCGTTGTAGAAACGCAGGGGAATGTCGTTGATGATCCCGGTCTTTCCGACGAATGCCTCCTCCTTCAAATCGAGCGCCCGGCGGATCCGGTCCACCTCGACCTGGCCGCGGTCGGAGTCGTAGATCACGACCGCGTTGTCCAGGCTCCCCCCCTTGATCAGCCCGGCGGCCTTGAGCGATTCCACCTCGGAGAGAAAACAGAACGTCCGCGCCGGTGCGAATTCATCGACAAACTCCTGCTCGAGATCCTGCAGCGTCGTGTACTGCGTCCCCAGAGCCGGGTTCTTGTAGTCGATGAGGAAGGTGATGCGCAGGTCGTTCGAGGGCGCCACCACCAGGTCGACCCCGCGCTCCCGCTCGTTGTACGCCATCGGCGTGTCGATCTCCAGGTACACCTTGTCGGCATCCTGTGACTCGATCCCCGCCTCGAGGATCTTGTCGACATACGGTTTCGCGGAACCGTCGCCGATGGGCGGCTCGTTGTTGTCCAGCTCGACAAGCATGTTGTCCAGTTGCAGGCCGGCGAAAGCAGCGAGCACGTGCTCGACCGTGTGGACTTTCGCCTCGCCGTCCTGAAGCGTCGTGCCGCGCGAGATATCCACGACGTGGTCGATATCGGCGATGACCGAGGGGCGGTCGGGGAGATCGACGCGGACGAAGCGGATGCCGTGGTCGGGGGGGGCGGGATGGAACGTCATCGTGCACAGGTTGCCGGTATGCAATCCGATGCCGGACAAAGAAATAGGCCGCCTGATGGTCCGTTGCTTCTCGTACATACTTCCGTTACTCGATCGTAGTTTGGTCGATGATACAAGAAAGGAGGAACCGGCTCAAGTCTTTTTTGGCGGTTCTCCGGCGGGGTCGCCGGGCCGCGCGGCGCCCGCCTCCATTTCCGCGCACCGCCGCTCCAGCGCGAGGGCATCGACCGTCTCGTCCAGGTACGCCGCCATCATCTCTGGGCCGATGCACGGGCTGACGCGGCGGCGCGCGATCCGCTGGATATTGAGGAGGTGGCGGGCCGAGATGTTGTCGGTGGTGATGTTCTTTCCGCCGGTCCCGCAGCCGAGGGTGAGCGACGGCTGGAGGGCGTTGTAGGTTCCGCCCAGCGCCCCCTGCGAGGCCGGCGTGTTGACCAGGATCCGCCCGGCGTTCATGGTGGAGGCGAAGTAGCGGATCCGCTCCTCGTTGTTTGAGAACATGCTGATGGTGTGGCCCAGTCCCCCGTTGTGGTTGATTTTGCGGCAGAGGGCGATCGCCTGGTCGATATCCTCGGCCACGTAGAAGGCCAGGACGGGGGCGAGGATTTCCAGCGAGAGAGGCGTGTGGGGGCCGACATCCTCAAGCTCGGCGACGAGCAGCCTCGTCCCGGCGGGCGCCTCGATCCCCGCCATCCGCGCGATCTTCTCGGCCGGCTGGCCGATCACCTCGACCCGCATGACGCGGGTGGCCGGGTTGAAGGCCACCGTTTCAAGCCGGCGGATTTCCTCCGGGGTGAGGAAGTACGCCCCCCTCTCGATGAGCAGCCGCCGCGTCTCGGCGGCGTGGCAGGCTCGCACCACGAGCGCCTGCTCGCTCGCGCACACCGTGCCGTGGTCGAAAGTTTTCGACATGACGATCTGGTCGACGGCGAACGGAACGTCGGCCGTCTTGCCGATAAACACCGGCACGTTTCCCGGACCGACGCCGATGGCGGGGTTGCCGGAGCTGTAGGCGGCCCGGACAAGCGCCTCCGAACCGGTCGCGAGAATCAGCGCCGTCTTGCGGTGCCGAGTGAGGGCGAGCGTTTCCTCTTCGGTCGACCGGCGCACCCACTGGACGCAGTGCTCGGGGGCCCCCGCCGCGAGCGCCGCCTCGTAGCAGATGCGCGCCGCCTCGATCGAGCACTTCCGCGCCGCCCCGTGGGGACGGATCACGATCGGGTTGCGCGCTTTCAACGCAATGAGGATCTTGAACAGCACGGTCGAGGTCGGGTTGGTGATCGGGGTGACGGCGAAGATCGGTCCGATCGGCTGGGCGATCTCGACGATCCCCGCTTCCTCGTTCTCGGCAATCACCCCCACCGTCTTCAGGGTCTTGATGTTCTCGTAGACAAACCGGGTGGCGATCACGTTCTTGATCACCTTGTCCTGCCACACTCCGAGGCCGGTTTCCTCGGCCGCCATTTTCGCCAGGGGGATGCGCTGGTCGAACCCGGCCCGGTAGACCGCGGTCACGATGCGGTCGGTATGCTCCTGGTCGCAGCGGCGGAAGGCCTCGGCCGCGGCCGCCGCCCGATTCATGATTCCGTCAACGTCAAGTCGCGTGCCTGCCGGCTCGCCCATAGTCTGCTCCCTCGCTGCCCGGTAAGTGTGAACACCTGTGAAGGCTGCCGGAAATCCCGCCCGGCGAGAGTTCCGGACCGGTCACGATCGCCCCCCCGCCGGCCCGCTCACCACCACGTCTGCGCTCCCTCGCGCCACGTGAAGATCCGCTCGTCCCCGTCGGAGCCCGCCGCCGCGAGCCGGTAGAGCCCGCCCGAGGGGGCGAGGAACACAAGGGGTTCTTCGGCCGCCGTCGCCGTCCCAAGCGACTTCCATTCCCCGCCCCAGAAGAACAGCTCATAGTCCACCCCGGCCATCAGCCGGGAGCCGGAGGCGTTTTCCGACGCCTTGTCGAGGTCTTTGCTCATGATCGCCCGACAGACGATGTCGACCGGCTCGGCGAGCTCCGCCGTCAGCGCCTGCTGAACCCCGCCCGGCTCGAGGAGGAACGGCTCTCCGGCCGGCACTATCTCTTCGTTGAGGTAGAACCCGGGGAGGTAGACGACCTCGGGGGCCATGGCGGCGAAGACCGCCCGTCGGCCGGCGATCTCGGCCCACTGGATCGGTTTCCACTCGCCGTCGTTGAACACGCACAGGTAGGCGAAGCGGACCGAATCCGCGGGGGCCTCGGCGAACGTCACCGCCACATCGCACACCTCCCCGTAGGCCGCGGTGACGTCCCGGTAGCTCTTGCCGGCCAGCCAGCCGGGCACTTTGCGGTTTTCTTCCTTGACGAAGGCGAGGTTCCGCGGCTGTCGGGCGAACGATTTCCGGTACACTTTGGCCGCTCGGCGGATCAAGTTGTACTCGCCGGGGTCGGCCTCGGCGCCCATGAACGGAATGGCTTTCCCGCCCGGCAGGATGAGGGCGTTCCAGGCGTGGTTGTTGCCCGCGTTCGCCCAGTAGGGGGTGTAGTCCGAGGTCACGGCGAGTCCGTTGGCCCGCATGGCATAGATCGTGAGGTTGGTCATGTCCTCGCAGCGGCCGCGGCCGGTCGTTTTCATTTCGGCCAGCCCCTGGTCGGTGGGGTGGAAATACCAGCGCTCGTCGAAACGGAACCAGCTCTTGATGTCGTCGTTGATCAGCCGCGCCGCTTCCACCGGGTCGGTTGAGTCTGTCATTTTGCCCGCGAGGTCGGCGTAGCGGGCCATCAGCTCCGCCCGCCACGGTTCGAGCGGCTCGTTGCTCCCCCGGTACGGCAGCACCCCTTCGCGGAACTCCTCGTAGGAGAGCTTCCTCGCCCACGGTTTGGTCCGCCACGCGGCGAACGCCAGCTCGACATTCTCGATGAGGTAGTCGGCCGTGACCGTCTCGAGGTCCCGCGCCGCCACCGCGCTTTTGAAATCCAGACCGGGGCGGGCCTTCTCCAGCTCCCCGTACGCCGCCTGTAGCGCGCCGTAGTCCGGAAACCGCGCGGCATCCCAGGGAATGGTGTCGCCGAGGCTGTCGATGAGGGCGTAGGTGACGTAGCTGTGCCCTTCCATGTTGCCGATCAGATACCGGGCGGCGTCGAGCATCAACGTGTCCCCCTTGCCGTCAAAATGGGCGAGCACTTTTTCCAGTTCGCCGCGGTTGGCGCCGGCCGCGGCCAGCGCCGCCTCCACCTGATCGGCCGGGCGCGGCGCCGGGTCGCTCCCGCAACCCGCCAGCAACGCCAGACACAGGGCGGTCAAAGCCGCCCTCCGGCCCAGGGATCGTTCGCTCATCGCTGCACTCTCCGGTTCTCGCGATGTTCTCGTCGAGCAGTTCCAATCACGCCGCCAGTATAGCGATTTCACGCCCCGCGGAAAAGCTGAAACGTGCGCGCCCGGCTCGGCCTTAGATATCCCGCAGCGACTTCACCTGCCGGAGGTTGCGGAACAACTCGATATACTCCTTCACCATCACCTCCTCGGCCTCCGACAGGCCTTCCATCATGGGGATGCCGATCCGCAGCACCGCCCGCACCATGTCGGCCGTGGTCCGGTCGTACCTGGCCGCCAGCGCTTCGAGCCGCGCTTTGAGGTCGTGGGCCACGAACACGTGGATGGTGTGGTTTCGCGGCGTCCGCGCCGCCGCTTCCGGCGCCGGCGGTCGGCTGCCCTCGGGTTTCTCCCGCATTTCGCTCATCTGTGTGCTCCATCCGTTGGTTGGTTCATGTCCGGGGTCGGCGGGGTATCCTGCGTGCCACTGTCGGCCGCGGGGCGGTCCGGCGGTTTCGGGTGGAATTTGACGTGGCTCAGGATTGTCTGCGGCGAGCGCAACGGCAGCCCGAACCGCTCGCGCAGTTGGCGCAGAACCGGTCCCCAGGTCTCCTCGGGCCGCTTTGCCGCGATCGCCTGCTCGATCGCCTCCCGCCGGGCTGCGCCGCAGATCGGGCAGGCCCGGCCGGGATCGGCGCCTATGCCGTAGCGCGCCCGGACGAACGGTCCCAGGCGAGCCCGCAGCCGCCGCTCCACGCGCCGCCGGAGCGCCTCCAGCCGATGCTCGGCCCGCCCGGTCCGTCCGGCAATCTGGGCAACCGTACACCCCATGTAGTAAAAGCAGCGCACGAATTCCCGCTCCTCGTCGGACAGGGCCGCGAGAGCGGCGGTCACGGCCCGGGTCGCGGCGGAGTCCTCGGGCGGCTCCGGCAGCGCCGGTCCGGGTGTGTCCGCCGGCGGATCGGGCGGCCGGCCGGGATCCCGTCCCAGGCCGACGATGCCGTTGCTGTAGATCAGTCTGCTCTTGCGCATGTTGTTCCTCCGCCTCAAGATGCAGCCTCCGGCAGCGCTTCGCGACCACGTGATCATCACATCGGACCTGTCCCGCCCGCGCCGCCGCTCTCATGTGATTCACTTTTCCGTTGCCTCTGCCGGTTCGGCCGACCATCTTGACGGGCATCGCCGGATGGGCCGGGCGTCAGGTCAAGCCGGCCGGCTGTTCTGGCGATACAGTGACCAGGGCCGAAATACTCCGGCGAGCCGCGCCCCGTCCGCCGGACCCCGTCGCGGCGCGGAAAGTAGGTGGCGTGGAAGAAACCCCGTACGAACGCATACCGGTCTATGACCCGAACCCCGAACCGGACCACGTCAGGCGCTTCCGGGCGGCCTCGGGCAACGCGCAGTTTCGCCGCACCTGGCTGACCGCGGTGGCTCTCTTGGCGCTGGTGGTCATCTACCCGGCGGTGTCGATCGCATTCGCGGAGGATCCCTCGATCGCACTGAAGGGCCTGAACGACACCATGCGCATCCTGATGCTGCTGGTCACGATCGTGATTCAGTGGGGGCTGTTCGTGGTGCTCGTGCTGGCGGCGGAGTCGGAGAAGACCGGGCTGGCGGGGCTGGGGTTTCGCCGCTTCCGGCCGGTGGATCTCGCCTGGGCGGTCGCCTTCCTGCTGGCCGCCAACCTCCTGCTCTCCGGTCTCGCCTGGGTGCTCGGGCAGATCGGGCTGCCCATGTCGGGCGACATCCGGTTCCTCATCCCGACCGACCTGGTCGGGCGCATCGTGTGGGTCGTGGTCGCGATCACCGCCGGCGTGGTCGAGGAGACGGCCTTTCGCGGGTATCTCATGACGCGCCTCCGCCTCCTCGGGCGCACGCGGGGGTGGCTAATGCCGACAGTCGTGTCCGCGCTCGTGTTCGGCAGCCTGCACGCCTACCAGGGGGCGCCCGGCGTGATCGTCATCGCCGTCTACGGGGCGCTCTTCTCGCTTCTGTACATCCGTACCGGGACGCTCTGGCCGGCCGTGATCGCGCACTTCTTCCAGGATCTCTCCGCCCTCTTCTTCCCCCAGTAGTTCTCCCCGGCCTGCCGGCACGCAGGCAAGGAAAACGGCGGCGCCCCGAAGCGCCGCCGCCATCTCACCGACAACTGGAGGAAAGAACCGATCAGAAGAAATCCACCGACACCGACTGCAGCCGGTCGTCGAGCTTCACTTCAATCTTGTTGGGAAGGGTATCGAAACCCTCGTTGACCCAGGCATCGTCCCTGGTGATCAGGCCGAGCGAGTAGAGGTAGGCTTTGTACTCCTCCCCGGCCAGCACTCTCAGCCCGACCGTGCGCGGCACCCGCAGGCGCAGCTCGGTATCCTCGCCGAACACCGAGACTTTCACGAACGGTTCGAGGTCGCCGATTTTGAGGTAGACCGAGGACTGGTCGGCGGAAAGATCAAGCGCCCGGAGGGGGGTGGTCGACATGTTGAGGTGCATGTCGCTCTTAACGCCGGCGAGGCGCATTTCGAGCGGCACGTCCCGCTTGAAACGCACGAACCAGTCGGGGGCCTCGTCGGTCTCGATCTTGATCGCGCCGCCGAGCAGCCCGTGCGGGCGGCTCGCGAATTCCACCACCGCGAGGCTGTCCTCCTCGCGGAAGTCGATCCGCGGCTTGCGCGTGAACTTGTCGAACTTCGCGTACACGAGGTCATCCCCCGAATCCCGGATCGTCAGATCCGACTCATCGAGATCCAGCACCGCCCGCGTGAATCTCACGGCGCTGTCCGCATCCTTCACGTAGGTCGCGGTCGAAAAGAAGCTCGTGCTGTCGCCGCCGCGGCTGCTGGTGAAAGCGATCGCCAGCCCGCCCACGAACAGCGCCACCGAAGTGAGGTAGGAAATGATGCTGAGGCGGGTGCGGGCGAAGATCTTCTCGAGGCCGACCATGATAAGCACGACCGGGAAGAGGATGAGCAGGTCGAGCCAGAAGTTGTCGTTGAGGACGCCGAAGTTGCGCAGGAGCAGGAGCAGTCCGAGCAGGACGAGGAACAGTCCCCAGCGGAAGCGGGCCGGTGTCATGCCGTCCTCCCTTCATTGCCGCCCGGGATCTCCCCCGGCGCGGCGGACAGATCCGGCCGGCAGGCTTCGCGGCGCCGCCTGGGGCGGAGCAGCAGAAACAAACCGCCCGCGATCATGAGGGCCGGCCACCACTGGTCAAAGTCGATCCAGTGCCAGTGCTGCCGGACCAATAGCAGCGAGCCGATCAGGATGAGGACCAGCCCTGGGAGATAGCGGATCCACGAGGAGCGCGGCCGCTCCGGGCGAACTTCCTCGACGGCGCCTTCGAGCGGACGTTTGGGAACGATAATCCAGGCCGCCGCATAGGCGAGGGTCGCGAACCCCTGGGTGGCGAAAAACAACAGCACCGCGAACACCCGCACGAGGTTGGGGTCCACGTCGAAGTATTCGCCGAGACCGCCGCACACGCCCGCGATCACCTTGTTCTCCGCCGACCGATAGAGTCTGGTGTAGCTCATGCGCCATCGTCTCCTTTCTACCGGCCGCAGCCGGATTCCGGGATACTATACGTGAATCGGCGGAAAAGGTTACCGGCGAGAACCGCTGGTGTCGACGGTATCGGGGGCCAACTCGTCCAGATAGAGGCGCGCCGTCTCCCGGTAGCGCACGTCGGCCAGTTCGAGGTAGGTGCGGAAGAACTGGATCGCCCGGTCGCGCTCCGGAGCATCCGCTCCCTCCGCCAGGCGGCCGACCTGCACCTGGGCCTCGAGGAGCTGGCGCTCGACCAGTTCGATGTCCCCGAGCGCCGCCCGGTCGCGTCGCGCCTTGGGCAGCGCGAGGTTCAGATGTTCGCTCCGCAGTTCGCTCCAGAGCGACTCGAGCGAATCGCGGCGGTTCCGCCAGTCGGCGAGAGTGGCCGCCGGAGCGCTTTCGCCGGCGGCCGCGAACCCTTTCGACGACTGCGCCAGGGGCAGGCGTCCGCGCCGATCGGCCGCCGAGGAATCGGCGAGGCTGAGACTGGGCGCCGCCGCTGTCGCCGGCTCCTTGGCGACCATGAGGTCGCGGAGGACCAGCCGGTCGGCGAGGCGGACGTCGGCCGCGCCCTCGTCTTTGCGGGTCTCGGCCGAGACCGGTTCCGGCGGCGGCGCGGCCGGGGCCGCGGGAGCCGCCGCACTCCGGTTCGCCTCCGCCTCGGCATCTTGCGCGGCCGCCTTCCCGCCGGAGGCCGCAAGCTCCTGGCCGGCCGGTTTGAGGCGCGGCGCTTCCTGTGCTTCCTCGGCGATAACCGGGAGTTGTTCGTCCTCCGCCGCCTGGCGCTTGAGCTCAGGGAGCGCCGCAATCTCGGCCGGCTCGGGCGGCTCCGCGGTGGGCGGCGCGGTTCTCTCGGCTTTCTCCGCCGGCTGCTCTTCGCCGGCCGGTGAGGGCTCCCCGGCTCGGCCGGCCGCGGCTGAGTCACGGGCCGACGGCGGCTCGGACGGGAAGGACATCTTCGGCGACTCGTCTCTCTGGCGGACGATGTCGGTGTAGTTCACCGCGATAAATGTCAGCGCGGCGATCGAAGCTGCCACTCCGACCAGCTTCCAGGCCAGCCCCCGGCTCCGGCGCGGCGGGAGGGCGATCACCTCCGGTGCGCCGGCGATCCCGATCCGCTTTTCGATCCGGGCGGCCGCCGCCTCCCAGTAGTCCTCGTCCCCGCCGAGGTCGGCATGGCGCTCGACCAGCGCCTCCAGCCGTCGCAGATCCTCGTAGAGGGCGCGGCATTCGGCGCACTCTCCGAGGTGGCGGCGGAGCGCCTCCATCTCGTAGTCCGGGAGTTCCTTGTCGAGATAACCGGAGACTCTGTCCTTAAAGTACCCGTGATCCATAATTCAACTGCTGTACCTTGACCTCAGAGGAGGTCCTGGAGCGCCTCCATCAACATCTGGCGCGCCCGGTAGAGCCGGGAATCGACCGTCCCCGGCGGTATTTTCAGGTAGCTGGCGATCTCGGCGTAGTTCATGCCCTCGAGGTGGCGGAGCACGAAGGCGACGCGGTGCTGCACGGGGAGAGTTTTGAGAGCCTGGTAGAACCGTTTCTCTCCTTCTTCCGCCAGCAGTTTTTCCAGCGGTCCGGGGTCGCCCGATTCGGGGTCGAAACCCTTTTCGGCTAAGGCATTCAGGGACTCGTTCTTTTCCTCCTTGCGGACCAGGTTGTAGGCGGTGTTGCGGGCGATTGTAGAGAGCCAGGGGTAGAAATCGTACTCGGGCTTGAAGCTTTTCAGGTTTTCGTATGCCTTCACAAACGCCTCCTGGACAACATCTTCCGCGGCATCGAACGACCCCAGCATGGCGTAGATGTACCGGAACAGCCGTTTCTGGTGCAGGCGGATGAGCCGTCCAAACGCCTTATTGTCGCCGTTCTGGGCCGCCTCGACCAAGGCCCGCTCGGCCGCTTTGTCCAGACCGGATACCGGCCGGGGAAGGTTTTCTTCCCGAGAATTTTCACCCATAGAGCGCGTCCCGGCCCGGCATGAGGCCGACCACGAGGATTTCCAGGGCCAGGCGCGGGGGCAAACCGCCGCCCCGCAATTGCGCCTCGGCCTCGGCCAGATCGATCAGAATCTGCTCCAGCCGGGCGCTGTCGAACCGATTCGCCTGCGGCCGCAGGCGGGACTCCAGCCACGCCATGTTCCCCGGCACCGGTTTCCGGTGGCGTACGAGATAGAGGCGCAGGAAGTGGGTGCTCAGAAGCGTGCAGATCGTCACCGGCGAATTCCCCTCCGCGATCAACTGCTCCAGACTGCGGAGCACCCGGTGTGGCTGTTCGGTGACAATCTGGTCGGCCAGGGTGAAGATGTTGATCGTCTCGTAGCCGGCCGCCACCGCGGTCACATCATCGACTGTGACCGTCCCCCCCTTCCCCCGGTAGTTGGCCAGTTTGTCGGTTTCGGCGGCGACGGCGCCGAGATTTCCCGCCACCAGGTCGACCAGGACGCGGAGCGCCTCGGGCTCGATCTGCAGACCGGCTTTCTGCAGGCGCGTCTGGATCTGCGCCCGAACCTCCTTGGCCGTCAGCCGGGGAAACTCCACCATGACGATCCCGGCCGCCTGGACCGCCTTGAAAAACTTCGAGGTCTTCTTGGGAGTGCGCGGCGAGGGGGAGCTGAAGACGACGACGCGGGTCGAGTCGGGCGGGCGGAGCATCCCGAGGATCCGCTCGACGTCGGCCGGCTGGTAGCTCTGGAAGTCGCTGATGCTGAAGACCTGGCGCTCGCCGAGCATGGGGAGGTTGGCCAGTTCGGCCATCACCTCCCGGGCCGGGTTCTTGCGCCCGCTGAGCTTGCGGTAGTTGGTCTGGAGCTGGCGGTCGGGGAGAAACTGGCGGGCGAGGTACTTGGTCGCCTCGATGATCCGGTAGTCCTCGGGCCCGTAGAAGTAGTACGCCGGTTTGAAGACGCCGGCGTTGATGTCCCGGAGAAGTTCGCTCGGACTGGGCATGGCGATCCCAACATAGATCACCGCCCCGTGAGCGTCAATCAAAAAGCTCTTCAAGCTCCGGGTTGGAGCGCAGGGGGGCCCAGGCGAGCGAGAAGCGGTACTTGTCCCGGTATCCCAGGGCCTTGGCGATCAGGGGCGCGAACTCCGGGGGGAGGCAATCCCGGCGGTTGACCGCGTTGATGACCTTGAGGTTATTCCCGTAAATCTGATAGGTGTGCCGCGTGAAATACTTCTGGTTGCTGTCGATGAACTCCAGCAGCGCCAGCAGCGCGGCCAGGTCGCCGTGGTTGGCGTCCACCGCATCGAACGGCGCTTTGAACTTGATCCCGAGCTCCGGGATCTTGAACGACACTACCACCGACTGGTCCAGCTGGCGGTCCTCCGGCAGATGAATCGACCCGAAGTAGCAGTCCATGAGGGCGGAGAGTGCAAGGGGCGTGCCCGGCCGGAGCGGGCGGCTAAACCCCGGTCGGCGGTGCAGTTGAGCGCGGGCGGCGGGGCCGGGAGTGTGCAACCGGACCGCGCGGGGTTGCAGGGGAGCGGCCGCGCCCGTCTTCGGCGGCGGTGGTGTTTTTGTGCACAGCGGCGGTTCGGAGCGGGCCGGGGCAATCGCTTACCCGCCACCGGCTTCGTCGCAGATTGACTGTTGCGCCGGGACTTGTGAATGCCGTTATTAGCGCCCATGACCAAGAATACCAAGCGGGCCAAGGCCAACCGCTACGTCGCCATCCTCAACGAAGACGACACCTTCGTCAATCTCGCCGGGCGCTACGAGTACCTCGAACTCCCCTACTACGTCTCGCAGGACTACGAACACAGCCGGCTCCCCATCCGGCCGACGTGCAAGGAGATGCTCGACGCTTACATTGTGCCGCTCTTCCTGGAACGGGCCAAGCTGGCCGGCCTCGACGTGCCGGAGTACTACGTGACCAACGGCTACTTCGAAGCGCCCGCCATCGTCGACTCCATCAACCCGTTCATGTCGCGGAGCCGGACGGTGCTGAAGATGTCGCAGCAGAAGTCGGTGTCGAAATCGATTACGCGCAATTTCACCTACGCCGCCTGCGTGCAGGAGATCCCGCCCGAGGCCCAGATCGAGCACTTCCGCGCCGTCCTCGGCTGGAGCGTCGCCGCCCGCTACCGCGACTCGGCGGAGAAGATCTGGCGGGTGTTCCAGATCCCGCTCGCCCGGGTCCGGGTGCTGCGCACCTACGACGACCGCATCCTGCTGAGCAAGATCAGCCCGCTGCTGTACAGGGACCTGAAGCAACGCGAACTGGAGTACCTGGAGAAGAAGATTCGATGGGAAGAATAGGCGTCTACATCGAGCGCTACACCATCACCCGGTCCGATGAGATGGAGGCGCTCATGCGCTTCGCCATGGTGGCGCGCAAGATCGGGCACGAGGTGGACTACCTCTTTCGTCCGGACGTGGCCAAGATTCCCCAGTACGATGCGATCTTCATCCGCGCCCTGACCGATCCGCTCAACACCTCGTACGTCGCCGCCCGCATGGCCGAAATGCACGGCAAGCGGGTGATCGACGATCCGCGCTCGATCTACATCTGCTGCGACAAGGTCAACATGTACGCCCACCTCCAGCGCGAGGGGGTCCCCATGCCCGACACGCTCTTCCTGGAGGAGAAGGATCTCACGCGGGCGCGCGCGGCCCAGGTGTTCGAACAGCTCGGCAGTCCGGTGGTTCTCAAAGCGCCCAACAGCAGCTTCTCGATGTACGTGGAGAAAGCGGAGACGCCCGAGGCCTTTGTCCGTGTCGGCAACCGGTTCCTCCGCCGCTCTGACCGGCTCGTGGCCCAGCGCTTCATCAAGTCCGATTTCGACTGGCGGGTCGGCATCGTCGCCGGCGAAGTGCTCTACGTGTGCCAGTACACGATCCCGCGCAAGCGCTGGAAGATTCTGACCTACGCCGAGAACAACCGCGCCATTTCCGGCCCTGTCAAGGGAGTGCCGATCGAGAAGGCCGATCCGCAGCTCCTGGAGGTCGCCCTGGCCGCGGCCCGCGCCATCGGCGACGGCCTCTACGGGATCGACCTCAAGCAGGTGGATGACGGCTACGCGGTCATCGAAGTCAACGACAACCCGACCATCAACGCCGGCGAAGAGGACCAGGCCGCGGGGGACCTGTACGAGAAGGTGATCCGGTTCCTCGTCGAGGGCAAGACGACGCCATGAGCGACTCCGCCGCCCGTCTCCGCCTCGGCGCCCACCGCGATCTCGCCGGCCTGGTGGCGCTCGAAGAACGCGCCTTCGCCATCGACCGCTTCCACGAAGAGCAGATCGAGTATTTGCTGGAGGAAGCCAACGCGACCACGTTCGTGGTCGACCTTGGCGGGCGGATTGTGGGGGCCGCGTACATGCTCTGGCGCAAGGGAGCCCCGGTCGGGCGCCTCTATAACATCGCCGTCGACCCCGACATGCGCGGCCGGGGGCTGGGCCAGCGGCTGCTGGACGCCTGCCGCCAGGAGGCGGAGTGGCGCAACTGCACGACTCTGTCGCTCGAGGTGCGCGTCGACAACGCCGGGGCCATCGCCCTCTACCGGCGCAACCACTTCGAGGCCGTCGGCCGCCTCCCGAAGTACTACGAGGACGGTGCTGACGGCGTGCGGATGACCCGCCCGTTGACGGCGGGGCGCCCGGAGAGACTCCGCCTGAAAGTCCCCTACTACGCCCAGACCCTCACCTTCACCTGCGGCCCGGCGGCTCTCATCATGGCCATGAAGTACCACCGGCCGGACCTCGAGGATGACCGGCTGCTCGAAGTGACCCTGTGGCGGGAGGCGACGATGATTTTCATGACCTCCGGCATGGGCGGGACCGGACCGTTCGGCATGGCCCATGCCGTCGTCGACCGCGGATTCTCGGCCCGCGTGCTCCTTTCGAAGAACCAGACCCCGTTCTTCTCTTCGGTGCGGACGGCCGACAAGCGGCGCGTCATCAAGCTCGTCCACGAGGATCTCCGCGAGCGGGCCTATCACCGGGGGATCCCGGTGTCCTACTATGATTTCTCCTTCGACGACATCGCGGTCGAAATGCTGCGCGGCAAAATCCCCATCGTGCTCATCAGCACTTACCAGCTCCACGGCGACCGGGCTCCCCACTGGGTGGTGGTCACCGGATTCGACCGGGAGTTCGTCTACGTCCACGATCCCTACGAGGCGGAGTACGGCGGCGACCCGCACCGGGCGCGCAACCTCAAGATTGATCTGCCCCTGTTCTCCCGAATGCGGCGGTACGGCCGCGACCTCTACAAGAGCGTCCTATTCGTGGGGCCGGGCGAGGCCTAGGCGCCGACCGCGCGCCCCGCGCCGGCCCGCCGGGCCGGGCAAAAAAGAAACCGGGCCCCGCGCGGAGCCCGGTCCTCCAAGTCATCAGTACGGTCGCGCCCTAAGGACAGGCCGCAGGCGGCTCGCCGCCCCGGAAGAGGTAGCCGACGAGCATGGTGAGGTCGGACACGGCCGGCCCGCCGTCGCCGTTGACGTCGGCGTGCGCGGGACATCCCGGCCCGGCGCCGCCGCGGAACAGAAACGCCACGAGCATGGTGAGGTCGCCGACCTTGATCGCGCCGTCGCCGTCGCTGTCGCCGCGGAGCGCGCAGCAGCAGGCGTCGCCGACCCCGTCGAGATCGGCGTCCGCCTGGTCGGCGTTCGCAATGAGCGGGCAGTTGTCGACGTCGCCGCAGTGGCCATCCGCGTCCCCGTCGTTCTGGGCGTCGTTCGGACACAGGTCGCAGACATCCCCGACCCCGTCGGCGTCCCCGTCCGCCTGATCCGGGTTGGCCGCGGCCGGGCAGTTGTCGGTGGGGCAGTCGTTATCGGGGTAGCCCGGGTCGCCGAAACCGTCGAGGTCGGAGTCGACACACTGGTACTCGCCGTCGGTGACGACGGTGGGGACAGCCGCCGAGAAGGGACCCCACTGGCCCTGGGCGTCCTGCGCGCGCACCCGGTAGTAGTAGGTGCCGGTCGGCTTGTCGGTGAACGCGAACGAGGTGTCGGTGAGCGCCGACGAGATCACCGTTTCGCTCGCGTACCCTTCGACCGGCGTGATGTCGTCCACGTAGATTCCCTCGCCCAACTGGGACCCGTCGGTCTCGTACGACACCCGCAGGTAGACACTCTGCCCGGCGTACACGGCGAGACCGAACGACGCCAGCGTCCAGCCCCCCGAGGACCCGGTGATCCCGTTGCCGCGGTTGTAGCCGTGGGGGTCGTCGTTGGTCGTGATGGTGCCGGCGATCGGCGTGAACGCCACCCCGTCGGTTGACACCTCGACGTAGGCGTAGTCCCAGCCGCTCTCGATGTCATACCAGACGCGCAGGGTGAGCACGTCGCTGGCGCGCACGGCGATCGTTTCGACCGACTGGATCCGGCGGGCGGCATTGTTGGCGGCCCCGGAGAAAAAGCTCGTGGGCGCGGAGCTGTAGCGGGCGCCGGAAATGGAGAACCCGTTCGAGGAGAAGTTGTCCCAGGCGTTGGCCTGATCGGTCGTGCGCCCGAAACCCTGCAGTTCCACCAGCTCCCAGAGCACGGCCGGGTTGAGTGTGTCGGCGAGGCTCCACTGCACGCTGTAGCCCGAGGCATCGACGGTGTCGTCGACCGAGACCGCCGGCTGCCCGGGCGGCATCACCTGGTACGGGTTGCCCGCGACCCGCGCGAGGAAGAGCGCCGGTCCCCGGTTCTCCAGGGTGAGCTGGTCGATCCGGCTCGGGTCGGGCCAGAATCCATCGGAGTACCCCCCGATCTCGATCGAGAAAGCGTAGTTCTTGTTCTTGAGCAGCTGCTCCCCGTACCCCCAGTCGTCGGAACTGCCGTTGACGACATAGAGCCCCCACGACGGCGTCGGCTCGTAGCCGTTGTAGGCCGCCAGGGAATCTCCCAGGATCCTGAACAGCGGTTCCTCCGGCGTGTAGATCTGGTCGTAGCCCCACGGCCAGAGCACGAGGTTCGAGTAGGAGTGGAAGTAGAGGGTGAACACGAACTCGTGGGCGCTGATGAAGTCCCGCATCACCTGGGTCTCGGGTTCGGAAAACGGGCCGGTTCCGCGGTAGGTGGCGTCGGAGGGAACGGGCGAGGACCCATCGTCGTCATACCCCCACTCGTAGCCGTAGTTGCGATTGAGGTCGATGCCGTAGGAGCCGTCGCCGTTGTTGCGGCGGTTCTTGCGCCACATCCCGCCGCCGTCCGGCTCGATCACCTGGTTGTAGTAGTAGCCGTCGGGGTTCACCACCGGCACGAACCAGAGCTCCCGGCTGTTCACGAGGTCGGTCACCGCGGGGTCCGTGCCGTAGTTGTCGGTCAGGTAATCCATGAACCGAAGGACCGTCTCGGGGGTGATCACCTCGCGGGCGTGAATGGCCGCGGTATAGAGCACCTCCGGCTCGTCGGGTTCGTCGAGCTCCGGGTTGTCGGAAATCTTCATGGCGTACATCGGGCGTCCCTCGAGCGTGTATCCGATCACGGTTTTCGGGAAGACGATCGCGTCGTGGAAGAAGGCGATTTCATCCATGTACGCCTGGATTTCCGCGAGCGTCTTGTACCCTCCCATGTCGCGCGCGTGGTCGAGACGCGAGCGGTAGAAGGCGGCGACGTCGCCGTGGACTATTTCCGTGCGCAGCCCCAAACCCTCGAGTTCGCGGAGCTCGTCGGCCGTCGCGATGATCTCGATAAAGTCCTTTCCCTGCCAGACCACGTCGAGCCCCAGGGGGTGAAGCCCGGCGGCGTCCTCCTTGCCGTCGAGATAGACGCGCACCTGCATATCGGCGGCGGATACGGCGGCGGCGAGCACGAGCAGAAGCAGCAACGCGGGGACGGCCGTCCCCATGCGGTGAGAAGCCATGTTGTCCTCCGAACCAGGCGGAAACTTCGATTGCCCGTAATATACACCGGAAGGCCGATTTTACCAATGAATAATCGGCTGCGGGAGCGGGGCGGCAACTAGAGCATTTCGGGGAGATCCGGCGGTTCTTTCCCCGTGAGCTCCCGGTACACTTTCTCGGCGTAGCGGTCCGTCATCCCGGCCATGTAGTCGGTGACGACAATTTCCGTTTCTTCGGTCTGGAGCATCTCCCGGAACCGCGCCGGCAAACGTTCGGGTTCGGCCATGAGGCGGTCGAAGATTCCCTCGAGAATGGTGCGCGCCCGTTTCGCCAGCGCCAGGAGGCGCGGTCTCTGGTACATGTCGGAGAAGAGGAACTGCTTGAGCGCGGTGACCGCCGGGCGCAGATCCGGGGAGTAGCCCGTCAGCTTCTCCGGCGCGCTGCGCACGTCGGCGAGACTCGCGATCCGGAAGCGCGCGATCTGCGCGGCGGTGTGGGCGATCACATCGGTGGCCGTGAGGTCGATCAGCCGCCGCACGAGCGCGTAGCGTTTCTGGTCCTCATGGAGCCGCTCGAACGCCCCGCGCCCGTCCAGCCCGAACACTTCCCAGACCGGCTGGCGGCACAGGTCGTCGAAGGCGAGCATCCCCGCCGACAGACCGTCGTCGATGTCGTGGGCGTTGTACGCCAGTTCATCGGCGACGTCCACGAGCGCCGCCTCGAGCGTCGGGTGCGCGTGGTCGTCGAACTCCGCCACCTTGTGGTCCCACACCGTCTCGTGTTTGACAATCCCCTCGCGTACTTCATAGGTGAGGTTGAGCCCCGGGTGCTCGGGATAGCGCTGCTCGAGCAGGTCGACGATCCGCAGGGTCTGGCGATTGTGGTTGAACCCGCCGAACCCGGCGAGCAGATCCTTCAGCACGTCCTCCCCGGAATGTCCGAAGGGGGTGTGGCCGAGATCGTGGGCCAGGGCGATGGCTTCGGCCAGATCCTCGTTGAGGCGGAGGCTGCGGGCGAGCGTCCGCGCGATCTGCGCCACCTCGATCGTGTGCGTAAGCCGGGTGCGGAAATGGTCCCGCTCGTGGGGGATGAACACCTGCGTCTTGTATTCGAGGCGGCGGAAGGCGGCGGCGTGGACAACCCGATCACGGTCGCGCTGGAAAACCGTCCGCAGGGGGTGGTCGCGCGAGGGAAAGCGCCGTCCCCGCGATTCGGCCGCGAGCGCCGCATACGGCGCCAGGGTTGCCCGCTCCCGCTGCTCGATCTCCTCCCGGGTCAGTATCGGTTCCATCCGTTCACCTGCATCGGCCGGTTTCCAGGGCGAGCGCCAGCGCGTGCGTCAGGCCAAGCACCGGGTGGTACCCGGCGGCATACGTGAGGCGGGCGCCGCGATGCATGATATCGATTCCCCCGCCGAAGGTCAACGGCTCAGAGGCCAGGCCCACGAATATTGCGGCCGGCGGCGCCACCGCGAACCGCTGGCCGATGCCGAACCGGGGGGACTGCGTCGGCTCAAAACTCGCCCGCCCGGTCGTCTGGTAGGCGCCGTTCCCCTGGATTTCCACGTACACATCCAGCCGGCGATGGTCGGGCGCGGCGGCGGCGTCCAGGCGCGGGCAGTTAAGATTCTCGGCCGCGGCCGCCGCCTGCACGCGCTTCCCGGCATAGGTTGCCGAGAGGCCGACCGCCGCGGCGTGGAGGCGGCCGTACCCGCCGCCGAATTCGACGATCTTCGCGGCGAGGCTGCCCCCGGCGCCGAATGCGCCCACCCGCCAGCCGGCCGCCAGACGGACCGTCGTCTCGGCATACAACTCCGTATTGCCGAACTGGGACACGCCCGCCGCCAGCACCGCCCGGCCCAGTCGTCCGGCCGCGGCGGCGAACACCTGGTCGAGGTCGCTCAGTTCAAAGCGCCGCACGCCGCCGAGTTCGAACCGCCACTCCCCCGTGCGGATCCCGGCGGTCGGCGCCTTGGTCAGCGCGGCGGCCGAGGCGTCGGCCAGGAGCATGGTCCGGCCGAAGCCTTCGCCGCGCGGCGTCGGCAATTCGAACGCCGCGGCGCCGGCGGCGCAGGCCAAAAGCAGACCCGCGCCGATCGCCGCCCGCCCCGGCCGTCTCATCGCGCGATCACCACGGTCCGGCGCGCCGACTCCCCGCCGATCGCTTCGAGGTAAATGATGTAGATCCCGATCGGGAGACGCTCGCCCGCTCGCGACCGCCCCCACCACACGCACTGCGCCTGCCGCTGCCCCGCCGGGATCGCCATCTCCCACACCCGTCGTCCCTCGCGATCGTAAATCTCCACCCGGCGGTCGAGCTCCTCGTCCGCCTCCAGCCCAATCACGGTGGAGTCGTCGACGCCGTCTCCGTCCGGCGAGAACACCCTGGGCGTCACGGTCAGCGCCGCCGCGCCGGCGGCATCAGAGTCGGGCAGGACGTTCTCTCGGCCGGGCGTGCCTCCCGGATCGGCCGACCGGTCCCACCGCGAGGGGTCGATCGGGTGGCGGCACCAGGTCCGGTTGTCCGGAAACACGGCCCGATACACGAAGTGATCGTGGAGCGCGCCCCCCGGGGCGATCAGGCGGATGCTGTCGCCGGTGTTGTTGAGCACGGGCCACGAGGGCGGCTCGATCACCGGCGCTTCCGGCCGGCCGGCGGAGGCGAAGAATGCGGCGGAATCCTGCACGAGGACGGCATATCCCCGGGGCGGGACAGCCGCGTCTGAAACAGCCGGGCCCGCTCCGGTGTCGATAATCACCGCTGTCCGCAGCGCGTCTCCGATCCGCCATCCGGCGAGACTGACGGCGGTATCGGTTTCGTTCTCCAGTTCGATCCACTCCGATCCATAACCTGCGGTCGGATTGGCGAGCACTTCGTTAAGGCGGATCGCCTGCACCGGCGCCGCCGCACCGGCCAGGAGGGCACCGACCGCCAGGATGAAACCGAGCGTCCCTTCGAACGCCCCCAGCATGGCCTTCGCCAGCGCGAGGACCTCCGCCTGGGCTGGCGCCGCCGAGGCCGCGGCGGCCGGCGCGCCTATCTCGCCGGCACCCTGAGACCGCGCCGCGGCCGAATTCCTGACCTTCCGCATCGTACCTCCTCCCCTGTATCCGGGTGTTCGTGCAGGTCCGGACCGTTATGGTCGTCAATTGTTTCTTTTCGCTGCCGGCGTCAAAACCATCCCCCATTTCATGCCAGATCCATGCGTCACCTCGCGTCGCTACAGGACTGCTTCGGCCTCGAGCGCCACCGTCGTGCGGTGAGGGTCGTCCGCTCCCCGGCTATAGCGCTGCGCGATTTTCACCGCGATCGCCACCGCCTCCCCGATCATTTGCCGCAACTGGACATACCCGTAGGCGTAGTCAATTTGTCTGCGCGCGGGCGAGATCGTCCCCAGGTTCGCCCAGATTTCGAGATCCCCGACCCGCGCAGAGCGGTAGCGGAGACGCGCGAACCAGTTCCAGGAGTCGGCGGCGCCGCTGCGGACGGTGTACCCGACATAGGTGCGCACGGCCAGGGCCGCGCGATCGTACCGCACCTCGGCGCGCGTGCGGCGCACGACGGCGTCGCGGTCGTACAGGCTCTCCCTCGTGCGGGTGAGGCGCTCCAGGTGATCGGCCCGGACCTGCAGCGCGCGGCTCGCGGCGGCGATAAGCCCCGCCAGGACCTCGCCGCGCAGCGTATCGCTGCTGCGGATGGATCCGGCCACGCCGGTCTCGAGCGCCACCCGCGCCGTCAGGGCGGCCTCGGTGCGCACCGTGGCGCCGGTGTTGCCGGTGCGCCGCGAGGAGAACGCGAACGCCGGACCGGGAATGCTGTCTCGCGCGGCGATCGTCCCCCCCGCGCTGCCGCCCGCCAGATCGACATAATCGCGATCGTAGTGCCACCCGCAGTAGCGGATCTCGGCCCCCGTCAGGCGGTGCCGTCCTTCGAAAACGACGGCGCCGAAGGCGCTGCGCACGCCCGCCTGCCCGGCCGCTTCCGCGGCGATCCGGCCATTGCCGTAGGCATATTCGAGCAACCCTGCGTACTTGACATCGCTCCGCGGCTCGCCGCGCACGCGGCTGCGCAGGCGGTTGATCCCTGCAATCGATGCGGCCCGCACTTTGCCGCACCGGCGGGCGACCGCCACCGCGGCCGACAGCAGGGTGAACTCCCCGTCGCGGGTGTGCGAGACGAGCGCTTCGGCCTGCCACCGCCCCGCGAGCGCGCGGACATATCCGCCGTTCTGCCCGCCGTAGTCGGGGTACCGGACCGACTCGCCGTCGAGCCGCGGCGAACTCCCGAGGATCTTTCCACGGTAGCCGGCCACCGTTCCGAGCCCCAGCCGGCGGGCGAGGGATCCGACCGCGGCCTCGCAAATCACGCCCCGCTCGGGCCGCCAGCGGATCATCCTTCCCACCACCCGTTCGCGCCCGGAAACCGTCCGCTCCAGCCTCACCGCGCCGTCGAGATGCGGGCCGAGCCGCCCGGAGACAGTGGTCCGGTAGCTTCCTCTTCCGCTGCGCTCGATCTCCTGCGCGTACCGATGCCTGACCGCCAGCCGCGGCGCCGGCGGCCGCTTGGCGGTGAAGGCTTCGGCCTGCTCCGCCGCCAGGCGCGGGAGCGCCGTGTCGGCGCGTTCCTCCCCGGCCAGATTGGGGATTTCGTTGAACAGGTAGCGGGACGGCTGGTCGATTCCCTCGCGCAGGATTTCGCGGAGAATGTCGTACCGCTCCTGATCGATGTCGCCCCGCCGCAGCGCCTCGAGCAACTCGTCCTCGGAGGGATAGACGTCGGTCGAGAGTTCCTGGGCGGTCCCTCCCGCGGCCGCGAGTGCGATGGTGATTGCGGCGGTCAGCGTGACCGCTCGCATGGTGTCAGCTCAGCCCGTACTTCTTGAGTTTCCGGTAGAGCGTGCGCTCGCCGATCCCCAGCCGCCGCGCGGCTTCCTTGCGGTTGCCGCCGGTTTCGCGCAGGGTCCGCCGGATCATGCGTTCTTCCACCTCTTCCATGGTCGCGCCGTCGGCCGCCGGCGCGGCCTCGGCCGTCTCCTCGGGCGGTTCGCTCGGCAGGTGGGCGGTGATGAGGTCGCGCAGGAGTCGAATTTCGGCGCCCAACTGGAGAATCGCCCGGTAGATTAACTCCTGTCCCGCCTCCTCGACTGTCTTGCCGGTCGTGACCGGCAGGTGTTTTGCCGTGACGTGTTGCTCGTCGATGAACCGTTCGACATCCTCGACCTCCACCGTCCCGCGCGGTTTCAGCGCCCGCATGCGATCGGCGAAATTCTTCAGTTGCCGAACGTTGCCCGACCAGTCGTATTTCAACAGAAGATCGAGCGCCGGGTCGGTGTAGTCAAGCTCTTTTCCGCGCCAGAAATGCTGCAGGAGCGCCTCGATGTCCTGTTTGCGGTCCAAAAGCGGCGGCAGGACGATTTTCACAACGCCGATGCGGAAGTACAGGTCCTCGCGGAAGCGCCTTTCGCTGATGGCCTCAGTGAGGTCGCGGTTGGTGGCCGCGATCACGCGCACGTCGGCATGCCGCGCCGTCGACGATCCCACCGGGTAGTAGGTGCCGTCCTCGAGCACGCGCAGCAGTTTGACCTGGGTGTCGGGCTTGGTTTCGCCGATTTCGTCGAGGAAGATCGTCCCCCCTTCGGCCCGCGCGAACAGTCCCTCGCGTCTGGCGACCGACCCGGTGAACGCTCCGCGCTCGTGCCCGAACAGCTCCGATTCGAGCACGCCCTCGGCGAGCGCGCCGCAGTTGATGGCCACGTACGGCCGGTCCTTGCGCGCCGACTGCGTGTGCAGGGCCCGGGCCACGAGTTCCTTCCCGGTGCCGGACTGCCCGACGACGAGGACCGAGACGTCGGTCGGCGCGATCCGCTCGATCGTTTCCGCAACGATCTTCATCTGCGGCGCGCGCCCCACCATATCGTACCGTTCGAGCAGGTGCTTGCCGTGGTAGATGTGGGCGATTTTTTGCGCGAGCCCGTCCGGCCCGAGCGACAGCGGAAGGCGCCCGTCGATAAACTGCACCTCGGCCGGGGCCGGCTCCCGGTCGTGGGTGAGCAGCCAGATTTCGGTCAGGCCGTTCTGGCGGCGGATTCTGCGGGCCACCGGCCGTTTGAGGTCGGCCCGATTCTCATCGACCAGGACCAGATCCACGCGCCGCTCGCGCACGAGGCGGTAGAGCTCCGACAGCTCGGTGACCGTTTCGCCGAGGCGCTCCCAGGCGATCCCGGAGGCGACGGCGGTTTCGGGCGCGAGGAGTATGATCGTGCGGTTTACCATGGCGGTCGATTCCCCGTCTCAGCGCGGGCGCTTCTTGCGGGTGCGCCCGTACCCCGGCGGGGCGGTCCTGGTCCGCGCGGGGGTCTTGGCCTTGGGCGGCTGCGCCTCCGCCCACCCTTTCTTCTTGCGCTTCCCCTTCGGCCCGCTCCCGGCTTTCGCTTGAGCGGGCAGCCCCGGGGCAAAGAGCGCGATTTCGTTATTCACCTTGTCCACCGAGAGCACCCCCACCTCCACCCGGTCGCCCAGACGGAACATCCGCCCCGTCCGCCGCCCGATGAGGGCGTAGCGCTGCTCGTCGAACCGGTAGTAGTCGTCGTCAATCGTCGATACCCGCACCAGCCCCTCGGCGCCGAGGTTGTCCAGGCGGACGAAGAAGCCGAATCCGGTGACTCCGGAGATGATGCCCCCGAAGAAGTCGCCGACGTGCCGCGCCATGTACTGGACCTGCTTCACCTTCACCGCCTCCCGCTCCGCGGCCTCGGCGATGCGCTCGGTCTCCGAGCAGTGTTTTCCGGCGTGGTCGATGACTGCAGGAATCCGTCGGGCCGCCGCCGGCGAGTACTTCCCGTCGGGCCGCCGCATCCGCAGCAGCCGGTGGACGAGCAGGTCGGGGTAGCGGCGGATGGGCGAGGTAAAGTGGGTGTAGTGGGTGAACGCCAGCCCGAAGTGGCCGACATTGTTGCGCTGGTAGACCGCCTTCTTCAGCGAGCGGAGCATCAGCTCGTTGATGAATTCGGCCTCCGGCTTGTCCTTCACCGTTTCCAGGAAGCGGGCGAGGTCTCCCGGTTTGGTCGTGGGGGAGACGGGGAAGCGGTATCCGAGGCGGGCCACCATGGCCGAGAAGGCCTCGAGTTTTTCCATGTCGGGGCGGTCGTGGACGCGGTAGAGGAAGGCCTGGGCACTGCGGAACATCTCGAGCGCGACCGCCTTGTTGGCCGACAGCATGAACTCCTCGATCAGCCGGTGCGATTCCAGGCGCACGCGGTTGCCCAGCTCGATCACCTCCCCCTTTTCGTTGAGGGTGATCTTGGCTTCGGGCAGGTCGAAATCGAGGGATCCCTCGGCGAACCGGCGAGCGCTGAGCAGGCGGGCGAGCTCGCGGGCCGTCGTGAGATTCTCAGCCACCCGCTCGAGCTTCCGCCGCCCTGCGCCCTCGGGGAGCCCTTTGTCGAAAAACTCCTGCACCTCCTCGTAGCTCAGCTTGGCCCGCGACTTGATCGCCGACGGCCGGATCTCCCACGACAGCATCTTCCCCGCCCGGTCGAAATCCATGAACACCGAGAAGGTCAGGCGCTTCCGGTTCGGCTTGAGCGAACAGACGTCGTTCGAGAGGCTCTCCGGCAGCATCGGGATCACCATCCCGGGCAGGTAGACGGAGTTCCCCCGCTTGAACCCTTCGGCGTCCAGCGCCGTTCCCGGCTGCACGAAGTGGGAGACATCGGCGATGTGCACGCCTAGCCGATAGCCGCGGGGAGTCCGCGTGACATTCACCGCGTCGTCATGGTCCTTGGCGTCGGCCGGGTCGATCGTATAGATGCATTCCCCGGTGAGGTCCAGCCGGCCCTCCTCGGGCTCTTCGCTCAGACGGGCGGCCGCCTTCTCGCCCTCGTTGCGCACCTCCTCGGGGAATTCCTCGGGGAGGTCGAAACTCTTGATCACGGTGAGCATGTCCACGCCGGGCTGGCCGGGAAAACCGATCCGCTCGCTGATCTCGCCCTCGGGATTGACATAGGGGTCATCCCACACGGTCAGGCGGCACACGACTTTCTCTCCCTCTCTGGCCCCGGCGGTGTGCGAGGAGGGGATGTAGATATCGCGGTGAATGCGGGGATTGTCGGGCCGCACGCAGAAGAAGTGCGGCGTTTTTTGGAAGGTCCCGACAATGTTGCGCCGGGTGCGCTCGACCACCCGCACCACGCTGCCGGTCGGACGGTCGCCGAGGTGGCCGGTGAGGCGGACCATCACCCGGTCGCCGTCGAGCGCCGTGCTCAACTGCGTCGCCGGGATCATGATGTCAGTCGGCTCCCCCTCGCGCGCGACAAAGCCGACGCCCGAGCGGTTAACCGAGATCGGGCCGACGATCACGTCCATTTCGGTGGCCACCCCGATGCGGCCCCGGCGAAGCTTCACCAGCTCCCCCGTGTCGACCAGCGCCTTCACCTGGCCGCGGAACTCGCGGTATTCCTCGGGGGGAATGCCGAGCGCTCGCGCCAATTCTTTCATCCTCATCGGGTGGGCCGACTTGGCCCGGATAAATTCAAGTATTTCCTTGCGTGTTTGTGCCATAGTACCAGAACGTAACCTTCTCAAAAACGGCTGTCAAGTCTCATCTGTCACCAATCGGCCAAAATGGCAGATCATTGGTGCAACTTATTATACACAAAAGTCTTCCCTGCGCCACGGAGTTATGTGCCCATAAAGGGAGACCGGTGGGATTTTACCACCGGTCTCCCGCCCACACTGCTAACGCAAAAGCCGGTTTACCGAGAGGTCCCAAAACGGCGGTCGCGGAACTCGATGCGGTCCCGGCCCTGGCCCTGGCGAAACTCCCGCCGCTCGTCCCGGCGTTCTTCCCGCAACTGGCGGAGTTTTTCCTTCTGTGCGTCGGTGAGCACCGAGAGGCATTCCTGGCGCTGGGAGTAGCACTGCTTCTGAATGCCGGCGCGAAGCTGGGCCACCTGATCGATCGCCTGGCCGACTTCCTGCGTCGAGGCGTCATCTTTGCGCAACAGCTCCTTAAGTCGGAGTTCAGCGCGTTCCACGTCCGCCCGGGCGCCGATCATGTTCATGCGGTGGTTCAGCTTGAGCTGCTCCAGCCGTTCGACCTGATCATTGGAGAGATCCAGTTCTTTCCGGAACTGCGCGAGGCCGGCGCCGCCGCCGCAGTCTCCCATGTCGCGGCCCATCCGGCCGTGGCCCCTCATCCCGCACTCCATCATGCCTTGGCCGCCATGTTTCCCGCACCCCATCATGCCCTGGCCGCCATGTTTCCCGCACCGCATCATGCCCTGGCCGCCATGCATCCCGCAACCGGCGCCCATACCCGTCGCCATCGGGGCTTGCGGGGTCTGCGGTGCTTGCGGGCAGTTCGGGCCCGGGGCGGGCTGCGCCCAAGCAAGCGCGGCCGCCGCCACCACCGCCAGTAAAACCACCATGGCCTTTCTCATCGTCAGTCTCCTTTCCGATTCTTTCACCGAATTATCCGATTGCCGCTGTCCGGAGTCAGTCCGAATCCCCCGGCTGCCGGCGCCACCCGCTGCCGGGCGTTCCCTGCCGCTCCCGGAACGAACGCACCTGGTCGAGCAGTTCGAATTCAAAACGTTCTTCGAACACCACCAGTTTGCCGATCTGCGCCTTGGTGAGGATGCCCGCCACGCGGTCGAGAAACTGCTCGCTGGCGAGGGCGTATTCGCGGCGCAGGGTGAGCACGCGCGCGACCAGCTCGGCGATCGCCGAGTCGTTCAGCGTATCCTCGCGCAGGCCGGTGGCCAGGTTTTCCACCAGCCGCCGGCGTTCCTGCTGCAGCACGAGCTGCCGCTCCCGGAGGGCCTTGAACTCGACGAGGAACTCCATTTCCTGCTTGTCGTCCAGATCGAGAAGTTCGAGCAGTTTGAGCATGCGGAACTGTTCGAGGTGGCGCCGGCGCGGTCCGGAAGCCTCGGGCGCCTCAGGCGCCGCCGGCGGTTCCGCCTGGGCGTAGAGCGCCGCGTGCACGATCGCGCATTCCGGTCCGGGACGGTTTTTGCCGGGGCACGGCCCGGTTTCCGGACCCTGCGCCTGCGCCGCTCCGCCGCACAGGACCAGACCTCCCGCCAGCACCACGGAGGCGTAGCGTCTCACAGAATGTCTCCTATGTCGAAGTTTTTGGCGAGGTACTCGTATTCGTCGTCGGTAAGGTCATCCAGGAGGGCGTTGCTCGGTTCGCCGGCGGGGCGGGCGCTCACATCCTCCAGGAGCGCCTGCACGGTCGGCTCGTCGAGATCGTCATAGAGCGAATCTTCGGCGGCCGCGGTCGCCTCGCCGGCGGTCGCCGGGGAATCGGAGGTCACCGCCACACGCGGGTCGAAGCGGTCGCCGGTCAGCGCGATCGCGAGGATCAGCGCGGCCGCGGCCGCGGCCGGCGCCAGCCAAGGCAGCCAGGCGGGGGTTCGGCCCCGCTGGGCCTCATCGAGCCGTTCGATCTCGCCGTCGATCCGCGCCAGAAGGCGGGCGCTCTCGAGGTCGGTGAGTTCGAACTCGCCCGCTGTCCGCGCCCCCTCGGCCGTCGCCCGCAATTCCTCGTGCAGAGCGCGGCAGGCCGGACACCCGGCGAGGTGCGCCGCCGCCTCGCCCGAAAGCTCATCGGCCCCCAGCGATTCGTGGAGCATGTCCCGCACTTCGGCGCAGGTCATGGCCGCCACCCCCTCTCCGCCGCATACGTCCGCAGTTTGCCCACCGCCTCGCGGTAGTTGGTCTTCACCGTTCCGACCGCGGTTCCGGTCATCTCGGCAATCTCGGCGAACCCGAGCTGGCGGTAGAAGCGCAGCTCGAACACCAGGCGCTGGCGGGGAGGGAGGAGCCGCATGAAGGCGCTGATGTCGTCGCGGAGGCGGGCCTGCTCCAGCGCCCGGTCGGGCGCGGGTTCATCGGAGGCGCGCTCGGCCCCCGCCCCGCCGGCGTCCTCGAGCGACACCGTGCGGCCGGCCCCCCCGCGGCCCAGGTAGTTCAGCGCCTTGTTGGCCGCAATCCGGTACAGCCAGTTCTCGAAGCGGGCCTCTCGGCGGAACCCGGAGAGGTGCTGCCAGGCGGAGACGAAGGTTTCCTGCGCCAGGTCCTGGGCGGCGTCCCGGTCGCCGGTCATCCGGTAGGTCAGCGCGGTAATGTCTCTCATAGTCCGCCGTACCAGTTGCGAGAACGCCGCTCGGTCGCCGTTTTGCGCCTGCCTGACCAGGCGGTCGATTGTCTCACGGTCGTTCCCAGCCATGCATTTAATTTCCGCCGATAAGACCGGCCCGGCAATCCAAAAGATTAATGGCCGCGGAGGAGTGTATGCAAAAAGGCCGGACGGCAGTCCGGCCCGGCCAGGTCCGAGGGCGGCGCGGGTCAGTCTTTCCGCGGCCGCTCCAGCACTTTCTGGAAGGCGGTGAAGTTCTCCAGCACCTTGCCGGTTCCCCGCACCACGCAGGTGAGCGGATCATCCGCCACGTTGACCGGGAGATTGGTCTCCTGGCGCAGGCGCTTGTCCAACCCGCGCAGGAGCGCCCCGCCGCCGGTCAGGATGATCCCGCGCTCGAGGATGTCCGAGGCCAGCTCCGGCGGCGTCTGTTCGAGCGCCTGCCGCACCGCCTCGACGATGATGTCGATCGTCTCGGAGAGGGCTTCCCGCACCTGCACCGAGGACAGGTTGAGGTTCTTGGGGACGCCGGCCACGAGGTCGCGCCCCTTGATCTCCATCGAGATCTCCTTGTCGAGGGCGAAGGCCGACCCGATCTTGATCTTGATATCCTCGGCGGTGAGTTCGCCGATCGCCAGGTTGTAGTTCTTCTTGAGGTACTGGGTGATCGCCTCGTTCATTTCGTCGCCGGCGACGCGGATCGAGGTGTTGTTGACAATTCCGCTGAGGGCGATGACGGCGATTTCCGAGGTCCCGCCACCGATGTCAATGACCATGGAGCCGGTGGGTTGTTCGACGGGGAGGCCGACGCCGATCGCGGCCGCCATCGGCTCCTGCAGCAGGTAGACCTCGCGGGCGCCGGCGTTCTCGGCCGAATCCCGCACCGCCCGCTTTTCTACCTCGGTGATTCCCGAGGGCACGCAGATGACGACGCGCGGCTTCATCAGGTACTTGTGCTTGACCACGCGGCGGATGAAATCGGAAATGAGTTTCTCGGAAATCTGGAAATTGGCGATGACGCCGTCGCGGAGGGGGCGGATAGCCTCGATGGTGCCGGGCGTGCGTCCGGTCATTTCTTTGGCCGCGGCGCCGATGGCGAACACTTTGCCGGTGGTGCGTTCGATGGCGACGACCGACGGTTCGTTCAGGACGATTCCCTGGTTCTTTACGTAGACCAGCGTGTTGGCGGTACCGAGGTCGATACCGATGTCGTTGCTGAGCAGGTCGAAGAATCCCACGTCAAATCCTTTTTACGCTTTCGCCAAACGCGTCGGTGCGGTCATCCCTGAACATGTTATCGAACGACGGTGTCCAATAGTTTACAGGCTATCCCGCTATGGGGCAACAAAAAAGTGCCCGGCGGGGCGTCCGGGGAGCATATGAAAACGGCCGGGGCGCGGGCCCCGGCCGTGATTGTCCGCCGTCGCGCCCCCTATTTCGCCCGGGCGCTCCCGCCCGTCGGCGCCTGCGCGTCCACCACCGCGATCGCCGCCATGTCGACGATCTCGTTGACATCGAGCGTCCGGTGCAGAATGTGGACCGGTTTCGACAGCCCCATGAGGATCGGCCCGATCGCGTCGAGCCCGCCGACCCGCTGGAGCAGCTTGTAGGCGATATTCGCCGAGTTGAGTTCGGGGAAGATGAAGACGTTGGCCGGTTCCTGGAGCTTGGAGAAGGGGAACAGTTTGCGCAGCATCTCCGGCATGACCGCCGCGTCCGCCTGCAGCTCGCCCTCGACGACCAAATCCGGCGCCATCTTTTTCAAGAGAGTCGTGGCCCTGGCCACTTTCTCCGACTCGGGATACCGGGCGGAGCCGAAATTCGAGAACGAGAGCATGGCGATCCGCGGTTCGATCCCGAACCGGCGCGCCACGTCGGCCGACAGCAGCGCGATCTCGGCCAGCTCCTCCGGCGAGGGGTTGATGTTCACCGTGGTGTCGGCGAACATGTACACCCGGTCCTTCTGGAGCATCGCAAACAGCCCCGAGACCCGGGTGGCGCCGGGAGCGAGGTCGATAATTTCCAGGGCCGGGCGAATGGTCGATGGGTAATCCGACAGCACGCCGGAGAGCACCGCGTCGGCGTCGCCCGTCGCCAGCATCATCATCCCGAAATACGTCCGCTCGCGCATCAGCCAGAGGGCCTTGTCCTCGGTGATCCCGCGGCGCGCGCGGCGTTTCCAGTAGGCCTGGGCGTAGGCCGGACGGCGCGGCGAGGTGGCCGGATCGATGATCTCGATCCCCAGCAGGTCGACCTCGTGCTCGGCCGCGATCTTCTTGATGTCCGCCGGATCTCCCAGCACGATGGGGAGGGCGATGCCTTCGTCTTTTACGATCCGCGCCGCTCGAAGGATGCGTGACGAGTGGCCCTCCGGGAACACGATCTTCTTCGGGCTGCGGCGCGCCTTCTCGCTGATGAACGTCATGACCTTCCGCCCCTGCCCGATCCGCTCCGAAAGCAGCTTCTTGTACTCCTCGATATCCATCGGGTTGCGGGCCACGCCCGTCTCCATGGCGGCCTTGGCCACCGCCGACGATTCCCAGATCAGGATGCGCGAATCAAACGGCTTGGGGATGAGGTACTCGCGCCCGAACGAGAAGTGGTCGACGCCGTAGGCTTTGGCCACCGACTCCGGCACGTTCTGCCGGGCCAGCGTCGCCAGGGCGTGGGTGGCCGCAATCTTCATCTCCTCGTTGATCGCCGTCGCCGCCACATCGAGCGCCCCGCGGAAAATGAAGGGGAAACCCAGCACGTTGTTGACCTGGTTCGGATAGTCCGAGCGCCCCGTCGCCATGATCACGTCCTTGCGCGCATCCATCGCTTCGGGGTAGGTGATTTCCGGGTCCGGGTTGGCCATGGCGAAGATGATCGGGTCCTTCGCCATCGACTTCACCATCTCTTTCGTCACCAGGTCTTTCGTCGACACGCCGACAAACACGTCGGCGTCCACCATCGCGTCGGCCAGGGTCCGCGCATCGGTCTTGCGCACGAACTCCCCTTTGTACTTGTTCCACTTGTCGCCGCGCCCCTCATAGAGGACGCCCTTGGAGTCGACCATGAGCAGGTTCTCATGCTTGACGCCGAGCGAGCAGTAGAGCTTGGCGCAGGCAATCCCGGCCGCGCCGGCGCCCGAATAGACGACCTTGATCTTGTCGATGTCTTTCTTGACCAGTTCCAGCGCGTTAAGCAGGGCGGCCGCCGAGATGATGGCGGTCCCGTGCTGATCGTCGTGGAACACCGGGATCTTCATCGTCCGCTTGAGCGTCTCCTCAATATAGAAACACTCCGGCCCCTTGATGTCTTCGAGGTTGATCCCCCCGAAAGTCGGCTCGAGTAGCTGGACGCACTTGATTACTTCGTCCGGGTCTTCAGTATTCAGCTCGATGTCGAATACGTCGACGTCGGCAAACCGTTTGAAGAGGACCCCTTTGCCCTCCATCACCGGCTTGCCGGCGGCGGCGCCGATGTTGCCAAGGCCGAGCACCGCCGTGCCGTTGCTGACCACCGCCACGAGATTCCCCTTGGCCGTGTATTTGTAGACGTCCTCCGGATTCTCGTGGATTTCCAAACAGGGCTGCGCCACCCCCGGGGTATAGGCCAGGGAGAGGTCGAGCTGGGTGCGACACGGCTTGGTCGGGGTGACCTCGATCTTGCCGGTGCGCGGCCGGCTGTGGTAGTCGAGGGCTTCTTGCCGAGTAATCATGGCGAACTGACTCCTTTGATGCGAAAGGGGCTCCCGCGGCGATTTCCCGCTGACCACTGAGCCCCATGTTCAGAATTTCACATGCGCGAATATACGGGCTGAACAGGCCAAGTCAAGCGGATTTGACCGCTCCTGTCCGGGGCGGCCTCCGGGCGGTTTCGCCGCCGGCGCCGCGGGTTGCCGCCCGACATCGCAAGCTCGGCCGAGCCGTTTTTCCGCCCCTCCCGCGTAAGTTTATTGACATATACTGACAGCCCCGGTTAATTGGTCTGAACCGAATTTGCCAATCACGTCTCCCAGTCAGGGCCGGTCGCTCTCGCCCGAGAAATACATCCTGAGGCCAAACATGATGCTGAAACGCCGGGTCGATTCCTCGATAGTGGAACCGAAGAGCTCATATCCTGTCCCCTGACTATCCGGCAGCCATTCCACGCTCGTGATGAATGTCAGCCGGTCGCTCACCGGGTCAAGATAGTTGGCATAGAGCTTCAGACCCGCCACGTCGAACTTTCTGTAGTCGACGCTATTGATCAGAAGATCGGTGCCGGTTTGCTCGAATCCGAGACCGAGCTCAATGTGTTCAGCTCGATCAGGGTTGTTCTGCTGCGCTGCGGCCATAACCGGCAACAGCAGGAGTAGAGACACGAGCCTTTTCATTTGTCGTCCTCCCCACTAATCTCTGTCCAGGTAAACTTTCACCGCCACCTCGATATTGAACGTGGTCAAGTATCGCTGAACCGACACCGAAGAATATTCGCTGACGGGGACAGATAACTCCGGCCCGACAGTCCGTCGCATTCCCCACGCCATCGATCCAAGCATTGTCACATGTTTGCTGACCGGAACCGATGCTCCGAACGTAGGTATCAGGCGGCCGAGGCGGACAGCATCGATGACATATGGCGCCACAGTCGTTTCACATCGATCATTCATCCAGCTGTATCCCATCCCCATGATCAGACTCGGACGCTGATCCGGGTTCTCGAGACGCTGCCCATAGGCGGCCCCCGCCACAACGAGCAAAAATACAACGATTGTCAAGCCCTTCATGTCCCGTTCTCCTTCTTCATGTTGTCTTCGAGCATTTGATATATCTTCCGCTGCAGAATCTCCCGCATCGTGTCGCCCTCCGGTAACGACGTAAAATAATCATACAGCGCTTCGGCGTCCGGGGATGACTTGGGCACCTCCACCACGCCCCGAAGTTCCTCGTGGCCGGTCAGCGCCTCAAGGTCGCAATGGAGCGCCCTGGCGAGCGCCACAAGGGTCTCTATCGACGGCAACTTCCCCCGGTCGGATTCCTGCAGATATCCCCGGATCATGACGTGATGCACGCCGGACCTGCGAGCGAGTTCGTTAATCGTCAATCGCCTGTCGGCCATGATCCGCCGCAGATTATCCATGAAGTCATTACTTGCCATGTTGCCACAATGCTGCAGGCCAAGAGAAGTCGCAAGAATCGTTGAAAGACGCATGGCAAGATGGAATGAATCTCTGAAACCGCAATGCGTCAGCCAAGGGGGACCGGCGGCAGGTGATCGCGATCAATGGCACATTGTACGTTCGCACTCCCGAACACTGCAAGCGCGCGGCGGTCAAGGCGGGCAGCGAAATCATATGCCACCGCGACGCCAGTCTCCCCGATACCGTCATAGCGTTAGAGCCCGAACAGAACTAGTCCAATTAAGAACGACCGGCTAACCAATTTCGAGGCGATCGTCCGTGCAACCGCAATATAACGGCAAACGCCGAAATGTCAAGGCCGACGATCTCATCGGCCGGCGTCGCGCCCGGCCTATGCGTGCGCCGCGAATACCTTTTGACAATCGGTCCCACGGCGGGTACTTTGAATGAGAAATGACTGATTGGCCCAGAGCTCCTGTTGGCGGGAGGCCCCGCGTGTTGTCCATGCGCCGTCTCTCCAGCGCCGTCGCGGTGGTGATCTGCATTTTCCTCTTGTCCGCGGCCGGGGCGCGCTCGGCGCCCGGCGATTCTTTGCTTCTGCCCTCGCGGACCGTGTACGGCGGATTCGGCGTCCAGCCGGTGGTGGCGAAACTGGTCGCCCCGATTCGCGGCGCGACGATTCCGATTAAAATCCCCGCCGGGCCGGAGGTGGTCGAGCTCTCCACCGAGGGCCTGGTGACCGAGAACTGGAATATCGCCCTGCTCGAGATCAAGCCGGATTCGGGGTTTCTGTTCATCATGCTGGCCAATACGGCCGGGCTTACGATCCCGGCCGGCCAGACTCCCCTGTGCAACATCCGCTACCTCACCGGCAACAACTCGTGCGCGGGGAGTTTCTCCTTCCGCTGGGACACGGCGCTGGCCGGAAGCGTCGCCCGCCGCCTGACTTACGCGAGTCTCGACAACCGGACGATCTATCCCGGCTTCAACTACTTTCGCGACCGGGTCGACGTTCTTCCTGTGGTTCCCGGCGATCTCACCAGCGACGGTGCGGTGTCGATTCCCGACCTCACGTATTTCGTCGCCTACCTGTTCCGCAACGGTCCGCCGCCGGGGTCGCTCAACGCCGCCGATGTCAACGGTGATTGCCGGGGTCCGGATGTCGCCGATCTGACCGCGATGATAGCGGCGTTCTTCCAGGCCGGCCCGCCTCTCCAGTGCGGCTGCGTCGTATAGCCGGGCGCCGGTCCAGCGACCGGGGCCGCGGGGTTCTCAGGTTGGGGAAATCCCCCTACACGCCGAAGGTTTCTTCTCCCGACCGATTGCGCCCGCAGCAATTCCGACAGGCGGCGATCTCGTCGGTCAGCCCCTTGACCGCCAGGTGGGCGGTAATCGCCATTCCCTCCGGCCCGTATTCGACGGCTTCGATAGTGCAGTAGTCCCCCACCCGCCCCGCCGCCAGCCCGAGTGCGGCCTGGAGGGCCGCCCGCACCGCGGCGAAGTGCTTCACGGCGAGGTACTCGGTGATGTCGCTCCCGGCCCGCAGCTTGGCGAGAAAATCCTCGTTGCGGGTAGCGGCCACCTGGGCCGCCGTGCGCCGGAACAGCCAGGGCCCGATCAGCTTGTCTTCACCGACCGTGCCCCCGCACGTGCGTTTGAACAGCCGGTAATCGACCACCCGATCGTCGGGCGCGACCGTGAGCTTGACCGTATCCGTGATATCCTTGCAGGGCATTTGACTCAATCTCCCATTTCCCGGTGATGGTACGCCGGTCGGCCGGGCCGTGGTTGGCTCAATCCCAGCGCACGCGGTAAATCCGCTGTCCGTCGTCCGCCCTTCCCCGCGGCCCCCGGAACCTGAGCAATCCCCGCAGCAGCAGGTACCCGAAGACGAACCCGCCCACGTGCGCGAGGTAGGCCACGCCGCCCGAGGCTCCGCTCGGCTGGATGGCGTCGACCACCGACAGCAGCAACTGGTAGACAAACCACAGCCCGATCACCATTTTGGCCGGGAGCACGACGAACTGGATGAAGAAGAAGATGATGAGCACGGTGACGCGGGCACGCGGGTGGAGCACCAGGTAGGCTCCCATCACGCCCGAGATCGCGCCCGAGGCGCCCACCAGGGGCGTCTGCGAATTGGGGCCGAAGAGCGTGAACAGAAAAATCGCCGACAGCCCCGACAACAGGTAGAACAGGATGAATCGGACAGGGCCGAAGTAGTCCTCGATGTTGTTTCCGTAGATCCACAGGAACAGCATGTTGCCCAGGAGGTGCATCCACCCTCCGTGCATGAACATCGACGAGAACATGGTGAGCCACACCGGCGCGGCGACCTGCGGCGTGAGTTCCGTGAAATGCACGAGCTCGTAGGGGATGAAACCGTACTGGACAATGAAGAGCTGGAAAGCCCGGGGGCTGCCCATGATGGAGTACAGAAACACGAGCGTGTTGGCGGCGATCAGGCCCACCGTCACGTACGGTCTGCGGATAGTCGGAGTATCATCGCGTATGGGAATAAACAATTTTCGCCTCAGCCGTCACCGGTCGCCGCCCCCCGCTTTCGCGACGCGAAAGCGAAGGTACTTGCCGGTCTTGTTGCCCACGCGGTCGGTGGCCTCAATCGAGAGGTAGTGTTCGCCCGGCGCCAGCGGCGCCAGCGGCCGGCTGTGCACGCGCCCGGTCTCGGGCTCGTATTCCGGGATCAGCCACTCGCCGTCGAGCTCGATGACAATGTTCCGATCGTCGGCAATGCCCGACAGGGTGTCCTCGAGGACGAAATTGACGGCCGGCCGGCGGTTCTGGTACACCCCGCCTTCGCGCAGCGACAGATTCGAGATCCGCGGGGTTTCGTAATCAAACACCGCCCCGAACGACCCGCCTCCCCCCGCCGTCGCCGTCAGCACGTCGCGGTCGTCGTCGAATGAATTCTCCAGCCACACCCACCGATTGGTGTTCTTGTCCAGCCAGCAGAGACCGCTGTACCGGTTGGGCTCCACGTCGTACGGTATGTGGTACGTGATGGCGAAGCGCGTGCGGGTCGGGAAGGTCTCCGGCAGCACGAGGTAGTGGTCGGAATTGAGGGCCAGGGGAGACCGGTCGACGACGGCGTTTCTCTTGAGTTCGAGGAACACAGGGGCGAAGAAGGACTCTTTGGGCAGATCGAGCCAGGCGTTTTGGTCGAAGGCCGCCCGGACCGTCGAATCGATCCCCGCCGCGACGATATTCAGGGAGTCGGACCACCGCCCCGCCCGCGCCGGGTCGTGCGAGAGGACCGCCTGGTACCGGTCGATCCGCGCGTACTTGGCCTGCGGCCGCACCAGGCACACATACCGCTTGGGCGTGAGCATCCGCCCGTACTCCGTCCCCAGCAGTTTCCCCCGGTAGAAGAGATCGACGCGCGAGAGGTAGGCCGAGGATTCCAGCGAGGTGATCTTGATGAGCAGGCCGTCCTCGGTCAGCTCGTGGGAGGTTTCGAACTTTCCCCCGGTGTCGTCATCGCGCAGTCCGTTGAACACGCCGTCGGCGATCACGCCCCCCTCTTCAGTGAAGAGGTAGAGGCGCAACGGCGTGACGCGGGTTTTGTAGCCGCCGGCGCGCACTTTCAGCCGCCCGCCGTCGAGCCGCTCGATCGTCCCGTCGGGCGTCCAGCCCCAGCGGTCGCCCCGTCCGACATAGAGCACGATCGAATCGACCGCCACCGTGGCCAGTGCTTCGCTGGCCGTGAAATAGAAATCGGTCGTGTCCGCTGCCACCCGCACGGTCGAATCGAGCCCGTAGAGGAACTCCCCCGGCCCGAGCACGACCCTGAACCGGAGTTCCGACCTGTTCCCGAAAGCATCCTCCGCTGTGATCGCGAGGTCGTGCGGGCCGGGCGCCAGCCCGGTGGCGCAGCCGATAAGCCCCCCATGGGGGCCATGGGGACGGCACCCGGCGTAGTCGTTCCCCGGTTCCCGGTACAGCCGCCGCACGTGCTTGCGCTGGGCGACGGCTTCGAGCAGGTCATACTCGAGCGAGACGGCGGTGTTGGTTTCGAAATAGGCGGAGTCGAACACCGATTCGTGCCACAGCCGCCCGTCCACCGACAGCGCCAGCCGGTACACCGCCTGCTTCATCCCGCCGGACCGCATGAGGTCGTAGCAGTCGACCAGCAGCCCGACGGACGAGTTGAAGTACAGGCCGGTGTCGATCGTGTAGGTTCCCGCCGCTCCCGCCACCACCGGCACCCACATCTTCCGGCTCCCATCAGGAAACACGCTGTGGTCATCGGTCAGCCGCAGCCCCAGCCGGGTGATGACCGGCGGCGTCTTGTCGGCCAGCCGGTAACCGTGCGACAGCGGGTTGAGGGGGATGTCCCCCGCACGCTTCTCGAAATGCAGGTGCGGCGCCCCGGACCCGGTTTGCCCCGAATAGGCCAGCAACTCCCCCTTCTTCACCGGGACCGAGTCTTCCGGAAAATACAGATCCTGGTAATACCGCTTGGCGCTCACCTGGGCCGTTTTCAGGCGCCGGTCGAGGGCGGAGTTGAAATCCTGAAGGTGCGCCATGACATAGGTGCACCCGTCATTCCCCCGGAGATAGAGCACTTTCCCGTAGCCGGTGTAGGAAGTCCGCAGCCGCCAGACGTAGCCGTCGACCGGGGCGAGCACCTCTTTGCCGGTTACGCCGCCGGTGCGGATATCGATGCCGAAGTGGAAGTGTCCGAACCGGTAATCCCCGAACCCGCTGGAGAGGTCGACGTCATAGCCGACCGGCCATCCGGCCACGGCGTGCGTCGCGGCCGCAGGCAGGCCGGTGAGGATAATTGCCGCCAGGATCGCCGGAAGTACCGGGTGGCGGAGTGGCCTACGCACGGGGACGTGGGCGGGCGCCTTTTGCTGCTGGTCCAATATTCTCAACCTGTTGCCTACGTTTACGTTGATTCTCCTTTAAACGAATTAAGGGGCAAATGGTGGCAAAAGACAACGCTTTTTTCCGGCCGGGCGAAAGGGTTTCACATGACCTGGGCCGCAGCCGAAGTCATTCCGCCGCGGATGCGCCCCCCGCGCGTCGGCACCGGCGACCAGCGGTTTGTCGGCGACCGCGCTCCATCCGAATCTCCCGTCCGGCCGGCCCGTTCAGGGGTATAAAGCGACAAGTCCCGGGACGATCTTTGCCGTTGACTTTGCCGCCGCCGAAGGCGGAATTGGAGAAGAGGATCGCCCTTAACCGAAACGGAGACGTGTTCATGGTGCAGCTTGTCTCGCCGCTTGTGCGGAAGTTCGCGGCGACAGCCGCTTTGGTCCTGCTGTCGGTGCCGACGGCTGGGGCCGCCGAGTTTGTCGGCGACCTTACTCTGAAGAGCGCACGCCAGACGATGACGGGCCGGCTCTTCGTCAAAGACTCCCTCTACCGCATGGATTTCAGCCAGGATGCGGGCAAAGTGTACGTGCTGGTCGACCAGAGCGCGGGGGAGTGCCGGATTGTCAACCCGCCGGCGCGGACCTACCGGATTCTGCCGCTGAACGCTCCGACGGTTGTGCAGAACGATCCCTTCCAGGCCGCCCGGATTGGCGACTCGCTGGGCGTACGCGACTACCGCGGCGCCGACACGCTGGAGGGGTTTCCCTGTGACCGCTTCACAATCCGACTCGGCAAGAACCCGCTCATGAACCAGTGGATCCCCACGCGGCTTGGCTTCCCGATCCGCATCGAGAACCTCATGTCCCCGGACTCCGCGTACGTGGCCGTCACCAACATCGCAATCGGCCCGGTTGATTCCGCCCTCTTTGTCATCCCGCTCGACTATTCGCTTCAGGCCGAGCCGTCGCCGCCGCCGCGAGACCCGCGCCGCGGGGCGAAAGCGGGCGACTCGGTCCTCGTCCGCCTCGACACCGCGCTCGCGGTTGAGGTGGGGCTCATCGGACTCGATTCCTCGGGCGCCGAGTGCGTCGTGGAACTCCTGCGCGACGGGAAGGCGATCGCGGAGACCGCGGCCGGCCCGGAGAGCAGCCGCACGTTCCGCTTCGCCGCCGTAGGCGAACAGGTGCGGCGGATCTACGCTGTCGCCGCCGATGGGTTGCGCGTCCGCGTGACGCGCGGCGAGGTGTTGATCGACGTCTCCCAGCCGCGCTGAGTCCCGACAAAACCATTGTCAAGGCGTTCGCTTTATCGTACCATGAAGTGGAATTCGGAGGGCGGCCCGGCTGGTCTCCGCCCGAACGCCCCGCAGCGCGTGAGTTGCGGCATTGGATGGGGCCATGAAGACGTTTTCGGCCAACGGCAAGGATTATCGCGTCGACGACAAGGGGTTCCTGCTCGATCCGGGGGAATGGGATGAGGGTTTTGCCGAAGCCATGGCCCGGGAGGCGGGGATCGAGCGCGGCCTGACCGAGGCCCACTGGCGCGTAATCCGTTTCATCCGCAACACGTTTGAGCAGATCAACCAGTGCCCCCTCATTTACGTCGCCTGCAAGAAAAACCACCTCGGCCTGGGCGACCTCAAGAAGCTCTTCCCCACCGGCTGGCTGCGCGGCGCCTGCAAGCTCGCCGGCGTCACCTACCGCGAGGGGTATCTCCAGCACGTCTGGCTGGAGGGCGACATCGCCCACTTCACGAACACCTACGAGCGCAGGACCTATGAGCTGGACGAGCACGGATTCCTGATGAATCCCGACGACTGGGACGAGAATTTCGCCGTGCACAAGGCTTACGAGTCGGGCATTTCCGGCAACCTTACCGAGCGCCACTGGCAGATCATTCGGTACCTTCGGGGGGCGTACGGGCGGACCGGGACGGTGCCGACGGTGTACGAGACGTGCGAGGCGAACGGACTGGAGCTCGACGAGCTGGAGCAGTTGTTTCCGGGCGGCTACCACCGGGGCGCCGTCCGCCTCGCCGGCCTCCACGCCATGGAGCGCCCGGCTCGACCGGGGGGCCGGCCGGATCGGCCGCGCCCCGATTCCCCGCACAAATAAATTGCCCGGCCGCGCGGCGCCCGGTAGATTGGACCGGAGGACACCCGGTTGCTCCGGTAGGCATTGGCATGAAGTGGAAACCGCCCAGGCGCCCGAAGATGGCATCGACCGGCCGCGCATGCGGGAAGCGCGCGCTCCTCGCCGCCCTCGTCCTGGCGGCCGCCTGCGCCGGCTGTGACCGCACCCTCGAGTCGGCCGACCGCCACCCCGCCGACCTTCCGCAGATCAAGCGCCGGGGCGTTCTCCGCGTCCTCACAGCTTTCAGTTCCACCGGGTACTTCGTCTACCGCGGCCGCACCATGGGGTTCGAACACGAGCTGCTCGCCCGCCTGGCCGAACATCTCGATCTCCGGCTCGAGGTCATCCCCGTCCGGGATATCGACAGCTTGATCATTCTGCTCGCGGCGGGCGAGGGGGATCTCGTGGCCTACAATCTTACGGTCACCGCCGAGCGCGCCGCGCAGGTGGCGTTCGCCGAGCCGCTCACCTCGACCCACCAGGTGCTGGTCCAGCGCAAGCCCGAACTGTGGCGTCGCATGGACCCGCGGGTTCTGGAGTCGTGCCTGATCCGCGCGCCCGACTCGCTCGCCGGCCGGACCGTGCACGTCCGGCACGGTTCAGCCTACTACGAGCGGCTCGTCGAGCTCGCCGGAGAGATCGCGGGCGCCGTCGACATTGAAATCGTCGACGGCCGCGTGCCCACCGAGGAGCTCATCCGCCGGGTGGCCGCCGGCGACATCACTTACACGGTCTCCGATCAGAATCTGGCGCACATCATCGCCGCCGATTACCCGAATCTCGATGTCGGCACCGCGGTCGGGCCGCCCCAGCAGATCGCCTGGGCCGTGAGCAAGTCCTCTCCCCTGCTGCTCGCCGCGCTGAACACCTGGCTCCGGCAGTTCAAGCGGACCCCCGACTACTACGCGGTCTACAACAAGTACTACCGGAATCGCAAGGCGTTCCGGCAGCGCCCCGTCGGCGCCTGGGCAACGGTCGAGAGCGACCGCCTTTCGCCGTATGATGGACTCATCCGGCGCCATGCGGCGGAGATCGGTTGGGACTGGCGGCTGCTGGCCGCGGTGATCTACGAGGAATCGCAGTTCGATCCCGAGGCAGAGTCGCAGGCCGGCGCGGCCGGCCTCATGCAACTGCTCCCCTCGACCGCCGCCCACTTCGGCGTCATCGGCGACGACATCTTCGATCCCGCCCGCAGCATCGCCGCGGGCGCCGCCTACCTGGACTTCCTGGAGAGGCAGTTCTCCGACGTGCCCGATACCGTGGAGCGCCTGAAGTTCGCGTTGGCCGCCTACAACGCCGGCGCGGCGCGCGTCCAGGAGGCCCGGCGGCTCGCCGAACGCTACGGCGAAGACGTCCGCTTCTGGACTGACATCGTGGAAGATTACCTGCGGCTCAGAGCGGACTCCCCCGCGGTCGAGGATGAGACCCTCCGCTTCGGCTACCTTCGCAGCGCCGAGACGGCCGACTTCGTCCGGGACGTCTTCGCCCGCTACGAGCACTATTGCCGCCGGATGCCATCGGCGACCGGCGATCAGGCGCAGACTGAAACGCTCTCTGCACCCCGGTAACCGCGGCGCTGCGGCGACAACCCGCTGCGCCGTTGTGCCCGGCCGCGTTTTTGTGTTGCCGCAACTCGTGGCGCGAATTCATTTTTCCGCAGGAGATTCCGTTGAACGGTACTGTTTCACGGAAACCATCTCGGCCATATATCCTTCACAGGAGGTAACTCATGAAGCGGACCATGATCGTCCTTTCCGCCGTGGTGGTCGCACTGTTGCCCCTCGGGTGCAGCGATGACGACTGCGCGGAGTGTCCGGCGCCCGTGACGCCGGTCGGGTTCATTCAAGGCAGCATTGACCTGCACCCGGGCGTTTACTTTGAAGCCTTGATTTTCGGCGATGGGAGTATCCTGCCCACGCTCGACTCAGCGCGCGTCGGCGATTCGCTACTGGTTTTTAACAAGGATTTCTTCTACTCGTATCGGAGCGAGCCGGTCAACCCCTACTGGACGATCTACTGCACCGAAGACACCGGCCCGGACTACATGTATACCCAAGGCGATACGGCCCACCTCGAATTCTGGAGTGAGGGGCGTCTCGCCACTTGTGATCTCCCGCTCCTCGACCCCAATCTGACGCAGTTATTCATCACCGATCCCTACCCCGGGACCGATACCGTCGCCCCGGGTGAACCCGCCATCGTGTTCTGGAACCGCGTGGAGCATGCCCAGTTCTATGCCGTGCAGGTCATCCTTGCCAACCGCCTGGGCGATGTTTTCACGTTCTCCGACCGGTTCGACTGGACCGCCGACACCTCGTTCACTGTGTCGCCCAGTCTGTATCCTCCCTCACTCGCTCAGTTCTCGGTTCGGGTGGTCCCGTTCACCGGCCCCAACCCCGCCGCCGGCAGCAACGTACTCGGGGCGTGGTTGTCCGGACGGATTGTCAGTGTAGGGTACGGGGCTGAGACGGCCATCGTAGGGTGGAATCCTTCCCCGATTACGAAGTCGGCACTCCCGGCCGGGGAGACGCTCTTCCCGCAGCGGACGCCCGCCGAGATTGTCGAGGCAGTCTACCTGCAGGCTGCCGAGTAACTGCCTGTCTCTCGCGGCAAATTCACCGCCGCCTGTTTACTCCCATCCGGCGGTGAAGTATCAATTCCGTGCGGCAAAACCGGTCAGAGACGGAATGGCCGCCGTTTTATCTTGCTCGCCGGAGGGGCGGGCGGTTTCGTTCTATCACGTGGTTTGCCGTTCGGTTCGGTTTCTCTGAAACCGGTGTGAATACAACTCATCACCAGGAGATTTCTCATGCAGCGCATCGTTCTTGTTCTCTCCGCTGTGGCGGTCAGCCTGCTGCCGCTCGGCTGCAGCGATGACTGCGCGGACTGTCCCGAGCACGCGACTCCCGCAGGCTTCGTTAACGGCACAGTTCACGTGACTCCGCAGGTGTCGTTGTCGGCCACGATCAACGGTTACGGGAGCATCCTCCCGACGGTCGACTCCATCCGGCTGGGTGATTCGCTCCTGACGTCGCCCGGCGATTACTATGTTGCGATGAGCGCTCCCGCGAATCCTCTCTGGCGCATATCCTTCTACGAGAACATCAGCGGCGACGTCATGTATTCGCCCGGCGACGTGGCGCACATCGAGATCTGGGGACCCGGCCGCTTGGCTTACTGCGATGTGGTCGTGCTCGATCCCAATGAGTCCGCTGCCGATATGATCAGCCCTCTTCCCGGAACGGAGACCATTGCCCCGGATGAGTCGGCCGCCGTCATCTGGCATCGAGCGCTGGACGCCCAGTACTACGCGGTACAACTCAGATTCATCGATTTCGCCAACGGCGTGACCCGCGAATCGAATGTCACCGACTGGACCGCCGACACTGCCTATACTGTTGGTCCAACCCTGTACCCCGATTCTCTGGCGGCTCTCATAGTTGAAATCACACCCTTTACAGGCCCGAACCCGGCTGTCGGAAGCAACTTCGCCGGCGGGTGGCTGGCGGGGCGACTCATCAGTTTCGGCGGCCCCGCGAGCACAATGCTACATGGCTGGAATGAGCCGGACAAGTCGATCAAGACGCTACCGGATGACCTAGCCGCTTCGCAACGGCTCTCCCCCGCCGAGATCATTGACGGAATCTATCGTCAGGCCGCAAAGTAGACTGCTGCTTCTCGTCCTCGCACCACACGCACCGCCGCCGGGTTTCGGCCCGGCGGCCTGCTGTTGGCCGGGCTGGCCACCGATTGATTACTGAAGAACTCGCCGCCGATTTTCCCTGCTGTCCCTCTCCGCGCCATGTTTCGTTCTAGAGCGTAACTTGCGGCCCGGTCGCACGCCGTGGGAAATGCCGCGAGCCGGGCTCATCACAAGGAGGCTTCTCATGCAGCGCGTTTTGATCGTTCTTTCAGCCCTGGCTGTCTTCCTGCTGCTGCCGCTCGGCTGCAGCGACGACGAGAGCTGCGCCGGACTGCCCGGCGACGCCGGCGAGTTTTGTTGACGGCAGCATAATAGTCAACCCCCAGGCTATTGTGAACGCCGTTATCTACGGCTATGGGAGTATTGTTCCGAGCATCGATTCCATCCGCCTCGGCGATTCGCTCATGACGCGGCCCACGGACTACGACTGGTTCCAGGACGCCCCCGGCCGTCGCCACTGGCAGATAGGGTTCAGCGAATCGGCCGGCGGCTCCTTCCTGTATTCTTCGGGCGACGTCGCCCGCCTTGAGATTTGGGGACCCGGCCGCCAGGCGGTGTGCGATGTGGTCGTGCTCGATCCCCGCGATTCTGAAGCGCAGATCATCAGCCCTGTTCCCGGCGAGGACACGGTGGCCCCCGGCGAATCGGTGACCATCGTCTGGCAGCGGATCGAGCACGCCCAGTTTTACGCCCTCATGCTTACGTTCTTCAATCGCGCCAACGCCGTGACCCGCCAGTCCCTGGTCACGGACTGGACAGCCGACACGTCCCACACGGTGCGACCGGTCCTTTATCCGGATTCCCTCCAGCTCATTTCGGTCGAGCTTTCCGGTTTTACCGGCCCGAATCCATCGGTGGGGAGCAACTTCTCCGGCGGCTGGCTGACCGGACGCCTGATCAGTTTCAGCGCGCCTGCACACACCTTCATCTGGGGCTGGAACGCACCGGACAAGGCGAGGGCGGAGTTTCCCGATGAGGCCGCTGTGTCGGCGCCGCGGTCGCCGGCCGAGATCATCGATGCCATTTACCGCCAGGCTGTCCGCTAGCGGCCGGCCTTGAGTCCAGACTGATTCGCCGCCGGGCGCGGCTCGCCCGGCGGCGCCCGTCCGGTCGTGCCATCCCGGCGGCGCCGGCGCGCCAATCCGTATACAAATAGTCCGCATTAAAGACGTTCGCTCCCGCCTGAATGCGGAGAGCGGGGCTGTTTCCTGCCGGGGCAGAAAGTACGCCGACGCCGGCGCGGTGACAGACTGAACAATCCGCTTTGCCCCGCGTCATAACATATAAACAAGACGCCTCGTCCCGAGGATCCTATCCATTGGCAGGACAGATATGACAGGAAGAACCTTTGCCCTTTGCGCCGCCGTGGTTCTGCTGGCGGCAGTCCGGCTGCCGGCGGCCGAGATCCACGATGCGGTCGCGGCCGGCGATGTCGAGCGCGTTCGCGCTCTGCTGGCCGCCGATCCGTCCTTGATCAATGCGCGCGACAGCGCCCAGAATTTGCCCCTCCACGTCGCGGCGCTCCAGGGCCGCACCGCCATGATCGAACTCCTGCTCGCCGAGGGAGCGGACATCAACATCGGCGACCGCGAGAACACGAGCCCGCTGACGATCGCGGCGATGCGCAACCACCTGGACGCCGTCCGCCTCTTGGCCGAGCGGGGCGCCCAGGCAGCCGCCCGGGACATCAACGGCGAGACCCCGCTGATCTCGGCGGCGCGGCGGGGGAACCTCGAGATGGTGCGCTGTCTGGTTGCGCACGGCGCGCCCCTGTACGAGACGAGCGCGCGCGGCTCCAACTGCCTGCACATCGCCGCCTCGATCGGCGCCGACTCGCTGGCGGCGTACCTCCTCGCCCAGGAGTTCGACATTAATGCGCGCAACGGCGACGGACGCGACGCGCTCTATTTCGCCGCCGCCAACGGTTTCACGTCCATCGCCCTCCGCCTGATCGCCCAGGGAGCCGACGTCCAGTACCGCAACGAGCAGGGCGAAACCCGCCTCCACACCGCGGTTTTCCGCGGCGACACGGTGCTGGCCGGGGCGCTGGTCGCGGCCGGGCTGGCCATCGACGCGCGCGACAACTGGGGCGTGACGCCGCTCACCAACGCCTGCTGGGGGACCGTCGACATGGTGCGGTGGCTGCTCGATCACGGAGCCGACGTCAACGCCCGCACCGACTCGACGCACACGCCGCTGTCGATCGCGGTGCTGGCGGGCCACGCCGACCTCGTGCGCCTGCTTGTCGGCCGCGGCGCAGACGTGAATTATTACGGGCGGCTGTCCGGTCCCGCGCTCCAGTCCGCCGCGGTGCAGGGGAACGACGAAATCGCCGGGATTCTCCTTCAGGCCGGGGCGGACCCCGAGTTCACCGATGCCGACTACGGCCGGACCATGCTCCACATCGCCGCGATCCGCGGCGACTCCGCCCTGGCACGGGTGCTTCTCGACCACGGCGTGCCGCCGGCCGCCCAGGACCGGAGCGGGCGCACGCCGCTCTACTACGCCGTTCACTACGCCAACCCGTCGGTGGCCGCTCTCCTGAGGGACGCCGGCGCGGCGCCGCTCCCGGCCGAGAGCGAGGCCGATCCCCCGGACCTGCTGGCGGCGACCCTGGGTGAGAAAGAAGCGGTGGTGTGGTACCTGAACCACTCCGGCTGGGCGATCCGGACGGCCCGCCACTTCCTCATCTTCGATTACGCCCTTCCCCCGTGCAATCCCGATTCGCCCTGCCTCGCCAACGGCCGGATCGACCCGTCTGAGATCAAGGATCTCAAGGTGACGGTGTTCTCCTCGCACGAACACCGCGACCACTACGACACTTCGATTTTCGCCTGGCGGAACGCGATTCCGGACATCAGCTACGTGCTCGGCCACCGCCAGGACGGCGCTCCGGCGCATCGCTACCTGGGTCCGCGGAGCGATGAGGTGATCGACGGCATGCGCGTCCGGACGATTGACGCAACCGACGCCGGGGTCGGGTTCCTGGTGGAGGTCGACGGGGTGGTGATCTTTCACGCCGGGGACCACGCCAACGGCCAGGTCGGTCTCCATGCGCCCTACACCGATGAAATCGATTACCTCGCCTCTCTCGGCGCCCCCATCGACCTCGCCTTTCTGCCGATTCTGGGCTGCAGCCTGGGGACCCCCGAATCAGTGCGCGAGGGCGTTGTGTACGCCCTGCAGAAACTCTCGCCGGCGGTGTACTTCCCGCAGCACGCGATGAACAGCGAGTACCGGTTCCGGGCGTTCAGCGACGGTCTGAAGCGGAGCGGCCTGACGGTGCAGACGGGCCTGGCCGAAAACGGCGGCGACTGCTTCCGCTACCGGGGCAACCGCATTCTCTGACGCGGACGGCGGCCGAGATGAAAGTGATCGGTTTGATCGGCGGCACGGGATGGGTGTCCACCTGCGCCTACTACCGCCTCATCAACGAGCTGACCAACGAGCGGCGGGGCGGCCTCCACGCCGCCCGCTGTCTCCTCTATTCGTTCGATTACGCCGACATTGATGCGCTGAACCGGGCGGGGGACGCCCGGGGGGTTTTTGGGCTGGTGCGCGCCGCCGCCGATTCCCTCGAACGCGCCGGGGCCGAGTGCCTTGTCCTGTGCGCCAACACCCTGCACCAATTCGCAGAGGAGCTCGCGGGTTGCACCCGCCTCCCCCTCGTCAACGTCGCCGAGGCCGCCGCGGATGAAATCAGCCGCCGGCATTTCTCCACCGTCGGTCTCCTCGGCACTCGCATGACGATGGAGGAGAACTTCTACAAGGACGTTCTCCGGCGCCGCGGCATCCGCGTGCGGGTGCCCGACCGCGACGATTGCGCGTTCATCCACACGACCATTCTGACCGAGCTTCTGAAAAACGTGGTCTCCGATCGGGCGAAAGACCGGTTCCGGAGGATCATCGCCGGCCTCGCCGACGGCGGCGCGGAGGCCGTCGTCCTGGGCTGTACGGAACTGCCGCTGCTCGTCGCGCCTGAGGATGCCGAAATTCCCCTGATCGACACTCTCCGTCTCCATTGCCGCGCCGCCGTCGATTTCGCCCTGGCCCAGACGGTTCGCACTCCGCCGGAGGCACAGTCGGACATGCCCGCCTGAGCTGACTCAGGCGGATGCGACGCGCGCGGCTGCGACGAGCGAGCGTTTGACAATGAGGACCGCGCAGGCTATAATGACTCCAGAGCCCGGCGCGGCCAGCCGCAATGGGCGATCCGCGATGGCCCGATCGCATGAACGGCCGCAACGAAAGGATTTCGATATGAGATGGCAGGGTCGGCGAACCAGTGATAACGTCGAAGACCGGCGGGGAATCGGCGGCCGAGGTCTCGCCGTGGGCGGGGGTCTGGGCGGGATTCTCGCCGTCGTCCTCTTCCTTGTCCTCGGGGGCAACCCCGATGAGGTGATGCAGTCGCTGCAGCAGACGGGAGTGGAAGTGCCCGCCGGGAGCACGGCGGAGCTTAGCGATGAGGAGCGGCAGGAGGGCCAGTTCGTCGGCGTCATTCTGGCCGAGACTGAAGATGTCTGGAATCGTCTCTTTCAGCAGGCCGGGCAGTCCTACCGCGAGCCCAAACTCGTGCTCTTCTCAGACCAGATCTCGTCGGCCTGCGGTTATGCCGGCGCTTCCGCAGGACCGTTCTACTGCCCGGCCGACGAGCGCGTCTACATCGACCTGAGCTTCTTCAAGGAAATGCAGGCGCAGCTCGGCGCCCACGGCGATTTCGCGCTCGCCTATGTCATTGCCCACGAGGTCGGCCACCATGTGCAGAACCTCCTCGGTATCTCCGACCAGGTGATGGGCCAGCGGGAGCGCATGAGCGAGGCGGAGTTCAACCGGCTCACGGTCCGGATGGAACTTCAGGCCGATTTCCTGGCCGGCGTGTGGGCCCACTTTGCGGAGCGCACCGCCAATCTCCTGGAGTCGGGAGACATCGAAGAGGGCATTAACGCGGCGGCCGCCGTCGGCGACGACCGCATCATGAGGCAAACCCAGGGGTATGTCGTCCCCGATGCTTTCACGCACGGCACCTCGGAGCAGCGCGTCCGGTGGTTCCGACGGGGATATGAATCCGGCGATATCACCCAGGGGGACACGTTCAACTCCCAGGAGCTCTGACGCCTTCGCGGGTCCCCACTCCCGGGGCCGTCATTTGCCGGCTCGCCGCGCTTGACAACTGAGCTCGCCGCGTGTTTGTTTCGCTGAGTGAGGCTTTTACGGTCAAGACGGAGGTGATATCATGAAAGCGACCTGGCTGCCGGCCGGCGTCCTGGCGGCAACGGCCCTGGTGTTCTGGGCATGCTCGGGGGACGACGATTCCACCAACCCCGACCAACCGACAATCCCGACCGTGACCACGTCCGCGGTCAGCGCCGTTGGGTCCACGACGGCGACCTGCGGCGGGACGGTCACCGCCGATGGCGGCGCCGAAGTGACCGCCCGCGGCGTGTGCTGGCGCACGAGCGCCGACCCGACGATTGCCGACGACACCACGTCCGACGGCATCGGGGTCGGAAGTTTCACAAGCTCTCTGACCGGATTGAGCGGCGGAGAGAGCTATCACATGCGGGCGTATGCGACCAACCGCGCCGGCACCGGCTACGGCGAGGACGTGCCGTTCGCGACATTGGGAACCGTCGCCGACTACGACGGCAACACCTACCAAACGGTCAAGATCTTCAACCGGTGGTGGATGGCCGAGAACCTCAAGGTCACGCATTACCGCAACGGCGACCCCGTTTCCGACGTTACCGATCCCACCGCCTGGAATGCTCTGGCGAGCGGCGCCTGTTGCGAGTACGCCAACGACCCGGCCAATGTGGCAATCTACGGTCGGCTGTACAACTGGTTTGCGGTCGGCGACGCCCGCGGTTTGGCTCCCGCCGGGTGGCACGTGGCCACCGATTCCGAGTGGCAGGAACTGGTCGACTCGCTCGGCGGCGGTGCGGTGGCCGGCGGGAAACTGAAAGCCGCGGGCACTGCGTACTGGGCCGATCCGAACGCCGGCGCCACCAACGAGAGCGGCTTCTCCGGGCTCCCGGGCGGCTATCGCGGTGGGATGGGTGACTTCAACGGAATCCACTATGGCGCCGGGTTCTGGACCGCCACCCCGCACCAGTACTTCTCCGATCAGGCCTGGAACCGCAACCTGGGCTACAACCGCCCCGAGATGGTGCACGATTACAGCGGCAAGAAGAGCGGGAATGCCGTGCGCTGCGTGAAGGACTGAAGGGCGCGGGGCGCGGCGATTCGCTCGCGCGGCGGCTCCAGCGCGCGACCGAACAAAACAAAATACGCCCAGGAGGACTTGAACCCCCAACCTTCTGATCCGTAGTCAGACGCTCTATCCAATTGAGCTATGGGCGCATTTCCACTTTGTCGGTGCGGTTCAATTAGTAACGCCGCCGCCCCGGAATGTCAAGGCTTTTTTCCCCGCCCCCGGCCGTCTCCCGGCGCGGTCTTCACCTGAATTGACGTGAGAATCAGCGCCCGCGGGCGGCGCCGAGAACCGCCGCCACCACCCCCCAGATCACCACCAGCCCCGAAAGCCACCCGAGGAGCGGCCTACTTTTTTTTTTGGCGTTTTCCGCCGGCGTGCAAGGCCTCCGCCGCCTCGCGGATTTTCGGCAGCCACTCATCCTCGGCCGCCAGCACCTCGCGCGACTCGGCGGTCAGCGTGAACACCGGCAGTTCGGGGATATCGGTCGCTTTGGCCTCCATCACCCGCATCGCCACCACCGTCACGTTGTCGTTGCCGCCGCGGTCATTGGCGAACTGCACGAGGGCGTCCACCATCTTCTTCAGGTCGTCGCGCAACCGGTGGGCGGCCTCGAAAATCTCATCGTCGTCGGCAAACCCGCAGAGTCCGTCGGAGCACATCAGGAGAATGTCGCCCGGTTTCACCCGGACGAGGCGGCAATCGACCTCGACCGCCTCGCGCACGCCGAGGGCGCGCGTGATGACGTTCCGCCCGACCAGCGACTCCGCTTCCTGCGCCGACAGGTTGTGGGCGGCCTGCATCTCGCTCACCCAGGAGTGGTCCGCGGTCAGAGGGACGAGGCGGCGCGCCTCGAGGCGATAGGCGCGGCTGTCGCCCACGTGGGCGATGCCCGCCAGGTCGTGCTCGAAGGCGATCGCGACGATCGTGGTGCCCATGCCCGCCATGCTGGAGTTCGCGGCCGCCTTGCCGTAGATCTCCCGGTTGGCCAGGCGGATCGCGCGCAGGAGGAGGTTGGTTTCGTCGGGAAGCGCGCGCCCGGGGCTGAGCCGCTCGTCGCCGAGAATCTCCCGCCGGAGCTGGTTGTGCACGGTCTCGAGAGTCGTGACCGCCGACATCGACGCGACCTCGCCCGCCTGGTGGCCCCCCATGCCGTCGCACACAACGTACAGGTGGTTCCGGTCATCCAGATACAGGTTGTCTTCGTTCCCTTTCCGGACCAGCCCCACATCGGTTTTCCCCACCGCCTGTATCACGAGCGCCACGTCGCATTCCTCTCTCTTCGGCAGTTCTCATCCGGGCGACCGCCCGGCTGTACGGCCGGGCCGGAAAGGTCGCACCGAGCATCTATAAAAGCACAAAAAACCCCGGTGTCAACCGGGGTTTTTTTCAACTGGCACTCTTGATCCCGCCCCTATTTCATCAGGACCATCTTCCGCGACGCCGACCCATACTCGGTCGCCACGCGGTAGAGGTACACGCCGCTGGCCAACGAGGTTCCATCGAAAGCCACCGCGTGGTCCCCAACCGGGTAGGTTCCCAGGTCGCGCTCCTCTACGAGGCGCCCCAGGGTATTGTAGACCTCCAGCCGCACCGTCGAAGCGCGGGGCAGGGTGAAGGCGATGGTCGTCGTCGGGTTGAACGGGTTCGGGTAGTTCTGGGCGAGGGCGAAGGCGCCCGGGAGCAGCTCGTCGCGGTCCTCCGTGCCGACCACGTCGACATCGAGATCCACCGTCCCCGAGGCCGTGGCCGTGGTGTCGATCCGCGACCGCACCGTGTAGGTCAGGTGGTTGAGCGGCGGTTCGCCGGGGAAATCCGCCACCACGACATCGAACCACAGGTAGGCGGTGGAATCCGGGCCGTTGTAGACCAACTCCGCCGGGTAGATGACCCCCCAGGCCGGCACTTTGGACTGCTCAACGATGATGTCGTAGAAGTCGCGGATGTTGCCGGTGTTGCGGATGCCCACTTCGAACCGGACCGTATCCCGGGGGGAGCCGACTCCCGTCAGGGGGGCGTCGACCAGCAGCAGGCCGATCGTCACCCCGGACACCGAGAGGTGCACGGTGCTGGTGTCCATGTTGTTCCAGGTGGCGTCGCCGCTGTCGATCGCCGCCGGCCGCCCGAGAATTCGGAACGTAATCGGGTCGTTTTCGCGCGCCCCCTCGTCGAGCGCCGGCGTATTCGACACGTCATCGCCGTACGCGGCGAAGTAGCCGAACAGCCCGCCGAAACGGGTGGTGTCGCGCCCATTGTTCACCCCGTCCGGGTCAAAGGCGTCGATCACGGTCCCGACCGGCGCGGGCTGGCCGTTGATCATCACCGTGCCTTTGAACTGGTCCGAGTAGGGCGTCGGGATGATCCCCTGCGCCCAGAGCGGGCTCGTCGGGAGCGCGGCCGCCGCCGCCACAATCAGGAACCGCACGAATCGTCTTTTCACCATAGCACCTTCTCTGCGCCGACCGGCCGCGGATGCCCGCGGCCGGCCGGTTTCTACTCGACATTCTGAGGAAGCAGGATCGCCGCCTACTTCATCAGCATCATCTTCTTCGTCTCGGTGTAGTTATCGGCACTGAGACGATAGAAGTACACACCCGAGGCCACCGGGGAGCCCGTCCGCGAACGGCCGTCCCAGGTCACCGAGGTGGTGCCGGCCGCGGCGGTGCCGTCAAACGGCGTCGCCACCAGCTCGCCCAGCACGTTGAACACCTCGACCTTGGCCCGGGTCTCCTTGGGCAAACTGAACTCGATCGTGGTCGTCGGGTTGAACGGGTTCGGATAGTTCTGCGCCAGTGCGTAGGTCCCCGGCATCGTCGGCTCCTCGCCCGCCTTCGCCGTCAGGCCGCTCACCTCAAGATTGGTGCCGTGGCCTGTGAAGACGAAGGTCTCGGCAGTGGCCGCGCCATTGACCGTCAGCGTGAACGGCTCGCCCGTCCGGAGACCGTCAACCGCGCTCGTGTTCGGGTCGTCGGCGTATACCGGCATAAACCCGAACAAACCGTCGGCCCGCACCTGGCTGCTGCCGATCCGGTGCCCGTCGAGCGTGAACGCCTCGACCCGGGCCCCCGTCGGGACCACCGCGCCGTCAACCGTCAGCTTCTGCGCGTAGAGGTTCATCCACTGCGTCGTCGCCGTGACACCCTCGGCCGCCTTGGGCAGGGGATGTCCGAGCGGCTGGCGCTGCTGAGCGAACACGACCGGCCCGTCCGACGGGTAGATCAGCTCGCCAGGGGCGTCGACTTTCACCCAGTACCCGAAGCACGGCGCCATCTCGTCGAGCGTGTTGAACCCGCTGTCGCTCGGCACGTAGATCAGGGCGCCGCCGTCAAACCCCAGCGCCACCATGAGATCGTCGTAGATCGACGTCAGCGCGTCGGGGGTCGGCATCGCCACGTGGGGCAGGTACGACACGAGGTTCCAGCCCGGCGTCACCGTGATCGGCGTCGACACATTCGCGCAGTTGCCCTCGATCACCATCTCGACGTCCGCGTCCACCTTGATCCAGTATCCCGAGAGGTGGTCCACATACCACAGCGTCGAGAACTGGGGCAGCGTCGGATCGTAGGTGAGGCCGCCCTGTTCGAAGCCCAGGACGAGCTGGATGTGGGGCGCGATCGAGGCCAGGGCCGCCTCGATGTCGTCGGATTCGGTGTCGATCGACCAGCTCACGAGGTTCCAGCCAGCCGTGAGATCGCACACCTGGCGGCAGACGTCGAGGTTCAGGCAGACCATCTGGGGAACCGTCGGTGCGTTGGCCCACAGGGTGTTGCCAGTCGCCTCCGCTTCGACGCCGTTGATGAAGAACCGGATTTCGTCGCCCGGCTCGGCGCCCTGGTCGCCCTCGTTCCACTCTTCCTCGCCGTACACCGGCATGAAGCCGTACTTGCCGGCCTCCTTCACGAACCACGAGCCGCACCGCACGCCGTCCGGATCATAGGCGTCAATCACCGATCCGATCGGCAGCGGCGACCCGAAATAGGTGTTCGCGTCGCAGTAGAAGTCGACCCAGTAGAGGGTCGGGTAGACCGGCGCGTAGGGCGTCAGCACAATCATGATGCCCGTCTCGCCCCAGTTCACGTTTTCGATGAGCCCGGGGTAGTAACCCTCTTTGTAGGCCCACAGGTCGAACTGGCCGTAGACAAGCTCAGTAGTGAATTCAAAGTAACCATCGGCCCCGGAGGTCGTCGAGGCTTCCGGGCCCATGCCGGGGAAACCCGACCACATCTCGACGGTCGCGCCGGCGATCGGGTCGCCGGCAGTGTCGACCACGTAGCCGCAGGTGAACGCCGTCGAGGTATCGATCGCCACGCCGCCGTTCTCCGGAACGGGCGGGATGAACAGGTCCGGACCGCCGCAGTTGATCCCGAAATACGTGTCCTCCGTCGGAGTCACGATCGAGATTTCGTGGAAGCCTACAGGCGCACCCGGCGCCACGGTCAGGTAGAGGTTCGCGAAGCCGCCGAACCCGGGGCCGACCATCGGCGCAGACCCGCCGAAATCGGCCGAAATGACCGCATGGCCGGCGAAAATATCAACCGCCTTCACCGGGAAATCGTCGAGGCGCGAGCCCTCGAACCCGACCGAGTCAAGCGTCAGGTAGGCCGGGTTCCACTCCAGGGTCGCCTGCGCGCTGAACAGATCGCACGAGTTGGTGAATTCCATCGGCACCACCACCTCGGCGCCCGGCGCCGCAGGCACGATCCCGACAAACAACGTGTCGGCTCCTTCGGGAACCGTCGTCGTGTCCACCAGCTGCAACGCCACCATGACGTAGTAGGTGCGCGGCTCGCACACGGTCGCGTCGCCCTGGAACATGACGATGCCGTAGTAGTCGCCCGCCGGCAGGCCGGTAGCGTCATAGCTGATCGTCACATTCGCCGGGGTGCACGTCTCCGGCGGCGTCGCGCTCAGCCAGGCCGTCGTGTCGAGCACGATGAAGCACCCGGCGCCGGGCCCGGTGCTGCCTACCGTCACCACGCGGAAGCCGTAGGGCCCGTCCGCAAAGGTGATCGTGTCATGGATGAAAAGAACCGTGTCGGAGAGAATAAGGTCGACACACGGCGGCGGAGTTGTGCACTCCTCAACCGTGATCGTGAATATCACGGAGTCGGTCGCCAGCAAGGCATCCTGCACGCGCACCGTCACCGTGTAGGAACCGGCCTGCGTCGTGTCCGGATTGAACGTGAACAGCGCCCCGGAATCGAGCTGATCGAACGCCATGTTCGCGACGAGCCCGTCCGCCGAGAACGTCAGCACCCCGCCATCAGGGTCGGTCGCGTCGAACCAGAACGACGCCGAGCCGCATTCGTCGATCGTCGTGTCTTCCGCCATCGTAATCAACACCGGCGGCCGGTTCACGTTGTTCACCGTGATCTCGACCAGTTCGGAATCGGCCAGCAGGCCGTCGCTGGCGATGAAGCGCACGTTGTAGACACCCGCCTGCGTGAAATCCGGCGTCCAGGTGAACAGGCCGACCCCGTTCAGGCTGTCGACAAAAGTCGCGCCCGTCGGAAGGTCCTCGGCCGTCAGCTCCGGGAAACCGCCGTCGGGATCGCTCGCCGACACGGTGAACTGCAAAAGCGCGTTCTCGTCGATCGTCTTGCCGCCGATCGCGTTGAGCACCGGCGCCTCGTTCGCGCCGCCCGTCACCGTGATCGCGACGATTTCGTCGTCCGTCAACACGCCGTCGCTCGCCGTGAACGTCACATTGTGCACGCCTTCCTGGCCGATCGCCGGCGTCCAGTCGAACGTCCCGGTCCCGTCGCCGTTATCGGTGAAGCTTGCGCCGGTCGGAAGATTCGTCGCCGACAGCGTCGGGATCGTGCCGTCCGGATCGGTTGCACTCACGCCAAACGATAGCAGCACCTCAACCGGCGTCGACTGCGGCCCGATGGCCGCCAGCACCGGCGCCTGGTTCACGTTGCTGACCGTGATCGCGACGATCTCGTCATCCGTCAACACGCCGTCGCTCGCCGCAAACGTCACGTTGAAGACGCCCGCCTGCGTGAAGTTCGGGGTCCAACTGAAAGTCCCCGTCCCGTTGCCGTTATCGGTGAAGCTTGCCCCGGCGGGAAGATTGGTCGCCGAGAGCGCCGGGATCGTCCCATCCGGATCGCTCGCGCTCACGGGGAAGGTGAGCAGCGCGCCCTCGTCAACCGACTTCGGCCCAATCGCATTCAGCACCGGCGCCTGATTTACATTGTTGACGGTGATCGCGACAATCTCGCTGTCTGACGCGTTCTTCGAGTCCACGGCTTTGAACTTGATGTTGTAGACGTTCGCCTGCGTGAAATTCGGAGTCCAACTGAAGGTCCCCGTCCCGTTGCCGTTGTCGGTGAAATTCGCTCCCGTCGGCAGCGGGCTCGCCGTGAGAGTGATGGCGTCGCCGTTCGGATCGGTGGCGCTGACGCCGAACGACAGCAGCGCCCCCTCGTTGACTGACTTCGCTCCGATCGCCGCCAGCACCGGCGGGTCATTTAGCGACGGAGGTGGAATTGTGAGGGCCCCCATCCACACCGGATAGAATTCCTCGTTCGTGTTGAACTCGACGTACGAATAGTCGGTCCCGATACCCCAGACCTGGGTCTCGAAGGTGACGTTATCAGATCCCGTCCAGCCCGTGGTGTTGAAGTAGTACGTCGCCCAGAGACGGCGAGTTGACACGTCGCCGGGCAGCGCCGAAGTGAAAGCCAAACCGCCGAAGAGGAATCGCCGGTTGCTGTTGGTCAGGGTGATATTCGACTGCTCGTAGAAGAATGTTCCGAGAGTGAAAGCGCCGGCCGTCAGTGCCGAAGCCTTGGCGCTGTCCATCTGCACTTTCGCATTGTCCCAAACGAACCCGGTGGTCGCCCCACCGATATCTTCGTCGCTGTACACCCACAGCTCCACCTGGAAATGGCCGCTGGCGGGATCGCCAACCGCCACCAGGGCGACCGTATCCATGGTCCCGAATGGATCCTGTGGGGGCGGCGCCTGGGCCAGGACCGACCCGGCCGAGAGCCCGAGTGCCACAACAAGAGCCATGAGTAGGCGCAATTTCATACTTCTGCTCTCCCTTCACTCTGAACGTCTGGTACCATAAACTTGTTGATTGTTCGCAAATTCGCGTTTTTGTTTTCTTCGTTCCATGCGGGACGTCGGCCGCGCAATCTCTCCGCCGCCATCCGCAATTCGGCAGGCCGCCTCACTCCGTCGGTATCCGGTGAGTTCTCTCTACAACCCCGCGCAAAGCTTCGTCTGTCCTTGCGTCTGCCTCGCTGCGGATACCGTTAGCCGGCGCAGGATCATTCAGAGTCCTGCACGCAAATGGCGTTCCACGACCGGATCTTCTGCCGGCCGCTCTGCTCCGTGGTCCGACCGACCTTCCCTTTTTGTGCAGACCTTGCGTTTCAACGCTCTAGTTGGACCAATTTGAAAACGGTGTCCGCCACAGACGACTACCCGTTCAGTCGCTATCAGACTCTACCAAATATATGGCCGCCAAGCTGATTGTCAAGAGAATTGACTAAAAAGGTTCACGGCCGGCGCGCCCGAAAAATCTTAATAAGATCTGCGCCGCCTCCGCCACCGGTAGATCCCGAGTATCCCCAGCACCAGGAGCGCCCCGAGGACATCGACGACAAAATCCCGCCAGTCGGAATGGCGCCCCGGCACATAGCGCTGATACATTTCATCCGCCAGTGCAAAGAAAGTTACAAAAAGTGCAGACCACAGCAGGGCCCGGCCGAGTCGCGGAGAGCGCCCCATATGGTAGAACGACCGAAACACGAGGTACGCAAACACTGCGTACTCCAGCAGATGGACGACCTTGTCAAGCGAGGGGATCGGCAAATCGGGAGGGCGAAAGTCTCTGATCGAAGAGAGGGCGATTATCCCGCCGGCGTAGAGGAGCACCGGCAGATGGTAGCGGAGGAGCCGTTCGGGAAGGCCGGGGGGCGGATCATCGTGATTCATGGAGCTCATGGGTACACCTGCCCGCACCGGGCGTCAACAAAATTCCCGCTCACCGGCCACCGCCTGTGGGACCGCCCGGCGCCTCGGGGCGGAACCCCATGACCGCCCCGAAGCGTCCTTCCCGCGCCTGGGCCTCGGCCGATCCGGCGGCCACGTGGGAGAAGAGGGTATCGGCGTTGCACACCGTGCACAGGCCGACGTCGAAGATGTGCTCCTCGAGCAGCCCCGAGGCGCGCAGTTGGGAGCGCACCATGCCGGGCAGGTCGAAGTACCCCGAGGCAAACAGGGGATTGTCCTCTCCGAAGGCGGCGTGCACGCGTTCGCGGATGCGCAGCCAGGTTTGGGAGTTGGCGGTTGCATAATGGCAGGGCCGGATGCAAGGAAATATCACCGCCTCGATATCGGCCGGGCGGCTGCCGAAACTCTCGACCAGCGCCGCGACCATCCCCTTCGGAAGTTCGTTCACGGCCCCGAGGAGCCCGACGTGGGCGTTCCCGGCTGCCTGGCGCACGGGGTCGTAGAATCCGACGGCGGCGCAATCGGCCGTGATCACGAGGGCGTAGACGTTCGCGGCCGCGAACACCACCCCGTCGGCATACTCCCGGTCGTGCGGCATCGCGGCGTACGCCTCGGGGGTCAGCACCGGCCAGGCCAGGATCTCGTCGGCCTCCGGTTCCACATATCCCCGGCGGTCGCGGCGGGCGAGAAAGGAATCATCGCGGAGCACAACCACGCGGTTGGTGTGCCCGAGGGGAATCGAGAACATCCGGCCGGGATCGATCCCCAGTTCGGCCGCCAGACGCACCCGCCGCTCGGCCGCCTCGGCCGCCGGCGCGGTGCGGTAGGACAGGTTGCCCAGCCGCCGGGACGTATATCCCTGCACCAGGCGGGGGTGCCTCCGCCACCATTCCACTATCGTGACCAGCGGTGCCATTGCCGCGTCGCCCGCCGGCCGCGGGCGCATCTCTCCTTTTCCCTGCAAGCGGGCCGCGTACCGGGAAGGCGCCGAATGCAGCCGCCCGGGGGCGCCCCCGCCTGTTCCCGAACCACCCCCGATACTCGCGCATTTGGTCCCCTCGTGTCAACCAGCAATCTTTTTTCTTGAATAGACCCGGCGCACGCGGCGTAATTGTTTCAAACCGGAGGTGCAGAATGAGTGCCGGAGGGGCCGCGGTGATTGCGGCGCAGGCGAAGCAAGAACAGGAACGCCAGGAGGAGGAAGTCTTGACCACGTATCGTTCCGATGACCTGGAGGGCTGGGAGTTCAAAATCGTCCGCTCCCTGACCGGCGCTTTCAGCAAGCCGGAGAAGGTTGAGCAGCTCCGCCGCGACGAGGCGCAGGCGGGCTGGGAGATGATCGAAAAGTTCGACAACAACCGCATCCGTTTCAAACGCCGCACCGACCGCCGCGCCAACGATCATCTGCTGCCGTTCGATCCGTACCGCACGAACTACGGGATCGGCGAGGGGCGGATGGCGGCGGTCGTTATCACATCCATGGTGGTCGTGATCGGCCTCGTGATCGTGCTCGCGCTCCTATTCGGCGACCGCTGAGAGGGACGGGCTCGGGCGAGCGGTTGCGCCCTGACACCATGAGCGGCATTCTCTTTTTGCGCACGGGGGACCTGGAGCGGACAGCGGCCTTCTACATCGCCCGCCTCGACTGCCGCCGGTGGCTCGATCAGCCGGGGTGCGTCATACTCCGCCACGACAATTTCCTGTTCGGCTTGTGCGCCCGCGAGCGCCCGCAGACGGACGTTCTCCTCACCTTCTTCTACGACACTCCCGCCGAGGTCGACCGCCTGTACGCCCGCCACCGGGATACCGCCGATGGGCCGCCGCGGCTCAACGAGACCTACCGCATCTACCAGTTCTTCGCCCGCGACCCGGAGGGCCGGGGGCTCGAATTCCAGCATTTCGCCGATCCCGTGGCCCAGTTCCGCAGCGGCGACGATCTGTTGGCGACCCGCCGCAGCGTCCGCGAATTCGCGCCCGATCCCGTCCCCGACGACGTGATCGAACGCATCATCGAGAGTTGCCGTTTTGCTCCGAGCGCCTGGAACCGCCAGCCGCAGTGTTACCGGATTATCCGCGATCCCGAGACGCTGCGCTATCTGGCCGCCAGCCGGCAGGAGGCGACCGCCCCGATCGGCCGGGCGCCGGCGGCGGTCGCGGTGAGCGTCGATACCACCGTCAGCCCCTACCCGGCCGTCGACGGCGCTATTGCCGCGTACCATTTCCTGCTCGCGGCGTGGTTTTACGGTCTCGGGACGTGCTGGATGGGAAACATGGATGCGCCGGAGATCAAGGCCCGCCTCGGCCTCCCGCCGGGGCACTTCCTCGCCACGGTCACGCCGCTGGGTTATCCGAAGGAGCGCGCGGCGCCGCCGCCGGCGCGCAAGCCTTTCGCCGCCTTTCTCCGCGGCTGAGCCCGCCGGACCCCGCGGCGCCTCGCACGTTGGCCCGTGCGATGCGCCGGCCGGCCGCCCGCTACCCGATCCCCATGATCTCGACGTCGAACAGGAGGCGTTCGCCGGCGAGCGGATGGTTGGCGTCGAGCGTCACCAGACCGTCCTCAATATTCGTGATCTCGACTTCCACGACGCTGCCGTCCGGCTGCCGCACCTGGAGCTGCTCGCCGATTCGCGGCGTGATGTGGTCGGGGAACTGCCCGGTCTCGACCTGGACCACGAGGTCGTCGCGGTGGTCGCCGTAGGCCTCTTCCGGCTCCAGCGAAAGGGTGCGCGTCTCCCCCACAGCCATCCCCACCAGCCCCTTCTCGAAACCGGCGATCACATCGCCGGAGCCCACGTTCACCACCAGCGGTTCGCGTTCGCGCGAGCTGTCGAATACTGTTCCATCGGCCAGCCGCCCCGTGTAGTGGACGGTGACGGTATCTCCGTTTTTCACCCGGCTCATGTCGTCCTCCTGTCTGGTTCCGCTCTGATCATTATCCGGCCCAGACTTCTGAGATCCCGTCACTGCATGACGGCGCCGAAACCCTCAGCAGCCCAGACTGCGATGCGCGATTGTCATGGCCCCGCCGGAGCACCGTCCTTCGGCTTGTGCGCCACCAGCAGGTAGCACAGCGGGACAACGTGGTATTTCTCCAAATGGCGCCACACGAGCGATATGTCGTGCGGGTACTCGTGAAACTCCCTCAGCATCAGCCCGCTTCTGAGGATCGGATTGAGAATATCCGAAATCTTCTGCGTGTGGCTGTAGCTGGTCGGACTCGCATAGGTGGTGCCGCCGATGTAGTCGATCCCCTGCGTCTCCTCCCACGGCGCGGTCCGAAAATACGAGAAGACCGCGGTCAGCTCGTTCTCGGAGTCGTACTCGGGGTCCCCCGGCGTCGGGAAGAGATACAGGAAGGGGTGCTGTTCGTAGACCGCCAGGGCCGCGCCCGGGGCGAGCAGGCGGGCGGCAACGCCGAAAAATCGGCCGAGGTCGGGCAGCCAGGAGAGCGCCCCAATCGTGATGTAGACGAGGTCGAACCGGCCGTCCCACTCCCGCCCGATGTCGTACACGTCGGTGCGCACGAACCGGCAGTTGGCGCCGGCGATGCGGGCCAGTTCCTCGGCCTCGGCGATCGCGGCATCGGAGATGTCGAACCCGACTCCCTCGGCCGCCCCGAGGTTTACCAGAGAGAGGATTTCGCGCCCGTTGTTGCAGCACAATTGCGCGACGCGCTGTCCCGCCAGTCCGATCTGAAGCAGTTTCGCCGTTTCGATCGGATCGAGGCAGGAATACCCCGGTTCGGCGAATTTCGCTCTGAGATCGACCGTGCGGTGCCGCTGGTGGAGCGGCGTCGCCTCGTTCCAGGCTCTGCGATTGGCCTCGGTGATGCGCTTGGTGTCGTCCATGCGCCAAGATAGGGCCCGGGCGGTGCGGGCGCCACCGAAAACTCCCTCACCGCCCCTCGGCGTCGAGCAGGCGCAACAGTTCGGCGAAATCCTCCGGCGGCGGCGCCTCGAACCGGAGCGCCTCGCCGGTGGCGGGGTGCGTAAACGCCAGCCGGAACGCGTGGAGCGCCTGACGATTCATGACAGCCAGCAGGCGCGCCGCCAGCGGCCGCTCCGGACCGTGGATCCCCCGATGCCATGACTCCCGGCCGCCGTAGTCCGGGTCGCCGAACACGGGGTGGCCGAGGTGCGCCAGGTGCACGCGGATCTGGTGGGTCCGCCCCGTCTCGAGGCGCACCTCGAGCAGATCGTAGGAGCGGAAGCGGTCTTTCAGGCGGTAGTGGGTGACCGCCTGCCGCGCCCGAATGCCGTTCACCTGCATCTTCCGGCGGCCGGCCGTCGAGCGCCCGATCGGCGCGTCGATCGTCCCCTCCTCCTCGCGCACGTGCCCGCACACGAGGGCGAGGTAGTGGCGGTGGATTTCGCGCGCCTGGAGTTTTTTCTGCAGGGCGAGGTAGACGTCGTCGTTGCGGGCCACCACCAGCAGCCCGGTGGTGTCGCGGTCGAGCCGGTGCACGATCCCCGGGCGGTCCTCGGCCGATCCCGCCGCGAGTGTCCCGTAGCGGTGCACGAGCGCGTTGACCAGCGTCCCCGCACGGCGCCCGGCGGCCGGGTGCGCGATCATCCCCGCCGGCTTGTTCACCACCGCGAGGAATTCGTCCTCGTAGACAATCGTCAGGGGGAGGTCCTCGGGAATCACCGCGCGCGGAGGCGGCGGCGGAATCACCAGCGCGATCGTGTCGCCGGCCGTGATTTCGTGCCGCTTGGCGACGGCCGCGCCGTTGACCGTGATCAGCCCCTTGGCAATCAGCCGCTGGATCCGGTTGCGCGTGAGATTGAGCTCCGCCCGCGCCGCCAGGAAACGATCCACCCGCTCCGCGGCCACCGTCTCCGGAACCGTGATCGTGAGCTCGCGGGTTTCCGCCATAGCGCCGCCCGCTCAGTTCGCGGTCGGTTCCTGTCGGCGCACGAGAGCCGCCATTTCCCGCACCGCCTGTCCGAACCCGACCAGCATCCCCCGGCCGGCGATCGCCTGCCCGATCACGAAATCGTCGACATAACCGAGTTCCGCCAGGGGCGCGACATTGCGGTAGGTGATTCCCCGTCCGAGCATCACCGTGAGCTCCGCTTTGGCCGCCAGCCGTCCGGCCTCGTCGATCCGGTCAAGTTCGCGCTGGGCCTCCTCGCGCCGGCGGGCCCGCGTGTAGCCGCCGCAGTCGATCAGCACGGCGTTGGCCCGAGCCTTGGAGGCGCCCTTGATCTGGTCCGCCTCCGGCTCGACGAGGTAGGCGACCTGCACACCGACCGCGGCCAGTCGCTCGGTCAGATCGCGGAAATCGACCTGCGGCGCGCTGAAATCGATCGGCGCGGCCTGCGCCTCGAGGTCCGGCTGATCCGCGGCGAACACGACCGTGTGCGGCTTGATCTCCATCATCCGCCCGATGAGGTCGTCGGCCGGCGGCAGCTCGACCACCAGCTTGGTTTTGGCGACCGCCTGGAGCACGTAGAGGTCGCGCTCCCGGACGAAGCGCCGGTCGCGCCGCACCTGGACCGCGATCCCCTCCGCGCCGTTGAGTTCCGCCAGCACGGCCGCCTGGGCCGGATCGGGCTCCTCCAGGCGCCGCAGTTCGCGCAGCATGGCGATGAGATTTACATTTACCGTCAGTGACGACACGCCGACCTCCGCTTGCGCCGCAAGGCTTGGGTTAGAGCTTTCGTTCGGTCAGTCAATACTACCGGATCGCAACCGGCGCGTCAAATTGAAAAAGTCCTCGGTGGTGAGCTGCTCGGCCCGCACCTGTGCCGGCAGACCGCAGGCGGCGATCGCCCGCTGGGCCGCGGCGGCGTCGGGTACGAGCGCGGGCGCGAGGTTGTTGACCAGCTGCTTGCGCCGTCGGGCGAAGGCCGCCCGCACGACCGGTTCGAACCCCTCCGGCGCCGCCGGCGCGTCCGTCCGCGGGCGAAGCTCCACGACCGCCGAGTGCACTTTCGGTCGCGGGCGAAAATGCTCCGGTCCCACGTCGAACCGCCGCTGCGCCTCGAACACCAGCTGCGTGAATATGCCCAGCGGCGACCAGTCTTTTCCCCCCGGCGCCGCGCACAGCCGCGCGGCCACTTCCCGCTGCACCATGAACACCGCGCGGAGGATGTGCGCCCGGCGCTGCACGGCCCACTCGACCACCGGCGAGGTGAGGTTGTAGGGGAGATTCCCGACGAGCACGAAGCGCTCCAACCCGGCGCGCTCCGGATCGAAAGCGAGGAAATCCTGGTTGAGCACGGTGGTCCGCGCATAGCCGCGGAGCGACGCGGCCAGCGGTCCGGCCAGGTTGCGGTCGAACTCCACGGCCACCACGCGCGCCCCGCTCGCCGCCAGCGGCACGGTCAGCGCCCCCCGCCCCGGCCCGATCTCGACAATCACGTCCTCCGGCGAGGCCGCGATGAGATCGATCAGCTTCCGCACAATTTCGGCCGACACCAGGAAGTGCTGCCCCAGCCGCTTCTGCGGGCGATGCCCCGGCATGGTCACCCCTCCAGCGTCTCGACCAGCCCGAACAGCTTCTGCACCGTCCCGTCGACCGTCCGCTCGAGGTGCGCGGCGGGGAGTTCTTTGAGCTCGGCCAGCCGCCGGTAGACGTACCGGACATAGGCCGGGTAGTTGGTTTTGCCGCGGTGCGGCGCGGGGGTGAGGAAGGGGGCATCGGTCTCCAGGATAATCCGATCCAAAGGAACCGCCTGGGCCACCCGCGCCATTTTCGTATCGCCGAACGTGATCACCCCTCCGACGGAAATGACGAACCCGAGATCGATCGCCTCGCGCGCCTCGGCGATGTCCCCAGGGAAACAGTGGAACACGCCGCCGCGCAGCCGGGGAGCATACTCCCGCACGATCGCAACCGTATCGCGGAATGCCTCGCGGGTGTGAATGACGACCGGGAGCGCGGTCTCGATGGCCAGCTCAAGCTGCTGGTGGAAGGCCCGTTTCTGCGTCTCGCGGGGCGAGCGGTCGCGGAAGAAATCCAGCCCGATCTCGCCGACCGCCACCACTTTTTCGTGCCGGGCCAGCGCGCGCAGGCGCGCCAGCGTGTCCGCGTCCAGCGTCGTGGCGTCGTGCGGATGCACTCCCACGGTCGCGTACACCATGGCGTGCTGCTCGGCCAGCGCGACCGAGCGCTCCGAGGCGGCCAGATCCACCCCGATGTTGATGACAGTGTGGACGCCGGCGGCCCGCGCGTCGGCCAGCGCCTCCTCGCGCCGGCCCTCGAAAGCCGCGAAATCGAGATGGCAGTGGGAGTCGATCATCAGCTTATCGCGGCGCCCGGCGGAAGATCCCCGTCGGGCACGACCAGCCGAAGCACTTTCCCCTTTTTCGCCGCCAGCAGCATCCCCCGCGACTCCAGCCCCCGGATGGTCGCGGGCTTGAGGTTGGCGACGACCACGATGCGCCTGCCCGTGATCTGCTCCGGCGTGTAGTGCTCCGCCACCCCGGCGACAATCTGGCGGGTCTCGTCGCCGAGTGAAATCTGCAGGCGGAGGAGCCGGTCCGCTCCGGGGACCCGCTCGGCGCGGAGCACCTCGGCCACCCGGAGCTGCACGCGGCCGAAGTCGGCGATATCGATGAGGCCGTCGGCCGAGCCTTCCGCGGGCGGCGGCGCGGCCGCGGTCGCGGGCGGCGCTTCCTGCGGCGGCGCGATCCGCGGGAAGACCGCCTCGCCGAAGGCCACTGGCGTTCCCGGCTCCAGCGCGAAAAACACCCGCGCGGCGTCGAGCGTGAGCGTCCCGTCGTCCAGTCCGAAAATGCCGCGCACCGCGCGCATCTTGTTGGGCATCACCGGGGCGAGGATGATCGAGACAATCCGGATCACCTCGCAACAGGCGTAGAGGATCCCGCCCATCTCGTCGCGCCGCCCGTCGCGGGCAAGCTGCCACGGCACGCGGTCGTTGAAGAACTTGTTGGCCGCCCGCACGAGGTTCATTCCCTCGGCGACAGCCTGCCCGATCCGGAAATTCCGGATGTGCTCGTAGGCCGCGGCCGGCGCGGCCGCGGCCGCCTCCATCAGCTCCTGCAGCCCGGCAATCTCCCGGTGCGGACCCGGCAGCCGGCCCTCGAAATTCGTCTGCACCATCTTGACCACCCGCGACACGAGGTTCCCCAGATCGTTCGCGAGGTCGGCGTTGTACTGCGCCGCAAACCGCTGGGCCTGGATGTCCCCGTCGACCCCGAACGGGTACTGAGTGAGCAGCAGGTACCGGGTGCCGTCGGCCCCGAACTGGGCGACCATGGCGTTCGGGTCGATCTGGTTCCCGAGCGACTTCGACATCTTCTCGCCGTCGACCGTGAAAAACCCGTGCAGGAACATCGTGTCCGGCAACCGCACTCCCGCCGCCATCAGCATCGCCGGCCAATAGAGGCAGTGGAACTTGAGGATGTCCTTGGCCATCAGGTGCACGACTTCAGCGTTGGTCCACCACTTCGCGAACGCCGCCGGATCGTCGCCGTACCCGACCGCCGAGATGTAGTTCGACAGCGCGTCCACCCACACGTAGGCCACCTGCGTGCGGTCGAACGACAGCGGGATTCCCCACTTCACCCGTTCGCGGGAGATCGAGAAATCTCCCAGATCCTGCTCGATCAGGCCGAGCACCTCGCGGCGGCGCTCCTCCGGCAAAATCCGCAGCTCGCCCGAGAGGATCTTCTCGCGGATCTTCGGCAGGTAGGCGGACAGGCGGAAGAAGTAGTTCTTCTCGCGGAGCTTCTCCGGCGGGCGCTTGTGGTCGGGGCAGAGGCCGTCGACCAGCTCCTTCTCGGTGATGAACTTCTCGCAGCCGGTGCAGTAGAGCCCCTCGTAGTAATCGGAGTAGACGGCCTCGCGGCCGTCGTCGGTGCGCGCCGCGCGCATGGCGTCGAGCAGTCTGTGCACGGCCTGGGCGTGGCGCGGCGAGGTAGTGCGGATGAAGTAGTCGTAGTCGATCGCGAGGTTCTCCCAGGCGCGCCGGAACGTCTCCACCGTCCGGTCGCAGAACGCCTGGGGCGTCATGCCGGCGGCGGCGGCCGCCTCGGCCACCTTGGTCCCGTGTTCGTCGGTGCCGGTGAGGAAAAACGCCTCGCGCCCGGCCAGGCGGTGAAAGCGCGCGAGCAGGTCGGCCGCGATCGTGGTGTAGGCGTGCCCGATGTGCGGGCGGTCGTTGACGTAGTAAATGGGCGTCGTGAGGTAAATCGGCTTGGCCACAGCTGGTCTCCGCGTTCGGGTTTACCGCCCCTCGCCTTCGTCGAGCTTCTTGAGCGCCTCGGCTTCCGTCTCCCCGGCCTCGAGGTCGCGCGCCGGGCCGGCTGCCGCCTCCTCCACTTTGCGCTCCCGCTCCAGAATATCCTTCAACCCGACCCGGAACGTCACCCGCTCCGCATCGCGTATGATTGCCTCCTCGTTGAACACGTCGATCCGCTCGATCACGCCTTCCCCCAGCCGCGTCCGCACCATCGTTCCCGGCTCGGGGAACCGGCTCTTTACTTTGCGGTACATGTCGGCCTCGTAGCGCAGGCAGCACAGGAGCCGCCCGCAGTTGCCGGAGATTTTCGAGGGGTTCAGGGGGAGATCCTGTTCCCGCGCGTGCTGGGTCGAAATCGGTTCGAAATTGCGGATGAAGGAATTGCAGCACTGCTCCCGGCCGCAGATGCCGTAGCCGCCCAGCCGCCGCGCCTCGTCGCGCACGCCGATCTGGCGCAGCTCGATCCGCGTCCGGTAGCGGGCCGCCAGGTCCTTGACCAGCTCGCGGAAATCCACCCGGTGGTCGGCCGTGAAAAACACCGTCATCTTGTTCCCGTCGAACTGGCACTCTACGTCCACCACCTTCATCGGCAGTCCATGCCGGGAGATGATGTCGATAACCTCGTACTTGTACCCCTCTTCCTGGTCGCGGAGATATTCCCACCGGGCCGCGTCTTCACTGCCGGCCGGCCGGAGGATCGAGCGGGGGTGGTTCCCCTCCCCGAACGAGACCTCGGTCTCGATTTTCTTCTTGAGGTAGCCGAGCTCCTCTCCGCGCTCGACCTCGACGATCACGTAGCTGTTGAGGGTGAGCGCGTGGTAGTAGCGATTGAAGAAGAACTCCTTGCGGGAGCCCTTGAATTCCACGAGGTACAGTTCCGCCATACAAAAAATCCCCGCTTGCCCGGGGGGTGCCCGCTTTCCGGTCAATGCCGACTCGCCGCCGCCTTGGTCCTGAGGGCCAGCGCCGCCAGCGCCCCATGAATATGTACGTTCAGCCGAAAATGGGCAAGCGCTATCTTGATCTCCTCGGCGAGGCGAACGGCGGTCGCCGGATCGGCGAAGTGTTCGGCCAGCCGCTCCAGTTCGGCCCGGAAATCGGTGTTCACCACGGCGCCGCCCGCTCCGGCCACCGCCAGCTGCATGCAGTCCCGGGCCAGCGACTGCCACAGGTGGAGCAGGTACTCCGCCTCGCCGCGGTCGCGCTCTCCCAGCGCGGCCGTCAGCCGCGCCACGGTCTCCGGCCCGCTGTCCTCAAACAGCGACCGGAACAACTGGAATGCGGTCACCCGTCCCGAGGCCTCGTCGTCGCCCGACTCGGCCGCCTGCACCGCCCGGCCGGCAATCCCCTCGGCCGTGCGCGCGGCCAGCTCGGCGCGCGCCTCCGCCAGACCGTACTGCGCCCGCAGGTACTCCGCGACCACCTCGGGGGGAGACGAACGCAGCGTCACTTTCCGCGACCGCGACTGGATCGTCGGCAGCAGCCGCTCGGCTTTCTCCGCGATGAGGAGGATGACCGCCTGCGACGGCGGTTCCTCGATCATTTTCAAAAGCGCGTCCGCCGCCTCCGGGCGCATCCGCTCCATCTGGTAGAAGATGATGGTCCGGTAGACGCCGGGCGGCGGTTTGGTCGCCATCGTCCGCTTGATCCGGCGCGCGGTATCGATCGGGATCGTCAGATTGGCCGTAGCCGAGAGCACCGCGAACGGTTCCCGGCGCTTGAGGTCGATCACCTCGTTGGTCAGCTCGACCGCCTCGTCCTCGCCCTTGTGCGGGGGCAGGGGCGCGGCGACCGCGAGGCCTTCGAAATTGAGCGCGAAAATCAGGCGGCAGTTCCGGCACCCGCCGCAGGGCCGGAGCGCGCCGCCGGCGGTCCGCGTCCGCGCCTCGCAGTTGAGCAGCGCGGCGAACGAGACCGCCAGTCCCCACCGGCCGCATCCGTCCGGCCCGCAGAGAAGGTAGGTGCCGGCCACCCGGTCGGACTCGACCGACCGCGCCATCACTTCCCAGGCGCGGGGTTGAAACTGCGAGATGTCAAAAGGCATCGAGGCGTATCCACAGCACCGGATCGAGGGGTTCGCGACCCTGGCGCAACTCGAACTTTACCTGGCCCTCCGGCCCCACCCGCCCGAGCACGGTGGTCCCTGTCACCGCGTCCCCGGTGCGCACCTGGGGCTCGCCGAGCCCGGCGTAGGTGGTGTAGTAGTCGCTGTCATGGCTTATGATAACAAACCGCCCGTATCCCCGCAACGTCCCGACATAGGCGACCGATCCGGCCGCCACCGCGCGGACCGCCGCCCCGGGCGCGGCCGCGATCGTGATTCCCGGCGAGTACGACTTCAGCTTGGTGACCGGATCCTGGGCCGGCCCGAACGGCACGGTCACTTTCCCCGGCGCCGGCGGTGGGAGCTGCCCCTTCAGGGTGGCGAACGCCGAGGGAGGCGCAGGCTCGCTCGGCCGGCTTTCCCGCCGCTCCCGCTGCTCTTCGAGCAGCGCGATCACGCGCTCGATTTCATCGGCCGCCTGCTGCAGCGTAAGCATCTTGTCCCCCTCGGCGAGCTTGGTCCGGCGGATTTTCTCCAGCGCTTTCTCCCGCTTCTCTCGCTGGCTCAGGTCGAGCGCCGTCGCCGTCTCTTTGTCCTTTTTGAGCGACTGGACCTTGGTCCGCTGGCTAGCGAGCGTGTCGAGCATGGCGAGCGTCTCGCTCAGGTAGGCGCCGGCGTCGGCGACGTTGTCCGATTCGAACTGGGCGAGGGCGGCGAGGTAAACGATCTGGCGGTTTTCCTCCAGCCCCTTCGCAGGCCCCGACCAGAGCGGCCGGGCCGTCCGCCCGGTGGCCTTCGCGTAGAACTGGCGGATATCGCCGAGATATTTGCGGCGCGCCCGTTCGAGCCGGTCGCGCGACTGCCCGAGACGGTCCTCGGTCGCCTGCATCTGCTCGTGCACGTCGGCCAGTTGGCGCGTCAGCCGCCCGATCACTTTCTTGTTCGCGGTGATCTTCTGGTCGTACCGCGAGATCTGTTCCGTCGTCTGCAGCTCGGCGCTGCGCAGCGAGTCGAGCTTCTTCTCGCTCCGCTCGACGTCCTTGCGGATGCGCTCCAGCTCTTCCTGCTGGCTGCGGATGCGGTCCTTGTCCTTGCCCTTGTCCGCCTGCACGTCCGCCGCCCCCAGGACCAGCAGGAGGGCCGCCGCCCACGCCGCACGTCTCACGCGAGCATCCTCCGCACCCCGAGGTACCCGCTGACCACTCCGAGGAGCGCGGCCCCGAGGCAGAAGCCGGCGATTTCAGCAAGCGGGGGGAACACCGGCGCGACGTGGGTGAAGCTCACCTGTCCGCGGGCGTACCAGAGCGCCGCCCAGCCGATGGCCGCCGCCGCTCCGCCGAGCACCGCCCCCTCGAGCAGCATCGGCGCCACCAGGAACAGCCGGCTGGCTCCGAGCAGGCGCATCTGCGCCAGTCCCTCCGCCCGCGTGCGGATCATGAGCCGGAGATTGTTCAGCGAGCTGATCACGGCCGTCACCAAGATCAGGATTCCGAGCGCCAGGCCGACCCGCAGAATGACGGCCTGGGTCCCCTCCGTCTTGCGCAGCCACTCGGCGTTGTAGTAGAGGTCGGCCACCGCCGGCATCCGCCGCAGCTCTCCGGCAATCGCCGCGAGACCGTCGCTCGTGAGCGCCGCCGGCGCGAACGTCAGCACGAACGACCGCGGCAGCGGGTTGAGGGTGTCATACCCGGCGAGCAGGTCCATGCCCAGCGACGCCTGCATGATCTCTCGCGCCGCCTCCTTCGAGATGTACTGAAGGCCGGTCACCCCGGGGATCGCGGCGACCTCCGCCTGGACGCCCGCGACCTCCCCCTCGGCCACTTCCTCCCGGACAAACACTTCCATCTGCACCTCGGCCACGGCCCGCGCGAACACCTGCTCGACCGTCGCCGCCCCGATCCAGTACAGGTCGAACAGGAGGTACAGCAGGGTCAGGGAGAGCAGCGATCCCAGCGCCGTGAACGGGTGCCGCCCGAGGCTCCGCGCAAATTCACCCGCTATGTGGGCCGTCCGGGTCACGTCAGCCTCCCCTCCCGGATCACGTAGCTGGTGCTGTTGGGCAGGGTGCCGGGGGGATGGTCCGACATCAGGAGAACCATCGTCCGGCCCGACAGCGAGGCTTTGACCAGGTACTCGAACACCCGGCGCGCCGTCGCCGTGTCGAGTCCCGCCATCGGCTCGTCGATCACCAGCAGCGGCTGGTCGGCGATCGAGGCCCGCGCCAGTTGGACGAGCGTTTGCTCCACCCGCGTGAGCGTCGCCGGGTAATCCTGCGCGCGGGTCAAGAGCGAGAACTCGGTGAGCATGCGCAGGAGCCGTTCTTTGCGCGCCCGCTTGCGCACGCCCGCCAGCACCAGCGGGTAAGTGATGTTGTCGGCCGCCGTGTAGGTCGGCACGAGGCCGAAAATGCCGCCGACGCCGCCAAGCCGACGCCGCACCCGGTTGAGCGCCCGCCCCCGTCCGCGGCGGAGATTCTCGCCGAACACCTCGACCGACCCCGCGTCCGCAAACTTCCGCCCCACGAGCAGTTCCGCAATCGTGGTCTTGCCCGAACCCGGCCCCCCCGTAATCACCGCCGTCTCCCCCGGTCGCACCGACAAGCTCAGATTGCGGAAAAGCTCTCCGCTGCGGGGATAGGCGAGATCAACATTGCTCAGTTCGACGATCGCGGTGTCGGGCATACCAACTCCATCCGTTCGAACGACCGTTGACGATAACCTCGAAGTTCCGTATACTGCGGCCGTTCGACGCCAAAACTTATACCGGAGTCGATGGTACAAAGACAAAGAAGCGGCCTCAACTAAAACAACGTATGAGAAAATATCTCCTTACTCCCCTTGTGCTTAGCCTGTGCCTATCGGCCCCGCGCGCGCAGGACTGGGTCCCCGTCACCTTGCCCACCGGCGACAACATCACCGGCATCGAGTTCCTCCACCCCGACACCGGCTTTCTCTCCATTCAGCCGGGCGACCTCGGCCGCACCTATGACGGCGGCCGCACCTGGACGATCCACCCGGTCGCCCTCGACCTGGCGCTCGAAGACGTCTCGTTCGCGAACGCGAAACTCGGCCTGGTCTGCGGCAAAGCCGGCGCCCTGTACCGCACCTCCGATGGCGGCGAACGCTGGGAGAGCGTCTCCCCGGTCGGGCGGGACAGCACGGTCGCTTTTTTCAGCGTCAAATTCATCGACCCCCGCACCGCGTTGGTCACCGGCATGAGCCGGCACGAGGAGACCCCCTGGAGCGGCATCGCCTACCGCTCTCTCGATGGCGGGGCGACCTGGACCAGACTCGAGCCCATGGGTCTCATGTACAGCGAGATTTTCTATTCCCCGACCGCCGGGCTGGTCTTTCCGGCGCTCGGCCTGCTCAACCGGTCCGATGACAAGGGGAAATCGTGGCGTCAGAACGGCGCGATCGAGAGCGCCCTCAACCGGAGCGTCGCCGTCGCCGGCGACCTGATCGTCCTCGTCGGCCCGAAAGGTTTCCTCGCCGTTTCCCGCGACAACGGCAAGACGTGGAAGAAAATCGAGCAGGACGTCGAACGCACGTTTGTCGCGGTCACCGCGATCGACGACCGCACGGTTTTCGTCGCCGGACCCAACTCGCTCATGCTGCGCTCGTCCGACGGCGGCGAGACGTGGACTCAGGAGCTGCTGGCCCGCTCGTTCGACGTCCTTGATCTGGCGCGGGCGGGCAGCCGTCTCTACGCTGTCGGTACCGACGGCGCCGTGATCTACAAGGAACTCGGCCGCAAGTAGGGTAGCTGCGGGCCCGGCCGCCGGGCCGCGCCCGCCATCGAATGGCACCCGAACCGCCCCGGCTCCCGGTCCCTTACGGACAGGCCGCCGGCACCGGGCCGCCGCGGAAGAGATAGCCGATCAGGAGGGTCAGGTCGGACACAGCCGGCGAACCGTCCCCGTTCACATCCATGTGGGCGGGGCAGCCCGCCGAGACTCCGCCCCGGAACAGGTACGCGATCGCGAACGTCAGATCCGACACCGCCACCGTCCCGTCCCCCGTGCAGTCGCCGCGAAGCATACAGCAGCAGGCGTCTCCCACGCCGTCGCCGTCGAAATCCGCCTGGTCCGGGTTGGGCACGGCCGGGCAGTTATCGGCGTCGGCGCAGAAAAGATCCTCGTCGGCGTCGTTGTCCGGATCGTTCGGGCAGGCGTCGCAGAGGTCGCCGAGCGTATCGCCATCGGCATTAGCCTGCTCGGCATTGGGCAGGGCCGGGCAATTGTCGCAGGCGTCCCCTATCCCGTCGCCGTCGCCGTCCGCCTGGCCGGGATTGCCGGCAGCCGGGCAGTTGTCGCACACGTCCCCGACTCCGTCCCCGTCCCCGTCGGCCTGATCGGCATTGGCGACTCCGGGGCAATTGTCGGCGCCGCAGTACTCGGTCGAATAGCCGGGATCGGCGAAACCGTCGCCATCCGAGTCAATGCACCAGTCGCAGGCGTCCCCGATTCCGTCCCCGTCGACATCCGTCTGATCCGGGTTGCTCAGCTCGGGGCAGTTGTCGTCGGGACACTCGTTGGCCGCGTACCCCGGGTTCCCGTACCCGTCGCCGTCGCTGTCTGTGCACGCGTCGCAGGCGTCCCCCGTCCCGTCGCGGTCGAGATCACCCTGCTCCGGGTTAGGCAGACCGAGGCAGTTGTCGCAGGCGTCGCCGGCCCCGTCGACATCCTCATCCTCCTGCCCCGGGTTATGCGCGAGCGGGCAGTTGTCCTCTTGTGCGCACAACCCGTCCCCGTCGCCGTCGTTCAGCGAATCCTCCGGGCACACGTCGCAGAGATCCCCGCTGCCGTCGCCGTCGGAATCAGTCTGTGCGGGATTGTACGCGGCCGGGCAGTTGTCCAGTTCGGCGCAGTAGCCGTCGCCGTCCCCGTCATCGCACACCCGGCAGGCGGGCTGTCCGGCCCCGATCAGGACGCCGCAGGTGTTGAACGGGCTTTCCGGGGCGCACGGCGAGAGTTCGTCGATATCGAGATTCCCCGCCGCCGTGTCGCAGAAGATCGGCGGGCGGGTCATGTTGCCCAGCCACGTGCGGTACCGCTCGATGGCCGGCGGCCAATCCACCGTGTTGCCGTAGAGGTCGCTGCACTCGACCCATTGCCCCCCGTAGCCTCCGCACTCGTCGGATGAGAACGTCATACCGCCGTAGGCCGCGATGCAGCGGCGCACATCGATGTACGATCCGTGCCCGCCTCCGGCAAAACCGCAGCCGTAGAATGTGCAGCCCTCCATCCGCACATTGCGCCCGTGATCGCACGCGACCCCCTGCTGCACGCCGAGGAAGCGGCAATCCACGACCTTCACATAGGCAAACTCCGCCACGATCCCGGCCTGGAGGTCGCCCTGGAAGACGCAGTTGCGAATGGTCGGACCGTAGTAGGAGACGTTGATGCCGACCCCCTGCCAGCCCGGGGCCGCCCGGAAGCCGAGTCCCTCCACTGTCGGCAGCGTGTCGCTCGCCTGGATCAGTATGGCCGGCGGGTAGTTCGCCAGCGCCACCTGCACGATTGTATGCTCCGGCCCGTTCGCTGACCGCACCATCATCGGCATCCGGTTCCACACCATCCAATTGGTGCTGTCTATCGTGTAGATCCCGTCTTCGATCACCACCGTATCGCAGTAATGGGCCGCCGCCAGCGCCTCGGCGATCGTCGGATACTCCGATGGGACGTACAGCGCAGTCGGAAGCTGCGTCGGATCGCAGCGGCTCACCTGGACGAGGAAGCAGTAGTCGGCCTGCCCGCCGGACAGCGCGTACAGCGACTCCCACTGGTCGCCGTCGTATACGGTCGACCGGTGCTCCCCCGCCGACGGGCCGTCGCCGCTGTCCGTCACCAGAACGAGCGTGTCGCCGTCTCCGCCGATCGCCCCCAGGCCGATATGAAACGACTGGTCCATCTCGAAGCCCACATCCAGCGCCCCCAGCGGCACCGTTACCCAGGCGAGTGTTGTCGGGAGCGAATCGTACGGCACCTCGGTCGAATCGAGCAGCGCGCCGGGGTATCCGGAGCCGTTGTCCGCGTACACGTAGACGCGCAGTCCCGGCTGCCCGGTCATGAGCGAAGGATAGAGCGCGAGCTGAACGGCGCCGAGCGCCAGTTCGCCCGGATTGCCGAAACTGGCGACGTCGAACCGCACTGCGGCCCGCGTGGCGGCCGACCGGCTCGGCAAGCGGTAGATATACGCGGCCGATCCGCAGTACGACACGTAGTCGCACCCCGGACACTCATAGCGGCCGCCGCCCGCCTGCGTGTCCGACAGATCGGCTGCCGGCCGGGAGATCGGCTCAGGACTACTCCCGGAGGGGTCTGCCTGCAGTCCTCCGGCCGCTCCGGCAATGGCGAGGGCCACGGCCAGCAAACAGCGGACGACCGCTCTTAATAAGCGAGAGCGCATACCATTCCCTGCTCGTTTTTGGATCATGTCTCGGATACCTATATCTATGATACGACAATCCCCCGTGTCGTCAAGGGCAAACTGCGACTGGAATTCCCTTGCCCTGTTTGTCCTCGTTGCGTATTCTGAGTCTGTCGCAGAACACCATTTCGCGGAGGAGCGAATGAAACACGCACTCGCCATTCTCATCGGCCTTCTCCTCTGCCTCGCGGTCTCGGCGCCGCTGGCCCAGGAGGACGCGAAACCCTGGTTCGATCTTGAAAAATGCGCTTTCTGCAAGCAGCTTCTGTCCGAGGAGGGTCTCATCGACCACATGCATCCCGCGTACCACAACCTCAAGTCCGGGGTCTTGTGGATCACGGTTGTCGATCCGGAGTACCGCGACGCGTTCAAACGCGCCGGGGCGAAGATGGAGGAAGTCGGCGCCGAGATGCAGAAGACCGGCGAGGTCCCCTATATGTGCGGGTTCTGCAGCGCGTACGGGGAGCTGATGATGGCCGGAGCGGTTCCGGAATGCGTCGAAACCGAGGTCGCCGAGATCTGCCTCATGCAGTCCGACAAGCCCGAGCTGGTCGAAAGGCTCCACGCTTTCGCCGCCCGGAGCAGCGAAGAAATGGCCAAGCTGAAGGCGGCGGAATCGGCCGAGTAGCGGCCGGTGCCAGGCACAGCCCTTTCCAATCGGGGGTATCCGGCGGGTCACTCGCCCGCCTCAGCCCACTGCCCGCAGTGATTCCGGACCCGCCCGGCGGCCGCCGTTATCTGCCGGCCTCGCGGAAATGCATTCCCGCGCCCAGCGCCAGCGCCACCCCGATCACCACGTACACGGCAACCAGCACGATCGGCGGCACCCCCGCGTGGCGCAGGGCAATCCCGGCTCCGACCATCGCGGCCACGATCACGTACGACTGCAGCGACTGGAAGGCAAAGAGGCAGATCTTATCTTTGTGAGGGGAGAGCTCGCGGATACGGGCGACGTTGCGGCGCGCCACCGGGCGGAGGGCCAATCGGTACTTGGCGACCCCCAGGACCGCGGCGGCGCCCCACACCCAGGCCGAGCCGCCCGGCAGCCCCCGGGTGAGGATCCCTGCCCGCCAGAGCAGCACGGCCGCGCCGATAGCCCAGGCGACGCCCGCCCCGCGGAGGAGACTCGCCCGCGACACCGCCGGCTCGGGAATCGATACCCGCACGCGCCCCATGGCTGCCTTTCACGAAAAAAGCAGGCGTCCGCACCGCCTGCCTTTCTCTCCCTTCGCGCCCGGCCCTCAGTCCTTCATCGAGGCCAGGAATTTGGCGTTGTTCTTGGTCTTCTTCAGCCGCCCGAGGAGGAACTCCATGGCCTCGATCGGGTTCATTTCCGCCAGGAACTTGCGGAGAATCCAGATCTTGTTGAGCGTATCCTGGTCCTGCAGGAGTTCTTCCTTGCGGGTCGATGAGCGGTTGATGTCCATGGCCGGGAAAATGCGCCGGTCGGAGAGCCGGCGATCGAGCACCATTTCCATGTTGCCGGTGCCCTTGAACTCCTCGAAAATGACTTCGTCCATGCGCGACCCGGTTTCGATCAGGGCGGTGGCGATGATCGTCAGCGACCCGCCCTCCTCGATGTTGCGGGCCGCCCCGAAGAACCGTTTCGGCTTGTGGAGGGCGTTGGAGTCGACGCCCCCGGAGAGGATTTTGCCCGAGTGCGGCACGACCGCGTTGTGGGCGCGGGCGAGCCGGGTGATCGAGTCGAGCAGGATCACCACGTCCTTGCCATACTCCGTCAGCCGCTTGGCCTTCTCCAGCACCATGTGGGCCACCTGCACGTGCCGCTCCGCCGGCTCGTCGAACGTCGAGGACACCACCTCGCCCCGCACCGACCGCTTCATGTCTGTGACCTCCTCCGGCCGCTCGTCGATGAGGAGCACGATGAGGATCACCTCGGGATGGTTGGCGGTGATCGCCTGGGCGATCTTCTGCAGGATGATCGTCTTGCCCGCTTTCGGGGGCGAGGTGATGAGCGCCCGCTGGCCCTTCCCGATCGGGCACATGAGGTCGATAATCCGGGTCGTGACCTCCTCCGCACCGACCTCGAGGTGGAACTGCACGTTCGGGTAGAGGGGGGTGAGGTTGTCAAAGAGGGTCTTGTGCTTGGCCACCTCGGGATCGTCGAAATTGACCGACTCAATCTTCAGCAGGGCGAAATACCGCTCGTTGTCTTTGGGCGGCCGGACCTGCCCCGAGATCACGTCGCCGGTCCGCAGATCGAACCGCTTGATCTGCGACGGGGAGACGTAGATGTCGTCCTGGCCGGGCAGATAGTTGTAGGACGGCGAGCGCAGGAATCCGTACCCCTCCTCGAGAATCTCCAGCACCCCTTCGGCCAGTATCATCCCCTCGCCCGAGGAAGTCGACTCCATGATCTTGTAGATCAGTTCCGACTTGCGCAATCCCGAGACGCCCGGGATGTCGAGTTCCTCGGCGATTTTGAGGAGATCCGCGATTGTCTTTTGTTTCAGATCCGCAACTTCCATTTGACCACCTGTCCTTATCCTGCCTCTTGCTCGCAATCAGAATTTTCGTTTTCACACGGCGTCGGCCAGCTCCTCCGCAGGCGCGTCTCCCCAGAGGCGCTCCAGCTGGTAGAACCGCCGCGTCGGTTCGTAGAACACATGTATCACGACGTCGACATAATCGATGAGCACCCAGTTGCCGGCCTCAGCTCCTTCGACCTGGTAGGGCTTGATCCCCTGTTCGCGCAAGCCGTCCTCGATCGCCCGGGCGATCGCCTTAACCTGAACGTCCGCGTCGCCGGAGGCGATCACGAAGTAGTCGCACACCGACGAGATCTCTTTGAGCTTCAGGATTTTTACGTCAAAGCCCTTTTTGGAGAGCGCCAGATAACCGGCCGCCAGGGCCAACTCGTGGGAGGATAACTCGCTCAAGACTGCTGCTGTGACTCCTTTTTTATTTCCTGTGCGGAGAGAAGGTCCTCGATGTCGGGGCCGAGAATCAGGGTCGCGGTGACCTGGCGGGTGTTGTGCTCCAGGGGCTGGAACCACACCGCGTCGTCGTCCAGCCCGAGCTGTTCCGCCAGCATCCCGGCCCCCTCCAGATCCTCGGTCCGCGACACCACCACCGTGCGCGTTACGGCCCGCAAATCATACACGCCTGTCTCGACCACCTGGACCTCGAGGTCGGCCCCGGCCAGCGCCTTGACCCGCTGCACCAGCCGGTTCAGCCCGGCCCCGCTGCCCCCGGTCTGGAGGACCTGCAGGCGCACGACCTCGGAGGGCGGGTTTTCCGTCAGCGACACCCCGCGCACGAGCCGGGTCCCGACCAACCCCAGATAGATCGTCACCGCCGCCAGGCCGGCCGTGAGGAAAATCGTCGTGAATTTGCGAATCATGTGTTTGTTCATGTCGAAGCGGGGTGCCGGCGCGTCAGGCCGCCGGCGGGATGGCGAGAGTCGGAAAGCGCGGAAATCGGGAAAAGCTGCGGTAGGGGGCCGAATTCACTCTCCTCGCTTTCAGTAGCGGTTCCACCAGGACCCGGGCCCGAACAGGCTGCCCCGCCGATAGTACGGCCCGTACCAACCGCCGGTATACGACTGCATTCCGACCGTCATCCGAAAACTCTCGGACGGGTGATAGTCAAGCATAAACCCCGGCAGCACCGTCGCATCGCTCACACCCTCTCCCCACAGCGCCCCGGCGTTGTGGGCCACCCCGACATTGAGCAGCAGCGACAGCTTCGGCGAAAACTCGTAAAACATACTCGTCGTCAGCATCCCCACCGAGGCCGATTGCCCGCCCCCCGACAGGTAGGACAGCGAGTAGCTGTGCGACCAGTGCAGGCGGGAGAGGTCGATCAGCGACAGCGGGCTTTTCGCCGGTTCGATCCCCATCACATTAGCCCGCGCGGCCGCTTCCAGGTCGGCTCGGTCGGACATCTGGGCCGCGGCTGAAGCCGCCAGAGTCAGCGTGGCGAGGATTACGATCAACTTGTGCATATGCGCTACCACCAATTCTAACACCGGCTTAATGTAACGCGCCGGGAAGGCCCCGGCAATAAAAAAAACCCGGCCCCCTTGACCTAGTATCGACCCGGCCCCCGGTCATCCTTTATAACGTACCGGCCCGGCGATCCGCTCACTGATATTTCCCGCTCCCGGCGGCCGGGTAGCCGAATTTTCTGGCCAGTTCGGCCAACTGCTCGACCGAGTTGACCCCAAGCACCTCGTCGGGGTTTTCGGCAGTCACCACGGCCACCCGCAAGCCCTTATCATGCATCACCTTAATCGTGTCCGTCAGATAGTATTCCCCCTGTGCATTCTCCCGCCCGATCTCGGTAAGCGCGGCGAAGAGGTGGCGGTTGTCAAAACACAAAATGCCGGTGTTGATCTCCCGGATGCGGCGCACCTCGTCGGAGGCGTCTTTCTCCTCCACGATTTCCGCCAGCATGTCGGTATTTCCCTCCCGCACGATCCGGCCGTAGCCGTAGGGGTTCGCGAACACCGCCGACAGACAGGTGGCCGCCGCCCCGGTCCGGCTGTGAACGTCCAGCAATGCTTCCAGCGACCGGCGGCTGAGAAACGGGACATCCCCCGCCGCCACCAGCGTCGTCCCGGCGAAATCGCCGAGGAGTTCTTTCGTCATCATGACGGCGTGCCCGGTCCCCAGCTGCTCGCGCTGCCAGGCGAATTCGACCGGGCAGCCGCGCAGCGCTTCCTGGACCATCTCCCCCTTGTGGCCGATCACCACGACAATCCGCTCGAACCGCATCGGCAGCAGCGTATCCAGCAGGATCCGCACCATCGGGCGGCCATCGATTTCATGCAGCACCTTCGGCAGGTCCGACTTCATGCGTTTTCCCTTGCCGGCCGCCAGGACAATCGCTGCGCGTGTCTCGGGCATTGAACTCCTCAAGTGGGCGGGTGGATGCCGTGCGGGCCGGGAGGACCGGCCCGTCGGTCACGGCCTGATCTGTTTGTTGTTTTGGTCGACATGGACGACCGCCGGTTTGTGCACCGACCCGTCCTTGTGGTCGATCAGTCCGTAGGCGATGATAATTACGAGGTCGCCGACCGCCCCTTTGTGCGCCGCCGCTCCGTTGAGGGCGATCGTCCCGCTCCCCGGCTTCCCCTTGATTACGTATGTTTCGAACCGTTCGCCGTTGGTCACGTTGGCGACCTGGATTTTCTCGTACTCCACGAGGTCGGCGGCTTTCATGAGCTGCTCGTCGATCGTCATCGAGCCGACATAATCGAGCGAGCACTGGGTGATCGTCGCCCTATGTATTTTTGACTTGCAGACCGTTATCAGCATTTCGTCTTCACTCTCGTCCGGCTGTTCGGTCCGGCGCCGGGGTAATATAGCCGCCCGGCGGCGTCCGTCAAGGCCCGGGGTTCCTCGTTTGTCCGCTTTTCGAACCCCCGAGCCGCCTTAAAGTTCCCGCGGCCACGGCGGCGCGGCCGCGGAATCCGCCGTCCGGCGCCGCTTACGCGGTGATCTGCACCCAGTTGCGGGCCGGGAATATCTCCAGCTCGTCGGTGATCTCCTCAATCATCCGCTCGAGGTTCTTCCAACTGACGAGGTGCCGCGCTTTCCCCGGCGGCAGCCAGCGGAAACTGCTCACCTCGGGCGACAGCTTCACCTGCGACTCCGGGTCGACCACGGCGACAATCAGCGGCAGGATCAGCACTTTGTCGTAGACCGGTTCATAGAAGTGCACGACGTACTCGGTCGCCCACATGCTCAGGGGATTGAGCCCGAGCTCGACCTTGAGCTTGCGCACCACGACCTGGGCCACCGTCTCCCCGCCCTGCTTGCCGCCGTTGACAAACCCCCAGTACCCGCCGTAGGCATCCTCGGCCGACCACTGCAGCACCAGGAACTTCCATCCGTCCGGGTCCTTTTTGACCACGGCGACATTCACGCCCGGCGATTCGACCGGGATCTTAGTCGATTCATTCATGGATATCCGCTCTGCCTCACAACCATCTCATTCTCTGCAACTTCCGGTAATCTACACCCCCCGGCGCAAAGGTCAAGCCCCTTTTCCGCCGGTCCGCACCGCGAAAACCTCGGCTCCGGTCTTTCCCCCTCAACAAATGCCGCCGTCCCCCCGTAATACTCAGTGTTTTCGGAACTATTCAAAAACTGAGAGCAGCTTCTTCAGGAGGAGAGCATGACCACGACCCCCGGCCGCAAGGATAACCGCCCGGCATCCGCCGCCGTCGAGACGCTCATTGGCGTCTACGCCGCCGCCCCCGCCCGGCTCTCCGGCGCACTGGCCGGACTGAGCGACCATGAGCTCGCGGCACGCCCCATCGACGACAAGTGGTCGATCCAGGAGATCGTTTTTCACCTCGCCGACTCCGAACTTATGGCCGCCGCCCGGTTCCGCCAGGCTATCAGCGGTTCGCATCCCACTTTCGCGTATTACAGCCAGGATATCTGGGCGGAGAAGTTCGACTACCGGCATGCCGACCGGCGTGCGCTGGAGGAGGCGGTCGACCTGTTCGCCGCCCTTCGGGCGGCCACGACCCGGCTGCTGCGGCGCCTTTCCGGCGACCAGTGGGCGCTCACCGGCCACCATCCGGAGCGCGGCCCGCTCTCGGTCCGGCAGATTCTGGAGACGTACGCCAACCACGGCGAGAACCATGTGAAGCAGATTCTCGAACGGCGCCGGCTGCTCGGCAAGCCGCTGGACCTCGCCCCGCTGACCCCTGGCGCCTGAGCTGCCGGCCGGGGGCGTGCCTGTCACGATCTGTTCCCGGCGAGCGGGGCGGCCCGGCGCTGCGTGCGCCACGCCCCCCGCCCCCTCACATCCTCATGTTGTCAATCAGCCGCACGCCGTGCACCCGCACCGCCAGCGAGCAGACCACGCCTGGCCGCACCGCCGCCGCGGGCTGCACGCTCCACAGGTCGGTGAACGCGATGTAGTCGATCTCGGCTGAGGGACACGCACCGTGGATCACTTTCTCCATCTCGGCCCGGATCTTCTTCGGATCGACGGCTCCCGCTTTCGCCATCGCCCGCGCCGTCCGCAGCGCGTAGTAGAGGCAGCGCGCCTCCGCCCGGTGCTGCGGCTCCTTGAAGTAGGCGTTCCGCGAGGACATCGCCAGCCCGTCGGACTCCCGCACCGTCGGCGCGATGACCATCCGGATCGGATAGTCCAGGTCCCGGGCGACCTGCCGCAGCACGACCGCCTGCTGGTAGTCTTTCATGCCGAACACGGCCACGTCCGGCCGCACGATGTTGAACAGCTTCGCCACCACCGTCGCCACTCCGAGGAAATGCCCCGGCCGCACCGCACCTTCCAGCGCCTCGGTGACCCCGCCGACCGTCACATAGGTCTGGAACCCCGGCGGGTACATGTCGGCGGCGGAGGGGATAAACACGAGATCCCCGCCGGCCGACCGAATCTTTTTCACATCCCCCTTCTCATCGCGCGGGTACCGGGCGAAGTCCTCTCCCGGGGCGAACTGGGCGGGGTTGACGAAAATCGTGACCACCACGAGATCCGCAGCCTTTTTCGCCCGCCGCACCAGGGCCAGGTGCCCCTCGTGGAGATACCCCATGGTCGGGACCACGCCGATTGTCTTCCCCGCCGCCGCCGCCTCCCGCGCCGCCCGCTGCATTTGCCGGATGGAACGAATGATTCGCATGGGCGGTAGATAACGGTTTGCCGGTGCGAAATCAAGCGGGGCCGCCGCCTCCGACCGCTGCCCCGAGGCTGTCCGCATCGACCGGAGCGCCAATTGACCCACCCTCACCCCGAGGCAATTCTGTTACGGTGACCCGGTGGAAATCATCGCCGATGCCGGCGAAACCCGCTGGTTCATGCACACGCGCATGGGCGGCGAGGTCTCGGCGTTCGAAGTACCGGAGGTTGCCTTGGACTCCCTCATCTTTCGCGGTCCTTTTGTGCCCGGCTGCGGTGCCGGGGCGCCCCCCGCCACCGCCGGGGCCGGCGGCCGACCGCCATGCGGGCCGCCCGTGTCATTGACCCCTACGCCTTCTGCCTCGAACTCGTTGCTCCACCCTAAGCCCTTGTCCCCCAATATGGCTACGGTGGTCGTCGCCCCTTGCCCTCTTTTTGTATAATTCTTGCACCCCCCGGTTGCATTATCGGGGCGGTACATTATATTCCATGACTCGGTTTATCCCGCTACGGCATGACCCGATAAGACTGGATAGAACGGAACTGGAAATAAGGAGTTTGAACGGATGTTCGATGCACTTCGCCGCATGATTCTCCCGATTATCCTCATCGTCCTCCTTCTCTTCGCGGGAATGATCGTTCTCGAGTGGGGCATGGGGCTTTCGGGCCGGCAGAGGTTTGCCGACGCCAATGTCGCCGGCGTCGTCAACGGCGAGGAAATCTCGTGGGAGCGCTACAACACGATCCTCAACAACATGATGCAGAGCGAGCAGCAGGACTCCGACGAGGACCTCCCTGACGCCAAGGTCCGCGAGTTGCAGCTCGAAGCCTGGAAACAGGTCGTCCAGGATCAGATCATGCAGCAGAAAGTGCGCGACGAGGCGATCGTGGTCACCGATGAGGAGCTGTTCTCCTACCTCGCCTACTCCCCGCCGCCCGAGCTGCGGACGCTGCCGTACTTCCTGACCAACGGCCAGTTCGACTACCAGAAGTACCAGCAGGCGATGCTCGATCCCCAGGCCGCCCCCTTCTGGTCCCAGATCGAGGCCGCGGCGCGCAACGACATCGCCAAGATGAAAGTTCAGGAGCTGGTGCTCCAGGACGTCCAGGTGACCGAGAACGAAGTCCGCGAGTGGTTCCTCGGCTCGCAGGAGAAGGTCACGGTCGGCATGATCAACGTCGACTTCGCCCGGTTCTCCCGTCCGGCCCCGACGGGCACGGCGGAGGAGATTGAGGCGTATTTCAACGCCCACCGCGACAAGTACACGGTCGAAGAGCGCGCCGCCCTCAACGTCGTCCTCATCGAGAAGTCGCCCGCGCCGTCCGACTGGGAGGCCTCCTACGAGAGGGCCAGAGCCATCTACGACTCCATCAAAGCGGGCACCGACTTCGCCGAGATGGCCGGCCTCTACTCCGAGGATCCGGGCTCGAAAGAGAAGGGGGGCGACCTCGGCTGGTTCGCCCGCGGCCAGATGGTCGGCGAGTTCGAGAAAGTGGCGTTCCAGTTGAACAAGGACCAGGTCTCCGAACCGGTCAAGACCCAGTTCGGCTGGCACATCATCAAGCTCTTTGACCGCAAGACCGAGCGGGAGGTTCCGCGCGGCAAGACCGAGCCGGAGGATGTCGAGAAAGTCCTCGCCTCGCACATCCTCATCCAGGCCAAACCCTCGCAGGAGACGCTCGATCAGGCCTACCGCCGGCTCGAGGCGTTCCGCACGGACGCCAAGAAGATCGGCTTCTTCAAGGCCGCCGAGGACCACCAGTTCCCCGTGCGCAACACCGGCCTTTTCTTCCGCGGGCGCAACATTCAGTACCTCGGCAGCGATGCGCAGGCCGGCATGTTCGCCTTCGATGAAGCCGTCGACGCCATCAGCGATGTCTGGGAAAACAACAGCGCCATTTATGTCGTCCAGGTCGCCGAGAAGCGTCCGGCCGGGCTGGCCACGTTCGAGGAGGCCCGCGAGCGCGTCACTCTCGACGTGCAGCAGGAGAAAGTCATGGCGCTGTGCGTCGACACCGCGGCCGCCATCTGGAACCTGATCCAGCAGGGGAGCGACCCGAAGACCGCCGCCGAGCGCTTCGGCGAGCAGTACGAAACCCCCGACCCCTTCACCCGCTCCGGCTACGCGCCCGGCATCCGCCGCGATCCGCTGGCGATCGGGGCCGCATTCGGCCTGAGTCGGCCGGGCGAGTTCTCCGGACCGGTCAAGTATGACCAGGGGGTCGTGATCTTCCGGCTCCTCAGCAAAGAGGCTCCCGACATGTCGGTGTACACGGAGAAGCGCGACTCCGTCCGCACCGTTGTCCTCAACAACAAGCGGCAGGAGCTGTTTACGCGGTGGATGGAGGAGACGGTGAAGAGTTCGAAAGTGGAGAACTACGTCCAGCGCGCGCTGGTCGAGCAGCGGGGCATGCCCTACTGAGTTTCGACCCCGGCGCCGCCGATTAGCGAGGCTCGCCCGTTTGCGGCGAGCCTCTCTTTTTGCCGGTCCCGACCGCCAGCCGCACGAGCGCCGCCGCCGCCCAGGCCCCCTCGAGGACCACGAACGGCAGCAGACCGCTCGCCCAGGCATACCAGCAGGCGAGCGCCGCGCCCAGCGCATTCATCGCCAGATAGGCTATCCCGTGCTCCGACAGCCGCCCCAGCAGACTCAGCACGAAGGCGGCCAGGAGGAGGGCCACGCCGGCCGACCCCGGCACCAACGCCGTCATGCGCGATCCGTCATCCCGCGGCCCTCAGAGATTCTCGTAGTTCGGCCCCTCGCCTCCCTGCGGCGTCATCCAGCGGATAATCTGGTAGGGATCGGCGATATCGCAGGTCTTGCAGTGGACGCAGTTTGAGGGCGTGAGCTGGAGCCGCACTTTTCCCGGCCGCTGGTCGTCGTCCACCATCTCGTACACCTGCGCGGGACAGAAGTGCTGGCAGGGGTTGCCGTACTCCTCGGGGCACCGGTTGTTGCAGATGTCGTAGTCGGCGATCACCAGGTGCGGCGGCTGCTCCTCCTCGTGCATCGTCCCCGACTTGTACACGTCGGTGAGTTTGTCGAAGGTGTAGGCGTTGTCGCACTTCACGCGCGCTTTCTCCGGCCGCCGCCCGAACCGGCGTTCGAATCCGGCGAGGGTGAGCATGTACTCGTGGTCTGGTTTTTTAACGCGGCGGTCGAACAGCCCGCGCCCCCCGGTCACCGTCTGCACCGCGGCGTGGAACATTCCGGCGTAGAGCCCGCCCTCGAAGCCCGCGTGGAAATTGCGCGTCTTGCGGAGTTCCGCCCCGGCCCAGCTCCGCTCGAACCGCTCCGCGTATGCCTTGAGCCGCGCCGTCGAATAGTCCCCGCTCTTCGCGCATTCGAAGAGCGTCTCGGCCGCGAGCATCCCCCCCTTGATCGCCAGGTGAATCCCCTTGAGCCGGGCGGGATCGAGCATGCCGGCGCCGTCGCCGCACAGGAGGAGACCGTCGTGGTACAGCTTGGGCATCGCGAAGCACCCGTTGTCGGGAATCGCCTTCGCGCCGTAGTGCTGCATCTGGCCGCCGTCGAGAAGGCGCCGGATGAAGGGGTGGGTTTTGTAGCGCTGGAACTTCATGTGGGGGTCGTTCGTCGGGTCGGGACTGTTCAGCCCGACCGCGTACCCGACCGACACCATGGTGTCCGACATGGCGTAGACCCAGCCGCCACCGTACTCATGGCGGGGCTGCGGCCAGCCGATCGTGTGGATCACCGTCCCCGCCGCGATCCGCCCCGCCGGCACCTCCCACACCTCTTTCACGCCGGTGAGGTACGCCTGCGGCACGGCGCCGGCGGTGAGCGCCGGGATCTTCTCGAACGCCTGCCTTGTCAGCGACCCCCGCACTCCCTCGCACAGCACCGTCACCTTGGCCCGGATGATCGACCCCGGCTCGAAATTCGATTTCGGATTGCCGTGCTTGTCGACCCCCAGATCGACCGTCTGGAGCCCCGTCACCGCGCCGTTCTCGACCAGCAGTTGGTACCCGGCGAGTCCGGCGTAGATGTCGACGCCCGCGCCCTCGACCTGCTCGGCCAGCCAGCCGACGAATTTGTTCAGGGAGATGATGTAGTTGCCGTGGTTGGACAGGGCGGGCGGCTGGAAGGGGAATTTCGTCGCCCCGCGCTCGCTCAGCCAGTAGAGGGAGTCCGCGCCCACCTTCGCCGCCAGCGGCGCGCCGAGCGTTTCGAAGTCGGGGATGAGTTCGCGGATCCCCCGCGGATCCATGACCGCTCCCGACAGGGAGTGGGCGCCGGCATAGGCGCCCTTGTCCATCAGGAGGATCTCGGGTTTGGCCGCGCCGCCGTCGGCCTCAGCCAGCCTGGCCAGATGATAGGCCAGCGCCAGCCCGGCCGGTCCGGCCCCGACAATCGCTATATCTGTCTCGAGAACTTCGCGTTGCACTTCCATACGTTTCACCTTTCCGCGCTACAACGTACGGAAGTATAGTCAAGACGGGACGAATTGAAAAGCCCGTTTCAGCGATTGGCGCCGGCGGCCATGCGCCGGTTGCCCCGGTTTTCCGGAATCGTCGGCTCGGCTTGCCCGTTGCTGTTGATCTGGAACATCTCCGTGATTTTCTTCCGGTCGTACCCGATCGTCAGCAGCCGCGAGTAGACGATAATGGGCTTGCGAATCAACGTATAGTCCTGCGCCATCAGGTCCAGCACCTTCTCCCGGTCCAGCGGACCGCCGTCCAGACCGTGCGCGGCGTACGCCTCTGAGGCCTTGTTGATGAAGTGCTCGATGTTGAGATGGCCGATCAAGTCCGACAGTTCGTACCGGGTGAGCGGGCGCTGCGACATGTCCCGCATGTCGAGCATAATCCCGGCATCTTCAATGAACTTCCGCACCTCTTCCGTGCGGGCGTCATCGCCGTAGTAAAAGAATTTCGCGCGCTTGGGAGCCATGATTCCTCCTGGAAAAATAAACGACCTTAATGTTTCTCGTTCGCAGGTCTTGCGACCGCTCGTACCCTTTGACTCTTTGGTTCGGCGACTGCTCGCGGTCGAGGAGTTGCGCCGGGGATCGGAGACGTCAGGTTTTTGTGCCGCGCTCGGCGGATCAGCCTAACGGGGGTAAATCTAACTATTTTCTACAGCCCGTTGTCAACTGATTTCTGTGTTGGCACTCCGGCCGGTCGTCGCCGGCCGCTTCCCCGTCCGACTCCGCCGATATCTGCGCCCTCTGTTCGGTGCTCAAGTCCGCGCCGCGATCCACTCGGCGGGCCGGCTCCTCCCTAAGGTGATCTCTATGAAATCTCGTTCGCGGAACCAATGACCGTTCAAGCGTTCTATCGGAAATCGCCGCGGAGACTTGAGCCGCACTGACTACTCCTTAAACGTCCGGCAAGCCGGGAAGGTTTCCCGGCTGGACCGCAATTTTCGGGGCTGTCGGTTTCCGCCTGACGAAACCTGACAGACAGAGGCTGTCGCTGTCGTCCGGCCCCGGCGCGCCCGGTCACAGGCGCAGCGCCACCGCCACGCCGTCGCGGATCGGCACGATGGTGGTCCAGAACCGGCTGTCGCGCACGAGAGCGGCATTGAAAGCCCGCACCGCCTGCGTCGGTGCGTCGCCCCGGCCATCGGCCACCCGACCGCTCCAGATCGCGTTGTCGGTCAGAAACAACCCGCCCTTGCGCAGGCGCGGCGCCGCCAGCTCGATCGTCCGCGGATAATCCTCCTTGTCGACGTCGTTGAAAACGATGTCGAACGGCCCGTCCTGCCGTTCGAGCAGCCGCAGGGCGTTGCCGACCTGGAAGTCGAACCGGCTCTCCAGCCCGGCGCGCATGAAATAGTCATTCGCCCGTCTCTTGTTGCGGCGATCGGCATCGGTCATCACAATCTCCCCCCGCCCCCCCATCGCGAGCGAAAACCAGTACGCGCTGTAGCCGAAGCCCGAGCCCAGTTCCATCACCCGCCGCGCCTTGGTCAGCATCGCCAGCTGGTAGAGAAATCTCCCCACCAGCGGGCCGACAATGGGAAACCCGTGCTCGGCGGCGTAGGCCTCCATTTCCCGCATCACCGGCGGCCGCGGCGGCGCAATCTCCTCCAGATACCGGTGGACTTTCGCAAACAGATCGGTCGCTTGCTCAACCATGATCGACTACCACGTATATCTTTCCCTCTTCGGTCTCGACCGGATAAGTCTTCAGCCGAAACGCCGGGTTGGTCAAGCACTCTCCGGTCGCGAGCCGGTATTTCCACCCGTGCATGCGGCAGGTGATGACCCCGTCCTCGATCGGGCCGCTCGCCAGCGAAGCTTTCATGTGTTTGCAGTCCCCTTCCAGCGCGCGCATGATCCCCGCATCGTTCACGACGATGATCCGCCGCGCCAGCACCCGTTTCTCCAGGGAACGTCCGGGCGGCAGATCGCTGACTCGCCCCATCCGGATTCTCGCCATGCGTTGTGACTGCGTCGCGCGGGTTGCCTGGTCTGACGAAGCGCGTCGTGCGCGACTGAATTAAGATACGGCGGAGGGACCGAATATCAAACGGATATTTCTCGCGAAATCTCCCCCGGCGCCGCTTTGGCGGCCGCGCCGGTCCCTGCGGCATCGGTCACGCGGCGACGTCTTCTCTCCCGCATCGACCACAACCCCGACCCGAACACGAGCGCGGTTCCGAGCCAGAACAGGTTGATGAGCGGTTTTTCTGACAGTTCGATCGTGAGCGTCTCCCCCGCCATCTCCGCCGGCGGCACAAAAGCGCCGGCCACCTTGATCGCCACCGCACCGTCCTCGGGCCGCACCGCGGTAATGGCCACCGTCCCCCGCCCCTCGTCAAATGGCGCCGGGAGGGCCGCCACCTCGTCGCCGCTCACGCGCAGCCGCGGCAGGATTTCTTCGCGGCCGCCGGCCCAGGCCACCGTGATGCGCGCTCCCGCTTCGGTCACCGCCCCCTCGCTGTGGCTGGTGAGGGCGAATTCGTGAAAGGTCAGTGTATATTTGTCCACCGCGGCCGACTCCCCTTTGGCCAGCGTATACGACCCCGGCTCCGGTCCCTTCGGCTGTTCGAGAGCCAACGGCGACAGGTAGATGTCGTGCCCGAGGAATTTCTCCACGTGCGGTTTGCGCATCGTCCCTTCCATGTTGCGCGGGAACTCGTGCGGCAGCACGGCGGTGAACGCCGCCCCAGCCCCGGCCACCTCGACACGGCAGTCAAACCCTTTGGCGGTCGGCTCCGTGCGGACGAAGGTCAGATCGTACCCCATGGCGCGGACCGTTTCTCCCTGAGGCAGCCGGACCGTCTGCTTGGTTTCGAACCCGGCTGAGACGGCCGCACCGATCAGTGCCGCCGCCAGGCCGATGTGCGCGAGGTAGGCGGGGTTGACTGCCCCTTTTCGCCAGGACGAGGCCAGGGCGTAGCCGTTGGAAACCAGCGCCCAGGTCGCCGCGGCGAAGAGAGCGAGGTACAGCGGATCGCCCGTCGTCCCGGACAGCCACAAGCCGGCGGCCGTGGCCGCCGCCGCGCCGCCGCCCCCCAGCAGGAGCCACCGCCGCGAGAGTCCGTGGTTCCAGCGAAAACTCGGGAACAGACCCAGGAGCAGAAGCACGACTGCCGCCACCGGCGTCATGGTCGCGAAGTAGTACGACAATCCCACCGCCGAAGGCTCTCCGGCCAGCCGAGTCAACAGCGGCGCCGACGTCCCCGCCAGGGTGAGCAGTCCGCCGAGAAACAGCACAACGACGCCGAGCGACACGAGGTACGAGCGCGATGCGACATTGGCAAACGACGCTCCCGGCCGGATGTCCCGCCAGCGCCAGACCAGCAGCGACAACCCGAGCGCGATGAACCCCGCCAGCCCGCCGAGGAGGAAGTTGTTGATTCCGAGGTCCACGAAGGAGTGCACCGAGAAGTCTCCCAGGACTCCCGACCGGGTCAGGAACGTTCCGTAGAGGACCGACCAGAACGTCACCAGCACGATGGCGAGGGAGAAGCGCATGAGTCCCTGCCGCTGGCGTTTGATGAAGAGGGCGTGGATCTGGGCCGCGAGAAAAATCCAGGGAATGAACGACGAATTTTCGACCGGGTCCCACGCCCAGAATCCCCCCCAGCCGAGCGTCTCGTAGGCCCAATAGCCGCCGAGGACGAGCGCCGCTCCCAGGGCCGCCCAGGCAAAGAGCGTCCAGGGCCGCGCCGCTTCCGCCCAGGTATCGTACTTCCGCCCCACCAGGGCAGTCATCGCAAACGCCGCCGGCATCACCGCGGCCGCGAACCCCACGAACATCACCGGCGGATGAATCGTCATCCAGTAGTTCTGCAGCAGCGGGTTGAGCCCGTTGCCCTCGGTCCGCCACACCGGCAGATACTCAAAGGGCGACTTCTTCAGGAGAATGAACAGAATCGACAAAATGAAGAGATTCACGAAGACGAGATTCCCGGCCTCGAATTCCCGCGCCCTGGGGCTCGCGATCAGCACCAGCCCGAGCACCGCCACGAACACGATCCACAGCAAGAACGTCCCTTCCTGCCCGCCCCACAGCGAAGCGACAAGGTACCAGAGGGGGAGATCGGTCGAGGAGTAGGAGAAGACGTAGGCGATGCGGAAATCGTGGGTGAGAATCAGATGGAGCAGAGCCAGGAGCGCCCCGGTCAGAAACAGCGCCGTCAGCGTGAAGGCCGCCCGCGCCGCCCGCCGGTAGTCCTCGCGCCCCCGCCACACGAGGGCATAGAGGACGGCCGAGAGCAACGCGGCCGCGGCCGCGGCCAGGATGCAATACTCGCCAAATGCTGCCATGCCAGGCTCCTGCTCTTTGGGTGGGACGGTCGCCGGCGGGCTAGTCGAGCGCCGCCTCGTCGCTCCCCCGCCGCCGGCGCCGCTCCGGCTTGATCACTTCGGCCGTCCCGCCGGAAATTTCGACGAGCCGCCGGATCACCTCCTCGACGAGGAAGTCGGGCGTCGACGCCCCCGCGGTCACCCCCACCTGCGCGATGTCGGTCTCTTCGGCAAACCACTCATCCCGGATGTCGGCCGCCGAGGCAATCAGAATCCCCCGCCCGCAGATCGCGTTGGCGATCCGCGCGAGCCGGTTGGAGTTGGCCGAGCTCGCCGACCCCACGACCAGCACCATGTCCACCTGCGGCGCGAGATCCATCACCGCGTTCTGCCGCTGCGTGGTCGCGTTGCAGATCGTGTTGAAAACCTCAATGTGGGGCCACTTCTCCCGCGCCAGCTCTTCGACCGCCGCTACGTCGTCCATGTGCGCCGTCGTCTGCACCGTCAGCCCCAGCCGGCGGTCGGCCCATTCGGGAAGGGCGAGCAGTTCCTCCCGCGAGGACACGACGGTGATGTGCCCGGGGGCGTGTCCGACCACCCCGCGCGTCTCATCGTGATCCCTCTCCCCCCAGTGGATGACGTGGTAGCCGTTCTTGACGATCTTGTCGAGAATGATGTAGATCCGCTCCACGAGCGGGCAGGTGGCGTCGACGAGGTTGAGCCCGCGGTTCCGCGCGGCCTCTTTCACCGCCGGGGCCACGCCGTGGGCCGAGATGATGAGCGTGCCGCCGTCCACGTCGTCCACGGCGAAGGCCTGGCCCACGCCCTGGGCGCGGAATTTCGCCACCACGGCGTCGTTGTGCACGATCTCGTTGAGGATGGTCACCGGGCCCGCCGCCCGCTGCGCCGTCTCCTCGGCGATCTGGATCGCCCGCTTGACCCCCATGCAGAACCCGTGGTGCCGCGCGATGTGTATTTTCTTCAGCATGATTGCTCCAGCAGGCGCCGGGACTGCTCGAAAGCCTTGTACGAGCTGCGCACGAGCGGTCCGGCCTCGACGTGCCCGAACCCGATGGCCCGCCCCAGCGCGGCCATCTCGGCAAACTCCTCCGGCGCGTAGAAGCGCTCGATCGGCAGATGGTGGGGCGAGGGCCGCAGGTACTGGCCGATCGTCACGATGTCGCACCCGGCCGCGTAGATCTGCTCCAGCAGTTCCCGGATCTCCTCCCCCGTTTCGCCCAGGCCGACCATGAACCCGGTCTTCACCACCGGCCGCGGGCGGTAGCGGTCGGCGGTCCGGAGGATCTCCAGCGACCGGTCCAGTTTCATCCCCGGCCGCACCCGCTTGTACAGCCGCTGCACGGTTTCGACGTTGTGCGCGAGCACGTCGACGCCGCTGGCCAGCACGACCGCGAGGGCGTCGAGATTGCCGCGAAAATCAGGTATGAGGAACTCGACCTTGACGTCAGAATCCTGCCTTCGGAGGGCCTCTATAGTCCGGGCAAAAATAGAGGCGCCTCCATCCGGCAGGTCATCTCGCGTGACCGAGGTGATCACGACTTGTTTCAGATTGAGCTGGGCGACCGCCGCCGCCACCCGGTTCGGCTCGTCTTCGTCCAGCCCCGTCGGGAGCGCTTTCTGCACATCGCAGAAGTTGCACCCGCGCGTGCAGTACTTCCCCAGGATCATGAAGGTGGCCGTCCCTCCCTCCCAGCACTCCCTGATATTGGGACAGGCCGCCTCCTGGCAGACCGTGTGGAGCCCGTGGGCGACCAGCAGGTTCTTGATCCGGTCATAGTTGGGCGAATAGCCGGCCCGCGTCTTCATCCACCGCGGCAGCCGCACTCCCGGCACCATCGCCCGCTCCCGCCGGGGAGGGGCCTGGGGCGACGGCGCGTGGGCTGAGCGGTCGCCGACCGACTGGGTAAAAAAGACTTTTTGCATCTACGAATATATATTAGCGGCGGCCGTTCGCAACAAGTATTTTCGCAGGAAATATTCCACCAACGTCGTGTCTTCCCCCAGCTCGGTGTGGAACGAGCTCGCCAGCACCCGCCCGGCCGCCACCAGGACCGGCGCCCCCCGGTACTCGGCCAGGGCGGTCACCCCCGGCCCGACCCGGGTCACGCGGGGCGCCCGAATAAAGGTGGCCGCCAGCGCCGTCGCGGCCGGGCCCAGGCGCGCCGCCAGGTGCGCCTCGAACGAGAAGACCTGCCGCCCGTAGCCGTTGCGCACGACCGTGATATCGATGAGCCCGAGCGGCCGCACCCCGGCCTGGTTGTCCTCGATTTCCCGCGCCGCCATGATCATTCCCGCGCAGGTGCCCCACACCGGCCTCGTCTGTGCGAACGCGCGCAGCGGCTCACGCAACGCAAACCGGTCCATGAGAATGTTCATCGTGGTTGACTCGCCGCCCGGCATGATCAGCCCGTCCAGCCCCTCGAGGTCGGCCGGTCTCCGCACTTCCCGCGCTTTCGCCCCGACCCGCCGGAGCTGGTACAAATGGCGCTCGAAATCCCCCTGGAGCGCCAGCACGCCGACTGTCAGTTTGCCGTATTCACTCATGGCGGTTCCGCGTTCCCCGTCTCATCTCAGGCTTCAGCAACAACTATAGGGCGTCAAAAGTGCCCGAAATAAAGTCCCCTCCCCGCCGGCGGTCAAGCCCGTCATGCGCCCCGACCGGTCTCCCCGGCCCCCCTATTTGAGAACGATCATCTTTCGCACGGCCGACCGTCCTGCCCCTTCGAGGCGGCAGAGGTAAACGCCGCTGGCGACCGGCTTGCCGCTGTCGTCCCGTCCATCCCAGCGCACCTCGTGCCGTCCCGCCCCCCGGACGCCGTCGGCCAAAGTTGCGACATGGCGGCCGAGTGCGCTGCAAACAGCCAGCCGCACCGCCGCGCGCGCGGGCAACTCGAAGGCGATCACGGTCGAAGCGTTAAACGGGTTCGGGTAGTTCTGCTCGAGCGCCATCGCCCGCGGCAGGGCAGGCGGCTCGCCGTCCGCCCCCGTGCCGTCGAAGTACTGCTCGATCCGCTCCACCAGGGGCGCGGCCCCCGGTTCGAGCGTCACCAGGTCGCCGTCGGTCAGCCACGTCCAACCCTCCCCCGAGACCGTCGGCGGCTGCGACATCACCGCCGCAAAGGCCGAGTCCCCGGCCTCGGCGGCGTAGCAGAGCGTGTTCCCCTCGGCGTAGGCCCAGAGTGCGGCGCCGTCGCTGAGCAGAAAATTCAACTGCGGCGCCGCGATCGCCGCACGCAGCCGTTCCACCGCCGCCCCGAGCGCCGGCTTGACCGCGAAAGCGTAGTCCTCGAGGCATTGCAGAAGGAAAATCTGGTAGAGATCGGAGTCGATCCACTCGGCCGCGTTGCTCCCGTACTGCGGTGGGTTGGCCGCCAGGTAGTCCGGGCGGATCAGGTCAAGGAGCACCGCCTTGCCGATCGTCCCGTTGTGGGCCAGAAGCCACGTGCGGCCGCCCTTTTCGCGACGGAACGGATGCGGATCGGGGATTCCGCACAGCCCGGAGGAGCACCGCCGGATATGGGCAAGGGCGATGGGCGGGGCCGCATAGATCAGCGCCGCCGCCGCCGTGTCGTAGCGCGGATCGTCGATGGCCGCGGCGGCTGAGCGCTCGACCACGCAAACCGGCGCCGACCCGCCCCCGCCGCCGCCCGCCGCCGATGGGTAGTACGCCAACCCCCACCCGTCGCGGTCAAACCGGCTCAGGCTGTCGATCGAGGCCGCGCCGCCGAGGAGCTGTTCCCGGAGCGCGCTCCCCCGCGGCGTCTCCCCCGCGATCCCCCAGAGGCGGCAGTTGTGGCTGCGGTCGGCCGGCCGACCCGGCGCGCGCGGCATTTCCGGCAGCGCCGCGAGCACCAGCCCGCACCAGAGCAGGACCGGAAGAAGACGGAGAATAGCCGAGGGCGGTCGCGGCGGGCGTGTCATACGCCCATCATAGGTCATTCGCTCCCTCCCGGCAACCGATTTGGGCGGGATCGGATCCCCCGGCCCGGCGGCGATTTTCGATGCTCCCCTCTTTCCTCTGGCCCGCCGGTGTCGTATTTTGCGGGCAACGGACCGGGCGGCGGCACTCTCCGACCCGGGCCGGGATGGTCCCTATGAACGATCCGCATGTCGACACTGTCGCCCGCGAACTCGGCCTCCGGCCCTCTCAGGTCGAGGCCGCCGTGCGCCTGCTCGACGACGACGCGACTATCCCGTTCATCGCCCGCTACCGCAAGGAGGCCACGGACAGTCTCGATGAAGTCGCGATCGCTTCGATTCGCGACCGGGTCACGCAATTGCGCGAGCTGGACAAGCGGCGCGCGGCGATCGTCAAATCGCTCGACGAACGCGGTCTCCTCACGCCCGAACTCGAAGCCCGCCTGGCCGCGGCCGCGACCATGGCGGTGCTTGAGGACCTCTACCTTCCCTACCGGCCGAAACGCCGCACCCGCGCCGCCATAGCCCGCGAGCGCGGCCTCGAGCCGCTGGCGGAACTGCTCTTCGCCCAGGACGCCCTCGATCCGGCGGCCGAGGCCGGGGCCTTTGTCGACCCCGCGAAAGACGTCGCAACCGCCGCCGACGCCCTCGCGGGGGCCCGCGACATCATCGCCGAGTGGGTGAATGAGGACGCCGATGCCCGCGCCCGCCTCCGCGCACTCTTCGCGCGCGCGGCGACGATCCGCTCGCACGTCATCGCCGGCCGGGAAACCGAGGGGGCCAAATTCGCCGACTATTTCGACTGGGAGGAACCCGCCGCCAAAGCCCCGTCGCACCGCTACCTCGCCATCCGCCGGGGGGAGACCGAGGGCGTCCTCTCGGTGCGCCTGCTTCCCCCCGAGGCTTCCGCGCTCGCCATCCTCGAAACGATCTTCCTCATGGCCGACAATCCCGCGGCCGAGCAGGTACGCGAGGCGGTGCACGACTCCTACAAGCGTCTCCTTGCCCCCGCTCTGGAGACTGAGCTGCGCGCTACCCTCAAAGAGCGCGCCGACGCCGAGGCGGTCCGCGTCTTCGCCGACAACCTCCGCGAACTGCTGATGGCTCCGCCTCTCGGGCGCAAGGCGGTGCTCGCTATCGACCCCGGCTTTCGCACCGGCTGCAAAGTCGTCGCCCTCGACCGCCAGGGCAAACTCCTCGACCACCTCGCCGTCTTCCCGCACAGCTCCGACGCGGAGCGCCGCGATGCGGCAGTCGAGATCAAGGCCCTCTGCGCCCGGCACCGGATCAGCGTGATCGCGATCGGCAACGGCACCGCCGGCCGCGAGACCGAAGCCTTCGTCCGCGAGATCGGCCTGCCCGCCCATGTCTCGGTCGAGATGGTCAACGAATCGGGGGCCTCGGTGTACTCCGCCTCGGCGGTCGCCCGCGAGGAGTTTCCTGAGCACGATGTCACCGTGCGCGGCGCGGTGTCGATCGGCCGCCGCCTCATGGACCCGCTGGCCGAGCTCGTGAAGATCGACCCGCAGGCGATCGGGGTGGGGCAGTACCAGCACGATGTCGACCCGGGGATGCTCCGGCGGAGCCTCGACGACACCGTGATGAGTTGCGTGAACTCGGTCGGCGTCGAGGTCAACACCGCCAGCCGGGAGCTGCTCGCGTACGTATCCGGCCTTGGTCCGTCGCTGGCCCAGAACATTGTCGCGTATCGGGACGAGCACGGCCCGTTCCGGTCGCGCCGGGCTTTCGCCCGCGTCCCCCGGCTCGGGCCGAAAGCTTTCGAGCAGGCGGCCGGGTTTCTGCGGATCGCCGACGCCGACAACCCGCTCGACCGCAGCGCCGTCCACCCCGAGAGCTACCCCATCGTCGAACGCATGGCCGCCGACCTCGGCTGTACGGTGAGCGACCTGATGGCCCGCGAGGACCTCCGCCGGCGCCTCCGCCTCGAGGACTACTGCTCGGCCGCCGTGGGACTGCCCACTCTCACCGACATCATGGCCGAGCTGGCCAAACCCGGCCGCGACCCGCGCGGCGCCTGGGAACCGTTCCACTTCGACGATGCCGTCCGCACCCTCGAGGATCTGAAAGTCGGGATGCAGCTTCCCGGCATCGTCACCAACGTCACCGCCTTCGGCGCCTTTGTCGACATCGGCGTGCACCAGGACGGCCTGGTGCACCGGAGCGAGCTGGCCGACCGCTGGGTGCGCAACCCCGCCGAAATCGTCAAAGTCCACCAGCGCGTCAGAGTGACTGTCCTCGACGTCGACCTCGCACGCCGCCGCATCGCTCTCTCGCTGCGCCGCTAGCCCGGCGGGGCGTCGGCTCCGCCTCCCAGGGCACGCGCGCGGAGATTTTTTCTTTGCCCGCGCGGTCCCGCCGCCGTACTTTGCGGCGAGGTCACCGTATGGAACAGATCCCGATTCTGCGCGACATCGCCGTCATCTTCGCCTCCTCGCTGATCGTGCTGTACGTCTGCCACCGGCTCCGCTTCCCGACCATCGTGGGTTTTCTCGTCACCGGGGCGCTGATCGGGCCGGATGGTCTGCGCCTCATTCACGACCCTGAGAACGTTGATCAGCTCGCCCACATCGGCGTTATCCTGCTCCTGTTCGCCATCGGGCTCGAGTTTTCTTTCCGCGGGCTGATTCGCACGGGCCGATTCGGTCTCATCGGGGGCGTGCTGCTCGTGGCGCTCAGCGCCGTGGTCTCGTGGGCGGTGGGTCTCTCGCTCGGGGTGAGCGGCCGGCTGGCCCTCTTCCTCGGCTTTCTCATCGGCACCAACTCGACCGCCATCGTCCTCAAGACGCTCCAGGAGCGGGCGCTGTTGGACAGTCCGCACGGGCGCATGACTCTCACCCTCACCGTCGTCATGGACATCGCCATCGTCCCGACCATGCTCATCACCGGCATCCTCGCCCAGCAGTCGGGCTCGGCCGCCGGCTCCGTGCTGAGTCTGCTCGTCAAGAGCGCCGTCATGACCGCCCTGATTGTCGTGCTCGCGCGCTGGGTCACGCCCGCCATCCTCTACCAGGTGACGCGGACGCGGAGCCGGGAGCTTTTCCTCTTGACGATCGCCCTGATCGCGATCTCCGTGACCTGGCTGTCGTCGGCGGCCGGGCTCTCCATCGGTCTCGGCGCCTTCATCGCCGGGCTCGTCATCTCCGAATCGGAGTACAGCCACCACGCCCTCGAGGGGATTCTCCCCTTCCGCGACGTTTTCAACAGCTTCTTTTTCGTCTCGATCGGCCTGCTCTTCAACACCGGCGTCCTCCTGCAGAACGCCGTCCCCGTCCTCGCCATCACCGTGGGCGTGCTGGTGATGAAGACGCTGGTCGGTTCCGCGGTTGTTTTGGCCTTCGGGATGTCGCTGCGCACGGCGCTGCTCATCGGGTTGGCGCTGGCGGGCATGGGTGAATTCGCCTTCATTTTGGGCAAAGTCGGTTTTGACCTCGGCCTGCTCGACACCTTCTGGTACCAGAACGTCGTTGGCGTTTCCGTGTTGACCATGCTGGCGACGCCCTTCATGATCACGGGTGGCCCGCGCATCGCTGACCTGTTGGCCCGGCTGCCCCTCCCCTCGCGCCTTCGGCGCGGCTTCGCCCGCGGCCTGCCGGCGCTCGACGAGCGCGCCCGCGAGACCCTGCGGGACCACCTCGTCATTGTCGGCTTCGGCGTCAACGGCCGGAACGTCGCGCGCGCCGCCCGGCGGACCGGGATCCGCTATCGGATTATCGAGACCAACCCGGAGACGGTCCGCGCGGAGAGGGAGAACGGCGAGCTGATCGAATTCGGCGATGCGACCTACCCGGAGGTGCTCCGCCTGGCCGGGATCGACACCGCCCGGATCATCGTCATCGCCATCTCCGACCCGGCCGGCACCCGCCGCGTGACCCAGCTCGCCCGCGAACTCAACCCCAACCTCCACATCGTCGTCCGCACCCGCTTCGTCACCGAAGTCAATCCTCTCCGCGCGCTTGGCGCCAACGAAGTCATCCCCGAGGAATTCGAAACGTCGATTGAGATCTTCACCCGCGTGCTGAGCCGCTTTCTGGTGCCGCGCGATGAAATCGAGCGCCTCATCAGCGAAATCCGGTCGGACAGCTATGAGATGCTCCGCACCGTGTCCCACCCCGCCCCCCGCATGGCCGACCTTCCGGCCGGCATCAGCGACGTCGAAATCACGTCTGTGCGCGTCGTGCCCGATTCCCCCTTCGCCGGCCGCAACCTGGCCCAGTTGAACCTGCGCGCCCGCTGCGGCGTCAACATCCTCGCCATCCGCCGCGGCGAGCAGGTGACGGCCAATCCCGGCGCCGACGCGGTCGTGGAAGCCGAGGATGTCCTGTACATGCTGGGCTCGCCAGCCGCCTGTCTCGCCGCCGAGCAACTCCTTCGGCCGGAAGAATGACCCCCCCTGCGCCGCGGCCCTCAGACCGGCCGCAGAACCGTGAACGTGAGTTCCTTCCCCGCCGGCCGCCGCCCGAACCCCAGACACCCCGCCTGTTCCTCGGCCGTCACCCGCAGCTCCACCCGGGCCTCGGTGGCCGACACCACTGCCAGGCGCACGAAAAACGTCCGCCCCGATCGGAACCGGTAGTAGGCGAGCGGCCCCTCGGGGTGCGACGGAACCGTGCGGAGAAACTCGTACGGGCGGCGCGCCCACCGCAGCCGTTCCTCCTGGAGGAGGCGGTTGATATCGGGCGGCGCCAGCCGCCCCGTCTGCGGCCCCTTACTCATCACCCTCCTCGTCCCCCTCCCGCCGGTCGGTCGTCTCCACCAGCATTTCTTTCTCCCCGTCGGCGTACACCATCCAAGCCGCCTCCGCCTCCCGCCCGTTCTCCTCGATGGTCACAATGAGCGAGATCTCCATCGCCCCGTCCGGGTCGGGGAAACAGACGACCTCGACCGGAAAGGCCTCGCCGCCGAAGGGCGCGAGGTAGAAGAAGAGCTCCCCATCTTCGTCATCCGGGGTCGCCTCGATCATTTCGCGCCAGTCCTCGTGCCCCCACCCGAACCAGCGCTGCCGCTCCTGGGCCAGCAGCTTTTTGATCGCCCGCTCGTCCATCATGTCAGGAGGGGAAGAGAAACGCGATGGCCCGGTCAACCTCCCGCCGGAGGTCGTCGAGCGCGGCGTCGTTGACGATAGTGTAGTCGGCCATGGCGATCGGCCCGCCTTTTTCGAGGTTCTCGACCTCGGCGAAATCCCGCCGGCGCGCCTCCTCGGCCGTGAGCGGCCGCTCGCTGCGGCCGGCCAGCCGGGCGTACCGGATCCTGCGGGCCGAGGTGATCGCCAGCACGAGCATCCGGCTGGCCAGTGCCTCGTGGAGGTACTTGTACTCCGACCACGAGTACAGCCCGTCGATCAGCACTCTCCCGGTCTCCCGGGCTGCGAGGATCTTCGGCATGGCCAGCCGGGCGTAGGCGTCCGGACCGTGCACGCGCCGCAGTTCCTCGCGGATCGCCCGCTCGTTGCGCTCATCGACCGTCAGCCCGCGCGCCGCGATTTCGTCGATCGTCACCTGCCCGAACCGGATCGTCGCCCACCCCCGCGCGGCCAGCATCTCCGCGGCGGTCGACTTTCCCGACCCCGGCATACCCACGAGCGCCAGGACCGGTGCGGTCGGCGCCTTATCCGCCTTGTCCATCGCCGCGTAATAACGCCCCAAACCGCGCGGCGGGCAAGGAGGATTTCCCGTTTCCGCGGCGCCGCGCGCGCCCCGCGGCGGTCGGGTCGCGGACGCTTCCCCGGCCCGCATTTTTCTCCCCGCCCCCGCGCCAAATCGCGTATAATAGTGTGCTATGACCGAGCCTGTCGACGCCCCGAGGAAAACAAAAGTCATCCGCCTCCAGACGGTCGGCTGCCGCCTCAACCAGTATGAAACCGAGCGGATGGCGGCCAAGCTCTACCCGTTCGGTTTTCGGCGGGCCGCTGACGGCGAGCCGGCCGACCTCACCGTCATCAACACCTGCACCGTCACCCATCGCGCCGATGCCGACTGCCGCCGCCTCATCCGCCAGGCCGCCCGCCGCAATCCCCACGGCCGCATCGTCGTCGTCGGCTGCTACGTCGACCACGACCCCGAGGTGATCGCCGGCCTTGAAGGAGTTGACGTCATCGTCCCCAACCGCGACAAAGACGCCATCGACCGCATCCTTCCCGCCCGTCTGCCCGACCTGTTCCGCGAGGCGCCCGACCTCTCCTGCTCCCCCTTCATCGAGGATTTCCACAATCGCAACCGCGCCTGGGTGAAAATATCGGACGGCTGCAATCAGTGGTGCTCTTTCTGCATCGTCGCCATCGTCCGCGGCCGGCTGGCCAACCGTCCCGCCGCCGACATCGCCGCCGAAATCAACGCCCTTGCCGCCCAGGGCTACCGCGAGATCGTCCTCACCGGCGTCAACATCGGCTACTACCGCGACCGGGGGCGCGAACCGCAGATCCGTTCGCTTGCCGGCCTCTGCCGGTTCCTCCTCGCCGAGACCGATCTCGCCCGCCTGCGCCTGTCATCGGTCGAGCCGCAGGCGGTCAAGGACGACCTCATCGAGGTCTTTGCCGAATCGCGCGGCCGCCTCTGCCGCCACTTCCATCTCCCCCTCCAGTCCGCCTCAAGCGAAATTCTCTGCGCCATGCGCCGCCCTTACAACCAGGCCATTTACGTCCAGCGCGCCTCGCGCCTCAAAGCGGCCGTCCCCGGCACCACCATCGGCGCCGACGTCATCGTCGGATTCCCCGGCGAGACCGAGGAGCACTTCGAGCAGACGCGCCGCCTGGCCGCCTCCGGTTTGATCGACTACCTCCACGTGTTCAGCTACAGCGACCGTCCCGGCACGGCCGCGGCCGCCTTGGAGGGCAAGGTTCCGGCCGCGGAAGTCCGCCGCCGCAACCGGATTCTCGCCGACCTCTCGCGGCGGCTCCAGCGCGCCAACCTCGAACGCCAGGTCGGCCGGACGCTGGAGGTCATCGCCGAGCACAGAAGCGAGCCCGACGGCGCCTACTTTGCCCTCTCCGACAACTATCTTCGGGTGAAACTCCCCGCTTCCGCCTACCGGGAGCGGGCGCTCGTGCCCGTGGCCGTCACCGCCGCGCGCGAGGACTACCTCGAGGGGATTCCCGTCGGTTCGCCCGCGCCGCCGGCCTAAACAACGCAGCCACCCTCGATGGCTCGAGGGTGGCTGCCGTACGTTTCGAACTGGGGCGCTGCGAAGTCCCTACTTCAGCAGCACCATCTTCTTCGTCTGGGTGAACGCTCCCGCCGTCAGACGATAGAAATACGTCCCCGACGCCATCGCGCTCGCATCCCACGTCACCGTGTGCGAACCCTGCGCCAGCGGACCGTCGACCAGCGTCGCCACCGTCTGCCCCAGCAGGTTGATCACCTTCAGCTTCACCGGACCGGCGGCCGCCAACGTGAAGCTGATCGCCGTCGTCGGGTTGAACGGGTTCGGATAGTTCTGCGCCAACCCGTAGGACAGCGGCAGCGCGCCGCCTGCTTCCCGCGTCAGCGCACTCAGCCGCACCCGGTCGCCCTGGTCCGTCCACACCAGCGGTGTCGCCACCCGCTCCCCGTTGACCGTCAGCGTCAACCTCTCCCCCGCTTTCGGGTACTGCGCCGTCGTCGCGCTCGTCGCGTCATACCCGTACACCGGCGTGAACCGCAGCAGACCGTCGCTGTACCGGCCGACGCCGCAGCGCACCCCGCTCGCTCCGAACACTTCGAAGACCGCGTCCCCGAGCGCCGCGCCGTCCAGGGTCAGGTTCGACCCATAGAGCGACAACCACGTCCGCGAGGGCGGCACCTCGGGCGCCGCCGCCGCCGTCCGCGGCAGGAGCGGCGGCACCGGGCCCGTCCAGCCGGGATAGAGCAGCGTACCCCCGCACTCACCTTTCAGCCAGTAGCCGAACCCCGGACCCATGGTCGCGAGCGTATTGTACGGATCATCCCCCGGCACGTGTATCAAACCGCCGCCGTCAAACCCGACCGCCACCATCAGGCAACCGTAGACCGAGGCCAGGGCGTCCGGCGGCGCCAGCTCCTCCGTCGGCCAGTACGACACCAGGTTCCAGTCCGGCCACATCGTGATGAAATCGGTCGGATCCACCCGCGGTCCGCAAATGTCGAACGTGATCGGGCAGTTCAGCAGGAACCAGTACCCGAAGTGGTAGTCGAGACCGTGGAGCGTCGAGAATTCCGGAAGGTCCGGATCGTACGTCTGCGCCCCCCGGTCGAACCCGAGGATCACTTCGATGCACGGCCCCGGCTTTCCCAACAGCGCGAAAAAGTCCTCGATCGACCCGCTCCACTCCCGGTTCCACGAAATCAGGTGCCACCCGGCATCGAGCGTGAACGTCTGGCAGGTGGTGAACGCGCACACCTCGAATCCGTCGCCGTTGGCGGTCCAGTAGACCTCCGGGTCGGCCTGCGCCTCAACGCCGTTGATGAAGAACGTGATCAGGTCGCCCGGCTCCGCCCCCTGGTCGCCCGGATTGTACGGCTCCTCGCGGTAGATCGGCATGAATCCGAACGATCCGTCCGGCCTCACGACGTCCATCCCGCACAGCACCCCGTCCGGATCATACGCCCGGATCACATCCCCCGGCGAAAGCGGCACGCCGTTCAACAGCGGATAGCCGCAGTACACGTTGATCCACTCGTTGGTCGGCACCGGCTCGTCGCCGTCGCCGCACGAATCGGTCAGCGGTCCGTACTGCGCCATCACGCCGAAATTGTCCCAGGCCCGCACGACGTAGTCGAACCATCCCGCGGTCACTTCCGATGGGATCACGCCCTCCCAATTCGACCCGCCGGTGTTCGCCATCAGCACACTGTCGTACAGGATATCCCCCGCCTGGCGGTAGAACAGCACCGCGTGGTCAACGTAGTCGAGGGTATCGGTGATCAGCGCCGCCACCACGGCATCGCCGCCCGCCTCGCAGTCGACCGCGACGCCGGTGATCTCCGGGGCGTAGTTGGGACAGATCGCCACCGCGTACGGGTAGTTCTGCGGGTTTGCCGCGGGCACCGACACCGTCGCCTCGCCGTCCGAGGCCGTCACGTAGTAGTCGATCCCCGACGTGCCGAGGGGCAGCAAACCGCCCGGAATGGTGTAGCAGTACTCATTTCCGCCGGCGCTGACCATGGCCGCCGAGTTGTACGGACCCACCGCCGGGTTGGCATAGCGCCAGAACAGCGTCACGTTGCTCAGGAACGGAGCGCAGGTGTCGGCGACGAGCGCACAAACGGACAGCCCCGTCGCCGCCGGCTGGCAGACCGCTTCCAGGTCGATCGTCGCCTGCGTCCGCACGATCACCGGCGGACAGGGCTCGTTGTACCAGCCCGTATCGCAGGGTGTGCACAGAGTCCCGCCCTGGCAGACCACGACCTGGTGCTGCGTGCCGTCCATTACCGTGTCCGGACTCGTGAACGTGATCAGGTAACGGCTGCACAGCGTTGTCTTGATCCGCGAGTAAAGCGAGTCGATATCCGCGGCCGAAGGTGCGTGCATGTAGTATCCGCCGGATCCGCCGGCAAAGGCGATCAGCGGATCCGCCCACGCCCCGGAGCCCACCGTGATCCCGTACAGCGGGATCCCGGCCGCCAGCGCCTTGTTCACGATGATCACTGAATCGTCGGCATAGGTGCCGTCGTAGTAGCTTCCGTCGGGCGGGTACCCGCAGACGTCGCTGTTATTCTCACCGCCGTCGGTGAATGAAATCACAGCGCGGGCGCCCTGCTGGGGAGCAGTGATATCCTCGCCCAGCCAGATACCGTCGAACAGGGCGGTCGAACCGGAGGCGATCAGGCTGGTGATACGCGAAAGCAGCAGCGTCGTGTCGCTGGTAAAATCCTGCAGCACCGACGTGCAGCTCGAGAAGGGCACGAGCGCCACCCGGTCAAAAGCGTCCATGTTGCGCACGAACTGCCGGGCTGCATTTTTCGCCAACTCCATTGCCCCGTACGATGCCATGCTCCCGCTCTGGTCAATCACAAGGCAGATCGCGGTCGGGCACCCCTGCGATCCGACCTCCGTTACCTGGAAGGGGACCGGCGCTCCGTCCTGCGTCACGCAGAAATCCCCCGCCGTCAGCCCCGGAATTGGGTACCCCGAATTGTCCAGCACGTCCACGTACATCTCGATGATCGGGTAGCTGGAGGGATCGAGCGTGATATTTACGGCCGTGTCAGCGGCAAAAGTCGACGCCACGAGCGGCCCCGGCGTAATCCTGCTCATGTCGAACTGATCGTCCGGCGGGCCGATTATCTGGGCCGCAAACACCGCCGCGGCCGCCGCCAAGAGCGCCACACTGCCAAGAACAAATCTCTTCATGATTCATACTCCCCTGAACAACTGGTGACCAGTACTCTCTATTTCCCTGTTGCGTGTCTGATAGCATTATGGGCCCGTCTCGCGGGCACTTGGCGTTGTTCTACGCTGCGGCACCCTCCTCCTTTCTCCCGACGCCTCGCGGCGCCTGGTCGAAACGTGATCCAAAGTACACTTGTCTATAAGACCTTCAATCGCGAGAACTCTGTGACGATGACTGCACCTTCCGGACGCCCTGCTTCACCTTCAATCTGCGCGGCCTCTCGCCTTCCCGGCGCCTCGCCGGCCGCCGAAAAACCGCACCTACGTATTCGCAATGCCTGATGTATGGATTACGATAGTGTTCCCGCGCCCGCCGGTCAAGGCAAATTTGCGGATAAATCGGTCTATTTCGGCCCTCGGCCCGCCGCTCCCGGCCGGGACCGCCCGCCGGCCAAAAAAGAAAGCCCGCGGACACCGGGGTCCGCGGGCTTGTCGATTCCGTGATTACGGGTTCCTGCTCAGTCGCAGGGCGCCGCGTACGGATCATTGTCGCAATGGCCGGGGCCAATGCAGCCGTTGTTGTAGTCGTCGAGCAGGCCCACCCAGCGGTTGACCATGTTCTTGTTCGCTTTCGACAGCGAGTCCCAATCCATCCAGTTGTACATCGCCAGGAAAGCGTCGGCGTCGGCGATAGCCGTGCCGAGGTCATCGGCGCTCGCCCCCGCGGCCACGTTCAGCTTCGCGGCCAGCAGGTGGCAGTACAGCTTGAGGATGCCGTTCGAGCTGCTTCCCCACGTCCGGCCGAGCAATTCCACCGCCGTCTGGGCGTTGGTGACGTGGATGCTCTTGGCGCCCATAGGCGTGCCGAGCCAGATCGGGAGGTACTGGGTGACCATGTCCGGCTGCGGGCCGAATCCGGACCAGTTCTTCCAGTAACCGGGCGTCCGCGTGCAGCCTTCCTGCTCCGGCATGTAGATCCCGGCGTCCCAGGTCCGGTCGATTTCACCGGCCACCAGCTCCGTGCAGATCGTCGTGCCGTTCGCATCCACATCCGAATCCACCGCATCATCGGCGCCCTGGTCCTGCAGCGTCCAGACATAGCCGGCCGGCAGCACGAAGTGGATGTTGTAGTGGCCCGGCTGCAGCTCGTCGAACAGGTAGTACCCGTTCGCGTCCGTCAGCATCTCGTCGAGGACGTTCCCCTCACAATCCATCAACTGCACGGTCACGCCCGGAACGCCCATCTCGCCGGCGTCCTGGATGCCGTTCATGTTGTCGTCGTACCACACGAAGTCGCCGATCGCGCAGAGCGGCGGCGGCGTCACTTCGAGCTCGAAGTACAGGAGGGTCTGCTTCTCCACCGGGGTCCCGTCAAGGTACGGCCGGCCGGTGAAGAGAAGGATGTTCTCGCCGAAATTGGTGTTCGGATCGTACTCGGAAATGTACGTGTCCTCCGTGATCACGATCGTGTCGCAGTAGACGGTCGGATCGGCGCCGATCGTGTAGCAGAACTCGATCCACGGATCTTCCGTCGGGAAGTCAGCGCTTTCGCTCGAGGCGTAAATCGACCGCGGGGTCTGATCGTCGGCCTCGTCCAGCAGAATCCCGTAGTTGGCGTAGGTCCCGTTCATCCAGGCCTGCACCAGCGAGGTCACGTCGGTCGTCTGCCAGCCGGCATCGGTCATGAAACCGTCAACCACGGCCGCATCGAAGGCCGCGCCGAACGAGTTCCAGGTGACCGTCATCTCATCCCAGGCCGCGGTGACCCGGTGCGCCGTGACCGGATGGTTCGTCGCGCCCACAACATAGATGTGCAGCGTCGCCGACTCCAGCGCCGCATCGATCGGCAACGCATACGAGGCCGTCAGCGGCATGTTGGTCTGCGGCTCCACCGGACCCTTGCTGCAGCCGGCAACCACCAGCGCCAGCATGAACACCGGAACCAGAACCTTCATCATCTTGCGCATTCGCATCTCCTTACTCAAAGCGGTTTGGTTGAATGATCTTGTGTCTAGGTAAGTCGTTTACTGTCTGTTACTTTCACACGGCGGACCGTAACCGCAGTCCGGGCCCTCTTCACCCGGAGAACTTCTAACCCCCGACGGCCAACCTTGACCCTGCCACTGCGCGGTAGCTGCTCACGTTCTTGGGAAGTCTGAGACGATCCGTCCCTGGCTCGTCGTTGCCCTGCCGGCGCCCCGCCGTTTATTTCGTCTGCCGATTCCCGGTGTGGCTCCGCCGGGACCTTTTCCGTGTCCGTCTGCGGCGCCGCCGGATAAGCAGCCGGAGAGCGCTTTGTTGAGACTTTGTAATATAATGTCCCGAACCGTTTTAGGCAAGCGAAAAGATCCATCTCGCAGGCGGAAATACTCCTTTTAGCCTCGGTCTAAAGTTCCCAGAATTAGTCCTAATTCTCCTCCAAACCGTATGGAGCGAATCTCATGCCGATTTCCGCTGCCGCCCACCCTTCCTGCGCACATTCTGTGCAATGCACTGGAATCAAACAGAAAAATCCGTCAACCCACCTCTCCGGGATCCCTATCGGGCGTGCAAAGTCTTGCCACAGTTTGGCTTGCAAATTCACTTCGGGATGGTCCGGACTTTGCATACTCTCCCCCGGTCAGGCAAGCAAGTCTTTCGTTTCGGAGGTGAGATGAACACGTCGCGACTTACCCGCGCCCCTCTGGCGCTCCCCGTACCCACGCTGCTCCTTACCCTCGCCCTTCTGGCGGTGGCGGCCCCGCGCCTCACGGCCGCCGTGACCGCCTCCGCCGCCGGCGTCAATTCGATCACCCTCACCTGGACCGCCCCCGGCGATGACGGCGTGTCAGGCCGCGCCGCGCAGTACGATGTCCGGTACTCCCTGTCCCCGATCACGAATGCCACCTGGGCCTCGGCATCGCAGGCGACCGGCGAGCCGGCGCCGGCGGCCGCCGGGTCGGCGGAGATCTTCACCGTCACCGGCCTCAACTCCGGCACTACGTACTATTTTGCGGTCAAGACCGCTGATGAGGCGCTCAACTGGTCGGCCCTGTCGAACGTCGCCTCCGGGACCACCGCGGTAGCGGGCGACGCATCCTCCCCGGCCGCCGTCACCAACCTCATCGTGGTCGCCCCCACCACGACCTCGCTCACGCTGGTCTGGACCGCTCCCGGCGACGATGGCGCGGTCGGCACGGCCTCCCGGTATGACATCCGCTACTCGACTCTGCCGATCTCCAACGGCGTCACCTGGAACATGGCCACGCAGCTGGTTTCCGAGCCGTCGCCTTCCCCGGCCGGCGCCGCCGAGACGCTGACGGTCGCCGGCCTGGCCGAGGCCACTACCTACTACTTCGCCCTGAAGACGGCCGACGAGGTGCCCAACTGGTCGACGATCTCAAACTGCCCTTCCGGAATCACCGCCGCCGACGCCGCGCCGCCGGCCGCAGTTGTCGACCTTCGCGCCTCCTCCGGCGATGCCGACAGCACGATCGACGTTGTCTGGACGGCCACGGGCGACGATGGCCTTCTGGGCACGGCGGCCGCGTACGAAGTCCGCTACTCCCGCACTGCCATATCCGAGAGCAACTGGTCGGCGGCGACCCTCTGGCCCTCCGTCATCACCCCTCTCGCCTCCGGCCTCGAGCAGCGGGTCACCCTCACCGGCCTTCAGCCCGGCGAAGTCTACTATGTCGCCCTGAAGGCGTACGATGACGCGGCCAACGTCTCGCCGCTCTCGAATGTCGACACCGGCGTCGCCAAATACGGCATAGCTTCCGACGTCGATCCCGACGAGACTCTCCCCGGCGGTTACGTGCTGGACCAGAACTTCCCGAATCCGTTCAACCCGACCACGTCTATCCGTTTCAGTGTGCCGGCCGCCGGCCGCGCCGAACTGACCGTCTACAACACCGCCGGCCAGGAGGTGACCCGTCTGGTTGACGGCGCCCTCGCCGCCGGCGAGCATACGGTGACATGGGACGGCCGCGATCGCACGGGATACCCGGTTGCCTCCGGCGTCTACTACTACCGCCTCGCCGCCGGCGACCAGCAGCACACCAAGAAAATGGTTCTGCTGAAGTAGGGGGATGAGCTTGAGCGGAGCCTGCGTTGCCAACCCAGCAGAGAGGATGATGCGCATATGAGCATACCGAAACCGAGGCCGATGATTCTGCTCACCCAGGGGGCCAATTCGAAGACGGTCGTGCTGATGAAGAGCCCGGCCCAGCCGCCGCGAGGAGGCTCGTTGACGCTGAAGTGGCCGGCCTGACCGCGGCACGGGATCGCCGCTCGGAATTTGAAGGTTCGGACCTGCGTGCCGAAAATTAATGGGCGTGCGCACGGGCCTGGGGGCAACGAGAGCCGCGTGTACGTGCTGACGATGATCCGGCATGGGAAGCCGCCGGTGAAGTGACCCGCTTGCCTACTGCCTTCTTGTGGCACAGCCCGATGGCGGTCTCACCCCGCCATCGGGCTTTTGATTTGCCGGGAGGCATTGAGCACTCGATCAGTTCGACGGAGGACGGGAGCCTGCAGGGTCACGCCATCGAGCGCGGGGGTAGCTCACCCATGGCGCCGCGTGGGGAGATGGAGGACCAGGTTCTCCGACAGCATTGACTCGCTCGGCCGCCAATCACGTCATCGACCGCCCGCGCGGCTCGCCGCCCCTCTCCGCAAGGTACCCTATTCCGCCGCTCGCGGCGCCACCGGCACAAAGTACACCCGGTCCTCCGCGAGTGCCGCCCAGTACGACTCCACGTGAATCCCGGCGAAGTCCCGGACGATCGTCTGCGCCGCGTGGCGCAGATCGAGTTTCCCCTTCACCGGCACCTCCACCGTCGGGTGATACCCCTTCATCGACCGATACCACAGGCAGTCCTCGTGGTTGATGATGATCACGCGACGGAGGTTCTGCTGCCGGGTGAAGAACTTCACCTGCTCCCACAGCACCTTGAAATTCTTGGGCAGGAAGACCTGCGCGCCGAAAGCGTGCGCCCCGCCCCCGACGACGATCGGCGTGTAGGTGCGGATGCCGAGTTCCTCGGTCACGAACCGCCGGAACGCAGTCTGAAAGCGCGGATCGCCGCAATGGATCACGAGCGCTTCGGGAGCTCGCGTGTCGAGCTGGTACATCGGCCGCCCGTCCGACCGGATGACATCGGCCTCGACCTCCTCCGGCGCCCCGTCCTCGCGGGGCGGAGCGCCCGGGGGTCCGTCGGACGGATCCGGCTCGGCCGGCCGATACGAGATGACGTCGTCGGCCAGCGCGGCATTTTTCAAAAATCGCCGCCGTTTCATTCGGTTGCGCCTCCTCCGGCCGGTGCGCCGGCCGCGCCCGGCTCGCCCGTTTCACCGAGTTTGATCCCGAGCCGCTGCACGAGTGCGCTCACGTCGATCCCGGCCGCCTTGGCCTGCTCCACCAGTTGGAACAGCAAGAGCGGCCCGGTCTTGGCAAACCGGCTGAGCGCGCCGTCCTTGCCCTCGCCGCCCCCGGCATCAACCACCACGAGCTTGTCGATATTCCCCATGGGCGCGGCGATCGCTCCGAACACGGCGCCGCAGGATTCGATCACCTGCGGGAGGATCTTGAGCATCTCGAGTGTGAGGGCGGCCTCGTTGAACTGGCGGTAGGCCTTGGCCAGCTCGGCCACCGACACCGCCCGGGCGAGCCCCTGGCGCTCGATCACGTCGGCCTCGGCCAATCCGGTCGCCTTGACGGCCTCGGCTTGCCCGAGACCCTCCTGCGAGCGCTTGTGCTTCTCGGCGTCGGCCCGCGCGATCGTCGCGTACTTGTCGCCGTCGGCCCGCGAGATCTGCGCCTGGCGGTAACCCTCGGCCTCCTTGACCTGCGAGTCCGCCTTGGCCTTGGCCGGCACCACGACCTCGGCCTCTTGCGCCTTCTGTTCGCGCAGGATGTTCTGCTCTTCCACCGCGATCTGGGCCCGCGAGCGTTCCTCCTCGATCTTGACCTCGGCGACAATGACCTTTTGCCGTTCGCCGGCGGTCGCCAGCGGCCCGGCCTGTTCCGTGATCGCCGTCTGCTTGGAGATTTCGGCGGCGTACTGCTGTTTGGCGACGTTGGTGTTTTTCTGGGCTTCGGACTTGAGCCGCTCGTTCTCCTGGGCGACCACTTCGGCGGCCCGCTCGGCGTCGGTCGAACGCTTCTTCGCCTCCGCCTGGGCCTCGGCCTCGCCGATCATCGCGTCGCGCTTGACCTCGGCCGTGCGCTTCTTCCCGAGCGCCTCGATGTACCCCTGCTGGTCGGTGATCGACTGCGGGTTGAACACGTCGATCTGCATCCCCAGCCGGGCGAGATCCTCCGCCGCCTCCCGCAGCACCTGCTGGCGGAACGCGTCGCGGTCCTTGATCAACTGGTCGACCGTCAGCGTGCCGACCACGCCGCGCAGGTTCGCCTCGAGGGTCTCGCGGGCGACGCTCTGCACCTTCTCGTGCGGCATGCTGAGGAAGCGGGCCCCGGCCGCCAACAGCGACTGGGCGTCGTCCTTGAACCGGATATTCGCTACCGCCTCGACCGTCACCAACACCCCGTCGGTGTTGGGCATGTTCTCCACCCGGATCTGCGGCAGGGTGATTTCGGTCAGGTCGAGGAACTGGACATCCTCGATGATCGGCTTGCGGATCCGCCCGCCCCCCGTGACCACGACCGTCCCGGGCGGGAGCACGGTCACCCCGGGCACGCCGGGAACCTCCGCCTGCGTCGCCCGCTGCAGCCCCTTTTTGCCGCTCCGCGCGCCGTAGAAGAAGGCCGCCTTGTTCGGAGGGACGCGCACGTAGAACAGCGACAGCGCTTTGACCAGGACGAAGAGGGCGATGACAATCGCCAGGCCGATAATCGGCCACACGAAAAACTGTATCATCTCCGACATGAGTGAGACCTCCGCTCCTGTGGTTGGTGATATTCTAGCCGTTTTGGGTGGGCGCGACGGTCACGACGCCGCCCGACTTGCCCACGATCCGCACCGGTGCGTTCCGGGCGATCGACCGGCCGTCCGCCGACCGGGCCAGGAAGGTGATCTCCCGGCCGCGGATGACACACGCCGCCTGCCCGTACTCCGCGCCCGCGATCGCATCGATCAGACGCGCCTCGCACCCGATGATCTCCTCGTCCCCGATCGTCGAACTCGCCTGGCTGGCGTAGAACAGCCGGAGAATGAGGTAGCCGATGGCGCCGACCGCCGCCGCCCCCACCAGGCCCGCCATGGACGACTTCATCATCGTCCACCCTGCCGTGGCCCGAAACCCGAATCCGACCGCCCCGAATCCGACCAGGAGGAGGGCGATGATTTTGATGTTGATGACTCCCGGCCCGTGTCCGTCGGCTCCGACCCCGCCGGCGTCGGCGTCGACGTGGAAGTCCGTATCGTGCCCGAAAATGACGCTGAGCAGAAGGGTCAGGAACCCCACTGCGAAAATGGTGGCAAAGATGAGCATGGCCTCAACCTCCGCAACTTCTCTACCGAGACCGTTTGATATACTCGCCCCAAGTATACGATATTCACCGTGCGGAGGCGAAAGATTTATCGGCGCCCGGCCGGCGCGTCACCGCGCCGGTTCCAGAAGGGAGGCGAAGAACTCCCGGTTCTCCCGCACCCACGCATCGAAGTCCCGGATCCCGGGATAGAGCTTCCGGCTCTCCTCGAGATCGGCTGTCCGCTCGGTGATGTACCGCCGGTTCATGTCGAACATGTTGGCCAGCTCCTGGGCGCCCGGGAATGGGAATTGGGCATACTCCTCGCGCGGGATGTGGCGGTAGCTCACCGGGACCTCGAGTGCCCGCGCGAGCGCCTGGGCGTACTCGGCCGGCGGCCGGTCGTCCCCCACCACCCCCACCTGCCGCCCGGCGAACTCGTCCGGGCGCTCGAACAGCGGGGCCACCACGCCCCCAATATCTTCCGTGCCCACCATCGCCAGCTTCGTCTCGCCCTGCGGAAATCCGAAGGACAAAGACCCGTCCTCGGCCCGCTGGAGCATGGAGAAGATCATGTAGTTTTCGTAGTAGAACGCCACGTGGGTGAAGGCCGACCGGAGGGGCAGGGCGCGGATCTCATCTTCCAGGCGCGCCTTGAGCTCAAGGTGCGGCACGTCGTACTCCCCCCGGCCGAGTTTCCGCGGATTGGGCAGGGAGCTGTAGATGAAGAATTCGGGCCTGGTTTCCGCGACCGCCCGGATCAGGTTGCGCCCGAGTTCGAACTCGCGGTGGAAGTGCTCCCAGAAGTTGGTGACGCCGAACACGCCCCAGCACCCGTCCATCGCCCGCACCAGACTCTGCGGGTCGCCCATGTCGCCGGCGGCGATTTCGACGCCCCGGCGCGCCAGGTCCTTTGCCTGCGGCGACTCGGGATGGCGCGTCAGCCCGCGCACCGCGAACCGCCCCCGCCGCAGGAGGTGCCTCGCCACGCTGCCCCCCTGCGCCCCGGTCACCCCGGTTACCAGAATCTTCTTCTCTGCCGTCACTGCATCCTCCGCATCGTTGTGGGGTCCACGCGATCGTTTCTTCCCCGCCCCGGCGTTCCCGGACGCGGCAATATGGACATTATGGCTCGATGAGTCAAGCCGAAAGATGGCGCGGCGGGGAAGCCGCGCCGCTCAGCCCGCCGGCGCCCCCGCGCCGCCCGACCCGGTCTCGTCCTCCCGCGCTTCGGGAAGAAAGAGTGGCGGTTCCTCGGCGATCCGGTAGTCGTCCTTGAGAAACCGGATGACGGCGTAGGCGCGCGCCTGCGTCGTCGCCACCACCGCCAGGGCGTAGCCGAAAACTGAGGCGAGGATGACAAGGAGCATGGCCGCCATAACGTATCCGGCGGCGCTGTCCCCCCGTTCGGCCCACTGCGAGATCGAAAACCGCCAGTCGAACCCCGGCACGAGCGCGACCGCCGCCTCGACCGGGCCCGAGCGCACCGGCAGATGCCCCAGCCCCTCGCGGACCAACCGGTCCGCCTTCTCCCCGGCCGTGAGCGACGCGGCCCACGCCGTGAACTGCACCGCCCGGTAGCAGAAGTAGGCATAGATCCAGCTCGCCGCTTTGGCCGCGGCCAGCCCGTAGGCGGTGTAGGCCAGCCAGCGGACCGGCTGACGGATGACGGTCGAAAACGTCCCGAGGATCGCGGTGAACGACTCGCCGTGGCGTTCGGCGGCGGCCGCCGCGGGGAGCAGGATCACGGAGATTTGGAGAACGGCGACGATGAACACGGTGAAGATGGCGATGAAGAAGACCGGCAGGAGAAAGGTCGCCGCGTACACCCACTCCCCGACGGCCGGGATGCGAACGACCAGCCCGAGCAGCAGAAAGAGCAGGAGGATGAACAGGAGGAAGGCAACCATGGCCGCCTCGCCGGCCGCCAGCTGGCCCAGCCGCCGGCGCGCGAACCGGATCGCCTCGCACATCGGGAAGAACCGGTTCCCCCGCAATTGTTCGATCTCGATCGCGCTCACGGCGAACAACCCCGTCATGAGCGCCAGCAGCGCCAGCACGATCCCCAGTCCGCAGGCGGCCTGCGCCAAGCCGCCGCTGAAATTCAGCCCGGCGAGCGGCAAAAGCCCGTGCCACCGCCAGAAGGTCTCGAGCGAGGCGCCGTCGAGCACCGCCGCGAGGTAGACGAACACGTCGTAGATGGCGACGGCGAGGCACAGGAACAGCGTCATGACGAAAATGCGTTTGGCGGCGAGCGCCCGGGCCGGCGCGATGAGGATGTCCCGGAAGTCGTAATACAGCGGCTGGTCCATACCGGAAGGGTGCCGCGCGCGGCGCAGGGTGTCAAGCTAAATAGCGGGCCGGGGCGGCCGCGCCCCGCCCGGCTACTCGTCCACCTTCGGCCGGTCGGGCAGTTCGTTCACGTCGTCGTCCATGCGCGGGAAGTGGCGGGCGAGTTCTTCGCCGATCGCCGCGATCGCCCGGATGATCCCCTCGGCGTGCTCCCCCTTGGCCATGCCGGCGACAATCGTGCCGCAGGGTCCGCCCCAGTAATCGGGCGGGGCCTTGGCGGCGATGCCGCGGTCGGCGATGACGGCGGCCTGCCCCTCCTCGACGGAGACGAAGATCAGCACCCCGGTGCGGCCGCGCACGGGGACCATCTGGTGAAACGCGCTCAGGGCCCGGCGCCAGACTGCGGCGCGCCGGCGCGCCGTCCGCGCCAGCACCCGCCCGCCGCCGAAATAGGCGAGGACAAATCCGACCCCGCCCCAGAGGAGCGTCTGGGTCGTGTTGTAGTACACGCCCCAATCGACGCGGCGGGTGGCCAGCAGCGCCGCCACCATGCACACGAAAGTCACGGCGAGAGCGCACAGCAGCCGCTCGCCGCTCCAGTTGCGCGACCGCGAGGCCAACTCCACGGCGATCTCACCGCTCGTGGCGCTCTCCGCCTGCCGAACCGCCGCCTCGATGGCCGCAAAATCGGCCGCCGAGAAATATTTTTCGACCAGTGACGCCATACCTTGCCGCCTTCCTACCATCCTCCGCTGGCGCCGCCGCCGCCGGAGGATCCGCCGCCGAAGCTGAATCCACCGCCGCCGCCGCCGCCGCCGCCGAATCCGCCGCCGAATCCGCCGAGGAACGGCCCGCCAAACCGGCGGCCGCTGATCCCCCGCCGACTGGCCGCGTTCGCAAGCGCCACGATCAGGATCAGCCCCATGACCAGGAGCGGAAAAATCGCGGCGGCGGGGCTCTCGTCGCTCTCGGGCGGGGCGTACTCCCCGCCGATGGCTTCAATGATCCCGTCCACGACTGCCGCCACCCCTCCGGCGTAGTCCCCCTGCCGGAATTGCTGCGCCATCGGCGAATTGCGGCTGACCAGCCGCCCGGCCTCCAGATCGGTCAGCGCCTCCTCCAGACCATAGCCGACCTCCACCCGCGCCCGCTTGTCCTCGATCGCCGCGAGGAAGAGCACGCCGTTGTCCTGTCCCTTCTTGCCGATCCCCCAGGCACGGAAGACGTCGTGCGCGTAGTCCTCGATCCCCCGGCCCTCCAGCGACGGCACAATGAGGACGCCGATCTCGTGTCCCGAAGCGTCGCGGTAGGCCAGGACCTTGGCCTCGAGCTGTTCGACGGCCCGGTTATCGAGGATGCCGGCCTGATCGTTGATCGGGCCGGTGTACGACGGCAGGGTGGCGGCCGCCGCCAGAGCGGAGGCCGCGAGAGCCGCGGCTATCGGAATAAGCTTCTTCACCCCTCGCCGACCGCCTACTTCTTCTCAAAGGCGTCGCGCACGCTCGGAGCCGTCTGGGCTTCCGACTGGGCGGCGAAGAACTCGCGCGCGTAGGGAAATCCGAACACCGCTCCGGCAATGAGGGCCTTGACCCCCCGCTGGCGATAGACGTTGTACTCCCGCACGGCCTCGTTGTACACACGGCGCTCCTGGGCGATCCGGTTCTCGGTTCCCTCAAGCTGCGTCATCAGGTCGGCGTACAACTGGTCCCCCTTGATCTCGGGATACCGCTCGACGACCACATTAATAAACGAGTTGAGCTGCCGCGAGAGCTGTCCCGCAAGCGAGTCGAGCAGGGCCGGGTTGCCGCTGCCGAGGGCCGATTCGGCCGAGGCCGTGAGGTCGATCACCCGCTGGCGCATGGCGATCACCTCGGTCAGTGTCGCCTGCTGCCGTTCCATGAAATTGTCCACGCTAGCCACGAGATTCGGCACGAGGTCAAACCGCCGCTGATAGACGTTCTGCACCTGTGCCCACTTTTCGTCAATCGCCTGCGAGCGATCGATGAGGCCGCCGCGTCCCGACCAGATCCAGCCCGCTACTGCGAGCACCAGGATCAGAATGACTGCCAGAGCAATGCCTAAAACTTTCATCGGAATCTCCTTTTGCGATAAGATACTCGGCCGCCGTACCTGTATTCATATAAAAAAAGGATGGTCATCCCTGCCTTCGGAGCGGGCCGCTCCGGCGCGGCCCCGGCCCGGTTCAAATGTGAAACTCCACTATGTCGCCGTCCGACAGCGCGTAGTCGTTCTGCACCCGCTGGCCGTCGAACTTCCCCTTCCCCCACACCTTGGCGAATTTCAGCTTCTGCAGAAAATCCTTGTGGAGCGTCGCGGCGGCCTCGGCCACCGTCCCGCCCGCCGGCAGGATGATCGGATCCCGATAGTCCGGATCGTGCCCCACCGGCTTGGTGTACACCCGGATGATCCGCAGCTCCTCGAAAATGGCGCGCCGGAACGCCTCGAGACTGGCCTCGTCGATGATCGACGTCGTCACAATCCGATACCCCGGATAGGCCCCCGCCAACTGCCGGCGCTTCGACCCGTCCTCATCCTCGTACTCCTTGTGGGCGCACAGCACGGTCCGTTTGCCGCAGTATTTCGGGTCGTCCGGCTCCCCGGCGACTTCCGGCTGCAGGATGATCCGCTTCTCCCGAAGCGTGGCGATGATGAAGCGGAGATCGTCGAGCATCGACCTGGCCTCAAGATCGCATACCAGCACCACCAGGTCGGCATTCCGAATCAACCCGGTGAGGTAGTTCTCATACAGCTCGACCGAGATCGGCGGCGTGTCGATGAGCTGGATCTGGACGGTCTCGAAGGTCATCATCCCCGGCTGCGGTTCGCGGGTGGTGTAGGGGTAGTCGCCGATTTCCGGTTTGGCGCTCGTGAGCGCGTCGAGGAGGGAGGACTTGCCGGCGTTGGGCGGGCCGATGAGGATCACCTGTCCCGCCCCTTCCTTTTCGATGTAGTCTTTGGCCACGGCCTTGGCCGCTCCGCCCGCGCGCGCGCCGCCGGCCTCGATCTCTTTGCGGTGCCGCGAGATCTTGGCCTTCATCTCGGCCTGCAGCTTGTCGGTCCCCTTGTGCTTGGGCATGATGCGCAGGAGTTCCTGCGCGAGACGGAGCTTTTCGCGCGGATCCTTCTCGGCGTTGTACGCGCGCTCGAGCTCGTAGTACTGCGGGGGCAAATTTGCCGGCATGCCGGAATATCATCAGACCGGATGCGTTTGACAAGACCTTGTTGCCGCGCCCCCGCCCCGCGCCCGGCCGCGGCCGGCCCGGGCCGCCTACCGCCGGAATTGCGCCGCGATCTCGGCGATGCAGGCGCAGACGTAATCCACGTCGGCCGCCGCCAGGGTCGGATACAGCGGCAGCGTCACCGCCCGCCGCCACGCCCACTCGGCGTTCGGGAAAGGCCGCGCCGAGAGGTCAAAGGCGCGGCGGTACCATGAGAGCTCGTAGACCGGCTTGTAGTGCACACCGCATTCGACGCCGCGCGCCGCCATCTCCCGGATGAACCGGTCCCGTCCGATGCGCAGCGCCTCGGTGCGGAGTTTGATGATGTAGAGGTGCCAGCTGTGCGTGCAGTCGGGCGCCTCGGTCGGAAGCACCACGTACTCGGCGAGAGCAGCAAGATGGCGGCGGTAACGGGCGGCGGCCGCGGCCCGCGCCCTCTGGTTGGCCCCGAACCTCTCGATCTCCCCCAGCCCGACCGCCGCACTCAGCTCCGCCATGTTGGCTTTCCACCCGAACGCGACCGCATCGTACTCCCAGCGGTTGGACAGCTTCCGCTCGTAGGTCGAGCTGGTGAGCCCATGGCGGGCCAGCAGGCGGATGCGGTCGATCAGCTCCTTGTGGCGCGACACCGCCATGCCCCCCTCGCCGGCGGTGAGGTTTTTCGTGGAATAGAATGAATACACGGCGGCGTCGCACAGCTTGGGGATCGCCCGCCGCCGGTAGGCGCCCCCGATCGCATGCGCCGCGTCGGCCACGAGCGGCAAGTTGTGCGCGCCGCAGAGGTCGTTCAGGCGCGGGTAGTCGCAGGGGTGCCCGGCGATGTCCACGGGAACCACGGCGGCAGTCTTCTTCCCCACCTTCCGCGCCGCCGCATCCGGATCGATAGTGAGCGTGTGCGGGTCGATGTCGGCGAACACGGGGGTCCCGCCCGCCAGGAGGATCGCCTCCACGGTCGCTACGAACGTGTAGGGCGTGGTGACCACCTCGCGTCCCGGCACACCGCCGCACGCCGCCAGGGCCAGGTGCAGCCCCTGGGTGCCGCTGGCCACCGCGGCGGCGTGGCGCACACCGGTGAGGCGGGCCACCGCCGCTTCGAACGCCTTCACCTTCGGGCCGGCCGTCAGCCACCCCGATGCCAGTGCGTCGTTGACATACCGCCGCGCCGCCGGCGACACCGCCAGGTCGAACAGCGGCACCCGTCGCTCAGCTCTTTTTTTTCTCATCGATCAACCGCAGGTAGAGTTCCGACATCCGATCGAGCGAGAGCTCCCAATTGTAGTTCTCCTTGGCGAACGCCCATCCGTTCCGCCCGAACCGTTCGCGCAGGGCGGCGTCGCGGCCGAGACGGACAATCGCCTCGGCAAGCTTCTCGGAGTCTCCCGGCGGCACGAGGATCCCCGTTTCCTCGCGCCGCACGACCTCGGGCACACCGCCGACCGCCGAAGCGATCACCGGCCGCCCGCAGGCCGCCGCCTCCAGCGCCGCCACCCCGAACGACTCCAGACACACCGACGGCATCACCATGATGTGGTGCTCCCGGATGAAAGCGTATACGCGGTCGTTCGGGACAAACCCGACGAACTCCACGAGGTCGTCGAGGCCCAGGTTTTTCGTCTTCTCCAGCAGCCGCGCCTTCATCTCCCCCTCGCCGGCGATATCGAGGCGAAGGTCGGGGAGTTCCTTCCGCGCCCGGGCCATCGCCTGCAGGAGCACGTCGGCGCCGTACTTCGGCCTGAGGTTCTTGACATAGCACAGCCGCACGGGCGGTGCCGGCGGGGGGGCCGCCGCCTCGGCCGGGATCGCCACCCCGAAAGGGATGACCGACGTTTGGGAAGCGAGGCTGCCGTCGAGCCCGATCACTTTGCTCCTCAAGAACTGACTGGTGGCGCTGAGGTGGGTGGCGCGGCGGAGGACCGCACGCAGCAGCCGCGCCCGGAACCAGCCGGCGGGGAAGTCGATGACGTCGGCGCCCCACACCGACACGAGGCTCGGCCGGAGGCGCGACCGCACCGCCCAGTAGCCAAACCCCGTCGCGTAGTGCGCGTGCACCAGGTCGGGGGCAAACGCCCGCGCCGCCTCGGCCGCCCGGGCCGCGTGGGTGAGATAGGACCAGCGACCGGTCCGCGGCAGCACGGTCGTCTCGCAGTCCGCCAGCGGCGGGCCGCCCAGGGACACCACCTTCATCTCGAATCCGCGCGCCTGCAGACCCGTCACCCAGCGCTGTACGTGCACCGAGCCCGACCACCCGAATATCACGACCCGCGCGCCCACCGCCTACGCCTCCCCCGCCCGCTGCGTCCGAAGGGCGAGCACGTCGGCGAACTGCCGGCGCAGTCCCAGCAGGCGCCCGAAGAGCACGTAGAGCGCCGCCACGGCAAGGCCCGAGAGGACAATTTTGATGAGCGCCGGCCCGCGCCCGCCCGCCGCCGCCCACTCCGGCAGCAACTGCTGGCCGAGACCGGCGAGCGCGGCCGCGGCGGCGCCGGCCGCCAGGATGCGGCCGAGCACGCCCAAGAATGCCGCCCGCCCCTCGCCCGCGATCCGGCGCACGGCGATGCCCAGGAGCAACACGGCGAACACCACCTCGGCCGCCGAGGTCGCGGCCGAGATCCCGCCGGGACCGAACAGGGCCGACAACCCCCAGGTGGCCGCCGCCTTCACCGCGAACACGGACACCGTCGCCCAGAACACTGCCCGCACCCAGCCGCCGGAATAGCAGGCCCGGATCGAGGTCGACACGATGAAGAGGGCGATCAGCGACGGCACGTAGGGCCGCAGCACGGCCGCGGTCGTCGCTGTCGACTGCGGATCGAACTCCCCGCGCTGCAGGAGCACGTAGATCACTTCGGGCGCGGTGATGAAAAGCGCCGCGGCGATCGGGACCGCGATCACCAGTGCCGCCGTCACCGTGCGCCGGTAGAGGAACCAGAATTTCGCGCGGTCGGCCTCCCCCCGGTGGGCCGAGAACATCGGGAACACGACCGCCCCGAGCGCCCAGCCGATGATGGAATCGGGCAGCTGCACGATCACCTGGCTGTAGTTGAGGGCCGAGATCACGCCCGGCCCGAACTGCGGCGCGAAGTAGCGGTCGATGAGGAAATAGCTCCGGTTGATCAGCTCAATGACGATGAGCGCCGAGGCCGTCGCGATCAGATACTTCGTCTCCTCGGTGATCATCTGCGGCCGGTACCCGCCGAACGCGTGCACGCGCACCAGGCGGGCCGCCAGCCAGACATTCTGCGCGAGCAGGCCGCCGATCCATCCGAGCGCGATCGCGCCGACCCCGAGCCGGCCCGCCAGGAGCACGATGCTGAGGATGGAGAACAGGTTGAAGACGATGTAGCCGGCCGCAGGGTGGGTGTAGACCCGCTTGACATTCAGGAAAGCGCGCATGAAGGCCTCGGCCACGCCGAGCACGACTACGACGGCGGTGACGCGGCTGTAGAAGGCGATGCGGTCGAATCCCTCGCCTACGTAGTCGACCGCCCACAGGCGGAGCAGCGCCGGTCCCGCCGCCGCCAGGAGGAGCGTCACCGCCAGTGCAGCCGCCGCGCCGGTGTTCACGAGCGGCCAGAAATCCGGCGGCCCCTCCGCCCCGGCGCGGGCCTGCAGCCGGCGAGTGAGATACGGAACGAAGAGGTAGTATCCGGCGTAGTTGAGGATCCCGTAGGCGAGAGCCGAGAACATGATCGCGATCAGGTAGAGGTCGTAGTCGGCGCTGGTGCCGAAGCGATGGGCGATCACCATCTCCCGCACGAAACCGAACACCCGCGACAGAAGGAGCACGCCGGCCACCCCGAACACCGCCCGCTGCATCGACCCGCCCGTCATGCCGCCGCCTCCCGCCGCCTCGGCTGTTCCGCCTGATCCTGTGCCTGCGCGCTGGTCATAGGCCCTGTAGGGACCGCCCCGCCGGGCGCTAACCGAGGATCCGCCTCACGGCCGCGATCACTTCCTGCTGCTCGGCCTCGGTCATTTCGCTGTAAATCGGAAGCGACAGCACCTCGTCCGCCGCCTTGCTCGAAACCGGGAAATCCCCCGGCCGGTAGCCGAGGTAGGCGAAACACTCCTGCTTGTGGAACGGCACCGGGTAGTAGATCTCGCAGCCGATTCCCGCCGCCTTGAGCTGCTCCATCACGCGGTCGCGGTTGGGGACGGCGATGGTGTACTGATTGAAAATATGGAACGTCGTGTACTCCTTCACCGCCGGCCTGCGAATCGCCTCGATCCCGGCGAAAGCCTCGTCATAGATGCGGGCGTGGGCGGCCCGCTCTTTCGACCAGGCCTCGAGGCGCGGCAGCTTCACCAGGAGGGCCGCCGCCTGGATGGTCGCCAGCCGCGAATTGTACCCGACCAGTTTATGGAAATACTTCGGCTCGGCCCCATGCACGCGCAGGATGCGCACGCGCTGGTCGTTCTCCGGCCGGTCGGTCACGATCATCCCGCCGTCGCCGATCGCCCCGAGATTCTTCGAGGGATAGAACGAGTAGCACCCGTAGTCGCCGAACGATCCGGCCGGCCGCCCCTTGTAGGCGGCGCCGATCGACTGCGCGGCGTCCTCGATCACCGCCAGACCGTGCCGCCGCGCGAGTGCACAGATCGGATCCATATCGGCCGGCTGCCCGAACAGGTGGACCGGCATGATGGCCTTGGTCCGGGGTGTGACGGCCGCTGCGATCAGGTCCGGGTCGATGTTGTAGGTATCGGGGTCGATGTCGACAAACACCGGCCGCGCGCCGAGGCGGGCAACGACGCCGGCGGTGGCGAAAAACGAAAAGTCGGTGGTGATCACTTCATCCCCCGGCCCCACCCCGCAGGCCCGCAGGGCCAGCAGGAGCGCGTCCGTGCCGGAGGCGACCCCGATCCCGAACCGGACGCCGCTCAGCGCCGCCACCGCCTTCTCCAGTTGCGCCACCTCGGGCCCGAGAATGAACTGCCCCTGGGCCAGGACACGCAGCACCGCCTCGTCCATCTCCGCCTTGAGCGCCTGGTATTGCCGTTTTACGTCCAGCAGCGGTACCGCCATAGTTCGTTCTCCTCACTCATCTTTCCAGCCCTGATTCTTCAGGAGCTGCTCTTCGGGAACATCCCGGAACACTTTGGCCGGCATGCCGACCACGATCTTGCCGTCGGGCACGTCGGCGGTGACGAGGGCGCCGGCACCGACCAGGGCGTCGGCCCCCACCGTCTTGCCGGGGAGGATGGTCGCGTGGACGCCGATGCGGCCTCCCGTCTTCACCGTCACGCCCTTGAAACGCTTGAACCGCTCCATCGTGCGCCCCACGAAATTGTCGTTGGAGGTCGCGGCGCAGGGGGCAACGAACACGCGGTCGCCGAGGGTCGAGTAGGCCGTGATGTACACGTTCGTCTCGAGCTTGCAGTAGGCGCCGATCTCGCACTGGTTTTCGATGGCCGCGCCGCGTCCGACAATCGTGCGCCGTCCGACGGTCACGTTCTCCCGGATGGTCGCGAGATCCGCCACCAGCACCTGGGCGCCGAGGCGGGCCCCCCGGTAGATGACGACGTGGGTGCCAATGATGCAGCCGGCCGCGATCGTGCAGGGGGGCAGATCCTGCTCCCGGGTCACCGCCGAGTTGGCCGCGCGCATGGGACGCTTCCCCAGCACCGCGCCGTCGTCGATCCGCACGTTGTCGCCGACGGCCGTATCCTCGTGGATGACGACGTGGTGGCCGATCACGCAGCCCGCGCCGACCGTCGCCTGCGCCCCGATGACGCAGAACCGGCCGATGTGCGCGGTGGGGTCAATCCTCGCCTCCGGCGAGATTTCCGAACTTGTCATGGCCGTGTATCCTCAATTTTTCGTGTTCGAAAGACCGCGCGCCCGCACCGTCGGCGGCCCCGCCCGCGCGCTTATTCCGCCGGCCGCCGCTTCAGCCCGGGCAGCCAGCCGAACCACGCCTGCGCGAACATCTGGACCCGCCGGTAATTCTCCGGGCTGGCCGTGCGCATGCGGTCCACATAGTCCACCGCCGCCGCCAGGAGAACCGCCGCGAGCACCGCCAGCGCAAAGGCCGCGAGCACAATAATGGACCGCTGCGGCCGGCTCTTGATCTCCGGCGGGACCGCCCGGTCCAGCACCGACAGAACCGGCTGCTTCTCCTGCTCCTGGTACTTCACTTCCTCGAGCTGCTCCAGGAGAATCCGGTAAATCGACTCCGCCACCCGCACCCGGCTGTAGAGCACTTCGTACTGCCCGCGGAGCGTCGGAATGGCCGACACCGGGAGCGAGAAGAACGAGCTGTCGGGGTTGCTCCGCTCGAGCTGATCGAGACGGTCCTGGACAGTGGCCCGCCGGCGCTTCAGCTCCCTCAGGTCGGTGTTGTCGGCCCCCAGCGTCTGCTCCTTCATGGCGATGTCGATGTCGAGGGAGGCCAGGTCGCTCTTGAGCCGGGCCGCCTGGTCGATCGCCAACCGCGTCTGCTCATCGAAATCGATCGCCCGGTTGCGCATCTGGAACTCCCGGAACTGGGCGCGGGCGGAATCCAGCTCGACCTTCGCGACCGCCAGCCGTTCCTGCACGAACGTCCGGTTCTGCCGCACCCGCCCCGTCACAATCTCCCGGTTGATGCTATCGAGCACGTCGACGAAGGCGTTCGCAATCGCGGCCGCCCGCGCCGCGTTCCGGTCCTCCACCGAAATCTCCAGCAGTCCCTCCTCCGTCACCCGGAATCTCGCCCGGTCCATCAGCACGTCGTAGGTCTCGACGAAATTGTCTTCCTTGTAGAGCGCCATGAGGTCGAAGCGTTCGACGATCTCCCGGGCGATCGTCCGGCTTTTCAGCATGCGCGCGTAGACATCCGACGGCGTCACCATCACCGGCAGGTTCAAACCCTTCGTGACCGACACGACGTCCTCGAGGCGCCCCGCACCCGGCGTCGGCAGCGTGACGTCTTTCGGGGGCAACAGCAGCGCCGTCGCCCGGTACCACTTGGGCAGGGCGAAAGCGGTGATCACGGCCGCGAGCGTGGCCAAGAGGACGAAGGTCACGATGAACGTCCGGCGGCGCGCCAGCAGCTCCAGGAAAAGCCAGAAATTGTTCGCGGCGGCGCGGTCGTTCATCGGAATTCCTCCCGCAGCCGGACGATAACCTCGTCGCCGTCGTGGACGACAACTTCCGCCGGATGCTCTTCGGTCAGCCGCGACACCCGGTGGAAGATCTCGACCATTTCGCGGTCGGCGCGCGGGAGAAACCCGCCGGCGGCCCTCACGTAGTCACGCGCCGTCCCGCCGACGCGGAACGGGAACATGCCCGGGTTGCGCACCTCGCCGCTCACTTTCACATAGCCGACCATCATCGGGACGAAGATCGAGTCGCCCGGCTGCAGCGTGAACGGCTGGACCGCGCCGTCGAGGGCAATGAGGTTGGCGATCGAATACCGCTCACCCGCACGCAGCGCGGCCTCGAGCGGGACTTGCCGAAAAACCGTGAGCTCCGAGCGCGCCGCGTCAGGCGCAAACCCTCCCGCCGCGTCCAGGATCTCGCTCAGCGCCCCCGAGGCGGACAGGAGGAACCGGCCCGGCCTCGCGACCGCTCCGTACACGGTCACCGGCGCGCCCTCGGCCAGCCGGGAGAGCGTCGGGACAAAAACAATGTCCTCCGCCTGGAGCGGCACACCGGCCGCCGGCAGGCGTTCCGAACCGCGGATGATCTGCACCGCCAAGGTGTCGGCCGAAGAGCGGAAGGGCCCGACGAGGGGGAGAATCTCGGCGACCGACTCTCCGTCGACGATCTCGATATCGCGGGGACGGTCCACCGCTCCGACGACGTTGACGACGCGGGCGGATTTCGCCGGCACGATCACCGTGTACCCGGCGTAGAGCGGCGGATTCCACCGCTCGTCGCCCAGGAGCGCGCGGTCCAGGTCGACGCGGATCTCCCGGGGACCGCCCAGGAGCCGGATCAGCCGCCGCGAGCCGCTCGGACTAAGGCCGCCGGCCGAGTCGATCACCTCCGAGACGCGCTGCGACGTATAGACCGTGTAGAGCCCCGGCGACTGCACGGCGCCGCTGACCTGGATAGCCACGCGGCGGGGCGCGAGAACTGAGATGTCGATCGAGTCGGCCTGGTACAGGGACGAGAGCGCTTTCACGAGCGCCACCCGGGCCTCCGCGAGCGTCGCGCCCCTCAGATCGAACGACCCGAGCGTGGGATGCACGATTCTCCCCTCCGGATTGACCCGCACTGTCAGCGGAGCCAGCGCCGTCCCGAGAAAAGTCACCTGCAGCCGTTCATCCGGCCGCAGCAGATAGCGCTCCGGGTCGATGGGCATGTCGAAAAAGCGGTAGCCGCCGGCACCGACGGAATCGGCCCGGTCGGGCTGGGCGATCGCAGCCGCCGCCGTCACCATCAGCACCGCCAGTATGGTGGACACAAGACGCATGATTCCGAACACTCCGCACAAGGTGTGAGCGCAGGGTTAACCCCGTCGCTGCATCCGCCAAGGATAACCCACGCCCAAGGCGAAGTCAACGGCTATCCGAATCTACAGATTCGCCCCGCGCCCCGGGCGGCCGAAGAGGCGCCGGCGCCACAGAACCATCCCGCCCAGCGTCAAAAGCGAAATGACCGCCCCGTGAGAGAAGTAGGGCGTTCGGTAGACCAGGACAACCGTCTGCCGTCCCGGCGTGACCGGGAATGCGATCAGTCCCTGATTCTCCGTGATTGTCCGGCCGTCGGTCGCGCGCCAGCCCGGATCGTAGCCCATCCCGATCACCAGTTCCCCGCCGTGGCCGCCGCCGTTGAGAGTGTAAGTGATTCGATTCGGGGTGTAGTCCCGAACGTAGACTTTCGCCTCCCCGCCCGAGAATAGCTCCGAATACACTATGCCGGGGCCGACCAGCCCCCGGCTGGGATGGTAGGCCGAGAGCCACGGCGACACGAGCGAGCCCCGGTTGGCGAGGTAGTTTTCGAACGCGTGCGGCTCGGCGTCGACCACCTGGCGGAACTCCGGAGATCGATCCACGTGTTTCGGCGGCTTCCGAAACCCCTCGGACATGATCGGCCAGGCCAGCGCCAGGTTGGTGGCCGCGATGAGCAGCCCGGCCGCGACCACGGCTCCCCGCAGCCACCCTCCCCGGGCCGCCGCCCGGGCCCGGTCCTCCCAACAGCCCAGGCCCAGTCCGCCGAGCACAGCCGCTCCGAGGATGACGAAGTGCATGGCGCGGCCGGTGGCGCGCAGCGACTCGAACCCGGGCAAACCGGTGAGCAGCGCCCAGGGCGACCACGGAGCGAAGTTACCCAGTCCGAGGAGCAGGAAAAAGGCAATGAACACCACCCAGGGCCAATGCCGCCGGAACCGCGCCACGGCGGCGTACGCTCCCGCGGCCACAAGCAGCGGCGACACGTAGACGCCGTATTCATGCCAGGCCCATTTCTGGCCGGCGAAATTCTGCACGAACAGCGAGTGCTTCAAACCAAAAAACATCGCCGGCAGCGCCGACCACGGGATCGCCTCCGCCGGGTCGCCCGTCCAGCGGTTCTGGGCAAGGTACGCGATCATCGGGAGAACCTTCACCGCCGCGAGGGCCAGCGCGAGGCCGACCGCCAGGAGAAACACCCGGGCCTCGGCCGGCGAGCGCCGCTGCGCCGCCCGCAACGCCAGCAGCAGAGCGGTCGCCAGCAGCGTGTACAGAAGCGGCACGGCCGCGCCGTTGCCGAGGATCATGAGCGCCAATGCGACGACCGCCCCCAAGAGGTTGCGGCGATCTTCCGCTCCCTTGAGGACAAAGTGCACAAACCACGGCAGAAAAGCGTAGTGCGTGAACGGCATGTGCCCCTCGGCAAAATGGAGCGCGAAATGCACCGACCCGAAATACGCGACGGCGGCCACGACAGTGCTGCCCCGGGGCATCCCCAGCGTGCGAAAGAGCCGCAGGCTCCCCCAAAATCCGAGGAAGTACGCGATCAGCACCTGGAGTTTCAGCCCGACCACCGGCCCGCACAGAAAATACAGCAGCACAAAGGGCGACAGAACCGCGACCTCGGGATGATGAAAGAGGATATTCCCCCCGCCGAGATAGGGATTCCAGAAGGGGAACTGGCCGTAGTGAAGGACGGTCCCCACCGGAACAGCGGCAATGGTGGTGAACAAGTCCCAGTCCCGCACCCCCCACCACGTCAGCTTCAAAAGGAATGGCAGCGCGTAGTACAACGCCAGGACGGCCGAGAGACCAACAGTCGCAACTTTGGGCTTTCGCAGGTCCATCCGGGATGCTACTTTCCATCCTGTCCGGTATCGGCCGGCGCCGCCGGCGTCGGTCGCGCCGGGAGAGTCCGAAGAGCCGCGATCCGCGGCCGGAGATCCGCGCCGGCCCCGCCGGGTCGCGCGAACGGAACAACTTAATGAATTTCGCCCGCCTGCGCAGTAAAAGTTTCCTCGTCCCGACCGCCGTGACTTTCCTCTTCCTCGCGGTCGTCCTCGCGCTTCTCGGGACGGGGGAGCGCAAGTACGCGCCGCTGGCGCGCACGCTGATCCAGTGGGACGGCCGGCACTATCTGTCGATAGCGGAGACCGGGTACGAGAAATTTCCCTGCCCGGAGGATCCCTCGCTCGTGTGCGGCAATGTCGGGTGGTTCCCGCTGTTTCCGCTGGCGGCGCGGGTGGTGAGTGTTGCGCTCGGCCCGCTCGGCCTCGGCATGGCCTGGTCGATGCTGATCACCGGGTGGCTCTGCCTCTGGGCGGCGATGCTCCTGCTGTACCGCCTGTTCGCCCGGCGTTTCGACCACACCGTCGCCGCCGGGTCGCTGGCCGCCCTCGCGCTCTTCCCCACCTCGTTCTACTACCTCACCGCCTTCCCCTATGCCCTGTACCTGCTGCTGGCCGCCGCCGTCTTCCTCCTTGTGGAGAAGGAGCGCTACTTCGCGGCGGCGGCGCCGGCCGGACTGCTGGCGATCACCTACCCCACCGGGGTCGCGATCATCCTCCCCCTGCTGTGGGTTCTCGTCTCACGCTGGCGAGGGCTTACGCCCCGCGACCGGGCCGGCCTGCGAACCGCCTCCGCCGCGGTCGTGCTCGCCCTGATCCTCTACGCGCTCTACTACCGGCTGGCTTTCGGCGACTTCTTCCTCTATGTGCACTTTCAGTCCAAGCCGTACTACGCCCACGGGGCGACCGTACCGCTGCTCCCGATCCTCGATGCGGTCGTGCACCTGCCCGGCGCCCACCCGGTCCGTGTCATGCTGATTTTCGTCGCCGCCGCGCTCGCGCTCTTCTCCACGCGCCGGATCCCGGCCGCCTGGCAGGTTTTCCTGTGGGGCGTGCTGCTGTTCACTCCGGCCGCGGGGACGACTGCCTGCTACTATCGCCACGTCGTGGTCGCGTTTCCGCTGTTTGCGATGGTCGGGTTGTCGCTGCGCTCGCGCCGCCGCCCGCTGGCGGTCCTCTACGCCGCCGCCGCCCTGGCGCTCATGCTGGGGGTCTTCCTCGACGCCTACAAACGCGGCGTCCTGATGTGACCGCCGGGCCGAACCCCGCGCCGCCCCTACTGCACCCGCCTCAGCCGGAACGTGTAGCGCATGATGTCGGTGACGGTGGTGTTGTTGATGTGAATCTCGTAGGCGATGTCTTTCGGCCCGATGAAGAGGCTGTCCCCCCGGAACACGGTCGGGAGTTCCCCTCGCGGGACGCGGATCGAATCGCAGTTGCCCGCGCCGAAAGTCCCCGTGGGAGCCAGCGTGAGCGCGTTCGTCCCGAACGACCGCACCGTCCCCCGCGTGTGGCAGAGGTGAAAATCCGTCTCGTCCTCCAGCAGCAGCTCGTAGAGTGTGCCCTCGACCGTGAACGTCACCATGGTGGAGTCCGGGTAGATCTCCATGGGACCCGAGGCGAAATCCGGCTCCATCACCATCATCCCCGTGTACACTTCCGGAGGCGCGAGCGCCTGCCGGTCCTCTTTGCACCCCCCCGCCAGGGCCGCCGCCGCCAGCAGCAGGATCAATGGCCGGAAACGCGCCTTCCCCGCTCTCGACATCCTCGGTCCTCCTCCCACCCGCGCGTCGTCAGCGCGCCGCCTCGGACAGGTCGTGCTCTTCCTCGTTGTTCGATCCGGAGGCGCCGTTGCGCCGCACCTTGTAGTCCACCGCGGCCTTGACAAAGTCGCGGAACAGCGGGTGCGGCCGGGTCGGCCGCGATTTCAGCTCCGGGTGGAACTGCGAGGCGACAAACCAGGGATGCTCGGGATGCTCGATGATCTCCACCAGCCGCCCGTCGGGCGACATCCCGCTCAGCCGCAGGCCGTGCGACTCCAGCATCTCCCGGTAGGCGTTGTTCAGTTCGTAGCGGTGACGGTGGCGTTCGGAGATTTCGTCTGCGCCGTAGGCCTGGCGGGCGAGCGAGCCCGCGGCCAGTCGGCACGGGTACGCCCCCAGCCGCATCGTCCCGCCCAGCTCGGTCACCCCTTCCTGGTCGGCCATGAGGTGAATCACCGGGTGTTTCAGGTCGCGGTAGAATTCGTAGCTGTGGGCGTCCTCGAGGCCGCAGACGTTCCGGGCGAACTCGATCACGGCGCACTGCATGCCGAGGCAGATGCCCAAAAACGGGATTCTGTTCTCGCGCACGTAGCGGATAGCCTCGATCTTCCCCTCGACCCCGCGCTCCCCGAACCCGCCGGGGATCAGCAGGCCGTCGACGTCGTGGAGGAACTTGCCGGCGCCGTTGTGTTTGATCTCTTCGGAACTCACCCAGATGAGCTTGACCTCGGCCCCGTTGTGGACACCCGCGTGGACGAACGCCTCGATGATCGATTTGTAGGCGTCCTTGAGCATCACGTATTTCCCGCAGATCGCGATTTTGAGCCGATGGGTCGGGTAGCTGATCCGCTCCACCATCTGCTCCCAGTCGCCCAGGTCCGGCTCCGGCGTCTCCAGCCCGAAATGGCGGCAGATGATATCGTCCATTCCCTGCGCCCGGAACCGCAGCGGCATCTCGTAAATCGTCGAGACGTCCTCGGCGGCGATGACCGATTTGGTCGGCACGGAGCAGAAGAGGCTGATCTTCTGGCGCAGCCCTTCGTCGAGCGGCTTGGCCGACCGGCACAGGAGCATGTTGGGCTGAATCCCGATGGCCCGCAGCTCTTTCACCGAATGCTGCGTCGGCTTGGTCTTGAACTCGCCGGCCGTCGCGATGTACGGCACGAGCGTGACGTGCACGTACATGACGTTGTCGTACCCCTGCTCCAGCCCCATCTGGCGGATCGCCTCCATGAAGGGGAGCGACTCGATGTCCCCCACCGTCCCGCCGATCTCACAGATCACCACGTCCGGCTTCTCCGGAAGCCGTTCCAGGCGCCGGATGCGGTTCTTGATTTCCTCCGTCACGTGCGGGATGACCTGCACGGTCGCCCCGAGGTAATCCCCCCGCCGCTCGCGCGTGATGATCGTGTGGTAGATCTGCCCGGTGGTGACGTTGTGGTCGCGGGTGAGCGAGCGGTCGAGAAACCGCTCGTAGTGCCCCAGGTCGAGATCCGTCTCCGAACCGTCGTCGAGCACGAACACCTCCCCGTGCTGGTACGGGTTCATCGTCCCCGGGTCCACATTGAGGTACGGGTCCAGCTTCATGTTGTACACCGTCAGACCCCGCCGCTGCAGCAACAGCCCGATCGAGGCCGACGAGATCCCCTTGCCCAGGGCCGAGACCACGCCGCCGGTCACGAAAATGTATTTGGTCTTGTCCGCCATCGCATCCTCTACCTGTATAGCGTATCCAACTTTGCCACATCCGGCGGAGCGTCCACCGACACCGTCCGCGCGCGCGTCTCAAACACCAGCATCCGGCCGCCGTGCTCCAGAATCCGCAACTGCTCGAGCGACTCGGCCCGTTCGGCCGCCGTCCGGGGCCACTCCGCATAGCGCCGGAGGGCGGCCCGCCGGAAGAAGTACACTCCGATATGCCCGAGGTGGCGGTAGCGCGCCCCGGCGTCGCGCACCAGCGGAATCGGCCACCGCGAAAACCACAGCGCCCTCCCCTCCCGGTCCGACGCCACTACTTTAACAAGATTCCGGTCCGCAAGATCCTCCGCCCCGCCGATCGGAAATGCCAGTGTCGCGAACTCGATCGTCCGATCCTGCTCCATCCGCGCGACCACGCGGTCGAGCGCCGCGCCGGTGAGGCCGAAGTTGTCCGCCTGCACATTCACAATGATCCGCCCGCCGATCTTCTCGGCCGCTTCCGCCGCCCGGTCTGATCCGGTCCGGTGCCGGGCCGACGTACGCACCGCTTCGCCTCCGAATTCCCTGACCGCCGCTACGATCTCCCGGGAGTCGGTCGCCACCGCCACCCGGTCGATCCGCCGGGCCCGGCTGACCTCGCGCCACACATAGTACAACAGCGGCCGCCCGCGGTAAAGGTGGAGTACCTTCCGAGGAAACCGGGTCGACCCCAGGCGCGCAGGAATGATCGCGACTACCCCCGCCATTTGATCCTCCCCGGCCGGATCACCCGGTTCCTCCGGCCGCCAATCTCCCTGGCCGACGTCCATCGTGAGACCCGGGCTACCGACGTTTATCATATTCTGCAACAAGGGATTAGCGGCATGACGACCTGCCCCCAAGGCATGGCGCGACCACCGCGCTCCGAGCCGCTGAAACGGGGATTCTATGGTCAGGGGAGTGGGAGTTTTCGGTCGGGGGGGCCGTGCTCCGCGGCCGATCTGGATGCTGTCGAGCGGCATGAGCGATGATACGGCGGCGCCCGCGGCCTGTCAAGGTTTTTGCCGCCCGCGCCCGTCCCCCGGGCTCCACCCTGCCCTAAAGTTCCTCCTCCCCGGGGCCGATACCTCTAGCAGATGATTCAAGTTGAAACAAGGATGTCCCAAAGATGACCACGACAGCGACCACTTCGAAACAGTCCCGTCTCGAGCGCCTCGACCGTTTCGAATCGAAGCGGTTCCCGACGGCGGTCTCCGAGGAGTCCGCCGTCGTCCGCGCGGCGTCGCTCCTGCTCGGCGTTGAGATCCGCGGCTGGCTGAGCCGGAGCGAACAGGAGTACCTCGACAGCCTCGCTCCCGACAACGCCCTCACCTTCCTCGTGCGCGGCGACCGCTACCTGCATCCGGAGGAAGTTCCCCTGTTCCCGCCGGACCTGATTGACGCCGCCGTTCGCCAGGGCCGCGACGCCGTCTTCTCGCATCGCTGCGCGGCGGGCGCCGCGTCGGGGCCGGGCATCAGCCGGGTATTCACGGGTGTGATCGAGGACCGCAACGGAGCGCCGCTGGTCCTGGGCATGCTCTGCCCCGACAGCCTGACCGACAAGGTGGTGCTCGAACGCTGCTTCGAGCGGGTCATCAGCGCCTTTCGCAGCGCGCGCGATTCCGTGCGCGGGATGCTCGCCGCGCTCGGTCCGACCCCGCCGGGGGCGGCCCGCATCCTCGTCAATCGCGCCTCGGGGCGGGTCTTCCACGCCGACCCGGACATCTGCACCGCGGCCGCCTGCGAACCGTCCGCGCTCGTCGCGCGCGAGTACGGGACGGTCGAGCCGCTCGTCCGCCGGCTGGTCGCCCGATTCAAGATGAAACTCGAAAATCACGCCTGCGGCTGTCTCCACGTGGCCTGCCTCACTTTCGAGCCGGCCCGCGAGGCCGCCGCCGAGACCAGACTGTCGCTCGCCTGCGTGGACTCGCTCCGGCGCGACGCCGCCGGACTCACCACGGCCGCCGAGTACATCGCCGGCAACAGCGGTCTGCTCGCGGCCGGGGAAATCCAGGCGCTGGCGTCCGAGATCGCCCGCACCGGCCGGTCGCTCTCGCGCCGGCTGGCCCGCACCTCGCTGGTCGCCCGCTACGGCCAGATGGAGCCGGCCCGCGTCAACCTCGCGCACCAGATCGACCACGCCATCGACCGCTTCGCCGGCCTCGACCGGGAGCGGATCTCGCTGGTGCTCGACGGCGGGGGCGAGCAGTTTTGGGTCTCGGCTCCGCCCGAGGCCCTTCTGGTCCTATTTGAGACCGTCCTCGAGGCGCACGCCGCGGCCGACCGCGCCGCCGCCACCGCCGTGCGGGTGGACTGCGCAGACGGCGCGCCGGAGGCCCGGGTGGTCTTCACCACGATCGTTTCCGATGCCGCCCGCATCGCCGACCTGGAACGGGCCTGGCCGGCCGACGCCGACCGCCTGGTCCGGCGCCTCGGCGCCGCCGTCGAGCGCCGTGTCGACGCCCCCTCCCGCTCCCTCACTACCGCTGTAACCTTCCGCACCCAGGAGATACCCGCATGATCACCGTTCGTCCCGCCGCCGCCCGCATTCTGGTGCTCGATCCCGGTCAGACCGAGCGCCGGTCGCTGTCCCTGCCCCTGGCCGACAACACGCTGGAAATAACCGAGGTCAACACGCTGGATTCCGCGCTGGCCGTGCTCGCCACCGGGCAGATCCACCTGGTGCTGGTCCGTCACGACGCCGCCCTGCCCGATCCGCAGGAGCTGATCCGCCGGGTCCGCCGCCTCGATCCGGCGGTGGAGATCCTCCTGGTGCTTCCCGCCGCGCCCCCCGGCCGGATCGCGGCCGCCCTCGAGGCGGGGGCCTTCGACTGCGTCGCCGAACCGCCGTCGACGGAGGCGCTCCTGGCGCGCGCCCGGAAAGCCATCGAACACCGGGAACTCAAAGTCCGCCTCGCGGCCGTTCGCCAGCACGTCGCGATGCACTACAGTTTCGACAACCTCGTGGGCGTGTCGCGGGCCGCCCAGCAGCTTCGCGAGGCGCTCGCCCGCCTCGCCCCGACCGACATCGCCGTTCTCATCACCGGTCCGGAGGGTTCCGGCAAGGAGCTCTGCGCGAGCATCTTGCACCACCACTCGGGGCGCCGCCAGCGGCCCTATGTCGTCGTCGACTGCACCGCCCCGGAACCGGTGCTGGTCCCGGAGTTGTTCGGCTCCGAGGGATCCGACCGCCCCGGGCTGCTGGTTCAGGCGGACGGCGGGACAGTGCTCCTGAGGCGCCTCGACCGGATGCCGGCGGCGGTTCAGGAACGGCTCGCCGAGGTCCTCAAAACCGGCGTCCTCCCCGGCCGTCCCGCCCGCCTGAATGTGCGGTGGCTCTCCACCTCCGCTCTTTCGGCCGGAGAACTGGCGGCCGCCGGTGTGCGCCGCGACCTGCTGGCGAAACTGGACACTATCACGGTGGCTGTCCCGCCGCTGCGCGAGCGCATTGAGGATCTTGAGCCGCTGGTGGCCGCTATGCTCCGGCGCATCGCCGCGGAAACCGGGCGAACGCGCCTGGACATCAGCCGGGCCGCCCTCGACCGCCTGCTCCACTGGCCCTGGCCGGGCAACGCGCGCGAGCTGGAGAGCTGCCTCCGCCGCGCCGCCGCCCTCGCCGGTGGTGAGACGATCGATTCCGACGCCGTCGTGTTTGCCGAGCACCGTCCGGGCGCTGCCGAGGAGCGGCCGCCCGCCCCTCGGACCAACAGCCTGCGCCTGGCCGACAACCAGCGCGACCTAATCGAGAAAGTGCTCATCGACAACAACTGGAATTACACCCAGACCGCCCAGGAACTCGGTATCGGCCGCACCACGCTGTGGCGGAAAGTGAAGAAGTACAACTTGAAACCGGGCGTCGCCGGCGAGGCTGTGCGCGATGACGGATAAGCCGCTGCCGCGCAAGCGGTCATACCTGCGGACGCCCGCCCCGACCCGGCCGATTCCGGTCGATTTCGCCGTCCTGCACGAACAGGGGGCGGGGGCGCCCCAGATGTTCGCCCACCTGACGCGCGAGCTCGCCCGTCGCTACGCCATCAACCGGGGCGTGCTGATCATGCGCCGCGGCGCCGCCGGCCCCTTCGCCGCCGTCTCCACCTGGGTGAATGGATCGCTCCGCGACGGTCTGGCGGTCAACCTTCCCCCGCAGTCCTCGCTGTTTGAAAAGGTCGCCGAACACGGCCGCGTCTACACGGAGAACTTCTGCGCCTCCTTCAGCGGCAACTTCTTCGAGCGCAAGCTCCTGCTTGGCGATGAGTCCCGCTCCTTTGTCGTCCAGCCGCTCACCAGCGACGGCGAGGTGGTCGGCCTGGTGGCCTACAGCTCGGACGAACCGACCGCCTTTGCGATGTTCGAGGAAGGGGCGGTCGAGGATGTGGCCCGGGCCTTCGCGGCCGCGATACGAAAGCAGCGCCTCGCCTGAACCGCCTCCGGCCGAGCGCCTACCGGCCGCGCTCCTGCCGTATCCGCCGGCGCGCCCGCTCATGCTCCGCATTGGTTTTCGAGAAGAAGTGCCCCCCCGCGTTGTCGGCCACGAAGAACAGGTAGTCGCTCGTGTCGGGAGCGAGCGCAGCCTTGATCGAGGCCAGTCCCGGCGAGTTGATCGGCGTCGGCGGAAGCCCCGCGTGAAGGTAGGTGTTGTAGGGCGTGTCCTTGCGCAGGTCGCGCCGGGAGAGCGGCCGATCGAGTCCCCCCAGACCGTAGATCACTGTCGGGTCGGCATCCAGCCGCATCTTCTGCCGCAGCCGGTTAGCATAGACCGAGGCCACCAGCCCGCGCTCGCCGGCCAGCGGCGTTTCCGATTCGATGATCGAGGCCAGAATGACAATCTCGTGCGGCGAGAGCCCCAGCGTCCTCTCCCCCGCCCAGAGTCCCTCGGTCTGCCGGTCGAACTGCGCCACGGCCGTCCGCACCGCCTCCCGCTCGTCGATTCCCCAGGGGAAGAAGTACGTCTCGGGGAAGAGGTATCCCTCCAGGCAGGGTTTGCCGAGTTCGGCGAGAAACGCGCTGTCGCTGCCCAGGCCCACGATCGCCGCCGAATCAAGTTCCAGGCTGCGGGCGAGCAGACCGGCCGTCCGCCAGAGCGTCGTGCCTTCGGGAATCGTTACCCGGATGCGGAGCAAATCCCCCCGGGCCAGGCGGTCGAGCACGCCGGCCGCCGACTGTTTCCCCGTGAAATCATACCGGCCGGGGATCAGCCTGCGGTCCACACCGGTGAGTCTCGCCGCGAGCCGCAGGAGGCGCGGCGACGGCACCACTCCCTGGGCGTCCAACCGGGCGGCCACCTGGGCGAACGAGTCGCCCGGGGCGATGATCACGGTCGCCACCCGGTCTCCCAGGTCCACCGTGCGATAGTGCTGTCCGACCGCCAGCCCGATGATGGCCGCCGCCAAAAGCACGGCCGCCGCCGTGACGATTCTTCTACCCATAATTTCTGCCGCGAGGACCGGCCGGGCGACCGCCGCCACCCGCCGGAGCTGCTCCCTCTGTCACACCCCCCTACCGTTCCGGCTGCTCATCGAGAAACCGCTGCAGAATGATCACCGCCGCCAGCCGATCGATCCGCTTCTTGTCCTTGCCGACCCGCTTGCCGTGGGCATGGATGATGTCCGCCGCCTCGACCGAGGAGTAGCCCTCGTCCCACAGGTGGATCGGCCCGTCGAAAACCGTGCGGAGCGCGTTCGCGAAGGCCTCGATCTCGAGGCACTTCCGGTTCGACTCGCCCGACAGCCCGACCGGGGATCCGATGACGATGCCCGCGGGCTGGTGTTCGCGGATCAGCGCGGCCACCTGGGCCAGCGCGTCGGCCGCCGATTTCACCACCAGCGTCGTCAACGCCGTGGCGATCAGCCCGGTCGGATCGCTCTTGGCGACCCCGATCCGGCGGGCGCCGTAATCAATCCCGAGAAGAGTGCGCGTGTCGCCTCCCGCCGCCATACCCTCAGGTCTTCCGTTCCTTCCGCTTGGCCGCGGGGAACAGCACGTTGTTGAGAATCAGCCGGTACCCCGGCGAGTTCTTGTAGAGCGCGAGATCGGTCGCCGGATCGTGCACCATGTGCCGGTAATCCTCCGGATCGTGCCCGGACAAAAACGTGAATGTCCCCCGCCCGAGATTGCCGTGGATGTACCGGACCTCATCGTAATTGTCCGGCTGACCCAAAATGGTCACGAAATCCTTCAGCAGCGACTTGCGGAAACCGGTCGTCTGCCCCATGAACCCGGCCACCGTCGCCGTGTGATCCTGCACCAGCATTGTCGGCACCGGGTCGAGCTTGGCCGCAAAATCGAACAGGAAGAAGTAGTCCTCGTCCGGACTGAGGAATCGAATCTGGCGGTCCGGATAGGTGTCGATGTCGGAGTGGCGGTACTCCAGGGGGTTCAGTTCCACGGTGAAATTCTCGAACGCGAATGTCTTGCTGTAGTCGAGCCGGGCCTGGCAGTTCGGGTCGACCGGGTCGCCGTCGAACTCGCTGGGCGAGATATCCACGCCCTCGGCCGCCAGCGCGATGTCGATCGTCTCCGGCGCCGAGCACATGGAGAACAAGAACCCGCCCCGCCGCACGTAATCGTAGATCGCTTTCGCCACCTCGAGCTTCATGTCCGACACTTTCATGTAGCCCAGCCGCCGGGCCATGTCCTCGTTGGTCTTCACGTCCGCCTGGTACCACAACTCGTTGCGGAAGGCCGCGTAGAACTTGCCGTACTGCCCGGTGAAATCCTCGTGGTGGCAGTGCAGCCAGTCGTAATCGTCGAGCGCGCCCGCCAGCACCTCTTCATCCCACACGATGGCGTACTTGATCTCGGCATAGGTGAGCGCGAGCGTCACCGCATCATCCCACGGCTGCGCCGAGGGCGGGGAGTAGACGGCGATCGACGGCGCCTTCTCCAGTTCGACCCGCTCCATATTCCCCGCTTCGATCTGGCGGTAAATGTCGGCGACCTGTCCCTCGCTCACCTGCTCGGCCGCCACGCCCATGAGGAGACAGCGGTTGACGTTGTCCTGGTTGTAGTCCAGAAGGAACGATCCCCCGCGGTAGTTGAGCAGCCATTCCCCTTTCGACCCCTTTTCCAGCCCCTGAAACACGACTCCGTAGGCTTTGAGGTGGTCGGTCTGCGAGTCGTCCATGGGAATCAGGAGCCGGGCGGCTGCCGCCGGCAAGGGCAACCCGATGAAAAGCAGGGTGCAGAGGAGTCTCTTCATAGTCCCTAACTTACGACAAATTAGTCCGTTGGCAATTACTGATTGTACTCCCGCCGGGGACGCCGGTTTCCCGCAGCCGCCGCAGGCCCAGTTTTCCGTTGCACCAACAGCCCCGTATCTGCATCTATAGCATAGAGACGAACGCCGGCGGCCGACAAAACCCGGGAGATTGCCATGATAAAAACGTCCTTTGCTTTTCTGCTCATCGGCACCGTCCTCCTGGCGGTGCAGTGCTCCGACCCGGTGGAGCCGACCAGCCCGGATGATCCGACGCCGGTTCGCACGCCGGCGCAGTTGACGGGCCCCGAAACCGACCTCGTGCAGTCCGTCAACCGTTTCGGATTCAAGTTGTTCCGCCTCGTGAACGAAAACGCTGCGGCGGGGGAGAACATCTTCGTCTCCCCCCTGTCGGTGTCGTACGCGCTCGGCCTGGCTCTCAACGGCGCTGAGGGCCTCACCCGCGATGAAATGGCCGCCACCCTCGAACTCGCCGGGTCCTCGCCCGATGAAACCAACGAGGCCTACCGCGGCCTGACCGAGATCCTCAGCGGGGCCGATCCGGCCGTTACCTTCACCGTCGCCAACTCCTTCTGGAGTCGGCTGGGGCTGCGCGTGCAGCCGAGTTTCACCGACATGGGCCGCGAGTATTTCGATGCCCGGGTGGAGGAGCTTGATTTCAACGCCCCGTGGGCGGCCGACACCATCAATAGCTGGGTGGCCGGGGCCACCGGCGGCCGCATCACCGAGATCATCGAATCGCCGATAAGTCCGGAGATGGGGGCGTTCCTGATCAACGCCCTCTGTTTCAAGGCGAGCTGGACCTATCCCTTCAACGAGGACTTCACCCGGGAACTCCCCTTCCACCCCGGCGGCGGTGCGACTGTGCTCTGCCCCACGATGTGGAAGCGGACGGCAGATGAGATCGAGCAGGATCCCGGGAGATTCGCCGCGCGCCCGATGATGTACGGCGAGCACGAGTTGTTTCAGGCGGCGACCCTGCCCTACGGCCGCTCCGGTTTCCGGATGACCATCCTCCTGCCGCACCCATGGGTGGCGGTCGATTCGCTGGTGGTCCTGCTGGACCCGGACACCTGGCGGACGTGGTCGAGCCTGCCGACCGTCGCCGACTTCGAGATTCTCCTGCCGCGCTACAAATTCGCCTGCGAGGCGACACTCAACGACATCCTCACGCGCATGGGCATGCGCACTGCTTTCGATCCGGAAGCGGCCGACTTCCGCCGCCTCTTCGCCGACGTCGGGTCGTATATCGGCGAGGTGAAGCACAAGACGTTTGTGGAGGTCGATGAGAAAGGGACGGAGGCGGCGGCCGTGACCTCGATCGGCTGGGGGGTGACGTCGTTACCGCCGCTTTTCCGGGTCGACCGCCCGTTCCTCTTTATCATCCATGAGGCGGAATCGGGCGCGGTCCTGTTCATGGGCAAGGTGGTGAATCCTGCGCGTGCGGGTTGATCGGCGCGGCCGGACAGGCCGTTCCCCTCACCGCTCGATCTGGAGGGCCGCCAGAAAGGCCTCCTGCGGAATCTCGACCCGCCCGAACTGCTTCATCCGCTTCTTCCCCTCCTTCTGGCGCTCGAGCAGTTTCCGCTTGCGGGTGATGTCCCCGCCGTAGCACTTCGCGGTCACGTTTTTCCGCATGGGTTTGACGGTCGCCCGGCTGATGATCCGGCTGCCGATCGCCGCCTGAATCACGACCTCGTACATCTGGCGCGGAATCAACTCCCGCAGCTTCTCATTGAGGCTCTTCCCCCAGCTGTAGGCCCGGTCGCGGTGGATAATGACCGACAGGGCATCGACCGGCTCTCCGTTGACGAGGATGTCGAGCTTGACGAGATCGGAGCGCCGGTAGTACGGCACGCCGTAGTCGAACGAGGCGTAGCCCCGGCTGACCGACTTGAGCTTGTCGTAGAAATCGAAGATGATCTCCGACAGGGGGAAAGCGTACGACAGGTTGGCCCGCGCGGCCGAGAGATACTCGGTGTTCTTGTACTCGCCGCGCCGCTCGGTCGCCAGCTTCATGATCGCCCCGACATATTCGCTCGGGACGATGATCTGGGCGTCGACGTACGGTTCCTGCACGTGGTCGGTCTCCTGCGGCGGGGGCATGTCCGCCGGGTTGTCGACCGCCGCCATCGTCCCGTCGGTCCGGTAGACGTGGTATTCGACGTTCGGCACGGTGTTGATGATCAACTGCCCGTACTCGCGCGAGAGCCGCTCGGTGACAATCTCCATGTGCAGGAGTCCGAGAAATCCCACCCGGAAGCCGAACCCGAGCGCCTGCGAGGATTCCGGCGTGTACGAGAGCGAGGAGTCGTTGAGCGCGAGTTTTTCGAGCGCCTCCCGCAGCCGCGTGAAGTCCTCGGCCACCGCCGGGTAGAGGCCCGAAAACACCATTGGCTTGATGTTGACAAAGCCCGGCAGGGGCGCGGCCGCCGGATTCTCCACCGTGGTGAGGGTGTCCCCGATCTTGGTGTCGGCCACCTCGCGGATCGAGGCGAACAGGTACCCCACCTCGCCGGCCACGAGCGCCTCCGCCGGCGCCGTGCCGAGCCGCAGGTACCCCACCTCGTCGACGTCGTACGTCTTGCCCGTGGCCATGGCGCGGATGCGGTCGTGCGTCCGCAGCGTCCCGTTGAACAGCCGCAGGAGCGGCATCGCCCCCCGGTAGCTGTCGTAAATCGAATCGAACACCATCGCCTGCAGCGGCGCACCCGGATCCCCCTTCGGCCCCGGGATCCGGCGCACGATCGCCTCGAGCACCTCGGTAATCCCCGTCCCGTGCTTGGCCGAAACCCGGAGCACTTCCTCCCGCGGCACGCCGAGCAGGTCGACCAGCTCCGCGACCACCTTCTCCGTCTCCGCGTTCGGCAGGTCGATCTTGTTCACGACCGGGAGTATCTCGAGGTCGTGCTCCATGGCCAGGTAGAGGTTCGACAGCGTCTGGGCCTCGATTCCCTGGGAGGCGTCGACCACCAGCACCGCGCCCTCGCAGGCGGCCAGCGAGCGGCTCACCTCGTAGGTGAAATCGACGTGGCCCGGGGTGTCGATCAGATTCAGCTGGTAAACCGCGCCGTCCGCGGCCCGATACTCCAGCCGGATCGCGTGCGCCTTGATCGTGATCCCCCGTTCCCGCTCGAGATCCATCGAGTCGAGCACCTGCTCGCGCATCTGGCGCTCCGACACGGTCTTGGTGACCTGGAGAAGCCGGTCGGCCAGAGTCGACTTGCCGTGGTCGATGTGGGCGATGATGGAAAAATTGCGTATATTCTTCAGCGGCGTCGTCATCTCTCCGTCTCGGCTGCAGTCACAGCGGCGGAAGATACGGGGCCGCCCGCCCAATGTCAAACGCAAGAAAGAGGCGCCCGCCGGCCGCTCCCCTACAGCCGCCCGGTGAGGACCTCCTCGGTCATCGCTTCGCTGTACCCCGACAGCGCCACCCGCACCTCGCCCGCCTCGTTGATCACGTAGAGCGTGGGAAAGACACCGATCTCAAGCTGCGGGAGAACCTCGGCCGGGATCTCGTACACCTGCAAGAGCGGGCTCCCCCGGTGCGCCTCCGGCGTCCGCGTGAGCAGGAGCACCTGCAGGTTTCCCTCGATCACGCTCGGCCACCGCGCGGCCTCCTCGACCAGCAGCCGGCAGGGCTCGCAGGCGCCCGACACGAACGCGACCAGCGACCGCTTGCCCAGCAGGAGCGTCCGGATATCCGTCTCGGCGCCGTCCCGCCGCACCGTGACCGGCGGGAAGATGTCGCCGACCCGGACGTTGCTGCGGTTGATCATTTCCTGGGGTGCGGCGTTCCCGCCGAATACTCCGGTCAGCCCGGTTTTTGATGAGATCCAGAATCCGGCAAACACGCCGGCGGCGATGACCACCAGCAGGATCAAAGCTTTCAGCAGAAACGACCCGATCGACTCCGACTTCCCTGCCATACCTCTCTCCCGCAATTACAGGTTGTGTCCTGCAACGTGCGACCCCGAGCCGTCTCCCGGTCCGGGCGGTCTCCGGTCGCCCGCGACGCCGGCCCGGCGTCTGCCGAAAAAGAAACGCCCCCCGGCGACCGGCTGTCAAGTGCGAACTTGCGCGGAAAGCCCGACGATCCGATCACCTGGCCAGGTAGGATGCCAGCTTGTCGCGGAACTCGGACTTCTTGATGTCTTTCTCCAGTCCCCCGTTATAGGCGATCGAGATGCCGGTGGTTTCCTCGGACACGACCACCACCACCGCGTCGGATATCTCGGACACGCCGATCGCCGCCTTGTGGCGCATCCCGTACAGCTTGCGGTAGCGCGGGTTGGTGGTCAGCGGCAGCGACGCCGAGGCGGCCACGATATACTCGCCGGAAATAATCACCGCCCCGTCGTGCAGCGGCGTGTAGGGCGTAAACAGGGTGACCAGCAGCTCGCTGGAGAGTTCCGCGTTGACCAGCTTGCCCGACTCGGCGAAATTCCGCAGCCCGGTGCGGCGTTCGATCACCACCAGCCCGCCGTAGCGCAGCTCCGACAGCCGCAGGGCCGCCCGCGACACTTCCTCGAGCGACTTCTTTCGCTCGAGCTGCACGAACCGCCGGAAGAAGCGCCGCTGGCCGAGCTGCGCGAGCACTCCGCGCAGCTCCGGCTGGAACACGACCACCAGCACGATCAGCCCGAACGTGGCCAGATTCGAAAACAGCCAGGTCAAACCCTCAAGTTGAAACCAGTAGGCAATGAACGCCACTCCGGCAACCAGGAACAGCCCCACGATGATCTGCGCCGACCGCGTCCCCTTCATTAGCTTGAGCGCCTCGTAGATGATGAACGAGACAATCAGGACGTCGATCAGGTCTTTCAGGCCGAAACTGACGAATCCCCAGCTGAAGAGGCTCACCGGACCGCTCCCCGAAGCGCCTGGGCCACCCGCAGCGCCTCCATGGTCTGGTCGATGTCGTGCACCCGGACAATGTCGGCGCCGCCGAGCGCCGCCGCAACCACCGCCGCAATCGAGCCCCCCAGCCGCTGGTCAGCCGGTTTGCTGCTCGGGTGGATCATCGCGATGAACCGCTTCCGCGAGGGGCCGACCAGAAGCGGAAAACCCAGATCGCGGAACCGCCCGAGATTTGCCAGGATCTCCAGGTTGTCCTCCAGCCGCTTGCCGAACCCGATCCCCGGGTCGATGATGATCTGGGCCGGCGCGATCCCCTGCCGCTCGGCATGCACGATCCGCTCCCGGAAAAAGGCTGTGATCTCGGCCAGGCAATCATCGTAGCGGGGGTTTTTCTGCATGTCCCGGGGCGTCCCCTTCATGTGCATGATGACGACCGGCACGCCGCGCGCGGCCACCAGACCCGCCATCTCCTCGTCGAAGCGCAGCCCGGAGACGTCGTTGATGATGTCGGCCCCGGCATCGAGCGCCGCTTTAGCCGTGATGGCTTTGTAGGTGTCGATGGAAATCGGGATGTCCGAGGCCTTGCGGATCCCCTCGATCACCGGCAGGACCCGGCGCATTTCCTCGTCTACGTCGACCGGCGCCGCCCCCGGCCGGGTCGACTCACCGCCGACGTCGATAATGTCCGCCCCCTCCCCCTCCATTTCGAGCGCCCGCCCGATCGCCATCGACCGCGAGGTGTGCCGCCCCCCGTCGGAAAAGGAATCGGGCGTCACGTTGAGCGTGCCCATGATCAGGGGCCGCGCCAGCGACAAGCGCCGTCCGTCGGCCAGCCGAATGGCCCGCCCGCTCGTTCCGTCATGTGTCAGCGTTTCTCTGGACATACCGCTTTTTTGTCCCCGTGAGTGATATATAACGCCGCGCCGCCGCGCCATGCAAGACTCAAAATGCAAAGCCGCCGGCGTCGCCGGAACCGCCGCGGCCGCCGCCCGGTTACTCGGCCAGGAGGTAACTGCGGATGAAACTGAAACGCACCTACGAACCGCCGTCGCCGGGCGACGGGTATCGCGTGCTGGTGGACCGCCTCTGGCCGCGCGGCCTGGTCAGACAGGACGCCCGGATCGACCGATGGCTGAAGGAGATCGCTCCCTCGCCGGCACTCCGCACCTGGTTCGGCCATGATCCCGAAAAATGGGCGGATTTCCGCCGCCGCTATTTCACCGAGCTGGCCGCCAATCCGGCCGTGGGGGAGCTCCGGGAGATCCTCCACACCCGCCGGACCGTCACCCTGGTCTATGCCGCGCGGGACAAAGACCACAATCATGCGGTGGCGCTGAAGATGTTTATGGAGCGCGCCTCGGCCCGTTCGTGAGCGCCTCCGGCAGTCTCGTCCCGGCCCGCCGGGGTCCTTTCCCTGCAACCTGACCGGGGCCGGTCCGGTCAAAAGAGGCATGAGCCGCAGCCCCGCGGGGTGCTGTGGCGCCCTCGGAAAACCGACCTTGCAGGGAGACTGCTCATGAAACCGCTCTGCGCTCTGGTCCTTCTGGCGGCCCTTGGCGTTTCCGCCGGCGCCGCCCCCGACCCGGCCGATAGCCGCCCGTCCGATTCTGTTCTCACGGTCGCCGTCCTCGGATCTTCCGTGGCCGCCGGCTGGGTGACCTCGTTCCAGACCAGGTACGACATGGAGAACGGCTGGGCCGCCCGCCTCGGCCGCGCCCTCGATCCCCGCCGCTACCGGCTGGTCAACCTGTCCGTGCCGGGCGACAACACCGCGAAGGCTCTCGCCCGGTTCGACGGCGACGTCCTCCCGGCTGATCCCGATTTCCTCATCATCGCCCTCTCCCTCTCCAACGAGGGCCTCGAGACGCTCGACCCCGATTCCGTCTGCGCAGCCTTCGAAACCGGCCTGCTCAGCCTGGTTGCCCGCTGCCGCGACCGCGGCATTCAGCCAATCCTCGCCTCGTGCTACCCCAACAGCGGCTTCTCCGAAGCCCAGTATGCCTACCTCCAGCGCACCAACCTCCAGCTCTACGCCTGGAACCTCCCCGGCCTCAACCTCCTCGGCGCCCTTGACGACGGCCGGGGGCGGCTCCTCGACGGCTACACCTATGATGAGGGCCACCCGGACGACCTCGGACACGAGGAGTTGTCCCTGAGCATCGTGCCGACCATCTTCGATGCGCTTCGGGAGGGAAAGGAAGCGGTGACGGAGTTTTCCGGGGAAAGGTACGTCACGGTCGGGACCGCCGACAGCCCCCTTCCGCTCAGCTGGGTGCCGTCACACCCGGTCCACTCATTTACGTTCGCCTTCCAAGTCCGGACAGACGGACCGGGCGCTATCGCCGCGATCACCTCCCGTACGCACGCCGCGAGCCTGGCGATTGACGGCGACGGCCGGGTCATCTGGAGCGGCGGCGACGGTGCGGCGATCGTTTCCGCCGGTGCGGCGCCCGGCCGGTAGCGCCACATCGCGCTCGTGCAGCGCTACCTGAAACGCGAGACGGAGCTGTTTGTGGACGGCCTTTCGGCCGGTACGGCCGCAGCCTGCCTCGAACCCCTCCAGTTTGTCCTCGGGGGCGGCGGACCCGGGACGGGGGCTCGTCCGGGCGCCTCGGATTTTCGCGGCCTGACGATCCACCGCACGGCTCTGACCGCCGCTGAGGTGCCGGTGTTGCGCGACGGGTTCATTATCCCCGCGAGTTTGGAGATCTGCGCGCCACTGCAGGACGCGCTGCTTGCCGGAGAGCCGGTCGCCAACCTCGCTCTGAGCGCGGCCCAACTGGTGGCCTATGCCTCGGACTCAGAGGATTGCATCAGGGCGCTGGGCGCCCGCTACGCGGCGGCCGACACCCTCCGCACGGCCCGGCTCATAGTCGCCGAAAAACAGCCGCTGTCCCTCCCCGAGAGCACCCTTCAATCGTATGTCGGCGTCTACGAAATCGCCCCCGGAAGCGCCATCGAGATCATCCTCGGCGCCGATGGTCTGGTCGCCATCAACCCCTATGGCGACCGGCTGAAGCTGTATGCCGAGGCGGCCGGCGCCTTCTTCGTCCGCTACCCGCTGGCGGAGATCACGCTCTCGTTTGTGCTCTCGGAGGACGGCTCCGTGTCGCACGCGGTTCTCCGGATGGGGGATTCGGAGGTGCAGGCCCGGCGGCGGGCGGACAACTGATCGGTGCGCGGGCGGGGACCCGGTCCCCTACTCTCCGCGCCCCATGAGCGTGAGCGCTTCGTTGCGCGTGGCCGGCCGCCGCATCATCCCCCGGACCGCCGAGGTCACGATGCGGCTGCCCGGTTTCTTGATCCCCCGCATGGTCAGGCACAGGTGCTCCGCCTCGGCGACCACGAGCACGCCTTTGGGCTCGATGGCCGCCTGCATGGCATCGGCGATGTCGGTCGTCATCCGCTCCTGCACCTGGAGGCGCTGGGCGAGGATCTCGACCACCCGGACCATGTTGGAGAAGCCCGCCACCTTGTCGTTCTGCGGGATGTAGGCGATGTGCACGAGGCCGAAAAAGGGCAGGAGGTGGTGCTCGCAGAGAGAGTAGAACGAGACGTCCTTGATGATGATCATCTCGTCCTTGTTGGAGGTCGTGTACTTGCGGAGCTCCTGGGTGGGATCCTGGGCGTACCCGGCGAGCACCTCCTCGAAGTACTCCGCCATCCGCTCGGGCGTCCGCACCAGCCCCTCCCGGTTCGGATCCTCGCCGATCCCCTCGAGAATCAGCTGCACGCCCGCCATGATTTTTTCGTGGTCCACGCTATTGAATCCTGACCGCCGGGGGCCGGGGCGGGAGACTCCCGATCCCGGCGCCGTTTCTCACCGTTCCGGCGTCGGCGTCGGCGACTCCACCTCTGCGGCCGCGCTCGGCGCGCGCCCGATGATTTCGTCCACCTCGCGGCTGTCGACTGCTTCCTTCTCCAGCAGCCGGTGTGACAGGGCGTGGAGCTTGTCGATATGGGCGGTGAGAATGCCGCGGGCGATTTCCTCGGCCGTCTCGATAAAACGCCGCACCTCCTGGTCGATCAGCTCGGCCGTCGCCTCGGAGTAATCCTTGGTCTGCGCCATCTCGCGGCCCAGGAAAATGTGGTCCTCCGTCCGGCCGAACGTCACCGGCCCGACCCGCTCCGACATCCCCCAGTTGCACACCATCCGCCGCGCCAGCTTGGTCGCCCGCTCGAGGTCGTTGCCGGCGCCCGTGTCGAGCTGGTTGAACACGATCATCTCGGCCACCCGCCCGCCCATGAGCACCGCCAGCGTCGACTCGAGGTACTCCTTGGAGTGGGTGTGCCGCTCGTCCACCGGCAGCGACTGGGTCACGCCCAGCGCCATACCGCGCGGGACGATCGTCACTTTGTGAATCGGGTCGGCCTTCGGCAGATACTTGGCCACCAGCGTGTGCCCCGATTCGTGGTAGGCGATCACCTTCTTCTCCTCGTCCGAGATCACCAGCGACCGCCGGGCCGAGCCCATGAGCACCTTGTCCTTGGCTTCCTCGAAATCCTCCATCGTCACCGCGTCGCGGTTCTTGCGCGAGGCCAGCAGGGCCGCCTCGTTGACCACGTTGGCCAGGTCGGCTCCGGACATCCCCGGCGTGCCGCGGGCCAGCACCTCGAAATCCACTTCCTCCGAAAGCTTCACCTTGCGCGCATGGACGCGGAGAATCCCCTCCCGCCCCTTCACATCCGGGTTCGGCACAACAATCTGGCGGTCGAAACGCCCCGGCCGAAGGAGCGCCGGATCGAGCACGTCGGGACGGTTGGTGGCGGCGATGAGGATCACGCCCTCGTTCGATTCGAACCCGTCCATCTCTACCAGCAACTGGTTGAGCGTCTGCTCCCGTTCGTCGTGCCCGCCGCCGAGGCCGGCGCCGCGGTGCCGCCCGACCGCATCGATCTCATCGATGAAAATGATGCAGGGGGCATTCTTCTTCCCCTGCTCGAACAGGTCGCGCACCCGGCTCGCGCCGACGCCGACGAACATCTCGACAAAGTCGGACCCGGACATACTGAAGAACGGGACGCCCGCCTCGCCGGCGATCGCCCGCGCCAGGAGCGTCTTCCCCGTGCCGGGCGGCCCGAGCAGGAGCGCCCCCTTGGGGATCTTGCCGCCCAGCCTCTGGAATTTTCCCGGCTCCCTCAAAAAATCGATAATCTCGCTCAGTTCCTCTTTCGCCTCGACCACCCCGGCCACGTCCTTGAACGTCACTTTCGGCCGCTCGTCGGTCAGCAGCTTGGCCTTGCTCTTGCCGAACGAGAACAGCCCCCGGGGACCGGACGCCCCCTGCATCTGGCGGATGAAGAACAGCCAGACGAGCACGATGAGGAGCCAGGGAGCCGCCGCCAGGAGGTAGCCCAAAAGCGGGCTCTCCGTTTTCGCGATAATCTTGACGTTCTGCTTCTGGAGACGGTCCACCAGCCCGTAGTTGTAGTCCGGGAAGGGAATCCGGGTCTTGAATTTCGTCACCGTCTGCCCCCGCTGGATCGATTCGAACGCTTTCGGCTCGCGCAGACTGCCCTGGACCTCGCGATCCTTGAACGTGACCTCGGCGACGTTGCCGCTCTCGACCTCGGCCATGAACTCCGAGTAGGTGACCTCGGCCTGGTCACCCGAGAAGGAGTTCATGTACGAGTAGATGACGACGACGGCCAGGGCCAGCGCGATCCAGAACATGAGGGATCGGCCCGCCCCCCGCAGTCCGGGCGGCTGCTTGGATCCGTCCGGCCGGTTCTCTCTCCCCGAACCCGGTGGGGGCGGGGAACCCTTTGGCTTATGACTAGACACCTATGCTCCGCTGTGTTTTCTTCGTTAGCCGCAACTGACTCTTATACCCGGCAGGCGCCCGGGAATTCACGTGTCTCCCCCGACCGCTCACTCCTCGATCATCCGGCCGATGAAGGGGAGGTTGCGGTACCTCTGGGTGTTGTCCAGGCCGAATCCGATGACGAACTCGTTGCCCAGCGCGAACCCGACATACTTGATCACCAGCTTGCGCCGGTGGTTGGCCGGCTTGTCAATGAGGGTAACAACCTCGACCGACGCCGGTTCCACGGCCGCCAGTTCCCGGCTGATCGCCTCCACCGTCCGGCCGGAGTCGACGACGCCCTCGACAATCAGCACGTCCCGGCCGCGCAGCGAGCGCGTGAACCAGTGGTCCAGCTTCAATTCCTGCTGCGCGGTCCCGTCATGGTAAGATTCGGCCGAAATGAACTCCACCTCCAGCGGGAGTTTGACGGCCCGCATGAGATCGGCCATGAACACCACGCACCCTTTGAGCACGCCGAGAAACACGGGGGTGCGCCCGGCGTAATCGCGGGTGATCGCCTGACCCAGCTCGTTGATGCGTCGGGCGATCCGATCCTGTGCCAGGAGCAACTCAAACGGTTTCGGCTTGGCCTGGTAATCTCTCGCTGCACTCAATTGTCAGCACCTTCCTCGTTGCACTATCTATCTTTACCCGCTCTGCAATTTCCCAACCCACGAGCCAGACAATGCCGTGGCGGTCGGCCACCACCGGGATCTCGTCCCGCCGCAGCCGGGGAACTTTCCGATCGGTCAGGAAGTCCCCGACTTTCTTGCGGCCGCCCAGACCCAGCGGCCGAAACCGATCCCCCGGCCGAATCGAGCGCACCTCCAAAGGCGGCACAACCTTTTCCCAGTCCAGATAGACCTTCCGCCCTCGGCGCACCGGTCGAATGGCCGACGACCCGCCGCGCCGGATGCGGGCCGTGATATTCAGCCGCGGCCGCTCCAGCTTCGCCGGTACGCCCGGAGTCAATTCGGCGCGAAAGGCGCCGACGCGACGGCCCAGCACCAGGACTGCGCCGATGCGCTCGGCGCGCGCGCCGCCGGGGAGCGACAGCATCGCCCGCCCGGCAAGGGCAGCCCGGTCGAGGCGTTCCACCACCTCTTTGTCCGGGCTCGTTCCGTCGCTTGAAATTTTTGAAAGACAATACCTTAACAGCCGGCGACGGATCCATTTATCATAACCATCAAACCGCCGCAAATCAAGCTCAAACTTGCCCCCCGGCGTCTCTGTGAGAACCTTCTTCTGCACCCCGGCCAGCACTCCCTCGAGGTACTCTTCCTCCGCCGCCAGCGTATCGGCCAGATCCGCAAGGGCCCGCTCTACCTTCGGGTTGAAGCTCTTCCGGACAAGAGGCATGACCTTGTGCCGCAAAAAGTTGCGCCGGAACCGGAGGTCCCGGTTGCTCTCGTCGCGGCAGAAAGTCAGGCGATGCTCCTTCAGGTAGCCCAGGATCTCATCCCGCCACACATCGAGAAGCGGCCGGATCACCCGCCCGCGTTTCCGCGGGATCCCCGCCAGCCCCCGCCGCCCCGTCCCGCGCAGGACGCGGAACAGAACCGTCTCCGCCTGATCATTCGCCTGGTGGCCGAGTGCGATGCGCCGGCAGCCCCGCTCGTCCGCGAGCCGCTCATAGATCCGGTACCGATAGTCCCGGGCCGTCTCCTCCAGACCCTTCCGCTCCCGTCCGGCCAGCATCGGGATATCCTCGCGCACGATCGTCAGTTCCACCGCGAGCTGCCGGCACAGGGCGGCGCAGAAGCGCTCCTCCCTTTTCGCAGCCGCCGGTCGGATCCCGTGATTGATGTACACGGCGGTCAGGGCCAGGCCGAGCTCCTTCCGGAGCGCCCACAGGGCGTGCAGCAGCGCCACCGAATCCGGTCCGCCCGAAAGCCCGACCAGGACCGCGTCGCCGGGCGCCAGGAGATGGCCGTCCCGAATCGCCTGTCGCACCTTGTTCAGCATCACCTCAGAAGATACAGGCCGGCGGGCAAAGGTCGAGCGAAATCTTAGTGCGCCATTCAGACCTTGACAGGTCCGTCGGCGGGCGGCCATATTGGCCCCCAGCGATGGAGTTCCTCGGCGCTGATCCCGGCCGGAAAGCAATCCTCTACTTTTTGGCCGCCATTTTGCTCGGCGCGTTCGTGCTGAGCCTGCCGCTCAGTCACGGCGCCCGGCCGGTCGGGGTCATCGACGCCCTCTTCACTGCCACCTCCGCCGTGTGCGTTACCGGCCTCACCGTGGTCGACACCGGCACGGCGTTCTCCCCCTTCGGCCAGGTCGTAATCCTCGTTCTGATTCAGCTCGGCGGGCTCGGTATCATGACGTTCGCGACTCTCCTGATCGCCGCCGCCGGGGCACAGGTCGCTTTCCGCGACCGGCTCGGCGTGGCCGGGTCGCTCGCCGCCGGGACCTTCATGCGCACCAAGTCGCTCCTCCAGGCCGTCATCGGCGTCACCCTCACCATCGAACTGATCGGCGCCCTGGTCCTCTTCCTCCTCTTCAGCGGGTCGCTGCCGCTCGGGCAGGCCGCCTGGCACGCCGTCTTTCACTCGGTCAGCGCCTTCTGCAACGCCGGGTTCTCGACTTTCTCCGCCAACCTTGAGGCCTGCGCCGACCGGCCGGCCATCCTGCTGACCGTGGCGGCCCTGATTATCCTCGGCGGGCTCGGGTTCGCCGTCATTACCGAGCTCCTCCACCGCGCCTCCGGCCAGTCCCGTCGCCTCTCGCTGCACACGCGCATCTGCCTGAGCGCGACCGCGGTCCTGCTCGTCGGCGGCACGCTGGCGGTCTTCTTTGCCGAGTACGGCAACACGCTGGCGGGTTTCAGCCCGGCCGGCAAAGCCGTCAACGCCTTCTTCCAAGCGGTCGTCTGCCGCACCGCCGGCTTCAACTCCGTCTCCCAGGCCCGGCTCACCGAGGTTGCCGTGCTGGTCTCCATGGTGCTCATGTTCATCGGCGCCTGCCCGGGCTCGACCGCCGGCGGCATCAAGACCACCACCATTACCGTCATTGTCACCACCGCCTGGGACCGCTTCCGGGGACGCCGCACTCCGTCGATCTTCCACCGCCGCATCGGCGAGGAGTCCATCATCCGCGCAGTCGGCGTGTTCATCCTCGCGGTGTTCGTCGTCGCCGCCATGCTCGCCCTGCTCGCCGTCCTCTGGGACCGGCCCCCCCTGCGCGCCGGCTCCGTCCACGGCTGGCTGGCCGAAAACCTCTTCGAGGTCGTCTCCGCCTTCGGCACGGTCGGCCTCTCCCTCGGCATCACTCCCGAATTGAATATGCCGGGAAAAATCGTTATCATCCTGACCATGTTCATCGGCCGCGTCGGACTGCTGACGCTGGCCTTCGGCCTGGCGCGGCCGACCGCGACCGGGGAGATCGTTTATGTCGAGGAACCGATCGCCATCGGCTGAGCGCGGCCGCCGTCCCGCAGAGGGAACAACAGTTTAAACTGGTTGGGCTTATGAAAGAATTCGTCGTCATCGGCCTGGGCAATTTCGGCGCCACCGTCGCCCGCGAGCTCACCCGCCTCCACTGCCGCGTGACCGCGGTCGATGCCAACGAGGCCCGGGTGCGCGATCTGCAGGACATCGTCCACGTCGCCATTGTGGCCGACGCCGCCGAACGCCGCTTCCTGGAACACCTCGAGGTCGAGAACTTCGACGCCTTCATCGTCTCGACCGGCGTCGATTCCCACGCCTCCATCCTCATCACCCTCCACCTCAAAGAGCTGCGCGCCCGCCAGGTGATCGTCAAGGCCAACTCCGCCGACCACGCCAAGATTCTGATCAAGGTCGGCGCCGACGACGCCATCATCCCCGAGGAGCAGATGGCCTCGCGCCTGTCCCACTCCCTGGCCCAGTCCAACCTGCTGGACTACCTGCCCCTCTCGGCCGAGCACTTCGTCGCCGAACTCGTCCCCCCGGACAGTTTCGTGGGCAAGTCGCTCAGGGACATCCAGCTCCGCGCCCGCTTCAACATCCAGGTCATCGCCACCAAACACGCCCGCACCGGCGACTACATCTTCGCCCCCGGCGGCGACTACGTCATCCGCGATCACGACCTGCTCATCATCCTCGGCAAAGAGGAAGATATCGACCGCCTCCGCCAGTGACCGGTCTCACCGGGCCGCCGGCGCCTCCTGCCCGGCCAGCCACCCCGCCATCCGCTCCTCCAGGACGGTCAGGGGAAGGCAGCCGTGGGCGAGCAGTTCATCGTGGAAGGCGCGGATGTCGAAACGCTCCCCCAGGCGCTCTTCGGCCCGGCGCCGGAGGGCCTTGATTTTCATCTCGCCCGTCTTGTACGACACTGCCTGGCCGGGCCAGACGATGTAGCGGTCGATCTCGACCGCGATATCGTGGTCGGCCTTGCTGGAATTCGCCCGGAAGAACTTGATCGCCTGCTGCCGGGTCCAGCCCCTGGCGTGGAGGCCCGGATCGACCACCAGGCGGATCGCCCGCCACATCTCGTAGGTCAGCCGGCCGAATTCCGCATAGGGGTCGCGGTAGAATCCCATCTCCTCGCCGAGGCTCTCGGCGTAGAGCGCCCAGCCTTCGCCGTATGCCTCCAGCCACGAATACCTGCGGAACTCCGGCAGATCCTCCATTTCCTGCATGAGCGCAATGTGCAGGTGGTGGCCGGGCACCGCCTCGTGCAGCGTGAGAGCCTCCATCTCCCAGGTCGGCCGCGAGGCCAGGTTATAGGTGTTGGCGTAGAAGTACCCGGCCCGGCCCGCCCGCAGCGATCCCGGCTGGTAGTACGCCGTGGTCTGCGATTTCTCCGCGTACGGCGGGATCGGAATGACTCCGTAGGGCAGTTGCGGGAGCCGTCCGAAAAGGCGGGCCAGCTCGGGGTCGATGCGCTTGGCGATGTCGCGGTACGTGCTCAGCAGTTGCTCTGCGCTCGTGCAGAAGAAACGCGGATCGGTGCGCAGAAACTCGCAGAACGCGGCGAAGTCGCCCGCGAAACCGGTCTCCGCTATGATGCGCTCCATCTCGCCCCGGATGCGCCCGACCTCCGCCATCCCCGTTTCGAATACCGCGTCGGGCGTCAGCTCGCTGGTCGTGTAGTACCGGATGAGCGTGCGGTACCAGTCGTCGCCCCCGGGCAGATCGCGCCAGGAGACCGTTTCCCGGCAGCCCGGCAGGTAGGACCCCTCGAGGAAACGGTGCAGGCCGCGAAAGGCCGGCGCCACCCGCTCCGCAAACAGCGCTGTCGCCTGGGCGCAAAACCGCTCGCGGGCGGCCCCCGACAGAGCCGTCGGCAGCCGGCGCAGCACCGACAACAGCGGCGCCTCGGCCGCCGCGGCGGGGATCTGGTTGAGCACCTGGCGGGGAACCTCCCGGAGCGGTTCTCGCGGCGGCGTGATCCCCCGCGCCAGCCCCTGCGCGAGCAGCCCTATCGTCTGCTCGACCAGCAGCGGCAGCCCTTCCAGCCGGGCGAGCACGGCGTCGCGCTGGGCCGCGGTTTCCACCGGCATCAGCCCGACTATGCGCGCCGCGTCCTGCTGCACTCCGTCCATCTGGTTGAGCCCGAGCAGCTCCTCGGGGAAGCGCTGGCGCGCCCGGTCCTGCTCCTGCCGCCAGAGAAAGAGATCGTAGCTCAGCCGGTCGCGCGCGGAGAGCTTCTCCCGGTCGATGGCGGCGAGCGTCTCGATCAGGAGCGCCGTCGCCTCGCGTCGCCGGGCGAAAGCGCCCTCGGAGCAGTCTGTCCAACGGTCATGGTACTTCGGATAACCCGTGCTCGTCGCCCACTCGGGGCGATCGGCCATCGCCCAATCCCAGGCCGCCTCGAGCAGACGCCGCAACCGGGCGGCATCATCCCGCCCCCGGCCGCGCTGGATATCCATACAACCGGTGCGCAATTCTTCCCGCATGGGGCGCGTCCTTTCCGCAAGAGGTGGTGTCGTTGAAGCAATATAGGGGCGAGCCGGCCGCCGCACAACCGCGCGCGCCTACGTGCGCCGATCGACAATCGCCGCCCCGACCCCGGCCAGCCCGACCAACCCGATCAGACCGATCAGTATCGCCGGGACACCCAAGAGCGGGAGCAGCACGGTCGGGACCAGCAGGGCGCCCAGCGATGAGCCGGCCAGCTCGCACGCATACCCGAGCCCCCGGTTGGCCTCGGCCGCGCTCGGATAGCAGCGCCGCGTCGCCGCCACGAACAGACTCCCCGTGGCGGCCGCCGCCACAAAGAGGAACAGCATGTGGTAGAGCAGAAAGGCCGAGGGATCTATCCGGCCGGTCAGAGTCAGGTAGATCGCCAGCGCCAGGGCCAGAGTCGACAGCGAGGGCCAGATCAGACCGCGCTGCTGCGGCTGGCGCGCCGCATACCACGTCCCGACCGCCAGCCCGAGCATGAAGGCGCCGATCAGCAGGGCGATTTCGGAGTACAGAGACCCCGCCCGCGACTGGTACACGTAGAACGCCAGCTGCTCGGCCGCGAGCGAGACGGCACCGGCGACGAAATAGAGGACCAGGCCGTAGCGCCGGCCGGCCCGTCGGCCGGCGGCGCCCCAGACGATCAGGCCGACCAGCGCCGCGGGCACGCCGACCGCCCACCACGCCGGCGAGCCGGTCAGCCCGACGATCGCGGCATCGACCGGGTGCCGCTCGGCCCGGAAACCGATATGCTCCAGTGTCAGCGCGGGGCGATCGATCGTGGTCGGCGCTCCCTGCCCCGCGAGCGCCGCCTCCAGCCGCTCCGTCCGCAGCGGGCTGAGCCGGTCAAACAGGTACGACGAGTTCACCCACAAGGGTCGGCAGGGCAGACTGTCGAGGCGGGCAAAAACCGTATCCAGCGGGACATCGAATACCGCCGCATCGGATGCCAGAAGCAGCGTCTGCTCCCCCGGCCACAGGATGACGTGGGCGAACACCTGCGCGAACGATGCCCGGAGGGTCGCCAGCAATTCCGCCTCGCGCCGCCCGACAAACCGGTCGGTATCGTAGGCCGTCGCCAGAAGCACGACCCCGGAGTCGTTCAGCACGCGCCGAAGTTGACCGAGGAACTGCGGGGTCAGCAGGCCGGCCGCGCGATAGGTCGATGGGTCGCCGGGGTCGAGCACGATCGCATCGAACTCCCCCCGCCCGGTCCCCCCCGCGATAAATCGCCGCGGCAGCTCGTGCACCGGGGGATCACCTTCTCCGGCGAGTCCGTGCTCGGCCAGCGCCGCAGTGAGCCGCGCGCGCGGGTCCACCGAAGTCACCGTCAGATCGGGAAGTTGGCGGGCCAGCGCGCTCACTCCGAATTCGGTCCGTCCGATGAAAAGCACCTCGCGCGCCCCGGGCCGGTAGGCCAGGACCGGCAGCAGGTGACTCTCGGCCGCGGCCGCGTCCGGTCGGGTTGCCTCCACCGCATTGTCGGTGAGCAAAACCCAGGCGCCATCCCGCAGGAGGAGCGCCTGGTGGCTGTAGGGAGTGTCGAACGACGCCGCGACCGCGTAGCCGGCATACTTGGCGGCCTCGAGCGCGCGGTTGAGCGGATGGTCGAGCGCCGCCACCGCCGCCAGCAAACTAACCGCCGCCAGGACCGCCCCCGCCCCCCGGACCGTCCGCATCGACGCGCCGCCGCCGAGCGCGGCGGCCATGACGATCACCACCAGCGCCAGCGCGACCGCCGGCGTCGAGAGCACCGTCCCGGCCGCGAGCACGACCGCGAGCCCCGCCGCAAAGGCGCCTATCCCCTCGAACAGGTACACCCGGACGATTCCATCGGCCGGCGCCCCGTGCTCCCCGGCCACGGCCGGAAAGAGCCAGCCCGAGAGCACCCCAAGGGGAGCCATAACGAGGAAGGAGATGGTCAGGGCCGGCACGAGCGGGATTGCCTCCCCGACCGCCACGCCGTAAGCGAGCGGCGCGAGGCGGGCAGCGGCCACGCAGAGCGGGAGCACAAGCGAGGCGAGGACGAGCAGGAGCGCAGCCCGCAGGCGGCCGGGCCATCGACCCCCCGCCCAGGCTCCCGCCGCGACCGCCGCCAGCCACCCGAAGAGCGCGCTCCCGATGAACAGCTCGCTCCCCCCGAGCGAGGACACCAGTTCCCGCAGCAGGAGGGTTTGTCCGCCGGTGGCTACGAAACCCAACAGAAACGCCGAACGGTTCATTTGAACCGTCCGGGTATTTCCCTCCCGCAGGCCACGCACCGGTCGCCGGCCAGGCCCGCGGCCGAGGTGCGGTACCCGCGGCGCTCGATCACCAAGGCGCCGCAACCGGGGCACCAGGTCGACTCCGCCCGGTGGCCGGGAACGTTGCCCACATATACGAAGCGCAATCCCTCGGCGCCGGCGATCGCGTGCGCCCGCTCGAGCGTCGCCACCGGTGTCGGCGGAAGGTGCTCCAGGAGGTACTGCGGCGTGAAACGCGAAAAGTGAAGGGGAACATCCGCGCCCAGATACCGGAAAACCCACTGGCCGAGTTCCCGGAACTCGGCGTCGCTGTCGTTGAGCGTCGGCACCACCAGGTAGACGAGTTCCAGCCACAGCCCGGCCTTGCGAATCTGCTGCAGACGCTCGAGCACCGGCGTGAGCTCCCCGCGCACCACGTCGCGGTAGTAGGACGCGCGGATCGCCTTGAGGTCAACTTTGATCGCGTCGAGATGCGGCATCAGCTCGGCCAGCGGAGCCTCTTCGATGTACCCGCCCGTGATCATCACCGACCGGATCCCCTGCGCCCGGCCGAGCCGCGCGATGTCGTACATGTACTCGTAGAACACCGTCGGCTCGCTGTAGGTGAAAGCGATCGTCGGCGCGCCCTGCTGCCGGCAGAGCGCCACCGCCGCCTCCGGCGGCAGATCGAAATTCTTGGTTTGCTCCGGGCGGGACTGCGAAATCTCCCAGTTCTGGCAGAACTTGCAGTTGACGTTGCACCCGGCGGTGGCCAGAGAAAACGCCGCCGTGCCCGGGTAGAAATGATTGAGCGGTTTCTTCTCGATCGGGTCGACATTCACGGCGCAGGGCTTGCCGTACACGAGCGTGTGATAGGTGTCCCCCCGGTTCTCCCGCACCCCGCAGTAGCCGCGCTCGAGGTCGGTGACGCGGCAGCGGCGCGGGCAGAGCCTGCACTCAATGCCCCCGCCCGCCAGCTTCGTATAGTGGCGCGCCTCCTCCGACGACAGCGCGTCGCTCAGGTCGATGGCGCAGGCATTCTCGATCCCCCCGAGGAGGTCGGGGAGGAAGTCGGCGTGCGGGAGCGCCGTCGCCGCCGCCCCGCAGCCGAGGCAGCGCAGAAAGCTCCGCCGGTTCATGAGAACAACTCCCCGCTGGTCTCCCGACCGGCCCCATCGACGGCGCGCACGATCACGTCGATCCGGGCGAGGTCCGCGGCGCCGAGCCCGCAGGCGGCGGTATCGAGATAGGTCACCGCCCGCTTGTCCTCCGCCAGCGTCCCCAGCCCCGCCCGCGCGCGCAGGTATTCGATGATCTCCAGGCCGACCCGGTCGACCGCCACCGGATCATCCGACAGCAGGACCGCCCCGTACGGCGCCACGTGCTCCTCGCGGAAACCCGGGCCGCCGTGGTACTGCACGAGCACCGCATCGGCGATCGTCAGCCGGTTCTTCCGCCGCACCGGCTCCAGCAGCGAGACATGCGCGCAGTATGGATCCCCGCAGTGGTCATGATACTTGTTGGGATTGTGAATCGCGCCGTACATGTTCTTCAGCCCGCCCGAGAGACCGACAATGGAGTGGTCCTTGAGCACCGGCAGGTTGATGTTCGAGTCGACGGCCTCGGTGAGCACGCGGCTCACCCGCGAGCCGACCTCCCCGTACGTGTGGATCTCGGCGGTGTAGCCGAAGCCGGCGGTGTCGGTCCCGAAACAGCGCCGCCCATTTCCCCCCACGTTGAGAGTGAAACCCGCCCGGTCAAGCTCGCGGTTGGAGCGGTCCCACACGATCAGGTCGCCGGCGGCCCAGCCGGCCGCTTCGAGAAGGTCCCCGGCGGCGGCGGTGAGCGCGGGCGGCGTCGAATTGCGCGGCCCGACCAGCGCGTTCACCTTCATCCCGATTGTGCCCCCCGGAAGCAGGCTGCGCAGCGCCGCCGCCGGGGGAAGGCCCGCCAGGTGCGCCAGGCCGACCTCCAGCAGGCGCCGGTAGGTCTCCGGACCCGGCCGCCGTCCGCCGGAAAAAGATACTGACTTGACCACAACGACGCGCTGCATATCTTAATAATATACGGCCCGCCGGAGAACGACAAATTCTTTCCGCCCGGCGGGCCCGCACCGCCGGAGATCGGGGAGTGCTCATGACACGCTTCACCGTTTGTTTCCTGCTCGTGCTGCCGGCGGCGGCTGCTCTGGCCGCATCCGCGCCGCCCGTCACCCGCCCGCCCGCGGTCGCCGGTTCCTTCTACCCCGGCGACAGCGCGGAGCTGGCGGCCATGATCGCCGGCCAGTTGGCCGCCGCCCCCGCGGCCGCCATCGACGGCCGCATCGTGGCCATCGTCGTCCCCCATGCGGGGCTCGTGTATTCGGGGCCGATCGCCGCGCACGCCTACAAAGCGCTCGCGGGACGGCCCATCGAAACGGCCATCCTCTGCGGCCCCGCCCACCGCTACGGGTTCCGCGGCGCCTCGGTTTACGGGCCGGGAGTGACCTGGCAGACGCCGCTGGGCCCGGTGCCGTGCGATGACGCCCGCATCGAACGCCTCCTCGGCGCCTCCTCCTGGCTCAAAGTCGTCCCCGAGGCCCACCTCAAGGAGCATGGGCTCGAGGTGCAGCTCCCCTTCCTCCAAACCGTCCTCCCCGGCGCGCACATAGTCCCGATCGCTATGGGCTACCCCGACGGCCACACGGTCGATGGGCTGACCGCGGCGCTCGTTGCCGCCGCCCGGCCCCCCGGGGCCGTGCTCATCGCCTCAACCGACTGGCAGCACTACCGCCCGGCCGCCGGCGGGTACCCGATGGATTCGCTCGGCCTGGCCTGCCTCGCAGCTTTCGATGCCGACGCGCTGCTGCGCAACCTCGAGGCGAAGAAGGTCGAGGCCTGCGGCGGAGCGGGGGTCGTGGCCGTAATGCGCGCCGCCCGAAAACTCGGCGCCGATAAAGTGAAAATCCTCGGCTACGGCGACTCCGGCGATCTCACCGGCGACAAGAGCTCGGTCGTGGGATACGCGGCCGTCGCCTTCTATTGCAGCGCCGACGGCGAGAACTCGGCCGCGCCGGGTGAAGCCGCTGCCCCGGAAAAAGGTATGGAACCATATGATCTGACCCAGGAGGAGCGGCAGACGCTCCTGACGATCGCGCGCCGCTCTATCATCGGGTATCTCGAGGACGGCGCGGCACCGGATTTCGAGGCGGCCGGCAAGCTGGCCGAACCCGGCGCCGCCTTCGTGACGCTCGAGAAACAGGGCCGGCTGCGCGGATGCATCGGGCATGTCGTCGCCGCCGATCCCCTCTTCCGGACGGTGGCGGCCTGCGCCGTGCAGGCGGCCGTCGGGGACCCGCGGTTCGAACCCGTCACCCGGTCCGAAATCGATCAACTCACGATTGAGATCTCGGTCCTCACCCCGCTGCAGGCGGTGACAATATTCGAGGAAATCGAGGTCGGGCGGGACGGCCTGATCATTTCACTCGGCCCGAACCGCGGGCTTCTGCTGCCGCAGGTGGCGACAGAGTACGGGTGGACACGGGAGGAGTTTCTGCGCCAGACCTGCCGCAAAGCGGGCTTGTCGCCCGATGCCTACAAGTCGCCGCAGGCGAAAGTGGAGCGGTTTCAGGCGCTCGTGTTCGGCGAAGAGTGAGAACCCGGCCGGCGGCCCGGGGCGGCGCCGGGGCGCTCCCCGCGCCGCCTAGTGCCCGGCAGTTCCTTTGCCCGCCGGCTGCCGCTGCGCCATCGCCAGCGGACGGGCCGGATCGGTCACGGCGTCGATACGGGCTGCGTAACCCGACTTGGCGCTCACCTCGTCGTCGGTCACCATGTGTACATCGACGAGGCCGCCCGTCCGATAACCGGTGCGGATGAAATTCACCTCGTCGAGACTGAGGCTCCACCCTTCCAGCCACGACACCAGGTCCTGCCGCTGCTCGGGGGAGCCGCGGAAATGCACGAGAAGGTCGATATCGCTGTCGGGACCCGCGTTCGCGTTCTTGGCCGACCCGATCAGGTACAGCGCGGCCACGCCGAACCGGACCGGGTCGATCCGGGCGGCGATCTGCTCGGCCATCTGCAGGCGCCACCGCCAGAAATCCCCGCGCACCTGGGCGGGGGATTCCGCCGGCGAGGCCGCGATCTCCAGCCCGCCCCCCGGCGGCGTCAGGATCCCCACCGCCTCGTCCAGGTCGGCGTTCATGAGCACGGAGAGAACCTTCCCCCCCGTCGCCTGGGGAATGTCGATGACGCGGATCACCTCCGCCAGCTCGTCGCACTCCGGAAGGAGCTCCGGCAGCACGCTCGGCGCCTCGGTGAGAAACCGCTCGCTGAACACCACGTGATCGTCCCCCGGGAAAAGCGGCAGGTACCGGATGTTGGCCTCGACCAGGTCCTGGAAGAAGTGCGTGCCGAACGACAGGTCGGGCACGTAGTTGCCGTGGCGGATCGCCACCTCGATGAGCATGGAGGTGTTGTTGATGTCGGAGTAGGTGACGTTGACGCCGAGTTTGATGTCGCCGCGGCTCCCCCATCGGCCCGGTCCGATGAGGATGAATTTGCGCTTGGGCAGCAGCTTGTTCAGGCGGCTGACCGCCCGCCCCACCGCCACCAGCGTGGCCCGGTCCTCGATCTCGGCGTACTTCCGCGGGTCCACGTAGACGACGTGCGTCACATCCGGAACCCGGCCGTTGGAGACGTAGCGGTTGGCCGAGAAGACAATCTGCTGCATCGGGATATCCTTGGGAATGGGGGCCGGGGCGCTTTCCGCTGAGTAGCTCTGGGCCCGGCACTGGAGCAGGTAGAAATCATCCCCGTCGCACGCGAACTCGATATCCACCGGCTCTCCCAGGGTGACCTCGAGCGTCTGCATGATCGCCCGCAGACGCTTGAGGAAGCGCGTCCGCGACACCAGGCCGTCGAACGTCACCACCGGCGCGCCGCTGGAAATATCGGCCGTCAGGCCCGGCGCCACCAGCCGCCCATCCATGCTGAGCGACAGCATGTGCTGGATCCCCGGAACTTCGAAATTCACCTCCCGGAGAAAGTCCAGCAGCGGAATCGTCTCAAAATCCTCCGTCTCCAGATTGATCACGTCGATATACTTCGGCGAGTACCGCGCGATCTCGTCCGGCGTCACGTTCGTCCGCAGCGTCGGCTGCCCCGGCGCGATCAGGATCGGGTAGTCGTTGCTCAGCCGGTCGACGGCGCGGGTGCCCAGGCCGGGAACCAGCCGGATGAGACCGTCCGTCCGCCGAATCCGCGGCGACCAGCGGAATTCGTTGTTGCTGAAAGCCACCCCCGCAAACGAGGGAAGGAAATACTTCCCGATCCGCCGCCCCACCACCTCCTGGATAATGATCCCCATCTCCTCGGCGAAATCAATCAGCCCGCGCTCGGCGCGGTATTCTATGGGGTCCGGGCCGAACGTGCTCGCATAGACCTCGGCGATCGCATCCGTCAGCGCGTCCAGGCGCTGCTGCTTGGAGCCGCGATTGGCCAGAAAGAGGCTCTTGTACTTGCCGGAGAACGCCGCCCCGACCCGGTCTTCCAGAAGGCTCGAGCTGCGCACGATGAGCGGGCGGTCCCCCAGGTCGTCGAGCGCCATCGAGAGTCCCTTGATGATGTCGGCGGGGAAGCGGGCGTTTTTGAACGACTGGACGACGTGCGGGTACTCGCGGCGGATCTGCCCGATGTCCTTGTACTTCTGCTCCACCACGTCGTCCATGTTGTTGTAGTGCATGTAGTAGAGGATGACGTCGGAGGTGATGTACCAGGTCTTGGGGATCTGCACGTTGGCCAGCAGCTCGTTGTCCGCGGCTTTCTTGAGCAAAATCTGCTTGGCCAGGAAAAAGCCGGCGCTCTTGCCCCCCAGCCGCCCGTAACTCTCGGATGTGTAGATCAGGTTCTGGATGAGCTTGCAGAAGTCGGCGACATCGACATAGTTCTTCGCCACGTTGATATACTGCTGCTGGTCAGACAGGAACCGCCGGATCAGCGACACCTGGATCCCCCGCATCGACGACGACAGCGTCACCGGCTCGTCCTGGGTGAGGTGCTGGTAGCGCCGAATGGCGTCGGCCACCTCCGACAGCGTCAGGTTCCGGTTGACCGCCTGGACGAGGAAGCCGAGCTTGTCCTCCTGGATCCACTTCTGGATGAGGTTGAGGATCTCGCCGGCGTCGAGGTGGTCGGCCGCGATTTTGAAAGCCGCCGAACTGAAAGCCGCCGACATCACCAGCGATTTGCGCTGGTGCGGTCGGTTCCAGTGCTCCGGGTTTTCCTCGTCCTCCAGCGACTCGTTCGAGGTGAACGAGCGGAGGAGTTTCTCGGCCTCGGCGATGCCGCTCCAGCACAGGTGGTTGAGCATCTTCCGCGCGATCGTCTGGTAGAGCTCCCGATCCGTGTCCCGCAGGAGTTTCAGCACCACCTGCCACTCGGGGCGCCCGACTGAGACCTCGGGGCGGACTGTCTGCCACTCCTCCGTGATCTGCCGCATCTTCTGGTGGCAGATGAAATATCCGAGACGCTCGGCGATCGTCTTGAGCAGCCGCGACTCATCGGCGAGAAACAGCTTCTCGGCCGCGCTCGGCGTCTCCTCGCGGTAGGATACCGTGATCGACCCGATGACGATATCCTGAACGGCGATATCGGCCGACTGCAGCCAGGGCGTCTCGATGAAGTTCGGGGTGGCGAAGATGTTGTCCTCAATGACGATCTTGACCTGGCACAGCTTGGGGTACTGCCAGCCGGTCGGAATGGCTTCGATGAGGAGCGGGCAGACGCGCCCGATCGGCTCGTCCGGATTGGTGAGAATCGCGCCCACCCGGTAGATGCAGTTGAGCTCCTTGGCCCGCTCCTGGAGAGAGCCGATCAGGCGATCCAACACCCAGTAGTCTCCTATCGGTTTCTGTTCATCGGTCATAGAGCTGTGATTCCTTCGCGTCGGCGGGGCGGCCTGCGGCGCGGCGGCGCCGGCCTGCGCCCCGCATCGGCCTGCCCCTCGCGACAATATCGCGCGGGAACGCGCCCAATGCAACAGGAAACGGCCGCGCGCGGGCTGCGCACGGCCGTTGACTTGCGTTCACCGCACTAAATCTCAGACCCAGCCGCGATCCCGGCAGGCCTGCGCCACCCGGCCCACGGCGATCACGTAGGCCGCGTCGCGCATGTACAGCTTCTTGCGGCTCGCCAGCTCGCTGACCGCCAGGAAGGCCGCCGTCATCTTCTGGTCGAGCTTCTGCAGCACTTCCTCCTTCGGCCAGTAGTAGTTCATGTTCGACTGCACCTGCTCGAAGTAGCTGCAGGTCACGCCGCCCGCGTTCGCCAGGAAGTCGGGGATGACGAAGATGTTGCGGGCCGAGATGACCTTGTCGGCCTCCGGTGTCGTCGGACCGTTCGCCCCTTCCGCAATCACCTTCACCCGCCGCGAGATCTTCTCCACGTTCTCGCCCGAGATCTGGTTTTCCAGGGCGGCCGGGATGAGCACGTCGACCTCCTGCTCCAGCCAGGCCTCGCCCGGCAGCACCTCGTAGCCGAGCCCGGCGGCTTTACCCTTGTCGATGCCGCCGAAGCGGTCGGTGATGCCCAGGAGCTGCTGGAGATCGATGCCGCTCGTGCGCCGGAACGTGTACGAGGTCTGGTCCGCCTGGTCCCAGCTGGAAACCGCAATCACCGTCCCGCCGAGCTGCTGGTAGAGCTTGATGGCGTATTGCGCCACGTTGCCGAATCCCTGCACGCTGGCCGCCGTCTTGTCCGGCTGAATGTGGAGCTGCTTGAGCGCCTCGCGCAGCGTGAACACGACGCCGAAGCCGGTGGCCTCGGTGCGGCCGAGCGAGCCGCCCATCCCCACCGGCTTGCCGGTGATGAACCCCGGATACTTGCCGCCGTGGATGTGCTCGAATTCATCGAGCATCCAGAGCATATGCTGCGGGCTGGTCATGACGTCGGGCGCCGGGACATCGGCGATCGGCCCCACGTTTTTCGCCAACTGGCGGACCCAGCCGCGGCAGATGGCTTCCTGCTCGCGCTGGCTCAGGTTGTGCGGGTCGCACACCACGCCTCCCTTGCCGCCGCCGAGCGGAATGTCGACCACCGCGCACTTCCACGTCATCCACATCGCCAGGGCGCGCACCGTGTCGATCGTCTCCATCGGATGGAACCGGATCCCGCCCTTGCACGGACCGCGGGAGTCGTTGTGCTGGACGCGGAACCCCCGGAAAACCTGGACCGCCCCGTCGTCCATCCGGACCGGGATGCTGAACTGGTATTCCCGCAGCGGGTTGCGGAGAAGTTCACGGGTCGCCTTGTCCAGTTCCAGGATGTCGGCAACGCCGTCGAACTGCGTTTGCGCCATCAAAAATGGATTGAATGACCCTTTACTCATGACCACGACCTCTCATCACTCATGCTGTGGCGATTGACCCGGCCCGGCCGACAACCGCCGTGTTTCTAAAAGTACTTGTTTGCCCCTTGGAACCAGCGCCGGCCGCCGGACAGACACCGGCGATATGTTACTTTTTTCACAAGTCCGAATATAGCGGGGCCACGCCCGCTGTCAAGGCAAACCGCGAAGAAATGACAATTATCGGCCCACCCCGCGTTCCCGCTGTCTCCGCTTCATCCGGCGACCGGTCTCCGCCGGCCTCACTAATACCAGCACAACTTGTTGTATTACAGAATCTTACACCTTTCGCCCGGTCGGCCCCTACCTGTGCTCGGCCACCCACAGAAACGGCCGGACGATTGTCCGGCCGTCTGAATGTATTGACTCGCCGCGATCGCTCTACTCGCTGGTCATGATAAACAGCGGCTGCATCTCGAACGAGTGATAGAACGGCCGCAGCCGCTCCCGGTTGTAGTACCGCTCGACGTCGACCAGCTTCTTAGTGCTCGACACAACATCCACCGGAACATCGTCATAGCGGCCGTTCTTCAGCACGACCAGCCGTCCGTGAATGTTCTTCAGGATCAGATCCAGCGCCAGGTTCCCATAGGCCATCGGCACGATCGAATCGACAGCGTCGGGATCCCCTCCCCGCACGAGGTACCCGAGTTTCTGGGTGATGCACCGGATTTGCTTGCCGTTGTTGTACTTGGGGGACCGGACGAGCAGCTCCGCCGACACCAGGTCGCCAATGCCGCCCAGTTTCTTGTGCCCATAGGCGTCGGCGGCCGAATCCTGGAACACCATCTCCCCGCCTTCGAACATCGCTCCCTCGGAGACCAGCACAACCGCGTAGCGGCTGGGGTTGTGGTTGCGGTCATAGGTGAGCAATTCGGCGAGCAGGTCGATGTTGAACTGATGTTCGGGAATCACGCACCGGTTGGCCGCCCCGGCCATTGTCGGAAGCATGGCGGTGAATCCGGCGTAGCGGCCGAACACCTCGAGCACGAGGAACCGCTCGTGCGACCCGGCCGAAGTGCGCAGGAGATTGGTCATCATGATCGTGCGCGTCACGCAGGTGGAGAAGCCGATGCAGTAGTCGGTCCCCGGAACGTCGTTGTCCATCGTCTTCGGGATCGCCACGATCTTGACGCCCTCTTTGTAGAGGCGGACGGCGTAGGACAGGGTGTCGTCGCCCCCGATCGGAATCAGGTAGTCGATGCCGAGCCAGTCGAGGTTCTTGATCACCTCGGGCGTCAGATCGCTCTTGGCCCCTTTGTACTTGTCGCGGAGGTGGGGCGGGATGTTCTCCTGGGTGACGTGCCCCGGATGCGTGCGCGAACTGTGGAGGAATGTTCCTCCGGTGCGGCCCGCCTTGTTCACGATCTCTTCCGTCAGCTCTACAAAGGCCCCGCTGTTGTCGTGCTTCTTGTCGCGCACGATGTCGATCGTTCCGGCCCACCCGTGGCGGAGGCCGATCACCCGGTAACCTTCGCGGATGGCGCGGATGGTGACGGCGCGAATGGCGGGATTCAGACCAGGGACGTCGCCGCCGCCGGTCAGTATGCCGATCACGCCCTTCTTGGTCTTCACGTTTGCCACCTGTGTACCTCCGTGTTCAGTCGGCGGGTCGACCTTGGCCCGCACTCACTACTACATCGACAGGAACCCTCCGATTCATTATTAACATACGCTCGACCCGGCCGCGCGCACAAGGGTCCGCCGCCCTCCCCCCCCCACCGCGGGCGGACCGGCGCCGCAATAGAGACCGGGAACCGGCCTCCCCGCCGACCGGCCGCTCCTCCCGCACGAATCAGAACCGGAACTCCGCCCTTTTCGTGGCTCCCCTAAGCTATCCGGCCGCCGCCACCCCGCCGCAAGCGAGCCATGCTGCTGTTGCACAATGTGCTACAAGTCCTCAGGAATACCGGCGGCAAGTACGCCCCCCGCTTCATCCTGCCCGTTTCAGCCCATGGACCTTTCGCACCAACCCCGCCCGGTCGGTGCTCCGGTAAAAGGCCGATCCCATGATCAGCAGGTCGGCGCCGGCGTCTACCGCCCGCTGCGCGTTGTTGCCGTCGATCCCCCCGTCAATCGCAATCTGCGTGCGCAGGCGGTGGCGATCGATATACCGTCGGGCGGCCTCGACTGTCCGCAGGGTCTCCTCGATGAACCGCTGGCCGCCGAATCCCGGAAACACCGACATCACCAGAAGTTGGTCGCACAGTTCCAGAAACGGCAGCACGGACTCGGCCGTCCTGTCGGGATTGAGCGACAACCCGCGCGCCACCTTCATTTCCTCGAGGCGTTTCAGATGGGCGACCGGGTCGGGGTGGACCTCGATGTGGAACGTGATGGCATCGGCGCCCGCGGCGGCGAACGGCTCAAAGAAGGCCTCGGGATTGGTCAGCATCAGGTGGACGTCGAGCGGCAGGCCGGTCAGACGGTTGACGGTTCGGACGATATCCGGTCCGTAGGAGATGTTCGGCACGAAGTGGCCGTCCATGATGTCCAGGTGCAGGCGGTCGGCCCCGGCGGCGGCTGTGTCGGCGATCTCCGCGCCCAGGCGGCTGAAGTCGGCGGCGAGAACCGACGGTGCGATTTCGATCATGGCGCAATGTAGGACGGGCGCGGGCGGGGAGTCAAGTCTTCACATGCGCGCCCCGCGCCTCGGCCGGGGCGGTTTTGCTTGACCCCCGGCCCCCCCCGTCCTATGTTGCGGCGGGGTCGCCTCCGCCGGCGGCCTCTCACTCGGACAAGGATGGATCGCATGGATCAACATCGCGCCGACAGCGCCGATCTCCACCGGATGCGCCGCGCCGACCGGGCCCGCGACGAGGCCTGGATTTCCGACCTGGTCGCCCGCGCGCCCTTCTGCCACATCGCCACGGTCGCGGGTGACCAGCCGTTCATCACGCCGATGAGCTTCGCCTATGACCCCGACCGGCAGGCCCTCTATTTCCACACCGCCGGGGCCGGCCGCCTCCGCACCAACACCGAGCGGGGCTCGCGCGTGTGCGTGTCGTTCGCCGAGATGGGGCGGCTGCTGCCGGCCAAAACGGCCCGCGGCTTCTCCGTCGAATACCGCAGCGTCATCGCCTTCGGACGAATCTCGCTGGTGGACGACCCCGCCGCCGCCGCTCGACACATGCAGATGCTCATCGACCGCTACTTTCCCCGCCTCCGCCCGGGCGTCGACTACCGGCCGATCCAGCCGGAGGAAATCGAGGAAATATCCGTCTACCGGATCGACATCGACGCCTGGTCGGGCAAGGAGAAGAGCGCCCCGGACGAATTCCCCGGCGCGTTTTCCTGGGAGAGCCGCTGAACCGGCCGGCGCTGAAGATGCGCCGGCATCGAAATCGAGGAAGGTTGCTATGAAGCATTCGTTCGCGGGCGCCGCGGCGGCCGCCGCCCTGCTCGCCCTCTCTGTCGCCGGCTGCGGCGGGAAGGAGTCAGCCGGGACGGCCGGGGGACCGGCGCAGTTCCTTCGGACCCGCCTGGGGGCGGCGGAACCGACCGGCGAGGTACGCACCTTCACCGGCGAAACGCTCTGGGAATACATCGACGGCGACGCCGAGATGTACCGCCAGTACCGCTTTGTCGAGATCGCCACCGCCGACTATCGCTTCCCCGAGGTTGAGTTCATTGTCGATGTCTACCGGTTCGCCGACGATGCCGGCGCCTACGGCCTCTACGCCGCGGTGCGACCGGACGAGCCGGACCTGCTGGCGATCGGGACCCAGGGATTTTGCACTGAGTCGACCGTCACCGCCGTCAAGGGCCGGTACCTCGCCCGGCTGATCGCATTCGACGAGTCTTCGCAGACCGGCGCCATGCTCGCCGTGGCCGCGGATTCGCTCATGCGAAGGCTGCCGGGGAGCACCGACCGCCCGGCGGCGTTCGCGCGCTTTCCCGATTCCGCCCGCGTGCCCTGCGGGGACCGCTATTACCCCGCCTCGTACCTCGGGCAGGCGTTTCTCACCGATGTGTACGAGCAGGCGTACGCGCTCGGACCCGACACGGTCCGCCTCTTTTTTGCCGCCGATTCCAGCGGCGGGAAGTTCCTCCGGTGGCAGGAGGCGGCGGGCGCCGAGAAGGTCCAGACCGACCTTCCGTTCGACGGCGGTGCGGCCTTGATGATTCGGTCGTATGCGGACACGGCGGCCGCCGGCCTGCGGCAGTTCACGCTGGCGGGAATGCGCGCCTACGCCCCGCGCCACCGCGACTTCTTCGCCCGGTGGCTGGCCGCGCTCGGGGGCTAGCCCGGACCCGCCTCAGGCGTAGATCGTTTTCAGGCGCTCGATGCGGCCCGGGATATCGACCGCGTGGGCGCAGCGCGCCGCGCACCTTTCGCACGCCCCGCAGGCGTGCAGTCCGCGCCCCGGCGCGATCTCCCCGAGCGTCGCCCGCGCCTCCTCAAAATTCGCATACTGCGCCGCGTACATGTGCGTGCGCATGAGCGCGGGGATGTCCGCCCGGTGCGGACAGCTCGGCTCGCACCGCCGGCACTGGCGGCAGAAAGCGAGACCGAGCGTGAGGCGGTTATCCGACAAAAACTTCGCCTCCTCCGCCGTATAATCGAGCCCGCGCGCCACCGAAAAATCCTCTTCCATGTGCTGGAAATTGTCGTAGCCGGGAATGGCCGATGCAATGTGCTCGTTCCGGAGCACCCACTTGAGCGAGGCCGTCGCAATCGTCCCACCGGCATAGTCCTTCAGGGTCGCCGGATTGGGCAGGCGCGCCCCCCCGGCCTGCGTCTTCATCGCCACCACCCCGACCCCCGCGCGCGCTGCCGCCGCGATCGCGCCGAGCAGGTCGGCATCGTCCGCCAGCGAGACATTGATCACGGTGAGCACGACGTCGTAGAATCCCCCCTCCGCCGCCGCCTTGAGCACGGCGGCCATGTTCTGGTGCGTGGAGACCCCGACCGCAGGCACCTTCCCCTGCTTCTTCAACTCCGCCAGCGCCTCGAGTGCCCCCGCCTCTTTCATCTCCTCCGGCGACGACACTCCGTGGAGATAGAGAATGTCGACCGTCTCCATGCCGAGCCGTTTCAGGCTGGCTTCGCACTGCTCGACCAGTTTGCGCTTCACCGCCCCGGCGCCGTCTCCCTCGCGGCGGCCCGGCAGGATCTCTTTGGTGCTGATGACGACTTTGTCCCGTACCCCGAGTTGTCTGATGACCGCGCCCACCATCTCCTCGTTCCGGCCGTTTTGGTACCGCGCGGCGGTGTCGAAGTAACGGACCCCGAGTTCGTACGAGGCGCGCACCACCTCCGGGGAATTGTTGTTCATCACCCCCATGTTGACTATCGGCAACGTGAAACCGGTGCGGCCGAGAGTGCGATGGATGATCGATCCGGGCGCGGGAGTGGACGGTTGGGTCGCGGGCGGTTCGGCCTGGCCGAAAGACCGGCCGGGAACGAGCGTCGCCAGCCCGGCCGTGACCGCGCAGCCCAGCGAGGTCTCGATAAAACGTCGGCGGGTCAAAAACGTGTCGGGGTTGCCCATGGCTGTTCTTCCTGTCTCGGAGGATTTTCCTCTCGGAGTTTCGCTCTTGCTGCCGCTTGTCATTCGTCGGTCCGCGGACCGCCGCCAGGCCGGGGACGCCTGCGCCGCCGGACGCTTCCGCGCGGGCCCGGGCCTCCCGGCCGCCGCGCAGCCGTGTCCGGCAAAGGCGGGAAGGAACAGGTCCAAGGTACGGTGCGCTCCCGCGTTTTGTCAACGTTCGGCTCCCCTCCGGAGGGGCGGAATCGTCTCCGGCGGCGCCCAAAAATCGAACTCCCGCACTATAATTGATTGCCGAATTCGCCGGACCGCGTATATTGGTGGTGTCATACCGTGTCCGCCGCAACCGTCGCGCGTCAACGCTGATTGGAGGACCCGCATGTCTCGCCGACTGCTCTTTGCCCTCGCCGCACTCCTGCTGCTTGGGATCGCCGCTTCCGCCGCCGGGCGGGAAGATGAGTCGCTCCCCATCGGTCTCACCGAAGAAGAAAAGGGCCGCCTCGATGACATCGGCAAGGCCCACCGGTCGACTTACCCGCCGACCGGTTCGCTCCGCAACCCGGCCGAATGGGAACGCTCCGTCGGCGTCATCATCCGCTGGCCCCTCGGGATCTCCTACGCGCTTGTCGCCGAGATGTCGGAGGAGCTGATGGTCACCACGATCGTCAGCAGCACCACCGTCGAGGCCCAGGCCCGCGCCGCCTACCAGGCGAACGGGGTCAACATGGCCAACGTCAACTTCCTCATCGCCGCCACCAATTCCATCTGGACGCGCGACTACGGCCCCTGGTTCATATTCTCCGGCGATCGAATCGGCATCGTCGACCACATCTACAACCGCCCGCGGCCGCTCGACGACGTCATCCCGCAGGCGATCGGCTCCGCCTGGGGGATTCCCGTCTACGGCATGGACCTGATCCATACGGGCGGCAACCACATGTCCGACGGATTGGGGAGGTCAATGTCGACCCGGCTCGTGTACGATGAAAACCCGAGCCTCACCTCGGCCCAGGTCGATTCGATCATGCTGGCGTACCTCGGGAACCAGTACACCGTTCTGGGTTACGTGGAGTCAAGCGGCATCCACCACATCGACTGCTGGGCGAAATTCCTCGATCCGGCGACCATCATCGTCAAGGATGTCCCTCCCAGCGATCCCAGCTATTCCCTCCTGAATGCCCGCGCCGCCTACCTCTCGCAGCAGATGTCGGCCTGGGGACGGCCCTATGAGATCATCCGCGTCTACTGCCCGGCCGGGACCGCCTACACCAACTCGATCATTCTGAACGGCAAAGTGCTGGTGCCCATTTTCGGCAGCCCCTCCGACGCCGTCGCCATCCAGACGTACCAGGACGCCATGCCGGGCTACGAGATCCTCGGCTTCACCGGTTCCTGGCTGGATGACGACGCCATCCACTGCCGCGCCATGGGGGTCCCCGACCGCCAGATGCTGTTCATCGACCACGATCCTCTCCACGGCCGCGTCCGGTCGGGCGGAAACGGACAGACAGTCAGCGCCTTCATCGACGACTACTCCCGCGCCGGGTTGATCGCGGAGTCGCTCCTGGTCCGGTATCGGGTCGACGGCGGCGTGTGGAGCGACGCCCCGCTGGCGCCCGCCGGCAGTTTCTACGACGGCCTGATCCCGGCGCAGCCGGGCGGCAGCGCGGTCGAATACTTCATTCTCGCCGCCGACAACTCCGGCCGGGTCGAGCAGCACCCCTTCATCGGCGCCCCGGGCGCTCATGCCTACAGCGTGAACTTCCCCCCCGCTATCATCTCGCCCGATTCGTTTCTCTGCAGGGTCGGCGATCGATTCGCGTATTCGCCGGGGCTCTCCGACAGCGACGATACGGCCCATGCGGTGTGGTTTGAGGGATACCCGGCCTGGCTGCAGCCGGCCGGCGATTCGCTCGCGGGGACTCCCGCCGAGCGCGATACGGCGACGTTCTCGGTCTTCGCCGCGGATCCGTTCGACACAACCGGCGCCGACGTTTTCGTCCGGACCTACATCTGTGGCGACGTCGACGACAACGGCGCGGGACCGAATGTCGCCGACCTGACTTATCTGGTCACGTTTCTGTTCCGCGGCGGGCCCGAACCGCCCGTGCTGCCGGCGGCGAACCTGAACGGCAGCACCGGCCCCGGCAACAACATCGAGGTGTCCGACCTGACCCTGCTGATCGCCTACCTGTTCCGAGGCGGCCCGGCCCCGACCTGCGGGTGAACAACCCGCGGATCCCTGCCCGGATCGAACACCCGGCAGCGTGCCCCCCGCCGCGGCCTCAGTGCGCCGCCTCCGGATGCTCCCCGGAGCCGGCCTGCGGCACCAGACCCTGCGGCTCCAGCACTTCCACGCGGTCGAGCCAGCTGCCGATCCAGGCCCGAAGTTCGTCGGAGATAACCGTGCACATTTCCAGCGTCAGCGAACCGTCGGCGTTGCGCGTCATCTGCTGGCTATAGTGCCACACGCGCTCGGCGACCACGTCGGCGATCTCCGGCTTGAACTTCAGCACCACCCGCTCCGGCCGGTACTCGGGTCCGCCGTAGATGCCGAATCGCCCCTCGCGCAGTTTGTCCAGGCTGAACCCGGCCTGGCGCGTGAACCTCTCCCCCGTGTATTCGACCGAGCGAATCCGCTGCACCGGCAGGAAGATGTAGTTGTCGTGGGCCGGCACGTACACCACCGCGTACATCGCCCCCTTGTGGTAGAGCATCAGATACGGTTCGGCCTCGAATTCGGAGGGTTTCTCCCGCGTCGCCGCCTTGTAGACAAATCGGCAGGTGCGCGATTCGGCGCAGGCCTTGACGAGCGTGTCGATCTTCTCGGAGTGCTCGCTGTAGTCGACATAACCCATGAACGTCGCCCCGAACATGTCGTGCGCCAGATCCCCGCTCTGGAGGGACTGAAAGACTCCCGGCCCGGCCAATTGCCGCGCCTTGTCCAGGAGCGAGCGGACATCCTCTTCCAGCTGTGTCCCCCGCGCTGCGAGAGCCAGTTGCTCCAGGAAAAACGACGCCAGCAGTTCCTGACTGCCGATCGTCTGCGGAACAAAACGCAGAAAGTGCTTGTCGACACACCAGATCTGCTCGCGGCCCCGCCCCTTTTCGTTGTACAGCGGAACCCCCGCCCCCGAAATATCAACGAGGTCGCGCTGCAGCGTCCGCTTCGGGACCTGGCGCTCAAACAGCTCGTAGAGTTCTCTGACGGTGACGTGCCCTTGCTGGTAAAGCCTTTGAAGAATGCGGATGACCCGGTCGATCTGCTTGTACTCAGGCATCTAAACCCTCCATTAGCGAGCTCTCGTGCTCATGTTTTCCCGAAATTAAACAGAGTATGAGTCACCGAATGACGCATGGCAACACTAATTATGGGTAGACGTCGTGCGGGCCGCAGTTCGCACCCCGTGATCGGGGGTCATCGCGGGGGTGCGGTGCGGCAAGCGGGGGTCTGAGCGGTCGAGGCGCTGATCGGGGAGGCAGCGACCGACCGCGAATTGCGAAAGTGGCTGCATTCCGCCATTTTCGGCGGCTCCGGACGGCGCCAATGAAACCGGCATCGAGCGCCGGACTATCCCTGCCCGCGCCGCCCCGGATTATTCGAGTTCGTGTCTTACCGGAATGGGGATACGAGGAGCGTGCTCTCTTCGGGGTCCCTCGGCCCTGGTCCTATCAGGGCCGGCCAACGAGCTATGGCATGACCACGATCTTGCCGTTGTACGCGCCCCCCTTGGCGAACCACGAATACACGCCGATCGCCACGAGATTGCCCGAGGCGTTGCGGCCGTCCCAGGTCCACCGGCCGGAGACGCCGTCTTCGATCAGCACGGTCTCGCCCGATATGCTCTGGATCAAGAGATCGATCGGCTCATCGGGGAGCGTGATCGTGACAACCTCTCCCTGCTGGAAGTGCACCGGGTTGGGGTACGCGACCACCTCGAATCCAACCTGGAAGGCCGCCGGCGCGCTGTAGGCTTCGTTGTCGGCGCGCACCCGCCAGTAGTAGGTCTCCCCGACCTCAAGATCATCCGCCACCTGCCACTCGGTCACCCCCGAAGGATCTTCGGCCACCGGATCCGAGGCGGAGACGATGCCGGTGAAGGTCTCGTCGGACGCCACTTGAAAGAAATACGCAGGCGTGCCGGCGAGCGCGGCGTTACGGGCCTTCAGGACCGGGCGAGTGGTGTAGACGGTCGCGCCGCTTCCCGGACTGACCGGTTCGGGGACTTCGTCCTCGCCGCCCGTGTAGAGGCTGTAGTAGAAGAACGAGGTCGCCTCGGTCGGCGCCGTCGCGCCGATGCCGTCGCTCGCGCGGACCCGCCACCAGTACGTCGATCCGTCGACCGGGGTCAGATCGAGCACGACGGCGGTCTGCTGCGGCGTCTCCGGGACGCCGAGGTGCTCTTCGACGAGCTCACTCAAACCGGCATCGGCGTAGAGGAAAAAATCATATGTCACGTCGTCGCCGTCCGGGTCGATCGCGTTGTCGACCCGCAGGACGATGGGCGCCGACACGAGTGTGTCGCCGGCGCTCGGCGAGGCGTGGACGGGGAGCGTGGGGAGATTGTTCTCCCCACTGCTCATATCGATGCTGAACGAGGCGGTGCTCATCCACGGCGAATACTCCTCGCCGTCGTAACTCCGGGCCCGCCACGTGTAGGCCGCTCCGTCCTGGAGCGCCACCGGGACCGTCCACCGCGTGGTCGCCGCTCCCTCCGCCACCCCGCCGACCCCGGCCACCAGGCTGGGTACGGCGTCGTACACCTCGAAATCATAGGTGAGCACGTCGCCGTCCCGGTCATCGCTGTTGAGCACGCCCAGCACGGGCGTGGTCGTCCGCAGCACCGACCCCTGGGTGGGTGTGTGGAGGACGGGCGCCGCCGGCGGCGTGTTGTCCGTGCCGGTGTCGTCGTCGATGATCGTCCCGACCGCGGTCGCGCCCGTGATCGCCCCCTGCGAGGAATTGGAGATCACGAACGTCATGGCCTCATTGCTCTCCGCGATCGCGTCGTTCACGGTGGCGACCGAGATGGTGTCCGCCGTCTGGCCGGCGAGGATGGTGCCGACCCCGGACGCCGCGGTGAAATCGCCGGGCGCCTGCGCCGACCCGTTCTGCGTGGCAAAATTGTAGGTCACGTTCTGCGCCGCCGCTCCGCTGGCCCGCACGATGAACATGAGGCTCGTCCCCTCCGGCTGCGAGCTGCCCTCGACCCACAGGCTGATCTCCTCCGATCCCCAGGCCCCGTCGCCCGCCGTGTTGGGCAGCGCCAGCGTATCCTGGAACTGGCCCCACTCGCGCTCATTGACATTGGGATCGGTCAGCGTCGTGCGCCGCCAGGTGATGTCGCCGCCCTTGGCCACCCGCAGGCGGTAGTCGTTGTAGGTCGACTCGGCCGCCAGGGAAGCTCCGGACCAGCGGCGGTAGAGGTACGGCACCGTGTCGCGCACCAGACCGTTCGTGCCGGTGGTCTTGGCCACCACCGCCGCCGACAGGTTGGTGGAATCGGCATAGGCCTGGCGCGGCCACAGATGAACGGTGGCGCCCGAAACCGGCAGACCGTTGGTCCCTTTGACCGCCAATTCCACGCTCCGCATGACGTACGCGGAACCGGTGTTGCCGCCGCGAACGACGTTGTTGACGGCCGCGTTGATGAACACGGGGTCGATCACCCGGTTGTTGTCTGACGGTCCGTTATAGTACCCGACAGTCACGGCTCCCGAGAAGTTGTATCCGTCGGTCATGTGCGGCAGCGCCCACTCGATCGTGTCCTGGTAGGAGGTCCACTCCTGGCAGCCGCCGTTGAGCTCGCCGAACATGAGCGGGTGCACGTTGCTCACCAGACGGTTGTGGTAGCTCCGGCACCCGTTACCGAACGGTTTGGAGGGATCCCGCACCTGCTCGATCATGAGCGCCCCGACATGTGTCGGTGTCGCGCCGGAACTCCCGCTCCAGATCGTCTTGATCGTGTTATTGTAGATTTCGTTGTACGACCCGAGGGCCGAACCCTCTTCGCCGATCTCCGTATACCAGATTCCGTGCGCTTCTTCGGATATCTGTTGGGTCGCCGGGTCGTCATCGGCGTACACTTCGATGTAGTTGTGGTGGACGCGCAGGTAGAAACATCCCCACCGAATGCGGATACCGCGCGCCGCCGGATTCTCCGTGGTTTGCCCGCTGGAGATGCGGATGTCGTTGTAGGCAATCTCGATCGGGGCCGCGGCCGTGCCGACCGAGTAATCGAAGTACATGCCACGCCCGCCGTAGTGGTTGCTGCCGGAGCGAACGGTGTTGTACCGGAAACGGCTGCCAGCTTCAAGATTGCCGCCGCCGATACCGTGCGCGTTCGCCCAGCTCGTGCTGGGTCTTTCATTGTGCGCATCAATCGTGACGTTGTTGTACTCGAACCACGCGACGTCCATCACCAGAAGGCCGGTATGGCAGGCGCTGTCGACCACGACGTTGTGCACGTAGAAGTTGTACTGCTCCGGCTGGACGAACGGCTTGCAGTCGAGCTTCATGACCGCCGCATCGTTCCACATGCGGTTGTCGAACGACTGGACGTAGCTGGTGAAGTTGCCGCCGTCAATCTCGATCTCCGTCTTGACCCCCTCCGCCCAGGAGTCGAACGGCGCATCGCCGTAGGCGCCGTCAAACCCGATCGAGCTGTGCCCGCGCACGTGGACGTTGCAGTTCTTCACGAGGATGTGATTATTCGGACCGAGAATGAACCCGATCACGTTGGGTCCTCCCGTGTTGCCGTAGAGCTGCCCCGACGTGGCCGCCTGCATGATCGTGAGGCCCTCCACCACCACGTGGTCGGAGGCATGCAGGTACACCCCGTAGTGGCCGCCGGTCCCGCTGCCGTCAAACGTAAGAGTCCGGCCGTTGCCCTTGATTTTGGAGTAGCTGACGCCGTTGATGTGGATTCCATTGGCCGCCGTAGACAGGTCGCCCGCCACCGTGTACAGCGTGGAATCCCGATCGACCGTGAAGGGGAGTGAGCTGATAGTGACTTGGTAGGGGTAGGCAGCATCGCTCCAGTTGTTCCATTGCGCGTGCGAGGTGACGGGAACAAGAAGGGCGGTAAGACCGAACAGGACAATCAGCTTTCTCATCTATGCCTCCTGAGCTATTGACATCGCGGTGGCGAGCCGCCGGGTTCGGGACCGACCCGCCGAGCAGTATCCGGAACAATCCCCGCTGCAGTATCGTGTCAGGCCGTTTCGCCTCGCGGCGCGAAGACTTCCCCCGCCTTCCCGGCCTAGCCGCAGCCGCACATCAGGGTTCGATAATCCGTCCTCTCTCCATGACTTAATCGGTAATTTCGGTTGTCAAATACAGTTCAATCTACAACCGGTGGTGATCCTCGCCCGGAGTTTCCATGTCCCCACGCTTGCACTTGCAACTGCCGATGGCAGAATAACTTGCGGGCCAAGAGCCATTCGCTGAGCCGAAGCCCTTGGACGGAGACCATCTTACGCCAAAATACCGCGAACTACAACAAAAAACTTCCGTCCGGAAAGCAAGCGCAATATCCGTGCCGGGCCCGGTAGCCGATAACTCGCGCAGCGCGCTCTCCAATAACGCCTTACGAGGGCTGCCCGCAGACGTTCGCAACGCAGTGCCGTCAGCGTGGTCAACGCACGTACAAGAAGCTCATCGACTGAGCATAACCTTGTACATTCGGCCCGGATGAACCACCAGCCGCCTGGACAGCCCTCGAATCGACTGCCCCCTTCGCTGTAACTGCTTCGACCGTCCGGCCGAGGACGGGTTTGCCACCACGTGATCCCTCGCGCAGTCAATGCCGGCTACGGCGCCGGGCGCCACAGCCAGCCCGCCGGAAGAGCCTGCTTGGCCAGCGACGGACCGGCGATCGAAACCCCCAGCCCGGATCCCCCCTTGCCCTGAAACATCTGCACCGTGAAGCGGTGAAGCCCGGCTTTCAAACCGATCAACCCGCTCAACTCGGTGTCGCCGTGCAAACCGTCGTTGTCGACCACGAGCGTGTCCGCCACGTACAGCCGGCTGCCGTCGTCGGAGTTGATCGAAAACGCATACATACCGTCGGCCGGCACCCGGATATATCCCTCAAAGAGCAGACCGAAATCTTCCTGGCGGGCGAGCGGCGGGAGAGCAACGGTCTCGGCCGTAAATTCGGCCGCGGCCGTCAGCGTATCGAATCGCGGCAGGCGTTCCCATTCGCCTTCGTAGTAGCGCGCTGTCAGCCCGGCGGCCAGCCCCTCAACCGACACCGGCGCGCGCAGTTCCAGGCGGTGCACGGTGCGCTCCGCGACGTACGAATTGTCGTACCCGTCCCGCACCGCCCGCGCCCGCAGAGTGGTCGTGCGGTCAACGGCCACCGGCGCGGTGTAGCGCGCGGAACGTACCGAGGGCTCCGTGCCGTCCAGCGTGTAGTAGATCGCGGCCCCGGGAGTCGGCGAACTCAGAGTCAACCGGCATCGGCCGGCGAACGCGCCGCTGTCGGCCGCGACCTTCACTACCGTGGCGCGGGTTTCATCGTACAGCGGCCGGGCCGGCGTCACGTCGCCATGCGGCTTGGCCCCCACGGTCGCGGCCAGCACCCGGATGCGCGCGTTGTTCGGCAGCGCCACCGCGGTCGCCCCCGGCGGAACCTCCAGCGAAACCAAAAAGGCATAGGTGAAGCGGTAGATGTCGTTGCCGCACTCCGGGGTGTGGCGGTGCGAGCCGTACCACGCCACGGGCGCCGCAGTGAGATAGGCCGGGGCGATCGCCGAGGGAGACTCAACCAACTGCCCATCGACCACCCGGTTGTGCCACTGCCCGAGCGGCGCGGCGTAATCCGGCAGCTCCACCGGAAGGGCGCGGCCGCCGATCCGAAACGTGTCCACGGCCGGGCCGTCCACGGCCGCCGCGAGCAGCCAGAGACGGTTCTCCCCGAGTCCCGGCAAGGGCACTTGCTGGCCGCGGCAGGTGAGCATGTTGGACGCTCCCGCCGCGCGCGGGCCGAGCACAAAGGGAATGTCAAGATAGTCGAGAGTGTCGGGCAGGAGCTCCCCGGCCAGCGAATACCCGCGACCATCGAAGTCGCCGCCGCACCGCTCGTCATCGGTGCTGACCCCGTCGCCGTCGTACGGCAGTTCGAGCGGAGAATACCAGGGAAGGAGCAGGTCGGTGACGACTCCTTCATCAAGCGTGACTGCGAACGCTTTCGGCTGAAATGCCGTGAGCGACACGACCAGCCGGCCGTCGGCCACCTCGGCGGGCCCGACATTCTCCTCCGCGCCGTTCACTTCGCGCGCGGCCGCGATCGGTCGGTCGAAGGCGAGTGCCGCCTGCGTCCGCGGGGCGCCCGCGGTTTCCCGAACGCGGATGATGATCTCGTCGCACTCCTCGGCCATCTTCACCGCGGCGATCATCACGCCCGGCGCTTCGGTCGCTGCGCCGCCCCGCGCCGGAGTCTCCTCCGCCCGGACCAGCGAGTAGGTCTTCCCCAACTCCCCTTCGTGCGGCTGCGCCCGGAAAGCCTGCAGCGGCTGGTTGAAGCGCGCCCCCTGCCGGACGACGCCTCCGGAGCGCCAGTCGCCGGCGTGTCCCTGAAGGGCGAATCCCAGGAGGTGGCGCCCGAGATCCTGGGAGCGCTGATCGCCCACCCAGTCCCAGCCTTTGCCCACGCCCGGGGTGCGCACGAGGGTGAGGCGCACGGTCGCCGAGTCGGGGTGGTCCCAGCCGTAGCGGCAGTCGTTCAGGACCGCCACCCCCCAGTCGCCCGCAGGGGCGGCCAGGTCGGCCCACTGGTGCCCCGGCACTTCGTAGCGCTTTTCGGAATTGCGGCCGCGTTCGATCACGCCCAGCCCCAGGTCGTAGGTCACGGTTTCGTTGGCGGTCGCCGGCGACACGGCGAGCTTGAGCATCCGCTCCCGCTCATACCAGTCGATCGCCGCCTGGAACTCGACCCGCTCCCCGGCCTCCCCCGCCGCCAGACTGACGATCGTGCGGAGCGTGGAAGACGCCGTGCGCCGCTCGATACTGACCGCCACCCGCGCGCATCCTTCCTCGACCACCGCGATGACCGGATCGCCCGCCCATTCGTCGCGGGCCGGAGCCATGACATCCTCGTAGTCCACCTCCCACGCCGGCCAATTGTGCGGCGTGTCCTCCAGCAGTTCGTAGCGCACCGGCGCCCCGAGCAGCTCCCGACCGAGCTTCTTGTCGTAGATCGACGCCACCTCTCCCTTCTCATTCAACCCCACCCGGTAGCGTTCGTTCTCCAGTTCCCGGGGCGAGACCCGCAAGCCGGTCGCCAGCGGGCAGGGGGCGTCGGCCGGCCGCGCATCGAAGACGGCGTAACCCACCGAGGGCACCCGGGCGAGAAAACGAAGGCGCAGCGAATCGCCGGCCATCGGGACCGCATCCGCCGGCGCCTCCCGGCCGTCCGGACCGAAGACGCGAACGAACCGCGTCTTCCGGTCGCCGAAGTGCACGGCGGCTTCGACGACATCTTCGCGGTCAAAACCCAGCGGGTTGAAGACGACCAGGGGGATCCCCTGGGTGCGGGTGTCCAGAGCGCCGGCGGTCGCCTCCACGGCGCCGGTGAGCAGCGCGGCGAATCGGTTCTGGCAGAGGAGTTCGTCGTTCCACGAGAACTCGTACGCCTCGGGAATGCTGGTCCCGGTCAGGTCGTCATGGAACTGGTGCCAGAGGAAGCGGATCCAGGTGTCGCGCAGCAGGCCGCGCGGGTAGAAGCTCCCACCCCGCCGCGCGGCGATCACCGCGGCCCGCTCCGCCGCCTCGGCGAGCAGCTCGTTGCGGCGGTTCCACCGCTTCATAGCGGCCTGCGAGGTGTAGCAGCCGGCCCCGTGGCGCGTCATCACCAGCTCGCCGTCGAAGTGCGGCAGCCGCGCGGTGTCGACGCCGGCGAGCAGATCAACCAGGTCATCGGCGCCCGCGCTGACAACACGCAGAGGACCGTCGCTCTGCATCGAGGCGACCAGGCGGTCGACCGAAGCGGAGTCCGGCGACCCGCCGGTGTCGCCCGTACCGAAATACCGGTAGGCCGCGAAGAGCCCCGATTTCTCCCCCTGCCGCCGGGCGGCGCCGAGCCAGGTCGTGTCCCGGCTTAAGTCGCCGGTAATCCGCGAGACGTACTCGCCCGGATTGACCCCGCACAGCAGCGTCGCACCGTCCACCCCCCGCCAGACCCCGATGTCAAAGGGGATGCCGACCCAGCAACCCCACCCCAGCTTCTGGGTCGAGAAGCTCCGGAGGCCGCAGTGGCGGGCAATCGAGGGAAGGGCGTAGCCGAAACCGAAACAGTCCGGCAGGAAGATGTCCCGGCTGGTCCGGCCGAACTCTTTCCGGAAGTACCCGTTGCCGTAGAGCGTCTGGCGGACGAGCGACTCGAACGAGGGAATGTTGACATCCACAGCATCGACCCAGCTCCCCGTCACCCGCCACTGTCCCGATTGGACATAGGGCCGTATGCGCTCGAAGTCCTCCCGGTAGTACTCCTCCATGAGCATGTAGCGGAAAGCCCCTTCGAAGCTGAAGACGTACTGCGGGTACTGGGCCATCAGGGCGAGATTCCGCCGAAAGGTGTCGGGGATATACTCGTCGATGCTGTTCCGGATCGTCCACCGCCACTGGGTATCGAGGTGGGCGGTGCCGATCACCTGGAGCGTGGGGCGCTGCTCCGGGGGCGCGGCCTGTTCCGGCTGCGAGCCCGCCGGTGTCCCCACGGCCGCCAGGAGGAGAGCGAGAAGGGCCGTCTTGATGCTCATGGTCGTTGCTCCGTATTTGCAGTCGCTGTGTTATCCGGTTTCGGGTCGCGGCGGGCGGATGGTCCCGGCCGGCGGCGCGCGAGTCGCCGCTGTTTGAGACGGTCGGCGAGCACGGCGGCGAGAATCACCAGCCCGAGAATGACCTTCTGCGTATAGCTTTCCACGTTGATCAGGTTCATGCCGTTCTGGATGACGGCGATAATGAAGGCGCCGATCAGCGTGCCGAGGATCCGCCCCTCCCCCCCCATGAGGCTCGTCCCGCCCACCACCACCGCGGCAATCACGTACAACTCGTAGGTCAGTCCATAGGTCGGGGCGCCGCTCTTAAGCTGCGAGGCCATCACCACCCCGCCGAGCCCCGCCAGGAGCCCGCAGATCACGTAGACCGAAAAGAGCACCGCCTTGACGCGGATACCCGCAAGGTGGGCCGCCTCCGGGTTCCCGCCGACCGCGTACACATAGCGGCCGTAGGTCGTCCGCGTCATCACCACGTGGGCGGCGGCGTAGAGCAGGACCATGAGGATCACGGCGTTGGGGATGTGGAAGACCGGGTCGACCCCGCGCCCGAGCCAGACAAAGGAATCGGGAAGCTGGTAGATCGGTTTGCCTTGCGAGATGATGTAGCCGAGACCCGCCGCCACCTGCATCATCGCGAGCGTCGCAATGAACGGCGGAATGCGAAAACCGGTGACCATGAAACCGCTGAAAGCCCCGACGCCCCCCGCCAGGAGTATGCCCCCGAGGCTCGCCAGGATCATCGCGGCCGGCCCGGCCTGGTCCCCCCCGGCCCGGCCGATTAGCCAGGCGGAGACAACCGCCGAGAGCGCGATCAGGCTGCCCACCGAGAGGTCGATGCCGGCGGTGATGATCACCAGCGTCATCCCGACCGCGATGATGGCGATGACCGAGATCTGGTTCGCCACGTTGCGGAGATTGTCGGCCAGCAGGAAAGTCGGCCAGCGGTGGGGCGAGGGTTCGCACACTTTGGCCGCGCGGAAACCCGCCACCTGCGCCGCCACCATCGTCACGGCGGCATAGTAGGCGTGGCTGGTCACAATCAGCGGGGCCGCCTGGCCGGCCGAATCGAGCGCCTCGAGTCGCGCCCGCACCTCCGCGGGCGAACCGAACACCGGCGGCCGGACTGTCCGGCCGGCGTTCGCCAGTCGCCCGACTAGCGTCCGCACCATGGCCGAATCGTCGCCGGTCGCCTGGCCGATCACCACCACCGCACCCCCCGGCGCCGTCCCGGCGGCGAGCTGGGCGCACAGGTTGTCGCCGGCCGCCGCGCCGGTCGGGTGCTGCTCGGAAATCGTCAACAGCGAAAACAGCGCGCACAGGGCGGCCAGCACGAGCGCCATGCCGTAGTCGGAGAACGCCTGCCGCAGCCGCGCCGCGCCCGCCTCGCGGCGGTGTTTTTTGCCCCGTGAATTTTCCACGCGCCTTTCCTCTGCGGCCTCACACGGCCAGCGCCATCAGGTCCTCCTGCGTGGCGCGGGCCGCCTCGGCCACCTCGCCGGCCACCCGCCCCCGCCGCAGCACGAGAATGCGGTCGCAGATCCCGAGGAGTTCCGGAAGCTCCGAGGAGATCACGATGACGCATTTGCCGAGCGCCGTGAGCCGGCCGATCAGGACGTACATTTCGTATTTGGCGCCGACGTCGATCCCCCGTGTCGGCTCGTCGAAAATGACCACTTCCGAATTGGTCTCCAGCCAGCGGGCCACGAGCAGCTTTTGCTGGTTGCCGCCCGAGAGCTCCTCCGCCCGCTGCTCCGGGTGGGAAAGCCGGATGTTGAGACCGGCCGTCCGCTCGGCGAACCGCTCCTGTTCGCGGCGCCGGTCGATCCAGGCCAGGCGCGACCAGGAACCGAGATTGGGCAGCGCGAAATTGTCCCGGGCCGAGGCCCCCAGCACGAGCCCCTGGCGGCGCCGGTCCTCGGTGAGCAGACATACTCCCGCGCCGATCGCCGCGCGCGGCGAGGCGATTTCCAGCGGCCGGCCGCCCAGCCGGATCTCGCCGCGCCGTTTCCGGTCGGCCCCGAAAATGAGCCGGGCGACCTCGGTCCGGCCCGCACCCATCAGTCCCGCCAGCCCGAGCACCTCCCCCCGCCGAACGGCGAACGAGACATCCTCGATAAACCCGCCGCTCAGTCCGCGCACCTCGAAATGTACGGGCCCGATCGGGGCCGGCGCCTTCGGGTACTCCTGGTCGAGCGGCCGCCCCACCATGAGCTCGATCAGCTCCGCCCGCGAGAACTCCCCTGCCCGACGGACCGCGATCGTCGCCCCGTCGCGCATGACCGTGATGCGGTCGGCGATCGCCGCCACCTCGTCGAGGCGGTGGCTGATGAAGACAATCCCCATCCCCCGCCCGGCCAGGTCGCGAAGGATGGCGAAGAGGTGCGCGACCTCGTGAGGGGCGAGGGCGGCGGTCGGCTCGTCCATCACGAGGATGCGAGCCTCGCGGGCCAGCGCCCGCGCCACTTCGACAATCTGCTGCTGGGCCACCGTGAGGCCGGAGACGAGCGCCGAGGGATCCAGGGCTGCGCCCAGGCGGTCGAGAAGGGCGGCGGCCGCGCGCCGCTCGCGGCCGTGGTCGATCAGACCGCGGCGGGCCGCTTCGTGGCCGAGAAAAATGTTCGCCGCCACCGAGAGCGATGGCACGAGAGTGAATTCCTGATAAATGGTGGCGATGCCCGCCCGCTGCGCCTCGAGCGGCCGCCGAAACTCCGCCGGCTGCCCGAGCAGCCGGATCTCCCCGCCGTCCCGCCGGTGCACCCCGGTGAGGATCTTGATGAGCGTGCTCTTGCCGGCGCCGTTCTCCCCGACCAGCGCGTGGATCTCCCCCGCGCGCAGGGCGAAACTCGCCGCCCGCAAAGCCCGAACGCCGGGGAACGATTTCTCGATCCCCGACATCTCCAGCAGGCTGTGCCCGCCGGGGGCGGGCGTCTCAGAGGAGGAATCCATATCTCGGCCGCGGCCGTCCGGTCACTGCGCCGCGGGCTTGGCAAACAGGTCGCACGGTATCAATATCTGCGGCTCGACGGCGCCGCCGGAGAGGTAGGTTTGCACCGCCTCGACCGTGCGCTGCCCGATCTTGCGCGGCTGCTGGATCACGTCGGCGTGGATCTTTCCCGCCTCGATCGCCTGGCGCGCCTCAGGGACGGCGTCGAACCCGACGATTTTCACGCGGCCGAGCTTGCCGGCTTTCTCGATCGCCGCCAGCGCGCCGAGCGCCGAATCGTCGTTGATGCCGAAAAACCCCGCCAGGTCCGGATGGGCCTGCAGAATGTCCTCGGCCGTGCGGAAGGCCTGGTCTTTGACGCCGTGCCCCGACAGCTTCGCCACTATCGTGATGTCCGGGTACTTGGCGATCTCCTCCTCGAACCCCTTGACCCGCTGGATCACCGATTCGACTTCGGGGTGGTCGATGATCGCGACCGCGCCCGCGCCGTGGATGGCCTCGGCGAGCGCGCGGGCGGCCAGCCGCCCGCCCTCGACATTGTCCGAGGCCACGTGCGTCACGATCGCCACGCCCTCGGCCAGACAGGCGATATCGGCCGTGAACACCGGAATGCCGGCCTCGTTGGCCGCCTTGATCGCGGTGCCGATCGAACGAGAGTCGCAGGGACACACGATGATCGCATCGACTCTCTGAGTGAGGAAATCCTGAAGTTGGTCTTTCTGGCGGGCGACATCGAACTCCCCGGCCGTAATCCGCACCTGGAAACCGGCCGCCCCGGCCGCTTCTTTCAGACCCTCCTCCAACTCCTGATAGAACGGATGGGTCCGCGTCAGCAGCGACACGCCGATGGTCACGGCGCCCTCCGATGCGGGGTTCTGTTTGACCTTGGCGGTGTCGTCGGCGCCGCTGCATCCGAGCACCGCGGCCGCTGCGGCGGCGGCGATCCACCCGACTGTTCTGGCAGCGGTGCTGCGCCCGGCTGTTCTGACGGCAGCGATCCGGCCAGTTGATCTGGCGGCGGCGATCCACCCGGCTGTTCGCAGGGCGGCAATCCGCCCGGTTGTTCTGGCGATGTGTCCTGGCATGCTGGTCCTTAAGCCCGCACCGGCGGTCCGGTCCGGGGATAGTCGACAACGGGTTCTTTTTCGAGGTGAAGTATACGCGGTCGGGCGACGGTCGGCAAGCTTGGGCTGTGCTCCGAGACCGGCGAGGTACTGGGAAGGCGCCGCGCTCGCCCCCTGCATTTTCCGACCGGCAAGAGAAATAGCGGTGCAGGGATTCGAACCCCGGACACGCGGATTATGATTCCGCTGCTCTAACCAGCTGAGCTACACCGCCATCTGTGTCGAACGTATCCGCAGCGCACCGCCCAGGGCGGGGCTGCAGACATGGAATTTAACACAATTTCATCTCCTGTCAAGCGCACTTCCGATTTACAGGGTGCGGCTACGATAATTCCGTGTCCGGCGGTGAAAAACCCGGCGCTAATGTCACGCCGGGCGGGGGGAACGGCGAGGATCCAGGCTGCGGCATTCGCCATCGTTCTCGAATGTCACGCCGGGCGGGGGGAACGGCGAGGTCTGCGGGCTTGAGGGCGGATACTGCCCGGCAATGCCCCCTCCGGCGGGGCCACCGCTCTGAGCGTCGGTGATCTCCTTGAAACAGGTCGAGAACTCAGGCCGCACTTGATTTGCAGTCCGCGCCTGTGGCGGGGCGGGATCATTATTGCACGGGCAAATGTGAAGGCGGCATTCAGCCCGCAGCCGCGATCGGGCGGGAGGACGATTGCCGGAGCGCGGTCCAGCACGGGAGAAGATGGCGGGCAAAAAAACGGGAGTCACTCTCTCGAAGTGACTCCCATCAATCCCCACCTCTTACATACCCTTCACCGCCATGTCGACTATGTAAGAGCATCCGATTCGTAGAACTAACATACAAGATCTATGCCGGAATCTCGGCACTCTTGCGCCGTTCCCATAACCGACTGAGTGACAATTCCTTACCATAGTACACACACGACCCGGAGGAACCCGCCGGAGCGGCAAGCGCAATAGCTGCGCCGACGTGCGGTCACGCATTGGACAAACAAATGTTAAGTAATTGGCATCCAGTGGCGAATGCAATCAGCTTAACCGATGGGTTCTGCGCAAGCGTGGTATCCGAGCGGAATCGCCGGCAGAATTTGCGCCGCCTCGGCGAAAACAGCCGGTTCGTTCGTTGGCTCGGCCGCCTCAGCGTTTCTTAGCCAGATGCACCGACATCCCGTGGACATCGTGGGCCGCCTCCATGAGCGCCTCGGAGATCACCGGGTGGCCGAAGATGAGGTTGCCGAGTTCGCGGGCGGTGAGTCCGTTGCGGATGGCCAGCGCAGCGGTGTGGATGACCTCGGTGGCATGGGCGCCGACTATGTGCACGCCGAGCAGGCGGTCGGTTTTTTTGTCGGCGATGACTTTGACCTCGCCGGCGATTTCGTTTTCCGCGTGCGACTTGCCCAGCACGCGCAGCGGGAACCTCCCGATTGCCAGATCGTGCTCCTGGGCGGCCCTGGCCTCGGACAGACCGACCGAGGCGACTTCGGGGTGAGTGAAAATAACCGAAGGGACGCCGCGGTAGTCTTTGGTTGTCGTCTCTCCGAGGGCGTTGGTGACCGCCACCGCGCCATCGTGCACCGCCGTATAGGCCAGCAGGATCTCGCCGCGGACATCGCCGATCGCGAAGATGTTCGGGATGTTGGTGCGCATATCGTCGCCGGTGGGGATCGAGCCGTTCTTGTTGACTTTCACCCCGACCTCTTCCAGCCCGATATCTTCGGTATTATAGGCCCGTCCGACGGCCACCAGCACCTGATGGGCCTCGACCGCCTGGCCGCCCGAGAGATTGGCGCGGACGGTCTCCCCGGCCGGGGTCAGCGATTCCACGGTGGTTTTGGTGTGCAGGTCGATTTTCAGTTTTTTCAGTTCGCGCTCGAAGAGTTTGGCCGAGCCGGCGTCTTCGAGAGGAAGCGCCTGGTCGAGCATTTCCACGACCGTCACCCGCACATCGAGCAGCGCGGCCATGCAGGCCCACTCGCACCCGATCACGCCGGCGCCGATGACGAGGAGGGATTGGGGGAGGTGGTCCAGCTCGAGCATGTGGGTGGAGTTGAGGATCCGCCGGCCATCGACCGTCAGCCCCGGCAGATTGCGCGAGCGCGAGCCGGTGGCGATGATGACGGTGTCGGTTTTGAGTTTCGATTCGTTGCCCTGGTCATCGACGACGGTGACCTGGTTGGCGCCGGTGATCCGTCCGTAGCCGGCGAGGTGGGTGACCCCGTGGGACTTGAAAAGCTGGGCGATCCCGCCGGTCATCAGTTTGACAATTCTGTCTTTGCGGGCGCGCATGGCGGTCCAATCGTAGACCGGCGGCGAGGCGAGGCGGATCCCCCAGAGCTCCGCGTCTCTCATGCGCCGGTACTCATTGGCCGAGGCGATGAGGGCTTTGGAGGGGATGCAGCCGACATTGAGGCAGACGCCGCCCAGTTCGCCGAGTTCGACCACGGCGACTCTGGCCCCCTTCTGAGCAGCCCGGATGGCAGCGGTGTATCCCCCGGGGCCGCTTCCGATGATGACGATATTAAACTTCTCTATGACTGAATCTCCTGGTTTTGACCTAGGCCGCCTGTATTGGGGCATAATGTAAGGGATTCCCGGCGAATGGCAAGGATCATCGGGAAATACCGCGCCTGGCCCCGGCGGGCCGCTTTGTTGGTTCGTTTGTTGGTCGCGGCTGGCGCGGGCGGCGGCCCGGCCGGATTTCGCCAGAGGACGGTCCCGGCCACGGGCGGCAGAGTTTGCGGTGCGCTCCGGCCGGCGGGCCGGAGCCGGCGACGAGATCCGATGGGCATCTTTTGTACGGCAAGAGATTAGCCCGTCCCGGGGCGCGTGTGGCGGCGAGGCCCATGCCTCTCCCCTCGCGAGTTGGACCGGTCAGCCGGGCCGCACCCGAGCGCGCGCTCTCCCACATTAATGAATCCGGGGCGGCTGTCTCGTCCGGTTCCGGCGCGAATCAGTCCGTCGGGGCGCCCCGGACCGGGGGCAAGGCCGGGGCCGGGGAGGTTGCGGGCGGGCGGAATCGGGAGCGGCCGTCGCAATAAAATGACACGGTGAGCCGTTTTAACCGCGCTTTGTTGCCCGAAACCGATGATCTCGGCGTGGAATTTGCAGAACCCGGAGGGGGCTTGTGGGGTTTCATTTTGGTCAGGCGGGCTACCGGTTGGCGCAGAATCAGTTTGAATTCTCCGATAACAAAAAAAAGTTCCGGGAGGGTGAAATAATGTCTTGACATTTCCGGGGCAGGTGTTATTTTCTGCCAATTTTATTAGACCATCGGTGTAACTTTTACTGAACATTTTGCCGATGGGGATGTTTAACGGCAGAAGATGAAGGTCACGATCGGCGAAAAGATCAAGGCGCTGCGGCTGGCCTCGGACCTGACGCAGGCGGAACTCGCCAGCCGGGCACGGCTGACGCGGGGATTCATCTCGCAGATCGAGAACGATCAGAGTTCGATCAATCTCGATTCGCTGGCGGATATCCTCGAGGCCCTGGGTGTGGGTCTGGGGGAATTTTTCTCCGATGTGGAGAAACGCCGCGTGGTGTTTCGCCCCTCGGAGCGGGTGAATGTGGAGGGGAAAGGGGCGCGCCGTTTTGAGTTGTTGATGCCCGGGTCGACGAACAACCTGATGGATCCGATACTTCTCGAGCTCGGCCCGGGGGAATTTCTCGAACTGCGGGATCCGATGCCCGGCGAGCAATTCGGTTTTGTACTGGCGGGCACGGTCACGCTGCGGATAGATGGCAAGAGTTTCAAGGTTCCGCGAGAACACTGTTTTTATTTCAAGTCCGACCAACGACATCAGATTGGCAACGCCGGCGAGCGGGCCGCCAAGCTGCTGTGGGTAACAACACCGCCGCATATGTGACGGGACAACCGCGTACCCCGAGAAGGAGGCTACGAAATGAAAATTCTTGGTCGCCATCTGGTAGTTGAACTCTCCGAGTGCAACCAGGAAAAGCTCAATGACCTGAGTTTCCTCGAAGAGTGCCTGGACGAGGCGGTACGCCGTTCGGGAGCGACCAAGGTGCGATCGGTGTTTCACCGGTACAATCCGCAAGGTGTTTCCGGAGTAGTGGTCATCGCCGAGTCCCACATTTCGATTCACACGTGGCCGGAGTACGGGTATGCGGCGGTGGATTTTTTCACGTGCGGCGAGTCGGTGGATCCGCACCGGGCGCTGGCGCACGTGAAGGGGGAGCTCGAGGCGGGGAGCGCGCAGGTGAGCGAGTTCAAGCGGGGGATTCCCTCGCACGCCGACGAGATTATCGATCACAAGCCCTCATCCCGGCGCCGGCCGACGCAGGCCGCGGCGGCCCTGCGGTAGAAAGGGAGCACACGCGATGACGCCTCATGTTGATGTGTCCGTGATGGAGCAGCGCGCCCGGGCGACGGGCGGCGACCAGGGTCTTCTGCGCGAACTGCTGGCGGGGGCGCGGGCCGACACGCCCGCGCTTCTGGTGTCCCGGTCGGCCATCGTGCGGAATATCCAGGCACTCCGGCGGGCGCTGCCGCGGGTCGACATCCACTACGCCGTCAAGCCCAACAACCACGAAGTCTTTATCGACGAGGTGTTCGGACAGGGCGGCAATTTCGACGTTTGTTCGGCGGGCGAGATCGACCTCGTCCTGCGCCGGACCTCGCTTGACCCGGCCACCCTGATCCACTCCCACCCGATCAAATCGGTTCCGGAATTCGATTACGCGGTCGGACGCGGGCTGGAGCTGTTCGTGGTCGACAATCCGGCCGAGGTCCCCAAGTTCACGCGCTACGCCGAGAAGAAGCTCAAGGTCATGATCCGCTACCGCACCGCGGTCAACACCAGTGCGGTGGTCAATCTCCAGTACAAGTACGGGTGTATGCCGGACGAGGTGCTGCCGCTGGCCCGCCTGGTGCGGGAGACGGGGCACGACTTCTACGGCCTGTGCTTCCACGTCGGCTCGCAGTGCGTCTACAGCGACAACTACGTCAACGCGATCGCGACGGCGCACGCGCTCATCCGCGCGCTCGACGAGGAAGGCTTCGACACCCGGCTGCTTGATATCGGCGGCGGGTTTCCGGTCGAGTATGTCGAGCCGGTGCCGGCGATCGCCGCGTTCGCGGCGCCGATCGCCAAAGCGCTCGACGACCACATCCGGCCGGGCATCCGGATCGTGAGCGAGCCGGGACGGTTCATCGCGGCTACGCCGGTCACCCTGGTGACCTCGGTGGTCGGGCGATCGTACCGGGACGGGAAGATCTGGTACTACCTGGACGACGGGTTGTACTCGACGTTTTCGGGGATCGTGTTCGACCACTGCCAATACCCGGTGGTGACGAACAAGAAAGGCGAGCAGTTCCTGTCGGTGCTGGCGGGGCCGACGTGCGATTCGTTCGACGTCATGTACGACGGGCTGATGATTCCGCTGCACGAGGTCGGCGACCGCATCGTCTTCACCGCCACCGGGGCCTACTGCTCCGTATCGGGCTCCAACTTCAACGCCCTGCGGCGGCCGGAATACCTGGTCATCGACTGAGGCCGGAGAGGGCAGCGGCATGGGACAGAAGAAGACCGGCGGGGAGGTCTACATCGCCGAAGAGGGGATGAAGGATCTCTGGAATGTCTGGTACAGCGAGCTGCACGAGGGGCAGTCGGGGCTGACGATCAAGGTCGACCGGATGGTCGAGTCGGTGCAGTCGGAGTATCAGCGGATCGATGTGCTCGAGACGTTTGATTTCGGCAAGATGCTGGTGCTGTACGGCTCGCTCATGGTGTGCGACCGCGACTACAACGCCTACAACGAGATGCTCGCCCACGTACCGCTCTTTGTCCACCCGCGGCCGCGGCAGGTGCTCATCATCGGCGGCGGCGACTGCGGCTGCCTGACCGAGGCGCTCAAGCACCCGGGGGTGGAGCGGTGCACGATGTGCGAGATCGACCGGATGGTGGTTGAAGTGTCGAAACGGCACTTCCCCGCCCTCACTGCCGGGCTGGCCGACCGGCGGGCGCAGGTGGTGTACCAGGACGGCAAGCGGTACATCGAGGAGGCGACCGAGCGGTTCGACGTGGTTCTCCTGGATCTGTCCGACCCGATCGGGCCGGCGGCCGACCTGTTCCAGAAGTCGTTTCACCAGACTGTCCACGAGCGGCTGGCCGACGACGGCATCATGGTGGCGCAGTCGGAATCGCCGTTTTACAACCGGGACACGGTGCACCAGATGTACCGCAACCTGCGGGAGATTTTCCCGATTGTCCGCATGTACACCTGCTTCATGCCGATCTACCCCTCAGCCCTCTGGTCGTTCGCGTTCTGCAGCAAGAAGTATGATCCGATCCGGGATTTCCGGGCGGATGATCACGCCCGGCTGCGGCCGACGACGAAGTACTACAACGCCGAGGTCCACCACGCGGCGTTCGCTCTCCCCCAGTTCGTCAAAGAGATCGCGGCCGATTGACCCCGGGCCGGCCGGCAGACTCAGCGAAACGCGCGCTTCGGGCGCGCGTTTTTGGTTACGCGCGGGTTGCCGCTGGACAAGCGGGCGGCGGGGGGTTATTTTCGGCCCACGGAGGACGCGCCATGACCAAACCGATCCTGCTGATCCAGAACGTTGCGGCGGAGGGGCCGGGCACCATAACCGAATGGCTGGAGAGCCGGGGGCGGCCGTTTATGCTGGTCAAGGCCTACGAGGGAGAAGCGCTGCCCGACCCGGACGCGATCGAGGGGGGGATCTGTCTGGGCTGCCCGCACTCGGCGGCACGGTATCACGAGCATGTTTATCTCAAGGCCCTCTTTGCCTGGCTGGCGCGAGTCGTTCGGGAGGACCGGCCGTATCTCGGGATTTGTTTCGGCGGGCAGCTCTTAGCCCGCGTGCTGGGGGCGCCGGTGGAGGAGGGAAACGCGCGGGAGATCGGGACCTACATGGCCAAACTCACCGAGGCGGGAGCGGCCGATCCGCTGTTCGCGGGGTTTCCGCGGGAGTTTGCCATGTTCCACTGGCATAACGACACGTTCCGAACGCCATTCGGCGGGGTGCATTTGGCGGAGGATGAGGTGTGGGCACATCAGGCGTTCCGGAGGAACCGCCAGGTGGGGCTGCAGTTTCATCTGGAGCCGCGGGCATGTGATGTTGTGCGCTGGTGCGAGGCGTATCCGGACGAGTTGGCGGTACTGGGGAAAACGAAGGAGGAGGTTGTCGCCGAGTTCGAGGGGGCGTACGAGACGATTCGGGGGACGAATTTCCGGTTGCTGGATAACTGGTTGGGGTGAGGTGCCGGTAGGGCTCGTCGCCCACAGCTCTGCTGTGGGTGCTTGCCCTGGCGACGGGAAATGGTCGGGCTATAATTCCTGCCTGGGACGGCATGACTTGCTCCTGCAGGCGGACATGTTGGACAAGACAGTGAGTGCATAACGCTAAGTCCCCGCAGCGGAGCTGTGGGGTACCGCGTTTCTCTTCCGCGGTGGACCGGCACCGGCTTGTTGTCACAGCGCTCCGTGACCCGGAACACGATATCCACAAGAAAAGCCCGGTCGGGGGACCGGGCTTTTCGGTGTCATCTCGCGGGTGTCGATTACATCATTTCGTAGACAGCCGAGAGCTGGAAGTTCATCTCGCCGCTGTCGGCGCCCGACAGGAAGTTGAACCCGTTCAGGAACAACTCCGGATCGGTCCAGGCATCGACGTGGAAGCGGCCCCAGTGGAATCCGAACCCGAGGTAGGCGCTGTTGTCGGCGTAGTTGGCCTTGTACTTGACATCCTCGGCGAGCTTGGTCTCATCGCTCTGGCGATTCCAGATGCTCACGGCGCCCATGCGGATGTCGAGCCACTTGAAGACGTCGGCGTCGAGGCCGAGCTTAAAATACGGCAGCCAGACGTCGGTCTTGTTCCGCTCGGTGTATTCGGGGAGATCGGGGTCGGTGACATACGTGTCGGTGGTGTCGAATTCCTCCTTCACCTTGTTGTAGCCGAGGCCGAAGTCGGCCACAGCCAGCACGTTGGTGGCGGGGGTGTAGTTGAGGCCGACACCGAGTTGCAGGCCGGTGCGGCTGGTGCTGATGGAGTAGTCCTCGCTGTCGACATCATCGTCGTTGGTGTAGTTTACAATCCCGCGCTTGCTGTAGGCCAGCCCGGCGTGCGGGATAATCGTGTAGCTCGGGTTCACCTGGTAGAAGAAGCGGCCCTGGAGACTGAGGTCGTAGAAGCCGTCCTTCTCGTTCTCCGCATCGCCGTCTTCGTTGTCATCGGTGAAAGAGCCGAGGGCGATGTTGCCGGCCACGTCCCAGCCGCCATCGGGGGCGGTCAGGCCGAGGGTCAGGTCATAGTAGGAGAACCCCTCTTTGGCCTCGTTGTCGGTCATGTCGGCCGAGACGCTGCTGTGGAGGAGCCCGAGGCGGGCGCCGAAGTTGATATTGCCCAAGGAATTGCCGTAGAACAGGTTGATGCGCCGGTTGTTCCACCCGTCATCGAAGAGGGTATCGAACTCGACAAGGTTGCCGTCATCGAACAGGTTCTCAGGCTCAGACGCAGGGAGGTTGTCAAAGTAGGCGCCGAGCACCCACGGGTTGTCGCGGCCGATCTTGAAATGCACGCCGAAGCGGGTGAAGTCAGCCGGAGAGCTGCTCTCGATCGGGTCGGAGTCGGGGTCATAGCCGAATTCGCCGATCGCCAGGTTCGGGTAATCCATGATGCGGCTCGGGTAGAGCCAAATGTTGGCTTCGTCCAACAGGACGTTGTTGGTCTGACCGAGGGTCAGGGTTCGCGTTTCGGTCGCGAAGGCGCTTGTGCTCAGCACACACAGCGCGAGAATCGAAAGCATTACCAGTTTCTTCATAACCGTTTATCCTTAGTTGTGATTCGTGTCATCAGGAAACCTACCGCTGCCTCGGCAACGGGATTGGGGTTTCGGCTCGCCAGCCCGTCGCTCGAGCGCGGCAGCCGCTTCGTGACCTCATCCCTACCTTCACACCATAGGCGTACCTCCTGCGGCGGCCATTGCCGCCGTCACGATCGCACTCCTGTTACGACCACCTATAACATCTATCATCATCACAATTGGCCTCGGTGCCTTCAAAAAAATCGAGCCAATTTTAATTGGAGGGGCAAGGAAATTCAACAAAAAAAAGACTTGTCAAACCTTCGTCTCAGCAGGATGCCGCTGTCGCAATCTCTTGTTGTACAGCGAATTGCGAAATGAGATTCTCATTGAAAGGTTTACTCCCATAGCAATAAGCGGCTGCAGCGCTACTTTATCGACTGCCAGATGGCTTCCAGCTCCTCCAGGGAGTAGTCTCTGAACCTCCGGCCCGAGCCGTTCACTGCATCTTCGAGTCGTTCGAACCGGCGACGGAACTTGTCGAGGGCCTGCTTGAGCGCCCGTTCGGGGTCGACCTCCGCTTTTCGGGCCAGGGAGGCGGCGGCAAACAGAAGGTCGCCAATCTCTTCAGCCACTCCCTCGGGTTCGGCGACCGCCAGTCGGGCGCGGATTTCGCCAATCTCCTCCTCTATTTTGCCCAACACCTCTTCGGGGCTGTTCCAGTCGAACCCGACACCGCCGGCTTTCTCGCCCACCCGGTAGGCCATAGTCAGGGCGGGCATGGCTTTGGGGACGCCGGAGAGGACCCGGTCCTTCTCCCCCGACTCGACTTTGATCTGTTCCCACTGGTCGCGTACCTGGCGGGGATTGAGGTTTTTTCGTTCGCCGAACACATGGGGGTGGCGGGCGACCAGTTTCTCGACCACGTCGGCGATCGAGTTGTCGATAGTGAACCGGCCGGCTTCGGCGGCGAGCTGGGCGTGGAAGACAATCTGAACGAGGAGATCGCCGAGCTCCTCGCGGAGGGCGGCCGGGTTGTCGTTTTCGACGGCCTCGACCACCTCGTAGGTTTCCTCGATCAGGTAGGGCAGGAGGCTGCGATGGGTCTGCTTGCGGTCCCAGGCGCATCCCTCGGGAGAGCGGAGGATAGCGAGGAGAGCGACGAGGCGTTCGAACGGGGGTCGGCGGGGATCCAGGACGCGGTCTTTAATTGTGTCCATATCTGACGATAGTATAAGTAATTAGCGCACTTAGCGGCACGCGGGCGGACGCCTTTCGCGCCTTGACAAACGCCCCGGGCGCCAGTATACTAGGCGGTTTACGTTCCGCCCGCCGGAAGGTTCGATCCGGTCGGCGAATATATGGAATGAAAGCGGCATGAACAAGCAAAACGAGACCGAAATCAAGAAGTCCGCGGCCTACGCACCGGCGGAGGTTGAGGACCGCATATACCGGAAGTGGCTGGAGGCGGGGGTGTTTGTCGGCGATCCGCATTCACCCAAGAAGCCGTACTCCATCGTGATTCCCCCGCCCAATGTGACCGACGTCCTCCACCTCGGGCACGCGCTGAACAACACGATCCAGGACATCCTGATCCGGCGTCACCGCATGATGGGGTACGAGGCGGAGTGGATTCCCGGGTCGGATCATGCGGGGATCGCCACCCAGGTGATCGTGGAGAAGCGGGTGGCCAAGGAGGGGACAACGCGCCGGGAGATGGGCCGGGAGAAGTTTGTCGAGCGGACCTGGGAGTGGGCCAACCAGAACAAGGACAAGATTCTCAGCCAGCTCAAGCGCATGGGCTGTTCCTGCGACTGGTCGCGGACGCGGTTCACGCTCGATCCGGGGCTGTCGCGGGCGGTGGCCGAGGTGTTCCGACGCCTGCACGAGAAAGGCTGGATCTACCGGGGGTTCCGCATCGTCAACTGGTGCCCCTCCTGCCAGACGTCGCTGTCGGACGACGAGGTCGAACACGCCGAGTTTGACAGCCATCTGTGGTACATCAAGTACAAGCTGAAAGGGTCGGACGAGTACCTCACGGTGGCCACGACGCGCCCGGAGACGATGCTCGGGGACACCGCCCTGGCGGTCAACCCGAAGGACACGCGCTATAAGAAGTACGTCGGCAAGACGATCATCCTGCCGATTCTCGAGCGGGACATCCCGGTGGTGGCCGACAGTTATGTCGACCCCGAGTTCGGCACCGGAGTGGTGAAAGTGACGCCGGCGCACGACCCGAACGATTTCGAGATCGGCAAGCGGCACGATCTCCCCGAGATCAACATCCTGAACGCCGACGGGTCGCTCAATGAGAACGCCGGCAAGTTCAAGAACCTGGACCGGTTCGAGGGACGCACCCAGCTGGTCGAGGAGCTCCAGCGCAAGGGGCATATCGACCGCATCGAGAAGTACCGGCTCGCGGCCGGGACCTGCTACCGGTGCCACTCGATTGTCGAACCGTACCTGTCGGAGCAGTGGTTCGTGAGGATGGACCAGCTCGCGCAGCCGGCGGTGGAGGCGGTGAAGACGGGCAAGCTGCGGTTTCATCCGGAGTACTGGTCGAAGACTTACCTCCACTGGATGGAGAACATCCGCGACTGGTGCATCTCGCGCCAGCTCTGGTGGGGGCACCGCATCCCGATCTGGTATGCCGAGGACGGGACGGTGTTTGTGTCGGCCGAGCGGCCGCGGAAGGAGGATCTCCCCGCCGGCTGCGATCCGGAGGCGCTGGTGCAGGACGAGGACGTGCTGGACACCTGGTTCTCATCGTGGCTGTGGCCGTTCTCGACCATGGGGTGGCCGGAGCGGACGGCGGAGCTGGAGAAGTTTTACCCGACCAAGGTTCTCTCGACCGCCAGCGAGATCATTTTTCTCTGGGTGGCCCGCATGGTGATGGCCGGGTACGAGTTCGCCGGCGAGCTGCCGTTTTCGGATGTGTACATCCACGGCACGGTGCGCGACGCCAACGGGATCAAGATGTCCAAGTCGCTGGGCAACGGGATCGACCCGGTCGAGATTATCGAGAAGTACGGGGCGGACGCCCTGCGGGTCTCGCTGACGCTGGCGACGCCCGACGGGCAGGACCCGTGGATCAGCAAGAATACGTTCGAGGTCGGCCGGAATTTCGTCAACAAGCTGCACCAGGTGTCGCGCTTTGTCATGATGCGCCTGGAGGGCCGTCCCCCGGTGCGGGACACGATCGACGAGAGCGACCTGGTCCTTTTCGACCGGTGGATTCTCTCGCGGCTGGAGCGGACGATTCGGGCGGTCGACCGGAATTTCGCCGAGTACCGGCTGTCGGCGGCCACCAAGACGCTGTACAATTTCGTCTGGAACGACTACTGCTCCTGGTACATTGAGCTGATCAAGCCGGACCAGCCGGGGCAGGCGATCCGGCCGGGCTCGCTTGACGTCGCGACCTACGTTCTGGACAAGATCGTGAAGCTGCTCCACCCGTTCGCGCCCTTCGTCACCGAGCGCATCTACCTCGACCTGATCGGGGCCGATCTCGAGGCCGTGGACCGGAAGACGACGATCGTTTTCGGTCCGTGGCCCACCACCCAGGGACGGTTCATCGACGACCAGCTCGAGAGCAGTCTCGAGCAGATCCAGGCGGTGGTCAACGCCGTGCGCTCGGTCCGTTCGGAGCTCAACGTGCCGCCGGGGCGCAAGTCGGACCTCTACGTGCGGGTGGACAACCCGCAGTTCGGCGACCTGCTGCAGAAACACATCGAGTATTTCCGGTCGCTGGCGCGGGTGGAGAACCTCCATTGCGGGACGGCGGTCAAGCGGCCCAGTCCCTCGGCCACGGCGGTCATCACGGGGGCGGAGATATTTGTCCCGCTTGAGGGGCTGATCGATCTCGAGGTGGAGCGCAACCGGGTGGAGCGGGAGCTCCAGAACCTCGCCCTCCAGCTCGAGAAGGTGTCCAAGAAGCTGGCCAACCAGGATTTTCTCGCCCACGCGCCGGCCGAGGTGATCGAGCGGGAGAAGGCGAAGAAGGCGGATTTCCAGGACCGCATCGAGAAGCTGAACAAGAACCTCGAGCAGATCATGGGCTGGTAGGAGGGCCGGCGGGGCGGCGCCCCGCGGGGACAAGGCAGCCGCCGGGCCGCAGGCCCGGCGGCCTTCTTTTTGCCGGGCGCGGCCGTCGAAGACGCCCCCCGCGAACCGCGCTGGGCGCGCGGCCCGGGACAGCCGATACATAAGACGGGAGCTTGCCTCCGGCCCGGACCGCCGGCGCGGCGGGGCCGGTTCGCGATTGCCCATTCCGCGAATCCGCGTATATTGAGGGCGAGGGTCGGCGGAGTCCGCCGACGGGAGTACACATGGGCAGAGCAGTAATCATACTCGCGCTTCTTCTGGCGGGCGGGGTGTCGGCGGCGACGGTCGAAATCGACCCGATCCCCTCCGGCCGCCTGCGCCTGCGCGTGTACGCATCGGCGGTGCTGACGCCCGCCGACAGTTTCCAGACGCTCCACAGCGGGCTGGTGGCGGTGCCGGGCGAGGGGATCTACGCCTACGGCACGCCGCTCACCAGCGGCGGAGTCGACACGGAGCAGTTGTCGGTGTGGCTGCTCGATGCCTCGGTGGACGCGGGGTCGGAGGGCATTCTCGACCTTGACGTCTGGCATACGCCGGCTGCGCCCGGCGGCGACACGCTGATCAATCCGCTGGTCCCCGACAGCATCTTCCGCGTCCCCGACAACAGCCTGTTTGCCTGGGCGGATTCGTGCCGCTGTGTCCATACGTCGGACCCGTTCATGTACCTCGACCGGGAGGGGACGAAGTCGTTTCTCGTGCGGGTATCGCGGGTCTGCTACGAACTGGGGGGCGATGAGCGCTGGGTCAATTTCGTGTACGCGGTCCGGTGGACGCAGGCCGGGGCGATCGACACTGCGCATGTGATCAACGGCTACTACAACCGCGGGAGTCCGCTGGCGCCGGTGCACGCCTCGCTGGGGCTGTGGGCGCCGTCGCTGACGGTCGAGGCGGCGGTCTACCGGATATTCACGGTGGAAGACACGGGGGCCGGGCGCACCGTAGTTCTGTGGGAGACGCCTGATCCGATAACTTCCCCCGCCGCGCCGGCCGAGTGGGTGGGGCAGCGGAAAGTGATCGGCAATCCGGCGGCGGAGCACCACGCGCTCGCGGTGGTCCAGTGGACGCTGCCGCACCCGAACCAGCACTGGCACACGACACTCCATTCGCCGAGGGCAGGGCGCTGGGAGGGGTTCGCGACGGGAGGGCTGGTGGACGACCAGCCGGTGTTTTTCGGCGTCAGCAGCGACCTCGAGCACTTCACCACCCACCCGGAGCCGCTCATCCCCCGTAGCAGCGAGCGGCCGGGGACGCCGATAATCGATTCGACTGTGTACACCGTCCGTCCGCTGGTCCTGCGGGTCGGGGACACGTCGGTGTACCGCCTGGCGGTGTCGGGAGCGCGGGACACAACCGACCGCCACACCTGGTGCAGCACGGCGCTCACCATGCGGGTGATCGATCTTCAGACGCCGACGGCTCCGGCGCCGTATGCGCCGGCCGACCCGGGGTGCCCGCCACTCACGCTCTATCCGACGTTTGTGTGGGGCGCGTCGACCGATCCGAACCCGGGTGAGGCGGTGTCCTATTGCGTGTATCTGGCGCCCGACGAGGGTTTTGAGGCGGCGCGGGCAAGCCCCCGTGTCCAAGACACCAGCTTTGTCTTCAGCGAACCGCTCGCCCGGTCGACAAGGTACTGGTGGAAGGTTTCGGCCGAGGATTCTTCCGGGCACGTGCGGATGTCGCCGGCGGCGACGTTTCGGACGTGGCTGCCGGGGGATGCGGACGGCGGCGGAACGATCGCGGTGGCGGACGTGACGCTGGCGGCGGCGTACCTCTTCCGCGGGGGGGTGTTGCCCTGCGGGGAGGCCGCGCTCGATGTGACCGGAGACTGCGCGGTCTCGGTGGCCGACCTCGGCCGGATGATCGCCTATCTCTTTCGGGGGGGGCAGCCGCTTTCCGCGGGATGCGGAGGGGACGCCGGGAGGACCCGCGGCGGGGAGCCGGGCGGGCGGATTAGTTCCCCGGCTGCCGATTGACATTGACCTTCCCCCGGCGGTCCCTATATTGGGTGCGGCCCCGACAACGCTCTCAGATCCGCTGACTCGAAGGTTATCATGGTGCGAGTGTCTATCGTCATCGTCATTCTGCTCGCGGCTGTGCCGGCCGCGGGTGCGGCGACACGCCATGTGCCCGAGGACTACCCGACAATTCAGGCGGCCATCGACTCGGCGGCCGGGGGCGACACGGTGCTCGTGGCCAAAGGAAACTACTCGGGGCCGGGGAATCTCGACCTCGCGACCCGGGGCAAGAACCTGGTGATCCGCTCGGACACCGGCCCGGACAGCACGCGGATCATATTTCGGCTGACCGTGGGGGAGCAGTGGTTCACCCGGTGTTTTCTCTTTGACTCGGCGTCCGGGGGAACGGTGCTCGAGGGGTTCACGTTTGTCGACTCGGGCAGTTATACCGCGACGGAGGGGCGGGGGCTGCTGATCCAGGGATCCTCGCCGCTGATTCGCCGCTGCGTCGTCAGCGGATTTCACGCCGGCTCGCCGGTGGTGTGCGAGGGCGGTTCGCCGACTTTCGACCACTGCACGTTTACCGGGAACACGGGCGGGTGTTCGACCTGCAAGAGCGGGGACGACCGGGCGGCGCCGTGGCTGGGACGAGCATCGGCCGTGCGGTGCACAAACGGCGCGACGGCGCGGTTCGATAACTGCGACTTTGTCGGTAACACGGCCGACCTCTCGCAGGGCGCGCTCGTGTGCGATGCCTCCTCTCCCCTGCTGACCGACTGCCGCTTTGTCGACAACGGCGGCTACGCGTCCCACGCCGCGGCGGTGACGGCGGGCAACGGCTCCGGTCCGGTTTTCGCCAAGTGCCTCTTCGAGCGCAACCGGAACGACGGGTTGAACCGGGAGGTGTTCGGCGGGGCGGTGTACTTGTACGGGTCGACGGGGTCGTTTGACGGTTGTCTTTTCGACAGCAACGCGACGCTCGGCGGGAACCGGCGGTTTGGAACCGGCGTGTGCGCCGATTCCGGGTCGGCGGCGACGCTCGCCGGGTGCACGTTCACCCGCAACGAGGGGGGCGGGAACAGCGGTTTCTCTGCGGTGTGGTGCGGTCCGGACGCAACGGTGGCGATCAGCCGGGGGCTGGCGGTGTTCAACCGCGACTGCCCGCCGGTCGGGCGGGCGGACTCGACCGGGACGGTCACGCTGTCGTGCAGCGACCTGTACGGCAACAGCGGTGGCGACTGGACGGGCGATATTGCGCCGCAGTTCGGATTGGACGGCAATTTCAGCCTCAATCCCCATCTGTGCGACACGGCCAATCCGGCGGTCGGGTTGTTCGACATCTCGCCCTGCGCACCGCCGCACAGCCCCTGCGGGGAGGTGATCGGGGCTTTCGGAGTCGGGTGTCTCGACGCCCGGCCGATGATTCTCTCGCCGGCGGCGGTCCTGGCCATGGAAGACCAGCCGTTCGGGTATGAGCCGGAATTCGCAGACCCGGACGGCCCGGACACGGTGATTTCTTTTGGGGCGGCGCCGGGATGGTGCAGCGTGTTCCAGAACACCCTGGTCGGGACGCCGCCGGAGGGTGCCTCGGACACGCTGTTCGTGCTCGTCGTCTCCGACGGGTACAAGGCGGACACGCGGACGGTGGTGATCGACGTCATCCCGGTCAACGACCCGCCGGCGCTCGATACGATCGGCGACCAGGCGGTGGACGAAGGGGAGCAGCTTGAGTTCCGGGTCTACGCAGCGGACGACGACAGCGACAAGCTGATCCTCGCGGCCGAGGGTATTCCGGAAGGCGCGGTTTTTGTCGACAGCGGCAACGGCGCGGGCGGTTTCTCCTGGCGGCCGGGCTACCGCCAGGCGGGGGCGTACGAGGTGTGGATCGCGGCGACCGATGATTCGCTGGCCGCCGACAGCGTGAGGGTGGGCCTCACGGTGCGGGATATTAATGTGGCGCCGGTGCTTGACCCGGTGGACTCGCAGTGGGTGATCGAGGGACGCACACTGGCGATTCCGGTATCGGCCGGCGATGCCGACGGGGATGTGCCGGTTCTCGCCGCCGAGGGCCTTCCCGCGCACGCGGTCTTTGTCGACAGCGGCAACGGGCGCGGGCGGCTCAGTTTCACCCCGGACTCGACTCAGAACGGGGTGTACGACGTCCTCATCGTGGCGGCCGACACGGCGCTGGCGGATTCGCTGACGGTGACCCTGATCGCGGTCGATTCGGTTCCGGTTATCGCCGCGCTGGTGTTCGCGGCAGAGACGGACATGCAGCACGTGGTGGGAAATGCGCCGACGGTTGCGTGGCACTACACCGACTCGCTCCAGGCACGGATGCAGACACGGTTCGAGATCGCGGTCGGTCTCGATTCGGACTGGACGACGGCGGAGTTATGGGCGGACACCGTGTTCGATTCGCCTTCGACGACGGTCGCGTACGCCGGCGCGCCGCTGGCGGACGGGCTCTCGGGCCGGGTGCGGCTGCGCGCCGCCAACGGAGCGGCCTGGTCCGAATGGTTCGAGGCGTCGTTTCGCCTGAATTCGCGGCCCGGCGAATTGGCGGCGCTGGCGCCCTCTGAAGGCAGCTCGACGGGCGCGCGGCCGATGCTCCGCGTGACGAATGCGGCCGACGCCGAAGGGGACTCGCTGGCATACTCCTTTGTGGTTTTTCTCGATACGGTGCCGCGCACGGAGGACTCGCAGTACGTGGCCGGACTGCCGGAGGGGATCGACTCGACCGGCTGGCAGCCGCCGCTTTCGCTGACGGAGAACCGGCGCTACCGCTGGCGGGCGCAGGCGTTCGACGGATATGAGTATTCGGACTGGACGGATTCGACCGGCAGTTTGTTCTGGGTGAACGACGCGCCGGAGCCGCCGCCGATGCCGCACACGACCCCGATCACGAGCGGCTGCTCGCTGCTGGACCTGCTCCCGACATTCACCTGGTCGCGCTCGCTCGACCCGGACCCGCTCGACACGATCGTCTACTTCCTGCACCTGGCGACCGACTCGGGGTTTGTCGCCCTGCAGGTGTTCGGACCGCTCGCCGACACCGCCTGGACGCCGGCGGATTCGCTCGCGCCGGGGACCGCATACTGGTGGAAAGTGGCAACCGAGGACAACACGGGGCAGCGGACGGAGTCGGCGGTGACGTCGTTCTGGACCTGGCTGCCGGGGGACGCCAACGACAACCACGATGTTGCGGTGTCCGACCTCACGTTGATGATCAGCCACCTTTTCCGGGGCGGCAGCCTTCCCTGTGAATTCCGAACCGGGGACGTGACGGGTGATTGCGCGGTGACGGTCGCCGATCTGACCCACATGATCTCCTACCTCTTTCGCGGGGGGCCGGCGCCGCTGCTGTGGTGCGCCGAGTAGCCGGTCTCATGGCCGTGCGTGTCGGCGGCCGGGGAAGGACCCCAAAAAAGATGAAGATCGCCTGGGGGTCAGGCGATCTTCTGAAATGGGAGGCATAGAAACAAAAAAGGCAGGGGGGTCTTGTTTACGTGCGGGAACGCAGCCCGCTTCTCTTAATTCCTGTGCCGATCGAGATAGTCTCCAAGGAAATCCCGGATGGTGCGCGCCCCGGCGGCATCGGGGTAGGAAGCCATCTCGAGGGGGATGATTTTCTCCGCCGCCGCGCTGTTGTCCCGGGAGAGGCGATCCCGGAGGATCTCGCTGACCCGGCGGCTAGCGATTTCGGCTCCCTGGCGCGGCGTCTCGGGCAACAAGAGCACGAGCTTACAGCCATCCATCACCGAGACGACGTCGATTTCCCGGACATTGCGGCGCGCCTCCTGCGAGAGCGAATGCACGACCGAGGAGGCGCCGGGGCCTAAGTGGTTCTCCAGGAATGAGAGGTCGAAAACGACGAGCGAGACGAAGACCGAATATCGCTCGGCTCGTTTGAGCTCGAGGTCGACCTTGTCAATGAAGTTGCAGTCATCCATGATCGTTGCACCACGTCGTTATTCGTCGCTATCGCGCTTCTGTGCACTATTTTACAAGCAAGTTTTGTTCCCCATGCAACCCCGATGCCGGATTGCGGAAAACATTTCCGAAACTTGTGCCGAGATTTGTCGCGGTCAACAACTTACACGTTATTTCACAACAACTTAATGTTATTCACATGGAGTGAAAAATGTGGAAAATAAGAAAGGATGTGTGCAGAATATGCACACCGATGCATATAAGACGCAGGCGGGCATCGGGTACGTTTTTGGACAGATCGCCGGAACGACTACTTCGAAGAATTCAAGTTGTAGTCTTTAATCTTATAGAGGAGCGAGCGGTAGCTTATCTCGAGAAGGTCGGCGGCTTTGCGGCGATTCCAGTTGGTTCGGGTGAGGACTTCGCTGATCAACCGCTTTTCTTCCTCGGCGACGGTGCGGCCGATCCGTTCTTTGAGCGAGTAGGTCTCGGTCCCGGCGGCGTTAGTCGGGCCGACGTCGGTGGTGGCAGGGGTGTAGGTGGAGCGGGAGGGCATGGTCGGTGCGGCGGCCGCGGAGTTGATCAGGTCGATAATGATCGACTCATCGCCGCGCACCGCCACCTGTTTGAGCATGTTCTCGAGCTGGCGGACGTTTCCGGGCCATGAGAAGGTCATGAGGCGGTCGATAGTGGAGGGGGAGAGCTCTCTGAAGTCTTTGGAATAGAGCTGGTTGTATTTGTCGATAAAGTGCCGCACGAGCAGGGGGATATCTTCGGGACGTTCCCGCAGGGGGGGCAGGAACAGGGTGATCTCGTTCAGGCGGTAGAACAGGTCGTCGCGGAATTCTTTGTCGTGGATCGCCTGTTCGAGGTTGCGGTTGGTGGCGCAGATGATCCGCACATCGACGTGGATCGAGGTGATGCCGCCGACCCGGACGAACTCCTGCTGTTCGAGGACCTGGAGCAGTTTGGACTGGAGCTCCATGGGCATGTCGCCGATTTCATCGAGGAACATCGTTCCCTTGTGGGCGATTTCGAACCGCCCCTGCTTGGTTTTGTGCGCGCCGGTGAAGGCCCCCTTCTCGTAGCCGAAGAGCTCGGCCTCGAGCAGGTCGCGAGGGATGGCGGCGCAGTTGACCTTGATAAACGGGCGGTCTTTGCGCGCGGAGAGCTGGTGCAGGGAGCGGGCGGCGATCTCTTTGCCGGTGCCCGACTCGCCGCGGATGAGGACAGTCAGCTCGGAGTCGGCGACCTGCTCGATGATCTCCTTCACCTTGGTCATGGCCACGGAGTCGCCGAGGAAATTGGCGTAGGCCGACTGCGCCTGCAGTTCGGATTTGAGCTCTTTGACCTCGCGGCGAAGGTTGCGGCGTTCGAGGACGCCGTTGATGTGGATTTCGATTTCCTGGACATCGAACGGCTTGTTGATGAACTCGGCGGCGCCCAGCTTAATGGATTCGACGACGTAGTTGGTGTCGCCGTGGCCGGAGACCATGATGACTTCGGGGCGGCTCTCGAGCTTGTTGAGCTTTTCGAGGACCTCGATCCCGCTCATTCCGGGCATCTTGATATCCAGGAGAATGAGTTCGGGTTGCTCGGTCGAGACCATCTGGAGCCCCTCGGAGCCGTCGCGGGCAGCGACAAACTCAAAGCGGGCCCCAAGCCCCTCCGACAGCAGCCACGCCACCTTCGGGTCGTCGTCGATCACCAGGATTTTTGTCTTCTGTTTAGCCATAGCAACCATTCAGGTACAGCCAATGTATCGGCAAAAGGCGGTCAAAATCAAGGTTTTGGGTCTGGGATATTGCGGATTTTGAGCAAAAAGGTGCAGAGCGGTCAATTGTGGTAAGGGAAATAGAGGGAGAAGGTGGCCCCTCTCCCCTCCTCCGACTGAACCGCGAGCGTGCCGTTGTGGGCGGAGATGATGCGTTCGACGACCGACAGTCCGAGGCCGGTTCCGGTGTCTTTGGTGGTGTAGTAGCGCTCGAAAATGCGGGAGAGGTTTTCTTTCTTGATGCCGCAGCCGGAGTCGGCGACCCGGACGGTGAGGTAAGGCTCTTTGCGGTGGGGGGGCGTTTCGAGGAGGCCCTCGACGCGGATCTGTCCGGGGCCGGGGATGGCGTCGATCGCGTTGATCAGCAGGTTAAGGAAAGCTTCGAGGATCTGGTTCTTGTTGACGATGACGTCCCAGTCGGCCTCGGCGAAGCGGGCGGAGTAGGCGATGTTTTTCTTGCGGAGGTCGGGGCCGACGAGTTCGGCGGCGCGGGCGACGATGCGGCGGAGGTCGATTTTTTCGGTCTGGTACTTGTTGGGGTTGGAGAAGTCGACCAGTTCGCGGACCAGTTCGTTCATGCGGTGGACCTCCTCTTCGGCCGCATTCAGCAATTCCGACTGGGCGGCGATCTCCGGGTGTTTCATGGCCAGCACCTGGAGGCTCCCCTTGATCGAGGTGAGCGGCTTGCGGAGGTCGTGGGAGATTTCGCTGATCATGTTGCCCATGGTGAGCAGGCGGGTCATGTTGAGGAGCGACTGCTCGCGCTCGAAGAGGAGGGCGGCCTGCGAGACGACCAGGCGGGCGATCGAGATGTCATCGGCGCTGTAGGGTTTCTTGCCGGCGGCGGCGAAGTAGAAGATGTGCGCGAGTTCCCCCCGGCGTTTCACGGGGAGGGCGAGGAAGGCGGTTTCCGGGGCGGGCAGCGCCTGGTGGGCGCGGATATCGGCAGCGACGGCGGCGGAGAGGCGGGGGATGTCGGCGAGGATGTCTTCATCGAGTTCGAGCGGGCCGAGGGTGACCTCGGAGCGCCGCTCCGGGCGGAGGTCGGGACCGCCGGAGGCGGCGGCGGCGACGAGCGTTTTGCGGCCGGGTTCCCAGTTGAACCAGAGGGCGCAATCGATCGGGAAGACGCGGGTGAGTTTGGTGACGAGCAATTGGCAGAAATCGTGCATCGACTGAATCTCGGTCAGTTCGCCGGAGAGCTCGTTGAGGATTTCGAATTCGATGAGGCGGCGGCGGTTGCGTTCGAACTGGTTGGCATCATCGACCGCCACGGCGGCCTGGGAGGCAAAGGTCGTGAGGAGGCGCAAGTCGTTGTCGTTGAATGTCTCTCCCCCGGCTTTGTTGGCCAGGTTGATGACGCCGATGACTTTGTTCTTGATCCGCAGCGGGCAGCACAGCAGGGAGGCGGCGCCGTAGCGCTCCTTGTTGATGCGGCGGAAGCGCGGGTCGGCCTCCACGTCGCGCACGATGAGGGGCTCTCCTTCCCGGGCCACCCAGCCGGCGATCGAGGAGCCGATGGAGAGCCGGGTGGCGGCGACGATGTCCTCGTCGAGGCCGATGGCGGCTTCGATGGTGAGGTATTCGCCGGCTTCGTCGAGGAGCATGATCGACCCGACCTGGGCCTCGGTGACGGTGGAGGCGAGGACGACAATCTGGCGGAGGAGTTCGTGGAGATTGGCGGTGGAGCCGATCGACTTGCCGGCCTCGTAGAGGGCGTTGAGGTCATCCATCCGGCGCTTGAGGATCATGTTGGAGAGGCGCAGTTCTTCGAGGAGCTGGAGTCGGGCGATGTCGGCGCGGCGTTTTTCGAGGGCCCGGTTGACGGCCAGCTCGAGGTAGCTGAATTCGACCGGTTTGAGGAGGTAGTCGTAGGCGCCGGCACCGACGGCCTGGATAGCGGTATCGAGCGACCCGTAACCGGTCATGAGGATGACCGGGATGCCGTCATCGACCTCTTTCACGCGGCGGAGCAGCTCGATGCCGTCCATGCCGGGCATCTTGATGTCGCTGATGACGAGATCGACTTTGCGGGTGCGGATGGCCTCGGCCGCTTCGGGGGACCTCTGGAAGGTCTCAACCTCGTAACCATCGCCGGTGAGGAGGGCATAGAGCGAATCGCACATGCGCTTCTCATCGTCGATAATGATGATCCGCTCGCCGGTGTTACCCATGGTTCTCGCGGTCCTCGAGGGCAGGGAGGATGATTTCAAAGCACCCCCCGATGCTGCTGTTTTTATACGTTATCGTCCCGCCGTGGCGTTTGATGATGCCGTAGCAGACGGCCAGGCCGAGGCCGGTGCCTTTCCCCTCCTGCTTGGTGGTGAAGAAGGGTTCGAAGATGTGGGGGATGATCTCGGGGGGGATGCCCGGGCCGGTGTCGGTAAAAGCGAGCAGGACGCCGTCGGCAACGCGGCGGAGAGCGATGTCGAGGCGGCCGCCGTTGGGCATGGCGTCGGCGGCGTTGAGGACGATGTTGAGGGCGACCTGCTTCATGTTCTCGGGCGAACCCATGACGAGCGGGAGGTCATCGGCGAACTCCCGCACCACCATGATGCCGAATTTCTCAAACTGCCGGTCCATGAGGACGAGGACGTCGTCGATCACCTTCCCCAGTTTCATGGGTCGGAGGGCGGTTTTTTCGGGGCGGTGGAAGTCGAGGAGTTCGCGGACGATACGGGCGATGCGGTCGATTTCCTGGCTGATGATTTCGAGGTAGTTGCCGGTTTCGACGTTGCCGCGGGCAGTGCGCTGGACCAGCAGGAGGTAGTTCTTGATGATGCCGAGCGGGTTGTTGACCTCGTGGGCGACCCGGGCGGACATTTCGCCGAGAGCGGCGAGGCGCTCGGTGTGCACGAGCTGCTGCTGGGCAGCCAGCAACTGCTGGGTGGCGGCGCGTTCGGATTCGTAGAGCCGGGCGTTCTCGATAGCCACCGAGATCTGGTTGCCGAGGATGGACAGAAATTCGATGTCGTCGAGGCCGAACTCTTTCGCGCCTATTTTCTCGCCGATGAGGACCAGTCCGATGAGGCGGCTCTGGTAGATCAGCGGGACGACCAGGCCGGGATCGAAACTACGGAGAGCCTCGGCCTCCGGCTCCCGGGAGAAGCCGGCGAGCAGCTCGGAAGTCGGCACGGGGCGGTTCAGGCGGGCGAGGTAGTCGGCTATTTTGGAGTCGGACGGGAAGGTTGCCTCTTTGGGGGGGAAGGCGCCTCCCCCCTTGCTCTTGGCGAGCGAAAAGCGGTCCGAGCGGGCGTCCTGCTTGAGGTAGATGGCTCCCTTGGAGGCGGAGACCTGGGCCACGCAGGTGAGGACGAAGGAATCGAGGAGGGTCTGGTAATTGAGGACCGAGCTGAAGTTGCGGCTGATTTCGAAGATGGTGTAGAGGTCGAAGATTTTGCGTTTGAGCTGGCGGTTGGCCTCGGTGAGGCGGGTGAGTTTTTCGGCGGGCAGTTCGACGGCCGCGGCCGCGGCGCGGGCGGCCGCCGGTCCGGGACCCGCGGGGAGCGCCTCCCCTTGAGGGAGGCGTTCGGGATCGGCCGTCTCCGGCGCCGGCCGGCGGCGCTCTTTTGAATCCATCTCCATCATGCCGAGCCGATCTTCTCGAAAAACTCTCCGACAAGGTAGTGCGAGCCGATCACAGCTATGATATCGTCAGGTTGAGCGGTCCGGGCGACCCTTCGCCAGCCGGTCGCCACCGACCCGGCGCGGTGGACCGGCACGCGCCGCCAGTTGATGGTCCCCAAGAGGTGGGCAGTATCGACGGAGCGTTTGGTATCGAGGGGTACGATGACGTATTGTGCGGCGATTTTGGCGAGGTGATCGACCATTTTCTGGTGCTCTTTTCGTTTGACGAAGCCGGTGAGGATGAGGGCCTTGCGGCCGGGGAAGCGGGTCTGGAAGGTCTCGACAAAGGCGGCGATGCCGCCGGCGTTGTGGCCGACGTCGAATACCAGGGTTGGTCGGCCGCGGCGGGCGACGATCTGGAATCGGCCGGGCCACTCCAACCGGGCCATGCCTTGGTACACGGCCTGCTTGTCGATCGCCAGGCCCTGGTCGCGCAGGATGGCGAGGGCTTTGAGCGCCAGCGCGGTGTTGCGCAACTGGTGGGGGCCGATGAGGCCCGGGACGAGGCCGGAGATCCGCCAGCCGTTTTCATGAAAGTCGAGCCGGTTGGATTCACCGAAGGCGGCAAAGTCACGGGGGCGGAGGCGGTGCAGGGGGGCGCCGAGCTCCGCGCAGCACCGGGCAATCACCTCTTCGGCGACCGGCGGGAGGAGCCCGATCAGGTGGGGGACGCCGGACTTGACGATGCCGGCTTTTTCGAACGCGATTTTCCGCAGGGTGCGGCCCAGGATTTCCATGTGGTCGCGGCTGATGTCGGTGGTGACGGTCAAGAGCGGACAAAGGACGTTGGTCGCATCGAGCCGTCCCCCGAGACCGGTTTCGACCACGGCGAGGTCGACCCCGGCGCGGGCGAAATGCTCGAAGGCCATGGCGGTGAGCACCTCGAAAAACGACAACTTGCGCCGGACCAGTTCCCGGCGGTAGCGGGCGACAAAGGCGGTGACGGAGCGTTCCGGGATCGGATGGCCGTCGACGCGCACCCGCTCCCGCAGCGAGACGAGGTGGGGAGAGGTGTACAGGCCGGTCCGGTACCCCTGGGCCCGGAGGACAGCGGCGAGCATGCTGACGGTGGAGCCCTTGCCGTTGGTGCCGGCCACGTGGATGGTCGGGTAGCTCAGCTGGGGGGAGCCGATGGCGGCGAGGAACTCGGTGATGTTCTCCAGCCCGAGTTTCATGCCGAAGAACTCGCGCGAGAGGAGGAACCGTTCCGCAGTGCGATAGGCGCCGGCGGGCATCACTTTCTCCACATGAACTTCAGGAGCGCGATGACGGTGTCGCGGAGGTCTTTGCGGTGCACGATCTTGTCGAGGAACCCCTTTTCGAGAAAGAACTCGGACGACTGAAAGCCCTCCGGCAGCTCCTGTTTGATGGTCTGCTGGATGACGCGCGGGCCGGCGAATCCGAGGAGGGCTTTCGGTTCGGCGATGACGACATCGCCGAGCGACGCATACGAGGCCATGACGCCGGCGGTGGTCGGGTTGGTGAGGATAGAGATGTAGGGGATGCGTTTCTTGTCGAGTCGTTCGAGCAGGCCGGAGGTCTTGGCCATCTGCATCAGCGAGAGAATCCCCTCCTGCATGCGGGCGCCGCCGGAGGAGGAGACGATGACGAGGGGGATGTTGCGGTTGAGGGCGCGTTCGATGGCCCGGGCGATCATCTCCCCCACCACCGAGCCCATCGACCCGCCGATGAAGGCGAAGTTCATGATGGCGAAGGAGACCTCGATGCCGCCGATTTCGCCGATGCCGGCGATCACACCCTCGAGGCGGCCGGCCTTGGCCTGGGCCTCTCTGATCCGATCCGGGTACTTCTTGGAATCCTTGAACTTAAGCGGGTCCCTGCTCGTCAGGTGGCTGTCGAATTCCTCCAGCCGCCCGCCATCGAGCAGCAGGTCGATATATTTCTGGGAGGTGATGCGGAAGTGGAAGTCGCAGGAGGGGCAGACCCAGAGGAGTTTTTCGAGTTTTCGGCTGTAGATGATTTCCCCGCAGGAGTCGCACTTGATCCAGAGACCCTCGGGGATATTTTTCTTTTCCTGCGGCACCGGGCCGCTGTGATCTTTCCGAAACCACGCCATAGCGTCTATCCGCCTTGCCGGCCGTCGAGGTAGAAGACCATGACCAGGGCATCCTCAATGGGCCGCCGGTAGTAATTGGGCCGGCGATACAATATTCGGAACCCCTTTCTTTCGTAAAAGGTCCGGGCAACGTTGTTGCTGGACCGGACCTCCAGGAGCAGATACTGGCAACCGGCCGCGGTTGCCCGACCCAAGATAGCGCCCAGCAACATATTTGCAACCGATTTTCTGCGATGTTCGGGGCGGACGGCGATGTTGGTGAGGTGGGCCTCGACATCGACAGTGAAGTAGCAGGCGTAGCCGACCACGGCGCCGTCGATCTCGACCACAAGCGCCCCCCAGCCGTCGCCCCCGATCTGCTCCTCGAACGCGGAGCGCGGCCAGGGATCGGGGAAGATTTCCTTTTCCATGGCGACGACGGTATCGAGGTCGCGTGCGGCCATGTCCCGGAGGACGAGGTCATTTTTTTTTGCGTTGCTCAAACTTGATCTCGGCCTGCGATTTTTGCAGGTACCAGGGTTCGAGTTCGGCGGCCGCGGGAAGCGGTCGGCCGGAGTCCAGTTTTTCGCGGGCGATGACGAGCAGGTCGCCCGCGTCGTAGTCGAGCCGGTCGGACAGGTCGGGGTTGGCCAGGGCGGGCATTTTCTCGCGGATGGTCAGGCCGATCGCGGCCACGGCCGCGCGGCCGACGATCTCCGGCAGCGCACTGTAGCGCGCGATGACCGGCGGGCCGATGCTGAGGGGGCCGTTGATCGGGCAGCAGATCCCCTCGTCCCGGTTGAGGGGGACGATCACGTAGACGGGACGGGGGGCATCGGCGAGCCGGCGGGCGGCGATTTCGAAAGCGGTGACCGGGACGAGCGGGAGGTCGAGGGCGACGACGAGGCCCTTGGCGGCGGCCAGGCCGATGCGGAGGCCGGTGAAGGAGCCGGGGCCGACCGAGACGGCGACGGCCTGGAGGTCGCGGACGGTGAGGCCGGCGGCGGCGAGCAGGTCGCCGAGGCGCGGCAGCAGCACCTGGCCGTGCGACTGCGGCACGGCCTCGCGCACCTGGACGAGGCGGTCGGCGCCGAACGCCAGCGCCAACCGCAGCAGGGCGGTGGAAGTGTCGATAGCCAGGATGTTCTGCACGCTCATGGCCGGTCGTCCCCCACGACGCCGATATCGATCCGGCGGTTGTGTTCCCCCTCGACCCGGAAGACGGCCCGGTAGTACCGGGGGGGCAGGCAGTCCCCGGCCCGCTCGCCCCATTCGACGACGGTGATTCCCTCGCGGGCGAGGTAGTCGTTCCACCCGACCTCGAGCAATTCGGCGGGGTTGCCGATCCGGTAGAGATCGAAGTGGTAGAGCGGCAGCCGCCCCTCGGGGTACTCGTTGACGATGGTGAAGGAGGGGGAATTGACGAGAGCGGGGTCGACGCCGAGGCCGCGGGCGAGGCCGCGCACGAAGACGGTCTTCCCCGCGCCCAGTTCGCCGGTGAGCACGATGAGGTCGCCGGGGCGGAGGAAGGGGACCAGTTTCTCCGCCAGCCCGACCGTCTCCGTTTCGGAGTGGGACACCACGTTCAGCACCGTCTGCATATCACCGCGGGTTGAGGGTGGCGACGGGGACCACCATTTCTTCCAGCGAAACGCCGCCGTGCTGGAACGAGTTCTGAAACTGGCGGATCATTTCGTTGTAGTTGTTGGGGTAGACGAAGAAGAAGTCCTCGCGGGCGAGGATGTAGGTGGTGGCGAGGGTGAGCAGGGGCAGGCGCCAGTCTTTCGGTTTCTTGACCAGGATCGAGTCATTGGGATCGGAGTTGAGGTTGTCGCCGTACTTGTAGCGGAGGTTGGTCGAGGTGGTCCGCTTGCCGTGGGCCATCGTGCCCCGCCGGCACAGCACCGAGCCGTGGTCGGTGGTGACAATGACGGTGGTGTCGCGGCGGCCGGCGAAGAGCTTGAGCATGGCGAAGAGAGGCGAGTGGATGAACCAGGTCTGCATGAGGGTGCGGAAGGCGGCCTCCGAGCCGGCGATTTCCTTGAGGATGACGTTGTTCGAGCGGCCGTGGGCGAGGATGTCGAGGAAGTTGAAGACGAAGGTGGCGACCGGGGCGTCGTAGAAGTCGGCGAGGCGCCGGACCACCTGGTCGCCCTCGGTGTTGTTGTAGATCTTGACGTACTTCATCTGGCGCGCCTGGTCGAAGCCGTGGCGCTGGAGGTTGTCCTCAAAGAGTTCATCCTCGAGGCGGTTGAGCGAGCCCTCGGCCTGGGTCCGGTAGAGGTCGGGGCGGGCCTGGGCGATTTCATCGGGGAACAGCCCGGCGAAGAGGGCGTTGCGGGCGAAGGGGGTGGCCGAGGGGAGGATGGAGAAGTAGTAGTCGCGGCGGACGTCGTAGTACTCGGCGATGAGCGGCTCGACCATCAGCCACTGGTCCAGGCGCATGCAGTCGACGACGATGAAGACGAGCTTGCGCTTCTCGCGGAGGTGGGGAAAGAGGAAGCGTTCGGCCAGGCGCGGGGACAGGGTCGGGGCGCGGTCGCTGTGGAGCCAGTCGAGGTAGTTGCGGTCGAGGTATTTGGTGAACTCGGTGTTCCACTCTTTGCGGGAGCCCTCGAGGGCCTGTTCCAGTCCGACGTCGGCGTGGCGGTCGAGTTCGAGGTTCCAGGCGGCGAGGACGCGGCCGGCCTCGTACCAGTCCTCGGGCTCGAGGCGGCCGAAGAGTTTCTGGTTGAAGCGGTTCATTTCGGTGACGTAGCGCTGCATGGTGCTGCTGCTGATGATCCGCTTGGCCTCGAGCATGCGCTTGATGACCGACAGGATCTGGGTCGGGTTGACCGGTTTGGTGAGGTAATCGTCGATCTTCTGCCCGATCGCCTGGTCCATGAGAGTCTCTTCTTCGGACTTGGTGACCATGACGACGGGGAGGTGGGGCCGGATTTCCTTGATCTCCTCGAGGGTCGTCAGGCCGTCCTTGCCGGGCATCATTTCGTCGAGGAGGACGAGGTCGAAGGATTTGCGGCGCACGAGCTCGACGGCGTCGTCGCCCGACACCGCGCCTTCCACCGCGTAGCCGCGTTTTTCGAGGAAGAGGATGTGCGACTTGAGGGAGTCGATTTCATCATCGACCCAGAGAATTCGCTTTTGTTCGGCCGATCCGGGCATGGTAGATCCTATCGTTGGGTGGAGGCGGGCAGCGTGATCTCGAAGACCGTTTCGCCGGGTTTCGAGCGTTTGAGCGTGACGCGTCCGCGGTGGTATTCTTCGACAATGCGGCGCACGAGGGTCAGGCCAAGGCCCCACCCCCGCTTCTTGGTGGTGAATCCGGGGCGGAAGATGCGGCGCTGGGCGGCCGCCGGGATGCCGGCGCCGTTGTCCTCGACATCGATCACCACGCACTGCCGGTGGGGGAGGTAGGAGGTGGTGAAGAGGACGCGCCCGGCTTTGGGATCCACCGCCTGGAGGGAATTCTTGATGAGGTTTTCGATGGCCCATCCGAAGAGTTCGGGGTTGAGATCGACCGGGGGGAGCTCGCCGCGGCGGACGTCGAGGGTGATGCCCTGGCCCTCGAAGGGCAGGCGGCGGCGGAAGTACTCGACGGCGTCGGCAACCGCCCGGTTGACGTCGGCCGGGTGCAGCTCGGGGATGGACCCGATCTGGCCGAAGCGGTTGGCGACTTTCTGGAGCCGGTCGATGTCGATGCGCATATTCTCGAGACCGTCGGCAAACTGCGCCTGCAGTTGGGCGCGGTCGGCGGCCGGGTCGCACTCGGCCCGCATGACCTCGATCCAGCCCATGAGCGAGGAGATCGGCGTGCCGAGCTGGTGGGCGGTCTCCTTGGCCATGCCGACCCAGATGTGGCGTTCCTCGCTGCGGCGGATGTTGTGGTAGCCGACGAGGGCGACGGCGAGGAAAGCGAGGACGATGCTGATTTCGACGAAGGGCATGTAGCGGAGCCGGGTGATGGCGTCGGTGTCGCCGTAGAGGAAGTAGTTGACGTGGCCCTCGCCGAAGTGCAGGGGGAATTCCTGGTTGCGGGCGGCCATGCTCTCGGCCAGGCGGCGGAGGGTCGCCAGCGCCTTAGGCGAGTTCTCGGTCGGCCCGATGCCCTTGATGTTGCGCCAGTGGATCGGCTCCCGGTTCTGGTCGAGGACAATGATCGGGAAATCGGCTTTCACGATGATTTCGTCGAAGATGAACTGGAGTTCCTCGCCCGATGTGTTGGAGTTGGCGGCAAGCTGCCACATCTTGACGTACTTCTCCACCTGGCTGCGGGTGCCCTCCTTGAGGCGGTCGATGACATTGAGCGTATACCAGATGAAGACGAGCGAGATGGCGACCACGCCGACCAGGAGGAAGCCGTTGTAGAAGGTCGACTTGCCGACATAGAGCCGGTTGGTCAGACTGAATCTGCTCAGCGGTTTGGGCATCAGCCGATCCTGGCGAGGCCTCCCATGTAGGGCCGGAGGACTTCGGGGACAGTCACGGAACCGTCGGCGTTCTGGTAGTTTTCGAGAATTGCCGGGACAAGGCGGGCGAGGGCCAGTCCGCTCCCGTTGAGGGTGTGCGGAAAGCGCACCTTCTTGTCCTCGTCGCGGAAGCGGCAGTTCATGCGGCGGGCCTGGAAATCCTCGAAGTTGGAGCAGGAGGAGATTTCGAGCCAGCGTTCGATCCCGGCGGCCCAGAGTTCGATGTCGTAGCATTTGGCGGCGGCGAACGAGAGATCGGCGGAGGCGAGCAGGCCGACGCGGTAGGGGATGCGGAGCCCCTGGAGGATTTTCTCGGCCTGAGCGACGAGCGACTCGAGTTCGTCGTAGGAAGTTTCGGGTCGCACGATTTTCACCATCTCGACTTTGTGGAACTGGTGGACGCGGATCATGCCGCGGGTGTCTTTGCCGGCCGCCCCGGCCTCGCGGCGGAAACAGGGGGAATGCCCGACCACGAGGATCGGCAGCCGGCGATAGTCGAGGATCTCCTGCCGGAACAGGTTGGTCAGCGACACCTCGGCGGTCGGGATGAGCCACATGTTGTCCTCGGTGCGGTACATGTCCTCGGTCATTTTGGGCAACTGCCCGGTGCCGAACATGGTCTCCTCGGTGACCAGGTAGGGAGCGGCGTGCTCGCAGAAACCGCCGGCGGCGTGGGTGTCGAGCATGTAGGCGATGAGCGCGCGTTCGAGGCGGGCGCCGAGGCCGCGCAGGGCGTAGAAGCCGGCGCCGGAGACTTTGGTGGCGGCCGCGATGTCTAGGATGCCGAGCTGCTCGCCGATCTCCCAGTGGGGGCGGACCGGGAAGGCGGGCGCGGGCAGGTCGCCCCAGCGGCGCACGATTTTCATATCAGCCTCGCCGCCCACCGGGACTGATTCGTGGGGGAGGTTCGGGATCCATGAAAGCCGGGTCTGGAGGTCGTCCTCGACCGCGCGGAGGTCGGCGTCGAGCTGGACGATTTGGTCGCCGACCCGGCGCATCTCGGCGACGAGGTCATCGGCAGGCTCGTGGGCTTTCTTTTTGCGGGCGATGTCGGCGGTGACGCGGTTGCGCTCGGCTTTGAGGGCCTCGGTGCGGCTGATAGTATCGCGGCGCCGGGCGTCGACGGCCAGCAGCGCGTCGATGTCCGAGCGGTCGTTCTTCTTGGCAATACCGGCCTTGACGGCCTCCGGGTTTTCCCGGATGAATTTGAGGTCAAGCATCGGTCGTGTCCATCCTGCTACAGAATTATAGCCAGTCGGGGCGGCACCAGTTCATTCCAAAATAGGCAATCCCGGTCCCTGAGTCAAACCAACAAGTTGTGCTGCAACAAACACTTTCGGGTGCGGGGGCCGACGGGCGGGGGTGGGGGGTGGCCCGGCCGGGGTAGGTTGACGGCGGCCGGGGGGGCGGCAAAATGGCGCCGACCGGCAAAAAGGGCTTGCCTTTTGGGGCGGGGATTGTAAATTAAAAGGCTCTGGCGCGAAAGGAGATAGTTGGTAGTCATGTCCAAAGCCTGTGATATTTGCGGCAAGCGGCCGGCGACCGGACGGAATGTATCGCACGCCCACAACAAGACGCCGCGGCGGTTCTACCCGAACCTGCAGAATGTCCGCGCGGTCGTCAACGGCGTGCCGAAACACCTCTCGGTGTGCACATCCTGCCTCAAGGCGGGGAAGGTCATGAAGAATGTCCGGGGGCGGCGCCCCAGGATGGTTCCGGCCGAGACTACGAAGTAACCGCCGCGGCGCGCGGCGGTTCTGCCGAACGATATGGAAAACCGCTGGCCGACAGCGGTTTTTTTGCTGCCGGAAATCGGCCCAACAGAAAACCGCCGGGTTGGGGAACCCGGCGGTTGGTGCAAACAGGGGGCACTCCTATTGCCGCATCAGGGGGGAGAAGGAGTCAGTCATCCCACAACGACAAGACGCTTTCGGCGGTCACCCGGCTGTGGGCCAGGAGCGCCAGGCCGGCCCGCAGGCGGATTGACTCGGCGAGAAAACTCGTGTACTCGGCGGCGACATCGGTCCCGCACAGTTCGCTTTCGGCGGCGACCAGGTCGCGGCGCGCGGCCGTAAACATGCGCTGCTGCGCCTCCAGGTCGCGGCGCTGGGCCGCCCCCACATCGATCTGGACCGTGTCCACCTGCCGGACGGCGCTGTCGATCGCGGCGATCGCGGATTCGGCCGCGGCCGGCGCGGACAGGTCGATGCGGATCGTCGTGAGTTTCGCCAGCGAACCGGTAGCGCCATCGAAGAGATACCGTCCGTTGTACTCGGCGCACGAGATCACCCGGTTGTAGGCCTCGACGATATTCTGCGCGGCCGTGTCGTAGGCAGCCTGCATCGCCGGCTCGTGGCCCCCCTCGCCGGCGGCACCGAGCGCCAGCGATCTCAGCCCGGTCAGGTGGGAGCGGAGTTCCATGAGCGCGGATGAGGCGCACTCGTATTTCTGCTGCCGGGCGGCAAGGTTTTCGATCTGCCTCTCGAGCGAGGCCGTCTGCGCCCGCAGGCGCTCCGATAGGATGAGGATCGCCGGGCTGTCGGAGGCCCGGTTGATGGCCAGCCCGGAGGTGAGTCTCTCCATGGAGGAATAGAGGGCGAGTTCCGAGGCGTTGAGCCGTCGGACCAGATCCCAGGCGCTGATGTCGGTGCGAATTCCCAGACCCATAGGCATCCACCGTTTCATGCCGATCCGGAGGCGGATGTCGGCGGGAACATTCTGAGCAGCACCGGTGCCCGGCCGCACAAATCAAGGATAATCGATTATCCGGCATGTGGTTGCCGGTAATCACGCCCGGTCGGCGGAAGCCCGGCGGGCGGCGGGATTGTCGGTTTTGCGCCACACGTTGATGGACGTCGCCGACAGCGAGCAGCACAGCGGCGGGGTCTGGGGAGGGCGCTTTTGCGAAGCGCGTTCCGAGGCCGCCGAGATCAGAAAGACACCGCACGCGGCCAACCTCCGCAGGACAGGGGTTTGGTAGGTCAGGAGCTTCATGGTCCTGACGGCGCCGTTTGCGTCGTTGGCAAGAATGTCAGGACCACAAGGGTCCTGACCTACATGGACAAGAGGCCAATGCCTCCTCCCAGCCGCCGCCTTCCCGGTGCTGCTTCCCGGCCTCTACTTCGCCACCACCCGCTTGACCATCGTCCCCGCCGGAATCTTCTCGCCGCTCTGCACCAGGTTGAGGATGGTCAATTCCTCCACCGTGGTTTTGGAATCCGACGGATACGCCTGATTGAACTCCTGGATCGTCATGGCGCGCGGGATGGTCACGATCTCGATGCGGCGGGGCTTAACGTTCAGAAGGGACTGGTCGGTGACGGGGCCAAACGACGCTATGGCGCCGGCCACCGCGCTCCGGTACTGGCTCCACTGGCCGGCGAGGCCGTAGCCGAGGATTTCGAACACCCGCCCGTTGTAGCCGACAAAGGCCGCCGTGCCGGTCAACTGCACGCCGTCCCCGGTCTGCGCCGAGAAGGTCGCGGTGGCGGCGCTGAGTCCGCCGATGGTGGCGCCCTGGGGCGCCGAGGCGCTGATTCCCTGCTGGCTCACGAATTGCTGCGCGGCGGCGGCGGGCGTCTGGGCCTCCGCGAGCGAGACCTGGAGAAGCGCATCCTCGTTGGGTGACACCCCGGCCACCGACTGCTTCTGGTTGGCTGTCTGCCACTGGTCGGGGAAATCAATATGGAATTTCAGGTCGGGGTGGATGAAGGTGTTTCCCCGGAAATATCCCTCGCGCGGGTTGTCGCCGTAGACCAGGCCGTCGATCCGTTGGAGGAACTCGTTGCGGCTCACTTTGCGGCCGCTGAAATCCGGGGGCAGCGAATCCACCATCCGGGTGATGCGCTGGATCCGGTCGGCCGACGAGGGATGGGTCGACAGCCAGTTCGGCAGCGCGCTTCCGCCCTGCTGCCCGCTCACCCGGTCCAGCATCGCGAAGACATCGTCCATCTCGCGCGGATCGTAGCCCCCCCGGTACATGTAGCGGAGGCCGAGGAGATCGGCCTGGTGCTCGTCGTCGCGGCTGAACTTCAGAAACAGGAGTCCGAGACCGGCGGAAATCAACTGCCCGTATTTCTCAAGATCCGGTTTGAGGATCACGGCGCCGGCCAGTCCGAGCTGCGCCAACTGCTGCTTGGTCATCTGCGTGACCGAGTGGCGGGCGGTGATGTGGCCGATCTCGTGTCCCATGACCGAGGCGAGCTCGGCCTCGTTCTCCATGTGGGCGAGAATCCCGCGCGTCACGTAGACATACCCGCCCGGGAGCGCGAACGCATTTATGGTCGGATCGTCCACTACGCAGAATGTCCAGGGCAGGTCCCGCCGTTCGCTCACGGCGGCGAGATTCCGGCCGATCCCCGCCACGTACCGCTGAAGCGCCGAGTCCCCCGCCACTCCGAGCTGCGCCCGGATTGCCTGGTCGGATTCGCGGCCGATCTGGATTTCCTGGCCGGTGGAATAGAGCGAGAACGTCTCTTTGCCGGTGGCCGGGTTGGTGAAACAGCCGGCCAGCAGGGCCGCCGCCCCGGCAGCGGCCAGGACGGCCAGCACGAGGACCAGGGCCGAGACCTTTCGGCCAAAACGCAGCCGCCGACCAGCGGGCGGCCGGGTGTTCGGCGCAGGGTGCATGGCGGAACTCCTTTCGCTATTAAGTATTCGCCCTAGGCTACATCGGCGCCCGCGGCCCGTCAAGCTTTATGGCGGCCGGCCGGGAATGACGATTACGTTGATCCAGTTAGGTCTCTCTCCGCCGGAAACAACTTGTGCCCGCCTCCGTTACGATGTATGTTTGGCCACCGAGGCAGAACGGCGGTCCCTGGCCGACGCCCGCGGACGGCGGCGGCTCCGGGATCCGGGGCGATAATTCTCCCCCGCATCCAACCGCGCCCGTCGCACGGGAGCGGCGGGAGGCGGAGCGAGCATGCAGAAAGGCGCTGCCATGACGGGACGCGACGACCAGACCCGCGCGCCGGAGATCGAATACGAGAACCGGGAGTGGCTTGAGTCCCTGGACTACGTCCACCGCAGCCAGGGGCCGGGCCGGGTCCGGCAGCTGCTCCGGCGGCTGCAGATGCGGGCGCAGGAAAACGGGGTGCACCTTCCCTACACGGCCAACACCCCCTACGTCAACACGATCCCGGTCGAGCGGCAGCCGGTTTTCCCCGGCAGCCGCGAGATCGAACGGCGGATCAAGAGCATTATCCGGTGGAATGCGATGGCCATGGTGGTGCGGGCCAACCGCGACCACAGCGGCATCGGCGGCCACATCTCCACCTACGCCTCCACCGCCACCCTCTACGAGGTCGGGTTCAACCACTTCTTCCGCGCCCGCACCGAGAACCATCCGGGCGACCTCGTCTATTTTCAGGGGCACGCGGCGCCCGGCGTCTACGCCCGGGCGTTCCTCGAGGGGCGTCTGAGCGAGGCCCAGCTGGCCAACTTCCGCCAGGAGCTGGCCCCCGGGGGAGGGCTTTCCTCGTACCCCCACCCCTACCTCATGCCGGAATTCTGGCAGTTCCCGACTGTGTCCATGGGCCTCTCGCCGCTCTCCGCCATCTACCAGGCGCGGTTCATTCGCTACCTCGAGGACCGCGGCTTGAAGCGCCGCGACGATCAGAAGGTCTGGGCGTTTCTCGGCGACGGCGAGCTCGACGAGCCGGAGTCGCTCGGCGCCCTCACCCTCCCGCCGCGCGAAAGGCTCGACAACCTCATTTTCGTCATCAACTGCAACCTTCAGCGGCTCGACGGCCCGGTGCGCGGCAACGGGAAGATCATTCAGGAACTGGAGGCGGCCTTCCGCGGCGCCGGCTGGAACGTGATCAAAGTCATCTGGGGGGACGACTGGGACCCGCTCTTGGCGCAGGACGACAAGGGGCTGCTCGTGCAGCGCATGGAGGAGGTGCCCGACGGCCAGTACCAGATGTACTCGGTGGCCTCCGGCGATTACATCCGCCGGGATTTTTTCGGCAAATACCCCGAGCTCGAGCGCATGGTGCGGCACTACACCGACGAGCAGCTCCAGAAACTGCGCCGCGGCGGCCACGACCCGCACAAGGTGTACGCCGCGTACAAGCAGGCGGTCGAACATGAGGGTTCACCCACCGTCATTCTCGCGAAGACCATCAAGGGCTACGGGCTCGGCGAGGCGGGCGAGGGACGCAACGTCACGCACCAGCAGAAAAAACTCAACGAACAGGAGCTGCGCCACTTCCGCAGCCGTTTCGGCATCCCCCTGCCCGATTCCTCGCTCGCCGAAGCCCCCTTCTACCGCCCCGCCCCCGACAGCGAGGAGATGCGCTACCTCAAGGAGCGCCGCGAGGCCCTCGGCGGCTACCTCCCGAAACGCCTCATCACGGTGCCGCCCATGCCCGCCCCGGCCGATGACCTCTATGCGGAGTTCCTCAAGGGCAGCGGCGACCGCGAGGTGGCCACCACCATGGTCGCGGTCCACCTGCTGAGCAAGCTGCTCGCCGACCCCGACCTCGGCAAGTATATCGTGCCGATCGTGCCCGACGAAGCGCGCACGTTCGGCATGGAATCCCTCTTCCGAAAAGTCGGCATCTACTCCCACCAGGGGCAGAACTACGACCCGGTCGACAAGGAGACGCTGCTGTACTACCGGGAAGCGACCGACGGCCAGATTCTGGAGGAGGGCATCACCGAGGCGGGCGCGATGTCGTCGTTCACGGCGGCCGCCAGCGCCTACGCCAATTTCGGCCTCAACACCGTTCCGTTCTTCTTCTTCTACTCGATGTTCGGTTTCCAGCGCATCGGCGACCTGATCTGGGCGGCCGGCGACATCCAGGCCCGCGGTTTCCTCCTCGGCGGGACCGCCGGGCGCACCACTCTGGCCGGCGAGGGACTTCAGCACCAGGACGGCCACAGCCACGTGCTCGCGCTCGCCTACCCGACCGTGCTCGCCTACGATCCCGCCTACGCCTACGAGCTCGCGGTGATTGTACGTGACGGCCTCCGGCGCATGTTGGAGAAGGGGGAGCGCCGCATGTACTACCTGACCATCATGAACGAGTTCTACAAGATGCCCGACATGCCCAGGGGCGTGGAGGAGGGGATCCTCAAGGGGATCTACAAGTTCCGCGCCTCCGGCAACCGGCGGGCGAAGCACAAGGTCCACCTCTTCGGCAGCGGCACCGTCCTCAACGAGGCCGTCAAGGCGCAGGAGCGGCTCGCCGACGCCTACGGCGTGGCCGCCGACGTCTGGAGCATCACCAGCTACAAGAACCTCTACTGGGACGCGATCGACGCCCAGCGCTGGAACATGCTCAACCCGGAAAGAGAACCGCGCCTGCCCTATCTGGCGAGAGCGCTGGAAGGGGAGCAGGGGGTGTTTGTGGCGGCATCGGACTATCTCAAAGCGCTGCCGGCGATGCTGGCGTCGTGGATCCCCGGCCCGCTCACCCTGCTGGGAACCGACGGTTTCGGCCGCAGCGACACCCGCCCGGCCCTGCGCGGTTTCTTCGAAGTCGATGACCGCCACATCGCCTTCGCCGCCCTCTCCGCGCTCGCGCGCGAGAAGAAGCTCAGCCTCACCGAAGTGAAAAAAGCCCGCAAGGATCTCGACATCGATCCGCGCCGGGCCAACCCCCTGTTTTCGTGACGAGGTAGGGATATGCTCAAGGATATTGTCATCCCGGATATCGGCGAGAAGGTCGAATCGGGACGCGTGGTGGCGGTGCTGGTCAAGCCGGGCGACATCGTCGGCGTCGACGACGGCATCATCGAGTTCGAAACGGAGAAGGCGGTGGTCGAGATCCCCTCGCCGGAACAAGGCGTGATCACGGAGATCCGGGTCGCCGTGGGCGAGGAGCTGAAAGTGGGGAGCGTGATCGCCCGGCTCGACACAGCCGCCGGCGCCGCCCCGCCGCCCGTGCCCCCGGCGGTCGAACGCGAACCTGCGCCCGCCGCCCCGGAATCGAAGACCCCGGCTCCGCCGCCCCCCGCCGCCCCGGCGCCCCGCCCCGTTTCCGCTCCGGCTCCGCCGCCGGCGGCGCCGCCTCGGCCGACCGGCCCCGCTCCGGCCTCGCCCTCGGTGCGGCGGCTCGCCCGCGAGCTGGGCCTGGACATCTCCGCCGTGAGCGGCACCGGACCGGGCGGCCGGATCACCGAGAGCGACCTCAAGGTCCATGTCCGACGCGCCGCCGCTTCCGGGCGAGCCGCACCGACCGGGAGCGCCCCGGCTCCCGCCGGGTCGCCGGATCTGCCCGACTTCAGCCGGTGGGGAGAAATCGAGCGGGCCGACATGTCGACCGTCCGCCGCGTGACCGCGGAAAGCACCGCCCGGTCGTGGGCGCAGATTCCGCATGTCACTCAGTCGGACAAAGCCGACATCACCCACCTTGAGGAGTTCCTCCGCAAAAACGCCGACCGCGTGAAAAACGCCGGCGGGAAGCTCACCGTAACGGCCGTTCTCCTGAAAGTGATGGGGGAGGGACTCCGGCGGTTCCCCCGCTTCAACGCCAGCCTCGATCCCGCGAACCGCCAGATCATCTACAAGCACTACGTCCACATCGGCGTCGCCGTCGACACCGACCACGGACTGCTCGTACCGGTGCTGCGCGATGTGGACCGGAAGAACATCGTCACCCTCGCGGTCGAACTGGCCGACCTGGCGGAACGCGCCCGCGGCCGGCGGGTCGCGCCCGACGAGCTGGAGGGGGGCACGTTCACAATTTCCAACCAGGGGGGGATCGGCGGGACCGATTTCACCCCCCTCGTCCTCTGGCCGCAGGTAGCGATTCTCGGCGTCAGCCGCGCGGCCATCGAACCGCGCTATATCGAACGCGAGTTCCGGCCGCGCACGATCCTGCCGCTGGCGCTGTCGTACGACCACCGCGCCGTCGACGGCGCCGATGCCGCGCGCTTTCTCCGCTGGGTGTGCGACGTGCTCGAGAGTCCGTTCGCCATGTTTCTGGAGTAGTCCGCGGCGCGGCCAAACCGGAAGGGAGACCTGACATGAACGATACCACTCGGAACAAGGCGCAGGTGGCGGTGATCGGCGGCGGGCCCGCCGGCTACGGGGCCGCTTTCCTCGCCGCCGATCTGGGCCTGGACATCGTGCTGATCGATCCGGCCGAAAACCCCGGCGGCGTCTGCCTCTACCGCGGGTGCATTCCATCCAAAGCGCTCCTCCACACGGCGCGCCTGTTGGCCGAGGTGCAGGAGGCGAAAGACCGGGGCCTCGCCTTTGGCGCGCCCCGGGTGAACATCCGGAAACTCCGCTCCTGGAAAGACGGCGTCGTCGATAAGCTCACCGGGGGACTCGGCCAGCTCGTCAAACAGCGCAAGTTCCGCCACCTCCGCGGCCACGCCCGCTTCGTGGATCCCCACACGCTGTCGATCAGGGAAGTGGCCGGCGCGGAATACACCTTCGCCTTCGAACACGCCGTCATCGCCACCGGCTCTTACCCCGCCACCCTCGGCCCGCAGCAACCCGATTCCCCCCGCCTCCTCGACTCGACCTCGGCCCTCGAACTCGCGGATATTCCGGGCACGCTGCTCGTGATCGGCGGCGGCTATATCGGCCTGGAAATCGGCACCATCTACGCCGCCCTCGGCAGCAGGGTCAGTCTGGTGGAAATGACCGACGGCCTCCTGCCGGGAGTCGACCGCGATCTCGTCGCCATCCTCCGCAGACGGCTCGACCGGATCTTCGACGCCGTCATGCTTGAGACGACCGTCAGAGAACTCAAAGTGCAGGCCAACGGGGTGAAAGTCGCGTTCGCGGGGAAGCAGGCCGCCGGGAAGGCGCAGTTGTTCGACCGTGTGCTCGTGGCGATCGGGCGCAAGCCCATGTCCGCCCAGCTTGGGCTCGACGCGGTGGGGGTCGATACCGACGCGCGCGGGTTCATCAAGGTGGATGCCCAGCGGCGCACCAGCGCGCCGCACATCTTCGCCGTCGGCGACGTCGCCGGCGAACCGATGCTTGCCCACAAGGGGCTGCACGAAGGGCGGGTCGCCGCCGAGGTGATCGCCGGCCGAAAAGCCGCCTTCGACCCCGCCGCCATACCCGCCGTCGTCTTCACCGATCCTGAGGTCGCCTGGGCCGGCTTGACCGAAACCGAGGCGGCTGGGAAGAAAATCGAGGTCGAGATCACGCGCTTCCCCTGGGCCGCCTCGGGCCGGGCTCTCACGCTCGGCCGCACCGACGGCGCCACAAAGCTGGTCATCGACCCGCACTCTCAGCGCCTCCTCGGGATGGGCGTGGTCGGACCCGGCGCCGGCGAACTGATCGCCGAGGGCGTGCTGGCGATTGAGATGGCGGCCACCGTCGACGACCTCGGCCTGAGCATTCATCCGCACCCGACGCTGAGCGAGACGGTGATGGAGGCGGCCGACTTGTTCCACGGCACCGCCACGGATTACTACCGGCCAAAGAAAAGGAAGTAGGACAGGACGCCGGCGGTCACAACGCTCTCTCCATCCGCAGAGACAATTCTGCGGATCTCTTGTAGGTCAGGACCCTTGTGGTCCTGACATTCTTACTATCGATGTAAGCAGCCCCGTCAGGACCATAGAGGTCCTGACCTGCAGAACCCTGTCCTGCGGAAGTTGGCCGGGGGGCGCTCGGCCTGGCGGCGGGGGCGGGTTATCGGGTTTTCGGGGCGATGCCGATGACGTTGGGCACCGGCCAGCCCGCCCACTGACCGTCGTCATCGTCGAGCGAGGTGTCGTAGCTGCCGACGATGGCAAAGGTGGTATCGGCGGTGCGCACGAAAAGCTGCGCCTCGGATCCGCCCTCGAGGTGCTGGGCGGCGACGATTCCGATCGGGAGCGAGAGGAGGAATTCGTTCAGATCGTACATGGACCAGGCCGACCGGGTGAGGATCACGAGCGCCCGTCCCTGGGTATCCTCGCCGAGGGCCAGTCCGCGCCAGCGTTTGTCCTGGGGCTGCCAGCGGTTTTCGGCGGGGCGCTTGATCAGGCGGAGGTTCTGCATGACGTAGGTGTAGGAGGCGGCCAGTCCCCGGAGGGAGTCCTCATCGAGGTCGTAGATGCGAAACGGCGGGAGGCTGTCGCTGCGGGGGCCGAAAGCCGCCGCCGACTGGTAGGGGTTGGGGAACCGGCAGTTGATGTGGTCGCCGACTTTCATGTAGCCGACGTGGCTGCGCTGGTCGAGGTTGTACATGCCGGCGTTGAGGGCCACCACCAGGTGGTGGCGGCGCGCCCATTCGGCCACGCTCAGGTTGGTCGGCGCGTCGCCGTTGGATTGCGCGAGCAGGCAGAATTCGTACTGGGCCGGGTCGATGCGGAGGATGGTCACGCCGGTGCGGTCGCGGCTCATCGGCGAACGGACCGCTCCCCGGTGGTCCGGCGTGAAAGTCGCCATCTCAAGCCCCGGGGCGAGGACCGCAAAAGGGGCGTCGGCCCGGCCGAGCGCGCCCGCCAGCACACACACGAGACCAATCGAACCGATGACGCGGGTCAGGCGATGTACCATGGGGGTAATATCGGCCATGACGAACGATTGGGCAAGGTGATTAGGTCGGCGGGAGCGGGGGTGAAAAACCAACCGCAGGCCCGGTTTTCTTACCGGGCCTGCGTGTGAGTTCCCCCGCTGTCCCTTACCTGCTGCGTCGCCGCAGCGTTTGTTGTCGGGCGCCTCGCCCCAGGTCGTGTTACTCAATCCGCACGACCTCGGGTCGCGTCCCGTCCCTCCTCTGACTATTTGAGCAGCATCATCTTCCGCGTCTGGCTGAACCCGGTCGCTTCAAGACGGTACAGGTAGATGCCGGAAGACTGCTCGGAAGCATCCCAGGTGACACTGTGGTCGCCCGCGTCGTACTGACCATCCGCCAGCACCGCCACCCGCTGCCCCATGATGTTGTAGACGACGAGCGTAACGTGCGACGCGGTCGGCAGCGAGAACCCAATCTGGGTGGCCGGGTTGAACGGGTTGGGGTAGTTGCCCAGCAGGACGGGCGTTTGATCGTCGGCCGCCAACGGGGGCTCCGGCGGCTCGGGGCCGTTGATGATAACGACACAGTCGACGCCCTCGATCGGTGTGCCGTCGAGCAGATTGCCGGTCAGAGTCAGCGCCACCGTCTCGCCGGCGTACACTTGGCCGAGCGCAGCGATAATCTCATCGCGGTAGAACTTGAGCGTCATATCAGTATACCCGTCGGGGCCGGCGGCCGTGCACTGGCACTGCACCGCATCGGCCGGCACCGGGGCCGCGACATCCTCAAAGCTGTGGCGGATCGGCGAGACGCCTTGCAGGGTCACCGTCGTCCAGTCGATCATCGTCGGATCGAACTCGGCCGTGCCGAGGATAGCGACCGGGAGGACGCCGCGGGGAGGCCGGACACCGGGATCGGGCTTGGCCGACGGCACGGCATCGCTGAGCTCATCCACTGCGAGGGTCGGTGCCCCGTCGCGATAGGGGCGCAGATTGAGCGGATTCGGGCAGGAGCCGGGTTTGATGTCGAGGGCGACGGGGAGAAACTCCGGTTCACTGGCCGGTCCCACACAAATGTCATCGAACCAGACCGTCCCTTCCTGACACGAAATATCGAGGTAGGCCGGTTCGCTCATCCACGACTCCTCGGGCAGAGTGATCTCGCCCAGGTAAGACGAATTGACCCAGAACTCGGCATGCAACTGACTGTCACCCGGAAGCGAGAGGCGGCACCTTACGTCATGCCAGGTGTCCAGGGCAAAGCCGGTGTACACGGTTGCACCACCCCACGGGCCCAGCTTGATGTCGCCGTTCGGAAGGAACGTCAAGAGCCCCGGGCAGGGACAGTCCCACCAGTCGGGGCCGGTGCGAAGCCCGAACATGGCGCGGTAAGGGTGGCAGCCCGAGAGCGGTTCATGGCCATTTGTGACCGAGAACGTGACTTCCAAAGGTAGATCCATGCTGATCGGCCGAGTGACGACAGAACCCCAACACGAGCCCAGCAGGCCGAACATACGTAAGGAAGCCGATCCGGTGTGGGCGTATGTATGATCGATTTCAATACCGGGGACGTTGCCGCTCCCATGCCAGTTGACCGACCAGCCAGAGCCGGAGTAATCCTCAAAGCTGTCACACCAAGGCTCGGGCGCGGGAGACAAGAGGTCGCCGTTTGCGGCAATGACGGCGTGGGAAGGGGCATGCCCGCCGGCCGAAATAGTGGTTGCCCCCCAGGTCGGAGAGGAGACGAGGAAGGCCAACAATAACACCACGAGAGATTGTTTCCTCAGATCCATCGCAAACCTCCATCGGAACGAGTTCTTCGAGCGCTGTTCGCGCCGAATGGCGCGACACACTAGTCGCTTTCAGCAATTGTCTTTGCTCAGGGAATAGGTACTGAACGCGAGATTTGTCGGAACCCGAATTCCCGGTTATTTCCCGGCCGCCCGCAATTCCCCCTCTGTCACCCACCCCCCATTTGTCCAGTACCGGATTGACGCGTATCGCTCCCGAATTCCTTCAGAAAGGGTCTTGGAAGGGAGTGCCCCCGAGGAAACCAAGCCCTTGTAGGACAGCGCAAGCTGCTCTGACACGTCAAGTTCTTCAACCCTAAGAGATTGATCGAAGTATTAGATCAGTTGGGCCTCGGGCTGTGAAGGTATAGGGAGGAGTGTCACCTTGATTCTGCCGTGGACAACTTGCGGTTCCATTGCCCCGTAGTGCTGGATACCGAGCGCTCGCGAAATCTCCTCCAATGGAAACAGGACATATGCCGGCTGGTTGCCTTCTCCACCGAACATGAGATCGGCGCTCATAAGGTTGAAAGGAGGCGAACATCCCTGAGCGCTAAACGGATCCAGCAAGAATAGGCACTTAGTATCATACGCGTTGTTCCACCCCTGCATCACCAACTTTTGCCGGCCTGCTGAGTCTGCGAACCAGGAGTGGATTCCCGTATATCCGGAGTGGACGTACCAACCTAGCGGGTCGCCGACAGAGTCAAAAAACCGAATGTAGCTCCTTGTACCATTCAGGCTGGCGTTCAGAACAGTCATGAATACCGGGCCGTTCTGCGTATCTCGGAAGGAAAGAGCGGCCACCTCGTAATTCCAGGACGCGAGGAGAGTCTCCGCCGGCTGGCCCGGGATGATGGCACTGCGGCTCCACAACGAATCGCCGTCCTGATCGAAGACACGGAGAATGGCATTGTCCGGGCAGTCGGAAGCCTGACTCACAAGAACGGCCACTTCATTGTCGGCATCCGAATCGACATCCACGATTCTCACAAATGCAAATTCCGGCAGGATCGACTCGCACTGACAAGTCGTGGCCCACAAACGCTCACCGGCCGCGTTTAGGAGGGTTAATTCCTTACCAAGGATCTCGTATCGCACCGGGTTATGATCAAACCACCATGGTGCGAAGGTTCGCGTCCATGTGATGGCCAGAAGCACATAGAGCAGTATCGCGAGCAGGGCCACCTCCGTCTTGATGCTCCGGCCCCAGTGCACCGCTTTGCGGGCCACGAACTGACCGATGCACATCCGCTCGGAGCGGACAATGTTGTAGTTCTCCACAACATCGGAGAGGCGCTCGGCGGCAATCAGGCCAAGGCGGCGGCGCGGATAGCGGGCGCCCAGAGCGGCCAGCGCCGCGCGGGCCTCCGCTTCGTTGGCGGCCGGGATCACGACGTACCGGACGGTCGAGAAGACCGCACGCTCGAGTTTGACGGCGAGCGTGGCGGCGTTGATCGGCAGCAGCGTTCCATTGGCGGCGATGCTGCCGGTGAACGCCACCTCGGAAGAGACAAATCGCTCGTGGCGCATAATCTCCGGGCGGAGCAACTGCGTGTAGGCGACGAGCGCCGCGGCCAGGCCGATGGAATCGCCGGTCACGGTGCGGCTGTTGCCCTCGAGACGGAAGTGGGCATGGAGACTCGCGGCGTCATCGCCGCCCAAATTCGGCAGAGCGGCTTTGGCGACGCGCGGAAAGATGCCGACGGGTCCGGCTGCTCGGGAGAGGCTGCCGAAAGGTTCGCTGCCGGCCAGACCGCGCAAGAGCGGGCGGACCGACTTGAGCGAGTCGTACACGACACCGACGAAGGGATCATCCGGCGCCCGCAACTGCCCCTCGAACGTGACTTCATCGGCGGCCAAATCCCCGGGGCGGCGGGTCCGCGCGCCGATCGGCTCGACCGCGCCGACGAGCGTGTACATCCGCCCGCGGGTGGCCTCGCCGCCGTCGGTTTCGACAAACAGGCAGCGGACGCGGTCGAACCAGAGGTGCCCGGTTTCGCTGTCCCATTCGGCGGCGATTTTGTCCAGGCGCGCGGCGGTGGCCGGAGCGGGGGCGCGAAGCCGGTCAATGGCCTCCCGCAGCCGGTCGCGCTCGATCACGAGGGTCTCCCCCGCGCCGTCATCGGGGGGGTTGGCATCGGCGCCCGATGAAAAGAGCTCTTTGGCCGCCGCGACTTCGCCGGCGCCCTGGGCGCAGACCATGACGGCTCGTTCAGTCTCCCCCGCATACGCCCAGGCCCGCGCAAGCGCCAGGTCCACGGTCTCCCGCTGTTCCGGGGAACCGATTTCCCTGGCGAGGGTGCGGATGGCGGCGAGATTTTCGGGAGGGCAGTCGGCAAGATGTTCGGGGGCGAGCGATTCGGCGAAGAGAGCCGTGTACTCATCGAGGTAGGATTGGTACGACGGGTTGGCGCGGTGGGCGGCGAGGTTCGGCCAGAACGCGGCGAGCGCGAGCAGGCGATGGTCGCCGACCGGGCGGGCGGCGAGCGCGGCTTTGAGGGCGCCGAACGCGCGGGCGAACTGCAGGGACGAGAGGGTCATCGTATCGCCTAGGCCTTAAACAACCGAATCGAGAGGCTTTTGGGGGAACCGGAGAGCCGGAACGACGCCCGGCCGGCCTGAGGCGCCTCGAGCGCGTGGGCCTCGGTTCCCTCGATCACATACACCCGGAGGGCGTCCTTCTCGTCGATGCCGACGAGGTTCAGGAATTCGAGCGTCACCAGCTTCCCCTCCGTCTTTCCCTCGAAGCGGAGCCGCACGCGGTCGGCTCGGGAGCTTTCGAGAACGGTCTCCCCGCCGTATTCGGTCCGGTCGGGATCATACGCGAGTTCATCGAGCGTGAACGAGACATCGGGGAGCTTCACCTCCCACTTGAGCGCTTCGATGTCGGCATCAGCGACATCGGAGAGGTCGGCCCGGCCGGCCGAGTCGGTGAGGAGCTCTTTCTGTATGTCGGGCAGGCGGAGGAGCACGTGCGCAGCCTGCCGGGGATCATCGGTCACCAACTGGACCCACTGCCGCCGGTCGGGGGCGCTGCGCATGACGCGGAGGACCATTTCGGGGCTTTCGGAGAAATACTCGCGAAGGCACTCGACGGCGGGCCGCTCCTCCGGGCGGCCATCGGCGGCCAGGAGGTACTCCTGCGGGGGGGCGGCCGGCGCCATGGGGGTCATCGGAATCACCCGTCCGCGCAGAGCCTCATTATATATGCGGTCGCGCAACTGCATAGCCGGTGGGGGGATCGGCTCCCGGTCGGACTCGCCCACAACCTGCGTATCCTGAAGTCCTTCAAGGAATTCCCGGCAGAACTCGCACTCAGCGAGATGCCCCTGCACCACATCCCTGCGGTCGCCGGATAGCTTCCCGTCGAGAAACAGGAGCAAATCAGTCACGTTCACGTGCACGGTCTTCTCCTTCCATGCTCCCGTAGAAAATAGTCACTGGAGCAGGCCGATGTCGGACTGACCAAGCAAATCGATCATCCGGCGGTACCCCTCGTTGAGAGTCGTTTCGAACACATATTTGTAGTCCTGCAGGTAGCGCTCGTGGGCTTCGGGCGGCATCACCTCGCGGAAGTAAGCCGGGAGGCCGTCGGAGCCGCCGGCGAGGAAATCGGCGAGGTAGAGCTCGAGAGCCTTGCGGAAAGCCTCTCCCTCGGCCGGAGTGATCCGTCCCAGGGTGACATAGCGGGCGATAGCCGAGGCGGCGGTATCGTCCACCGCCCGTTGGCGGGCCCGATCGCCCGCGGCGCGGGTGCAGAGTTCTTCCGGGCCGGGGAGGGGCGCGGGGGCGCACTCGGCGCCGGCGAGAAAGGCGGCGTTCACCTCGACCATCAGGGCCAGCAATTCATAGAGCGGGACGACCGGCGGAGCGCCGGTCTCATCGCGGATCAGGCGGAAAATCGCGGCGCACCAGGAGGATCGATTGGTCGTGCGGTTGAAGGCCGCGAGCACGGTTCGGCGCAGCATGTCAGGCTCGACGACAAAGGCATCGGGCCGCGGATGGGGGGCATCCTGAGCAGGGGCCACCAGCACGGCGCGGGTGGAGGGATCGGTCCAGGAGACATACTCCGAGGACGCGAGGATGTCCCTGACCCGCCGCTTGAGGAGCGCGACCTGCGGATCGTGTTCTCCCCAAAGGCGCGAGATCTGCTGCTTCACCTGGCAGTAGAGGAAGATGCCGAAGAGGGATTCGAGGCCGGTGATGTCCTCGGGCGGCAGCGCCGGGCAGCCCTGGCGTTTCAGATAGGGGAAGAGCCCAGGGCAGGGGAGGCCGCCGGCCGGCGCTAAGATACCCGCCAGCACGTCGATGGCCAGGTCCCGCATGGGATCATCGCCGGCATAACCGGCCAGCGGCAGAGGCACGTGGCGGGCGCGCAGGTTGCGGAGGAAGACAATAGTGCGGCGACAGCTCAGGTCGAAGAAGGCATCGAAGGCGCGCCGGGAGAGGGGCGTGCGAAGGAAGTTCGCGATAATCGAGGCCACGGGTGTATCTGTCATGGTCGCCGCACCGATCCTGCATTACCGGTCCGCATGGCGCTGCGAGCGGGCTTGCCCTATTGACGGCAAGATACGACCTTACGGGTCGGTTGACAAGGGCAACGCGGGGAAATATGGGTATCAGGTGCGAGCCGTGCGAGCGCGGTTTCGTGCACCCCCGGAGGTTTAAATCTCACGCCGGGCGTTCTTGGCGTTGCTTTTTCGGCGGCGGATCGTATAAATACGCGGACGAACGAGATCCTTCACCGACAACGGCCGGTCCCTGACTGAGGGCTGTCCGCATAACCGCAGATGTGACCGAGAGTATCAACATTCTCTGGCGGCGAGTGGTCGACGGCGACCGGGCCGCCTGGGCCGACCTCGTGCGGCAGTTTGCCCCGCTAGTTATGACGGTGGCGGTGCGCAGCGGGCTGAGTGCGCCCGATGCGGAGGACTGCGGGCAGCAGGTGTGGCTGGCGCTGTACCGGACGCGGAAGAATGTGCGCGATCCGGCGCGTCTTCCGGCCTGGCTGATCCAGACGACCCGGCGGCGGGCGGTGCGAATGCGACAGCAGCAATCAGCCCGCCGTCAGGTGGAAGCGGACGCGCCAGAGGCGGCGTCCTTGTGTCTGCCCGACGACCAGGTGGTACAGCTTGAGCAGGCGGCGATTCTCGAGGGGGCGCTAGCGCGGCTCGAGCCGCGCTGCCGGGACTTGCTGCGGAAGCTCTTTTTCTCGCCGGGCGGGACGACCTACGCGGAAATCGCCCGGCACTTCGGCCTCTCCCCCAACGCGCTGGGACCGTTGCGCTCGCGGTGTCTGGCGCGCCTGCGAAAAATCCTTGCCGAACTGGGCTACCCGGTGGACTAAGCGGGGCCGGTGCGGCTCTTTTAGGGCAGAGAGTGAAGGAAACCGCCGTATGAAATCATCCGATCGCCATCCCACGCGCGCGCAAATGCTTGCGGCCGCCCGCTCAGGTCCCGGCCGACTCCGCGGACACCTGCAGAGATGCGCCGAGTGCCTCAAATGGTTTGAGATGCTGCGGCGCTTTTCTCCGGCGGGAAGCGCCGGGTTGATGGCGCCATCCGAGGACGCGGTGGAGCGATGGATCAACGTTTCGCTGCTGGCGCCGCCGCCGTCACTCCGCACGAAGAGCAGCGGCCGGGTGGTGTTCGACTCGTGGCGGGAGCGGCCGGCCGCCGTTCGCGATCTCCCGGAGGGGCTGGTGCGGCGGTTGCGCCTGGCGGCGCCTGACCTGGATCTGGAGATTGTCGGCGAGCAGCGGCGGCGGGAGTGGCGATTCATCGCGCGGGTGTATCGGGGCCGGACGGCGGCGGGGGATTTCGTGCTCCGGGCGGGGCGGCAGCGCGTGGTTCCGGGCGGGGACGGTTTCCTGACATGGTCGTCGAGCCGGCCGCCCCGGACGGTTGTGCTGATCTCACCCGACCGGGAAATCCGCTTTGAGAATGTGTCATGGTGAATATCGGAAGTGACTGCGAGCGCGCCGCCCGGCGTTTTCTCCAGACGGGCCGGCTGGGCGGCAGGACGCCGGCCGAATTAGCGGCTTCCTGCGACCAGCTTGTCCGTCGGGAAACGGAGCGATCAGCCCGGCGCGCGGTGGGTCTGGGAGAGCAGTTTGTCCGCCGGGCCCGCGCCGCCGACCGCACGATGCTCCCGGTTGCGCTTCGCGCACTCGGCTGGGCGTATGTCGTGGCGGGCAAGTACCAGCCGGCGGCGGCGCGCTATCTAGAGGCGCGGCGGGCCACGCGCGACCCGCTCGCCCGCGCGCGCATCGACCGGATACTGATCGACGTGTACATGTACCTGGGCCGGCACGACGAGGCGCTGCGGCGCGGCCGCCGGGCGATCGCGGTGTTCCGCGGGCGCAAGGCCGAGGCCGATCTGGCCAAGACGGAAGTCAACTGCGCGAACGTCCTGCACCGCCTCGACCGGCACCCCGAAGCGCTGCCGCTCTACCGCCGGGCGGGGGCGTTCTTCGCAAGCCAGGGGGACGAGCTGGCGGCGGCGTTCTGCCGGTACAACGAGGCTAACACGCTCGTGCAGCTTTTTCATTTCGCCGCCGCGGAGAAGCTCTATTCCTCCGCCCGCGAGGTTTTTCTCCGGCACGATCATAGGTTGCGCGCGGCCGGCTGCCTGTACGGTCTGGCCTGGCTGCACATGCTGGAGGGCCGCTTTCACGCCGCTCTGCAGGAACTGGCCGAGTGCGAGGCCCACTATCGCGCGGCCGGGCAGGCGCGCGAGCACCTGCTCTGCGTACTTGATCGCGCAGAGACCTACCTGAGTTTGAATCTTTTGCCGGATGCGCGCGACACGGCGCGCCGGGCGGCGATGCTGGCCCGCCGGCTGGGTTTGCGCTACGAGCAGGCCAAAGCGGAGTTTTTCAGGGGCAAGGCGCTGGCAGCGCTCGGCCGGATGAAGGCCGGCCGGACGGCTTTCCGGACGGCGGCCGCGGGCTTTCGAAGAGAGGGAAACGAAGGTTTCCTCGCCGCGGTGCGGGTGGCGGAGGCGGTAGCCGGAGAATCGGGGCGGGCGCGCGCCCGCGCGCTGGCGGCGCTGCGGGAACGCATGCCGCAGGGGCGGCTGCCGCTCTGGGAGGCGCTGTGCGATCTGGAGATTCTCAGCGCCGCGCCGGAGGACGGAGGGGCGCGGCGGCGGCTGGCCGCCAACCGCGCGGTCGAGACGATGCCGCACGTGCGCGCGCAGTATGTGACGCTGCTGGGGGACAGCGAGGCGCGGCGGGGCCGCCGCCGGGCGGCGACCGGCCACTGGCGCCGGGCCGCCGAAATCCTGACGGCTGTGCGCGCCCAGCTCCCCCCGCTTGACCTGCGGGCGGCTTTCTCCGAGCGCCACGCGGAACCGTACGAGAAGTTGATCGCGTGCGAGTGGGAGGCCCATCCCTCGCAGGCGGCGGCCTGGCTGGAGCGCTTTCACACGGCCGGCATCTGGGCGACCGAGGATGCGCGGCTCGACGATCCGGCGCGGACGCAGGCGGAGCAGTCGCTGGCCTCGCTGGCGCGGTACGTGGCGGCGGCGGCGCAGCGATCCGACGGCCGGCGGGTGCGCGGCGGGGGGGCGGCGCCGGCGACATCGTTGCGGCGGCAGCTCGAGGAGCAAATTCGCACCGACCTTGCGCGGTTGGAGCGCAGGCGCGGGAGCGCAGCGGAGCGGCTCGACCGGCTGGGCGCGGAAATCGCCGCGGCCTCCCGGACCATGCGCCTTGTCCAGTTGCACGCCGTCTCCGGCGACATCATCGGCCTCATCCACGAGGAGGGGCGGCCGCGCGGCTGCCGACTGGAGGGCGCCGCGCCGGCGGTCGAGCGCCTCCTCCAGCGATGGCGGTTTTTTGTCGAGCGCGCGCCCTATCGCACGGCCGGTGAAACCGCGGCCGATCTCGCCGATGAACGGCGGCTCCTCGCCCGGTTGGCCGAGACCCTCTGGCGGCCGCTGGACGTGGGCGGGCCGCAGCCAGTGCTGATCGTAGCCGACGGCGCCCTGGCGAATCTCCCCTGGGCGGCGCTGCCGGTCGGGGGAAGGCCATTGATAGACCGGCATCCGCTGGTGATGGCGCCGAGCGTGCGGCATCACCTCGCAGCCGCGCGGCAGCGGACACAGTCGCGGGAGACCAGGATATTTGTCGGCGCCGCGGGGCTTGGCGCGGCGGGCGCGGAGTATGCCCCGCTGCTGGCCGATGAGCGCAGGCAGACAACGGTTCACAATCCCTGCGGTCGCGCCGACTGGCCGGTTGATTCGGAGGCCGATGTCTGGCATTTCACCGGCCATGCGCATTTTCGCAGCGACAATCCGTTTTACTCCTTCCTGGAGCTTGCTGACGGGCCGCTGTTCGCCGCCGATTTTCGCCTGCGGCGGAACACGGTGAACCTGGCGGTGCTGGCGGCCTGTCGGACCGGGTTGTCGTCGTTCTTGCCCGGCGAGGAGTCGACCGGGCTGATTCGCGCGCTGCTGGAAATGGGAGCGCGCAACGTGCTGGCCAGCCACTGGGCGGTGGCGGACGCCTCGACCGCGCGCTGGATCGAGCGGTTCTATGGGGCGCTCGCTGAAGGGAGCGGACCCGCCGCGGCCGTGCAGCGGGCAGCCGCGGACGCGCGGGAAGAGTATCCCTCGGCGTACGATTGGGCCGGGTTTTCGCTGTTCGGCGCCGGCTGACGCCGAACCTGGAATAGATCGGGTGTGAGAAAAATGTCCCGCAGCTTCTTGGATAAAGGAGGCGTTCCTATGATACCGCACTGGACCGGGGCCACCGCAGGGAAGTTTCTGCTGTTTCTCGCGCTGGCGGCTGCCTTCATCGGCCTGACCGGGTCGTCGCAACCCGGGCCGGGCGTGGCACAGCCGCCGGGCGCGATTCCGCCCAACGCCAACGCCGGGACGGAGGGTCCGGACACGACTTTCCGGCCGTATGTTCCCGGCGAAGTGGTGGTGAGGCTGTTCAGCGACTCGATCTCGGTTGATTCGATCAACACGCTGTTCGGCACGACGGTGAAGGAGTATTTCGGCCAGGTCAACATCTATATCCTCGCCACGGCCGACCCGGCGGCCGATATCGAGGCTCTCGTGGAGAACCTGCGGCCCCTGCCGGGGGTGATATTTGCACACCCCAACTACGTGGTGTCGCCGCTGCAGTCGGTGCAGGGGAGTTTCCCCTTCTCCGATGCCGACAACGTGGGTTCCTACCCGGAGCAGGAGGCGGCTCTGCGGCTGCGTCTTTCGCAGGCGCACGCGCTGGCGACGGGGGCCGGGGTCAAGGTCGCGGTGGTCGACGGCGGCGTGAATTTCGCCCACCCGGTGCTCGCGGGAGCAGCGGTTTCGGGCTGGGACTATGTCGACGGCGACGCCGATGCGTTCGATGAGCCGGGGGGCCGCAACAGCGGCCACGGCACGTTCGTGGCGGGGGTGGTCCATCTGACCGCGCCGGGGGCGCAGATCATCGCCTACCGGGTGGCCGACACCTCCGGGCGGAGCAACGGCGACCGGGTGGCGGAGGCGATCCTTCGGGCGATCGACGACGGCTGCCGGGTGGTCAATCTCAGCCTCGTGATGACGAACGTCCACGAGGTGCTGCGGAACACGCTCGCCTATGCGCGCAGCCGCGATGTGTTGGTCGTGGCCGCTGCCGGCAACGAGCGGTTGGAGGTGCCGACCTATCCGGCCTCCGATCCGAACGTGGTGGCGGTCGCGGCGGTCGACACACTCGACCGGCTGGCGGAATTTTCGCGCTACGGCAACCACATCGATCTCTGTGCGCCGGGGGAATGGATCTACGCCCCGTATTTCGACATGTACGCCTGGTGGAGCGGGACGAGTTTCGCCGCTCCGTTTGTTGCGGGCCAGGCGGCGCTCAAGGTTTCGCAAGCCGGCGGCGCGCTCGACTGGCGCAGCCTCCACGCCTCGCTGATCGCGACTGCCGAGAACATCTACCCGGCCAACCCGGGCTTTTTCGGGAAACTGGGCGCCGGTTTGGCGAACCCGCTCCAGGCGCTGCAGGATACGGTCGGTATCGATACGGCCTCGGTGGACCCCGGCGTGCTGGCGCTCACGCTGCCCCCGAACACGGCGGTCCAGCGCTGTTTCAACCTGTACTCGACCAACCCCAATTCGGTCTTCAACGCCACCGTGCTGGGCGGTAATGTCGCATTCACGACGATCACGGCGGACTCGGTGTTGGGCGCGAACGCAACCATCTGCTTCACTCTCTCGTCGTCCGGGCTGAGCGAGGGGATCTACGCCGACACGATCCAGTTTGACATCAGCGGCGTGTCGAACAGCCCGATCTTCGTGCCGCTGAGCCTGTACGTGAGCGACACAGCCGTCATCTCACAGGACGCGGCGGTGAGGCCGACCGGATACTCGTTCTGGCTCCCGGAGGGCTGGGTGCAGACGATCGACGCGTGCGCGTACCTGACTTCCACCAACGCGCCGGCCGCGTTCACGGTTCGGCGGATCGATACGAGCGCGGCGTCGTTCGTGGAGATCCTCTCCCCGTCCGGCATGACCAACGACAGCGTGTGCATCCTCCTCCACCCGGCCGGCCTGGCGCCGGGCGTGCACCTCGACACGCTGGTGTACCGGGTGAGCGGGGTGACGTACGACCTCTACCAGCCGGTGAGTCTGACGATCGGCGACCAGGTGGATTCGGCGGCGGTCAGCCCGATGTACTTCTACTTCACGTCGCCGCCGGGCGGCCCGCCGCAGGAGGGGCGCGCATATCTCCGGTCGACCAACGCCCCCTCGGCGTACTATCTCGAGACGGCCGGCGGTTCCGACTGGCTGCACGTGCCCGATTCGGCCGGGGTGACGAACGATTCCATATCATTCACGATCGCGCCGGCGGCCGGGGTTGTTCCGGGGCTCTACACCGACACGCTTTACTGCCACGTGGCGGGGGCGGTGAACACGCCGGCGGTGTATGTCACGCTGGAGGTGCAGGATTCGACGGCTGGAGCGACGGCCACCGCCCACCCCACCTACTTTGAGTTTGTCCATGCTCCCTGGGCGGGCGGGCCGGCGCAGGCGGGCGTGTTCCTCTTGGCGTCGACCAATGCCCCGGCGTCCTACTCGGTCGAGGCGGCCCTGGGAGTGTCGTGGCTGCACCTGGCGGACTCGATCGGGACGACCAACGACTCGGTCCGGTTTACCGTGGACGGCGCGGGTTTGGCCCCCGGCTTCTACTGGGACAGCCTCATCTGCCGCGTGACGGGGGTGGAGATACCGGCCGCGGTGCAGGTCCTGCTCACGGTGCTGGATGACACGGGCGGCACGGGGCCAAGCGCCTATGCGAGTCCCTCCTGGTTCAGTTTCGCAAGCGATCCGCAGACCCCGCCCTACGCCGGATCGTTCGTACTGTCGTCGTCGAACGCCCCGGCGGCGTTCACGGCCGCGGTCATGTTCTCCTCGCCGTGGCTGCACGTCATCGATGCGGCCGGCACAACCAACGACTCGGTCCGGTTCACGGTCGACGCGGCCGGGCTGGCCCCCGGTTTCTACAGCGACAGCATCGCCTGCGTGGTCGCCGGGGTGCCCGATTCGGTGCTCGTGCCGGTCCAGCTATCGGTAGCGCCGGAGGACACGCTGGGCGGGGATTCGGCGGTGGCCATTCCCGCGAGTTTCAGTCTCACGGCGCCGCAGTATTCGGAGCTCTTGCAGGTGCGCTGTCTCATGCTCTATTCGAGCAATGCGCCGGCCCCGTTTACGGCCAGCGTCCGCCACGGAGCGCCGTGGCTGACGCTCTACGGCGCCTCGGGCATGACCAATGACTCGGTGTGTTTCGGCGCGAGCGCGGCGAGCCTCGGGCAGGGGATCTATGTCGACACGATCGACTGCAGCGTGGAGGGCGTGGCGGCGGCGACGGCGGTCCCGGTGGTGTTTTACGTCGTGGACGATTCCGCCGGCCCGGGTCCCTCCGCCTGGGCGGCGCCGCCGACGGTGAGCATCACCGCGCCGTTCGGCCTGCAGGACCTCATCGACTGCCACTTCGTTCTCAGTTCCACCAACGCCCCGGCCCCGTATGTCGCGTATGCGGCAAACGGCTCGGCCTGGCTGTCGGTGGCGGACTCGGCGGGCGTCACCAGTGATACGGTGCGGCTGGTCATCAACCCGGCGGCGCCCTTCTCGGCCGGGACATATGTCGACAGCATTGCCTGTCTGGTGGAGGGCGTGGCGCTGCCGGTGACGGTGCCGGTGATGCTGACGCTGACGGTGGACAGCGGGGGTGCGCCCACCGCGGCGGTCACGCCCGCGACGGTGCACTATTTCGGGCCGTACGGGATGCTGCCCCCGACCACGAAGTGCGCGCTCGTCACGTCGTCAAATGCGCCCGCGCCGTTCACGGCCTGGGTGGCCGATTCGGTCGGCCGATTCACATCGCTGCCGGACCCGACGGGAGTGACCGCCGACAGCCTGTGCCTCTACCTCGATCCGGCCGGATTGCCGCCCGGCATCCATGTGGACACGGTGAGAATCAGCGTGGCCGGGGTGAGCCCGGCGCTCACGCTCATCGTGCAGCTCTCGCTGGACATGCCGAAGGTATCTGAGGTGACCAATTATCCGAACCCGTTCAACCCGGAGACCAACATTTCGTTCAGTCTGACGGGAGCGACCCGGGTTCAGGTCACGGTGTACAACACCCTCGGCCAAGAGGTTGCCGTGCTTTTGGATAAACGGCTGGAGGCGGGCCGGCACACCGTTTCGTGGGGCGGCTGCGACGGGGCCGGCCGACCGGCGGCCAGCGGCGTGTACCTGTATCGCATCACGACGGATGAGGGTGTGGTGTCGCGCAAAATGCTGCTTCTGAAGTAGGCTCGGTGGGAACAGTCGCCGGGTGGTCCGGCGAGTTTTTGGAGCCGCTGTCGTCCCGTGACGACAGCGGTTTTTTTTTGGCGCGCGATTGGGCGTCGTGATCGGAGTCGCAGGAAAAAGAATACGACTTTTATCGTGTTTGTAGCGTTGAATCTGGGCAAACTTGTCGCTAAATCAGATAAAGACGGAGAGATTTCCCTTGCCTTTTCGCGCGGGGGGGACATATACTACTGATAGATATCATCTTCACATCAGACGGGTTAGGAGAATTGCCCCCCGGGAGAGGTTGGCCGGGGGGGTTTGGCATCATCGCAGGCAAGGTGCATCAGCAGAGTGTTAGGGGCATTTCGCTTACCTTCCTCTACCGGCAGGCATTGCGGGGTGCTGTCCCGAGGCGTCTCGAACGATAGGGAGCGTTATGTACGACTGCCAGCATCTATGGAAGATGAAAGACATCCAGTTTGGCTTCGTGGTGTTCGAGAAGTGTTTTCACTGCCACGGCCTGCGGACGTATTTCACGACCGAAGACAATCCCATTCCGGGCGAGAAGTATCGCGAGGGCGTGTGTTTTTGGACGCGGATGGAGGTTGCGCAGTCATTCCAGTTCAATCTCCAGTGCGCGCTGTGCGGGCGGAAGGAGGATTTTTCGGACCTGATGGGGTTGCTGCACTGCACGGGGTGTCTGGAAGATTGCCCGGTGGAGGTTTTGCAGCGGGAGCTGCACGCGCAGCGCATCTGGGTTCTGGTGGCCTTCGGCTACCTTCCCAAGGCTCTTTCCGCGCCGGCTTCGGAGAAGAAGCTGGCGGTACTTTCGGAGTATTTCAATCAATCGCGCGACCGGACGCGGTCGCAGATCCGGATCGTTTCCTCAAGCCTCATTTCGAACCTGAGTCTCTGCAAGGGGGACTTCATCCACGATTCGGGCATGCTGTCGCTGGAGCCGCCGCAGGGCCGGAGGCAGCTATTCTGAGGATTCCATACACAGCGCACCCACAGGCAGGAGAACGAGTGTGACAACCCAAGATCTGGTGGAGAGAATCGGGCTGAAGCCGCTGAGCCGGTTTGATCCGCGTCCGGTGACGGGCGTGTTCATTTCCGACATGCTTTCGGATGTGATGGCCGGGGCGAAGTCGGGGGATTTGTGGCTGACGGTGCAGACCCACAAGAACATCGTGCCGGCGGCGAATCTGGTCGATGCCGCAGCCGTGGTCGTCACCAGCGGCAAGACGGTGCCGCAGGAGACGATCGACCTGGCCAACAAGTACAACATCGCCATCCTGGCGTCGCCGCTGCCCGTGTACGAGCTGGTCGGGCGGCTGTACAGCCTGGGGATCGGAACGCCGTAGGAGCGCGCCGGGGCGACGACTCGCCGCGGCGGCCCGGCGGGGCGACGCGCCGACGGTGACCGGCACACCGCCGCTATGCAGATTCGCGCGATTCGAGACGCACTGAACGCGACTGTGCTGGAAGGCACGGATCGCCTCGATCTGGAGGTCGACCACGTGTATGCATCGGACCTGATGAGCGATGTGCTTGCTTTCGGCCGGCCCAATTCTATTCTCCTCACCGGCCTGGCGACCAAGCAGGCGATCATTTCCGCGCACATGGCCGAGTTCGTGGCGGTCGCGTTCATTCGCGGCAAGCGGCCGATCGACGGCTCGGACGAGTTGGCGCGCGACCGCGGTCTGGTGCTCCTCAGCACGACCCTGGACATGTTCGACGGCTGCCTGAGCGTCGGCCGGGTGCTCCACAACGGTCCCCAGGCGGTCAACTCCCCCGCCGCGGTCAAGCCGGAGGAGATGAGCCTCACCCAGACATTCACGATCCAGGGGGACGATTTCGCCAGCGCCGGGGGGGTGTCGACGGAGGTGAAGTCGATCCTGAAGAAGATCGGCCTGGACCCGAAGCTCGTGCGGCGGGTGGCGATTTCCACGTACGAGGGGGAGATGAACGTGGTCATGCACGCGCAGTCGGCGGTGGCCACGCTGTCGATCACGCCGCGCTGCATCACGGTGGTGCTGGCCGACCGGGGGAAGGGCATTCCGGACATCGAGAAGGCGATGCAGGCGGGGTGGTCGACGGCGACCGAAGAGATGCGGGCGATGGGGTTCGGGTCGGGCATGGGATTGCCCAATATCAAGAAGAACGCGGATGAGTTGAACGTTGAGAGCGAGGTCGGCAAAGGCACGACGCTGACCATGCGGTTTTACATCTGAGCGCGCGTCGCGCGCGAGTGAAAGGACGCGCCGTGGTCCAGTACTACCATGCCCACCAGGTGAATCCCCGCAAGTGCCGCGGGCACATGAACTGCATGCGGCGCTGCCCGACGCAGGCGATCCGGGTCCGCAACGGCACGGCGGTCATCCACGACGAACTCTGCATCGACTGCGGCACGTGCATCTCGGTCTGCCCCTCGGCCGCAATCGACCCGGTCATCAACCCGCTCCAGGCGTTCAGCGGATTCAAGTACAAAGTCGTCGTCCCCTCCTCCGCTCTCTACGCCCAGTTCGATTCGAGCATCCACCCGTGGGTCATTCACCAGGCGTTCCGGCGGCTCGGGTTCGATCTCGTGGTCAATGTCGGGCTCACCTGCGAGTACCTGGCGAAAGCGACCACCCGCTACCTGGACAAGTACACAGGGCCGCGGCCGGTCATCTCGAGCGAGTGTCCGTGCGTGATCCGGCTCATCCAGGTGAGGTACCCGGACCTGGTGGGTAACATCATCCGCCTGGACGTCCGGCGGGAATTGACGGCGCGGGGGACGCGGCGGAGCCTGATGGCGTCGACGGGCCTGGGCTCGGAGGAGATCGGCATCATCTACATATCTCCGTGTCCGGCCAAGGTGGTGTCGATCGAGCAGCCGGCCGAGAAGGAGCAGTCGTGGTTCAACGGGGCGGTGGCGATCCGCGACGTGTACGCGCTGCTCTACCCGATCGTCATGGGCCTCCAGGCCGAGTTCGACGAGGGGGCGGTGCCCGAGGATTTCTTTTTCCGGGCGGGATGGCCGATTCTCGGCGGGATCACGCAGAGCCTCAACATGGACAACTGGCTGGCGGTGTCGGGGCTCGACCACGTGATGAAGATATTCGACGACATCGAGAATTCGCGCCTCCGCAATGTCGACTACGTCGAGGCGGTGGCCTGCATGATGGGGTGTGTCGGGGGGATTTTCAACGTCGAGAACCCCTACGTGGCGCGGGCGAACAACATCCGCCAGCGCACCCGCTACGAGAAGGGGCGGCCGATCCCGGAGGCCGAGATCGAGAGGCGTCTGACCGACGGCGACTTTGCGCTGGAGCACTCGGTGCCGCCGCGGCCGACGAAGTATTTCGACACCGACCTCGAGACCTCCATCAAGCGCCTGCGCGAGGTCGACCGGATATTCCAGAAACTGCATCAGATCGACTGCGGCGTCTGCGGCGCGCCGACGTGCAAAGCGTTCGCCGAAGACTGCGCCCGCGGGGACGCCCGGCTCACCGATTGCGTGTTCCTTTCCAACCGAGGTGGTGCGGAATGAATCACATGGCTTCCACGGCCGGGGCGCCCGGCGCGGCCGCCGATCTCAGCGGCATACTGCGCGAATGTTCGGGGGAGCGCGGCGACCTCATCCCGCTGCTGCAGAAACTTCAGCACACGGCCGGGTTCATATCGGCGGACGGGGTGCGGCAGATCGCGCTGGCCCTGCGGATCACGGAGAACGAGGTGTACGGCGTGGCCTCGTTCTACTCGCAGTTCCGCTTCACGCCGCCGGGGCGGCACTCGATCAAGGTGTGTCTCGGGACGGCCTGCCACGTGCGCGGGGGGCAGATCATCAGCGACGCCGTGTCGCGCGAGCTTGGGGTGGCGGCGGGCGAGACGACACCCGACCGGCGCTTCGATTTCCAGCGCGTCGCCTGCCTGGGCTGCTGCGCGCTGGCCCCGGTCGTGCAAATCGACGACGACATTCACAGCCGGATGGCGGTCATCCGCCTGAAAGAGGTGCTTGCGAAGTATGAGTGATTTCACCGAACGGGTCGTCGAGGCGCGGCGCGTCTGGGAGGAACTGGCGGCCAGCCGGGTTCCGGTGATAACGATCGGCACGGCCTCGTGCGGGCGGGCGGCCGGGGCGCTCGACGTGCTGGCCGCCGTGGAAGACACGCTCCGGGAGCTGCGCCTGAAGGCGCGCGTCATGCAGGTGGGCTGCATCGGTCCCTGTTACCTTGAGCCGCTGGTCGACATCACCGCGCCGGGGCGGCCGCGGGTGAGTTACGGCAACGTCGTTCCCGGCCGCGTCCACAATCTGATCGAGAGCTGCCTGGTCAAAGACAACTGGCTTCCCAAGCAGGCGCTGGGGCATTTCGGCGAGGCGCCGCTGCCGGAGCTGCCGGAGACCCCACGGTTTTTCGACCTGCCGATGCTCAGAGCGCAGGTGCGGATCGTGCTGCGCAACTGCGGCATCATCGACCCCGACGAGGTCGACCACTATCTCGCGCGCGAGGGCTACGCGGGATTCCTCGCGGCCCTGGGCAGGCCGCCGGAGGCGGTCATCGCCGAGGTCCGCGAGGCAGGCCTCCGCGGCCGCGGCGGGGCCGGTTTCCCGACCCATCGAAAGTGGGAAGTGTGCCGGTCGCAGGCGGGCTCGGAAAAGTACCTGATCTGCAACGCCGACGAGGGGGATCCGGGGGCGTTCATGAACCGCTCGCTCATCGAGGGGGACCCGCACGCGGTGCTCGAGGGGATGCTGATCGCCGCCTACGCGATCGGGGCCACCCGCGGGTACATCTACATCCGCGCCGAGTATCCCCTGGCGATCGTGCGGCTCCGCCGGGCGATCGAGCAGATGCGCGCGCTGGGGCTGCTCGGGCGGAACATCCAGGGCTCGGCCTTCAGTTTCGACATCACGATCAAGGAGGGGGCGGGGGCTTTCGTGTGCGGCGAGGAGACCGCCCTGATCGCATCGATTGAGGGCCGGCGGGGGATGCCCCGCTCGCGCCCGCCCTTCCCGGCCATCGCCGGCCTCCACGGGAAGCCGACGATCATCAACAATGTCGAGACGCTCGGCACCCTTCCGCACATTCTGCGGCACGGGGCCGCCTGGTACCGCCAGTACGGCACGCAGGGGAACTACGGCACCAAGACGTTTTCGCTGGTGGGCAAGGTGCGGCGGCCGGGGCTGATCGAGGTGCCGCTCGGGATGACGCTCCGGCAGATCATTTTCGACATCGGCGGGGGCACGCGGAAGAAGTTCAAAGCGGTCCAGACCGGCGGACCGTCGGGCGGCTGCCTCTCCGAGGAGTTCCTCGACACGCCGGTGGATTACGAGTCGCTGACGGCGGCCGGGTCGATCATGGGTTCGGGGGGGCTGATCGTCATGGATGAGGACACGTGCGTGGTGGACATCGCCCGGTACTTCCTCGATTTCACGCAGAAGGAGTCGTGCGGCAAGTGCACGCCCTGCCGGGTCGGGTCGCGCCACATGGTGGAGATTCTGGAGCGCATCACGCTCGGCCAGGCGGCGCCGGAGGACCTGATCCGGCTGCAGGTGCTGGCAGAGACGGTCAAGCGGGGCTCGCTGTGCGGGCTCGGCCAGACGGCGCCCAACCCGGCGCTGACGACGCTGCGCTATTTCCGGCCGGAGTTTCTCCTGCATGTGACGGAGAAGCACTGTCCGGCCTCGGTGTGCCGCGAGCTGATCGAGTACCGGGTGGTGCCCGAGAAATGCACGGGGTGCCAGCGCTGCGTGAGCGTCTGTCCGACGGGGGCGATCACGGGTCCGCGCTCGGAGACGCACAACCTCGATCCCGACAAGTGCATCAAGTGCCGGGCGTGTTACGAGATCTGCCGTTTCGACGCCATCGCCGGCGACGCCATCATCATCCGGTCCAAACGGAGTGTGCCCAATGAACTCACCCCATGACCCCGTCACCGTCACCATCGACAGCCGTTCCCTGAGCGCGGCGCGCGGGGCGACCATTCTGGAGATCGCGCGCGCGGCCGGCCTCTACATCCCGACCCTGTGCGCCCACAAGGACCTCACGCCCTACGGCGGGTGCCGGATGTGCATTGTCGAGGTTGACGGGATGCGCGGTTTTCCGACCGCCTGCACGACGCCGGCCGAATCGGGCATGGTGATCCGCACCCACACCGCCCAACTGCACGAGATCCGCACCGAGATTCTCCGCCTGATCCTGAGCGAGCATCCGTGCAGCTGCCTGGTGTGCGACGAGCAGGACGAATGCCGGCAGTACTCGGCCACGATTCGGAAGGCCGGCGTGACCACCGGATGCCGCTACTGCCCGAACGACGGCCAGTGCGAACTGCAGGAGGTGGCGGCCCGGCTCGGCATCACCGAGATCGGCTACCCCGTCTACTACCGCAACCTACCGGTGCACAAGGACGATCCGTTTTTCGACCGCGACTACAACCTCTGCATTCTCTGCGGGCGGTGCGTGCGGATGTGCCAGGAGATCCGGACGGCGGGGACACTGACCTTTCTGCGGCGGGGGCCGCAAACGGTGATCGGTCCGGCGTTCGACCGGACGCATCTCGAGGCCGGCTGCGAGTTCTGCGGCGCGTGCGTGTCGGTGTGCCCGACCGGCGCGCTGGCGGAGAAAGCGCGCAAATGGAAAGGGGCCGCCGAGCGCGAGGTCACCACGACGTGCCCGTTTTGCGGTGTCGGCTGCCAGGTGCGCCTGCAGGTCAAGAAAGACGAAGTGGTCGGGGCGCTGCCGGCCGAGGACGACCTGGTCAATCGGGGGCAGCTATGTGTGAAGGGGCGGTTCTGTATCCCCGAGATTGTGTCCCATCCGCGGCGGCTCCGGCACGCGTACAAGCTGCGCGACGGGGTACTGGTCGACATCGGCTGGGAGGAGGCGGCGACTCTGGCGGCCGAGCGGCTGACCGCGTGCCCACCGGAGGAGTTCGGCCTGCTCGTTTCGGCGAACTGCAGCAACGAGGATCTCTACGTGGCGCAGAAATTCGCACGCGCGGTCATGCGTTCGAACAACATTGACACGACGTTCCGCCTGGCCTACGGGGCGAGTTGCGCGCCGTACGTCGAGCACCTGCGGGCGCCGGCGACGCTGGAGGATTTGCGCCGGGCGGAGGCCGTGATCGCGATCGGGCTGGATACGCGTTTCGGCCGGTCGGTGATCGGGGCCGAGTTGCGCAAGGCGTTCCGGCGGGGCGCGCGCATTGTCACGATTCACCACCGGCCGCACGATCTGGCGCAGATCGCCGCTCACTGGCTCCGGCCGGCCGCCGGCCAGGAGGGGGAGCTGCTCCGGGAGTTGATGGCCGCGACGGCTCCGGCCGCGCGCGGCGGGCGGGGAAAGACCACGGGCGGAGCGGATATCGCCGCCGCCGCGGGGACGATCAGGGAGTCGGGGCGGACGGTGATCCTGCTCGGGCCGATGCTGTTGGACCGGACGGACGGGCCCGACCTGCTGCGGGCGGTGCACGCCTGGGCGGCGGCGCTCGGGGCCGCGGTGATGCCGCTTCCCTCCCAGAACAACTTCCTCGGCGCCCTGCTCATGGGCGCGGTCGGCGAGCTGCTCCCCGGCGGGGCAGCCTGGGCCGACACCGCCGCCCGGGACCGCCTCGCCCGGCGCTGGCAGTCCGCGCTGCCGGCGGAAGGCGCGCAGTGGAACAGTTCCCTGGTCGGCCGCGGCCCGCGCCGGAAGGTCCTCTACCTTCTGGGGGAGGTGATCCCGAATCCGCGGGCCGGCGCCGAGACGGTGATATTCCAGAACATCTTCCACCCGCCGGACCTCACCGGGGCCGACCTCGTGCTGCCGGCGGCGGCGTTCAGCGAGACCGACGGCACGGTGATCAACGGGGAGGGGCGCGTCCAGCGGCTGCACCGGGCGCTCGACCCGCCGGGGGACGCGGCGCCCGACTGGGAGATTGTCTGCCGGATCGCGCGCGCCATGGGTGCGGCGGGGTTCGCGTTCGGCTCGGCGCGGGAGATCCACGAGGAGATCGCGACTCTGATCGAAGGTTTCGACGCATTCGATGCACCCGCGCGGGCGCCGCACCGGTGGCCGCTGGCCGAGTGCGACTTGCCCGCGGCCGCGTCCGCACCCCGGTCGGACGGCTCGGCGACAAATCCGTTTCTGCTATTAACCACCAACCTCGAGCACACCCACCGGGGGTTCGCCATGGCCGACCGGGTGGCCGGTCTGTCGCGGCTCTATCCGCTGCGGGTGGTCGAGATGAACCCGGTCGACGCCCGGACGATGGGGATTGCCGACGGCGAGACGGTGGCGGTTACCGCAGAGGGGCTGGACCGGTGCTGGCCGGTGTGCGTGACGGCGGCGCAGCCCGAGGGTCTGCTCCACGTGGTGCTGCCGCCGGGCGAACTCGACGGTGCGAACCCGCGCCGCGTGCAGGTGAGGAAATGCCATGTATAAAGTAATCGACAACCGCATGGTCGTCCCGAACATCCACATGCTCCGGGTGGAGGCGCCCCACGTGTCGCGCGAGGCGCGGCCGGGACAGTTCGTGATCGTCCGGGCCGAGGATGACGGCGAGCGCATTCCGCTGTCGATATCCGACTGGGACGCCCGCGACGGCACGATCGTCGTCGTCTACAAGAACGTCGGCGCCACCACCAACCGCCTCTCCAACGTCCGGCCAGGGGAAAGCCTTCTCACGGTCGTCGGTCCGCTCGGGAAGGAGACGGAGATCGACACCTACGGCACGGTGCTGTGCGTCGGGGGATGCTACGGGATCGGGAGCATTTACCCGATCGCGCGGGCGCTGCGCGAGCGGGGCAACCGCGTCATCGTCGTCGGCGAGGCCCGCAGCTCCTACCTCACGTTCTGGGACGACAAGCTGCGGGCGGCGGCGCACCGGGTGGTCTGGATCACGCGGGACGGGACGCGCGGTCTGCGCGGGCACGTGCCGCGCCTGTCGGAGGTGATCGGGCAGGAGTCGGGCCCGATAAATCGCGCCATCGTCAACGGCTGCACGTTCCTGATGAAGCGGGTGTCGGACATGACCCGCCCCCTCGGCATCAAGACGATCGTCAGCCTGAACCCGATCATGATCGACGGCACGGGCATGTGCGGCGTCTGCCGGGTCTCGGTCGGCGGCGCCACCCGCTTCGCCTGTGTCGACGGTCCGGACTTTGACGGCCACGAGGTCGACTGGACTGAGCTTCTCCAGCGCCGCAAGTCGTATTTGACCGAAGAGATTATTCCGCAGTCGACGAGCCGGTGCGAGGAGCACGCCGGCAACGCGTAACCGAGGGACGAGGCGCCATGACAGAAGAACCGCAGCGAAAGAAGATCGACCCGCACCGGCGGGAGATGCCCAAGCAGGCGGCCGAGGTGCGCCGGCGCAACTTTCACGAGGTGGCGCTGGGCTACCCGATCGCGACGGCCGTGGCCGAGGCGAAGCGCTGCCTGCAGTGCAAGAAGCCGAAGTGCGTGAGCAACTGCCCGGTCGAGATCGACATCCCGGGGTTCATCCAGCACATTGCCGACGGCGATTTCGCCGGCGGCACGCGGGTCCTCAAGGAGAAGAACTGTCTCCCGGCCGTGTGCGGCCGCGTCTGCCCGCAGGAAGAGCAGTGCGAGAAGACCTGCCTGCTGGAGAAGAAGGGCTGCGCGGTGGCGATCGGGCGGCTCGAGCGGTTCCTCGCCGACTGGGAGGCGGCCCAGGGGGATCCCGAGCTCCCGTCGATCCCCGCGCCGACCGGGCGCACGATCGCGGTTGTCGGCGGAGGGCCGGCGGGCCTGACAGTCGCGGGCGACCTGATCAAGCTGGGCCACCGGGTCACGATCTTCGAGGCGCTCCACAAGATGGGGGGGGTCCTGATGTACGGGATCCCCGAGTTCCGGCTGCCCAAAGCGATCGTCGCGCGCGAGGTGAACTACCTGCGCATGCTGGGCGTGGAGATCATCACCGATTTCGTCGTGGGCAAGACGCGGCCGCTCGCCCGCCTGCTTGAGGAATTCGACGCGATCTTCATCGGGGCGGGCGCCGGACTCCCCTGGTTTATGCAGATACCCGGCGAGAACCTCAACGGCGTCTACTCCGCCAACGAGTACCTCACGCGGATGAATCTGATGAAGGGGTACCTCTTCCCCGACTCCCCGACGCCGATCAAGGGGCACACGCGGGTGGCGGTGATCGGCGGCGGCAACGTCGCCATGGACTGCGCCCGCACCGCCCTCCGCCTGGGCGCGGAGACGCGCATCATCTACCGCCGCTCCCGCCAGGAGTTGCCGGCGCGGCTCGAGGAGGTCGAGAACGCGGAGGAGGAGGGGGTGATTCTGGATTTGCTGACGCTGCCGGTGAAGTACATCGGCGACAGCGACGGCTGGGTGCGGGAGATCGAGTGCATCCGCATGGAACTTGGCGAGCCGGACGCCTCCGGGCGCCGCTCGCCGGTGCCGGTCAAGGATTCGAATTTCCGGGTGGCCGTCGACGCGGTCGTGTGCGCGATCGGAAACAGCCCGAACCCGCTGATACCGACGACGACGGCGGGGCTGGAGATCGGCAAGAAGGGGAACATCGTGGCCGATGACGCGACCGGGCGCACCTCACTGGCGCGGGTGTGGGCGGGCGGCGACGTGGTGACGGGTGCGGCGACGGTGATTCTCGCGATGGGAGCCGGTCGCAAGGCCGCCCGCTCCATGCACGAGTTTTTGATGGCGCCGCGCTAAGCGCGGCGCTGTAGCCGGCGGCGGACCCTCCCCTATCCCTCGAATACGTCGGTGCTCACGTATTTCAGCCCCGTGTCCGCCATCAGGGTGACGACCGTGGCCCGGGGGCCGAGCCGCCGGGCGACCGCGATGGCCGCGAGGACGTTCGCCCCCGACGAAGTTCCCGCAAAGATCCCCTCCTCGCGCGCGAGCCGCCGCGCCATCGCCTTGGCCTCGGCGGTGCCCACCGCGACAATCTCATCGACCAGGCCGGGATCCCACAGGGGCGGGGTGTAGCCGATCCCCACGCCCTCGATCTTGTGCGGTCCCGGGCGGCCCCCGGAGAGGACGGCGGATTCCGCCGGCTCGACGGCCGCCACGCGGATGGCGGGTCGGCGCTCTTTCAGGACGGCGGCGACACCGCGCAGCGACGCGGCCGTGCCGACGCAGTGCACGAAGGCATCGACCCGGCCGCCGGTCTGGGTCCAGATCTCCTCGCCGAGGGACCGGTAGCCCTCGATGCTGTCGGCGTTGCTGAGCTGGTTGGTCCAGTAGGTGCGGGGTTGCCGGCTGAGCTCGCGGGCGGCCTCGATCATATCGAGAATGAGCTTCTTGGTGGTCAGGCCGCCCTCGCTGGGGACCAGGGTCAGCTCCGCGCCCAGGGCCGCCATGTGCCTGAGCTTGTCCCGGCTGAAAGCATCGGAGGAGACGATGCGCAGGCGGTACCCCCGGGCGAGACAGACGAGGGCCAGCGAGATGCCGGTGCTTCCGCCGGTGTACTCGACAACCGTGTCGCCGGATTTCAGCCGGCCGTCGGCCTCGGCCCGGGCGATCATGGCCAGAGCGGCGCGGTCTTTCATGCTCCCGGTAGGGTTTTCCCACTCGAGCTTGGCGACAATGGCGGCGGCGCCCGGCGGCGCGACTCTGCGGAGCTGCACCATCGACGTGTCGCCGATCGCCTGAAGAACATTCCCGTATGAATTCACCATGGCTTCCCTTTCGCGCAGGCGGCGGGTTCGCGCGGCCCGATGCGCGCAGACGGCCCCGGCAGATGAGATCCTAGCGGAGGCAGTAGACGCCGCCGGGGCCGGCGACATAGACGCGGCCCTGCGGATCCATGACAGGCCGGCAGGTGATCGGCCCGTCGACAATCCGGCGGCTGATTTCCTCGCCCTCCGGGGACAGTTGCAGCAGCAGTTTTCCGGCGGCGGCGAGGAGGGAGCCGTCTTTCAGCAGCGTGATGAGGATCTGTCCCGGCTCGGCAGGGATTTTCTGCACCCAGAGCTTCTCGCCGCCGCGGAGGCGCCAGATTTCGCGGCCGAGCGAGAGGCAGACGTCGCCGTCGGGAAAACTCGCCGGCGGCTGCGCGAGACTTCCCGCCCCGGCCAGCGGGAGGCGGCGGCGCTCCTCGCCGGCGGACGACAGGACAAAGAGGGCACGCTCGCGTCGGCCCTCGGGGTTGTCGGATTTTTCGGCCACCGCCAGGATCTCGCCGGCGTGCGAATAGGCGCAGGCGATCACGCTGTCGAACGGGATCTCGATCACCGCAACCTCGAGTTCGGCGGCCGGATCGTAGGCGGCCGCCGCCGGGAGGGCGGCGAGGAGCAGCCGGTCCCGGGTCGCGAGGCAAGCCTGGCGGCCGTCCGGACTGATCAGGGCCGCGATGAGAAAACCGTCCCGGATCACCGACCAGGCCAGCTCGTTGGCGCCCCGGTTGAGGGCGGCGAGGATGATCTCCGGGCCGACGACCTTCTCCCCCGCCGTACTCGTCGGTCCGGGGTGCATCTGGGCGCAGAGGAAGACGGCGTCGGCGGAGGCATCAGCGACAAAGACGCGTCCGGCGCCGTTGTACAGCGGCGCCCGGACGCGCTCGCCGTAAGTGCCGTCATAGCGGAGCAGCCGGAAGGCACCGTGTTCATCGAAGGCAACAAGGCCGTCTCTCTGCGCTTCGAACGAGCAGTTTTCGAGCGTCTCCTGCGACCAGAGGGGTTCGCCGGTGGCCGCGCTGCGCAGGTCGAGGCGGCGGCCGTACCACACGGCGATGCGGTCGCCGATGAGGCAGAGATGGTGCGGGAGCACGGAGTCGCCGGCCGCATCGGCCGCCTTCTGCCACACGGTCTCCTGTCCGAGCCGTCCGGACACCGGCAGATAGCCGGTGCTCTGGCGGTCGCCCCACTCGCGGGGATTGAGGATGAGGTTATCGGTCACGGTGTTCTCCTGATGAGCCGGTTGCGCGCACACGACCAGCGCGAGGAAGGCGCCGATGAGGGTCGGCCATTTGACCATAGTTCCCATTCCTTTCGAAGGCGGCTGGATGTTGACGACGCGGTATCATTGGTTTCGCCTTTGCGGCCGGTCCCCCTTACGGCGGGCCGCCCCAACTGTGCAGCGTGAACGTTCCCGGAAGGCGGCCATCGGCCCAATCCGCGAGGAAGTGGAGCGCCTGCTCGCCGGTCTGGCCGGAGGCGCGGTTGAAAAAGTAATCGACGAGCTGGGCGCCGGTGATGACGCGGCTTACCTCGAGATCGGAACTGTCCCAGAAGCCGGTGCTGATGGCGGTCTCGGCCCCCCGCGTCAGCTCGACGTCGTAATGCTTGTCGGACTCGGTGTCGCCGTCGCTGGAGGCATAGAAGCCGGGCAGGAAGTGGATGTAGATGTCGCGGATGTCGCCGGTGCCGCCCTCCAGCCGGTAGTGTCCGCCCCAGGCCTTGAAGGCATCTTCGATTTCGACGATGCGGTCGCGCTTGCGGTTGTCGGTCCACGATCCGGTCCACTCGATTTTCATGAGCACGCGCACGACCAGCACGGCGTGGTAGACGCGGCCGCCCTGGGCGGCGTGGAAGGTGTCGCGGGACGACTCGTCCCGGCCGACGTCGTACAGCTCAAGGCTGAGCTTGCGCACGGGGCTCGAGGTGAGCTCGTATTGCTTCTCGCTTGCGATCGGGTCCTCTTTGACGGCCGGGACGGAGGGGTTGCCGCCGGTGACTTTGCGGTGGAAGGTGAAAACGAAGGAGGGGCGGTCGAGGCGGGCCACGAAGGTCTTGTCCGGAAGCAGGGCGCGCAGCGGCGATCCCACCCGGCGGCTCTCCACGTTGATCTTGCGCATCGGGTACCAGAGGTACCGCAACCGGGGGGCGCAGTTCCAGTACATGAGCGAGCCGTTGTTGAACGGCATGGAGTAGGGGATGTAGTGCTGAATGAAATTGGCGTTGGCGCCGGCGTTCGCGCCCGAATGCGGCGTGAACTGGCGGCGGATGTACTCATCGGGCTGGCCCGTGCCGTGGCCCAGTTCGTGCGCCATCGTATTCGGCACCCAGGTGTCGCCGTGCTCGGTGACGCTGATGCCGTTCAGGATGGTGGGCGTATCCTGGTAGCAGGACTTGTTCAGTTTGAGCAGCGAGTAGGGGCGGTTGGCGGAGTCGCGAATGGCCCATTGGTAGGCCGGGCCCCAGTCGCCGTTTTCGTTGCGGCAGACGAGGGCGAGGAATTTCGCCTTGCCGCCCAGGGCATCGCGCTCGGCGTCGCGCAGCGCCTGCTGGGCGAAGAGGGTCTCGAAGTTGTCGGCGGCGTTATCCGACGGTTGGTTGTCGAAATTGCAGTTCACCCACCCGCCCGCCGGCGCTGTCGGCTTGAAATGCTCCCGCTCGTCGAAGAAATAGAAATGCCGGATAATGACCGTGCGCGCGGAAGGCGCGATTTCCTCCATGAAGAGCTGTTTCCGGTTCCACACATCCATGGCCCGATAGCATCCCTGGTTGCGGAAGTTGTCGACCTCGGCCTCGGTGGGGATCGGTCCGAACTGAGCCGGGGCGCGGGTATCGGCCATGAAGCTCATCGACGCATACGAGATGGTGAACGAGATCGGGTGCTCGTCGTCCACATGAAGTGCGTGGAAGTAGTGCAGGTCGAAATCGCCGGTGGAGGCGAATTCGGTGCGGGTTTCCTGAAGCGCCCAGGTGCAGTGGTAGTCGCTGTCGTTGCGCACGGCGGCGCGCGCGCCGACCACGAATCCGTTGGCCGGCCAGTTCGGCGAGGGCTCGGTGCGCCGGCGGCCCACGGGATAGAACCCGTCGCGGAAGAAAACGATTTTGACGTCTTCGGCGGGCTCGGTGATGAGATTCCGGGCGAACGGGATCCGGGCGGAGTTCAGGTCGGCGCCCGGCTGGTACAGCTTGAGGAATCCCGTGGCCGGGTCGACCACCAGGAGCTTGACCCGCGACTTGGCGGCGAGATTGCGCTCGGCGCCCCGGTGGTTGGCGTCCTTGATATCCTGGCTGCCGCCGACGCTATCGAGCAGCACAATATCGTCCAGAGAAAAGACGAGCGGCTGCTCGAAGGTGGTGGTGTTGGCGCCGTAGGGTTTGAGTTGGCGGTCGGCGGCCATGACCTCCTCGAACCGCTTGCCGCCGGTGTAGGCGGCGCCGGCGCCGCGCGTCCAGTAGTTGCGCGAGGACCAGACCGCCGGCAGGTCATAGTAATGGGCGCGCTCGTGGGCCGGCAGCGCGGCGTACTGCTCCGGGGTGAGATCGACCAGCCGCGGGGAGGCGGACGACGCATCGGCCGTGAAGATCCACTTGCCGGGGGCGGCAAACTGGAAGTACAGCTTCGTGCGCGCGGGGTTGTGCGGCACTTTCACGGTGTAGGTCCCGCCGGAGTACTGCACGCGCGCGGCTACCGGCGCGTCGCCGTCCTCGAACGCCTGGATCTCCAGTCCCTCCGGGACGCACTCCCGGCTGCCGCTGATGCGGTCCCAGTACATGAACTGGAGGTGGTAGGCAACCGCGGTGAGGTCCTCGGGGCTGATGTAGACCGGGAGGTAGTGGCAACCGTTGTACAGCGGGCACTCGGCCCGCTCGTGCACGCGTGTCCGGTCGGCCGGGCAGGCCATGGTCGGCGCGTCCAGGTTCGGCACCTCGTGGGCGTCGAAAAAGAGCAGTTCCACGCGGCGGTTGAGCTGGGAGCGGTAGTTGCTGCGCTCGGCATCGTCGACGGGGAAGGACTCGCCGCAGCCGACAAATTTCACATCCTCGGAAATAAAGCGGGGCCGGTTGGTCTGCAGGCTGACGAGGTCGGGGACAGAGAGGCCCAGACGGTGGGCCAGGTGGTCCTGGTACAGGTCGAAGAAGGCGGCCCAGCCCGGCTCCGGCCAGCGGTGGCCGGCGGCCCCGTCGATCTGCCGGTGCATGTTCGCCGGAAGCGGCGCCCGGTAGTCGGGCGGGGGCGGAGATCCGTCGGCCGGGAGATCGGCCGGGGACGATGCGAAGGCGGCGTTGTAGCGCTGGACGAACTGCTCGGTGGCGTCGCGGGTGTGGGTGCCCCAGGTGTTGTCGATTCCCTGCGGGTCGCAGGGCCATCCCCAGCGCGGCTCCCCGCTGATCCAGGTGAGGATCTGCTGGTAGTCCTCAATCCGGTGCCGGTCGGCCGAGATCCGCGCCCACTCGGCGCGATTGCCAGTCAGCAGCGCGAACACATTCCGGGCGCGGAGATCGGAGAGCGCGAAATTCATGGCCGGCTCCCCGGAGGTGTCGGTGTGCCCGGCGATGAGGAGACGCTTGGCCGGGTCGAACTCGAACTGGCGGAGGGCGACGCCGATGACGTCGAGGCCCGAGACTGCGTCCTGCTGCTGCTGAACGCGCGCGTCATCGGAATCGGAGACGTCGTCCTCGGTCCCGTCGGCGGACGTTAGGCCGGCGGGCCGCGCCGGCATCATGACCGCGCTGTTGAGATGGAACAGCACGTCCTCCACTTCGAGCACGTGCACGTGGATGAGGCGCAGGATGAACCGGAAGATGGATCCGGTAAAGCCGTCGCAGCCGCGCAGGAGATCGCGGAAGATTCTCTCTTCTTCGATAAGAGTCATGAGCCAGACCTGTGGGGCGCCCGCTTTCGCCCCGGATGGCGGGCCGGAAACTGCGGCCCCGAGTCGCGCGGCCGATCCCGCGGCCGTCGCGGCGGCGCGGCCCCGGCGGGGGCTGCAAGCGCGCTACTGCACTTCGAACTTGACGCTTTCGGCGACGGTGGCCTCAAACGTACTGCCCGCCGGCACCTTGCCCTCGCCGCCCTTGATGAACAGGCCGAAAATGAACAGGTACGAAAGGACCTTCTTCCCCTTCCCCTTAAGCTCGTTGGTGCCACCCTCCAATGCGATGGCGGGCACATCGAGGAGCGGGTACTGCCCCTTGGGTTTCAGGTCGACGAATATCACCGCGATCATGCCGGGTTTGCCCGCCCGGCCGGATTTTTCGGCCTTCGCGACCACCGCCGTGCCCCGCGCGCCCTTCTCCACGAGGACGAGGCCGCCGACCGTAACGTCCTCCTGAAGAACGATGGGGAGGCTGTCGCCGACCGCAAACACGCTGGACGACACGTTTCCCTCAAACGCAACGACCAGTTTGCTGCCCTTGGGCAGCTCGACCTTCCCGGCATAACTCGGGACCGCGAGAAGCACTACAGCGAACGCCGCGGCGGCGGCGCCGATCCACTGGCGACAAGTCCGTTGACACATATCAGATCCTCCTCCGGCAACTATCGTTCCGATATCCCACATTCGCTCACTTCTTCAACACGGGCAGTCTCTCGGACAGGCTCTTGGGGACGAACGAGATTTTGGCGGAGCCGAACTGCCCGAACTTGATTTCCTTTTCGAGTTCGAACAGCGCGTAGGGGTCGCGGAGAATCACCCGGCTATCAAAGCTCCTTCCCCACGACTCGTCCTGGCCGACGTGCGCCTTGTGAAGAACAACATAGACAACATCCCCCACTTTCCACATAACGTTGCCCGCCTCATCGGCGAAGAGTTGGTTGTTGGCGTCCGACCAGTTCGGTTCCTCACCGTCGCCCACTACCTGCATGTGCAGGTGGGTGCCATCGGGCACGATGTCGACGCGATAGTTGAAAGTCTGGCGCGACTCCCACTTCTTGACCTCGCTGAGATAGTCCGTTACGGCCTTGATTTCCTTGCCGTATTTCTGCGGATCCATCTGGAGCTGCACGAGGTAGTCACGGAGCTCCTGGGCACCGGCGTCAAGGCGGAAGGCCGGGGTGGGGTCGCCGTTGATGCGTTTGATGATGTCGGCGAACTGATCGCCGGCCTGCTCCACCTGGGCCTGAACTTCCACTTTTTCCGCATGGGCCGCGGCGGCCGCGGTGAAAGCCGAGTACAACTGGATTTCGGCCGGGTTCATTTCCGGCTTGTAGTTGGCCTGATAGCTGTTCACGGTGGCCTGGAGATTACTCCAGCGCTGTGAATCCGACCTGTCGACCTGGCATGAGTCAAACTTGCTCCAAGCGTTCATCACGCGGGCGGCCCGGCGGCCGACGGGCGCGGCGGAGTCCGCCGCATACCGGGCGACCTCCTCGCGCAGCTCGACATAGGCGGGGGACGGCTGCAACCGGGAGGCCACGACATCGTACGCGGGCCAGGCGGTCTCGTTCTTGATGACGCCGGCAAGCCGCTGGATTACCTCGTCGAACTCGGAGGTTTCGCTTTCGGTCTTCAGGCTGCGATAGAGCTTGGCCATTTCTCGGGCGGGCGCCTGGAACTTGCTGAAAACCTTGGCCACCAGCCACCGTCCTGCATACCCGTTGTATTCGGTGCCGATCTTGTTGCGCTCTTCGGTGCTGGTGGCGGCGGCCGTCCGGCCGTGGCGGATGCTGTCCTCCAGGCCGGTCGTCCGCCCGAGCTGCCACCAGAGGTGCCAGCCGAAGGCGAGGCTGCAGACGAGAATCCACAGCAGGGCGGCGTTGCGGACATAGCGTTTGACGGTGCGCAGGCGGGCCAGCCGCCGGTTGCGCACAACCGCCTGCAGGAGCCACCGGATCGGCTCGCGCAGTCCCACCGGGCTCATTTTCTCCGGCGGCCTGTAGAGGCTCCGCCCCTTCTCGGCCCCGATCTTCTCGGGCTGAGAGCCGGTGCTCGAGACGAAGAAGATCTGGAAGTCGAGCGTCCGGCCGAGGACGACCCGGATGAACTCCTTGGTTTTGACGAGGATTTCGCGGACTGACCCGGCCCATTCCTGGTTGCCCGCCACTTCGGGGAAGGCCAGCGCCTCCACCAGGAATTCCTCGTACTCGCGGCAGATGGTGCGCTCCTGCCCGTGCGGCACGAGGCTCACCTGCGCCTCCCCGCGAAAACCGGGGAGACTGTCCGCCTTGGTCACCACCAACCCGATGGGAATGGACAGGTTGCGGTCCAGCGGTCCCAGCTCGCGGAGCATGTTGACGAACGAGGCCGCGTGGGACTGCCAGTCCGATTCGGAGGGGAGCGCTTTCGGGTCGAAGAAGAACAGGAGGCCGTCGCACCCGGCTGTGAAGTTGCGCACTTTGGGGGCGAACTCGCTGGAGGTGCCGATGGCGACGGCGTCGCCGGGGTAATCGTAGCTCACGATGGGAATGCGGTCGCCGCCGCCGAGGATGGCGGTGAACTGGAGGACGCGGTCGGTCTTGGTGGAGTCGGGGAATTTGCGGTCGCGGCGGGTGTCGATCCGGGTACCTTCGCCGGCAGCCGCGGCCACGCCCCAGATCGCTTCGCGGTGGGCCAGGAAAGCCGCAGCGGTGGCGTTGTCGGTCACCGCGATCTGGAGGTCGCGGGCGAACTTGCAGTCCTCGTTGAGGACCGTGAAATAGACGGTCTTCCCCGAGTTCCAGTGCCCGTAGACGCCGATGCGGACGCCCGCGGGCCAGGAGAAGCCGGTATCGGTGCGGCCCGCGCCGCCCTTTTTCTTCGAGCCCTTGCCCGCCTTCTTTCCCAGACTGAGCACTTTTGCGAAATCCACGAAAGCCTTTCCTTGATCGGGACCGCGGCGGTCCCGTTCTCAGGGTGTTACCTGCTGCCTTAGTTCGTTCACCCGGCGATCGAGATCCCGGTACCGGGAATCCGAGTACTTGCCCCAGAGGACCGGGGCGAGGATGGCGCAGGCGATCCACACGAGCACCAGGCCGATCTGGAGCGCGACCGCCGGTCGCCGCTGGGTGAACATCAGGCTCGAATACCGGGAGCTCTGGAAGAGCCCCTTGGCTTTGCGCCCCGTGGCGGCGAGCGACCGGCCGACGCGGGACCAGAAGCGCTCGCGCTCGCGCAGCAGTCCCCACTCCTTGAGGTACTGCTCGTAGAGCGGTCCCTGCTTTTTGAGCTGGTCGAAGGCGCCGGCGTTCCGGAGGCTGAACTCCAGGCTGGCGCGATCCTCCACCAGGTTCGCGCCCAAGCGGAGGCGCCGCCGACACAACTCGAGAATCTTGCGGTCGTCCCGCAGGGCGCTGAAGCTCTCGACGCCTCGGCCGATGTCGAGCGGCGGGCCGTAGGAATTGAGGAACCGCGCCATCTCCTCAAGCAGAAACCGGTTGAGCGCGAAATTAGTCCGGAGGGCGGTCGGACGGAACAGGATCGGCAGCAAATGATCTTCCAGGTAGGGCGCATCCTGCTTGATCGCCCGCAGCCCGCGCACATAGGTGTAAGCTTGATTCGACCGGCCGTCGACATCGGCCTCCGACTCGAAAAACGTAATGAGCAGCTGCACGGTCACCGTGCGCAAGTCGGATCCCGCCGGCGGCGAGCTCTGGATGAAATCGAGGAAGGTGTAGTCGGTCTCCACGGCCTGGTTGCGCTGCTGCCGCAGGGCGGTGAAGACCGCCCGAATCCCGTTGTACGTCTGCAGGAACGCCTCCGTCTGAAACGACGTATAACTCGTCTCGTAGGTGGCGAGGTAGCGGAAGAGGTCGTCGATGTACTGCTTTATTTCCATAGCACAGCCCCGGTTCGGGCGTTAATCGGCCGTGTAGATCAGGAGTTCGGACGGTTTCAGTTCCCGGAATTTCCGGACGTCGCCTTTTCCCCTGAAGATCAGGTTGACCTGTTTGACGGCGGCGTTGCGCACCATGTCCTGCGCCCGGAGCACGACCTTACTGCCGTAGGTGACCGTGTCGACTTTCACGGGGTCGGTCTGGCCGAGGCCGAGCGCGTCATTCATTCCCAGGCGCACCTGCATGGCGTTCCACTGGCTCACGTCGAACAGCTCCTTGGCCATCAGCACGACGAGGTCGGAGAGGGAGATGGCCGCCGGCAGGGAGACCAGCAGGTAGCACAGACCGTCGCGCTCCTCGCAGCGCAGGCCCGAAGTCGCCGCCATCGCATACGTGCGTCCCTGGTACTCGACGGTCTCGGTGATCGACGGTTCGGGGGCGATCCGGTCGCTCTGGGCGAGGAAGGAGAAGGTCTCCTGGAGCAGGCGGAGGACGGCGTCGATGGCGTGAAAATGCTCCGAGAGACCGCGGTGGTTGTATTCGGTGAGGAGGAAGCTGTCGATCTGGGAGACGAAGGCGCCCATGCTCGAGCCGAGGGTGCGGGAGAAGAGCCGGTCGTTGAGGTAGTCCTTGACCGCCGGGCGGTAGGCGAGCGCGGTGGCGACAGTGCGGAAGAGGCGCTTGAAGAAGACCACGACCTCGTGAGGGTGGGGCGCGGCGGGTCCGAGGGCGAGGAGGTCGAAGGTGGCCGCCAGTTGCGCGCCGACGCGATCGCAGAGCGCCTCGATCCCCGCCGGGAGCTCGTTGCGGCCGCCGGCCGGGGGGGCGGTCGCGGCCACCAGGTGGGCGCGCGAGATGACCGCCATGAGGCTCTCCAGGCGGTTGCAGTACTCCTTGTGTTTCTCGTAGGCGCCGTCGGTCGCGTACATCGACAGGCACGCGGGATAGTAGTCGGGCGCCTGGACGACGTCGCCGCCGGCGATCTTGAGCCGGGCGATCTGGAGGAAATCAGATTCCGGCAGCGCGGGCGGTTCGCCGAGGTGGAGGGCGTAGTCGCGGGCGGCGAAGGGCGCGCGCGGGACCAGCTCACGGGCATCGGGCGCCCCGACCGGCCGCTTGGCCTCGCGATTGACCGCGAGGAACACGTCGATCCGGTCCCCCTGCAAGGGCGCCTCAGCAAAGAGCACCTCGGGGCCGGATTCGTTGATCTCGATGACCGTCCCGTCGGAGGTGATGGCCTGGCAGCGGCTGAGTTCGACGCGCACCCGGGCGCCGTGCACGAGCACGGTCAGGCCGAGCGCCGGCCGCCCGTCAGACGACTTGCGCGCCAGCCCGTAGCGCTCCCCCACCGGATAGGCGTACCAGCGGGCCAGATCCTCGACGTAGCGCTCCTCGTCGAGGAGGTGTTTGCGGGCGACGAGCATGCCGTCCTGCCAGTTGACCGAGTACAAGCGGAAATTACTCATCCATTCTTCCCCGATTCCTTCATCCGAATCTACAACCTGCTCCCCGTGGAGTCAACTTCATTGACCGGACGTACGGCGGCCGCCCCCGGCTCGCGGTGGAGCCGCAGCGAGGCCCCGAGGTAGGCGCCGGCGGGGCCTTCCCCCAGCGGGGCGGGTTCTTCCCGCACCTCGATCCTGATGCGGCAGTCCATGTGTCCGGGCATGCTAAACTCGAGGATGTTCGCCAGGCGCTGCCGGCAGGCGCCTCCCTCGATCCAGTCCGCGGCGCGGTCGGCGGGGACCTCGTGCACGACCACCTCGCACCCGTTGTCGCGGTCCGTATACTCCCGGCCGAGAACCAGCTCGTTTCCCAGCCGGCTGAACTGCTGTCCCAGGCGGGTCTGAATGTCCTGGGGGATCTCCTGCGGGAGGGGGACGTTCTCAGCGATGGAGAACGGGAGGCCGAACACCGCCTGGAGGATGCGCGCGACCCGCGCGGGGTTTCCCGACCAGTTGTTGAAAGTGGGCATGACGGTCAGCCAGAAGAGGGCCTCGGAGGTGGTCATGGCGGCCGTTTCCAGGCTGAAACCGAAGAGGTCGAGCACGCGGAGAACGTGGCGGCGGTCGGTGGCGCCGCCGGAAAACCGGATCACCTCGTGGCGAGCCTCGGCGGTCCAGCGGATGACGGAACCGTCGAAGGGCGCCATGAGGGCGCGGGCGCGGTCTTCCCAGTGCACGCCGCTCAGGCGGCTGACACCCTCCAGGCCGTGGAAAAACTGGTAAGGGAGATAGTCGACCACGCTGGAGTACCCGACGTCGAGGCTGATCTCGGTGTCGGGGTGCAGGGGCGTTCCGGGAGCGGGCTCCTGCGAGTGCACCTCGCCGCGGTAGTTCAGGAACGGTCCCACCGCCCGCAGGTGGACGGCGCCGGGGTCGACGCCGAGTTTGTGGAGGATGATGATCGCCGTGACGTAGTGGAGTTTCTGGCGCCGGTCGCACAGATCGGGCATGAGGGGCGGTCCGGCGGCGGTCATTGCGGCACGACCTCGACGATGACGATGGTGTTGACGGCGGCGCGGGCTTTCAGGAAGCTGACCAGGCGGCTGCGCAGCAGGTCAACTTCGGCCTCGCTGTGGAAATCTTCCGCGTCGATGACGATACGCACGACAACGCACCGGCAGATGCCGCCGTTGAGGCGCTCGACGCTGTTGCGGCCCTCGGCCCGCTTGATGCGGGGGTCGAAGGTGAGGGCCCAGGTTTCGAGGTCGCGGAAAGTCATGGCCCGGTCGCGCTGGCGCAGGCGGGCGGAGACCTCGGCGAGAATCTGCGCCTCGGTCTTGGAGGGAATGGCGCCGGAGACGGGCGTGATATTGGCCACCCGCGACAGGCCGGGGTGGCTCTCGTAGAGGTTGGTGATCTTGCCTTTTCCGATCCCGTTGGCGGCCGTGCCGGCGGTCACCGCGTAGGCGACGGTGATGGAGTCGGGCGGCGGATCGAGCGACTCTGAGAAATCGAACCAGAGCACCAGCCGGTCGCCGCGCGCCTCGAGCGAGTAGACGTTGCGGTCGAGCGAGACGCCGATTTCATACGAGGCCCGGTAGGTTTTTCCGGCGGAATCAGTGACGGCGCTGACCTCCAGGACCGAGCCGAGGTCGTCGGGAATCTCGATCTCGACCAGCCGGTTGCCGCCCGTGTGTTTGAAGAGCGCCTGCTCGTGGGTGTTGACGGCCAGGACGGCGTCGAAACAGAGGTCGAAAGGTTCGGCGAAGGCCGCCCGGGAGCCGCGCGGGGGGAGGTCGATCCTGATCCAGTAGAAGCGCTCGTGGTCGCCCGGGACGGCGACGCCGCCGGCGGCGCAGAGCGCCCGGAGACGGCGGTCAATCGGTCCCGGTTCCCAGGCCGAGGCGAAGGCCGCGGGTATTTTCACGAACGCGTTGCGGTGTTTGACGAAGATATCTTCCGACCGGCGCAGTCCGCCCCAGTCGCCGCTCTCGCTGTCGGCCGCGCCCGGCCAGCGGGCGTCGACGCCCGGGCACATGCGGGCGTCCCCGGAGAACGAACCGTCGAGACGGCCGGGAGTCCACTCGCCCCACATGAGCTGTCCCTGGATTTCGGGGGGGCCGCTGAGAAAGGCTACGGCTCCGTCGAGCGCCGAGCGCAGCCCTTGGTGAGAGAGGGCGATGTAGATGGCGCGGAGGTCGGCGGCGTCGGCGGGCGTCCGCGTCCGGCGGGGCGCACCGGCCGCAGACCCGGCCGGGACCGCCTCGATGGCGGTGCGGTCGGTGGCCAGGTAGATGTGGGCCACGGCGGCGGCCAGCACCCGGGTCGCGGTGAGCGGGCTGAAGTAGAACGTCTGGCCGCCCTCGCGCTCCTCTTTGTAGTAGAAGCGGGTGTAGGTATCGACTTCGACCGCATCATCGACCGGCGTACAGCGCATGATGGTATGGGCGGGGACCGGCCAGTGGCCGCTCTCGGGGCAGATGGATTTGATGAGCGAGGCGGTGGCTTCGTTCCAGGTCTGGTCGAGGCGTTGGTGGATCTGGGCGAGCTGGAAGGCGTTGGCCTGGAGGAGGATGCGCAGGATGGGATCGAGCCGTTCGGCCGACTCCGGCATAGTGGGGTCGAAGTGCCGCAGGTGGCGGTAGAGTTCGGCGAAAATCTGCGCCTGGGAACGTCCGCGATGGTCGGTCATGCCGGATCACCCATTTCGCAGCCGCCTCACCCGACGTGAAAGTCGGCCTGCAGTTTTTTTTCCTCCGCCCCGTCCCGGTAGTTGCCGGTCACCCGGACCAGCAGGCCGAGGGCGTGGCCGGAGCTCGTTTGCGCCTCCGAGAACGACACCGAGACGTTGTAGAGGCGCCGTTCGTGGGTGTCGATGGAGTTGCGGAGGCTGGCGCGGATGTTCGCCTTGTTCGCCGTCGGCAGGTCGGTGAACTCGCGCTCCCACAGGTCGCACCCGTAGTCGGGCAGAAAAGGCATCATGCCGAGGCGGGAGGTCAGGATCAGCCCGATGGAATACACGATGCTGCGGTCGAGAGCGGTTCTCGGGAAGTGGCCGGCGTCGGGCAGGAGGGGCAGTGAGAGCAATTCCATGCGATACCTAGTTGATCTTGACGATCCCGCCTTTGACGGTGGTCATTGCGCTCCCCTCGACGGTCGCCTGGGTCGCCGAGGCTTTGAATTCCACGCCCCCCTTGGCCTCGTAGTTCATCGCGCCTTCGCTCTTGAAATTGGCCTGGGCGCTGAGGTCGATGTCGGCGGCCGCTTCGCCCTTGAGCGCCGCCGCCGATTTGATCGAGATGTCACCGGAGGTCGACTCGACCGCGATGGCCGCCGCCTTCATGAGCAGATCCCCGGTCGTCTCGATCACGATCTTGGGGCCATCCATGGCCAGGACGATTTTGTTGGTGTTGTCGCGCTGGTTGATGGTGATCGTCTCCGTGCCGTCGCGGTCGTCGAACACCAGCTCGTTGCCGCGGCGGGTGCGGAAAATTTTGGTCGCCACCTGGCCGCCATCGAGACAATCGGCGGTCGCTTTCGGCGGCGTATCCTGCCCGTTGTACAGACACCCGAGGACGACCGGGGCGTCGGGATTGCCCCGCTCGTAGGCCACGAGGACCTCGTCGCCGACCTCCGGCAGTCCGAACCAGCCGCGGCCCTGGCCGCCGTCAAAGGTGAGCAGGCGGAGGAACTCGGAGGCCTGGTCCTCGGCCTGCCAGGAGAGGCGGACGCGGACGCGGCCGAGCCCGTCGGGGTCGTTGTTGTCGGTGACGACGCCGGTCTGGAAGTACCCGCGGCGGTGGCGTTCGGTGTGCAGGGGCGGGAGCGCCAGTTCGAGGGGCGTGCACTCGAATTCGTTGTAGTACTTGCCGCTGTCGGAGACTTCGTGCCGCACCGCGGTGACCCAGTACTGGCCGTCGAGTTCGTCCATGCCCCGCACGCGCACGCAGCTTCCCACGGTGACGGCGGGGACGATTGAGGTCCCGCGGCAGAGCATCATCTGCCCGGCGGAGGCCTCGACCTCGCGCGCCAGCGCCCCGTCCACCTTCGACTGGTCGGGGTGCTTCACGCGGAGCGACACGCCGGCGGTGGTGAAGACGCGCTCAGAACCGTCGAGCGCCGTGCGCGACAGCGGCGACAGGGCGGCGCGGATCGAGGACCGGTCGGCGCTCCCGGTCACCATTTCTTTCCGGCGGGGGTCCCACACCTGTCCCCGGAACGCCAGGGGGCCGGTGCCGATGCCGACGGCGAAGGAGCCGAGTTCCTCGCGCCACTTGAGCACCTGCTCGTTGTTGGCGGCGGCTTTCTCGACGTGGAACGCCCGGCCGTCGTAGTAGGCGAACATCTGGTGTTCCGAGGCCAGGCGGCGGAGGTAGCGGTAGTCGGTTTCAAAGTACTGGACGCCGGAGTCGACCTCGAGGTTGAGTCCGGCGGGGGCGCTGGCCACCGGGGAGCTCTGGACGCGGCCCTGGGTGATGGGGTGTTCGCCGAGGATGCCGCCGATGATGGTCCCGCAGGCGCCGCCGGGCGGCGACACGCGGGTGCGCGGCACCAGGTCCATCGAGATCGTGGGGCTGTGGGCGGTGATGAGCACGCTGTTGATGCCGTCGATCGTGTGGTCGAAACGGACCTCGGTGATCAGGCCGATGAATTCGAGCCGGCGGTCGCCGGCGACGACGCCGCCTTCGGGGCGCAGTTCGAGGGTGACCGGTTTGCCGAGGAAGCCTGCGGATTCGGAGATCTGCTCGAATTCTCCGGATCCCCCCTCGGCCAGTCCGACGCGCCGGACGAGTACCTGCATGACGTGGTGGCCGAAGACGTGCTGATTGAGGCGGACGGAGTGGATGTCGGCCTTAATCTCTTTGCCGGCCACCCGGAGGAGGGCGGCGACAGGGGTGCCGTAGTCGAGGGGCACGTTTTCGGCGCGGCGGGCGAGGGCGTCGGCCCCGACGTCGGCGCGGCGGGCCCGGAATTCGGCGTCAAATTCGGGTGTCATGAGTGACCTGTCGGCCGGCCCGGCCGGGCGGCACACGGCCGCCCGGCCGCGGCGCGCCGCTTACTTATCCCAGTAATTCTGCAGCTCCGCGTCGCCGATCATGATCGCGTTCGACGAGATCTCGAATTCCTGGTAGATCTGCTCGTCCGGATTGTTCTTGACGTCCGGGATGGTTTCCCGGAAATCCGTGATGAAACCGTCGGTCCAGCTCAGTTCCTTCATCACGGCCCCGTCCTTGTTGAAGAAGACGACCGTTCCCGATTTCCAGTTGGGCTTGGAGGTGTCCATCGCCCAGCGGGCGATGTCCACGTTGCCGTCTTCCGCCGACTCGACTTTGATCTTGATCAGGCCGGCGTGGGCGCGGTCGGTGGGCCGCCCGGTTTCATCCTTCGCCGTGTACACATGGTACGACACGGAGTACACGTGGGGGTACTCCACCCCGTCGATTTCGAGTTTCGGGCGATGTGCCATGGCAATCCTTCCTTTTCCAGTGTTTGCGTTGGAAAGTCACCGTTCCGTATTCGCGACAGTTTTTGCTCCTGACGACCGGGCGGCCTACTTGTCCTTCACCGCCGTCTGATTATCCTCGTTCCAGGCGGTGAATTCGATGTTGAAGGTTCGCGCCGGGTACTTCGGGTTCAGCGCGACCTTGATGTCCACCTCCTGGCGTTTACGCATTTCCTCGTCGGCGTAGACCTGCACGGTGTAGTCCTGGAGGATGTTGTCGCCGCCGGAGATGGCGCGCATGAACTTGTCGATGTCCTTGCGCAGGGTGTCGATGAATTTCTGGTCGATGACGTTGAAGGTTTGTTTGTTCAGGTAGTTGCGGAGCGTCTTGTACACGTAGTCGTAGGTGCGCCGGATGGAGTAGACGTTGAAGGTCTCCTTGTTGGAGAGGGTGGACGATCCCATGGCGACCGCCTGGCCCTCGAAACTGACCAGGGGGTTGACGCCCTTCTCGTTGACCTTCGAGGCGTCGGGCTGGTTGGCGCGGAAGCGCAGGTACTTGGCCTCGTTGATCTTGCCGTACTTGTAGCCGGCGGCGGGCTGCTGCATGCCCACGGTTTCATCGCCGAGGTACATCTTGCCGGCCACGGCGGCTGAGGGGGGCACCCACATGTCGCCGTCCTCGTACTGGTTGGCGCTGCGGGCGAGGAGGTAGTTGGCGAAGAGCGAGACGTACTGCTTGCACTCGTCGCTGCTCATGAGGCCGTCCATGCTCGGATCTTCGAGCATCTCCATGATGTCCTCGACCGACTCGAGATCGGGCAGGTCGGTGACGACGTGCACGCGGTTGGGCAGGCCGATCTGGCGGGCAAGGGTGTCGATGTTCTGGACGCTGCCGAGGTAGCCGGGAACCACGCACATCGAGTAGCAGCGTTTGATGCCCCACTCGCGGAACTCGGCCGCGATGGCCTTGCTCAGCTGTTCGAACTTCTCCTTGTCGTCGGGGTCCATGAGTTCCTCGGCGCTCACGTTGGCGAACCAGGCGTTGACCTTGGCGTCCGGTTCGGCCTGGGCGTTGGCGAAGAACTTATCGATGGCCCGGTAGCCGGTTTCCAGGTCGCGGGCCGCCTTGTGGACCTTCTTCATGTTCTTCTCGAGATTGCTCTCGAGCTGGGCGGCTTTCTCGTTGAGTTTCTTGCGGAGGTCGTCGATGCTGCCGCCCTCGGCGAGCATTTCGATCCACAGTTTGAGCCGCTCGGCGAGCAGCCGGCGCTGCCGGGCGTGGTCCGGCTTGGTGAGGAACTCTTTGCGTTGGAATTCTTTTTTGGGGTCGAGCCACTCGACGCCGCGGACCAGGTCGCCGTCGGCCGTCTTGAACGACGGCAAAAGCCCGGCGAACTTCTTGAAGTCGCCGAAAGCGTCGCCCAGGATGCCTGCGAACTCCTCGTCGGAGAGCAGCTCTTTCGCTTTGGCGGGTTTCGCGTCGGCCTGCGGACCGGAGGAGGCCGCCCGTTTTTCTTCTTCGCCCATTACCTTCTACCTCGCTCTCATTCGCTCAACAATTCCACGTAATATTTGGCCGCTTTCAGCAGGGCTTCCCGGGTCTGGGGATCCTCCAGCGTTTTCTTGAGGGCGGTGTTCTTCTTGAGCTGTTTGTCCAGATCGCTGAGGATTTCCTTGCTGAAGTAGACTTTCTGCAGGTACTCGTTCTGTTCGATGAGTTCTTTGGACTGGAAGTCCTTCATGGCGCGGATTTTGAACTCGGCCGGCGCCGACTGGCCGTCGAGGGTCTCGACCTCAGCGGAGAAGGAGGGCTGGAACTTTTCGAACACCTGCTTGAGATTGTTGCACTCCACCGGCTCGACGCCGGCCGCCTCGTCGTTGTTGAGTTTGGCCACATAGAGCGTCTTGTTCGAGGGAAGCAGCTCGACCGGGATCGAGTCGTCCTTCACCTTTCGTTCGCGGGCTCCGAGCCAAAAGTTGTTGGCCATTCCGATATCCTCCGAATCTGAGTATTGTTATCCGCGGGATTCCCCGGTTCGGGTGAACACGTACTGATCGTCCTGTACGGCGATGACGACGGCGTCGCCGGGCGCGAGGGTGCCGGTGATGATCTCGACCGAGAGGCGGTTAGTGATGTCGCGCTCGATGACGCGCTGGATCGGCCGGGCGCCCAGCTCGAAAGTGTAGCCGTCGCGCGCGAGCTTGGCCCGCGCCTCGGGGCTCAGGGAGACGGCGATGTTCTGTTCGGCGAGCATGCGGGCGAGCTGGGCAAATTCCAGTCCCGCAATGGTCTCCACCTGGGCCGGGGTGAACGTATGATAGATGATGATGTCATTGAGGCGGTTGAGAAACTCCGGACGGAACTTGGTGAAGAGGAATTCGCGGACCTGGTCCATGTCGACCTCCCGCCCTTCGCGGTCGGCGTCGAGTATCAGGTCGGCGGCGTAGTTGGAGGTGAGGACGACGATGCAGTTGGAGAAATCCACCGTCCGGTTCTGCCCGTCGGTCAGCCGCCCGTCGTCAAGAAGCTGCAGGAGGATGTTAAAGACGTCGGGGTGGGCCTTTTCGACCTCGTCGAAGAGCACGATCGAGAAGGGTTTGCGCCGCACCGCCTCGGTCAGCACGCCGCCTTCCTCATACCCGACATAGCCGGGGGGCGCGCCGATCATTTTGGCGACCGAGTGTTTTTCCATGAACTCGGACATGTCGAGCCGGACCATGGCGTTCTTGTCGTCGAACAGGAATTCGGCGAGCAGTTTGGGCAGGTAGGTCTTCCCGGTGCCGGTGGGGCCGAGGAAGAGGAACGATCCGACCGGGCGGTTGGCCAGTTTCAGTCCGGCCCGCGCCTTGCGGATCGCGTTGGCCACGCTCGTGATGGCCTTCTCCTGTCCGACGATTTTGGAGGCCAGGTGCGCCTCCATATTAATGAGCCGGTCCTTCTCGGCCGTCATCATCTTCGACAGGGGAATCCCGGTCCGCCGGGCCACGACCGCGCCGATGTCGGATTCGTGGATGACCGGCTGGAGGTTCCGCACCACCTCGGCCAGATCGCGGCAGCGTTGCTGCTGGCGGGCGAAGGCCTCGCGGATATCTTTCAGGGTCAGTTCGGGTCTGGCCATCAGCCGCTCACCTCCGGCACCTCCAGGCGGTGCCCCCAGTACCCGCCGAGGGCGTCCAGTTGCCCGGCGAACGTCTCGTAGAGGGCGCGCAGTTTTTGCTGGTCCTCGTCGCTCAGGCCGGCCCCGTCGGCGGCCGCCAGGAGCGGCTCAATGTCTTTCATAGCGGCTTCCAGCCCCGGCAGGAGGCGCTCGGCCATTTCTTTCTTGACGCCGAATTCGCTGGCCGCTTCATCGATGATGTCGAGGGCGATGTCGGGGAGGTTTTTCTCGCTGAGGTAGCGTTTGGCGTACTTGACGGCGGCCACGCGCGCCTCGGGGCTGAAAGTCACGCGGTGGTGTTCCTCGTACTTTGCGGCCACGCCGTTGACGATCGCCACCGCCTCGTCGAAGGGCGGTTCCCCGACCTTGACCTTCTCGAACCGGCGCAGGAGCGCCTTGTCTTTTTCGAGGTGTTTGGTGTACTCCTCTTCGGTGGTCGCGCCGACCAGGCGGAGCTGGCCGCGGGCGAGGGCGGGTTTGAGGAGATTGGCGGCGTCCATACCGGCGCCGCCGCTTCCCGCACCCATGATGGTGTGGACTTCGTCGATGAACAGGATGAGGCGGCCGGCCGACTTGATGACCTCGCCGATGAGCGCCTTGAACCGCTCTTCGAATTCGCCTTTGTACTTGGCGCCGGCCACGAGCCCGCCCATGTCCACTTCGAGAACTTTGACGCCCTGGAGGGCCTTGGGGACCGCTCCGCTCACGACCGCCTGGGCCAGGCCCTCGACGATCGCCGATTTGCCGACCCCGGCGCCCCCCACGAGGACGGGGGAATTTTTGCGGCGGCGGAGCAGAATCTGAATCACCTGGCGCAGTTCCTCGGCCCGCCCGATCATCGGGTCGTACTCGCCGGCCGCCGCCCGGCCGGTGAGATCGGCGCAGTAGCGGGAGACCGCGGCGACCGTCCTGGGCTCCTCGGCCGGGGCAGCCGATCCCTCGCCCCGGGGCGGGGAGACAGCGATCGCCTCGACCGACCGGCTCTCCGCCATGGCCTGGTACAAATCCTCCTTGGTGAACTCCAGTTGTTCGCGGAGGTAGGGCGGGAGAGCGGAGGCGCGGTCGAATATCGCCAGGAGGATATGCTCGGGCTCGACGAGGGCGTCGTAGAGCTTTCCCTTTTCCTCGAAAGCCTGCGCGAGAACCGCCTGCACCGCCGGCGAGGCGCTGAGGCTGTCCCGGGCAGCGGCCCGCGAGGGCTGCTGCTTGAGGTAACTCTCGACCATGGCGGCGACCGTGGCGGGATTTTTCTTGAGCTGGTTGAGGATCGACTCGACCTCGGAACCCTCGTGGCGCACCACCGCCACCAGGAGGTGCTCGATGCTGATTTCCGGATGTCGGAATTCAGCGGCAACTTCCCGGGCCACTTTAATTACGGCGCGGGAATCGGATGAGTATTTCGCTATATCCATATGCGGACTGCCGCCGCGTCGCTCGGCTATGGGTCTGCAGGTGTCTGCCTCACAAGAGGATGCGAACCCCCTCGCGAGTTGCATCAGGAACTAAATCTTATCATTCCAGTATCGCATTGTCAAGTAATTTGTCGCGACGCGGGGATACCGAGCGGCGACCCGGCGCCCTCGAACCCCACTAAGGCGACGAATTGCCGGCTTTCAGGCTGTCGCGGCCGGCGGAGCCGATCCGGTAGTCCACGAGATCGATGGACATATAGAGCACGCTGGTGGAGACCAGACCGATTCCCTGGCGGAACTCATACCCGACCCAGTCCACATCGCGCTCCGGGTTGTTTTCGAGAAACCAGCAGGAGTCGGCGCCGTAGGGGCATTGCTCGTAAGTGAAATCGCCCACGGTTGCACTATCGACGGGTTGCAGGAGCGCAAACGGCTCCGCCACGTCCTCAAAAGTGGTCTTCCTGGTGACCAGCCCGCCCCGCCCGCAGACATAGGTGATCGTGTCGGTGTCCCCGTCGCTGTAGGTCACGAGCACCGGGGCCACCCAGCCGGAGTCGCTTTCGTCAAGCGCCAGCACCTCATAGCGCGTCGTATCCCCTTCTTCCTCGCCTTCCGTGTACCGTTCGTAGACCCAGTAGCTGCCGGCTTCCAGTGGGAAATAGGTAGTGGCATCGGGACGGAGGATTCCTTCCCCTGCTTTCGGGCGGGCGGCAGCCGTTCCATCAGTCTTGCCGCCATCTTTCGCACATCCGCACGCCAGCGCGAGAACGAGGCAGGCAACAGCGGCCGCGGCCGTTCGCCGAAGGCAGGGAACAACAATCATTGAAACTCCCAGTGGACAACTTTGCCGTTTTTGGCTGTCTCGGGCAGGATCTTTGCGACAAGCTTCTCGTCCAGCATCACGTGGGCCCACAGGAGGGCCCGTATCTGCTGGGCATCATACACATTCCCCGCGTTGTCCGATACGTCGATCGCCTTGCCGCTTCGGTGAGAGCTCGTGCCCGGCAGGGCGATTTGGAACCCAACCTTCGCCAGCATGGAGCGCATTTCCGGTTCCGCTTTAACATCATCCACTCCCTGCATCTTCTTGTACTTCTCCCACTCGTCCTTACCGAATTTCTTGATCAAGTCGGCTTTGTAGGTCTCGTTGTAGCTTTCCCGAAGCATCTCCCGCTGGCGGGCATCGCTGCGGTATCCGGAGGACATGTTCGTGCCTTCGGGGAAATGCGGACTGACGCGATTCCAGACCTCCTCAAGCTTGTCCCAGATCTTTTTCTCGTCGCCGGTTGCTTCGTCTTTCCGTTTCTTGATGCCGGCTTGAATCGGCTTGATGCTCCCCTTCGCCACCTCTTTGTAACGGGGCGGATTGCTCCCCAAAAGCCTCTTCTCGTCTTCTTTCCCCTTCTGGATAAGGCCGCCTGGGAGCGGCACGCACCGTCCCCGCTTGGTTTTCACGTGCTCGTCTATATCGTACGCCTGCGCTTGAAACAGTTTGATTGCCATCACCGTCCCGTCATCGCACACGCCGTCGGTAATCTTCATTGAAGACGGCAGGGCCGCGACGTAGCCCAGCTCCCGGAGCCGGTCCTGGACGAGCAGCACATCCGGTTTCCTGTTCGCCCCCTCGGTCACCTTGCCCTTCTTGTTCTTGCGGCGGCCGACGCTGGCGGTGAGTTTTGGATAATAGGCGGTGTAACCGTTGCCCAGCCAGCGAGTAATCTCCTCTTTCACATCCCTGTCGACCAGGCCGTCGATCTTCCCCTTGTAGGTGATCTGCACCTCTTTGAGCTCTTTCCCCTGCCAGCGGTGCTTGGTCAGCGCGGCAGCCTGAAACGCCTGCACCGCCTTCAGCACCCCCTTCCTCCCGAAGATTCCGTCGCTCTCCCCGACGTCGCCGATAACGAACTTCTTGAGGTGGTCCTGAAGCTCGACCACCCATCCATCGGGGGTGGTCTGTTTGCGCTTCTTTCCCCGGCGCTTGAGCCGCCGCACCCCCTCGTCGTCGATGTCGCCGGCTTTGAGATCGAATTCGGCTTCCAGGTGATTGAGATAGGAATCGCGGACACAGATGGCGTATTTGTTTCCGGTCACCAGTCCGGTCGCGGAGACGGTGGGCGAGTCGCTTTTTCCCGCGGTGGGGGCCGGCGGGCTGCCGGCGGCGGCCGACATGTCCGACTCGGCCGCGGGAGCGTCGTCATCGGGCGCAGCGGCGGGCGGGGGGGTATCTTCGCGTTCGGCCGGTCGGACAATCGGCGGGGTCCAGCCGCTTGCCGCCCCACTGCCGCCGGCGCCGCCGCCGGCCCCACCATCGCTATGGTCAGGCGTCATATCCGCTCTCCGCGTTCCCGCACTCCGTCCAATCGTTTTTGCTGCAGTTCTTCTTCACCCATCCTTCGGCGACGCTATCTCTTCGCTTCCGCGTCAGCATGTTTGTCCAGCCACGCGAGGAATTCATCGTAGATGCGCTGAATGAGCGCCTTCATGTGCTTTACCGGTTCCGGCTGTTTCTCCCCGCTCTCGTCGAAATTTTTTTGCACGAGCAGGGCGCGCAGCTTCTGGAAGATTGGCTTGCTGTAACCGAACGTGAGCGCGAACTGCCGGATTTCATCGAGGAGATGATGCCGGCCCGCGCGCTTGAATGCCGCGAACCGCGTCGCCGCTGTCGGCAGGCTGCTCGATGCCGTGGCCTCACAGACGCAGTAGTAAGTCTGGAGGAGTTCGCTAAGACGGAGTCCGCCGTCGCTGGGCAGTTTGTCCAGTGAACGTCCGTTCAGTAGCGACTTCAAGTGGTGGCCGAGGACAAAACCGTCGACATCGCCGCGCAACTCATCGTAGGTGGCCTCGGTCGTGGCCCGATCGTCGCCGATCAAAACACTCTTATCACCCAGGAAGACGCACACCGCCGATTGGCCGAGGTCGCCGGCTACGGTGACGGCGTACAGGTTGTCCACGTGCCATCCGAGCGCGCCCGGAACGACAAGGAAATGTGGCCGCACGGAGGTATTCCGATGCTGGCCGGCCGAGATGCCGCACAGCACGTGGCCCATCGCCAGCGGGTATCCGAGGCAGTCGGTGGCGCAGCCGCGCAAGTCTGCTTCCAGTTTCTGTTGGGGCTGTTCTTTCAGCTTCATTGCTCCTGACCGGTCATCAGGAGGGTCGATCTTCTCTCGGTGTCGGGAGTGTTCTATCAGCCACTTGATGTCGTCGGCGGCAACCCCGGAGGGCAGTCGTCTGGAATCGCACATTTCCTGCAGGTTATCGGCCGCCGCCACCCCGAACATCCGCTGAAACCGTTTATCGTCGCACCCCGCCAGCCGCCGCAGGGCGTTGAGGACCGCCTCCCCCGTCCAGTCCGGAAAGGCGTTCTCGAGTTTGCGACAGCGGGCGATGTACTCCCCCACTTCGTCGTACCTGACGAGCGAGGAGAAAGTCGCGCCGTCCTCCGGCTCCTCCTGCCAGGCCTCGACCTTGACCGTTTTCCCCTTGAACGAGTCCGGGATACACGGCAGGATCAGCGTGTCTTGCTGGATTTCGGTTTCGACCTCCAGAACCTCCTCCGACTCGATATCGCTGACGCGCCACTTGACCGGCGCCGATTGGTCGGCGTTTTGCGCACGCTTGGCCGTGTACTCCGCCCGTCCGCCGACGCGGATGCGCGAGGGTCCTTCCACTTTGGCGATCGCCCGGGCTTTCGGGCAAGTCTGCTGGACCGCCGGACGGCCGTGGGCAAGGCTGCCGCGAACGTTGGCCAGCTTGAGCTGAAACCGGCCGGGCGGCACGCCGTCGACCTTCGCCTTGCCCTCCCCATCGAGCGTCCCCGTCCGCTTGGTCCCGTCGGCGAGGAGCAGTTCGTAATCCTCGTTGGCCAGCGGCCGGCCGGAGGAGTCGCACAGACTCAGCTCGATCCAGTCGCGGAAAGTCAGCAGGTGGGGGGAGGCGCGCTTCTTGCCGAACTCGACGCCATCGACGGTGATCGTGAAGAAGTACTCGGGCGGGTTGTAGGCGCCGCCGTACCGCTCCATCTCCTCCTGGGTGGGGATCTCGTCGACATCTTCGTGGTACTCGAACCGCCACTTCTTCTCCACCCGGCCGTCGACCACCTGGCCGGGGAGTTCGGTGATTTTGTCGTGCGCTCCGTCGCGGTCGAACTCGTAGATCGTCAGCGCCACTTCTTCCGCCTCATCGACCCCGTCGACAAATGCGGACAGCGCGACCTCATCGTCCCGGCGGGCTTCGTCGCAGCTCCACCGGAGGCTGTTGACTTTGACCGGGGGGGCTGCCGGGATCAGGTCGGAGGTCCCCTCGAGATCGTTGCCGGGGAGCCTGACCTCGAAGAACACGCGGTCGTCGAGGTCGATATCGGCGGGGACGTCGAATTGTCCGGTGAGGCGGTTCCTGCGCATGAGGGCGTCGACGGCGCCCAGTTTTTTTCCTTTTTCGCTTTTGCCGGTGACTTTCACTTTCGCGCCGTTGCCGACGAACTCGGTCACCACCTCGAACCGGGCGATTCCTCCGGCGCGCGCTTTTCCGGAGCGCCAACTGAGCGAGATGAGCCTCGGTTCGAGCTTGACTTCGTGCTCGGCGTCGGTGGCTTTGGTGCTTTTCAGGGCGGTCATACAGCCTCGCGGGTTCAGGCGCCGGCCTCCGGCCGGAATGTCTTGATCATCTCGATCATCTGCGCCCCGAGCGTATTCCGGGTCACTTTGGTGAAATCCGCCGCGAAGGTGAAGGCGGTGTTCTCGTGGAGCACGAACACGAGGCGGCGGAACCGGGGTCCGGCCTCCGAGGGCACGAATTTGATCACGACCTCGTAGGCGTCGAGATCCTCACCGAGCGCCAGCGGCTCCTCTTTGAGCACCTCGGCCGCCGGCAGGGTGTCCAGAAACTGCTCGACGCGGTACTCGGCGTAATCCTGGGCCGTCTCCGCCAGGGGGATGTCGTCGACCGCGATCGTCAGGTGGTGGTTCATGCCGCGCTCGGCGGGGCCGACGAACAGGTGCACGGTCTGGTCCTCCCAGCCCTCGGCGAGCCTCATCGAGAACCGCTTGTTGGTTTTCCCCATTTCATCGATCACCGGCCATCCCTCGCATAACGGGTCCGCGACCATGTTGACGTCGGCAGGCGAGACCGGTTGCAGTCGCGGGCAACCGGCGTGGTCACGCCTGCGGTTCAAAGAATATCTGCGCCTTTCCCGGCGGCACGTTTTCCAACCGGGCTTTGCCGTCGCTGTCCAGCGTCCCCTCGCGGATCTCTCCGTTGGGGAAGACGACTTTGTAGGCTTTTCCGGCGGCCGCTTTTCCCTGGCTGTCGGCAAGCCGGATTTCGAGCCAGTCGCTGTAGAAGAGGAAGGGCGAGCGGGCAGCGCAGCCCTCGGCCTCAGCGACAAAGTAGAACCGCGGACTGGAATAGCCGCTCCGGGCCTGCTGCGATGACTGCAGCCTGAGGATCTTTTCGTCGACAGCGAAGACCCAGTCCGCCTCGATGGCATCGTTGGCGACCTCGGCCGGAAGCTCGGCCACCACGCGGTCGGGGACGTTGTAGTCGCGCACGAATATTTTCAGAGCGGCCTTGGTTCCGGATTCGAGTCCGGCGCACACGGCGCGCAGGGTCACCGTATCCCCCACCTTGGCCCGCTCGACCGACCACTCGGCCTTGGAGATGCAGCGCAGGCCGATCTCGTAACTTCCGGCATCCACTCCGTCGCGGCGGATGCGGCCGGCCAGGAGGCCGGAGTCCGTCTTGCCGTCGGGGCCCTTGACGACGTACCCGACGCCGGTGATCGGTTTGCCGGCTTTGTCCACGTACTTGACGTCGAGGAAGTGTCCCTCGGGTTCTTGCTCGGCGGCTTCGCCGGCGCCGCCGCCTTCGCCGGCCGCGGTCTCGGCGGTTCCCGAGGCGGCGCCGCTGCCGGCGCCGCCGCCGCCTCCTCCGCCGCCGCCGCCGGGGCCGATGAGCACGGTCGGGCAACCGGGGGGTGCAATCGCATCGGGCGGGCCGGAACAGGTGGCCATGTCGCCGACACAGGCCGCCGGTTTGCCGCCGATGAGGACGGTGACGGCGCCGGGGGGCATGATGGGGCCGCCCACGTGGGGCGGGGGCGGGGCCCCCGGGTTAACCATCGGGCAGGTGTGCATGTCGCCGACGCGCGCGGCCGGGAGGCCGCCGATGAGGACAGTCGGTTCGCCGACGACGATGGCTCCGCCGTGGACCGTCATATCACCCATCCGCGCTGCCGGCTTGCCCATGCTCAGATCTCCCTGTTCGGAAAGGGCGGCCGAGGTCGCGATCGCCTCGCCGCCGCTCCGCTGCGCCCATGGTGCCGGCCGCCCGGTTCGGCGGCGGGCACATGGTTTTTTCGATCGCTGCTGTCTACAATAATAAAGGCGCGGGCGCGCGGCCGTCAATCATTGTTTTGCGCCGTCCGCGGCGCGGGGGGCATCGACCGCCGGCCCGGCGCAGCCGGGGAGCCGCGGCCGAATTCGCCTTGCATTCCGCCCCGGGCGTCCGTAATTTGACTCGCCATCAACGACGCGGCCGAAGGGCCGGAACCGGGGCGCCAGCGAATGAACGAGCAACTGATCGGCGACTACAGAGTAATCGAAGAGCGAGGGGCCGGCGGGATGGCCCGCGTCTACCTCGCTGTCCACCGGGAAGTACCCAGTCTCAAGGTTATCCTCAAAGTCCTGAAAGATCCGCAGCATGCCGAGCGCTTCCGCCAGGAAGCCGACAAGTTGGCGCTGCTGGAGGAAGACTCCCGCGTCTGCCGGATCAAGGGTTTTTTTCAGTGGGAGGGGGACCTGATCATCGTGATGGAGTTCATCGACGGCGTCACGGTCGAGGACCTCATCAAATCCAGCGGCCACCTGCCCGTGCGTGAGGCGGTCCTCATCGCCGTGGAGACGCTCGATGTGCTGGCGTTCGCGCACCGCAAGGGGATCTACCACCGCGACATCAAGCCGAGCAATATCATGCGGGACAAGAACGGCGCGGTGCGGATCATCGATCTGGGCATCGCCAAGGCCAAGACCGATCCGTCGTTGACCGCGGTGGGCGGCTGCTGCGGTACGCCCGAGTACATGGCCCCCGAGCAGTTTTCCGCAAGCGACGACACCCGTTTCGACCTGACCGACATCTACGCGGTCGGAATGACGCTCTATAAATGCCTGACCGGGACGCTTCCGTTTGCCGGCGGCGATCTGTTCGCTATCCGCGACGCCAAGCTGTTTCAGGACCCGAAGTCGCCGCACGCTTTCAACCGGGAGGTCTCGCCGGCGCTGACCGCGGTCGTCCTGAAAGCCATCCACCGGGATCCGGCCAAGCGATACCAGACGGCCCTCGAGATGAAAGAGGCGCTAGTGTCCGCGTCGGGTGTGACGCTGCCGTTTCGCTATGCGACGCCGACGCCGCCGCCCCCGCCGCCGCGGAAGCCGGCGCGCCCGGGGGTGAAGTGGGCCGCGGCGGGCGTGCTGGTCGCGGCCGCAGTCGCCGCCTACCTTTTCTTCGGACGCGGCCAACCGTCCGGACCGGATACGACAGCCGCCCTGGAACCCCCGCCGGTTCCGGTGCCGGCGGCGCCGCCGGACGGCGGGCGGCTGGAGGCGGGCGCGGCGGTTCGGCTGGTGTGGAGCTCAGCCGGCGATTCAACCGTGCACTACCGCGTTCAGATTGCCGACAATGCGGACTTTCTGAATTCGGCCACGTACGAAAACCTCAGCGACACGTTTCGGATCCTCGACACGAGTTTCGCGGCGGAGGTGATGTACTGGCGGGTGCGGGCGGTCAGCCGGGAGGGTCTGGCCAGTGCCTACTCGGCGCCGGGCAGGTTCGCGGTGGCGGCCGGGCCGGCGGCAACCAGCGGCACACTGAAGGTCACGGCAAACCGGCCGGTTCGCTTGAAGCTCGATAACGCCGTTGTTGCGCAGCGCGTTACCTCCTGGGACACGGTGCTCGCGGCCGGCGACTACCGGCTCGAAGCGAATCATCCGGGAGCGGCGCCGAGCACGCAGCAACAGCCGGTCCGCGTGGTCGGCGGGCGCACGGCCCGGGTCTCGTTCGAATTCGCGCTCCCCGCCGATTCGGGCGTGCTGTTTGTCGGGTCCGATCCCGTGGGGAACGAGATCTACCTCAACGGCCGGCCGCGGGGATCCACCCCCCAGTTCTTCAAGCTGCCGGTGGGCGAATACCGCGTTCAGGTGAAGAAAGGGGACGTCGCGTCCTCGCCCGAGGTGGGGCGCATCGTTCAGCACGGCGACACGGCGTGGTTCATGTATGATTTCACCGGCGACTCGGTGGCGGTGGAGTGAGCCGGCCAAAAAAGGTCTTTACTGCGGTCCGGGGATGCCGTATCATGAAGCGGGTTCAAAAAGGAAAATCGCAAAATTCCACAAGGAGATTCCGATGAGTCGGTTTCGCATGCGCCTCGTGGCAGCTCTCCTTTTGTCGGCCGCCGCGCTCCCGGCGGTGTCACTTGTGGCCCAGACACCGGCCGATGTCCCCGGCGAGCTGGAGGTCGTGCGCCAGCACTATGCCCGCGGCGACTGGCAGCAATGCCTCGACCGCCTGGACAAGCTGCTGGCCCGGCCCGCCCTCACGGCCTATGACAGCATCGCCGTGTTCGAAATGCAGAGCCTCGTGTACCGCATGATGGGGGAGGACTACCTCGAGCGGTCGTACACCTGCCTGCAGAAGATCGCCGCCATCAGCCCCTGCCTGGTGCGGCTCCCCCGCGATGTCTGGCCGCAGGATCTGAAGAACCGGTGGTACTCGGTGGTGAGTCCGCTCGGCGCGCTCACCTGCAAGTCGACGGGCCCGACCGAACCGCAGACCGTCGCCGTCTGGTACTTCGACAACTTCTCGGTCCAGAAGTACCTCGATGAACTCGGGTCGCTCGGTTCAGCGCTCGGCCTGATGTTTCAGGAGGAGTTCAAGAAGCTGGGCAGCCTGCAGGTGGTGGAGCGCGAGAAATTCGACTACATCATTAATGAGCAGAAGCTGGCGGCCGGCGGCGCCGTCGATCAGGCGACCGCGATCCAGGCCGGCAAGATCCTGCAGGCCCACGTGATGGTGTTCGGCTCCTTCACGCAACTGGACCGCAGCCACACGATGGTCCAGGCCCGCGCCGTCAACGTCGAGACCTCGGAAATCATCGCCTCGGTGTCGGCCGAGGGGAACCCCGACAAGTACTTCCAGATCGTCAAGGACCTCGTGCAGGAACTGTGCCAGGCGCTCGATGTCAAGCTGTCGAAGGACGACATGAAGCTGATCGAGGAGGGCGGCACCGGATCGTACGACGCCACGGTCGCTTTCGCCAAGGGCGTCGAGTACGAGAAGAAGCACGACTACAAGCTGGCCTACGAGCATTTCAAGAAGGCCTTTGAACTCGACCCCGGGTTCAAGGAGGCCGAGACCAAGATGAATGTCTACGTCCATCTGGCCGCGTAGCCGCGCCGTCCGGATGAACCCGTCTTTCGCAACCGAAGTGAGGCAAGACACTATGCGCATGCGAATGGGCCTCGCGCTCCTCGGCGCCCTGCTGATGGTTTCGTGCGCTCCGAACCTGGTCACCCAGGGCCGGAAGCTGACGGATCAGGCCCGCTACGAGCAGGCCCGCGAATGTCTCTTCAAGGAGCTGTCGGTCAATCCGACCAATGCGGCGGCCTGGCGGGAGGTGGGGATCGCGTACTACAAGGAGGGCCGCGCGGCGGAAGCGGACGTGGCCTTCAAGAACGCCGTCAACCAGCCGGCCCCCGATCCCGCGGCCTACGTCTACCTCGGCCTGATTCAGGAGAACAAGGGCTATCCCGATTCGGCCGTCGGCTACTACATCGCCGCCCTCGACCGGTACCCGACCGGCCGCTCGGCCGCGACCGTCCGCAAGCGTCTCGATCAGCTCCTGCAGGAGGAGCTGCGGAACCGGCTTCCCCAGGTGGTGGCCGGGGAGGGCCAATTGGATGCGAGCGCGATTCCGGAGAACTCGGTGGCGGTCCTGAATTTCGGCGGCGCCCGCCTCGACCCCGAGGTCGCCCCGGTGGCGCGCGGGCTGTCGGCGCTGGTCGCGGCCGATCTCGCCAAGGTCTCCTCGATCCGCTCGATCGAACGGCTGAAGGTCGAGACGCTGCTGGCCGAGCAGCGGCTCCGCGACATGGGTGTCGCCGACTCGCTGAGCGCGGTGCAGAAGGGCTACCTGCTGGGGGCCCACACCGTCGTCACCGGCGAACTCATGAGCATCGGCGACAAGATCCGCCTCGACGCGGCGCTGGTGGATGTCGTGCGGGCCACGCCGACTCCGTCCGCCCCGACCGAGGATGCCCTCGACCAGTTCTACCGCTTCCAGAAAAGATTCGTCTTCTCTCTGCTGGACTCGCTCCACGTCACGCTGACGCCCGAGGAGCGGGCCCGGCTGGATGATGTGCCGACCGAATCATCGCTGGCCTTCCTCGCCTACTGCCGGGGCCTGCAGTACCAGGGCGAAGGGTACTACAAGGCGGCGCAGGTGGAGTTCCAGCAGGCGCTCAAGCACGACGGTTCCTTTTCCCAGGCCCGGACGGAACTGGACAACACGAACACCCTGATGAGCCTGCAGAACATGGGGGACGTGAGCGCCGGCCAGGTGGAGTCCGCGGTCGGGCAGGATTTCCTCGGCGGCGCCCCCGACGATCTCGGGGCCAGCCTGCAGGGGCTCCACGACGATCTCGGGATCGTTCCGGCCGACGGCGAACAGGACGGGACGTCGGATTCGGAGGAGCCGCCGGTGCCGGCCGGGGTCGGCGCGGCCCAGGTAAGGGGGAACCTCGATGGGAAATAGTCATGCACTGCGGCGCTGGGCCGCGCTGCTGCTGGCGGTGGCGGGCCTGGCCTCGGCGGCCGAGTGCCAGGTGATCTACGGCCAGCCCGCCTCCGGGCGCGCTTCGTTCGTGTACACGAGCTGGGATCTCGATTCGACCGGGGCCGGCACGACCAGCATCGCGCAGAGCCTCCTGATAGTGAGCGGTTTCCTCCCGCTGCGGGACAACCTGGAGGCCCGCTTCTTCCTCCCCACCGCGGCCGGGGATCTCGAATCGCCGGAGGCCGCGGCCGACGTCTCCGGCCTCGGCGACCTTCGCCTGCAGGTGAGCCGGTCGCTGAGCAACGACCAAATCCTGCTAAGCATCGGCCTCAGCCTCCCCACCGGCAAGAAGGAGCTGCGCTTTGCCGATGAGCGGATGATCGTGCAGGTGCTGTCCGAGAATTTCCTGGACTTCCCGGTGCGGCGGTTCGGCGAGGGTCTCGGGCTGAACGCCCTGGCGGGGTTCGCCCGCAACTACGGCCGCGCCACGGTGGCCGGCGGCGTCTCCTACTCCTACACCGGCGCCTACTCGCCGTACGAGGGGATCGACGATTACAACCCGGGCGACGTGCTGTCCGCCAACCTCGGGGCCGACCTCAAGGCCGGCCGCGCGGTCTGGTCGGCGGCGGCCACGCTCAGCTACCGCACGACCGACACGCGCGAGGGCGCCAAGATGTTCCGCCAGAGCACCGACCTCGATTTCCGCCTGGCGAACCAGACGCAACTGGACCGGCTCAGCCTTCTCCTGTTGACCCGGTACCTTCTGAGGGGAGAGAGCGCGCTCTACGACCAGTACGAGGAATCGCTGAACCGCCGGCTCTACGGCAACGAGTTCCATCTCTCCGGCCGCGCCCGGTATGCCGTATCGGAGGGGTGGGGTCTCGGGCCGGCGGCCGGCCTCCGCTTGATCGCGGCCGATGACGAATTCGGCGCGAGCACGGTGGTCCGGCTGGGCGTGGAGGCAAGCAGGAAAATCGCCGCTCACGGCAGCCTCGATGTGGACCTCCGGTACCTCACCGGGAGCGCCGACGGCGGGGCCATCGATCTGAGCGGCTGGCAGGCCTCGGTGAGCCTCCAGGCCGCGATGTGAAGGGGGATTTCGTGGGAAGAACTATGAACAGGATATGGACCAGTACCGGGGCGGCTCTTCTGGCCGGCGCCGTCCTGGCGGCTTTCGCCGGCGGCTGCGCCGACACCGTCACCGGCCGGCAGCCCGGCCGCACCGTCACCGTGGCTGTCCAACTGCAGAAGAATACCTCGGCCCTCCAGGAGTCGTTTCAGGCTTTCATCCTCACAGTCGCGCGGGTCAGGGACGGCGTGCTTCTGGCGGCCGACACCAGCTACGACCTGACCGCCTCGGTGGTCACGGTCACAGTCGAGAACCTCCCCTCCGGGGAGCCGCTGGAATTTGTCGTGAGCATCCTCAACGACGCCGGCGTGGAGGTGTACGGCGGGCGCCAGGTGCAGGAGATCGCACCCGACCTGACGACCGTCATCGACCTTCCGCTCACGCCGTCGGTGCCGATGCTCAAGTTCGTGCCGCGCTACATCGCTCCTCTCGACTCCGGGGCGGTGCTCGATACGGTCATCCAGGCCTGCTTCTACCGGCAGCCGGCGCTGTACGGGATCGCTTTTCGCGTGTACTATCGGAACGACCTGGTGCGCATCGACAGCGTCGGCCCGTCCCCCGCTCTGGCGGCCCTGGTGGCCGGCGGCGAAGTTCTGTTCTTGCCCCCGCAATTTGTGCAGGTGCAGACCGGTCTGGGCTACTGGGCGGTGGCGCTCACGCAGACTGTGCCGGGGAGAGCGCTCGTCGATGCCGCCGCCAGGGGGCCGCTCGTCGATGTGCACGTCCAATCGCTTGGCGTCGGCGCCCCCGCGGCCGCCTCGACATCCATCTGGCTGGCTCCGACCTCGATGACGCTCACCGACGGCACGGCGATCGACAGCACGCAGGTGACCGCGGTTCTCTACACGGATGACTGCTACATCGATGCCGGCTCCCCCGGTCCGATGTAGCGAGAGGGCGGCGGTTGCCGCCGGCCCCGCACGTGACAGTCGAAAGTTGCGCGACCGCCGGCGTCTTGGGCGCCGGCGCGTGCTACTTTAGCAGCAGCATGCGGCGGGTGAGCGTTCGGTCGCCCGCCGTCAGCCGGTAAAAGTACAGGCCCGCCGCCGCCTCCCCGCCACCCC